>Ga0304729_1000004_pt1 | contig 197025 bp, 209 predicted proteins | sample C_131016_MF_Meta_FD_190475 | JGI IMG/M metagenome (GOLD analysis project Ga0304729, IMG submission 190475) | Freshwater microbial communities from Lake Croche, Canada to study carbon cycling - C_131016_MF_MetaG (v2) (version 2) | ecosystem: Environmental > Aquatic > Freshwater > Lake | place... | reverse complement strand
CGGCTTCGGCCATGTTTGGACCGCCAGCAACGCCTTTGCCTTGACCTGGTTTGATTTGTAAATTACCGTAATTATCAAGGTGTTTTGGGTTTGAATAGTATGGGTGTGTTTTTTCACTATCAACTGGAGTTTCTTGACCTCCATAGGAAGGCTGGGTTCTTCGCGCCAACCCACTTGCGGATTTTGTTCCTTGTTGAGGTTGCACTCTGTTACCGTAGCCAGTCACTGTTGTGTCTGCTCTGTTGCTTGCGCGAGTCTGTTTAACATTTTTGGCTGTAGCGTCTCGTTGGGCTTGATTTGTTGGTGCTTGCCATCCTTGATCACCATAGAAGAGACCACGCACGGCTTCGTCCATGCCTTGTTCTTCCAACTTGCCGGCTTTTTTCATTTTCTGGAACTGGGCACCTGCTACACGTTCGCCAGCGGCCTTGCTACCATATTCTTTACCAGCCTTCTTGGCCAATGCATCAAACCCAGTGGTCTTGTTGTTGTGCTTGCCCATGTCACGTTCGTTCAGTGCCTGTGCCAATGAACCTTTCTTAGGTTGCTGAACAGCAGGTGTTGCGTGTTCTGCAAGGTGTTGAGCATCTTGCTTGCTAGCCAAGTCGGCCAATCGTTTGTTTAGGTCGTAAAAAAATGTCATTGTGTTATCCTCTTGGGTTGGCGCCAGTGGCTGGGCGTGGTGGGCGTTTTATTCGAGTCATTGGACTTGTGTTGTCCATTGGTAAATCGTTTGTTGTTCGAGCAGGAGGTGTCTTACCACCGGCCACAGTAAAGTCACTACGATATGCGTTCTTCAATACAGCATGTTGATTGTAAGGAGCCGAGTAATCTTTCTTCAGGGCTTTTTGTTCTGCGGTGTCAGCAGGATAATCTGTATCTGTCAATAAATCTTTATTTTCAGCGGCAACACGTTCACGTTCTGTGGTCATGCCATCTTCGTGTGGTACGGTCAACATGATGATACGATTTGGATCTAAGAACAACAGTTGAGCGATTTCTTTGATCTGTGGCTCTATGGCTGGATAACGAAATTCCACATCCATGCTGGTCACTGAATCGTTGCTGTGCTTGGGAAAATCAGCCGGTGCAAGTTGCACTGGTGTGGTCTTTGGCTTGCTGACTTTTACAACATCAAACTGTTTGAGTCGTTCTTCTAACTGTTTGATAAAATCAGGTGCAACATCGCCTACAATTTTAATGCGATAATTGTAAGTTCTTTCGCTTTCTGCGAGGTATTGTTGAAAATTTTTCATCTTAGTATCCCTATATGATATTTATGCTTTGTTATTGTTTTGTGCACCAGAGGCTATTAAACGTTCCAGCAAATCGTTACGACTCAGCACTTGACCGTGTGCTGTTTCCATTGCTTCTTCAGGCGCATTACGGCGTTGGTCCTGGTCCATTTTGAGTTTTTTTAACTGCAAATCAACCATTTTTAATTTTTTGTTCAGCTTGGTTGTTTTGGCTGTTAGGGCATGTCCCAACATGCTGCTGGCCACAGCAAAAATTTCACCTGAGTAGCGGCTGTCCACATTGAAGCCCAGATCCATTAGATTGTCAAATGTTTCTTGTGCTTTTGAAGCCAAGTCGTCCAGCTCTTGATCACCAGTTTCCAAGTCGCGCACTGTGGGCAGGGCCGCATCTATCTTGTCTATAGTGGCGTCAATTTCGGCCAACTGGGTACGGTTTTGCTCAATAGTGGGAGCGTCTTCAGGTGTTTCTGAAGGAGGAAAATCAAAAAGCTCTTCTAATTTGCGTGTCATACCATATTTACCGCCAGACTATTACGGTATTATTTCTTACCACCTTGATGATAAATCATGTCTTCATTGATGACCCTGAATGTAAGCCCGTTGCGTCGGGCCCATTTGGTGGCAGCATCCCACTTGGCATAGTTCAGTGCCACAATAGCACGATCACGGTCTGACGCCTTACTTTCAAGTAGGCTTTGCTTTTTAGGTTTGATTTCAATCAGTTCAGCAATGGTAGTGTTGTTACGACCACGATAGGTCACTAGGAAATCTGGAATATAAATGCTCTGTTTGCCAGTAAGCGGATTACGATATGGTATGCGAATACTTTCGCTGGCCCATTGTAGCACATTGTCGTTTGAATCCAGGAACATCATAAAAGTAAGTTCCCAACCAGATCTATATTTGGGCGTGCCTTTGCCCACATATTTGGCAACATTTTTTACTGTGTATGGACCTTGACGAAAGTTGGGCATGATCAAGCCCTGATGTTTCTTGCCGTATAAAAGTTAGGCGTAGATGGTGCCAACACACCCAGCAAGGTAGCAGGACTACGAATTGTGTTGAGGTAGTAGGCCATCAAGATGGTCACTTCAGGCTCCGAAGATCCGCCTTGCTGAAATGTTTGCAATAGATCCAACACATTGACGTTGCTAAACTCTGCTACTCTAAACAAACTGCTGGTCATATTTTGTGCGGCCGCATCAGTGAGAAATACACTTCTGAAGTAACTCAATACCGCATCAAACTCAGCAGCAGGTATGTTGGTATCATAATTGTAAAATTGATCAAAAATTCTAACAGTTTGATCAATTGAATAGTTCGTACTATTAACTGTGGTCACGGTTACGTTCCTCCAGACAGGCTAGGATTAAAATTAGGTGATCTAGTCGACACCGGTGGTGTAGGAAAGAATATGCCACCACTGCCATTGGTCACTGGTTGGGTAGGAATTCCCAATGGCGAGTTTAACGGACTTGAACTTGCGCCACGAATTATTCCTGGCAATGCGCCACGAATGGTGCTATTAATTGCCTGATTAACTTCGGCGTTGACTACACTTCTAAGATTGACATTCTTAAATGTATTGTATGCAGTCAAGGCCTTTTGAGCCGCGCCAATGGGATTCATTGGTCCACCGCTGGCTAGATCTTCAACAATACCAATGCCAGCATCAAGTAATCCACCTTGGCCCAGCACTGTTTGTGTGCTGCCAGGTCTGGCCAATGCGCTCGGAACGGTATCATAGTAAGCAGGATCTGCAAATCCCACCACGTTGGTGTCGGGTCTGGCTTTGCCAATGGCTCCAGTGTAGTATTTAACAGTTTCGTATTTGACTGTCATCTTGTGACTCATAATACCAGCACTTTGACTGTAGTCGTAGGTGTCGTGGGTCCAATCAGTGATCATTGGATTGATTAGTATGTATTCAGCAAACTTGTGTTGGTTCATTCCATAGATACGTATATCTCTAAAGAAAGGAGGTTTGGTATTGCCGGCACCACTGAGTGGAACTCCGCTGCTGTAACTTTCACCGATATAACCCCAGTCGTTGACCACTTGACTTGGATTATAAATGTCTCTAGCATTGTAATTAAATCCAGCAGGGGTTCCAATCACAGCAGCCATTTGACCATTTTGATTGGTCACGTTGTCGTATGCTTGGCTAGGGTCTTTGTAGTAGTATTGAAAATAATTATACCACATGTTGCGAATCAAGTCGCTACCGTCATCGTGGAATTCAAACACACATGGCTGGTATTCAATTTTTGTTTGTGCTAATCGTTTGCGATTGTATTGATTGAGTGTGTCAACCGTCATTTGATAACTGGGCAACTGTGCAGTCTTGACCATGAGACCGATTGTAGCAGTGTCAGCATTAGGAAAGGCAGCCTGCAAGGCAGGAACTGCTCGGTTTATAGTAAAGTAAACGTGAAATAAAAACTTCTGGCGAGGAGCATTTTCATAACCGTTTTGCAGGAACGTTTTAGAAGCATGGGCGTAATCTTTTAACCCATTAAACCCAACGAATCCCTGAAGGAAATCCTGACCCCAGGCCATAATGTATTAGATACCTACGCCTGATGCCACGTCGCCTACTGTGCGTCCAATCAATGTACCAACACCTTGTCCAGCCACTTGGTTTGCATTGTCAAAGGTAATGTTCATGGTGATAGTGGCCGCTTCACTGGTTCCGTAGTTCAAGTCGTTGTAGTTGACAGACTTGAGATAGCAACCATACAGTTCCCATGTTTCTAATGCAACTGGTGTCGCGGCTCCGTTGCCACCGTCTAAAACTTCAAACACTGTCAAAAACTTGTAGTCGATACCCGAAGAGGCTGACGCCATTTCCATAAAGTCCAATTGCTTCTGTAGTTGTTCACCGACTAGTCTAGAAACAGCACCACTGGCATCATCACGTATGTTGCAGACAGCATCTGCCCAGGTGTATTTTCCGGCCAATTTGACCGTGCTATTGTATATAGGCAGTGCAATTTCAGCAAACTCAACGCTGGGTCTAGTAAAATCCATAACCTGTTTGGTCAATTCAGTGACTGGCTGGCTTACTCCAAAATTTTGAAAAGTAACGCGAAAGCGATACTTGAGTTTTGGCATTAACAAGCCTTGACTTGGACTACTTTGATTACTGGCCAAAGGCACAGTCATTCTACTTAACGATGAAACAGCCATGGTATTATCTCCTATATACTTTATTTATGGTCGTATTGGCCATGATGTTAACCGGCAGTAGCCACTGTGCTAACGCTGGAAGCAATTGATCCAGTGTTCTGAATACGCAACGGAATGTAGATAAATTCAACCGATTTAACTGGCTCGATTGCAATATCAACATACAATTCGTTGGCATCAATTGTAGCTGGAGAATTGTTGCTTAAATCGCAAACCACCAGGTAATCATAGATACCACGTTTTGCCACCAAATCAAGCATTAAACTAGTGCAAGAGTTTGTAATTTGATTGCGTGTAATTTGATCGTTGGGCTCGAACAAGTATTGGTTACCAATTTCTTGTAGGCGTCCACGTATAAATGCAACCAAACGTGCCACGTTGATACGATCCAGCGCACTGGCAACATTGGTAGCTGTCTTGTTACCAAAGTTAGTGATACCAATACCTGGAATAAATGTAATTGGATTGATGTCTAATTGATACAATACATCACGTAATGTTTGGCTCACGCCAATGGTTATAAATTCACCGGTTTGGCCATTTACGTAACCCAACAATGCTGCATTGTCAATTACACCACGCAGTGTTCCGGCCGGTGCTAACCAAGGATATGCAATTTCATCGCTACGAATAATTGTACGAATCATCATGTGGCTTGGTGGTTGAACCACTGGGCTGCCTGACAAATCAGTGGTCTGGCAACTTGGGTAGAATACACCCAAGTACGGATCAAACGATGCTTGACCGTCGGCTGTAGTTAATCCAGCACCGTCGTTGTTACTATGCCATGCGGCAAGCGACGTGCTGTCTGGTCCCAAACGCAATGGAGTATCACCGATTACAAATGCTGTGTTCTTACGATCATTGTTGAGTTCAACCATGTTGATCATCAACTCAGGATACTGTGGGCAAGCAATCAAGTTGAACTGACGCTGTTCCTCGCGAGCTTGAACGCTGGTATCAATACCACTCTTAAGGGCTGCAACAATGATAGCACGTTGAGCTCCTCGACCCATGTATGGAGAACCGTCATTTCTGTTGCCACTGGCAGTGACCCAGGTGTTGATACCACCATTGGCTGCATCTAGTGCAGACCAATATGTAGCGTTGGTTGGAGGAACGTTCGCTGTAGGCGGTGTATCCAAACAAACATATATTGTGCCATTGTAGTTGACAAAATCGTTATACATATATGATGTAGTGCTGTCATATATAGGAACATAAAAACTAGATGTGTTAAAATAGTCACCTTGGAATTCTTTTACATTAAATCCGCTTCTACGTGTGTTCCACAATAATGTTCCTTGTGGATATAGCGTAGGATCTGGAGCATCTAGGTCCAAGTAATCACTGGTTAACAAACTGGTAATTGATGGCAATGCATCAGTTACAGGATTGGCCAGGCCATTTGGCGACCAACGAGCATCAGCAAACACGATACCATTTTGTGTTGTTTGATCTGTGTTGTTGATTGTTACCCACTGATCAATCCCATCTATGTTACTCCAACGATTGATCACTGGATAGTTTTCTAAATCACTGGTGTTGATCCACAAATCGCCGTAATGCAATTGACTTGACGATGAATTGTTTTCTGTTGTAGGAGCTGTGGTGCTGAATATTGGACCCGATGCATTGGTCATCCCTAAGTCGTAACCACGAACATCATTACCTACATTTTGGTAACCCATCCACATGCCATTATTCTGGATCATGATGTCAGCTTGTGTAGTAGCCGAGTAATACCAATAAGTTCCATTGTCTGGATCTTGGTCTGGTCCTGTAGTGCTGGCTGTGTAAGTAAATGTTGGTGCAGTCACCCAATAACTTAAAATTAAGTCGGTGTCTGGGCCAGCACGACAGAATTCAGTAGCAGTGTCAAATCCAGCATCTGCCAGCGGAGTTCCATTGTCGTCTGTTAAAACAATTGTACCACCAGCACTGTGAGTAAACACAATAGCACCAGCACTGTTAACAGATGCACTTACATAAGATGCAAATGTTGAAGAGCCGACTGCGGCACTGACTGCTGTTAAGAAAGCAGATACTGTTGATGCGCCTATTGTTGCTAGTACCGGTGTTCCAATTGCGGCCTGGCCTGGAATGGTTGCAGAGATATAAAATGCATCCCCACTGGTAACCACTGGTGTATCTGTAGATCCTGTTACAACGGTTGCTCCAGCAGCATATCTTTCAAAAATCTGAAGTCCCAATGTGGCTGGGTCAAGGTATTCAGGATTGGTTGTGGCCACTGTGGTTCCGGCCACGATATTCTTGCCACCACCCGATGGATCCAATGTATAAGTGGCTTCAGACAAACTTGAATATATGTTACATGCCTGTTGAACATAAGTGCCCAACAATGTGCTGTATTTTTTAAGTGATAAATTAGCACCAAGGTTTACGCTGTTGGTACGTTGCCACACAGAACCAGTTGGTTCTGGTTGAGTGTCGGTAGTTCTCCAACGTGGTGCTGAATAGTTAGGAGCGGCCAAGAATGCAGGTGGGTAATACACGCCTGCACTAATACCAACATCACTCAATGCTGTTCCACTTGCACCGGGCAGGACTGAGACTACACCAGGTTGTGAAATTGTTCCTCCACTGCTGTATGCATTGGCATAGGTACTGGCAAATGACACTGTAGAGTTGCCGCAAGCTGTTACTGTATATGTTCCGTTGTAACCGCTAGGAACGACGTTGGCAACCACAATCGACGACCCAACTGCATATGGTGCCTGTGACAAAGTGGCAAATGTCAATGTGGCCACTGTTCCGTTTCCTGTGGCATTGCCTACAGAAGGATGAGCACCAAGTGAGGTGCTGTCAGCATAAATTTGTAACTTGCTGTCAACAAATGCAGAATAAACACCAGTGACGCCGGCACTGTTGATAGCGTTGCTGAGCCCTTCAAGTGTGTTGTTGGGGCTGGCTGGAACTGCAACAGAAGTGGCGTTGATATAAACAATGTTATTGGCAGTCAGTGTGGTTACTGAATTGGTTCCTTGCACTGTGGGCCAAGCTGTTTTCCAGTCATCACTTCCTACTGGCTGCCAGGTATTATAAGCATCAGATAATACTGTCGAAGAAGTTTGGCTGCTTGTAGGGCCGCCACGCTTGTAGTATCCAGGAGTATTGATGTTGATTGCTGTAATAGCATAGTCGCCGATTGATCCGATACTTTGTAAAGGCTGAGTTGTATTAGCAACCAGCTGTGTGCTGTCAACAATCACCGTTGGAATTTGGTTAGTAAATGCTGTAGTAGTTTGATTCCATTGAGATATTCCCCACAGACTGTTGGTTGTATCTAACCAATAAGTTCCATTAGGAGGAGTACCAGTTGGGCGGACTAGACTGGCTGTCAATGCCGACAAGTCGACATCAACACGTTGGATGTATGCACGATTTGTAATACCCAATGCGCTGTAAGCAGCCAATAGTCCATATTCATTAAGCTCGTATCCGTTGATTGGAGTGCCAGCTGTGGTTTTATAAAAGAAAGGAACACCGTATGTTGCAGACAAATCACGTTGGCTAGTAATCAAATACACTCTGTTAGCATTAGCTTTTAGGGTGCCTGCAGCAACACCTACGCCTGTGCCAGAAACTTTGTTCTGTGCAGTGGCAAGTAAAATATAAGGAACCGAGTTGACAGCGGCCGGAATATATTGACTTTGGTCAACAACTGTAACTTCAACGCCTGGTGATGTGAGTGCCATAGTGAAAATCCTTTTTTCTAGTTGTTAATATTTATATCAAAAGGCAAAAAGAAGAAGGAATAGTGACCTTTGGCAAAGGTTTTATGGTAAATATACCATGATTAGACCTGTTTGTCCTGCATGCCGCCAACGGCCTTGCGCCATTAATTACTACCGTGACGAAATTGCACACTACCGAAATCGGTGTGGACAATGCATTGCTAAAAATCGTAGTATTAAACCACCAGAGCCTAGGTGGAAGACAGCAGGTTACAAGAAAAAACCTGCTTGTGATCGTTGTGGTTTTAGATCACGGTATGCTAGTCAACTGCTGGTGTATCATGTAGATGGCAATCAACATAACACCGGGCTTCGCAATTTAAAAACCATATGTTTAAATTGCGTAGAAGAAATCAAACGGATGGATCGTCCTTGGACACCTGGTGAGCTAGAACCAGATCTTTGATCTGACTGTAGAGATTATCTAAGCCGTCGGTATTGTTGTCAATTACTGCATTGAATTTAGTACCAATCCAAGCAGTTTCACTGGCATGAACTCGGGCTCGTTCTAACTCGCGACAGCTCAGTGCCCAAGTCATATTGCCTTTGGGTCCTCGATTGGCGCTTTCTGCTGCGGCATACCACTTGGGTTCTGGGCCGCGCACAACACGAATTACAATGCCGCCGGCATTTTTGATACTTTTAATTTCATTAGGAAAACGGCAGTCTGAAATTACCACATCATCTTTGGTTTTTCTAAGTTTATTTTCTAAACTTGCAATCCAGATATCATCGTGAAAACTTTTACGGGCAACTTCAGTGCCCCAAACTTGTAATACATATCTAGGAGTAAGATTGGGCATTTTCAAACGAGAGGCCCACCACGGATCTACTTGTTCGCGCCAGGCTCTAGACTCCTTGGTGCGTCCTTCTAACAGCTCACGGTCCCATCCAAATACCTGTGCTACTGCATCTTTAAGAGCATGAGCAAAACTTTCTCTACGAAATTGATGTATGTTTTGCAAATAGTCAGCAATGGTGTCTTTTCCAGAACCAATTAGTCCACAAATTCCAATAATCATGACAAGGCCTTTACGTTTAATTGTTTGAGAGTGGCCTGCAACATGTCAATTTGTCTGCGACAGTCTTCCAGTGCATGGTGCGTGGTAGCCGGCTTGGGCAACTCGGGCCACAAACTATATACAGTTCTAGCGTCGCGAACATTGTAAAACTGCCAAGGTAATTTTTTACCATAACTTTTGTAGGCATGTTCCAAGATGTTCATGTCATAGGTCGGACCATTGGCCCAGATAAATTTATGTTGCCAAGCCAGTTTGTATAAACTGTCAAGTGCTGTGTCCAACGACACACGACCTTCTTCCATAAAGGCCTCGGCCTGTGCTTCGTGTTGAGTTGCCCACCAATCTATAGTGTCTTGTTGAATGGTGCGATTTTCTTGGCTCTCAAGAGTAATTCGGGCATAGTATTGACGAGCATAATAGCCTGTTCCAAACGGGTCAAAGCTCTGTGCCGCAATGGTCAGGATAGTGGCATCTGGTCCAGTGCCCAAGCCTTCGATGTCAATCATTAATGAACTCATGCTGTAGTATAGCATGAATTAAATTACTTTGCAAGCTCAACGTCTTCAAAAAGCTCTTGTTTGGTTTTATCGCAACGCATACCTTTGATACCGTTTTCACTCAGGCTAATAACTCTTAGATTAGTCCAATGCCCAATTATGTAGGGCGGTATCGAATCGCGGAATCCTTGTTGTATGCTGTAGATATGGTCCAGTGCGTTATAAGTGCGATTTAATCGGCCAGGATTTATTGCATCAAAATGATTTTGCCAGCTGGCCTCGGTGATCTTCCATACCGCATCATAGTATAAACGGCGTAAGGATCTGTCTTCTCTAGGAGTGCAACCCCGTGCTACCGCTTTTTGATATATTTTTTCTTGGACTGCTTTGTCTTTACTTGGATTATCTACACCGTATTTTTCTAAACAAGTTTGTTTAGATTTTTCTCTATCTACGTCTGTATATGTTTTAAGATTTCTATATTTGCGACCATCTTTAACTGCTTCCTTATTACTTTCTTGCCGTTGTTTATTTGCTTCTTCTGTATGGGCATTTGCGTAATCGCCTTTGCTCCACTTATACTTTTGTTTTGCAGTTCTACTTGAGGTGGTAAGATATCTATTTTCCCACCATTTAACTGGAATATTTTCTACAGGACAAAGTGGTATTTCATAAACATCATTTACTATGTGCCAAATCCGTTGTTTAGCTAGTGCTGTGTCTGGTAGGAATGATGTTTTTTCTAAAACTTGTTGCCAAAGATCTGGATGTGTTTTATATAGATATCGTGTGGCTGATTTATTAGCAGAGGCGTCTGTTTGAATAACGTTTAGTAGTATGTCTTTCATACTATTATTTATCACTACCCTACTATTTACGTCAGTTTATTCTTACCCAATTATCCAATAACCCAAGTTAAGGGCTGACTGCCATCCACATATCTGCGTAGGTCTTCGATCAAGGCATCCATTTGGGTTTGTGCTTCGCCTTTCATTGCAGTGCCGTTGAGTGTGCCGCCGCCTTGTGGTCCGGCTATAGTGCCAAATTTTTCACGTGCTTCGCCAATGATCATTTTACAGGCTGCGACCATGTAGTCTCGAATCCATTGTTGTATTTGGAAATCACTGAGCAGGTTAAATTCTGGTTTCAAATTGTAAGTCCACATCAACACTGCTTCGCCAGTGCCTTTGGGATCACGAATCAACTGTAATTTTTTGGTTACTGGGTTGTAAGTGTAGTTCATGTAGGCGCCGAACATGCGTCCAGCCAGTTCCACATATTGGCTATAAAAATCATATGTTGCAAGTCCGCCTGCCACGTTGAAGTTCATTAGATAAACGTTCATACTTGCTTGACTAAACGGATCAAAGTTACTGGCAAACGGACCTGTGCTATCACCAAATGTTCTACGAAAGATTTGACGCACAGTAATAACTTCCTGTGGCATATCATAGATATTGACATTGGTCACTAGCTCTAAAAAGCTGTAACTTTCTTCATAGGCATTTTGTGCTCGTTGACGGTATACACCAATGGTACGTTGGTATGCAGCTTCATAGTGCTCAGCATCCAACTCGAGATCAACGATCTGATCGCCTATCTGTAGGCGAACATAATCAAAAAGATTCTGTTTTAGGGTGTCTAGACTTGCTTGGTTTTCTAAGGCCATGTAGGGAAGCTCCGTTCCCTGTATTTAGTAGTTTTACCAGGCCCGCAGTATTACCAAGTTTTCGGTTCCTCTAGCGTTCCAGGCTGTTTCTGTTGTTGTGAGCTCTTTGAAAATCTTGCGAGCAGCCGGTTTGCCTGCGGCTGTTACAAGTTTAACAGTTTCGGCCGGTTTACGCAGGGTCTTTTGCACTGTTTCTATCTTGCTAAACCCAATTACACTGTTATTCTTGACGGTAAACACCTTGGCATATTCGTCTGCTACAATGTGAATCAGTTTGCGCTTTTTGGTGTCATAAACCCAGGCTTCACTCTTGTCAACCAGTTGTGCCGCTGGCAAACTCTTGAGTTTGAGCTCTGCAAATTCTGCCTGAATCTTGAACTTGGACGCTTTCTTTTCAGGACTAACCGGCTTGGCCTTGCGCGGTTTGCGTTCTACTTTTTTCAGTTGAACGTAACTGTTGCAGTCGTTGATCACAGTTTCACAGAATTTTACACAGTTGCGAAGTTGCAGTTTTGAAAGATGACTGTAGCCTTCGACCAACTGAGGGTCCGTGCCTTCCAACACTTCAGTAAATTCAGCCAATCTTAATTCCCAAACTCGAGCGACTGTACCAATCATGTTGGGACTAATATTGAGACCACGTATTAACATCAGTGGTTTAAAGTCCGCCGACATCTTAGCACCTGCATCAATAAAATTATCAAACATGCCTTCTAATTCGCCACAACATTCACTTACTTTTTCACGCAGGTGATCTTGAATTGTGAGCCGGGCCACTGCGGCATCAGCATCAACATCGGCCTGTGCTCGTCGGATTTCTTGTTTGGCCCGGAGCATTTCATTCAGTTGCTCATTGATACTGGCCTGCTCGTAATCTTTTAATTGCAACCCAAGCAAGGTCATACGACACACCCAGGCAGGTGTAAGTCGAATTTGACTGTCAGGAATGCCACGCATTGTTCGAGCATCTTTTGTGCGACCGTTGTGCTCTAAATAATGACACAACATATCCTTGGCATCTTTTTTACCGTAATGGTAGTTGTACCAATGGAATCCATTGGCCAAGGCACTGACACGATTTTCATCGGCAGGTTGCGTCGGCCATTCGGGTTCAAATCCAATATATTTGGAGTCTGCACTTTTAGGGTTTAGTCGTTTGATTTCGTTTGTTTTAGCCATACATGTATTATATGTGAAAATTACCCGTTTGTCAACCAAGCAAACTAGCAAAGGTTATGTGCTGTTCTAGGTTTGTAAGTAAATCGTTTACCTTTTTAACCAGCTCTTGATACCGTAATGTTTCCTTGCGTGTTCTGCGGCATTCTACACTTTCCATATCTGCGGCTGTAATAGCATGATCTACCGCACGAACCATTTTTAGCAGGTCTTTACGGGCTACCTTATTTTTGACATTGGCTATAGCTCGTTCTGCACGGTCTAGGCGTTGAAATAGTTCGTCCATGCGTGTAATTATACGAGCTTTTGAATTACAAGTCAATCGAACCCATAAATACATGACTATGCCACGCCTCTCACTCTATAGACCAAACAGAACTGCTGACTACCGATTCTTTGATCGCACTATCAAAGAGATGTTTACTGTTGGCGGCATAGACATCTACGTTCACAAATATCTTGGACCTATAGTAGATCCAGAGCAGGCCAACAATCCAGGTGATGCTACCCTGCCCACTTACGACACTACTAACCCGCTGTTTATTGAAGATTTACTGTTGTTAGAAAATCGAGACCGTGCCTACGACCCAGACGTGTATATCATGCGTGGTGTTTATCGTACGCAAGATGTTGATTTTGATTTAACACAATTTGGACTATTCTTAAACAACGATACCTTGTTTATCACATTCCACTACAACAACATGATCGACACGTTTGGACGCAAGCTCATGGTAGGTGATGTCATTGAAGTGCCAAACTTAAAAGACTACCATCCACTGAATCGTGCAATTCCCAATGCCTTGCCTAGATATTATGTGATACAGGATGGTAACTATGCCAGTGAAGGATTTAGCCAAACTTGGTTACCACACCTGTGGCGGATCAAAGCCACGCCGCTGGTTAATGCTCAAGAATACAGCCAAATCATCGACCAGCCGTTTATGCCGGAAAATATCTGGGATCCAGGCAATTTTTATCCTTCGGGCGAAACTGTTAACAACGGTGGTACCTACTATGTTGCACAACAAAACGTGCCGCCTGGAACTGATATCACCGACACAGATTACTGGCAACCAGTAACCACGCCTACCACAGTGGGCGACCAAATGAGTACCAGACCCAAAGATCTGGAAATCAACGATGCATTGCTGGTGCAAGCACAGGCCGATGTTCCACTCAGTGGATACGACGTTACAAAGTTTTATATTTTACCAACCGCTGACGGTCAACCTGCTGGTGCTGGTCTCACTGCCGACGACACCTATCCCACAGTAGACAGCACATCACCTGGTGAAGGTAATACGCCCAAGAGCTTTGGCTATACTATGGGTTATCTAACTGGTGACGGACAAGCACCCAATGGACTACCTGTTACACCGGGTGTGAGCTTTCCGCCCAATCCAGTTGCAGGCGATTATGCATTGCGTTTAGATTATTTTCCTAATCGTTTGTTTAGATTCAGTGGTGCAAGTTGGGTCAAAATTGAAGACAATGTTCGTACTGATCTTGACTTGGCTTCAGGCGCATTGACTCAACGTGCCAGCTTTGTTAACAATACCTACACAGTGTCTACCACTGACCTGGGTAACATTCCAAGCCGTCAGAGTCTTAGCCAAATACTTAAACCACAAGCTGATAACGGTGACCAAGGCGGCAACTTACCGCCCAACCCAAGACCTCCAGGACGATAAATGGCACAGTTTTTTTACGATCAACAAATACGTCGCTTCTTACTACAGTTTGCTAGAATCTTCAGCAACTTCAGTGTTGAGTACGGTCGTAACGAGTCTGGCAAAAACGATACCTTAGTTCGTGTGCCAGTTCGTTATGGTGATGCAAGCCGCCAAGCACAAACTATCATACAACAAAACTCAGCCAACGATATGCCGTCAACACCGTTGATGACGTTTTATGTAACTGGATTAGACTACGATCGTCCAAGGATCCAGGAACCCAATTTTGTAAGCAACATGCAGGTTCGACAACGTGCTTATGATGAAGCCACTGACACATACGAAGCCACACAAGGCAATGCATTTACTATTGAGCGGTTGATGCCGGTACCATACAAGTTGACCATTGCCCTAGATATATGGACATCAAATACCAATCAAAAGATGCAGATCTTGGAACAAATCCTAGTGCTGTTCAATCCCAGCTTGGAAATACAAAGCACTGATAATTTTATTGACTGGACCAGTCTTACTGTTTGTAATCTTGAATCAACCAAATGGAGTAATCGAACTATTCCGGTTGGAACTGAAAACCCTATAGACATTGCCACTCTTACCTTTAGTATACCAATTTGGCTGTCAAGTCCGGCCAAGGTCAAGAAACTGGGCGTGGTTGAGCGCATTGTCATGAGTGTGTTTGATGCCAACGGTGATGCCAGCAATGCTATCCTTGACAATGATCTGTTGTTGGGCACACGCCAAGTAATTACACCATACGGATATCAAGCATTGTTAATTGGCGGAAGTCCGGGAACAGTTGGTAGATTACAGGCCTTGCGTGAACAACAAGTGATTGACCAATCCAATGCCAGTTTGAATCCAGCCAGTAGTCCAGAAAGTAATTTGCTGTGGCACAATGTTGTTGGAGCATACGGGGTGTTGAGAGACGGCATCAGCTACATTAAATTAGAACAAGATGACGGAACCGAAGTTGTAGGTTATGTCAGTTATGATCCTACTGATGACAGATTTTTGTTGTTTACAGTAGACGCAGGATCAACTCCTAACAATACATTGGAACCAGTTTTGTCTGTTATTGATCCACTACGCAGTGGGCCTGGTGCTGGACTAGCAGCACCGGCGGCAGGACAACGCTATTTGTTTACCGAAGCTACCGGAACATTCAATGAAGGATATGCTGAGGCCTGGGCCGGAGTCAATGGACAACCCCTGGTTGCCCAAGCCAACGACATTGTGGAATATGATGGCGCAAGGTGGCAGATTTCTTTTGACAGTGACTCAAGTCCAGATAATATACAGTATGTCACAAATATCACAACAGAAATACAGTATGAATGGACTGGAAATACTTGGATTAAATCATATCAAGGCCTGTATCCTGGAGGCACATGGAGTCTAGTATTATAAAAGCAGTGGGCGTTTGGTTTTATGCGGTCAATACTCGCCGCTACCTGTATCTCATGCGTAATGATTCAAAGCATCCAGGGTCATGGGGATTGCCGGGTGGGCGTGTGGAATTCGGCGAAACCTTAATGACTGCTATTGTCAGAGAGTGTGAAGAAGAAATTGGATCAATGCCTGACTATGTGCGTATGATGCCGTTGGAAAAGTTCACCACCGTAGATGCAGGATTTGAATATCATACATTTTTTTGCATAGTGAATCAAGAATTTCGACCCATATTAAATTACGAACACATAGGATATGCATGGATTGATTCGGGCACATGGCCTAGACCCATGCATCCAGGCCTATGGTCAACTGTGAATTTCGAAGCTGTGCAAAATAAAATTTCGACTATTGAATCCAGCGTTTATACATCACAATAACTGATAAACTCCGGGTAGGTCATGACCTGGGTGTTAAAACAGTCAACCCAGACATCGGGCATACGTGTGCCTTCGCCTACTAGATAAAATTTAACCCCTGGATATGCCAAAAATACTTCAGCAAGTTGTGATTCCCAATTTAATGAATTGCCAGGTGATTCATCTGTGTATCCTATTAAGAACACTTCCTTATGGCCATCGAATGCAGCAAGATACACTGCAAGAGTCATGTCAATCAATCTGGGTTTATGAGGAATTAAATAAAATTCTCCTGGATTACTGATACAATTACGTGCAGTGGTATACACAATGTTGTCTTGTTGATAACCTGTCTCTAAAATTGTAGCTAAATTGTTGTTGTCAGTTTCTACTGCAAAGTCCAGGCGCATTTGTTGAGCAACTAATCCTGTGCCGTAAGTTTGTAGTTTTTTACTGCCTAGCAATCCACCGCGGTGACGTTGTAGTCGTGTGTAATCAAACTGCCACTGATCTAAATTGCTACCAATGCAGGCCGCACGTCCTGAAAGGTGATGGTTATCAATAGGATTTGGAATCCACTCTCTGGATTCTTCTTTTTTACCGGCACCCCATCGAGTTTCTAATATTACAAATTCGCCAGCATAGTCTGTGCGATATCTAGACTGCATTATGACCTTCCTACTGCTACTTCTATCACTCCAGGTTCGGTTGAATTGTATTCTTCTAAGGCTTTACCAACGATGCATCCAGGTTGGTATAAATTGATATCAAGTGCTTGGGCAACACCAGGCAGGTCACTAGACACTAAACGATCGCCTTTGCGTACGGTGCCAACCACTGAGCAAGGAACTCGCCCGACCAAAGCCACTTCAAGTGGATGCTCACCGGCTTGTGCGGAGTTCATTAGGTATGCTGGTTGTGTAGATATAATGCCAGCCACCTGTGTGGAATGGGTTGTGGTTGCGACTGTTATCTCATTGTTGCCGCCAAACTCTACTACCGTTCCGGCTGCATAAGCAGTGTCAGCTACATACATTTCTGCCAAGTCGGCATATTGTGCCGAAGTTGCTTTGGCAAATACTGTATTGAAATACGTTGTTGCACTACCAATATTGCCTACACCATTGGCATTTGAGTTAACAATATTTCCACCGGTGATGGTGCCGGTGCCAGCCGACAAGTTACCGCCTGTAACGTTGCCAGTTGCGCTGTAACTTGCGGCGGTACTTGCACCAGTAATAACCATTACTCCACCGGTGCTGATATTACCGCCAGTGATGTTGCCGCTGACACTTACAGCTCCACTTACATTGGCACCGTTGCTTACCGCCCAGGTGTTACTGGTACTATTGTAAGTAATAGTAGCATAGGGTGTGCCGGCAGGACCAACTTCAATACCACCACCGTTGGCTGCCGCGGCGGTTGCTGCGTTATTGGCCATATTAATAGTTAAATCATTTGTGGTGACATTGTTAGAGTTGATATATGTTACATTGCCTGTTACACTCAAGTTACCTTGAATAATAACGTGTCCAGTTGGTCCAGAACTAGCAGGATCGATTGTGATTGTATTGTCAGTCGATGTAATTGTATTGCCGGACAATGATAACGTACCGGCAGTTAATCCAGTAGATGCAATTACATTTCCGCCGGTGATATTCCCTGTTACACTTACCGTAGTTCCTGTGTGTGTAGTTGCATTGACATTGGCACCACCTAAAATGTTGCCGCCTGTGATATTGCCAGTGGCACTGACCAATCCACTGGTTAATAAATTACCGCCTGTGATGTTGCCAGTCACACTTGATATGCCAGTGGTATATGTGCCGGTAGAGGCCCAAACAACCACGTTGCTGGTTCCACCCACACTGACTGCAACATTACCACCAGCAGTGGTAACTTTTACATTTGATGTACCACTTTGAATACTAGTAGCATCAATGCCACTCAATTGACTACCGTTGCCAAAAATGTAGTTACCGGTGACGTTGCCGGTTACACTGAGCAATGTTCCAGTATATGTTTTATTAGCAATGGTCTGAACACAATTTTGCCCAACCATTGCAAATCCACCTAATGTAACAGCATCAGCAACACGCAACACATTAAGAGTGGTGTCAACAGAAATTTCGCCGTTGGCTCCAAGAAAGTTGTTGTTTTGTGCGGTTGTTCCGCGTCTAAATTGGACTACTGTTGGCATGAATTATCCTTATATACTGCTATATTTATGCGCCGACCCAGGCTTCACCAGTGGCCAAATCGGTGTAGCTATATGGGCCTTCGGATCCACAATCAAATGTGGCCGCTATAGATACTCCAAATGCATCGGTAGTGGCTGCGTCACTGACACTGCCGTAATCACCAAATGGAAAGTCTGTTTGTGTTCCATAAGCTAAGGTATTCCAACCCACGCCATCGTATGTTTCAAATGCACCAACTGTGGTATTATAACGTATGGCTCCTTGAACTGCACTGCGCTGGGCGGTTGAACCTACCGGCACAGCAAAACTACCCGAAGAGTCGATAATGACATCGCCACTGGCAGCACTAGTGATAGTGCTGTTGCCCAAATAAATAGTATTGCCGGTTAACCATAAATTGGCCCAGCGGTTGGTTGAACTTCCTAGACTGTATGTGTTTGATACAGCCGGAACAAGGTTTCCGTTAAAATACGCACCAGCGGTGGAAAACACAGCCACATTGCTGGTTCCACCTATGCTGATGTTGGCATTGCCACCGCTGGTTCCAACATTGACCTCACTGGTTCCATTGTAAATTTTACTAGCAGTGATGCCGTTGGCGTAGAATACATTGCCTAAAAAATAATTCCCAGTGACGTTGCCTGTTGTGCTTACTACACCGCCAGTCAAGACGTTGCCGCCAGTCACGTTACCATTTACTGATACCGAACTACCCGTAATAACTCCGCCCACGGTAGAAGCCGCAGTTTGTGTGCCACTAACGCTGGTTGAACTACCTGTAATCACACCACCTACTACACTGGCAGCAGTTACAGTGCCTGTAACCGAAGCAGAAGTTCCGGTAATAACACCACCCACAGTTGATGCGGCTGTTTGTGAGCCACTGACGCTGACACTTGAACCTGTAATTACACCACCCACTGTGCTAGCAGCAGTTGCAGTTCCTGTAACACTGACGTTGGTTCCTGTGTAGTTGGTGGCTGAACTATTACCGCCGGTGATATTACCGGTTACACTTAATAGACCAGAGACATATTCTCCAGTTGAGGCAAACACCACTACATTACTTGTTCCGCCTATGCTGATGTTGGCATTGCCGCCACTAGTACCAACATTGGCTTCGCTGGTTCCGTTGTAAATTTTACTGGCAGTAATACCACTGGCAAAAAATACGTTGCCTAAAAAGTAATTGCCAGTGACATTGCCTGTAGCACTGATCAATCCACCTGTTAATAGGTTACCGCTGGTAACATTACCGGTAGCACTAATTAATCCACCAGTTAACATGTTACCAGCAGTGACATTAGCTGTGACACTGGCGCTTGTGCCAGTAATCACTCCACCAACAGTTGATGCTGCTGTCACATTACCAGTGACACTTACTGCGGTACCTATATACTTGGAAGCCGAAATATTGCCACCAGTAATGTTTCCTGTAACTGATGCTGTTCCGGTAGTAACGGTGCCAGTTGAGCTTACAGTTAATACGTTGGCCGTGCCGGCACTGCTGATAACGACGTTGGCGTTTGAATAGACTGTTACATTACTTGAGCCGCCAGATATTGAATTTGCACTATAGTTTTGAGTAAAAGATAGTGATGTAGTTCCAATGGTAATCGGATCATCTGTGATCAGTTTCCACTGTGTGTCAGCATAAATCACACCTTCAGTGACCATCACAATCATTCCAGCTTCAATTTCGCCGTTGTCGTTGCCGTCACTGGTTCTAGCCCAGGTACCGTTTGATCCAGATCCTACAGTAATTACGTAGTATAATCCGTTTTGACTGCCGGTAGTTTGTGCTGTAACTAGCACCCGGTCGCCGGTGGAGAGACTAACACCATCTACACTACTAGGGGCGCCGCCACTCAATGAGACGCTGACCGTGGCTACTACTCGTGTAGCCTGTTTGTAGTCTAAGTTAAATATCTGCGCGGCACGTGGTTTGGTTAATCCCATTGTAGTTCCATTAGTATGCAATATTTAGCCAAAAAAACAGGACTGCGCGGAGTCCTATTTTACAGTGGAAATAGTAGTTTAATATCCAAATCTTGTCCGATAAGCACTCCATTGTGTTTGTATTTCTGACAGCGGCAACACACCGTTCCATACTTTGACCAAGCCTACATCAGCAGTTGGTACTTCTGTGCTGGTAGTAGCGTCAGAATATCTACCAAACAATCTCAAGCCTGCAAATCCACCGTTGCTAGTATCAGTACCAAAGGTAGTTGTTGGAACAGTTGAGTTGGCAACATAGTTTTGCGATAGTGGTGATCCTGCGTTGCCATTGTATGTGGCCCATATGAATTGCCACGCATTGTTCTGTGGCGTAGTGCCACCCACAAAGTTACCATTGTAGAAAACGTCCTGGACGCCGCCACCGCTGCCCCACAAGCCCGCTAACCAGTCTGGAGCGGCACTGTTGGCATTTAACAATCTACCCAATGCTCCAGTTTGCGATCTATAGACCATCATTACTGTATAGTCTTCTGATGTGGCTGAGTAATCTGGTCCAAATGTCAAAAAGTCTGTGTCAGTATCTGCGGTCTTACGAAATATTCCACCGTTAGCAGCAGACCACGACATACTACCACCCGGGTTCAATGTTGTTATGGTGTAGCTGCCTGTACCCGCTATTGTGCTGCCATTCGTAGGAACAGCTGAGTAGTTGGCTGCGTCAAGATTGAGAATCAGTGCAGGTGGTACCGGAGCATATCCAAGGCTCCATCCTGGGCCAATTGACCACCCAGGTCCAACACTCACTGTTACTGGTGCTACCATTAATTATACTCCTGTAAATGTGTAAAATGATCCACTAATAAAAGTTCCACCTGTAATGGTGATTGTTTGTGCTCCTGAATCAACGCTGACCACCGTGGCTCCAGGAAGTTGAACCACTAACCAACCAGCAGCAACATTGCTTAAATTTGGCGTTCCAGATATTGTGCTCCAACCAGCACCACCAACATAAAAGAATCCAGTGGTACTATCAGAGCCAGCTACGTTTTGAACGCTAGTTGGCGTTGTTTGACCAGCGTAATTACCTACACCCATGGTCCATCCTGGGCCAATTGACCATCCTGGGCCAATTGTTACTGATTTTGGTAATGACATTTGATATCCTTTTGTTTACTTATACAATAAAAATAGGGTCCGAAGACCCTATCCGGTACAGTTTTACCTGTTTAGAAACGTCCTACAACAATTTCTATTGTGCCTTCTGCACCATCAAAGTCTTCCAGTGCTTTACCAATTACTGATCCAACTCGAGGATCAGCTTCGGCTCTGGCACGGCCCAGTCCTGCGGCCACCATCAAGTCCCCCTTGCGGACTGGTCCAACAACCAAGGTTGGCACACGTCCGGTTAACGCAACAGCCACTGCAAACTCGCTGTGTAATCCTTCATTCATTAAGAAACCAGGGTCAGTAGACACTACACCAGCTACCTTGCGATCTGCATCTACAGCGTTGACTGTGACTTCGGCTGTACCGCCAAACACCACCACTGTGCCTGGAGCATACTCAGCGTCGGCTGTGTATTTCTCTGCCAAGTCAGCGTATTGTGCTGTGGTTGCTTTGGCAAATACAGTGTTGAATCCCACTGTGCTTGAGCCAATATTACCTACACCTGTTGTTGCACCGTTGACGATTGCTGTGACATTGGCACCTGAGTTGACTGTAAGTTGACCAGCTGTTACAATGTTGCCACCAGTAACTGTGCCAGTGACACTTGAACTTGATCCTGTAATCACACCACCCACTACCGATGCAGCTGTTACAGTACCACTAACACTGGTTGAACTACCGGTAATCACACCGCCCACTACCGATGCAGCTGTTACAGTACCACTAACACTGGTTGAACTACCGGTAATCACACCGCCCACTACACTTGCGGCAGTTACTGTGCCGGTGACACTTGCCAATCCTGTAATGTAAACACCTGTTGATGCCCAAACAGCCACGTTACTGGTTCCACCAACACTGGCTGCAATATTACCACCGGAAGTTGTAACTTTTAAGTTTGATGTGCCACTGATTATCTGTGTGGCATCAATGCCACTCAGTTGACTACCGTTACCAAGAATGTAACTTCCAGTAATGTTGCCAGCTACGCTTAATCCTGCGGCACTGCTGAATGTGGCTACAGCAGTAGGGCTAATTGCTCCCGATGCTGTGGTCAATATCTGCACGTTGGTAGCACGACTGGTATCAGTGAACGCTTCTGCAGCTGTTATGGCTAATAAACCAGTTGATGCATTACCAAATTGTAAACTTCCACTACTGAATCCGCGTCCAGTAAACTGAGCAATATAGTCTCCGCTCTGGGTCTGTGATGGACTGGCCGCAGTATTTCTAGCAGCACGTCCAGTAAACGCCACGTATGCACCTGTACCAAATGCATCTTGAACAATACGAGTTTGTGAACTATCCGCACCAACTATGTGTATTTCTGTTCCCAGTGTGGTGCTGTTACCTGTTACAGGATAATTTACAGTCTGTGGGTTGCCTAAAATATTAAGTTCACAATCAGGAGTAGTTGTACCTATACCAATGTAGCCCGGAGTGCTGGTATTGGTACCAGTGATAATGTTACCAAATGCACTTACAATACCACCAGTTAGGATGTTGCCACCAGTGATGTTACCAGCCACGCTGCTTGTTGTAGTTGCGCCAGCTAACACAGTTTGTCCACCGGCTGGATTGGTCATCACAATGGCTGTGGCATTGGCACTGATCAGTGCATTACCCAAGTAAATTGTATTGCCACTTAACCATAGATCTTTAAAGCGTTGTGTTGTGCTGCCCAAACTGTAGGTAACGTTGCTTTGTGGCAAAATATTACCATGAATTTCCATCGAATTGGTTGTGAAGGTGGCTATATCGTTGGTGTTGCCCACGTCGATGACCACATTGCCGCCCGGAGTTGGAATCGTTACAGAACTGATGCCATTTATAATTGAGTTGGTGGCCACGTTACCAAGAATGGTAGCATTGCCTGACACAACCAAATCACCCACAACGTTTGCTGTACCTGTTATAGTAACAATGTTTGTGGTGTCACTGACTCCAACTGAAGCATTGGCACTTACGTTGGTCAAACTCAACAAGGTTGTTGTTGTGGTCAATGCACGAACGTCGATCAAGTCAGCTGTGGCCGGTGCTTCTGTAAATGTCAATGTGGTTCCACTTACACTGTAAGCCGAAGTTGGTATCTGCAACACACCGTTGATACTGACAATTGTTGCAGCTGTGGTTGAAGTATTGGACAAGGTAAACACTGTGCAAGCACCATCACCAGCAAACTGTTGATCAGTGATAACTGTAAACACTGTGGAGCCAACACCTATCCAAGCACTGTTGTTGTATATTTCTATACTGTTGGTTGTGCTGTTGAAGCGCAACATACCAGTAACGCCTGTGGCCGGACGCTGACCTTGCGTACCAGCTGGTAACAAGATTGAATTGGTACTGTTGAACGCTACAACGGCATTGACAGTCTGTGCGCTTGATCCAAAGCTGGCTGTGTTGGTGGTTGCATTGACAAAGAACACATTGGCAGCTGTACCACTTACGCTGAAGTTTGTGTTGGCGTTGCCACTGTTGACTTGTATTGTGCCACCTGGGTTCAGCATGTTGACAGTGTTGCCAGCAATAACAATATTGCCACCAGTGACACCGCTGGTTGCACTTACTACGCCGCTGGTCAGGATGTTTCCGCCTGTGATGTTACCACTGCCACTAATTGCACCACCAGAACCACTTGTTAAAACGTTTCCGCCTGTGATGTTGCCAGTAGCACTTACTGTACCACCTGTGGCCAAATTGCCACCTGTGATTGTGGCAGTAGCACTTACTTGTCCACCGGTGTTGATATTGCCGCCGTCTACGTTACCAGTAACACTAGACGAACTTCCTGTTATGACACCACCCACTGTTGATGCAGCTGTTTGTGTGCCAGTGACACTAGAACTTGATCCTGTAATTACACCACCCACTGTGCTAGCAGCTGATTGTGTGCCAGTTACAGAACTAGAACTACCTGTGATAACACCACCCACTGTGCTAGCAGCTGTCTGTGTACCAGTTACACTTGAACTTGAACCTGTTATAACACCACCCACTGTGCTAGCAGCTGTCTGTGAACCAGTTACCGATGTTGATGTACCAGTTATGACACCACCCACTGTGCTAGCAGCTGTCTGTGTACCAGTGACACTAGAACTTGAACCTGTAATCACACCACCCACTGTAGAGGCTGCAGTTTGTGAACCAGTTACTGATGTTGATGTACCAGTTATAACCCCACCCACTGTGCTAGCGGCAGTTTGTGAACCAGTGACACTGGTACTTGTCCCTGTAATTACACCGCCTGCTACACTAGAAGCTGTTACACCGCCACTAACGCTGACACTTGATCCAGTGATTACACCACCCACTGTGCTTGCGGCTGTTTGTGTGCCGGTTACAGAACTAGAACTACCTGTGATAACACCACCCACTGTGCTAGCGGCAGTGGCAGTGCCAGTAACACTGACACTTGATCCTGTGATTACACCACCTACTGTGCTGGCAGCTGTGACAGCACCACTTACACTGACGCTTGTACCAGTGGCTGCACCAATGTTAGGTGTGGTCAATATAGCACCAGCTGGTATGTATAGTTGATTACTACCGTTGACACCAATTGTGGCGTTGCCCGATGTATCATAAAGAACGTTAAACTGTGTTCCAGTAAGACTTAACGCAGTACCTGCGGTGTATGATCCTGCACCAGAGAACTGGGTAAAGATAATTTGAGTTGTTCCAATAGTAACTGGAGAATTGGTCGTACACACCCATCCAGTGTCAGAGTTGACAGTACCTGCTTCAACGAATGTAAATGCACCAGGAATTTCAGCTGGTTGGTTAAAGTCTGTGGCACGAGTCAATACTGCGGCTACACCAGGAGCGCCTGCTGTGGTTACCACATAGATACCGTTGAATGCAGCTGATTGTGTTGTGTTGTTTACAAACGCACCAACTTCGTTCTTGATCAGCACACGTGAGTTAGCAGTTACAATACTGCCGTCAATGGTCAAGTTGCCTGTGGCAGTTAATGTAATTGTTGCGCCTACACCACTGGTGCCGTTGTTGTATGTGTATGGTGCTATGTTGGCTGCTGTAGCATATACCACAGAAGCCTTAGGATCAAGACCTTGTGCCACTGTATCAACATAAACTTTTGTTGCGGCATCTTGATCAGCTACTGGATCGGCCAAGTTGTTGATATATCTGTTGTTCATACCTACGTTGCCGGTAGGATTCAAACTGATTGTTTGAGCATTAATTGTAAGAGTATCGCCGGTAGTAACACTGTAGATGTAATTTGTTAATACATTACCACCAGTTACGTTGCCACTAACGCTGACACTTGATCCAGTGATCACACCACCCACGGTACTGGCGGCTGATTGTGAACCAGTTACACTAGTTGAACTACCTGTAATCACACCACCCACTGTGCTAGCGGCAGTAGCAGTGCCAGTGACGCTGACACTTGATCCAGTGATCACACCACCCACGGTACTGGCGGCTGATTGTGAACCAGTTACACTAGTTGAACTACCTGTAATCACACCACCCACGGTACTTGCAGCTGTTTGTGAACCAGTGACACTGGTACTTGTGCCAGTTATAACGCCACCTGCTACGCTAGAGGCCGTAACGCCACCTGTAACACTAGCACTTGATCCTGTGATTACACCACCCACTGTGCTGGCAGCTGTTTGTGTGCCAGTGACACTGGAACTTGATCCTGTAATTACACCACCCACTGTGCTGGCAGCTGTCTGTGTGCCAGTGACACTGGAACTTGAACCTGTAATTACACCACCCACAGTGCTGGCCGCTGATTGTGACCCAGTTACACTGGTACTTGTACCTGTGATAACTCCACCGGCTACACTGGCGGCCGTAACGCCACCTGTAACACTAGCACTTGAGCCGGTGATTACACCACCCACTGTAGATGCAGCAGTTGCAGTTCCAGCAGTGGAAATATTACCAAAAGTACCGTTGCCAGTGGCACTTACATAGCCACCTGTTAATAAATTACCACCAGTGATGTTACCACTGGCACTTAAACTTGCAGCACTAAATGTTCCAGCGGTACTAATATTACCAAAAGTACCGTTACCAGTAGCACTAACTTGTCCACCAGTTAAAACATTGCCACCTGTGATTGTTCCTGTAGCACTGGCAGTGCCGCCTGTGGCCAAGTTGCCACCTGTGATTGTTCCTGTAGCACTGGCAGTGCCGCCTGTGGCCAAGTTGCCACCTGTGATTGTTCCTGTAGCACTGGCAGTGCCCGGAGTGGCCAAGTTGCCACCGGTGATTGTGGCTGTAGCGTTGACAGCACCAATCAAGTTACCAACTAAACTAGTGGTGCCTTGGTGAATTGTGTTACCACTGTGCAAGTTGGCATAGGCAGACAGTGTAAATGTTGTGTTACTAACTGTGGTGCTACTAAGGGCTGTAACGAATTCTTTGGCACTTTCTTGCCAAGCTAAAACAGCAGATTGTTGACTACCACGCAGGCCAATTGTACCAATGTCCAAAGTAGGAGTACCTGTAACTTGTCCGTCAGCCAGTGTGATCAACGGATCTGCAATTAGTGTGTTAACTGTGTCAACGTTGGTTGTGGTTCCTGAAACTGTCAAGTTACCTGTAATGGTCAAATCACTACCGTAGGTCAGGTTGTTGGCAATTCGAGTAGCAGTAATCGAGTATGGTTGTATTTTGGTACCGGCGTTGATACCCACCAAGGTATTGCCTGTTACTGCGTCAGTTACCTGATTGTTATTAATTCTAGTTACGGCCATTTTTTTCTCCAGTTGGCTTCTTTTTACTGCACTTTTACTGCAAATGCAGTAAAATAATAAAGGTTTGTCGCTCTAATATGGGCTATATGTTATTTACCACGGCCGTGGGAAATCGGTTCTCTGTGCCTATTATTCACTGCGGAGCTAATACTTGTCGAGAACTATTGGGGGGATTATAAATTGTAGAATAACAATTGGTTGAACTGTTATTTAGCTTGTTTACAAGAATCTGATGTCTATTACGTCACCTGTAGCCGGCGCTTCTGTAAACACTAGATTGGTACTGGGACTGGGCGACATCGAATAAGATTGATCAGGAACCTGCGTAATACCATTCAACATGACCAATGCAGCCGCTGTAGTTGTGCTGCGATTTAATGTAAATGCAGTGGCAGTTCCGTTGCCGTTGAGTGTTTGATTGGTCACTGCTTGACTGGTAGAATTCCAAGCATTACCGTTGTAAACTTCTATCAGTCCAGTGGTGCTGTTGAATCTTGTGGTGCCTGTTGCGGCTGGACTAGGACGTTGGGCAGTATTACCCACTGGCAATATCAGGCCAGTTGTGGTATCGATACTGACTACACCAGTGCCAGTAGGCTGTAATGTAATTGTAGCATTGGCCAAACTGCTGCTGATTGTGGTATTGCTTATGGTCAAGTTGCCCAATAGAGCTGTGCCTGCGACACCAAATGGTCCTACATATCTATAGCCCACAATAAACACAGATTTGCCTGTGACGCCGCCGGTGATTACTGATGGTATATTAGCACCATTGAAGTTTAGGACACCGGCCTGATAATCAAAGAACCAGGTGTCGTCATTACCAGAACCGGTTTGGAACAGTCTAGTGCCAGTGGTTTGTGGAGTAGTAGATCCTGTGGTGTCTACGTAAACCACTACCAAATAGTTGTCACCAAATTGTGTGGGTATCCAGTTGGTAAGATTGGTTTTCCAAGTTTGATTGTCGGGCGCTGTTAGGTCTTCGGTACATTGCACTGTGGGGCTGTATCCAGCACCGCCACCATCTTTGTAAACTTGAACTATGGAGCTGGTGTTGCTGGGCGGAGTTGCAGGAACGTCACCGCTGTTGGTCCAGACCAAATCACCACGATACAGCAGGGGACTGGGTATGCTTTCGTTAAAAGCTTCTTTACTGCCACTTCCCGGCGGAGGTATAGAAGTTTTGGCTACACCGTAACCAACTTTCTTCCAAAGATAATCTAGTTTTTGACTTTCACCAAATGAGGCAGCCATTATGCAGCGTCTCCTATCGAAAGTGCAGTTATGGTTTGTCCACTACTCAGTGCTATACGAACCAAAATATTATTGCCTGTGCTGTTGCTGGAGTTTTGCGAACCTAGTGTCATGGTATAGCCCACATTGGCAATAGCCGAGTTGAGTGGCACAACGTCAGCACCGGTCAATGCAACACCATTGGTTCCGTTACCGCCTCCGGCTATGTTTGCGCCCGGCACACCCGATCCGTTATACTGTAGTGAACAGCTCAACCAACCATTGAGTGTTGAGGTTGGCCCAGGAAAGCCTGGAGTAGGTGAGCTGAATCCACCTGTGTCAATGGTTGTACCTGGGGCCGCAATCCACATGCCGGCAACGCCGGTAGTAGTTGTAAGTCTAATGTCAAAGTTGGCCATTGTGGCTCTGCGGAAAGCAAAAGTAAAGTATTGTAGTCCGCTGCGTCCTGTGGCAAGATCAGGTCCCACTGGCAAATATCCGGTACTCAAGTCAGTTACATAATGTTTAACTACACCATACCGGTCAACTGCGTCTTGAGTTCCTGCAATAGTTTGCACACCGGTCCATACATTACCGGTATAGTAATTCGTGCTGCCGCTGAATGCTGGTGTGTTGCTAGCAGCTCCAAACCCAGTTATACGTAAACCGTTGTCAGTGTATACAGAACCCAATGTTACACTGACTGCAATGTTGCCTTCACTGATGCCGGTATTGGCCGCGGCATTGACCTGTATCTTGGTCGGTAACTGAACTGTGGTGCTGGTACCAATCACGTTGAATATGTTGGCTCCCACATTGGCCACAGCATTAACGGCTCCATTGATCAACACATTGAGATTGCCCATAGTATAGTTTGATACGATACCCACGTTGGCATTGACATTGCTGCCAGTAAGCATACTAGATGTTCCGTTGATCTGAGCCAAAGTTTTGGTCTGTGCGGCAATGATTGATCCGGTGCCTTCTATGGCTGATCCAGCACTCAATGTCATTGGATCAGCACTACGGAAAGTTTGGCCAGTAAAGTTTTGTAATTCTAAAGTGGCCACTGTAACACTTGGACTGCCTGTAGCACTGTAATATGGAATACCCGAAATGTAAGTGTAGGTTCCAGTGACATTGCCGGCCATGATCACGTTGCTGGTCACCAAGGTAGGTGCTGAATTCAAATTGTCTTTGACCATACCTACAGTATTGGTGTTGCCGGATACTGTGTGTCTCAGTTGGAAATCATTATAACCGGTGCCCAAGCTGGCCAAAGTATTGCTGATAGTAGCAGAAAATACCTTGTAGAATCCTGTGGGCACAGCGGCATTGGCCACGTGCAGATCTCTGTCAGCTGACACAATCAATGCGCCTGCTGTGCCTACTGTATTTCCGCCAGTGGTAAATGTCACATTACCAGCGGCTGTGTTATTGACATAAGCAGTCAGTGTGCCCGTAGTTGCTGTGTTGGCATTTTGAACTTGTGTGCTGGTAGCAACTGGTGTGGTAGTTGCTACACGAAGCACCGACGTGCCATTGGCCGCAATATTTCCACCAGTGTTGTCTTTTGCGCCAGCGGCCAACAGCGGGCTAGTGCCTTGACTGGCTGTGGATATGGTCACATTGGTATAGCCACTGAGGTTTGTTGGTGCTGTGGGATTGGCCAAGATTGTGATGTATGCTGTCTTGGTCTGTGTGTTACTTTGTGATATTGTTCCAGGTGTTCCGTTGGCCTGTAGTGCAACTGTTTTGGTTCCAGTAGTTGGAGATCCTACTGCTGTCTGATATGAATGTGAGACATTGGCAAAAGTTATCAGGCCAGTGTTGCTGGTGGTATCACCCCAGGTCCAGTTGAATACATTTCCAGCAAAGGCCACGTTGGGCGAAGTTTGATTTTGAAAGTTAAACAAACTGCGGTCAAGACCGTTGTAGTCGGTGTATAGATATCCAACCTGTGCATTGGATGTGAATCCTGTGGCATCTGTTTGAGTGTTACTGGTTCCTATAAAACCAGCTCTAACTTCTGGTTCGATGGAAATGGTCACGTTGCTGGACTTGAACGGGCTGGTGCTGTAGCCAGTGTATAACCAAAGATTGGCCACATAGTTAACTGTGGTGGCTGCATTTTGTTGACCTGCCGTAAGGGCAAAAATATGTGAGGTATTGGCTGCGCCAGGATTGCCGGCTAGACCAGTTTGAATATTAATATTGCTATTGGCAGTGCCATCTCCCCATTGGAAGTTGTATAATTGTTGAGCGCCAAAGCTGGCTGTGTTGCCAGGACTTCCAGGAGTGTCGTTTCTAAATTGGACATTTCCACCAGAGGTAGCTGAGTAGTTAATGGTTGTTGTTACGTTAGCAGTAATTGCTGGACTTTGTTGCGTATATATTTTAACATCAGTTGCAGCAGATGTTACACTGTATGGTGGTGCGTTACCGGCTGTTTGATTTGTACCTGTTAATGTGATACTGCGAAGAGCGTCAGTGTTGGCTGAATTATTATAGGTATGACTGTTTGTGGTCCAAGAATTTCCAGGATTAACTGCTGTGTTACCATCACCGTAGTTGATTGTGTATGATGTTGCATACTGACTAGTATTGGTCAATGTTACACTGCTACCTGTATTTAAACTAGTAGGACTTGTGGTAAACGATGGTATTGGCAAAGGTGTATACAGAGTAATGTAATTGGTATTAGTTGACGTTGCTGTTGATCCTTTGGCACCAGCATTGGCATTGCCACTGTAGGTTCCATTGGTGTTGTAGGCTGTATACACAACTGTAAATTGTCCACCAAGCACATTACTATAGGTATGTGTTGGGTTTGCTAGTGTGCTAGTTGTACCATCACCAAAATTCCAAAGATAGCTGGTAGGATTACCAATGTAGTGGCCAACAAACGCCACACTCAATGGACTTGGACCCGATGTCACATTGGCCGTAATATAAACATTGCCCACATAGGTGTTTCCAGCAATGTTCAAAGCCACTTGATTTAAATCGTCTAGACCGTCGGTAACAAATGTAGCAGTGGTCCACCCTGGATAGGCCACGTTGGTGGTTAAACTGCCGTCAGTGGGTGTTCCTAATGGAATTAAATTGCCATATATATTGCCAGCAACATTGCCAACTGTTTGATCTACATAAAATTTAGTTGTGGCATCTGCATTGGCCACTGGCTCAGCTAGGTTGTTAATATTAACATTGCCAGCACTGATATTGCCAACGTTGGAAATGATCACATTGCCAACTGTAAGAACTCCGGCTACTTCAAGGGTAGATACAGGGCTATCAGTATTAATACCAACATTGGCGTTAGCAATGGATATGTCAATGCCGTCTCTTTCAAGAATGCTTGATAAAATCTGCCCTTTTACATAATTGACTGCCATAGATTATCCCTGTATAGGATATTTAGCCGGTTAGCTACTGGTGTGAATTACATTAATTGGCACAGTATTAGGTGGTGCTGATGTAAATGTAATGTCGTAACCACCGTTGACTGTGTAACTTGTAGCTGGGTCTTGATAGATTGATCCTACAAATACCATAATATTTGCTGCTACATCCTCTGCTATACTCATTGTAAAAACAGTCTGAACTCCGTTGCCGGTAAAATCGTCCACTGTGTAGCTGACGCTGCCACCAGTGCTGAGTGTGTTCCAAATTGATCCATTGAAGAATTCTACAAGTCCTACATCAGTGTTGTATCGAATCATACCAAACGTTGGATATTCAGGCCGGGTTTCTGATGATCCAGTGGGCAATACTACACCGGTACTACCGCTCGGCAGTCGTCGATTTTTTACATAAATTCCCATTAGACTGTGGTGTAGCTGGTTACAATATTAAGATTGCCGGTAGAGTTGGCTACTGCTCGTATAGTGTCATTGTTACCCAACAGTATCTTTTCAGCAGCCACATACAGTTGATAAGTTTCAAATCCAGTGAGTTCTAAATTAGTTAGAATCAAATTTTGTGTGTTGGCCGATCCTCCTGCTGGCACAGCATACACGTTGGCTGTAACTGTGTTGGCTGTGTAGTTGTTTATTACCAGTGAAGTAATAGCAGTATTGCCACCGCTGACGTATGCGTTACTGACTGAATTGGTTACTAATACTGTTGTTATTGACATTGTTGTTCCTTAAAATATAATTGCAAATACTATGGCTTTGCTTTTGCTGACCAGCTCGTCGTTGGCTGATGAGGATGTAAAGTATAGACCTGTTCCACCTGATCCTGTGACATTGCTGTATAGAGCCACAGCATTAGCTACGTTAGCTGGAGTGGCCGTATTGCCAAATACTTGATAGCCCAACATGGTCAATTTGTTGTTGCCATAATCAAATGTCAAGTTACCACTGGCACCAAATACACCACCTTGATTAAACTGTATCTGTGTGTTGGATCCAGCAGCATTGGCCGCCGATGCTGTGGTTAAAATATTGGCATAAGTTCCAACACCCAATCCTGATACATTACTACTGACCTGCCAGGCATTGATTGTTGCGTCAAATCTTAATCCAGCATAAAGACCGTTTCCAACATTGATCCCAGCCAATAAACCCATGTCTGTAACAGTGCCAGTGTTGTTGGCGGCCACCACAATAAAGTCGTCAACCGTGGTCAGGTTACCTGTGTAGGTCAAACTACCGTTGAAAACGGTATTGGCATAGTTGATCGTAAGTGTAGCAACCCCATTGTTACCGGTTAGGGTTAGGTCGCCACTGGTATTCTTGTATGTAGACATCTCAGGATCCTTTTTGTTATTTATGCGGTATACAATAGTGAAAGTCATAAAAAATCCCCACCGCAGTAGGGATTTTTTGGACGTTACGCGAATTACGAAGTATAGTTCTGAACATCGCCCAAGGTCAATAGACCAGTGGTATTAGTCCAGGTTGAAACTTCTGCACCAGATTTAGCAGTTGTCGAAACAGCTTCACTGAATGTAAGGCCACGTGTATTACCAGCCACAGTAACAATGTTAGCAGCACCTTCAGAAGCGGCCAACTGGAAGGTTGTTGTTCCGTTAGTAGCAACTACATAATAAACGGTTGGATCAACATATCCAGTAATTGTAGCATTACCTGTTAATGTTCCGCTGACATTGATAATTTGACCTGTTGTAAAGGTACTGGCATTGGCAGTGAACCAACCTGCAGTATTGGCAACAGCAACACTACCCAGTGTAACAGCAGTGGTTTCACCAGCTACAAAGAAGTTCACAGCATAACGAACAGGAGGAGTTGAATTATCCCAGATATACTTGTTGGTCAAACGAGTGGCGTAGATTGAACTGCCATCAGCATTGAATACCATGTTCATTTCACCTGAGTTAATAGTGGCATTTGCAATCAAACTGCATTGACCGCAATCACTAGCAGTTCCTGTACCAGAACCTACACCAGTGGCAGTAAACACAGCACCAACTGCTGGCGTAATAGGACCACCAATTGCTGTCCAATCAGTATCGCCTAATGACAGAATCTGATAGCTAAAGCCAGCTGTGAAACTACCTGCATTGACACTGTTTTCGCCTGATACCAAATACTTGGTAGTGCCTTTTTGTGTAATAATGTAAGCGGCACCTTCTTGACCGTTGACGTTGGCTGTAATTTTAACTACTGGATAATCAGCAGTAGCAATGCTGGCGTTAGCACCACCGACTACACCCAAGAATTCTGTGCTGGTCATTCCAACTGGAATAACTGGAGCTGTTACATTACCAAAGTCATTGAAACCAATATCAATGGTTGTAGATTTTTTAATTTTAAGTGGACGACCCATTTTGTTTTTAATCCTTATGAATAAGTCTGTAGGTTCTAGCCTACTACGCGGCTGGGTTAAGAGCCGCATAAAACGCATGATTACGTTGACAAGTATTTATGCCAATAGATATTTTACAGGTACCACTACACAGCAGTAAATATGTTATGGATACAGAACTTTTAATAGCACACGGCAACACTGCCAGAGAAGAAAACAACCCAGAACTGGCGTTAAAATATTATGCTCAGGCCCTAACTGAAGATCGTAATTCAGCATCAGCATTCAACAACTACGGAAACGTATTACGCGAATTGGGTGACCCGTTGGGTGCTATACCATTCTTACAACGCAGTATACAGTTGGCGCCTACTCATCCAACTTCACAGTTCAATTTGGCTGTGGCTTATTTGTTAGCCGGTGACTATGCTCGTGGATGGCCACAGTACGAAACTAGATGGAACTACGAACATCTTGCTGGCGAATTGCCACAGTTTCCACAACCCAGATGGACTGGTCAAGACGTCAAGGGCAAAACAGTCTTAGTCACAGGTGAACAAGGGCACGGGGACAATATACAATTTGTTCGATTCATTGGCGACATTATTGAACGTGGCGCTAAGGTAATTTTAACGTTAAACCCAAATCTTCGCCCATTGCTGCTTGGTCCTAGTATTCCGACAATTCTAGTCGAAGGTGATCCGTTGCCCGAGTTTGACTACTGGACACCGATCATGAGTATTCCTGGAGTAATTGGAACAACCGTTGAGAATTTGGCCAATGTGCAATTCTATTTGACTGCCGATGCCAAATTGCAACAAGAGTGGCAAACACGATTAGGACACAAGAACCGACTGCGTGTGGGGTTTTGTTGGAGTGGTCGTAGAGACACCTGGATCAATCGTCACAAAGCCATGCCGTTTGAGACCATGTTGGCATTGATCAAACGAAACCCCAGCTACGAATGGGTCAATTTACAATGTGATTGCACTGTAGAAGAAGAGGCCCAACTAGTAGATGCGGGTGTTCGAGCATACCCGGGTGCTATACGAAGTTTTGCCGACTCGGCCGCATTGATCATGCACATGGATGTGGTGCTGAGTGTTGATACTGCTATAGCTCACTTGGCCGGAGCATTGGGTAGACCAGTCTGGGTCATGCTGAGTCAGTATGCACTTGATTGGCGATGGTTATTGGATCGAGACTCGAGTCCTTGGTATTCAACTGCCCGCTTGTTCCGTCAACCTCGAATGGGTGACTGGACTAGTGTCACAGATAAAATACACAAATTTTTAAGTTGGTACAAGATTTAACTTATTGCTTTTCCATAAATCATTTCGACTATTTCTTTGTCAATTCCATACTTGTCTAAAACCTGTCTTGTGACCTCCAAACATCTTGGATCTTCTAATTTACGACTGTGCTTCCAAACCACACGGTCCGTATTTTTCTCAAAATCACCAACTTCTTTCAGCATGGCCTCATACGTTTGGTGAGTATATCCTCCACCAAACAATAACGGTGTTTCCTCGTGTGATGCGAATTCAACTGTGCTTGTTGGATCCTGCAAAGTAAAAATATAGTAACCATAAATTTCATTTCCTGCAGGATATTCACCCCAGGTGTGATAATGTCCAAATCGTTCTTGCAATCTATCCCAATATTTTTTTAATTGTTGCACATTCCAAACCCAAGGACGAATATTTAAGATAGTAGTGTAATAGTCAATAGGTTGATCAACTAATCCATTTAGGTCATAACCCATATCTACAAGTTTTTCCCCTTGACAATGATAGGTGATTCGATACTTGTGATCTTTTTTAAATGTATTATAATCGCAAGGCCTCAGTAAAAAATCTTTACAATCCCATACAATAACATCATCTGCTCCGGTGTCAATACTGTAGTATACCGTGTTGACCTGTTGTTCTGTAACTCCAATTTGATAGATATCTACACTTGGACAAATTTTAATTTTCCAATCTTGGTCAAACATTGTATTAACAATGTCCCAGTACGGTTTAGATTTTTCGCACGATCCTATACATACAGTCAGTTCGCGCTTTCCTTTCCAATTTTTGTTCATGCAATAACAAAACATTTGAAACTGCTTGATATCATTTTTAAAGGTTGTAACCAACATTGAATAGTTCATAAATCTACTTAGCAACTAAAACTACAACCAACAAAAAAGCGCCTTTCGGCGCTTTTTTGATTTTCCTTCCCATCCCTGAGAAAGTTGCGGTCTCTGATTAGGAGAATGACAAGTTCTGAACTGCGATCTCGCCAACATAGTCAGCTGCGTTACCGAAGCTGGATGCTGTGTTGGTCAACTCGACAAATCCATAACGTGTCATGAATGACACGACTGGTTCGAAGGTTGATGGATCAAGAACAACGCCACTGCTCATCAACGGAATGTATGGGCAATAGAACGCTGCGGCATCAGCTTCGCTTGTGCCCTTATAGCCAACCAATACAGAGGCTGTATCAGAAGCATAAGAGTTAACAAACACACGCATTGCACCGTTCAATGTACCAACAAACTTGGTGTTTGTAGGTGCTTCGAATGTGCCTTCTGTTGTGCGAGCAAAAGCAGAAGTTGTTGCAGATTGCAACACTGTCAAACTAGCTGGAGAAACAACAGCCCAATTACCAGCACCACGACGTGTGCGTTGAGCGATCAAGTTAGCGACACGGTTGATCAACACTGCCAAAGCGGCGTGTTCGTCACCAACGAATGTAGCTGTACCAGAAACGGTAGCTTGGTTGTATGTATACTCTGTTGCGGCCAATGTGCTGAGTGACAAGAGAATTTCTTGGTCGATCTCGGCGGTAATCTCTTGAGCCAAAGCAGCCATAATTTCTGCTTCAACGTCAATACCGTGCATGGCTTGTGCATCTTGTGCAGATTCAAAAGTCCAACGAGCTTGTAACTTGCGTGTCTTAGCTTCAACAGCTTGTTTCAAGATCTGAACGGAAATTTGCTTACCGCCTGTACCTTCCATAGTTGCTGTGTTGTTACCAGTGTAACCAGTAGCAGTAGTAGTATTCTGTGGAACTGTAGAATACGCTGTAGCAATTGTGAATGGACTCAAAGCTTCAGAACCAGCTTGGACGCTGGTAGCGGCTGCTGAGTTGTCTGTTAAGCTCTGTGCATAGCGAACACGTAATGTGTGGATTTGACCTACAGGTCCTGTCATTGGCTGAACGCCAACCAACTCGTTAGCAATAACAGTTGGCATAACACGACGAATAACTGGCAGAATCACACGGTTTAATGTAGCGATGTTACCAGATACTGTAGAACCAGAAGATGCGTTCTCACGCAAATACTTCTTGGTATTTTCAAGGATTACACTCATAGACGTGCGCTTGGAACCAGAAAGGCCTTCCAAGAGTGCGTCTTTAGTTTCGTCCCAACGACCTTCTAATAATTCTTGTGACATTTAAGTCTCCTTTTATTATATCTTAAATTACAGCCCTGCCAAACGCTTTAGATCGATCACATTGCTGGTATTATCAGCTTGTTGATCTGCATCTGGACTGCGGGCAGATTTATCGCCAGTTGCTTCGTTGAACGTTTCAGTAATTACTTTTTTGGCTTTTACTGAGCGGTCTTCTAAAACTGCTGGTAGATACTTTTCAAAAGCATTCGACAAGCGACTTGTCTGGACACTTTCAAGCAAATTACGCATTACTTCTGCTTTTTCCTTGTTTAAAGGAGCCAACAGTTCCTCTAAAGCAGCTTCACGCTGATTAGATTCTTTAAGTATACGCATTTCGCGTTCTTTGGATTCGACTAGAGTTTTTGCTCTCTGGGCGAATTTGATGGCTTCAGACAGTTTAGCATCCTTGGCGGCGATTGTATCATGCAACTTGCGAACTTCTTGCTTCTCATTTAGGTGAGTTGCACCAAATTCACTTGCATACGCTTCAAAAATACGACGTCCAAAATTGTTCTCGCGAGCAACTTTGATGTCTTCTTGTAACTGACTGAGTTCAGCCTTGAGGTGTGTGCTAACAGCACTGGACATCTTCTTGGCGCTTTCTGTAACGAAACGTGCTTTGAGTGTTTCCAATTGTTTGCGAGCTTCGCGCACCAAACGAACCTTAGTGTTGACCACGTCTTGTTTGTCTGTTGCAAATTCTTGAATCTCACGTGCAAGAGCATGAACCACAAAGTTTTCCAATTTCTGGACACCTTCTGTGTGCATCTTGCGGTCTTTACGCAGTTCGCCAATTTCTTCAGCAAGTTTTGTCACCATAAAGTTGTTGAACTTTGTAGCTGACTCTTTCATTTTGCCTTGAAATTTAACGCGATCTTCAGCAAGTGCTTGCTTTTCAGCTTTCACTTGATCAAGCTCTGCAGTAAGTCCATCTGTTATCATACGATCCAGGGCTTCCACCATCACTTGTTTGTCATGCTCATAGCGTTGTGCAAACTCTTCTCGGAGTTCTGCACGTACCTGTTCACGAGCTTCGTTCAACTTTGCTTCCCAAGCTTCTGAGATCTGTTGTTGAGCTTCTTCGTTGATAAGGTCGCTATCTAGTAACGGTTTAATAGCATCTAGCATATTATTTCCCTTCAATCTTGAGACCACGTATCAGACGCATTACTTCGTCTTTGACGTATCTCTGTGCTTTGCCGCTCTTAGCTGGGTCTTTGAACATATCCAACAATCGTTGTCCGCCTTTGTGATTCAAAAGGCCTTCATAAATTGCTGTGGGATATGCATTTGGAGCACTCGGCTGAGCAACCACATCTACAGTGACAATTTCAAAGTCACTGACATGTCCGGTTCTGTCGTCGACATTTCCTGATCCACGACTACTAACCCCTAGTTTTACACCGTTAGTCAACATGGTTTCAACCAGTTTGCCCATCGGTGTAGGTAATATCTTTAACGTGCCCATTCCAGCAGGGCCGTCCATCCACATTTTTTCAATCATGTGGCTCACACGATCCAGGTTAATTTTTAAATCTTCTGGATGATCAACTTCGCCTAAAACTGAATGACCTGTTTTAATTTGTTCGTTAATAGTGTCAACTGCCTTGGCAATTTCATTTACAGGATATACTCGTTCGTTGGCATTTCTAACGCCGCCTTCTATGCAAACACCTTTTAGCTTTAAGGTTTTGCTGCCATCGTGGGCTTCCTCAGACAGGATTTCAAGACCTGCCTGAGTGAAGCTTAGATGTTCTTTTAGATATCGAGCCATATCTCTGGATTACGCTTTACCAACTGGTGATTTTGTATTCACACCACTGGCTTGAGCTGTAGTAGGCTTCGGAGCTGCACTCAACTTGGAGTTGGCGCCGCCTTTGCCTGGTACATTTTTAAACTGGCCTGCTTGTGGCAAGTCACCAGTTTTTGGAGCACTACGGCCTTGAGCTGTGTCACCAGTCATTTTGACTGGGCTTGCTGCCATGCCTTTAGCACCACTGTTAAAAGCAACTACGCTTTTATTGTTAGCACCATCGTCACCATGCTTAGGAGCAGGAACTTTGTCTAACGTTACATTTTCCATCATGCCCATGGTTTCGTCCATGTCGCCAAAGTCAGCTGTGTCTGTGTCGTCCATTTCTAAAGCGTCGCCGCCGTCAATATCGGATACACTGTCACCGCCTTCATTGCCGCCCATGATAGCTTCAAATTCAGCCATTAATTCGTCTAACTTGTCTTCTAAATCAACCACGCGATCTTCGATGTCACCGCTGTCTTCGTCGTGGTCCATTTCCATGTCGTGTGTTAAATCTTCGCCGTCTTCTTCAGCAGCATCATCAAATTCTGCATCAGACTCTTCATCTTCTTGCATGCCTTGTTCTTCAGCTTCAACATCGTCGATCAAGTCGTCACTGGCGTCGCCGCCCATCATGTTTTCGTCAAGTTCTTCTTCAGAATCATCTTCTTCAGATTCGTCTAACTCTTCTTCATCTTGCTCTTCCTCGTTCATCAAATTTTCATAGATTTCACGGGATTTTTCTACCACGATGTCGTGGAATAGTTCTTTAGCTTTCGCTTCTTCATCATTGATCACGTATTCGATCAATTGTTCAAATTTATTAGTCATATGTTCCTCCAATGGTTATGGCTCGTTAGATATTTACATCTAACTTATAATATTGGTAGTTTTGAGGTGGAAAAGTGAGTATATTTGACTATTATGTTACAGGTAACTATAGTCCAGGAGCAGCCGGGGCGGGTGCATATTGTTTCTTAACTTGTTTAAGTTTTTCTTTATACTCGTAACTACGCACATCTTGCATCTGACGTAGTTTGTTAAGCTGACGCAAAGTCAGACGAGTTTTGCGAAGATTACCCAGTTGTGGTTGACTGTTATCTTGGCCGACATCCTGATAAGCTTCAGGACTTTTTTTGTATATTTCGTTGAGAATCATGCTAGTATTTATACGCCAGGCACACCACCAGCGGTTGGAGGCGGTGCTCCGGCAGTGCCAGCAGTTCCAGGTGCTGTAGAGGGTGCTCCAGGCATACCACCCTCTGGTCCACCTGCAGCATCAGCACCGGTTATTTCTTCACCTGTAGCAATGTCACTTTCTAGTCCAGCTGGTGTAATACCAATACTGCGTAAATCCTGACCTTGTGTAGTTTCTAACTCAGGTTGATCACGCTCTTCTTGCCACATTGTTTCGTTTTCTACAATTTCTTCTTCAGTTAGGCCTAAGTAACGTTTCATCATAAAACGCTTGCTCATGTATGGCAAAGGTTCAATAGCTGCAAATGACGAAATACGACTGGTGTCTAGTTCGCTTTGACGATAACTGGCAAAGTTTTGTGGCTCACAAAGGCTAATACTAAAAATTCCTGAATCAATATTAAAGCCTCTCCAATGCAAGAACATTTTGAACTCGTCGTCTAATTTCTGCATAATCAGGCGTTGTAGGCGCATACAGTATTGATTAAAGCGATATTCTTGGATAAGTGCTGTGCCTACTTTTCCGTCATTCATAGCACGGTCTGAGTCGTCTGGGCCTGTGGGCAAGTAGCTGGAAGGCACACGCAAACCACGGGCCATTTTGTTATTAAAGTATTTTAAATCGTCAATTTCACCTAGATTAGCACCGCCGGGCAATGTAGTAACATCACTGCCGCGGCTGTCAGCACTAACTGGAAAGAAGTAATCTTCGTTAATGCTCAACGGATTATAACTGGCATCCATCATGTTGGCTCCACCACCAGTATTAGTAGGAATACGACGTTGATGCATTTCGTTTTTGACACGTTCCACAAACTGCATGGCCATATGGCTGGGCATATTGCCTACGTCAATTTTAAAAATTCTACGTTCTGGAGCACGTTGCACACGATAGATCAGGACCGAATCTTCTAGCAGTTCTTTTTGTTTGAATACTTTGAAAATGTTTTCCAGGATACTTTGTCCAAATGGCCAGAAAAAATCCAGTCCTTCATTAAGGCTAAGATGCACCACATGTCGTGCATCAATACAAGTTTCGTTCATGGCCTGTGTAAAGCGACTGTTGCCTACTCCGCCGTTGCCAGTACCACCACCTGCGCCGCCGCCGCCAGGAGAGGTATAATTTGATCCGCCGCCAGCTGATCCAGTGGCACGACTCACATAGTAATCACTGGTAGTCTTTTGTGCTACACTCATGTTTTGAAAGTTAGGGTTAATGTCACGAATAATGTATTGCTCCGGGCGTTTGCCTTCACTTTCATTTACAATCACACGGGCTACTTTGACCATGTCAACCCACATCATTTCAAATGTTTCTGGATCACGCACAAACACCTGATCGCCATACTTGATAGTATTGCGGAACAATTTAAAAATTCGTTGATCTAGTTTGTTTAATTTGGTCCACTGCTGTAGCTGTTTTTTAACAATTTCTACTTCGTGATCAGTAGGCTTGTCTGTAAAATTGATATCAAATGGAGTTTTGTTGTCTTCATTGACCTGTGTTGAAAACTCAGCAATGATATCCAAACAGGCATTGACTTCCGAATCGCAGTCCATGTTTTCATATTGATTATAGCGTTCAATTCGGTTAGGATGTCCTGAATATACTTCGGGCAATCTACTAGCATAGTTGCGGAATGCAAAGTCGTTTGGTGTTCCGCCTGTGTAGTCTCCGCCTGTTTGTCTAGGATATCCGTCTAGACCAAATTGGTTTTGTCCTGAAATTGGACTCAGTTGGCCGCCGGTGTTTGCTACTTTAAAATACTTTTTCCAACCGGGTTTGCGAGTGTTTTGATTATCTGCCATGGTCGTATATTTACCGTTAACCTTGTGCGTAGTGCAACATTTTGCCACTGCTGTCAGCAGTATTCTTGGTTGCTGACGCTATACTTGATTGCACATCTAAAGTTTCTTCCAACAAAGAAACAATACGTTGATTGGTGCTGGCCATGGATTCAAACATTTTTATAAAATTTCCACTGTTATTATTAAGTGGTATCACTGCTTCATCACCGTGTAACACAGCAGAATATCCAGATTTTGGACCAGAAAACGCAGCACCTCCCTCAGCAGTAGCAGCGCCATTTCTCAATAAATCTACCACTGTAGGAGCACGGTTGCCCACTTGACCATACCACTTGCTACTTTCTAAATTTGCAGCGGCGGCTGCAACATCGTTTGATGCCAACTGCTTTTTTAACATGGGCCATTTGTCAATCCAACTGTTGCCCATGTTAAAAGTCAAGTCAGTTAACGCAGCTTGTCCTTTGGTGTTTAACTTGTCAAAACTGGGTATTCGTTGTGCTGCCAATCGATGACTAGCATAGTCATCATTAAACATTTTCATTATTTCATCGTTGGAAAATTCTCTATTCCATTCTGGTGGTAGCGTTTTGCCGTCACCAATTAAATGTCCGACACCCACTGTCCACAATCCTAAACTGTCTTGATAGGGTTTGTTACGTATACCTTCGTGCCTGATGATCATCTTTTTAATATCATCATCACTCATTCCGCCAGTTGATGCTTGTTGCATTGATGGAGGTGCTCCTAGACCTCCGCCTGACCTACTATAAGAACCAGCATCGGCACCTTGCCCCGATGGAGGTGCGCTACTGCTTGACGAGGATGCTCCAGGTGCTGTAGGTGTACCACTACTGCCACCTCTACTGCCCGGAGCTGCCGGAGCTGCCGGAGCTCCTGTTCCACCACCACCGCCTGCTGGTGCAGAGCCACCACCACCACCTGATGCGCCACCACCTCTTGACCCAAGTCCAAATATACCACCGGTAGAAGAGCCTGGTATTATACGACTTGTAAACTCTGCTGTATCAGTGGCCCATTTTTGTATCTTGGTTGCTGCTGGTACAAATATATTGGTAAAGTCTGCTGTTCTTTGTGCTGTTTTAACTTGATTCTCAGCAATAGCGGCCTGACTCTTGGTTGCACTATCTAGACCGTCTAGTTGATTTTTTTGTTCTGTTGTTACCTTTTCAGTATCTTCAGTAAGAGTTTTAACACTTTCTTTAAATTCTGTTACTGTTTTTAAATTTGGTCCAAATGCGCCACCGAGCTTGTTTATGCCTTTGATAGCTTCTACAGTTTCTGGAGTAATAGAATCTCCAAGTGCCTTCATGGATTGAGATGCAGTTCCACCAGCTTCAAAAAACTCTTTGCTGAATTTCTTCATGCTCTCGCCACCGGTGGCCATCATCATGTCGGTGCCGCCGGTTATAACTCCGTCAAATGAACCGGCAAGTTCGGCAGCCATCTTAGGACCAACTTGTACCACTGCTAGTTCGTAGGCTTTTAAGGCCTCTTTTGCAGCTGCTGGATCCATGTCTTGAAGAGTAGCATAGAACGCTTCAATATTTAGAGCCTGTTGTCGAAGATCTTCTTGTTCCTTGCGATTCAATCCAGTCAGTTTGGTCACTGCATCCAGCTCTTTGAGATAAGATATTGTGCCTTCAGCTAGTTCTTTGTCAGATTTCCCTCGTAATTTTCCTAGCGCACCTTGCTCACGCATGTAGGCACCCAGTCCCTCGTTTAGGTCATCGACTGTGAAACCCATTCTTCTCATCGACTCGCGCTGTTCTTCAAAGCCGGCTGCAGCCCGTCCCATGACTCGGCTGCCTTCAAGCGCACTGCCGTAGAACTTGCCTAGTGTTTTGCTGTTCTCAGTAAGAACTTGATTTAAGTTACCCAGTTGGTCTTGAGTGTAACCAAATTGGCGCATTTTTTCATAGACTTCGTCCATGGCTTTGCCACCAACTACACCAACTTGACTTAACTTTTGATATTGATCAAATAATGCTTTACTTTGTGCCAGGGCCGCAGTATTAAGGGCCGCAATTGATTTGGCCAACAAGCCCATGGCTTTGCCGGCTGGGCCAAATTTTGATGTGTATGAAGCAACTGCATCAGCACCGGACTCAACTGTTTTAGACCAGGCCTCTGTAGAATCTCGGCCTTTGGACATGGTGCTAATTGTATCTTTGGTACTAGTACCCAGTTGACCTATACTTTGTTTTAGCTGTGCAGTATAACCTCGTATGCCGGCTGCGTGGTCCATTTCTGCTTCGTGCAACTGTTTTGCAGAAATATAGCCAGCTTCATACGATTCTTTTTGTCTGGCTAGCCAGTCATCTAATTCTTTGAGGGAGTCGTCATTTGCCATAATTATATTTAGCGAGGGAATTTATGACATCAAACAACCCATTAAAACAGTATTTTAGACAGCCGTCAATTTACATACGGCTACCCAGTAAAGGTAATTTTTATCCACCTGGCACGTTGGATATGCCGCCAAATGGAGAAATTCCTGTGTTGCCCATGACTGCTATCGACGAAATCAGCTATCGAACACCAGATGCTTTGTTTAATGGAGCTGCCATGGTTGATGTAATACAAAGCTGTGTGCCAAACATAAAAAATGCCTGGGCAATCCCAGCAGTAGACGTAGACACCATTTTGGTTGGTATTAGATTGGCCAGTCACGGACATGATTTAGATTCTGGTAGCCAATGTCCTAGTTGCAATCATGAACACGAGTTCACAATCGATTTACGAATGATGCTGGACGGCATTCAGGCTCCAGACTACAACAATAGTGTGCGGCACGGCGATTTAGAATTTTTCTTCCGGCCTATGACTTATCAAGATCTCAATGCCAACAATCAATTGCAGTTTGAGCAACAAAAAATAATGTCCATGATTCCTGACGCAGAAACTCCAGAAACAGACAAGATAAAAAATATCAATGATGCACTGAAACGCTTGACCACAATTACTGTGCAGGCCTTGTGTCAAAGTATTGCCGCAGTTAAAACACCGCAGGCTGTGGTCACTGAATCTGAATTTATTTTAGAGCTAATGAACAATTGCGATCGTAAAATATTCACCAGCGTACGAGACCATATTATTGAGCTTAAAAATAAAGCTGAACTGCAACCCATAGATCTTACATGTCCAGAATGCCAAAACAAATATAAACAAAATATAACTTTGGACATGACAAGTTTTTTCGAATCCGCCTCCTAGCCTTGAACTCTGACCAGATCTCTGAGATGCTGGAACAGATGGATAAAGAAGTAAGTAATATTCGGCAGGAGGCGTTGAGAATGTCGTGGTACATGCGAGGTGGATTGACATACGATCAAGCCATGGCATTGAGTTATGAAGAACGCAATCTGATTAACGATTTAATTAAAGAACATTTAGAAACTACCAAGAAAAGCGGATTGCCTTTCTTTTAACCTATGCTATTAAAATTAGAAGACGTAAAACACAATATAGAACAGTGGATCATGAACTTTGTAGAAGTTCCACATGCTGACCTGGGTGGCTGGGCTCCTTGTCCGTATGCTAGGAAGGCCCGACTAGATCAAGACTTTGATGTAAGACTAGGACTGGCACCCATTCACGATCTCACACAGATCAGTCGCCGAGGACTAAACGGTAAGAGTGTGATTATTTTTGCATACGATCCTAAGGATATACCACATGATGAATTGAGCCATGCTGTTGATGTTTGTAATCGAGAATTTTTAGTGCCAAATAATTTATTAGCCTTGGAAGATCATCCCGACGATGCAGAAATAGTCAACGGTGTGGTCATGAACAACGGAACCTATGCCCTGTTATTGATACAAAGTCTCACAGACTTGAATGAAAAAGCACAACTGGTTGGCCGGAAGGGTTTTTACAACACCTGGCCCGAAGAGTATCTAACGCCCCTGTTCAAACATCGTCAGGATCCAAGACTATGACTTATCAATTTGCAAGAATTGACTTAGCCAAAACAAACTATACACCCGCAGTCTCATGGAAGTATATTACCAGTCGCGAACCTGATGTGCTGGCTCGGCTGGATGATATATACAGAACCTATTGCATCTACAAGCACTTTGCCAGTGTAATGCCCATATTTCACAGTCGTTACACAGATCCAATGGCTGAGATTATTGGGTATTACGACCAAGACCGATTGGTAGCATTTAGTTTGATTCGCAAATTTGATCAGCACAATGCATTATGTGATCAGTTTGCATGGACATATCACAAACCTAAAATGCGGTTGGGCATTGAAACAATGAAAGCAGAGTGTGCTATCTACCGGGAACGAGGATTCCAATACTTGTATCTTGAGCAAGCACACTTATACAAATCCGACATGGATGGATTTGAAATACTAGGACCACTGGAGTAAAAATATGGCAGACTTATATACAATTTGGGCAAACAAAGAAGGTGACATTTCAGACCTTGATTGGGTCAATGGAATGAAAAGTTTCTTCGATCATTTGATTAGCGAAGGCAAGATGGAGAGCTATAGAATCACCCGTTGCAAGATGGGATTCCGTAGTATTGCCGACATGCCGGAATGGATGATCCTGATGGAGTTCCGGAATATGGGGCAAATGGATTCGGCATTCCGCCGTGTTGCTCCATTAGAAGGTGAACTTGAAGTGAAACACAAAAGTTTCAATCAGTTTGTTAGCGGAGACATTCAACATGCCTTGTTTAGAGATTGGCCGGATCAGTTCTAATCATGTCGCATACAAAAATATGTGTGACCAGTCAAGAACCATTGGGTTGCACATTTATCGATTGGAGTATACACTTTTTAAGTGGGCAGACACGGTTTTTTAATATTAGCAGCAATCAATGGATAGAGTTGACCAGTAATCCGCTTGATCAAAACAATGCACATAATCATAAAAAAAATCATCCAGCTGGCTACACTGAAACAAATGAAACTTTAGATCAATTTGATCATCAAAACACCGGTGTGTTTACTGTTTATCCACAACTGTTGAGATTCGACCAAACTGCTAAAAAATTAAATTTAATACTCGATAAAAATAACAGTAATCCTGACATAAACAACCAAATACTCGAGTATCAACAAAAAGATTATGCTGATCTTTTTAAATTATGTGCCCAACGCAACACAAAAATAATTTATGTAGATTCAAGTCCCGAGATTGATTTGTATCATACCAATTTTCGTCGACGAGGTACTTTTTTATTTGACAACAACCAATCTGGTTGTCAATCTGAATTGGCCACTGAATTTGAAGAATACTTCTTCAATGAGGCCATTGCTGCTTACAGTAATTTAACAGACGTTTGGGACATAAGAGAACGACGAGCACTGAATGTCAGACCTTTTCATCGAAGTCGTGTGCCGTTGGATTTTAGTTTGTCACATCTGTGGATTGATTCTAGATCGTTCTGGACACTTGGCGAACAATACATGCATAAAATTTTAGCCCATGTAGGTTTACAAATTGACCCAGACAGACTACACCTGTGGAAATCAATATATGCTAAATGGCAGAATACACAATTCAATCATTTAGATTTTTGTCATGTATTACCACACATGATTGAATCGATTGTCAATGGTTGGGATTATGAGCTCGTCGACTTAACATTTGAACAAGAAATCGTGATACAGCATTGTTTGATTTATCAACACAACTTAAACTTAAAAACTTGGCAATTGGTTAAATTTCCTAACAATACCAAAAATTTACATCTTTTATTAGAACCAAACATTCATCAAGTTGAATCTATATATTAAGATCTCTATTAGAGATCTGTTAATTTCGCTATCGCTCATTAACCTATTGTTTCAATTATTGTTTTAGCTATTATCCAGATACTGTGGTCATGATTCACCGTGTCACGGTGAATCGACTTTGCCATTATCCGAGTGACAGCAGTCATCTAATAGTAATGAGATTGTAGTTTCCTACGCGGAGGCGGTTGACCGGTACCCCCTACTCAAGCTTCACATATCAACGGAACCCTAGTAACCCGATATTAGATCCAAGTCCTATAAGCATGGGTCGTATCTTTTTCAACGGAGCCCAAACCATTTGTTGCCTTAAGTTAGCAATTGCCTTTGACGCCCAAGAATCCGGACCGGGTATCTCACCGTTCCTCAATGGGGCTAGTCCGCGACTAGCACAGTGTCTATGAGTTGCCTATCTAAGTTTTAAATTTTGTTTTTTATGTGACTACCATGTATTCGGCAAACTATTTGTCCGTTGTAGTAGTCGTCTGATTCTAATACTCTATGATTGAATTGTTCTCTAGCTTCTATATAACTGCATTCTGCTTTTGATTTGCAATAAAATAATATTTCTCTTGTGAAGTTGGCAGCGCCCAGCGCCTCAAGGTCTTTGTTAAGTTGATCGTTACTTCCATAGTATAGCTGCCAGTCGGAGTCTATTTTGCTTCTGATACGTTTTTTCTTTTTGTTGCCGTTCTTTAATTTTATTACTCGATATGTTGTTTTGCTAAATTTTGCTAATTTTTTCCCAATATATTTCCTGCCGGTTATGTTATTTGTAATCAAATAGACAAACCCAACACAGTCTTTGGGCAATGTTTCAATTTGAGCGTTTTCGTACAGCCATACCATGGACTAGTAGTTATCATCATTTGTAGTTTACCCAGAAAAAGTAGTCACCGTACCCTTGGTTAGCTTTATTTAATAAGTTTAAAGATTTTATCACGGTGAAATTGTTAACATTAGAAAACCAACGTGAAACCAACGTGTTAACAGATATTTCAACTCGATTATAAATCAAAAACCGGTGAGATACACTCACTATGATCCTTCCGCCAGGTTGCAAATGTTGTTCAGCAAGTTCTTGCACCCACTCATTGATTTGATCAACTGTTTTATACTTGAACTCTCGGTTGTTGATCAATACTAAATTTTGATATTTTTCACTAGGAGTCATGTCAATCATTCCAGTGTAAATTTCCCCAAGACAGTTGTAGCAAAGAGTAGTTCCTGGCATTAAATTTTTTAAAACTATCTGATCTTCTAGTGCCAGTATTTTGTCTAGACGCTTTTGATTATGTCTCATCACAGTCCATCTGGCCATGTAATGACTTTTTAACAGTCGTATTTTTTCTTTATCCATAACGTTTAAAAATCATTGTGGTAACCGGATGAACAAAATTTCCCAGCTGTCCAACATCGTCTGGACGGACAACTGAACCGACTAAGTCAAATTTATCATTGATTGCAGAATGGCAATATTGAACCAATAGAGAATCCCATTCTGAATTGTTTGCAGTAGGCTCAGAGTCTACTGTAGAATAAATGCAAAATTTGTTTACAGCTAGGTAAAAATAATCCGAGACACCGTGACTACGCTCAATTATTTTTTTGCGTAATTCTTCTAATGAATAATATTGATGATTAATAATTAATGCATCAGTTTGGCCATCAGACGTTGAGTCAACAAATTGTTTATAATGCGGCAGATTATTTTTGTCTTTTAGTTTATAAAGATATAAACTTTGACATTGATTAAAGTTTATATCTTTAACAATGGTCGCTGTCATGCTATTTCTACATCTGTGTTGTAACTGGTAAAGCCACCTTCTTTGACAACCTTAAGAATATTTTCAACTCTTCCAGACAACTCATCTCGGTGACTTACTAACCAAATTGATTTGTGTCGCTCTCGGCTCATTTGTTTTAATAATGCCAGGGCATTTTCTACACCTGCAGTATCAAGCCCATTGTCAATCATTTCGTCTATGAACAACAGATTAATAGGTTGATATAAACTTTCAAACACATCTCGGAATGCCCAACTCATGCTCAGGATTAATCGATTGCGTTCGCCACGGCTCAAATTATCAAAGTCTAGTTCACGACCTAATTCTTCGATGCTGACAGTTAAATCATTTTGGAATACCACTGTATGCGGTAAACCCACACGATCCAAGTAGTGTGTGAGTCTAGCATTTAGATAGCTGAGATTCTGTTCAATGATTTTTTTACGAATAAATGAATCTTTACTGGTCAACAGTTTGAGCAAGAAGTCTTGATGTTCTTGCAATCGAGTAAGTTCATTCAGTGTATCGTAAGTGATTTCTTTCAAGGCCTGCTGTTGCATTTCTGTAATTTGTTCTGCATAAGGATCTGTTTCAACAGCCTTTGTGGCAATCTGTTGTTCTAAGTTGGCCACAGTGGCTTGATGTTGAATAGCATCGGACTCCTTGTCATAGAACATTGTGGGTGGTCTGCCTAGCAGACCCAAGGTGGTGTGGGCAGTCTCTAATTCTGACAAGAGGGTGTTAAATTCTGTGCCACTCTGTTGAGCCATAGCCAATTCCGTATGCTTGCCTTCTAAAACTTGTTGGTGCTTAGTGTCGTGGAAGGCCTGTCCGCACGTATGACACTCGTGATTTTTAAGAGTCTCGATTTCTTTTGATAATTTGGCCGCCAGCTTTTCATCCCTACTGATGTCCATTTTGACACGGGAGATCTGAGTTGATAGTTCATTGATATCCTTTCGCCGTTGATCCCATTCTTTGTGATCTTTGTGCGCTTGGATCTCCACTTCAATCTGAATATTCTGTAACGCCTTAAGGGCTTTCTCAAGTTCCTTGATATCTTCGCCATGTTTAGTTGTCCACAATGTTTGTCTACGTCGTAGACTTTCTATTTGTTCTTCAATACGTTTATTTGCTTCTTGTTCTGCACGAATGCGAAATTCTTCTTGCTGTATAGAATCTTTGGTCTGTTTGTTAAGTTCTTTGATACGGTCAGCACGTTCACTTAGTTGTGTAATACCCAATAACTGTTCGATAATTGTGCGTTGATCATTGGCCTTTAAACTTAGGAATGGTTCAGTGTAAGTGTTTAAGGCCAAGATGTGTCGAAACATATCGTGACTGAGTCCTAACAACTGTTCGATATTTTCTTGGGTTTCTCTCGAATCACCTTGAGCGTTGTCGGTGATGGCCTGTTCTTCATTGTTGACAAAAAATCTTAACACATTTGGTTTACGCCCACGTTCAATTTTGTAATTCTTACCACCCACACCAAAATCAAGACTGACCAACATGTTCTTGCCATTGGTCTTGTTTACTAGATTATCCTTGCGGATGTTGCTGAGTGCTGTGCCATATAGAGCATAGCTTAGAGCATTAATGATAGTAGTTTTGCCGGTTCCGTTTCTTGAACCATCTCCGCCAAGATCCAAATTCTCACCTAACACTAACGTAAGGTCTTTGCGATCAAAATCAATGGCCTGAGTGCTGTTACCAACACTCATGAAGTTCTTAACAGTTAAATTTTTTATATGGATCATATGTATAGTATATACTATTTTTTAGTATTATTCAACCACATGCATAATATCTGCAAACTGTGGTAATATGGTATGAAATGATTCATTTCGATACTGGTCCTGATTACTCATAGTCCGTTGAAATTCAGGCAAAAGATGCGTACGATCTTCTTTCCACATGTAGTCAATAACCTCTTGCCACCTGTTTGCAAGTTCTTTGGCACTTTGAAAATTCAACCAGCTGATGTGATCTTTAATAATCAAAGTCAATCGGCGTTTATGATGAATTGGAGCTGCTTGCACAGAAAAATAGCTATCGTATATTATTTGCGGAATTGAAAATTGATCGATTGAAATTAATCCTTGCTCAGTCCAATTGCGTTGTAGTTCTATTAGACTTTCGATGTTTAAAAAGCCCACCGTAGATGTAACTCTAAATTTTACATGTGGTGCTTTGTTTTGTAATCGTTTGAGATTTGATTCAATTGTAGACCATACCGTTCCGTGTCGCAGATATTCAGCTACTGATCCGTGAGCATCTAAACTAGCGCCAACTGTGATGTCTGAAAATTCTTTCCACATATCAGTAAAACTAGTTCCTCGAAAATCGAGTTGCATAAAATTGGTATTATAAAATATGTTAAGATTAGTATTTTTAATTCGACCCAACTCGGTGATCATAGCAAGGTGTTCTGGTGCCAACAATGGTTCACCACCTGCAAAGTATATGTGTTCGGAATTAGGTAGCAACAACAACAATTCTGACATTACTAATTTTCGTTGACGATTGTTCAGTGTGGGCCAATCAACATTGTATATTCCTTGAACTTCTTGTGCAATAGCACTACTAAGGTGCGGACTGCATGATCTACATTTGAGATTGCATACTTTATTAATACGTATGTCAAGAGTAATTGGATTAAAGTTGTCAACCAATCCGTCGTTTCTTATCTCTAATACCCGATGATGCTCCAGGTGATTTAGTCTATGAGACTTAAGGCCATTTTTTTCATGGATCCAACAATACTGGCATTCTTTAGGATGTTTTCCAGTTAATAATCCCTGTCGTAATTTTTGAAATTTTTTATTATTGTAAATGTTTACTAAACTGTCTTGATCGATATTGCCTAACGGATAGTTAGTGTCCCCAGCACAACATGGCAACACATCTCCGTTAGGGGCAATATGAAGATGCATCCACGGTAATGGACAAAATGTGTTGCCAAACGTTGGAAAAATTGGATCATATTTGCCAGGCACTACTACATGATTTATAACATCAGTATCCGTGACTAACGTCAGCTCTCTTGCAATATTTTTATTAGTAGTTAATATAGTAACAAAACAATTGGTAATATCTACAACCTTTAATGCTTTTTGTATGGCGGTTGTGTGATTGCCTAGTTCGTCGTTGTATTCGTATACATCACCACAGTCTTGAACAAATACCAATCGTTCATTGGGTTCAAAGTAATCTTTGTGATGTGTGTAGAGCCAATCATATAAGATTTTTTCACCGTTATGCTTGGCAAGCATAGAATAATAAAAGGTACCAAGAACGCAATATTCTTTGTTAAGTTGTTCTAATGCTTGGTCTATTTCGGTCATAAATTTTGATATATTTTTAACAACAATTTAGTATTGTAGAATTCACTTTCAATATTAGTCAGTTGATCTGTAACAATTTGATCCACACTCTCAAATTTTACTTCTCCTGGCGCCAGGTCGATGTCAATATCCGTACGCTTGCTAGGTATTAATGCCATTTCTCTCAAATTGTAATCCTTGACAAACGTATCTTTGATAAAGTTTGCTTCTTCGTAGCTGATATCGATGTCTAACTCTACACGAATATGCATATTGGGCTTTAGTATATTTTTACCATTATCAATAGCTTCACTTAACTTCATTACACGATACAACGGTTGTCCGGGCCAAGCAAAGTATTGATCTTCCTGTCCCCACTCTTTGATCATCATACCTCGTTTATCGTCACCGGCATCGGCAAAGTTATGCGGAAAACAGTTGCCGATGTAGTTGATATTCTTTTTGTGTTGGCGTAAATGAAAGTGTCCACTGTAGACACTTTCGATACCAGAAAAGTTTTCTACTCGGATTTCACCGTGGTCTGGCATTTCTACCATGGCATTCATTTTGAAATGTGGCAATTCAAAATGTCCAAACATGTATCGGGCTGTCATTTTAGACAACTTTTTGTGATCGTCGCCAACTAGCCAGGGTGCAATAATTACATCGCCGTCTTTGAAAAAATCATTGACAATTTGTATGTTAGGAATGTGCTTGGCCCATTCGGTTGAATAGATATCTCTTTTATCGCGGTAATACAAATCGTGGTTGCCTGGAATAAAATAAAAACGATCAAAGGCCTTGGATAGTTTTTCTAAACTACGCAGGCTATATTGTAAAGTCTGCATGTTAATGGCCGCACGTTGATGGCTCCAATCACCCAAGAACATGCCGGTTTCGCAACCGTTTGCCTTGGCGGTTTCAATAAACCAATCAATAAAATCACTACAGTCTTGATTGTGCTGTTGGCTGTTTGATTTTAACCCAAAATGTATGTCAGTGCAAACAGCTACTTTTTTAAATAGATTTGTCATAGATTACAGTATACGCGATAAATTGAATAAAAACAAGCAAACTGGTCAGATAAGATATTGCTTGGTTATTGCAGTTACATCAGGCCAAAGATCTTTAAAAGGAATACTACTCCATTGATCATACCAGTTAATTTGTTTTTGAAAATCTTCTAAACCGATTGTTTGTCCACTGCCTTGTTCTAAATGTATCATTATTTGTTCAAATCCTAATATAGGATATAAATCTTTGTCTTCTGGATGTAACGAATTGACATGAAATTCAATAATTTGATCTAATATTTTCTTAGCTAATAGCCTAATAGGGGTAGGCATAAAAGAAACATTTATCGAATCGTTTGCGTCCACTGGTAATAAATTAAATTTTTGTATCCCTAGAAATTTGTAGGTCTTTACAATTTCTAATAGCTCAAAAGCATTAAAAATACTATAGACCATATTAAGGGTAATGCTATTTTCCCAATGTTGTCGTAAAAATTTAATATTATCTTCAAATTGGGCCCAGTTAGCACCTTGTCGAACATATTCAAATTGTTGGTGTGTATTTTCTGCACTTATGGTCCACTTAATATTGTCTGCTGGTCGTTTTAATAAATCTGGTAAACAAGGTAAATTTTTTAAATCATAACTTAAATTAGTAATAATACTGATTTGGCAATCTAGTGGTAACAACTTCAATAATTCGTAATTTTGTTTCATTAATAATGGTTCACCACCAACTAACGCAATTTCTTTTACATGTGATGCACGATCTAACACCCAACTTAATAATTCGTCTTGATACGGGTTAACTGGTTTTAAATTGTTTTGTTTTAAATTATTATTCCATGCACTACTATTTTGTTTTAATTTAGTATTCCACGTATTACTAAAATGTGGCCCACAATACATACAAGCAAGGTTGCAAGTATTATTCCAGCGCAGATCTAAATATTTTGGAATAATACAGTTGGAGTCAAAATCTGGATAAAATTTATTAAAATGATTTCGTAATGTAGAAAACCCATCATTTTTTTCTTGTTTAATGCAGTTGCTACAATTTTCAACGTCCGGCTTGCCAGTTAACATTGTATTACGAATTTCCTGTAGCACTGTTGATTGTTCAATGTTGTTGACGTCGTCAATTTTTAAATCTACTAAAACTTTACGGCCAACACAACACGTGAGGACTTTTCCATTTTCACGGATATTCAACCCGTTCCACGGAGCGGTGCAGTATACAGATTTTTTATCCATTAATTTGTATTGTTGTATTCGGCAACGTCAATATTGGTAACCGCAGAACTTAAATTTTGATTTTTCTTGCCAGCATTCTGGCGTGTCCAACTTGGATTAAGGCCAGCCTGTTCCAACATGTCATCTCGAATGTTTTGATTCTTCTTTTCAAGATTCAAGATACGAGTAAAGCTATTAGTGATAGCGGCAGTATAATACGCAAAAGGGTTCTGCGATTTTGATTCATCAAATTGCAGTCCAATTTGACTGAGTTGTAACAGGGCTTGTCCGCGCATTTCTTCATTGTAAGTGTATCCTCTCCAGTTTGATCGTGTGGCATAACGCTCGCATAATTTCATATACATAGTAGCCAAGGTGCGTGTGACTTGTCCGTGGTCCTTGCTGAACTCTCCATTGTCAAAATCGCCGATCCAGTGACTCTTGCCCACTTGGTACGGCTGTTTGTTTTCATCTATTCTGTAGTGATAAAAAGGAGGAAAGTTTAATCTGACATGTTTGGGATCTAACACAGGAATATCAATCAATTCGGCCAATGGATCATCTTCTTCTGGCAAGTCTAAATCAAATATATCTTCAATTTTTTTCTTTTTTGTAGCATTTTTAGACACTTTTTTGGGTGCCATGGGTATATGCTCCCAACAGGTAATACGGAATACCAAGTCAGTGTTGGGTATCTTTTTTGGGTCAATGATCGTACCTTCACGCTTTAAACGGTCTGCACGATTGCGTCTGGCTTCGGCCACTGTGCGTTGATTGATCTTGGCCAAGCTGGGTAAAATAATATCATATTGATGATCTGCAACAGGATCTGTATACGAACAGTATGTGTTTTTGCTAAGGTGTATTTGTTTTAAGATATCTCTGTTGTTGAGATAGTTGGTTTTTGCCGGGGTTCTTGGAAGCAGTGATGTGGCCACAGATGGGTCTCCTAATAATATATTTATTGTAGCACAAAAACCACAGTTGTCAACCTTTTTATAAACTACGCCTATTTTGTTTTGGGTAAATACAAGATGCTGAATACTGATACACAAATGCCATTAGATACAGACCCAGTTGTTGCCGACACGCCGGTTGTAACACGGCCTAAGCGCATGAAACTTTTAGATGTAGCCAAAATCAATCATGTATTAAGTGATGGTGTGTATATAAAATTGTTTATGGTGCCCAAAGGATTAAAGTTATACACCAAACGTTTTCCAGACAATCACATCAGTATTCTTGCTGAAGGCTCGGTTATAATAGACAACGGGCAAGAAAAAACTAAAATATCAGCACCAATGCATGTGAAGATTGATGCTATGATTCGTTATCAAATATACACATTAGAGGATTCGGTTTGGTATTGCGTTCATGCTAATCCAACTGACGAAACTGATACCGCAGTTTTAAGTGAAACATATTAAGGATTCAATAAATGGGTATTGAAGATTTTGCAGACATAGTCGAGAATGTAGATGCCGTTCCGGTTGATTCGGTGGTCGAGGTAAGTCCTGATGCCTTGGATTATGGCGCGGAGAATTTGACATCCAATGTAGGTGACTCATTTGGACAATGGGATCAGGTGGGCGATTTTGCCGGCGATTCCAACTTTGTTGATGCTACTAATCCGGCATCAATTGTCAATGACCCAACCGCAATTGAAGGATATGGTGTCAATGAAACAGGCGCCACTGCACTCAATCCTGGGGCTACTGAAATAGAAGGCTACGGAGTTCCTGAGCAAGGAGCTTTTACACCGCCCAGCACTCTTGAGCAGCTGCAGGCCAAAGCCAGCGACGCATTAACTTCAGCTCAAGATGCTATAAAAAAACAACTGGCTCAAATCACTCCGGAGAAAATCAGTAAAACGGTAGAAGGGTATGCTAAACAATTTGTGGGTCAAACAGCAAAACAAGTAATTGCACAAAATGTTCCGCCAGCCTTGCAACCCTATGCCACTCGTAGTCTCAATGCTGCGGTCAACTCAGTCAAAGCAGGTCCAGTTACTGATCCTAGTAATCCAGGCTTTGTAGGACCACCGGCTCCGGCCACAACCACTGCATCGGCTGCGCCAAGCACAACAAAGGCCGACGGTGAAAGTGTAGGTAATATCTATGATGATGGCTTTGGTGGATTTGTCAATGGCGACGGACAACCAGTCGACGCCAATGGTTCATTGATTCCTACTGGTACAGGCCCAGCTAATCCCAACAATGATCCTAGCGCAATAGCATCGTCACAGAGAACAACCAATGTTCCAGCCGGTCAGGTAGACAGGTCAGCTGGCAATGTTGGTTACACCACTGGACAAGATCCAGAAAATGGCACTTACTATGTAAAGAATGAACAAACTGGGCAAATTGTAGCCACTGGATTAACTCAGCAACAGGCCATACTACAAGCACAGGATCAAACATTTGTTGATGCTGGTGATTCTCCAACTTCAAATGTTACTCAAATAATAAAAACCAACACTCCGGGCACAGTCAACGATCCTAGTTTGGCCACACCGCCTTTATCGACCGCAGAAGCTCTTGCCGCAGCTGCGAGCTTAATTCCGGGTGGCACAGCAGTCACAACTGCAATTGCTGATGCCGCCGCAAGAGCTCAAGGACTATTGAGACAAGCGCAGAATCAACAAACAGCCCGAGTCCAAAGCAATACAAATGCGGCCACTGGTGATTGGCGTGTAAGATTGCAGTTAGCAAACGCATCTGACTATTTGTATAACGCACCTGATTGCGGGCCATTGCTTTGGCCTCTACGAGATACCGACGGAGTAATATTTCCATACACACCAACAATAGACACAGCATACCGGGCAAATTATTCTCAGTATGACCTTACACACAGTAACTATCGTGGTTATTTTTATCAGAACAGTTATATAGATGGCATCAACATCAAAGCCACATTCACAGCTCAAGATACTGTAGAGGCCAATTATATGCTGGCCTGCATACATTTTTTCAGGTCAGTTACCAAAATGTTCTATGGACAAGATGCACAACGCGGAACACCTCCACCACTGGTATTTTTAAGTGGTCTAGGAGACTTTCAGTTTAATCGACATCCTTGCTTGGTGTCACAGTTCAACTACAACTTGCCCGCAGACGTCAACTATATTCGTGCCCAAAGCACTGTGGTCAATGGTGGTAACCAATTGGCCGCTCGCACTAGACAAACAACTTTAGGGAATCCAATAAGCAGTACGATTCAACGGCTCTCCAGTCTTGGGCAGAAGATTTTTCCAGGTGCTGTAACAGCACCGTTTGCACCACAAGGCAGCTTGGCCGCCGGCAACCCTACCTATGTTCCTACCAAGATGGAAATGAGCCTGGTGTTATTGCCAGTGCAGACACGCAGTCAAGTCAGTCAACAATTTAGTCTCAGAGGTTTTGCCAATGGTAACTTGCTTAAAGGAGGATTCTGGTAATGGCCAACACATACGACTCAACCAGTCCTTATTTTACCACGGGCTACACACAGTTCTATCTTAACCCAATGGTCAACAGGCCTATACCAAAACTGCCAGACGATCAGCAGATGGTGATAAATTTAACCTATCAATATAGGCCAGATCTATTGGCACTTGACTTGTATCAAACACCAACCTTGTGGTGGGTATTTTATCAACGCAATCCCAACACGCTACAAGCGCCGCCTTTGGATTTCAAAGCAGGAACTACCATTTATCTTCCTACCATAAACACACTGCGCGATACATTGGGATTCTAACATGGCCACACAACTTTTGATTGGCGGTGAACTTTATGTACCAGGGCAACCTTTGTCTTTAAAACAAATGACGGCGATCCAGTTGAGCATTCAACTGGGCAATGACACATATTCTGGGGCTGCTCCTGGAACATTAGAAGCACAGGCCTATGCTCAATTTGTGGCACAAGGCGGTCAACAATTTATTGCCAATGCCATTACCACAGGCGCACTGTCTACAGCCAGCTCAGGAAACTTGGTCAGGGAAGACCAGTTGGCTACGGCCACAGGATCGTTACCACAGTCGCCAGATAACCCACAACAAGTCCTGCGACCCGACGGTCGCATAGCCACAGTGCCAGACACTACATCTGGTACCAATGCTACGCCACCAGGTGATTCTGCCACAGGTGTTCCTAATGTAAATCAAGGACTGGATGCACCAGTTAGACCTCTTAGTCAAACACAGGCCACTGGCGGTCCCGGTAGATTAACACAAGCACAATTGGCTGCCGCACAACAATTTGCTGGCAGTGGATCAGGTTTACGTGGCAACGGTGTAATTTCATCCCCTGACTTGGCGGCTCCTCCGGCCAACACACAAATAGGTGCCGGTGCCTCAGGAGAAGATTCTGGCCAAGCACGAACTCCAAATGCAACACAACAAGAAATCAATACAATTTTCAGTAATTCACCAATAACACCCTTGCCAAATGTGTTGGATCAATACGCCAGTTACACCTATGGTGTTTCTCTTTATCTCACTACTAAAGAAGCCTATACAACTATGGTCGCCACTGGGAGAAAAAATCTAACCGGTTGTGCGCTGTTAATGCAAAGTGCAGGCATTCCTACAGGAAGTCGAACACCCTATTTTGGAAACGATTATTACATTGAAACAGTTAAACTGCAATCTAAAATAATGGGCAAAGGAACAGGATCAGGCCACAATGTGGTTGATATAGACTTTACCATAACCGAGCCCACTGGTATCACTCTTATTCCTAACTTGACCAAAGCGGCGCAACAATTTTATCCAGATGTAGCAACTAAAAAAAGTTTGTCCAGTATTGTATATCTAATGGTCATACGATTTTATGGCTACGATCAAAATGGCAACTTGGTCAGAGGTGCACCAGGCAACCTCAACAGTGCCAACACAAATACAGATGCCAATGCGTTTGTAGAAAAATTTTTCCCAATCCAGATCAAAGACATTAAATTTAAAGTAGGTAGCAAATTGGTCGAATATGATGTCAAGGCCGTTGGAGTGCATTACAACATCAACGTGGGTTCTAAACGTGGATCTATTCCTTACAATATTGAACTTAACGGCCAATCTGTGAATGATTTAATAAATGGCGGTTTAGATGTTGCAAACAATCCAAATCGTCAAGATGAAGAACGAGATCGAGAAGGATCAAGTAATCCTCCAGCTCCAGCCAATGCTGCTGTAATTTCAAGAGGAACTATTCGTCAAGGACTAATAACTGCACTAAACAATTATCAACGTGAGTTATCGGGTCCTGGCGCTGACTTTCCATACACCTATCCAGATGTTTATTCTGTGGAGTTTGCCACTGCAGCATTAAAAAATGCCAAGGTAAAAAAACCAGGGAACATTGATCGAAGTAAAACTAGTAACGCTGTTGGCACAACAGCTGCTGATCAAAAGTTAGGTAGTAAACAGAGTGTAGACACCAACAGTCGGACGCAGGGCGCAACAGCTGGTATGCAGATTGTGCAACTGCTGGATCAAATTGTTCGTAATAGTTCTTATCTTGAAGACCAACAGTTGGTTACCTATGATCAAAAAACTGGACAACTATTAAGCAATGGAACAGCCGCAAAAAATGTAGCTTGGTTCAAAATCAATCTTCAGGCCACACCGCAATTTGACAAGTACGACCCCAAGCGAAATGACTTTGCTTATAATATCAAATACATCATCAGTCCATACCGCATTGCACAACTCAACAGTCAATACTTTCCTAAACCAACTTTTACAGGAGTGCAAAAAGAATACAACTATTGGTTTACTGGTAAAAACACTTCGGTATTAAATTACGAAGAAACCTTGAATAATCTATATTACCTAACCTTGACTGGCATCAATTTTAACAAAGCAGGTGCAGGGTCAGGCAAGGCGCCTGAGGATCAAATTCAACAAAGTCATCAAACACGAAGCACAGAAAGCAGTCAAGGTGCCGATGGCAAAACCAATGAACCTGTGGCCAATGCTGCTGAACAATTGTTTAATCCAGCAGACTTTAAAGAAAGCTCAATAACCATTGTAGGTGATCCGTCCTGGTTACAACAAGGGGAAGCATTTGTTGGACGCCCAATTGGTAGTTCTGATTATTTTAGTTCTTTTTTAGCTGATGGCACAATAAATTTTGATGCTGGACAAATTTTGTATCGTATTGCATTCAACTCAGCTGATGACTATAATCTCAATACTGGATTACAAACAATCACTGGCCAAGCAGTTTCTTCAACGTCTGGTGCCGGCACTGATGCTACTGCACTGACTGGTCGCGCCGGCGGACCAGCCGCAATTAATAGAACATTTATTGCCAAAGAATGTTATAGCACGTTTGCCAAAGGTAAATTTACACAAGAAATCAAAGGCAGTATACTGCTAGAAAAAACCACAGCAGACAATGCCGCAGCTGCAGCTGCTACAGAATTTCTTCAACAACAGGCCATTACTGCTTTGAGTTCTGGTAGAGTCGGTGCTTCTGCAACTGCAGCCATTGGCGGATTTGCAATGCCAGCTTGGATACCAACCACGGTCAATGGCGCAGTTGGCGCGGCAACAAACGCTGCTGTAAATTTCTTGGCACAAAACGTATTAGGCGGCCAGTCAACAAGGCCATCAGTTCTTCCAGGGCTACCTACTAGCAGTAATCAAGTAATAGGTATATTAAACAGCTCAATAACCTCGCCATCAAAATTAAACAACACAGTGAATACCGCAGGAGCAGCCGCTGTAGTAGATCCATATTATGGATTGACCGCTGAACAACGAGCGGCTTTAGGTAATGCCGACCCTACTGATCCTTATATTCGTGCCAGACTGGGTATACCACAAATTGCAGACATTGAAAGGCCACCGGTTGTAAACCCGGTAAGTAATCAGACTATGGCAGGCACAGATGATTCAGGTGATTCGGCATCAACCAGTGAATATCTGTCTGCCGGAAACAATGAAACACCACGTCTGTTGGATGCTCCACAGAGCACACCAGCAGATTTAAATGATTTTTTCGGATAAAGCATGTCAGAGAATACGCAAAGAAGTCGAGGTCGCCCAGAGAACTACAAATTTGATCGTGGTGGCATGCCTGCGGAAATGGGTCCGTTTATTGGCACAGTGGTCAACAATGTAGATACTACCCGTAGTGGACGACTACAAGTGTATATTGATCAATTTGGTGCTACCAATAAAGACGGCACACCTAATCTAGGTGATCCTAGTTTGTGGCGCACAGTGAGTTATTGTCCGCCTTTTTACGGAGCAACAGCACCGTTAGGAACCAGTGCAGGAGCCGGCACATATCCTGGCAATAGCAACAGCTATGGCATGTGGTTTACACCGCCGGACATTGGAGTTCAAGTATTGTGTTTCTTTGTAGGTGGCGATCCTACTAAAGGTTTCTATGTAGGGTGTGTGCCAGTAAACGGAATCAATCGTATGATTCCAGCAATTGGTGCAGTAGACACAAAAGAATATGCACTATCAAGCACAGCCAAAGCGTCGGGGCTATTTGGTGATGCTACACAGTTGCCAGTAACAGAAATTAACGAACTGAACGTCGGCATTAATCAGAATCCCAAGTTTTATGATCAACAGAAACCAGTGCAAAGTGTCATTGCTGGCACATTTCTACAACAAGGATTAATCACTGATACTGTTCGTGGACCTATCAAAAGCAGTAGTCAACGAGAAAGTCCTAGTTCGGTATATGGAATCAGCACTCCAGGAAAGCCCATATATCAGGGCGGATTAAAACCAGAAACTATCAAGAAACAGTTAGAAACAGGCGCAGTTAAACCACAAGACATAGTAGTGATTGGTCGTATGGGTGGCCACACCTTGGTCATGGACGATGGTGACCTAGGTGGCAAAGATACCTTAGTGCGTATACGCACAGCCAAAGGCCATCAGATAACCATGAGCGACGACGGCAATTGTTTTTATATTTGTCATGCCAATGGACAAAGCTGGATCGAACTAGGACAAAACGGAACTATAGATCTTTACAGCACCAATTCGGTCAATGTCAGAACACAAGGCACCTTAAACTTGCATGCCGACAAAGACATCAACATGTATGCCGGCGGAAGTATCAAAGCTAAAGCCAACACTCAGCTCAAGTTAGAAGGAGTCGCAGGTATTACCATAAGTACCGCCCAGGCAATATCTATGTATGGGCAAACTCGAGTTGGAATTAGAAGTGACGGCGCATTGTCATTACAAAGTAAATCTGGCAGTTGGAATGCTGGATCAAGTTTAAATCTCAAGGCATCAGTTATTAACTTAAATGGCGGATCTGCCGCGGCAGTCAGTCCAGTGGCCAGCATGAGCGGATTCAAACTGCCCGACACGCGATGGGTAGCCAATAAAGGTTGGGTGTCTGAGCCCGGAGTATTACCAACTATTGTTACCAGAGCTCCTACCCACGAACCGTTCAAAGGACACAACAGTGGAGTTGATGTCACTACCAACTTAAATGATACATCGGCCAATGCCGTTGCCTCGGCTACGTCTACTAGCAGTGTAACGGTTCCGCGGATAGGAAGTAATACTGAATTGGCCAAAGTAGCGTTTAATAGAATGGCTGCAAGACCAGTGGTATCTCCAGTTAACAAAGCTGAATTCCTTGGAACAAAACCATCAACTCAAACGGTACCAACAACAGTATGACCACTATTTTAAACACAGGACAAGTTACAGCACTCATAGCCCAGGCACGTGCCGCCGCCGCTTATACGTCAGTTGATGCCACTGGAGAATTATTACCAGACTGGTACATTGCCACCAATGGTGAAGCGGTGTATGCCGGCACCGACATCGCCACTAGAGGAATAGGTCTCTACGGGCAAACTCCGGCTAATTTGGTTTTGGTTGGACTAATAAAACCTGCGGCATTAGATCTTATAACTGATCCTACTTTGACTCTTATTGTATTGAACTCTCCGGCTGCGTGGACCGGAGCATACAGTATCAATAGTTTAACCGACTATCTAGACGCTCCTATCTTGCAAGAACAAGTTCAAACGGCACTGTATGATGGAGCATATCAAGGGTTACTTAACTATGAAGTAATCGTCGGCGACGAACCGGCTAGATATATTGCCGCTTTCTTGCAACCTGCGGTAAGATATGGAGTTGATGCGGTTGTTGATTACTTACAAGGAACAGCAAGTTCTGATTTGTCTGCGGCGATAGAAATTGCCGCCAGACAAGGAATTTATGCCATGGATTTTGTTGCTACCTACGGTGATGAATTACTGTTGGCTCCAACTGCTCCAAGTTCCGACAACACAGTAGTTAGAACACAAATTGACCAAGCGGTTGCAGATACCATTGACAATCCTAAAATACCTACATTAGAATATGCTAATATTGCGGCTATAGAAGCCGATATTGTTGCATCAGTTGCTGCAGCTGAGTTAATAGCCAATGTTGGAAATATAAACATAACTGTATTGCCGAACAACAACGATGATGGCACTTTCCGCTTTTCACGCGGATCAAGACAAGGTTAAATACTAAACTATGCCGACATTTATTGGATTTAACACTCAAGATCAATATAAAAAGTTTACATTATTAGATGAAGACTTGGTCAAACGTGACTTGTTAAACGGATTAAACATTAGACAAGGACAACTGCCAGGCCGCCCACAATTTGGCACTACATTGTGGGAAAATCTATTTGAAAACCAATCACCTGCACTAGTTACTGCAATAGAAAATGAAATTCAACGTGTTGCTGGATATGATCCACGCATACAAATAGCGGACACACAGGTTTTCCCACAGGAAAACGGAATATTAATACAGGTACAACTGGCCATAGTTCCCAACACTACTGCACAACAATTGAGCATATTTTTTAATCAGCAACAACGCCGAGCTAGTTACGTTTAACTGCGCCGTTTTTGATTTCCATAAATACAAGAACACAGGATCATTATGGCATCTACTACAAGACAAACAGTAATTTTTGGCGTTGAAGATTGGAAAAGAATCTATCAAACGTACCAAGAGGCTGACTTTCAAAGCTATGATTTTGAAACCTTACGCAAGAGTTTTGTAGATTACTTACGTTTGTATTATCCAGAAACATTCAATGACTACATTGAAAGTTCAGAATTTATTGCCTTGCTGGACGTTATGGCCTTTATGGGTCAAAGTTTAGCATTCCGCACTGATTTAAACACACGCGAAAATTATATTGATTCGGCTGAACGTAGAGACAGTGTGGTTCGCTTGGCCAACTTGGTCAGCTATACTCCCAAACGCAATATAGAAGCAAGTGGTTATCTCAAAGTATTTTCAGTATCAACCACAGAAGATGTAACTGACGTCAACGGAATTGACCTAGCCAATGTAACAGTTAACTGGGCTGACCCTACAAACTTTTCGTGGCAAGAACAGTTCACAGCAATTATAAATGCTGCCCTAATTGATGCACAACGAGTAGGCGTTCCTGGAGCAAGAGCAACAATTCTTGGAGTCGACACAGCTGAATACAGTATTAATCTTGTGCCAGGCTACTTGCCCGTGGTACCGTACACTGCCACAGTGGATGGCATTAATATGCCATTTGAAGCAGTTACTTCTACAATTGTTGGACAAAATTATGTTTATGAGCCTAGTCCAAAGCCCAGCGGAAGATTTAATATTCTATTCCGCAATGACCAGCTAGGATTTGCCGCCGCCAATACTGGATATTTTTTCTTGTTCAAACAAGGCACACTACAAAATCAAGATTTTAATTTGGCTGACCGTGTGAGCAATCGCACGGTGGATATCAACATCGAAGGTGTCAACAACACTGATGTTTGGTTATATCAATTAGACAATGTTGGTAGTATTACCAAAGAATGGACCTATGTCCCCAGTGTGTATGGAGCAGCTGCAGAACAAACTGCTCCAGGTAGTCGCCCCTTGTTCAGTGTGACCAGTAGAACCAATGACCAGATAACATTGACCTTTGGTGATGGAGTGTTCAGTGATATTCCAGTAGGAACTTTCCGTAACTATGTTCGTGCATCAAATGGATTGCAATATATTATCAATCCACAAGAAATGCAAAGCATTGCCATACCCATCAGCTATGTGAGTCGTACTGGACAATTGCAAACTTTGACATTTACTTGCGGTATTACAACACCAGTATCAAACGCACAACCACGCGAGACTCTTGCACAAATTAAAAACAATGCTCCTGCAAGATACTATACACAGAATCGCATGGTCAATGGTGAAGATTACAACAACTTCCCACACACAGCCTACAACTCAATTTTAAAAAGCAAAGCACTAAATCGTTCCAGCATTGGCGTGAGTCGCTATCTTGATTTGGTAGACAACACTGGAAAATATTCCAGTACCAACACCTTCAGTAGCGACGGCGCTTTGTATCAAAACTATAGTTTGCCCACTTTTCAGTTCATTACACAAACTACTAACGAAACCAACAGTGTTATTTTAAACGAAGTTCAACCGTTACTAGCCAAAAGTCAAGCACAACAATTTTATTATGCACAATTTCCCCGTGCGCCATTGACTAGTTTGTCTATGAGTTGGCACCTCAGCACCAGCCAAGCTGGCAGTGCCACTGGATATTTTGTAAACAGCCTAGGAAACCCTGTGCCAATTAACGGCACTTCGTCGTCCAACGCTCAATTTATCACTGTGGGCAGCCTTGTAAAATTTGCTGCACCTGCTGGTTATTATTTTGATGCCAACAATCGGTTACAAGTTGGTTCGCCAACATTAGCTGATGAAAAACTTATCATTTGGGCCAGTCCTTTAGAAATATATCTTGATGGAACAAATCAAGGCCAAGGTAATCTTCCTAGCGGTCTAGGTCCTGTTGTATTAAACCAGTATGTGCCCACAGATGCAATAGCTGTCCAGGTTATACCTATTTTTGTTAAAGAATTGCCAACTAGCCTGCAGACCAGTATGGCCGAACAAATTGCGCTGAAAAGAAATTTTGGTTTAGGTTATGATAGTTTAGGAAACATTACTGGCACTGCTGGTACATGGTACCTAATAACCACAACAAATTTAAACGTTGATGCTGCTTGGAGCCAGGCCTATGCCGGCAATACATCTGGTGCAGGATTAGACGCAAGTTGGTTTGTTGAATTTGTGTTCAACAGCGGATTTTATACTGTTAGTTTCCGTGCGCTTGATTATTATTTTGGAAGTGTGGTTCAGACTAGGTTCTTCTTCAGTGGTGACCAGTTGGTATATGACAGCAGAACTGGCACAACTATTAGCGACTTTATAAATGTGTTAAAAACCAATAGTCAGCCTACCTCGGCAGCACCACTAGGGTCAGACATTATAACCAAAATAGTAGGACAACCTATACAAATTGACGGCCTAGTCGATGATTATCAAGTGTTGGTCTCGTTCTCTGACAGAAACAATGATGGTGTTCCTGATAATCCAGACTTCTTCTCTGAGATCATTGGACCTGTACCCAATCCTGCATCAGCCGGTAGCCCATGGGTATTTTTAAAACGCATTGTGGATTTTGATAATTTGCAAAGATATGTGTTGATTGATTCAGGAATAGTCAACAGCCAGTATGCCACAGAAAATGATGTGTTAGTAGTCATGGCTGAATATACGCCTGGACAAGTGTTCTATACCTACACCGATCAAGTATTTTATATATTGGTAGCAGATGTCGCAACAGGCGTCCGTTCGTTAGCAGCAACCGATGAATACATTGCTCAAACTGGCCGCCAGAACTTGTTTTTCCAATACAGACACAATAGTCCGTTGACCAACAGAATTGATCCTGGTACTACCAATATCATTGATGTGTATGTTGTAACCAACGAATATTATATTGCTTATACAAATTACATACAAGATACCACAGGAACAGTGACTGAGCCGCAACCACCAACTCTTGATTTTTTAAATACAGCCTATGCTGGATTAAACAATTATAAAATGCTGTCTGACACAATGATCTTGAACAGTGTGCAATTCCAACCATTGTTTGGAGCCAAGGCCTTGCCCGAACTTCAAGCAACAATCAAAGTGATCCGTGCCGCACAAAGTGTGGCCAGCACTAGTGAAATTCAGAACTTGGTAGTTCAATATCTCAATCAATATTTTAGTTTAGATCTGTGGGACTTTGGTGACACATTTTACTTCTCAGAACTGTCGGGTTTCTTGCATGACAAGTTGTCCGGCATTGTCAGTAGTGTAGTTTTGGTGCCGCTTAATCAGGATAAGTATTTTGGAAGTTTATATGAAATTCGTTGCGCCCCCAATCAGATATTTGTAAATGGAGCCACTGTGCAAAACGTCGAAGTAATTACTGCATTAACTAGTACGAATATACGAACTGCTCCTGGCAGTGGAGTAATTTAATGGCCCGCACTAGATCGGTAGATTTCTTACCAGAAATCTTTCAGACCTCTACCAATAGACAAGTATTAGCCGCCACACTGGATCAGTTGATCCAAGAACCTCAGCTGAAACAAATACAAGGATTTGTAGGACGCCGTGTTGGTCCTGGAGTCATTCCGGGAGATTATTATGTCACAGAACCCACAGCAACTCGAACCAATTATCAACTCGAGCCAGGCGTAGTTCAGATCGATCCAACCAACAGTAAGAAGGTAGTTGATGCTATAACATATCCTGGCATAACTGATGCGTTGAATCTGCAAGGCGCTGTTACTCAAAATGCTGATCAACTTTATACCAGCGAATATTATGCTTGGGATCCTTTTGTAGATTTTGACAAGTATGTCAATTATGCACAGTATTACTGGTTACCAGGTGGCCCAAATGCAGTTGATGTGTTTACTGGAGCCGTGCCGCTTACTGACAATTTTGTAGTTACTAGAGACAACGGTGCTTATACATTCACAGGTGTATCTGGTGAGAATCCTACACTGACATTGGTTCGTGGTGGAAGTTATACTTTCCAAGTGGCACAAAATGAAACAAGTAGTGTCAATTTCCGTGTTTCAAACCAAGGCACCAGTGCCTGGGTAATTGATTACGACATCAATCCTACCTTGACCTTGGTGCGTGGGAACACCTACACATTTACACTGGTATCTACGCCAGCATTGCCGTTTTATATCAAGACACAACAAACACTGGGCATTAACAATTTGTTCACCGAAGGTGTTATCAACAATGGTGCTGCCACAGGAACAATTACTTTTACAGTGCCGCAAAATGCTCCGGATACCCTATACTACAATAATTCTACACAGATGAACATGCAAGGCGTGTTTACTATTGTAGACGCTACTCCTGGTACAGGTCCTGATTTCTGGATTCAAACAGACCCTGGAGTAAACGGTCGCATACCCAGCACTCCAAATATCAGTAGCCGTCTTGGACCAGTCAATGGAGTAACCAACAACGGTATTGATCTTGGCACAATAACTTTTGATGTCCCTTTCAGTAACGCCCAAGATTTTTATTATGATCTTCCTTACATTGACACCAACGGCGGTCAAGTAGGTCTCATAACTAATTTGCAATTTGATCAACTTAATAATGTGTTTGTTGATCAGTTCTTAGCTGAAAATCCTACCGGAATTGACGGTATTACAAACTTGGAAGGCCGCACGATTGTATTCACAGAACCTGATCCTGATCCTTCAGCCGGCGGCTGGCTAATCAAATCACAGTTTGACCCATTGGTTAGAACAGCACCGCCTGAAGATCCTGTGTTGGCAGGACCAGGTTCGTTTGACAGCTTGGACTTTGATCAAACCACACCAATTGCGGATGTAGCAATTCAGCGTAGTGTTTGGCAAATACAATACATAACCGCCGAAGGTGGCGGCCAGTATATGCGTTTGACCAGTGTATACGACATACCGGACTTGTATAAATTTAACATACAATTTGGCACAGTATATTCCAATACCAGTTGGTATAAAGATGAACTTGGCGCTTTCCAACAAATTCCATTGTTGGCCGCAACAAGAAATAGACTATATTATCAGGATGGTATTGATCCTGGTATCTTTGGTGAAATAAATCTCATCAATCAAAGTGCCGCTGATGCATTAGATATTTTAGATATACTTGGCAAGAAAAATTACACCAGTCCCAATGGGGTGATTTTTACCAATGGTCTTAAAGTTCAATTCATTGGATCTGTTGTTCCGGCCAGTTACCAAGGAAATAGTTATTATGTTGAAGGTGTAGGCACAGCCATACAGTTGTTGTTGGTTACAGACTTTGTAACGCCCGAGACCTACACACAAAGTAGCTCTGTACCATACGACAGCACTCTTTATGATTTTGGCAACTATGATGCCAGTTTAAATCAACCAGCAGTGCCAGACTATTTGACAATCAATCGTGCAAGCCCAGATTTAAACCCGTGGACCAGAAGCAACCGTTGGTTCCATATTAGTGTAATTGAACAATCAGCTGCATACAATAACAGTGTGCTGGTTGTAGATAATGCTTTACGAGCCCGCCGTCCTATACTAGAATTTCGAAGTGGAACTCGATTATTTGATTTTGGTACAAAAAGCAAACAACCAGTAGATATTATTGACTTTTCAAATACAGATGCGCTCAGCACAGTCAACGGAGCCACTGGGTATGGTGTTGATGGCTACAATTTAATAAACGGTAGTCGTATTATATTTGCAGTAGATGACGATCCGGATGTGCGTGATAAAATATATGTAGTGGAATTTATCACACCTGACACTGTGCCTCCGTTGCTGGCCGAACCAGTGATCAATTTGGTACCAGCCACCAATGGTAACATAGTAGTTGATAATAGTGTAGTATGTCTCAGTGGACTTACATTACAAGGTAAAAGTTTTTGGTTCAACGGAGTTAGTTGGATCGCCGCTCAGCAAAAAACTTCAACTAACCAAGCACCTCTGTTCAATATATATGACGCCAACGGTGTAAGTTTTTCTGATCCTGTTGTGTATCCCAGTAGCAATTTTAGAGGATCTAAGTTATTTTCCTATGCTCCGTCTAGCAACGGCAAAGATCCTGTATTGGGATTTGCCATCAAGTATCTAAGCCTATCAAACATTGGCGACATAGTGTTTGACAACAACTTATATACCGACACTTTTAACTATACTATAGATAGTGTAGGGTATACTAAAAATATCAGTTTGGGTTTTGTTCGAGAATATCTGGATCGACTTGCTTATAAGCGTGAATTAGGATGGCAAACAGCAGCGGTTCCAAGTCGCGCAAGACAGCAGTTTCAGTTTAGCTATGATGGGCGCCCGTTGCAACTCGATGTTGCCGCTTTGCCAGATACTACAGTTCCGGGCATTCAATTATATGTAAGCAGTGAATTCCAAGAATCCTACAAATATTCAGTAGCGACAACAGACAACAGTACCACAATAACCTGGGTAGACGCAAAATACAACAATGGCACAGTATTTGCCGCCGGCGACGTTGTCGAAGTTCTTGTGCTGAGTGATCAATCGAGCAAAGTGGCATTCTATCAAGTTCCTATTAACCTTGAAAATAATCCACTCAATGTTAATAGTCCATACTTTACTGTAGGCACTGCAAGAACACACTACGAATCAATTTGTGAAAACTTGTTGGGATTAGTTGGCCCAATCAATGGAAATAATAATACTCGAGACCTAGGTAATATCATACCTTACGGCACCAACATTATACAAAATAGTTCGCCAATGACCCTGGCTGGTTATTTCATGAGGTCAAAGCAATATAATATTTTTGATTCATTGGCCTACAGCAGTAGAGAATATGAACAGTATAAAGCACAATTGCTAAATGCGGCTGTGACTACGGATTATACAAATTATACAGTTCCAGCAATGTTGACAGCTATTGTTACGCAGCTGGTTGCTGGACGCACCCAAACGAATCCGTTCTATTGGACAGATATGTTGCCGGCTAATCCGGTGTATACTACAACCACTACAACTTATTCACAGATTTCAACACCGACATTTAATCTTAATACCACCTACAACTTTACCAGTTCAAATTATCAGAGTGTATTGGTCTATGTCAATGATGTTCTTTTACAGTCTGGCTATGACTATGTTGTCAGCACCGACACTCCTACATTGACTATAACCGTGCCACTGTCAGCAGGCGATGTGATTGTTATTCAGGAATATGCCACTACCTATGGAACATTCGTTCCTAATACTCCTACCAAGTTAGGACTGTATCCTGCGTTCCAACCCAAGATATATTATGATACAACTTATGTTAATCCCGCCTGGGTAATTCAGGGACACGACGGAAGTTTAACATTGGCATTTGGTGATTTTAGAGATCAACTGCTGTTGGAGTTTGAAACTAGAATTTTCAACAACTTAAAAATTAAATCTGAAATACCATTGACCATAACTGATGTCACTCCTGGACAGTTTAGATCTACTGGATATAGTCTTGCTGAAATTAATCAAATACTAGCACCTAGCTTTTTAAACTGGCTGGGCTGGAATAAGCTGACCTATTCAGAACAAACTTACAATTCCGCAAATCAATTTACATGGAATTACAGTGCCGCAGGCAACAAGCTCACAGGGTCAACTACTAGTAGCGAATCGCCTATGCCGGTTGGCGCCTGGCGTGGCATCTATCAATATTTCTACGACACACCAACTCCACAGGCCACACCATGGGAAATGCTAGGCTTCAGTCAAGAGCCTACCTGGTGGACTGAAGTGTATGGTCCTGCTCCTTATACCTCGGGCAACTTGGTGTTATGGGATGACCTAGCTGCTGGAAAAGTCGCAGATCCTGCAGGCACATACTACAGACCTAAATATGCTCGCCCGGGCTTGGCCCAAGTAATTCCCGTTGACAGTGAAGGCCAATTATTAAGTCCGTTTATCAGTGTAGTAGGACAATATGATTCAAGTCAATGGCAAAAGAGCTGGGTGTTTGGTGATGAAGGCCCGGTTGAATACAGCTGGCGCACCAGTTCTGCATTTCCGTTTGCGGTCATGCGATTGTTGGCACTTACACGCCCTGCTAAATTCTTTAGTTTATTTGCTGACAGAGACCTTTACAAGTATGATGCAGATCTTGAACAATTCTTATATAATCAACGTTATAGACTAGATGCCAATGGTGTAGAGGTATACGGCAACGGACTCAGTAAAGCCAGCTATATTGATTGGATTGTTGACTATAACCGTCAGTTGGGCATAAACTCCACTGACAAACTAACAGCAGATCTGTCTTTGCTTGATGTAAGACTGTGCTACAGAATGGGCACGTTTACAGACAAACAATATCTTGAGATTGTCGCAGAAACTGCCAGCCCTGACAGCACAAATAGTAGTCTATTGATACCAGACAACAGTTACAATCTATTGGTATACAAGAACCAACCATTCAGTCAGACTTTATACAGTGCTGTTATTGTTCAAGTGGTTGCGGGCGGCTGGTCAGTTACTGGGTATAGTTTAACCAACCCATACTTTGAAATATTAGCCAGTCGTACTGGAGGACCAACACGGGTTATTACCGCTGGTGGCACTCGAGTTACGGTGCCAACTACATACAGTCAAAACATTGTGCAGGTGCCGTATGGATATGTGTTTACCAATCAAACGGTTGTGGCTGACTTCTTGTTGAGCTACGGAGCCTTATTAGAAAGTCAAGGACTAGTGTTTGATGCTAGAGAGAACGGTAAAACCTTGGACTGGAATCAAATGGTTCAAGAATACTTGTATTGGGCTAACCAAGGATGGATGACCGGCAGTGTGATCAGTTTAAATCCTACAGCTCAACAGTTGACCTTGGTTACCGCTGAAGCAGTGGTTGATTCGATTGTTACACAAACTCCAGAAAATTTAATTCTAGATCAAAACAGAACTACAATTCCTACAGCTCAGTTGGTGATAGATCGTTATGAAAACACGTTTAGAGTAAACAGTTTAAATGAACAAACTATAAGTTATATTGCGCTACGTCAAACCAGTTACGAGAGCTTGGTCATATTAGACAATGTCAGTGTGTTTGGTGATCTATTGTATGATCCTGCCACAGGTGCAAGACAAAGTCGTGTCACGGTCATAGCAACAGTTGCTGCTGACTGGAACGGCCAGCTGGATGCACAAGGATTTATAAACAACAATACACAAACAGTAAAAGAATGGCAACCTTTGCAGAAATACACCAAAGGCGAAATTGTTATTTACAAAAATAACTATTGGCAAGCCCTTGACATTGTGCAACCTTCTGCCCAATGGAATCAATCTCTTTGGTCGCAGAGCAATTACACCAAAATACAAGGCGGCCTATTACAAAATATTCCATTGTTGTCCAACCAATTGGCCAACAGTTACGATGTCAATCAAGCCAATCTACAACTTGAACAAGATTTGTTTGCCTTTGGCTTGATTGGATTCAGGCCACGTCAGTATATGGTTGATTTGAACCTAGGCGATATAAGTCAAGTCAACTTGTATCAACAGTTGATTCAGGACAAAGGCACGCTCAACAGTGTGCGTTTGTTGACCAATGCTAATCTTAACAAAGAAACTGCACAGTATCAGATATACGAAAACTGGGGAATCCAGCGTGGTATATATGGTGCCAATGCCAACCGTCGGTTTGTTGAGATGCGACTCAACGAAGCATTGTTGACTGCAAACCCAGGAACGGTGCAAATCATTGCTCCTCAAGAATCTAGTATAGCTGATCAGACTATACTGTATGCAGACTTGTGGAGAGAAAGCTACAATGTAACCAGTCCAGATATCTTTCCGACTGCCGTTATGCCAGTGGCAGATTCTGCATTGCCCAGCGCAGGATATGTAAATTTACAAGATGTAGATATAACAGTATTTGATCTTGAGGGTCAACTGGGCTTGGCCACTGGCGTTTTAAACACAATTGGTATTGGGACCACAGTCTGGGCAGCAAAAAGCAATGCCTACGATTGGAATGTTTATAGATGCACCGAAGTACCTGGGTATATAAGTTCTGCTACGCCGAACCTCAATGGTACCACAATCGTAACATTTACACGCCCACCTGGATTGGTGGTAGGTGACATAGTTATAATCAGATTCTTAGACACCACAGTTGATGGTGTATATCGTGTGCTGGCATTGCCAGGGTTAACGTCAGTAGCTATCGCATTAACTATAACAAATGCTGTAACTGGTTCTGGTCTAGGATTTAGTCTGCAAACCATGCGTGTAAGTCAGGCCAGCGATGTGATAACGCTTCCTTATGCGGATGCACTGGTACCGGGTGCTAAAGTTTGGGTAGATAATAACGGATCTGGACTTTGGGAAGTTTTAGAAAAGACTGACCCTTTTACTGATGCTGGAGCAATAACACCAAAAGTTCCGGTAGTTAATTCAGGTTATGGCAGCTCTGTCGCACAAGGATATCAAAATATTATTGCTATGATAGGAGCCCCAACAGGAGGCGACGATGCTACCGGTGCCATCTATACCTATGTTAAAGATGTCAACGACAACTATTCTGAAAATTCTATCTTATCATTGAGCGCTGCTGACACACTCGGCTTCGGTAATGCTATGCAGATAGGATACCAAAACTGGGCAGTAGTCGGTGCCAGTGCAAGCAATGGTAATCAAGGTTATGCTGTGGCAATATATCGAGCCACAGGCAGCACAGCATTTGAAGAACGTCAATTATTAACTTCGCCTGATGGTGATTTTAGCAATGCTGAATTTGGATATAGTGTAACCATAAGTCAGGACGAGCAATGGATGTATGTGTCGGCTCCGGGTCAAAACAAAGTATATCCATATGGTCGTATCACAATACCACGTCAACAAGCAGAATTTATTACTCCGGGTGTTTACCAAGTTTATAATGTGGGTGGTATAATTGAATTTGACAACGAATTACAGTTAGCAGTGGTGCTAAACAACAATCTGTTGACCATTGGTGTCGATTATACTGTAGGCGGCACTGTAATTAACCTGGCAGGAATACCGCCAGCTAACGAAAAATTATTTGTAACTCGTAAAGTCCAACAAGATTATGTTGGTGACGGAGTTGAAACTGTGTTTGATCTAGGACCGTATCTATACACTGCTGACAATATCTATAGTTTTATTGTGTATGTCAATGACGTGATACAAGTTCCAGATGTTGATTATACATTCTCTACCTCGGGCAATAGCCCAATAACATTTGCAACCGCTCCAGATCTTGACAGTGCAATTAAAATAATATCTGGAACTTATTGGCAACCAATGGCGGCCATTGAAGGTCCTGCAAGCGCAAGATTTGGCTCTAGCATTCATACCACAACAGATGGTCGTCAAATTATCATTGGTGCCAACAACGACTCATCTGCACCTGTTGCACATTGTGGAGCCGTGTATGTATTTGATCGCAGCGTAACACGTTACATCATAAGCGATACCTCACAACTCACCTATACATTACCAGCGGGCTACCAAGATCCTGTGGCAGTAGTTTTAAATAATGTATACTTGACCAATAGTGCTCAATATATCAATGGGCAATTTGCAGTAACCGGTGGCGATGTAGTATTAGATGTGGTGTTGAATGTAGGCGATATATTAGAAATTGAAAGCAATATCTTTACTCAAGTGCAAAAGATAGTACCTGATACGCCGTATGACGAATCCGCATTTGGCACCGCAGTTGATGTTTGCCCAAACAATTGTAGTATCTATACAGGTGCCCCAGTAGACGGAACAATTCTTGTAGCAGCTGGTTCGGTGCAACGAAATGTTAACCAGGCTCGTGTTTATGGAACAACAACGTCTACTAATAGCAATCCTACATTGACCGCAGGCAACACTATACGTGTCAATAATATGCCGGTGGCAGTTCCTGCCGGTCCAGACAATACTGTCGAAGGCTTGGCGCAAGCTATCATTGATGCGGCTATACCCAATGTTACAGCCTCTGCGTCTAATGGATTGTTGACTATCAGCATAGTTAATGTTGCGGCCGCCGACGCCTATAATAGATTAACAGTGTGGCCAGGTATTACTGGTACAGCATTTGCTGATCTTGGATTTAACTCGTACGCCTATACCCAGACTATAACCAGTCCAAATCCTACTGCCAGTGCAAACTTTGGTGCCGCATTAAACATTGATACAACAGCATTGACATTGGTTGTTGGTGCACCACGTGGTGATTTATACGAAGCTGTAATTTTTGACAACGGAACTACATATTTTGATGACCGTAGCACTACATTCTTTAACGGTATTGTAGAAAGTGGTGTAGTATATACTTTTGATTACTTACCCAGTGCCACTGACTCAGTGACAAATCCTGGAAATTTTGTCTTTGGCCAACAAATATACGATAACTTGACAGACCCACTAGACCAATGGGGCTCAGCTGTTAATTATACCACAGGTAAACTACTGATAGGAAGTCCAACTGGCGCAGACAACTACGGCCGGGTTGGACAATTTGTTAACTTAGATCGATTGCCTGCTTGGAAAATATTGCGTCAACAACAACCAGTGGTCGATGTTGAGTTGTTGAACAGTGTATACATGTATAACAAGTTACAAAGTCAAGAAACTTATTTCTTTGATTTCATTGATCCGTTGCAAGGTAAAATATTAGGAGTTGCTAGACAAAATATTGATTTTATCAGTCAAGTAAATCCAGCTCAATATAATTTTGGGCCAATCAACAATATTGGTAACTTCTGGGGATCCGAACGTGTGGGAACAATTTGGTGGGATACAACAAATGCACGATTTATTGATCCCAATCAAGATGATATTGTGTATGCTAGCCGTCGCTGGGGACAGTTATTTCCTGGCAGCACAGTAGACATTTATCAATGGGTTGCTAGCTCAACACCGCCAGCTGGTTACGCCAGCGAAGGTCAACCATTAAACACTACCAGCTATTCAGTAAGAGCACATTTAAACGCCACTGGCACATTTGAAACTGTTTATTATTTCTGGGTTTCAGGAATCACAACCATTGCTGTCAACGAAGGGAAAACTCTCAGCACAACTGGTATTGCCAGATACGTCGAAGAGCCACGCAGTAGTGGTATACCTTATATTGCGGCGCTTGATGCCAGCACAGTGGCAATCTATAATGGGTCGCAATATCTTTCGGCTTCTGACACTATCCTGCATGTAGATTTTTCACAAGAATTATCAGATGCCAATATTCATACTGAATTCCAATTGATTGCTGATGGTGATCCAACCAGTTTCCTTGCCGATAATCTTTATCAAAAGTTACAAGACAGTTTCTGTGGATACAATCAAAATGGTGCACAGGTTCCAGATCCATTCTTGAGTCCTCCTGAACAGTATGGGGTAGCATTTAGTCCTCGTCAAAGTTTGTTTGTTGATCGCTTAATGGCATTAGAAAACTATTTGACAAGAACCAACGAAATACTAAAGTATTTGCCCATTGTCGAACAACGCAGATTTATATTGTTAAATTCTAGCGAACCTATTCCAGCCGCTGGCAGTGAACAATACAACAAAGTATTGGACAATATTGAACAGTTGAGTTACCAAAACTTCTATCAAGTTCCATTGGGATACAAGTATTTGATTTTGTCGGACAGCACCTACAATGGCGCTTGGACAATTTATGAGGTTGTGTTGGAATCCAATGCTTCGGCAGCACCTAGAGTTCCGCAGTTGGTTAGAATTCAGAATTTCAATACAAAAAATTACTGGAATTACATTGACTGGTACAAACTAGGTTATAACTCATCGACCGTACCGGTTGCTCAAGTTCCAAATTATTCTAGTCTTGTAACACTTGATGTGTCTGTAGGAGCCAGTGTCAAAGTCACAGCTAATGCACAAAATAAATGGGAAATTTATGTTAAGACCGCCACCGGATGGGAGCGTGTTGGGCTACAAGACGGTACCATTGCTTTTGATAACACATTGTGGGATTATGCTGCAGGACGTTATGGGTTTGATGCAGAAGTATATGACGCTCAATACTATGACCAAGAACCAGCAATAGAAACACGCAATATCATACAAGCAATCAACACTGAATTGTTTATAAATGATCTAGCCATCTTTAAGAATCAACTGTTGATTCTCATGTTCAAATTTATATTGACTGAAGAACAAGCGCCAGATTGGCTAATGAAGACCAGCTTTATTAATGTTCGTCACGACATTAGATCATTGTTGCCGTTTCCGACCTATCGTCGAGACAATCAAGACTTTGTGTCTGATTACTTGCAAGAAGTCAAGCCATACCATGTGCAGGTCAAACAGTTTAATCTAGTGTATAAAGGACAAGATGACTATCCGGGATTTGCTACTGACTTTGACAACCCATCTTATTACGATACTGCACTGGAAATACCGCAGTTTGTCAGTCCAATTTTATTACCGTATACCAAGAGCACTGCAACAGGAACTGGCAAGGCCAGCGACATTGCAGACACTCCGGCGGATGCAGAAATTTGGGCAACAACACCTTGGCAAGAATGGTTTAACAATTATTTGTTGAGTTTAATGTCAGTTAGTGTTACTGCAACCGGATCAGGTTATGCTGCAGAACCAGAAGTGGTGATTGGAACCAAGTGGACAGCTGATACAGCATACACCGTGGGCCAACAGGTATTTTACGGATCTAATTTATATTCAGTGACCATATCTGGAACTTCTGCTGATATCCCGCCAGAATTTACAACAGGTAGTCAACTGGTCGGAACAGCTACTTTGGCCTATGTTGGAACACCAGCTACCGCAGTGGCAGTTATTAATTCTTCATTACAAGTAATAGCAGTCAATGTCGTCAATGAAGGTTCTGGGTATACTACAAACCCTGTGATAACATTTGTAAGTGATACTGGCATAGGGGCACAAGCCCGAGCAAACATGGGCAATCCGCTTGTGCGCGAATTCAACATGACTATTAAGTATGACCGCTATGAATACTTGAGCACCATCACTGACTGGGACTATTTGGTAGCTAGTTATCCTGCCAACACTCAAGTTCGATTTGCAAATACTGTGTGGCAAGCAATTGATACAGTAACTAATACACCAATTGTGCTTGATTCAATAGGAACGGCCGTAGCATACACATTAACTGTGCCGTCGACTACAGGATTGACCACAGGTATGATCGTAACCGGCCTTGGAATACCAGCAGACACAACTGTTACTTTAATCAACGATGTTGACAACGTTGTAACAATTAGTCGTGCAGTATTACAGTCGATCAACTTGGAACCTGTGAATTTCTACAACCCATTTATCATTGAAGAATGGAACAGAGTGTCGGCCAGCACGTTGAGTGGTATCGACCGAACACAAGGTTTTTATCTGCCCACAGTTAACCAGCCTGGTCGTAGTTTGCCATTGTTAATAGATGGTCTTAACTACCCAGGTGTTCAAGTGTATGCCTTGGACTTTTCATACAACACTGGATATGATGTGGGCAATTATGATATCAATCCTTTTGATAATATCAGCATTAGCCCAGAAGGTTTTCCAACCTATGATCCTGCCCTGTTAGATGCTGCCTATTCAAGTTCGTTTGATGACGTATTCTTAGGAACTAGACCCACTGATATCAATGTCGATGGTGGTGGATACATTGATGTATTCAGCAGTTACGCACCAGAAGAGTTGGTTCCGGGCAGTGAGTTTGACACTTTAGATTTCCGTGTTTACACCGCTCCAGGATTTGATAACACTGGTCTTGGACACGGGTTCCCAGCCGTTTCTCAGAGATATGTATACAATTCAGCAGCCCCTGTATCGAGCTTTGCTGGATTATTAGAGTACCCATTTACAGTTGTTGTGTTTAACACAACGCTGGGCTTGGCCATTCAACCAGTTAATTTTGATTGGGTCAACTATGAAGTCACACTAGGCCTAACTGAAACTGACGGTGATATTATAGATCTTTATGTGACCGGAGTTGGCGGTGGCAACCAACTGTACCTCAACACATATAATCAAGAGATGCTTGATGAAGTGACAGTGCCGTTTGCAGTGGCATCTGCTTACAATATTGCCACAACATACGTTCAAGGTGATGTGGTTTCTTATGGTGATGATTTTTATCGTGCTACCGCAGTGACCACTGGTAATCTTCCAGTTAATTTAGTTGGATGGACATTGATATCAAAAGGTGCCGTCATCTATACAACTATAGTCAATGACGTTATGACTTACCCTGGGATATTGATTTACAACGGCGAGAATCAATTGATTGTAGGAACTGATTATACTGTTACCAGCAGTGGTGGGTCAACTACTATCACGTTTGCTACTACATACGATAATACAGCTCGTATTAACTTGGCTGTGCTTGGGTATGCCGTTGATGGTATAACTCATAGTTGGAGCCTGCCCGTGGATCAAAGTTTTATATCCGATGGCAATACTACCACTGTTGATTTGATCAACAGTATGCAAGGAACCAATCAAGTTAATCTTGTTGTATCGTTTAACGGCAATAGAATGAACCCTTATCAAGGCAGTGAATACCTAGGCGACGGAGTTACAGATGTATATCAGTTGCCCAACAGCTATGGATACAATCCTGCACTAGTGTCTGATAACGACGTACTCGTATTTGTTGATAATATTAAATTAATTCAAGATACAGATTATGTTGTTGATGCGTACGATGGGATCTCTAATTACAGAACCATAACATTTACTACTGCTCCAGTAACTGGATCTAAAATATTATTGTCAGTTGCAACTGATTGTGGATATCGAGTATACAACAATTCGTTAACATTCTTACCTGGCAGCATACCAGCTGATGGTGACAGTATTGACATAATAACTTGGAACGACACTGCTGAACAAGACCTGTTGACCGAAGTATTTGTAGGCCCTGGCTCAATCAACAATAATACATTTGATATCGGACGTGAAATTACCAACCCAGCACGAATGTTAGTGACACTAAATGGTTACTACTTGTTCAACGGAATCGACTACATACTGAACGGCACTAGTATAACTATTTCAGGACAGACTATTATATCAACAGATGTGCTGGCCATTACACTGTTTACCAATAGGGTAGTACCAAATCCAACTGCTTTCCGCATATTCCAAGACATGCGTCAAGTTCAAGCCACCTACAGAATAACACCCAGCACTACGACCACTTTAGTTCAATCAGTTGCAGTTCTTGATGACATTATCTATGTAGAGGATGCAACCGCATTGGGCGACCCAAATCTTGCCACAGCTTACAACAATAACATTTCTTATGTCGTTGGTGATGTGGTCATGTATGGTGATGGTTTTTACCAAGCCATTGAGCCTACTGTTGGCCACTTGCCAACCGACACTGATTACTGGATCGTAACTGACGGAGCTGCAAACATCTGGGGAATTCTTACCATCAACGGTGAACGGATCATGTATCGTCATAGAGACACTGTGGCCAACACAGTCAGCGGATTATTACGCGGAACAGCAGGAACAGCAATCACTATCCATACAGCGGGCACAGCGGTTTACAACATGGGACGTGAAAACTTAATGCCACTTACTTGCCAGAATTATATTGTATCAAACATAACCAACCCGCTAGAGTCTGGTGTAAACCTAGGTGACGGAACAACTGTTGAATTTACCGCTGACATTGACATCAGTCAAGAGCCCAGTGCAACACGTGATGAGTCAGTAGAAGTATACATAGGTGGAACCAGAATTCCTGATACTGACTACACGATCACTGCTGATAATCCTGTTACTGTGGAGTTTAACACAGCACCACCTACTGGTTACGAGGTAGCTATTTTAGTTAAACGAGCACACACTTGGTATAATTTAGCAACACCAGACTTGCCACTCAATGAAACTGACACTATATGTGCAAGGTTTTTACAGGGACGATAATTCAAGGTAAATAATATACATGGAAAAAAATACCCAACAATCCGCACAACAAAAGCCGACGGCTACTAAGCCCAAACGGCCCAACGAAACCAGTGCCATATCAGTCGAAGGGTTTGTAAAAATATTTGATCCTAAAACCAAAGAGACATTTGTGGAGAAACGAGCATGATTCAACCAGGCCTGGCCAAAATTGAAGGTTTTGTCAAAATAACTGACCCTAACTCCGGCGAAGTTCTAGTAGATAAAAAGAACGCAATTCATTACGAGAATATCAGTATTGCAATGGCTCAGACTTTGAGCAACCGCACCAGTGCCCAAGGTGGCGGCTGGATTTACGAAATGGCATTTGGCAATGGTGGATCAAGCGTGGATCCAACTGGCGTAATTACATATTTGCCGCCCAACATAACTGGCCAAAATGCCGACTTATATAACGAAACTTATGCCAAAGTTGTAGACGACAACAGCGCAGCAGATGTAGATCCTGCAAACAACTATATGACAGTAATTCATACCACTGGCATGCCCTATACAGATATTTTAGTGACTTGTTTGTTAGATTACGGCGAACCTGCTGGACAACAAGCATTTGACAACAGTACGAATTTTAATGGCGAATACGTATTTGATGAGCTGGGACTCAAGAGTTGGGCCGGTAGTGCAACTGATTTAATGTTGATTACTCATGTGATTTTTCATCCTGTGCAAAAGAGTTTAAATCGCCAGATTCAAATTGAATATACCCTACGTATTCAGACACTTACTAACCTAAGTGCTGCATAAATATGAGTATATTAAGGTCGCATAAATAAGAATAGGACGGAGTGAACAAGAATGTCATACATAATTAACTTAACAAATGGATCAGTATTAACCACCATTGCAGATGGTACTCTTAATACTACCGCTTGTAGCATGGCTTTACCGGGTAAAAACTACGCCGGTTATGGCATATATTTAGATGACAATTTTGTCCATCTATTAGAAAACAGTTCCAACAGCACAGCGCCAACAACACCATTGATTGGTCAGTTGTGGTGGAATAGTACGAACAAAATAATGAGTGTGTGGAACGGCACAGTTTGGAAAACAATCAGTTCAGCAACATCCAGTGCTTCTGCACCTAGTTCAAATGTCCAAGGCGACTTGTGGTATGATACCACTAACCAACAATTAAATGTTTATTCTGGTACAACATGGATCTTGGTCGGTCCGGCTTTCACCAATGCACAAGGCACTACTGGTGCTATTCCTGCCACAGTAACAGATAACAGTGCTGTTGCACATACTATTTTACAACTTTATGTTGGCGGTGTTTTGATGGGTATCATGAGCAAAGACACCACTGCATTTACTCCTAGTCCTGCTATCGCTGGATTTGCTACCATTAAACCTGGCTTACAACTCAGCACAGTCAGCGCGGCCTACGTATTCCAAGGCTCAATTACCAATGCTGATACTCTAGGACCTTCTAGCCTTGCTGCCACTAGCTTTATGCGAGCAGATGCTGCCGCAACTACCACTGGTAAAATAACTACCACCAACAACCAAGGATTATCAGTAGGATCAAACGGTGACTTTACTGTTGCAGTCGCAGGATCCGATATAAACATCAGCAATAATGACACCAATGGCAACATCAACTTTGGCGCGAACATTGCCGGAACACCTACCACAGTGTTGACTATCAGTGGCGCCAGTGGAATTGTTAGTAGCGCAACTGGAATCAATGCCAATTATGCTGACTTGGCAGAACGGTTTGCGTCAGATACAGAATTGAGTCCAGGCACAGTGGTCGAACTGGGCGGCTCAGCAGAAATCACACAAGTCGACTCGGATCTAAGCGAAAATGTGTTTGGAGTCATAAGTACCAGAGCGGCATATATGATGAATGGTGCTGCCGGAACAAATGCCACACATCCTCCAGTAGCAATGACTGGACGAGTTCCTGTTAGGACCATTGGTCAAGTGCGTAAAGGCGATAGACTAGTGAGTGCAGGTAACGGCCTGGCCAGAGCAGCAAAGTCCGGTGAAGCCACTGCATTCAACGTGATTGGCCGTGCGTTACGAGACAAAATAGACGAAGGCGAAGCCTACGTCGAAGCTATTGTTACAATTAAATAAATATGCACGACAGGATTAAAATCACCCAGCGATTATTGACAATAATTGCGTTGAAATTGATCAACTAATACAAAGGGAAACAAAATAAAATGACTTATTCAGTAGGTGGATTAATACAGGCAACAGACTACAACGGGTTTGTTAGCACAACAGTAGGCGCTAATATCAATGCCACTTGGAGTAGCACATACGGACAAACTGCATTGTCAACTGTGTCTACAGGCGGCACAGTTACTGCCACACAGTGGGCCTCACTGAATAATACCTTGACCAGCTTGGGTAATCATCAAGCCACTGCTCTTACCAGCCGTACCAGTCCCAGTGCTGGTAATACCATCGCTATTTTAAGTAATCTTAACACAGATATTACTTCGTGCTATACCAATCGTTATTATGCTTATGCTAGCGGTTCACAATACACAGGTTGGACTGGAACAGCTAGCCAAACTGGCGCAACTGGACATACCAATACTGCCTGGACAATTACATTCACTGACACTGTGACTTTCCCTAATGCCACTGCAGCCACAAACTTCTGGGGTGGTGGTGGTTACATGAAAATCCAATTTAGCAAAACCAGCACCGGATCAGACGCAGACCCAGACTGGAACAACTTTATTAACACTGTATGTGGCACGGTGTATTTTACATCTGATGCTAGTAGTAAAGTTATTGCCAACGTTACATATTTAGGCACTAAGGTAGTCGGCGGGTCAGGCACACCAACCACAGTAGCAACAGGCACAGGTTGGAATCAATTAACCGGTAGCCCAACAACCATTTATCAACAATTTGATACTGGATATACCTATACCGGTGACTATGTCCAGGTCACAGCAACAAAAACATCAAGCACTGTGTTGACCTTGGTCACCACTTGGTTCTCTGCGGCTCGTGCCACGTCTGGATCAAGTCGCTACATCAGTGGAGGAACTGCTACAACGGGCATTACATTTGGAACAGCACCAACTACAGTAGTCACGTACTTCCCACCAGAATCAACTTATCTAACCAATACTTGGGGCACACCTACCGTTGCTAGTAGCGTAAGCTCACCTGGATATTAATTAACAACATTCAGTCTTACCAAAAGGGGCGTTGGCCCCTTTACCTTATCTGCTTTTTGTAGTATAATAAATCTATGAATACCGATGAACTTATTTCCCACAGCCGTGCTCGCTTTGACCATCACCAAGCTCGCATTACCCTCAAAGAAAAATATCAAGCCAAATTAACTTTTACTTATGCTGGTGGCATGTGGCGAGCAGGACCAGAATTACAAAATACATTATTGACCTGCCCTGGCATAGAAGCAGTATTGCTAGACTTATATGAAACCCCTGTTAAAGTTGATACTAGAGAACTAATGACATTAAGTCAACAACGCTGGCAAGAACAGATGAATGCTTGGTTAGTAGAATATGAAGAGTTGAATCAAAAAAGATGACTCGTGGTGTAACAATATTTGCGTTTAATAATGAGCGGATTGATTATCTGGCCATGGCCGCTTGGTCAGCTAGTAATATTCGCAGGCATTTAGATTTGCCAGTTTGCGTAATTACCGACGTAACAGATACTGCCCGCACCGCTGATTTTGACCAGGTTGTTTTAACCGAACCTCAACTGACACAGCAACATAGATATTTTTACGATTATAAAGTCAGTGCCACTTGGCATAATACAAATAGATCCAGTGTGCATGACCTAAGCCCATGGGATCATACATTGGTGCTAGACGCTGACTTTGTTGTTGCATCCGATCAGTTAAAAAGATTATTTGATATTAATCAAGATTTTATTGCACATCGTATAGCATATGATGTCACTGGGTTTACTGCGTTTCACGATAACAATTGGTTTGGCACATACAAGATGCCAATGAGTTGGGCCACAGTCATGTGTTTTCGTCGAAGTAAAAAAGCCCAAATGATATTTGATACCATGCAAATGATTAGAGATAATTGGACACATTACAGACAATTATACAGTGTGAGTGAAAATACATTCCGTAATGATTTTGCATTAAGTATTGCTATGAATATTGTTGACGGTCATACATTAAGCACACCATCTATTCCATGGAATTTGGCCAGTATTACGGCCAACGCTACGTTGACTCAGCTTGGACCAGACACATATAAAATACAATATATCACTGGCGACGATAAACCTAGATGGATTGTGTTAAAACAGCAAGACTTTCATGCCATGGGCAAACAAGCATTAGGAGCAATAGTTGCCAATCCTTGCTGAACGCGGTTATCTGATACCGGCCATTGATACAGAATCAGTGGACTATTTGGCTTGTGCTCGACAACTTGCCGGGTCAATTCGCCAGTGGCATCCTGATGCCAATATTGCTGTGATTACAGTCAAGCGATGCGACGATCCAGTGTTTGATCATGTAGTTCCTTTGCCACATGGTGACCTAGGTGGCTTTGCCAACGACTGGCAATGTTTTGCCGCTAGTCCATATAGGCAAACTATTAAATTAGAAGCTGATATGTTGGTGGCCACGCCTATAGACCATTGGTGGACCTTGTTTGAAAAACGTGATGTTGTGATTAGTCAAGGATGTAAAGATTTAACCAATCAGCCCAGTGATAATAGAACCTATCGTAAACTATTTGATGTCAATGCTTTACCAGATGTGTATAACGCTGTTACATATTGGAGACTCAGTGCCCGTGCCAAAGAGTTTTTTGATTTAGTAAGAAACATATTTGAAAATTGGAATCTGTTTAAAACCTTACTAAAATTTCCAGACGAGCAGGCAACAACAGATGTGGTCTATGCCATGGCTGCAACGATCATTGGCGTAGAAAACGTTACGCTACCCAAAGGAATGGGCCCCATGATTACTCATATGAAAAGATATATTATACCTACTCTAACAGAAGATTGGACTCAAGAACTAGTTTGGGAAGCAACTGATCCAGGGCTTAGGATACATACTGTAGCACAATCAGGATTTGTCCATTATTACATTAAGGATTGGAGGATAGCATGAGCCGAGACGAAGATAAAATCAAACATAGCAAACGGTTATTAAAAGATGAAAACGCTATAAAAAAACAAATTAAAATAGCCAAGGCACACGGACTCACAAAAAACGATCCTATAGTAGCAGAACCACACCGTCTGGCCAAACATCACGCAATGGATTGTGGTAATCCTGAATGTTACCTATGTGGAAACCCTCGTAAGACACATAAAGATAAGTTAACTATTCAAGAAAAACGTAACAATCAAAAGGTCGATGATGACAACCCCAATGACTGAAGAGGAATTTTTCAGTATATGGCAAAGCCAAGTGTCTGCTGTTCACGGTGCTCCGGAGTATCGATTATACTATGATGAAAACGGATTTCCGTTATTTTTCAGTATGGAGCAGTTGCCTGGTAATTACATAGTTGTTGATCAAGAAACATACCTTAACAGTCCTAAACACATCAGAGTATTGAATGGAAAATTGGTAGTATATCAAACCAATTTTGCCAAAAAAATAGTGCCTGTGGGATACGGACAGGCCTGCGATCCTAGGAATGTTTGTGTAGTAGTGGACACGGATCAGCCGCACACCAAATGGAGTTTAAAACATCAGGACCCACCACATGACCAAACAAATTGATATAGCAGATTTAGACTGCATTTACTTGACATATGACGAACCGCAAAAGGAAGAATTTTGGGTAAAGATACGCAATATGATTCCTTGGGCCAAACGAGTAGACGGAGTTAAAGGGTCGGACGCCGCACACAAGGCCGCAGCTGCTGCCAGTGACACTGAACGCTTTATCCTAATCGACGGCGACAATATGCCAGATGCAAAATTCTTTAACCTCACAATGCAGTTTCCTGACAGTGAATGGGAAAATGCCGTATTCCGCTGGCGAGCACGTAATCATGTCAATGGCTTGATGTATGGCAACGGAGGACTTAGTAGCTGGACTCGTGCATTTGTAAACAATATGAAAACGCACGAAGCCACCAACGGCTCAGCAGAAACCGAAGTGGAGTTTTGTTTTGATCCCTTATATTGGCCCATGTATGACTGCTATTCAACCACATACCCCAATGGGTCAGCATTCCATGCCTGGCGTGCCGGATTCCGAGAAGGAGTCAAGATGTGTTTGAATCGTGGCACTAGACCCACTGTGAGTGAATTCCGTGACCGTGTGCATCAACGCAACCTTGATCACTTGACCATATGGCATAACGTTGGCCGCGATGTTGAACACGGTATCTGGGCCATAGCCGGCAGCCGTATGGGCACCTACATGACCATGATTACTCCCACATGGGATCATCGTGTGGTGCAAGACTTTGCTGAACTAGAACAACTCTGGAACACAGTAAAAGATTCAGATCCAGAGCTGTTAGCCGGCCGTGTTGCAGAAGACCTGATCGCACAATTAGACCTGCCCGTTAATATGATGCAAGAAAACGAAAGTGCATTTTTCAAACAACACTATCGTAGTAACTGGCACAATCGCGGAGTCATGACCCGCGAAATGGATGTAATCAGACAGCAAGAAGGTTGGTAATGTTTTACAGTTTTCCTGGAAGTATTGTATTATCTTATCTCGGAGGAACATTCGGAAACGCTTTAGCGTCAGCGATTGAGTCGTCGAGGACCGGTCGTGTCAAATTGCCAAAAAACAATACGTTTCATGTGGTCAATTGGCCACTGGAGAGTATCGATTGCACAATAACTAAAAATAATCCCATTAAGTTCACAAAAGAAATAACGCCAAGCGACATTATACAATTGCATTGTTTAAACTCGGAATTAATCTCATATAAATTTCCTGATAGTCAATGTATCATGTTAGATTGTAATCCTGCCGATGAATATTATGGAATACAAAGACAATGGTTAGTAAATAATACAAACACAACAGAAATTTCAATTGCTAGTATTTTATCGGCATGGGATTGGATTGATTATAACCTAAACTATTATACTGAGTCTGGTAGAAATAATCAGCACTGTAATGTATTGTGTTTAGATTTTAAGTCTGTAATTGACAATTTTAAATTAATCGAAGATTATCTAAAAATAAAATTTTTACAAGAAGCTAAAGAAGTGTATACAATTCATTATCAAAAACACATGCAAAACTTTTATATTAAAAATGCCAACTTTGAGTTTGCCTGGAACATGTTCAACGACGTTGGTCCGAATGCTCCTATTGTCGACTTGGCAAGTGAGTTTGTGTCGTGACCTGGACTTGTGCGGCAATTGATCACGGAGTAACCGTTTTCCCCAATGGGAAAATTGGTCCTTGTTGTCAAATTGACAGCAGTTACTCCAAGCCCATATCTGAATTATCAAATCCAAACAGATTCGTAGATTTAAAAACTCAAGACTGCCCACCAGACCACCCGTGTAATAAATGTGCAGTGGCAGAATACCATGGATTATCCAGCTATAGAAATGGATTTAATAAAAAAGTAACAGCAGCTCCGGGCTTACAATTTGTTGACATTAGGAATACCAATCTTTGCAATTTAAAATGTAGGTATTGCGGGCCACATTTTAGCAGCCAATGGGCTGAAGAGCTTGGTAGATTTCCTATTATAGAAAATCAAGATCTGGCCAATTACAAAGACATACTATTCACTGGCTCCTTGCAATGGATGTATTTTACCGGCGGCGAACCATTGATCAATAGCGAACACTGGGCATTGCTCGACGAACTGGTTGACAGCGGACAAGCCAGCAAGATAGAACTAATGTATAACACCAATCTAACTACAATAAAATATAAAGATAAAAATATCATTGATCTCTGGAAAAAATTTAAACAAGTTAATATACAGTGCAGTATAGATGCTGTTGGCGAGCCATTGGAATATATTCGATCTGGAACCAATTGGGAGAAAATAAACTCAAATTTACAAAAGTTATTGACAATCACACACGACTCAAATATTAACGTTACTCTCAGTCCGGTATTAAGTATTTTAAATATTTGGTTTATCAACGACTTGTACGATTATGCCAAATTAAATAATATCTCTATCAATTTGATTATACTGACAGGGCCAGATTATCTGGCGTTGGATGTAATACCTGAATCATTGAAATCATTGGCCTTGGATAAAGTTGATCAACTTGAACACAATCATAACATTGACAATAATACAATATTGCACATCAGAAATTTGATTAGCAACAATATTAATCAAGTTTTGTTTCAACAGACCATTGCACACATATTGCTGTTGGATAATTTACGAGGCGAAAAATTATTTAAATTATTGCCGTTTAAATCTTTTGCCATTGACAACATTTTACGAAATCACGAATATGAATAACAAAGGCGATGAAGTTGCAATCGACTTTAAATCAAAGTTCCTAGGCGATGCAGAGTTCATGAAGGCAAATCTTGGTACTGCACTTTGCTTGGCCAAGTGGAAACAAGTTAGTCTACACTTGCCTACAGGACTGAACAACAGTTGTTACCATCCGCCCTTACATGCAATACCAGCAGAACTATTAACGGACAATCCGTCAGCATTACATAATACTCCTTACAAGAAAGAACAACGTAAGATTATGTTAAAGCAAGAACGTCCTAGCGAGTGTAGCTATTGCTGGACCATGGAAGACAATAATAAGTTAAGCGACCGTCACTATCGTTCGGGCGAACCTTGGGCCGCCAAAGACTTTGATGTTGTAGTAAATTCAAATGGAGATGAAGATGTTATTCCTAGCTATGTTGAAGTTAATTTTAATCACGCTTGTAATCTTGTGTGTTCCTACTGTAGTCCGCAATTTAGTAGCAGTTGGCAAGCGGAAACCGAGAGATTTGGAGCTTACCCTACCTCATCTCCTCATAACGATCCTAGTCATTTTGTTGGCCGTAATAGGCCTATACCAGTTCGTGAAGACAACCCTTATGTAGATGCTTTCTGGGAGTGGTGGCCAACCCTGTATCTAGAACTACAACACTTCCGCATGACCGGCGGTGAGCCCTTGTTAGACAAGAACACCTATCGTGTATTTGACTATGTGTTGGCCAATCCCAAACCCGACTTACATCTAAATGTAACGTCAAACTTCAGTGTAGATGAAAAAAGTTGGCAGAAGTATAAGGGCTATGTTAAAGAATTATGTGAAGGCGAAAAGATTGAACACTTCATGCAATTTGTTAGTTTAGATTCGTGGATGGAACAGGCTGAATACATCAGACATGGGTTAGATTTTGGTTTACTGTGGGATCGTGTTAATCAATTTCTAACAGATATTCCTGGACGTAATTCAATTACCTTTATTGTTACCATGAATAATCTCAGTGTAACAGGGCTAGGCAAACTGTTCAGTGGTATCTTGGGACTTAGAAAAATCTACAGCACGACATATCAACGCATATGGTTTGATACTCCGGTATTGCGTCAACCCACATGGCAAAGCCTACAACTATTGCCAGAAAGTTATGTAGACCAACTCGAACTGGTCTGGGCATTCATGATGAAGAACATTGAAACAGAAGAGACAAGATTTCAAGGTTTTAAGGATTATGAAATTGCCAGACTGGATAGAGACATTGCATGGATGCGCGACGGGCAACGGTTGGATCCTGCACATATCAATCGTAACAAAGCAGACTTTTATCGCTTCTTTGCTGAAGCGGATCGTAGACACGGAACTGATTTTTTAAAGACATTTCCTGAGATGACAGCTTGGTGGGCAGAATGTCGCTATTGGAGCCAGCAATGAAAATATTAGTTACTGGTGGTAGCGGGTTTATTGGAAGTCATTTATGCCGTGAACTATTAGCAATGGACCATACTGTTTATTGTTTAGATAATTTACTATCAAGCAGTCTTGACAATATTAAATTACTGCGCGACCATCCTAGATTTGATTTCATTAAACACGATGTAAAAGAACCCATAACACTTGCTGTAGATCAAATTTATAATTTGGCCTGCCCGGCAAGCCCAAAGTGGTATCAAAAAGATCCAGTTAATACAATCCAGACGTGTGTGTTAGGTGCAATTAATATGTTAAAATTGGCACACAACACCGGAGCTCGCATATTACAAACCAGCACCTCCGAAGTTTATGGAGATCCACTGGTATCGCCCCAAACAGAGGATTATTGGGGAAATGTAAATCCTTTAGGAATAAGGAGCTGTTATGACGAGGGCAAACGTTGTGCTGAAAGTCTTTTTATAAACTATCACAAAGAACACCACGTTGATATTAAAATTGCTAGGATATTCAATACATTTGGTCCACACTTGTCAAAGAATGATGGCCGAGTAATTAGTAATTTTATTATGCAAGCATTGACCAATCAGGACTTAACTGTTTATGGCAAAGGATTGCAAACTCGTTCATTTTGCTATGTGTCTGACACTGTGAGAGGACTAATAGCTCTAATGAACTCAGGAGAAATAGGTCCGGTCAATATTGGCAACCCTAGTGAATACACAATGATTGATATGGCTAAAAAAATAATCAAGTTAACAGAATCCTTGAGTAGCATAATACATTTGCCGCCTATCGCAGATGATCCTAAACAACGCCGGCCAGACATTAATTTAGCCAACACTTTATTGGGTTGGCGCCCAGAGATTGATCTCGACCAAGGGCTACTCAAAACCATTAATTATTTCAAAGAACAATTATAAATGCTAGGAAATCATAAACTTATATTAGACACACACAGCGAAGTATATAGAGAATTATTACCTTGGGCCGACGGTGAGTTTTGGGATATCAAGCAACATAAAATAGTTCCAGGTGCTGTGTATGTCATGTGCAGAGAACAGGTCAATAACTATAATTATGAAATACAAGAGCTAGCTCGCACAGGACAAGTGACAGTGATATTAGACAATGCTGCAGAAGGAAGTGAAACACTGGTCACTTGGTGCTTTGTCAAAGGACTAATCAATCTGATTGAAGAAGGTCGAATACTGTTAATCGGTGGCGGCGCCATGGATCCTGAAAAATGGCCCTACATGAGTTATGAATATTTTTTACCTAAGATATTTGACTTTGACGAAAATGTTGAGGCAGGCAACCGTATAGATGAATATTTTGCAATTACCAATAAGCCATACAAGTTCTTGTTTCTAAATGGCCGTATGCGTAGCCATAGAAAATATCTGTTGGAAAGATTCCAAGTAAACAACTTGTTAGACCAAAGTCTATGGACAAACCTTGACACTGATCTTAGATTAGTAACAACTTTGCCGCAGGCACGTTGGCAGAATTTTAACAACATGAACGTGATCAAATTGACGTTTGACCAAGATGGTACAGATCGCATGGAACGGCCAATTGATCTACACTTGTTACCCAAACAGTATGAAACACCTGCATTTAGAAACAACATAGATCATTTGCCCTCTGCTGGTACTGTTAAATTTAACTTGTTTAACAATACTTGGGGCGATGCTGTAGTTGATGGCTCGGCATATAGAGATACTTACTTTAGTCTGGTAACCGAAACAGTGTTCAATTACCCATACAGTTTTAGAACAGAAAAGATTTGGAAACCCATTGCTGTAGGACATCCATTTATAGCTGTGGCCAATCGTGGTTTTTATCGAGATATACAGAATCTAGGATTTCGAACATTTGGTCATGTGGTAGACGAATCGTTTGATCTAATAGATAGTAGTCAAGATCGAATTGAACGTATAGCCAAAGTGGTTGAAGACTTGTGTCAACAAGACCTTGCAAGTTTCTACAAAGAGTGTTATAATGTATGTAAATACAACCAAGCATTGTATACCGAAATGCGGCACCAAGTTCCTAGAGAGTTACCCAATCAGTTCCACAAATTTATCAATCAATATATCAAATGAACGACTTTAAGATAACACTTACCAACCACGAGTTTGAAATTCCAGGCAACTGGAGTATAGTGTTAATGGCCAATTACCGAACTGGCAGCACCGCCTTTGGAAACCTGTTGAGTAAAATTACTGGATTGCCTTTTTTAGGAGAAGTGTTTCATTACAATCACTCGTCAAGGCCGCATGTATATGATTCTGCTCAGCAGAGCATAGTAAAAATTATGCCAAATCATATGCCTCCAGAAGACCAATGGGATTCTTTGTTTAATAACTCTTATATAATTGGATTGTATCGAGAAGATATTGCGGCTCAAGCATTGAGTTACGCTATATCGTATCGTTTAGGAAAATGGCAGCAGGATAGAAATGCCGATTCTGTATTCGCCAGCCGTGATTTTGCGTTGCAGTTGACCAATGGGCAATTATTACCATTTGTTCAAACTGTGCGCGAAACTCTGGCTGTGTGGAATGACTGCAAAGAATATTTTGACACTACCTTGTCTTACGAAAAAATTGAACCAGATTTAAGTGGATCTGATATTGATCGCTTTCCTAAAATTACAGCATACGATGAAGTATTATCTCGTCTAAGGGAAATAATATGAATAGTTTAGAGTTTAAACAAAATTTTCCTAAAACAAAAAAAGTTTTGGTCAACGGTTGTAGTTTTACTGCCTCAGAGGGCAATGCACAATCCAGTCATAAAAATTGGCCTGAACATTTACCTTCCGATTGGAAAGTAACAAACATAGCCAGTTTTGCTGCAGGTAACCAGTGGATATGTGATTCAACCATAGTAAACACCATAAAGTTTGATTATGATTTGGTGTTGATCATGTGGAGTGGCTTGACCAGGATTGATATGGCAATCAATGAGATGACCTGGGGACAATTTTGGAAGTTTAAAAATCGTAATGAATTAGACGTGTATTATGGACACTGCGGTATTGGAGATAATCCTAAATTTCCAATGTCGGACATAGCCAAACCGATTATAAAATTTGGTGGAATAAGAGAGCTGGTGTTTCAGTCGCTGTTGAACATGTTGAAACTACAGTCATGGTTGGAATCAAAAAATATCAATTATAGATTTATGAGTTTTATGAACTATTGGAACGATAGTTATTTTGAAAATGGATTTGAATATCCAAGTGTTAAAAATTTAGAATTAGATGTATTGATAGATAAAATTAATTTTGACAAATTTACATTCACTGACGCTGCAAAAAATGGAATTTTTGAACTTGCAAAAGATCGAAATTTATACAGGAGCGACAATATACACCCTGATGCTCGAGCAGGAAAATTATGGGCAGATATTGTTGTTAAAGAAATAGAAAATACTGAGACTTACGCACAATGAATGATCTAGAGTTTCGTCAACAAGTTCTTGACACTAAAAGTGCCAGCTTTTGCGCGGCCAAATGGTACAACGCTACTATATGGTTGGGCTCAGGACAGAGTACCAGTTGTCATCACCCTCCAGCACACGCAATAGATCGAGAAGCATTAAAAACAAATCCTCGAGCCATACACAATACTCCAACTAAAAAATTGGATCGTGCTATGATGCAGGCTGGTAATCGTCCCGCAGGTTGTGAATACTGTTGGAAGATTGAAGACATGGGCGTAGATGCCGTCAGCGACCGTGTATACAAAAGTAAAATTTATCCATTGGAGTCATTAAATGAAGCATACAACACACCCAGTCAAGAAGATGTCAATCTTCGAACGCTTGAAATCGCATTCGACCGCACTTGCCAATTTGCTTGTAGCTATTGTAACCCTGCTTTCAGCAGCACATGGGTTAACGATATCAAGCGAAACGGCCCTTATGAGCGCCTGGTGTCTGATGGGCGTAACCACTTTACTCACAGCCACGATAGTGCTCAACTATACCGGTTTGGTGAGACAAATCCGTATGTTGAAGCGTTCTTTAAGTGGTGGGAATCCGACCTCCATCAAACACTCCAAGAGCTAAGAATCACCGGCGGTGAGCCACTCATGTCGGGCGAGACTTGGAAACTGCTGGATTGGTTTAAAAACAATCAAGGCAAGAGCACAACACGCCTGGCTATCAACAGCAACTTAGGTGTAGACGTAGATGTAGACCGCTTGTTAGACAGCATCACGGGTTTAGAAGTAGATATCTATACATCCATGGAAGCTGTTGACGATCAAGCCGAGTATATTCGAGATGGGCTGGACTACCCTGCTTGGTTACAGAACGTAGAGAAATTACTCGAGTCTGACTGTATTCGTGCGGTGCATTGTATGTGTACCATCAATGCACTGTGTCTCAACAGTCTAGATACCCTGTTAGACAAACTGGTTGAACTGAAGAAAATGTACGGACGCGAGCGTGTGAGTTTTACTCTTAATATTCTGCGTTTCCCTAGTTTTCAAAGCCCATTGGTTCTACCAGAACACCTGTTGCTGTATTATCGCAATCGATTGATCATGTGGGTAACCCAACACCAGGATCAATTATATATGCACGAACATGAAATCAATCATCTCAGCAGACTGATTGAGTATTTGGATCGTGTTAAAACCCCGCACAGCGACACATTTGAAATGCCCAAACTACACAACGACTTTAAACAGTTTCATCAACAATACGATCAACGACGTGGTAAAAATTTTGTTGAAACCTTTCCTGTATTAAAAACCTGGTATGATACACTATGACTGATAAAATTATAGGCAAATACAATTGGAAAGATCGCATACCTAATTATATCAAATTAGAAGAGCTAACTGAAGAACAACGTTACCGGTTAATGGAGTCTGAAAACTTCTGTATGTTACCTTGGATACATTTACATGCTTGGCCGGATGGTAGGGCTTATCCGTGCTGTTTGGGTCGAGCTAAACATCCGGTGGGTAACTTTAAAGAAAAGAGTATGCGTGAAATATGGAATGATGATCCTATGCGGTTGATGCGTCAAAACATGCTGGAGGACAAACCTTGCTTAGAGTGTGGAGACTGTTACGAACAAGAAGCCGCTGGCTTTACCAGTATGCGCAACAACAGCAACAAGAGTTTCGGTCACCATGTTGCAGAAATTAACAATACTTTGCCTGATGGTAGTTTGCCCGATATGCGGTTACACTATTGGGATGTGCGCTTCAGTAATATATGCAATCTCAAATGTCGCAGTTGTGGCAGCATATTCTCAAGCCGGTGGTACGACGATGATGTTCGACTGTGGGGTAAGGAACTGCGCCCACGTGTGCAATTTGCTGGGCGTCACGAAGAAGATGTTTGGGAACAAATGCAAGAGCATGTGCCACATCTGGATCAAATATACTTTGCCGGCGGCGAACCCTTGATCATGGAAGAACACAATCGCATACTTAAATTGCTGATTAAAAAAGGCAACACTCGTGTGCGTTTGGTCTACAACACCAATTTGACTGAACTTAAATTTAAAAAACAAAATGTGTTGGACTTGTGGAAGCATTTTCCTACTATCTGTGTAGCAGCCAGTTTGGATGACATGGGCGACCGTGCAGCTATTATACGCTCGGGCACTGATTGGGCGCAGGTAGAACAAAACATACGAGACCTCAAACGCGAATGCCCGCACATTGACTTTATGATTAGTCCCACACTCAGCATAATGAACATTTGGAATTTTACACGATTCCATCGTTACATGGTGGAGTCTGGCTTTATTCAGGCCAAAGATTTTAATCTAAACATCTTGCAAGGACCAGATAATTATAGAATTGATCTGTTGCCTATGCCTATTAAATTGCAATTTAAACAGGAGTTTGAACAGCATATTGCGTGGTTACAAGACAAAGATCCTATACACCGAGCTATCGGCGGTTTTGAAGGTGCAATTGCCTTTATGATGGCCACAGACAACAGTCATTTGTTGCCGCGCTTTTGGGAAACTGTCAATGATTTAGATTGGAGCCGCTCAGAAAGTTTATTGAGTGTAGTTCCAGAACTGGCAGCCATTGCGGAATATCGACCCCGAGACACAAGGATACCGCTTAGATGAAAATACCACACGATAAATTTTGCGTATTACCTTGGGTCAGTTTAGAAGCCAGTCCTATTGGTACTGTGCGTCCTTGTTGTTTAGCCGACGATGAATTGGTAGATGATGCTGGCGACAAGTTTAATTTGGCCACTGCTGATTTTAAAGCAATACAAAACAGTGCCAACATGCGAGCACTGCGTCAGGAATTTGTTGATGGCAAACAACCCAACACATGTCGCAAGTGTTGGAAGGAAGAACGTGCTGGCCGCACCAGCAAACGTATGCACACATTAGATCGTCTTAAACACATGTTGCCCGATCAAGATTGGACTGCGGATGCAAAACCCTTGATGTTTGTTGATCTTAAATTGGGTAATATTTGCAATCTTAAATGTCGCATCTGCGGCTCGTGGAGTTCCAGCACGTATGCTGCTGAAGAACTACAGCATCTAATGCGTAATGAAGATAGAAAAGATAATCATCATTATCATATGCTGCGTCAAGGCGCTTGGCCCAGAGAAAATCAAAAGTTTTGGAACGAAATAGCCGGCATATCGGATCAAATACAGTATATAGAGTTTACCGGCGGCGAACCTTTTATGATCCAAGAGCATTTTAACATGTTACAAGGCCTGGTTGATCGTGGATTGGCTGGCAATATAGAAATACATTACAACACCAACGGTACTCAGTGGCCCGACAACGCCGAAGAGATTTGGCGGCATTTTAAGATAGTAGAAATAGCATTCAGTATCGACGATGTAGGTGAACGCTTTGAATATCAAAGATCAAATGCAGTATGGATCGAAGTGGTCAACAACGTTGCTCGGTTCCGTGAGCTACGTGGCCAACACAAGAATATTCGTTTACAAATTTGTTGCACTATAAATGTGTTTAACGTTTACTATTTAGAAACTGTAGCACTGTGGATTTTAGAACAACAGATGGATTTTATCTACTGGAATATGATGCACGATGCATACTTCTTTAGTATCAGTAGCCTGCCAGAACATGCTAAACAAGTGATTACCGAACGACTTCTTGCAGCTGATGTTCCAAACCACGTTCAAGAAGAATTTCGACGTGTGGCAGATTTTATGAATCGTGGAGCCAGTCTAGATGGCGAACAATTACGTAGAGAAGTTGGCAACTTAGATCGTAGACGCAGCCAAAACTTGGTCGCAGTTCAGCCCGAGTTTGCTAAATTGATTGGTTATATCAGCCCAGAGAACCCACACGGGCAATGACAATGAATCGTGTAAAACTAGTCACGCATCCATCGTTTCGGCGCTCGATATGGCCAAACTACATACAACCGTTGTTTGAAACGTATTTTCAGACTTGTAGATTCAATGGCGTAGAAGATCTAAATGACATTTACGTAATCGATGTTGTGGATTTAAACAACACAACTATTCGGCAATGGGCACAACAATTATCTAAATCTGGACACCGGGTAGTGATCAATAATCTTTGGGAAAGAGTGGATACTGATTACGACTGGGCCTATTGCTTGTTAAACACCAACTGGTTTTGGTATAATGAGTCGTTGTGGTACGACCAACTGGGCTATCGAAACTACCAACCCGATAGAACATATCAACACCTGGCATTTATGCCTATTAACAGACCCAATGACTGTAGAGATCGAGTGATCGAACAGATGACACCTGACCTACACAGTATTCTCTACAGTTACCGAAACAAGATATTGCCCAATGATCTTCCACGCAATCATATACATTGGCAAAGATATTTTTGTCCAGACTGGTACAACTCAACTTATTTTAGTCTAGTGGTCGAAACAACAGAAGAATTGCCGGCCAGCGGCATACCATTTGTAACTGAAAAGTCATTTAAACCCATGGCCTTTCAACACCCATTTCAGATACAAGGTGCACCTGGTACCTTGCAGTATATACAAGCGCAGGGATTCGTAACTTACAATAACATGTTTGATGAATCGTATGACCTATTGGCCGGTGCCGATCGTTTACTAAAGATACAACAGAATTTGCGTGAGTTTGCACAAGAACCGTATACAGCTGAAACTTTGGAACGTATTGAACACAATCGTGCTAGATTTTTTGACAGCACATTAGTTTGTCAACGCATACAAGAAGAAATTATCAACCCTTTATTAGCGTATGCAGAAACCAGATAACCTATGCATGGCGCCATGGACGCATACCTATCTCTCCCCACAGACCGAGCGTAGAATGTGCTGTGCTAGCCGTGAGCCTGCACAAAGTTTTGAACAGTATATAGATACCAGTTCCGGAACTGGTAAGTATAATCCAGTTTCGCTGGACCAACATTGGAACAGTGAACACATGAAAAGTGTTCGACGTAGAATGATGGCTGGAGAAACATTACCAGAATGTGACGTATGTAACAACAAGCTGTTGAACACAGATGTTTACCGTAGTTACTTTAATCGACTATTTGCACACAAGTATGCGGATGCAATGGCAAATACTGCAGCAGATGGCTCAACTACTGTCAAGCCAGTTAGTTGGGATTATCGCTTTAGTAATTTATGTAACTTTAAATGTCGCACCTGCGGGGATATGCTGAGTAGTAGTTGGGAATCAGAGCAACGTGCCAACAACATGATCAACTGGGCTAATCCCAAAAACAACTGGATGCGACCTGCAGTCCGAGAAGAAATAAGTCAGTTCCAAGACACACAAATTGAAGCAGAATTTGCCCAAGCAGTGGCAGAACATCGCGTAGAAGAAATATACTGGGTAGGTGGAGAGCCGCTAATGTTTGAACAGCATTGGCGCTACATGAAACAAATAGTAGATCAAGGTGATGGTCGGCGTGTCTATGCAAGATACAATACTAATCTCAGCAGGGTTGATTATCGAGGTGTTAATCTTTATCGTGACATCTTGGCGCATTTGCGGGACTGGCAAGTTTGTGCCAGTCTGGATGGCACAGGCGCTGTAGGCGAGTATATTCGAACTGGGCTCAACTACCAACAATGGCAAGAGAATTTCCGTCAAGGTGTAGCTGTTGCCACCAATCGTAGACAAATGCGTATAGACTTTACACTTACGTTGCCTGGACTATTTGAAGTGGCCAACATACAAGCATTGGCTCACGAGCTTGGTGTAGACGTATTGGCCAAAGTTGTATTTGGGTTTACTCCGGACATTATAATGAGTCCGTTGGCCCTGCCTAGACAATTGCTAGATAAAAAGGTCGATGCTCTGGTAGCCAACTTAAATACAGGTGCGCTCAGAGATATACTGTTACAGTTAAAGAATCGTCCGACGTTTGCAGAACAGTGGCCTGAGGAATATCCGGCGGGGTTAGTCAAAGGAAAAGAACGTGTGTTGCGACTAGAACAGGTGCGTGGTGATACTTATACTCTCAAAGACATACTGAGTGCAGACAACGAACTATTGGAATGGTATGAATCGATTGTTACTTGATGTAGTAGAAATAGACCTAGAAGATCTAACGGTATACGTAGATGTATACGACTCCAGTTTAAGTCGCAAATGGTTGGCCAGCCTAAACACGCTTGTTGCCAACAACTATCACTTGGAAAAGAACTACTGTTTTTTTGGGTTTGCTGACAGTGTTCGTAACGGTAATTATTTAATAGATCAAATTAATGCCAGTATTTTGGCTATTAATGCTGAAAACATAGGATATCAAATTGATGATCACTTTACACTAGACTCAGTGTTAGATAATAATCGCAAAATTGTTCACGACCGTTTTAATCGACTACACAGTTATTTCGAAGACCTTCAAGGCGTCAGCGGAAAAATGAGCCCATTTTATACAAAGGCCAACAGTGAAACACGCTGGCATATCAGGCAACTAAATGGACTGTGTCATGAGTTTGAAAGTTGGGCCCAGAGTTGGAATAAAAAACACACCGCACCAGAATGGATGCGACCTAGTCAACTCATGTGCTGGTTAAACAGTCCACGCTTTGTGTTAGACGACGATGATTATGAACTGTTTGGCATAGAAAGTATCAACCGACCAACCGGCGGGGTATTTGTAGGAGTCAACAAAGCAGTGGGCAAACATCATTGGGAAGTATTTGTCGACGAAGCTCATTACAACCCTGAGCATCGCACAGACTCATTGACTACATCAACCTTAAAACCACAAACAGAAGCTGCTGGGGACTTTGATATAGAATGGGCGCAAAATCCAGCTGGTGCGCCGTGGCAAACTCGTAACTTGACCAATTTTAGAACTTGGTTAATCAACAATGGGTTTGATCCAGAGGACAAGTCTCTTACTATTGGACATCCACAAGTAGGTCAAGTTAAATTGCTCAAAAGTTTTGGCACAGAAGATTATCATGACATATGGACCCAGTTAAATACACGACTCAATGTAACAGCAATTCGCACCAGCGATGCAGAAGTTACATATCCATATCGTTGGAACGATTCAGACTATATGGCGCAACAAATAGCAGTATTACAACAAGGAAACTGACATGAACTGGATCAAAAACTTATACAATCGAATTCGTCTAGAAATACGCTATCGTAAAAAGCTAAAAGAACTACGTAAACGAGATCCATTTATCTACAAATGAATATCCTAGGTATTAGTGCCGGCTTTCATGACGCCGCGGCCACAGTGATCGATCCTCGCGGCGAGATATTGTTCGCCGGCCATTCAGAACGTTATAGTAAACGGAAAAATGACGCTGACTTTTGTCAGGGTTTGCTAGACGAAGTTGCAGAGTATGGTCCTGAGATTGTGGCCTATTATGAACGTCCTTGGAACAAACAATTTAGACAATGGTACGCAGGTCAAGGCATTGAATGGTCAAAACTTACTACCCGGCAAATACTGCACAAGCAACTGGGAGGACAGATTGAACCCACAAAGGTGCATAGTTTTAATCATCATTTGAGCCACGCTGCCGCAGGCTTTCAAACAAGCCCGTTTGATCATGCCACAGTGGTAGTAATAGATGCAATAGGCGAATGGGACACAATATCAATATGGGGTGCAGAATATGATCGAAAAGGCGTGGCTCGGTATAAAAGATTATGGAGACAGGTTTATCCGCACAGCATAGGGTTGTTCTACAGTGCTGTCACAGAACGAGTTGGCCTACATCCCTTAGACGAAGAATACATTACCATGGGCATGGCTGCTTGGGGTCGCAACACATGGTATCACGACATGCGCAAGCATGTGATTGCCAACGATCGTGATATAAGACTAAAGCAAAACTTCCACACAGGTATGAGTGCAGATTTTCTAAAGGGTTCTAGTAATGAAAACATTGCAGCTGCTGGACAATTAGTAGCAGAGGATCTTATAAAGCAGGTGATGATTCGTGCTAGAAACTTTGAATTTAGTCATAATCTGGTATATATGGGTGGGGTGGCTTTAAATTGCACAGCCAACCGTATGTTAGGAGATTACTTTGACAAAATCTGGATTATGCCTTGCCCCGGTGACGCTGGTAGCAGTCTCGGTGCTGCCGCTTTGGCTTTTGGGCGTAGAATTAACTGGCACAACAGTTATCTCGGCCATTGCATTCCAGGTGTTTATCCTGTTAATGAGTTGTTGGACCGGCTTCTTAGTGACAAAATTGTCGGAGTGGCATCAGGAAGAGCCGAGTTCGGCCCCCGCGCACTTGGAAACCGTAGCCTCCTTGCAGACCCTAGAGGCTGCGAGATCAAGGAGAAAGTGAATGCGATCAAACGTAGACAACAGTTTAGGCCGTTTGCCCCGGTCATATTGGCTGAGGTGGCTAATGACTATTTTGATATGCCAGTGGGTTGGCATCATAGTCCTTATATGCAGTCAGTCGCTAAGTGTCGCCAGCCTGACCTTACTCCTGCTATATGTCATGTTGATGGCACCAGTCGAGTGCAAACTGTGGCGAAAGACGGTTCGGGCATAAGAGAATTGTTAGAAAAATGGTATGTGTTAACAGGGTGCCCTATGTTGCTCAACACCAGTTTGAACATACGTGGTGAGCCCATGGTCAATGATAGAGCAGATGCTGATCGTTTTGAACAGTTATATGGCGTTAAAGTTTGTAGTTAAACCAAGGTGCCCATTCCGGAACCACTTTGCAAAGTGGTCGTTTACTGACTGAGTCTTCTGTTCGAATATGCTCGATAAACTTTGCTAATGCCGCAGGTTTAAACTCAATGCTTTCTACAGTGCTAATCAGTCTATCTATAGTCTGCACATAATGGCCCTTTTCATGATTACTATATTCCGGCATTGCCCAATGCTCGTACCGTTTCCTGCCGGCATGTAATCTTTCTAATGCCACAGCTTTTAATTCAGGTGGCAAGGCACAGATGCCCAAATGTTCTTGGAACACATGACTGATACTGGTATACTTTAAATTGTTGCTATAGCACCAATCAACAAAGTCCATGGCACCGAGTATATTAACAGCAGTGACCACATGATTAACTACCTCGTGGACAGGACTTGCTTGTATCTTTGCTACATTCTCTACAATAGAGTCCCATCGTGCTCCGCGGCGTTGATATTCTATCACTGCACCTACACCATCAATACTTACGGTATACAATACTCGTTTAAACTGTTTGAACTTTTCAACTAATCGGTCAGGAAAGTCACTTGCATTAGTTAAGATAGTTATAATCATGTCCTTGGCTAAATCGTGTTCAATTACATAATCAATTAAGCGATTGACTTCGGGCTGTAGGATAGTTTCACCGCCGGTAAAGCCCAGGATCTTTACGTCTTTAATTATATCAAAAAAGTCATGATCAACTGAGTTGATTTCATACTTTATTTTTCTTCCTTGTTGAAGGTCAAATGTATATCGTTGACTACTGGCGCCTGAATAACACATCACACAAGCATAATTACAGTAGTTACTGGGCATGTAGTCCAATGCATATATGCTGTTGGCCGTTAACTCTGCGTCAACTATACGTTGAACTTCTTCCAGTATATCTATATCTAAATGCTCAAACAGATATGCGTTATTGAGTTGTCTGGGACTACTTGCTCCTACTCGTTCTGCGTTGATACATGTGCCACATGACATAGGCATACGGCCATCTAAAAAAGATTGACGTAGGTCTTTCCAAACCCGAGTATTTCTTGTCGCAGTAATGTTCGAATCTTGAACGTTCCATTCAGGACCAGCCTGTATAACACTACAAGGACGCACAAAGTTTGCAACAGTTTGGTCTGGATCGACTACTCCGCAGGTAGAATAAAAGCTATTGACAAATGGAGCAAGACACATCTTTTCTCCATATGTCGCATATAACTTGTCGACGGTCATAGATAAGTTTCTAATCCGCCTCTGCGTCGCAGGTCTTGTGTGCAACAACTGATACCACCATCCCAAAAGTAACTGTGTCGTAGTTCACTTATGATAGGATTGATTCGGTGCTTTTTACAAAAATCAAACACGGGTTTATTATACGCACTGAAGATAACATTTTCTTCATCCAGTACCAAACAGTTGACATCAAACACTGTTTCGGCTACAAACCCTGTCCATTTGTTCAAGTAGGTATCTACAAAACTGGTAAACTCTGCTGTAGGAGTTTGTCCCTGAACATACCAAGCGCCAGGATTGGCAGTGTATTTAAATTTGCCCACTTCCATTGCAGCCCAGATGCTTGAATCCCAAACTTTACAAACTTCCCAACCCGGAAAGTCCTCGGCTAAGTGTAAATGCATGTCGTGTTTGCTGCTTAATATAACTCCGGGCTTAAGGATAGCAAATACAGCATCACCGTGACCATCTGTCACAGCTTCGTGTATGCGATAGTCTGGTCCTAATACGTTATCTACGATCCAGCGTGTTTGCTCGGGTCGCAAGTAATCACTGTTGTCAAAGAACACATCACGTCCTACACGCACAATACAACTGGCACTGGCGCCGTTTAAGATACAGTCTGAATCATAATTGTTTTTGTGCGGGTTAACAACTTGGTCTGAGTATTTGTCGCAAATTTCGTCTAGTTCCTGCATTTCAAGGACACGCAATAATTTTTGTCCTAAACTAATTTGCCAATCTCTTGGAGTCAGCGGCGGCAACGGTGCACCGTCGTCGGTAATCTGTAGGCGTTCAAAATTTTGTTTGGACATCAGTGTAGGTCTAAGGACCTTTGCACCGTATTGTTCTATAGTGCGTTGGAGGTTGTTAAGATCTTCATCAGTCTCGGCTAATATTTGTTGTAACTGATTACGCACTTGTGCGTTGTCAATAAAATCAAAATAGTCTGGAGTATAGGCTCGTCCTACTATGACTTCTTCAAGTGGTTGCCAACTGGTATAACTGCTGATCATTGTGGTCCTTTTTGTATGGTAAATTTTGTTAACATTTGATTTAATTCCGTCCATAATCGATTAGCAAATGCACCTGAATAAAAATGATTATAATTATGCTCAACTATGGGCAAACAGGCCTGATGTATTCGTTGTCTTTCTGCCAGAGACAAATTATTTAAGTCTTTTAGTAACTGTGTAACTTTTTCAATGCGGCGAATATCATCAGTTTCGATGTCATAGCTTTCATCAAATACATCTGCAAATGTTCGAAAGCCATATTCTCTAAGATAACTCAAACTCTCTGCCGGAGCTACCAACACAAACGGCATTTCCAACGCTATGGCCTTGAATGTCTTTTCAGTCAAATGAGTCCTACGCCCAAAGTAAACAGTTTCGGTTGGCACATATACTAAACTATCTTGAGCCTCAACAAAATTACCCAATTGATAACTGTGCATTTCCTGTTGAGCTTCTCCGGCAAATAGTCTAGGAAGTTCTGCACGATCAAACACATCGGCAATGTCCTGGTATACATTCTTATATTTTTGTGCTATACTAGATATATCCACACGTTCGTATTGGCATATCCTGGGTGCGCTAATATGATTGTTTCCTAGTCCTTGTTTAAAGACATTGTATAAAAACAACACACGATGATCACGCTTGCCTGCCACAATACGATTGGGACTCATGAAAGTTCTAGTAGGCCGACGATCACGTGCTCTGGCAATTAAAAATGTTCGGTCATACCCGCGAAACCAATCCAAACATGCCCACCCGTGATAGAAATAATAATGCGGAGTCCACTCATATTTTTTACAAAGTTCTTCCACATACTCGCCGCGTTCGCTTACTACAATGTGCCCAAAAGGAGTTGGTTTATTTGGCCACCAAACATCGGTATTTCTCCTCATTACCTCATTGAATAATGACTCAAACGTATCCAAATGTATCGGTTCTTGATCATGCATAAACACATAGTCGTTTTCTACTATGCTGTCTGTGCCCAAGTTAAATAAAGCGTCTGGGCTGGTATTGCCAGGTGGATCACAAAAGAACAGTCTGGTTCCGGGCCGGTTGTCTCTAAACCAAGGCCAAAATGTATGGTTGTAAATTTCATCTATTCTAATCATGTTTGACGTATTTTATTCTGGAACAAAACCAAATCGATTTGCTCATGAGCAACAGGCTGATAGTATTGATCATGCTAGGGAGTTGAGTCGTACTAGGTATTTTTGGTGGACCAACTATTTAACTGACTATACAGAGTTTGATTTTTTATATGAGCCTGTGCCCTGGGAATCGCACCAACGTCATGCATGGCCTAGTCAGTGGCAAAAGGATGCAGAAACATATCTAGTTCCTAAATCGGGCTATACAGAAACTAACTACAGAAAAGACTCGATACTAAAACGACTGCCGGATTTATATTCGTGGAAAGTTCCTGACAACTTTGATACCGGCAGTTTTGATTGGTCGTGGCACCCGGACCCTACTGAACCCGGTTACATATACCAATTTGGCACACAGCATCAACGTACCGGTGGCCCACAGTATATTTTACCTGGAGCAACAGATTTAAAATTTTGCGATCAAGTCAAGGGCAGTGCTAAATCAAACGCAACGCCCATAGTTGAAATTAACCATATGGATGGCAATGCTGGCCAAGTGCCAGGTGTTGTTGCCACTGTGCGTTACTTTGACAACTACAAAGATATCCTAACTAGAATTGCCAATACTTCGGAACACGAGTATATTTGGATTGTAAGTAGCTGTTGTGATTATACCACGTTTGATTTTAGCTGGCATCCAGAGCTATGGCAAAATACCATGTTACATGTATTTGCCAGTTCTGGAGAAAAGTTTGGTGATACATTCTATATGCATGTGCCCAGCTTTAAACGTCGTATAGGACAATTTGAACTGTTGGATTGGTATGATGTAAACTTTGTTGGTCCTGGTGTGCCACGCAGACCCTTGCCCGTTATACAACATACATATGATACTCATGTGGCGGCAATTAAAACTATGGACTGGCCAGGTCCACTGGCAGTGTTCAGCACAGACGATAGCGTAGGGGAGATACCTACAGTTCCGCTATGGCGAGAAAAGACCAAGACCATTGTGCCTTTAAGCGCCGGTGCCAGCCGAGTCGTTGTGCCCAAGACAGCAGTTCCATATATAAAGACGCAGGCTTACGATTATCCCTACATAGATCGCACACAGCGTCATATGTCAACAGACGAGCCTTTAGATATTGTGTTTATCGACAACGGAGAACCACGAGCCGAGGTTAACTTTACACACCTTAACAGTGAGACCTACAATTTACTAAACAGGGTGCATCGCAGTAGCGGCGTCAACGGTCGTGTTGCTGCATACCAAGCAGCCGCAGAATTAAGTCAAACACCTTGGTTCTTTGCTGTGTTTGCTAAATTACGAGTAAATCCAACGTTTGATTGGGCATGGCAACCAGACCGACTACAGGAGCCCAAGCATTATATATTCCACGCATTTAATCCTACCAATGGTCTGACATACGGTCACCAGGCAATGATTGCTTATAATCGAGAATTGGTATTGAGCAATACTGGTGTAGGTCTAGACTTTACATTGGATAGCGCCCATGAAGTAGTTCCTGTATTAAGCGGCACAGCTGAATACGCCGATACACCATGGATGGCGTGGCGCACGGCGTTCCGTGAAGTGTTAAAGTTAAAAAGTAGCGATGACGTTGAAAGTCAATATAGACTCAATCGTTGGTGCACCAATGGTGAAGGAGCCAATGCTCAGTGGAGCAGTATAGGTGCCCAAGATGCTCTTGAGTATTATGATGCGGTTGGTGGAGATTTTGCCGAGCTTAAAAAGAGCTACGACTGGGCCTGGTTGGCTAGCTATGCTTTGCTGAAGCGCAATCTAACACAGCATCAATAACGTATTCAACTTCTAGATCCGTTAGCTCGGGATAGATAGGCAAACTCAATACTCTACGTGCCAGGGCACTGGCAGAACTCAACAGGTCGGGTCCGGGATAACGAGTATAAGCAGGCAACTCGTGCAAGGGCTCTTTGTAATGTACCTTTGTTTCGATACCTTTGATGGCTAGGTTACGTGCTACGATGTCACGATTGTCTACATCGATAACAAACTTGTGGTAGCAATGTGTTTCAAAATTGCTGTCATTGATTAGTGTTCTAATGCCGGACTTCTTTAGTCGTTCTATCCAATAAGCCGCAATGGTCTTACGACGCAGTTGCCATGCATCTATGTAACGAGTCTTGACCATCATTTGGCCGCACTCGGTCTCACTCATTCTACTGTTGGTTCCTATCGTGGCATGTCCGGGTTTGCCATTATTGATCCACTCTCGTGCAAACCATGCTAACGCTTGGTCATCAGTGACCACAGCACCACCATTGCCGTAAGCATTGAGATTTTTCATTGGATCGAAACTGATAGCTGTGGCTGAACCAATTCTAGCACACTTGTTGCTGAGCCAATGTTGGGCGCCATCTTCGATCACAAGGTCTGTAGCCCAGAATTGATTGGCATTGACTGCGGCACCGTATAGACCAACCAACACTGTGGCCTGCACACTGAGATCCTGTGGTATCTTTTGCGTGTTTAAAATACCGTGCGAGTCAGTGTCAGCAATGTATACTTCCCACCCGGCACGTATAAATGCATTGGCCGTGGCCACATAGGTCATTGACGGAACAACTACTCTGGGTGGGTTTACACTGGATTGGACTCGATAAAACTCAGCAATTATTTCTAATGCTTGACTACCTGAGTGACAAGTTACGGCATAACTAGAATGATTTCGTTTGGCCAACCACGCTTCAAACTCAGCGGTATAATTGCCCTGCATGAGTTGTCCACTACGCAGGACTTCATCTGTAACATCCAGTATTTCTGTTCGTAGTGTGTTATACTGCTTTTTGAGACCAGTGAACGGAATCTTTAAGCCATTCAACTCAACCTCCAATATACACCGTTTTCACCACGTTCAGGAAATAAATCTGTTTGAGTATCTTCTCTGTGTATATCTAATGTAAAGCAATGCCACCCGCCATCCCAGAAACTTCTAGTTCGTAGGTCAAAAAAATGAACAGTAATACCACGTTCGTCTAGCCACTGAGTTAATGGAGGATAGTCTTTCATGGCCACAACATTCTTTTCATCCAGCACTAGCATATTAACTTCAAATACTGTTTCTTTAAAATTACCCACCCAATCTTTTGCCGTTGTTTGTAGATGTTGGTCAAATGCTTTATTTCCGTCTATGGCAGCATCGTCGGCCAACCAATTTTTTGGATGACCCCAATTACCTAAAGTTTCGGGAATTTTAAACACTTCCCACCCAGGAAAACTTTGACTATAATCAGTTTTATAATGCGTTGATGCAATCAATCCAGGTGCAACCGGACAAAAAACGCCATCACTGTGTCCGTTAGTGTTGCATATATTAACTCTATATTTACGTCCAAACTGACTGACTAAACATTCACAAACATACCCCCAAACATGTTTATGAGTGTCGGCATCTACAATTATATCTTTTCCTAGTCGCACTAGCGATGGCGGAGACAAACAATTTATAGGTTTATGCTTGGGTTTTTTTATATCAAATCCTTGTTCTTTATAATAGTTTAGCCAATGATTCCATGGATCAATTTTTAATTTATTATGTAAACTATATAGAGTTTTATCTAACACCAAATAATCATCTCTCGGAGTCACTGGCGGTTTTGACAAAGTACCATTATCGGTGACATGATTATCTATGCTGTCAAACACAGGGCGCCTGACTACAATTCCTCTGGACTCTAAGAATGTCTGTAACCGGCCGGTATCTTCTTTGGTCCATGCAGTTATTTGTCTAAATGGGTCGGCAATTTCATTTGGTAAATGATCGTAATACGATTCAGGGTAACAGTCGCCTAGCCATACTTCACGAAGAGGTGTAAATCCAAAGTTTGAATTGATCATTTATTGCTCCAGTAAACGCTATTTTTAAGCCATTTGTAGTATATTTGAAATCCTTCGTCGATATCAACCTTAGGGTTGAATCCTAAGTCTTGTCGTGCCGCATTGATGTTTAATGCTCCACGACTAGGAAAGTCTGCATCTTTGTCACGCACTTCTATTGTACCTTGACCCACAATTTTAACAGCCAATTGAGCGGCTTCTAACAGGGTCTTGGAATGGCTCTTGGTAATGTTATATGTTTTGTTCTTATGTTCACTTACGGTGGCCGCAACAATGCCATCAGCAGCATCATCCACATAGGTAAAGTCCAGGGTTTCATTTGCACCGTTTACTCGTATTACTCCATCACGCATGGCAGCAAGAATGAATTTGCTAATAACACGATCCTCCACATCAAGCGGACCGTAAACAGCACTGGGTCGTATGATCATGTAGCTCATGTCGGTTCTACGAGCATAGTCTTTGACCAACCATTCTCCAGCTAATTTCATAATACCATACTGACCTTGTGGCCGACATGCCGCGTCTTCCGTAACATCATTATCAAAGTCACCATACACCATTGAACTACTGATGTAGACAAATTTACCTACTGCGTGTTTCTTTGCGGCTTCCAGCAGGTTAAGTAGGCCTTCACTCATTGTTCTACTGCCTATCTGCGGATTTACATTAACTACTTTCTGTCTTGGGAAACTGGCCAAATGTAGTATAGTATCTGGCTTGTAGTGATTGACTAACCAATCAATACCGTCTCGATCTGCAATGTCGACTGCATGAATTCTGGTTGTTGCGATCTTTTTACGCCGTTCCACTAACAAATAATCCAGTTCCTCTTGTGGAACCAGTCCGTAGTTGGTCTTTATATCTGTTATATAGACTTCGTGTCCTTGCGCTTCAAGACGCTGAACAATGTTGTGTCCAATAAGGCCTAAGCCTCCGGTTACTAAGATTTTTTTTGCCATTTTAATGTCCAATAAGTTTGATCTTGCTCTTTTAAACGAGCAATGACATAGTATTTGTATCCATAATTATACAGATCTGTCGTACGGTGCCAGAACGGAGTTACGACAGCATTCTCCATTACCCACTTACCAGCTTCGCTTTGTTGCCATTCGTACAAGGGTTGGGCGGCATATAAGTCTGGATCTTCAACATCGCCCATATTAAATTCGTGGACTTTAACATCGGATATTTTTACTACTTTACCATCAATCAACTTCCATTCAGGTGCTTGAAATAACTTATTATCCTCGTCGGGTTGAGTCAAACTCATGCTATTGTTTAAGTAGCTTGACAGTTTCTGCTTCTACTACACGTTTACGTAGACTGCTAGAACTGAAACTATGGTCACGGCCGTTAAACACCAGTTCAATGTTACGCATATAACATTCTTCTCTGCCAGTGAACTCTTTGTCTTGATATTCCACTCCTAGCACTCGTATGTCTAAAGGAAGTATTAACAACAAGTCAACTAAGTCTTGTTCTGTTTGATACACTACTACTTCATCTACATAACGACAAGCAGCCAATTGAATTTGTCGTTCTACAATACTCTGAACCGGTTTGTTCTTAGTGTCGGGTCTATCAATTGTAGGATCTGTTTGCAAGCCACAGATCAAATAATCGCAATGATTCTTAGCTTCGGCTAACATGGCAATGTGGCCTGCGTGGAGCATGTCAAAGGTAGAAAAGGTGATACCGATTTTCTTACCATCTTCTTTGAGTTTACGTATGTGGTTGAATATCATACTAGTAGTATAACAGGTTTATTGATCGTTTGCAACGAATTCTTTAACCATTGGAAAGATTCTTTCTAAAGCAGCGGCGCAGGCTTGAGCTACCAGTCTATGTTCTTTTTGGGTTTCCGGCCCAGATCGCAATTCAATATAGTGTAACCAGCTACGTAGTGTACCTTGCATATAAAGTCTGCTGGTAGTGATACCCTCGGGTAAGATAGCTCTAGCTTGTTCTTTGGCAATGCCCAGCTCAATGGCTTTGTTGTATATCATATTTATATGAGTGCTAACAAATCCCTGTTGTGCTTGCCACCATTGATCCAATTCTGGATCATCTGTGGCCAAACTGTTTTGTCTGTTCTTGGTATCTTGTAAGCGAGTTTCTTTGAACTCAAACCCAAGATCTGCTACAGCATATCGTTGACTGAACTCTTGGAAGCTGAAACTACGATGTCTAAGGATCTGTCTAGCAATATCTCTAGTGGTTTCAATTTCTATGCAGGCCGAAACCATTTCAAGTGGGCTCCAATGAGCATGTTTGATAAGATAACGTATCAGCTTCTCGCTGGTGTCAGTATTGGTTTGATTGGCAGGATTGCTAACCCTAGCGCAGTAAGCAACCAATTCTTGAGCATTGACTATGCCCTGGGCTGCTAATTCTGCGCTAGGTTGGCTGGACGAAACTAGGGTCGCTTTCATAATTGATACTCTTCACATTGTTTAGTTAATAAATTTTCAAACTCGTCGCTGTATAATAAGTTTATATTGGCTTGTCTTCTTCCTAGGGTGTCTTGGTATATAGATGTTAGATCCGTTGACATAATGCTGTCAATTAATGTATGAATAGAATCTATTCTTTGATTCAAATTGGGTTTACTATCATAGGCATGTCTCGCAAATACATCATCAAACACATCCAATCCGATGGCTCTTAAAAACTCTACATGACCGGGATTTGATAACCAGATACCAAATTGTCCAGTCATAACGGGTTTCCATGTTTTTTCACTGCAAAAAATTTCACTAGTTCTAATAGATGTTTCTGTTACATAATTCACATAAGCATCGCTGTAGGCCGGATGAACGGCCGAATGATCGTTGGTATATCCCTGTTGCAATTCTTCAGAGTCTAGCAACGATTCAAACTGTTTGACTATGTCGCTGTTCCAAAATTCTTCCTGTGTTTCTAGTTTGCATCTTTCTAGGTCAAAGTTGTTGTGCATTGTAAACAGTATTTTATTGAAGTATGGTTTAGCTCTCAACTTGATAAAGTTTTCGATGCGATGATATTTAGATTGGCCATTTAACGAAGATACGATATACTGTTTTTGATAGCTGTCGGCCGGTACCGGGTTGAATCTTGATTTTTGCGTCAGATACCAATAGGGCAAATAGCAAATGTGTTTTTTTGGATTTAAAAAATGTTTGGCATTGCCTGACAGTATTACAAAATCATCGGTTATTTGTGACAGTTGTTTAGCAGTATTTTCTTCGTGATTGTTAAAAGGATCCTGAGCCATCAACACGACCAATGGGCCTTTTTTTAATTCTGCTGTAACAGAGTCAACATCAACGGGCCAATTCCATTTGGTCTTGTCAAATATTCGATCTTGTCCTATTGATTTAACACAGAGTTGGGCCCATTTTTTATTAGAATGTGCGCCAACATGTGTGTTTAATGCCTGCTCGGCCGTAGACAACTGGTTAGAGTTTTCCAAGTAATTTATCAGTTTCGGGTTGAACGAGATTGGCCACAGCCGAGACATCTATCACAAAGTCCACATCTCGAATGTTATGGTCATTCTCACCAAAGTAGCGAGTCAGCATGCTTTCGACTTCTTCTAGGTCCAGACCTTGTTTAAGTAGTGTATGCACGTTGATGGTTTTCTGCTTGCCGCCGGCCAGCTTGATCACAACTTTTTTAATGCACTCTAGTGGTACATCAGTTTTGTTTACGTCGGCAAGAATCAGTTCCCATTGGCTTATAAAATCATCCGTGTGTTGCATCTGCCGTTACAGTTTTGGGTTTGTTAGGACCACGAGTGCGTTTTTTTGGTGCTTCAAAAGACTCAGTTGCAGGAGCAGTTGCAGTGGCTCGAGCTGTGACAGTAGGATCCATGCGCTCAGCATCCTTCTTCATACGGGCTGCTTCGGCAACCATAGCACGGGCATTCACTTCCATAGTCTTGGCCTGTGCCAACATGTTGGCCGCAATGTCACGGTCACTTAGGGCACCATCTTGACCGGCCTTGAGTGTGGGGGGTGCAACATAAGCAGGATTGGCTTTGGCCACCTGCCCAGCTTTGTATGCAGCTTCGGCTTTGCGTTTGACTTCTGGAGCAACCATGCCACGACTGGCATCGTTCTCGGCCATCTTCTTGATAGCAGCTTCGCCTTGCTTCATTTCGTTCAACATCTTGTTGAGTTCATCCAGGCGAATTTTGGCTTCGTTGGTTGGAGTAACAATAACATCGCTGGTACGCAACTTCTTGATCATACGCTCTTGGTGTAGCGTTTCCAGCACTGGTCGACCATCTGGCAAGAAACTGCGATGCAGTGCATCGGCCAATTCTTCACTCTGCTGTGCCACTTCACTTTCCAGTGCTCGTTGAATTGAGTCTTGCCAGTGTGCTGGCAATACTTCTGGATAAATGCATAAGCACATGTGATCTTCGCCTGGTACCTGACGGAACAGGATGCAGACTTTGCGGTCTCCATGTTTTCCTACGTGTTTCATAAATGCCATTTTATTCTCCTTGAGTTTCGCCGGCTACAGCGTTGTTTGCTTCTTGGGCTTTCGCCTGTTCGATTACTGCTTCTAAAAACGCAGTGAGCTTGTCATACACAGTGCCCACCATACTGAGTTCTTCACCGCGGAATGCACCACGTGTGGAGGCCAAATTGATAATGTTCTTGACGGTGTCAAGATCAGAGATTGTAATTGTGTTATTTTCCATATAGATATTTAACACCGATATGTGAGGTTGATTTATTTTCACAAACAAAAACACCTCATTTAGAGGTGTTTTGGCTAAACTGATACTGTATTAACCTTTATACTCGATCTCTGGGCAAGCACATGTAACCAGTTCTGACTGCGTGTGGAATTCGTTGTTGTTCACGACGGGCCGTTTCGCAGGCTCGACGATCGGGGTAAGCACCTGCCACTTCGTATACCACATGTCCGGTATTGGGCAAAGTCAGTATTGCCACCAATAGTATTTCATTCACGGTTCAACTCCGAAATGTTCTTTCAATTCTTCACCCAAGTCTTGTAGCAATCTGGTGTGGATATCGTAGATATCTTCCCACTTGGCAGAATGTCCAGGAACCAAATCATAGGTTGTAATCTTGTCAATACATTCCCGAACAATCAACCGGGCGAACTTTTCAATATCAAAGTGTTCGTCAATCATAAACATCCTGTTGCCATACACTTGATTCCAAGCACCCGATTCAAGTGCAAATTGTTCTATCTGTTTGTTCATCGCTGTACCTTTTGACATTCGAATACGCCGGGAAACATTTTGTTCTCTCGCACTAACCGATCCATGTATGCAACCATGGCGGTCTTGGTCTTTTCACAGTCCTCTATTTCACGAAACTGACTGATGTGTTCTATATTAAAGCCCGGAAGCCCTGCTTTGGTCACAACCAAAAATGTAAAGATTAATTGGTACATGGTTTATATCCTAAGTTGTTTGCAAATTCTATAATTGATGGTGCTTCATTCAGTCCGTCTTCGTCTGTGAATACAGGATTGTTGGTAATAGTATAACCATTATAGAACGAGATGGACCAAGCAGGCTCGCCATAACTGGTACACGGGATCGCTTGTCCTACCCGCCTACCATTCACATAGGGTGGCCGATCAATGCTGACAAGATACTGACTAATCTGGTTCATTATGACACCTTGAATGTGTATGCACCTTTATCATGTCCTGTATAGAATCGGCTATTTTTAAATACAGGGCGACCTATGTTATTAATAGCATGGATAACATGCTCTACGCGGGGAAAAGCATTCATATTATTTTTAACATAAAGTAACCAACCTTTTGATTCTTTGACCCAGTGTGCTTTAACCATCTTGCCACTTGTGTGATTTTTAAAAGCATGTCGGGCACTGTTATCAGTAGGATAGTGTCTATCCTGTCGAATTTCCCATTCAGTTAAGTTGGTGCTTGCAGGGCTAAACCCTTGTTGAATAACAAACTGACAAATTGCTGCTCCATTGGTATGTATTTTATTGTATATTATATTGGAAACTTTAATTAACATATCTGCTTTTACACTTATATGTCTTTCAGAATCATTTATTAATTCACTAGCACTCCGATTACTACTGCCGTTGAGTATTCCTAGTTTTTTCTGTACGGCAGCTTTAGTAACAGGTCGATTTCCCATAACCCAATCAATAATCTGTGTCTGATTTATAGTACCTACTGTATTCAAATGAGCAATAAATCTTGTAATTTGATCTTTGTAGTTTTCAATGTCTTGCTTTGTATCATCAGTGGTCCACATAACATTTTTTTTAATAGAAGGTCGAATGCCGGTACACCGCATTGCTTGAATGCCGGTAGTAATATTTTCTTTTGGTGGGCCGTAGTATGCTGTAAAATTAGCATAAAATCCAAATTCTGGACTAGACGGCTCGTACCAATTATCGCATTCTACAGTAATACTTTTGCCAGTCATCATTTTACTAATAATAATAATTGCCTTTAAGTTATTTCGATTCCAGCCGTGAGCAATTGCTGTTAATTTTTCTGATACTGTAAGATCTTTGGCGTGACCGTTATGAATCATAATAACAATATTTGACGAATGATTAAGTTGATTAAAATCTTCACCATCCCATAATGACACTGTCCTACCTTTATTTTGAAAAGCCCTACTAAACATATCGGCAACTTGTAAATGTCCGCTTCTCACACGACCAAATACTACATTTCCAATTTGTACCAAAGATTTAGTCTGAGCATCGTCTCCGATGTGCTTTTGTCCAGCAATTAAAGTTTCAATTTGATCAACTGTAATCTTGATATTAGATGTATTACGGAGATTTGCCTTTTTAGTATAGCAATCTCCGCTAAAGTTTGCCTCTGACACAAGCACAGGTTCAATAAACGGATTTTGTAAAGTTGAATTTGTTATTCCTTTGTAGTCCGGGTGATTTGGGATTTGATAGATTTGTTCTTTAGTGATATATCCAAGATCTGAACTATATTTTCCGTGAATAAGAAGATGGCTCAACAAAGTAGCACTAACAGAAACTTTGCTGATATTATGCCGACTGTGGATTAATAAATTTCCTAGTGCAGTGTCGCACAGGCTTGTTTCGGTTAGTTCATGAAATTCTTCCCCCTCGTCCATTATTACAAGAATCCTCGGAGCAGATTTATTAAGTTTTTTTGCTGTTTTTTCAGCATCATTAACAATAGCATCAATTCGATTTGTTCTATTTACATTGGTCATATTGATAAAGATGTCGCCTTTAACCATATAGGCATTTTTATCAGTAGTGCCTTTAATTTGGCGACCGTGCATTTTCCCCCAATCCACCGCTCGATCAAACATCTGTGTCATAGCCCCTGTTAGATTTGTAGTGCTAATGATAACATTATCCACAATACCATCTTTTAATGCCTGATCTGCTAACCAGAATTTGAAGAAAGTTTTTCCAGACTGGGTATCCGCTAACGCATAGATTGGTAATTTATTTTGGATACAATGTTTAAAATTAGGCCAATTACCAATTACTCGAGTCCTTTGAAGCTCAATTAAATCTCCTGCAGAGGAGTTGCGTCTTGTTCGGAAATCCTTAAAAATTTTAGACATTATAATCTTTCTTTGTGTTTGTATAAGTTATTATAGCATTATTCAAATTTTGAGTCAACTCCAAAATGTTCTCGAATCCATCGACCCCAAGGAATACCTCTACAGTAGATGGTTTGCCGGTCAGCCTCTGCGGCACATTCCCGCACAATCAACTCAGCGAATTTTTCTGTAAAAGCATCTGGTATATGAGTCTTACCAAAAGTTTGTCCGTCAATTGACGTAACAGCCTGTTCCATAAGTCGCCTAATTCGTTCGTTCATCGTATTGTTCCTTCTACACGCTTACCTGTTTTAATGGTCTGCATCAATTGGCGATTGCGTTCTTTTTGTTCAGCCTGGGATCGTTTTTTATCATTGCTGACTTTTAACATACGATCATAGTTGCGAGCCCATTCGACACCGTGCAACCATGTTTCAAGTTGTTCCAAACTGCCAATATACAGTTCAGCATCGCGACTGTAGATGGACAATGACTCTAAGTCCTTTGGAACAAGACTCACGGTACTGTGATCGCTATAAGCGGTGTTACCTTTGCTAAACTTAAAGCCAAGTGCATCGATTTGCTTTTCAATGCGTCGAATTCTTTCAATTGTGTTCCAACCGCTCATTCTTTAACTCCAATGTCTAAATCTTGCGAGACCATATCCACCATGCTGCTATAACATGTAGGACAAAAAGCCACAGGCAGAATACCAAAGTAACCTACGACTCCACCTTCGTCTTCGGTGAAGTCACAAGCACATACATTGCACCGATGATCTGTTCCGACATGTTCAAAGCCTTTGATCATTTTTCAATCTCAATTTTAATCAGCGGTCCTCTTACGATTTGTCGCTGTCGAGGAAAGTCAGTCCAGTTGATATACAGTGCCACGAACATACCAACAATCACCAACCACTCAACCATTTTTCTCATGCTGTTCAATTGCGGCTCTAAGAACCTGTTCAATCATTTGATTCAGCGTGATGTCCTGTTCGTGTGCTCGTTTCATCAAATCAAACAGCAACTCATTGTCCAGATCCAACGGCATCTGAACACGATCATCGTAATCTTTGCCAGCCACAATGGCCTGGGCCTTTTCCAACCAATCTTCTTTGACATCTAGATCAACAAAGTTCACATCGTCCCATGCTTGACTCATGTTGACATTGAGTTGTTTGGCTTCTTTGCGATGCGCCTCAAGATACGCAGGATTGATCAAACGATAAGCACGATCACGGGTGTAATCGCACACTTCCGCCTCATACACAGTTTGTGTATGAGTATCAAATACCACGCTGCCAGCAAAACCACCCGCGCCGTGAATGCCATTCCAGTAGCTCAATGAGTAACTGTCAGGGCCATAACAGGTCCAGCCGTAATTGCTGCCTTCGGTAATGCGGTGCCCAAATGTTTCAAAAAATTCTTTTACGGTAATCATATATTTGCTTTCATCTACAGGTTCTTCCCAAAATGCACACTCGCACACATATTCTCCGGCTGAATGAGAAGCATCTCTCATAAACCCATGTGGTGCGTCTGGATGAGTTTTACAGGTCATTTTAATTTCCTTAGTCAAACTGCACTTCTACTATACGTCCTTCGCGGATGATATAGTAGCAATTGACACGACCATACGTGACCCAAACACAATTGTTCCCAGGTTGTATGCTGTAGTTTTCAATACCTTGTCTAATCAAATCGTGTACCACAAGCATACGATCGAAACTGTTTACTTCTTGTTGCATTAGTGGCTCTTTTCTTCTTCATAATAAGCAAACTGACCAAATGGTGGAACAATTGTTGTGGTACCGTGCATGATAAAAACTGTATCGCAATACTGCTCATCACCCCACGAACCACATGGGTATCCATCTGTAAACATAATATGACGCTTGGGTTCGATTTCGTTGGCTTTGAAATAGTTAAACACACAATCAAAGTCAGTGCCACCGCCGCCCATTACTTCATACTCAGTAATGTCGTCTAAGTTTTCACTGTCAAATTGTTGTGGGTTATACACTTCAGTATCGAACGATACCACATGGATACGATAGTTAGGGAACTGTTCCATAATACCTGCTACCTCGCCCAACACATCTTTCAGGATGTCCTCGCCCATTGAACCTGACGCATCGATACTGATGGCAATATCAATCATAGGATCCAGTTTCATGCCGGGCATAACAGCATCCATGTGCCAGCCTCGACGACTGCTTCGTAACCAGGTGTAGTCACTTTTGATAGTGCTCTCTAATTGCATACGAATAAGCTCACGCCAATTCATTTTAGGTGCAGTCATGTCCTGGATAATGCGTTTGACACCAGCGGGCAAGTTACCTGCACCATCACTTGCAGCCGCGGCCGCTAATACCGCTTCTTTGATCTCGTCACGGATTTTTTGTTTTTCTTCTGCACTGTATTTAGGACGGCCATTGCCGTTGCCTTCTTTGTCACCGTCTTTGCCAGACCCTTCACCATCACCTTCACCATCCAAGTGCTCATCCAGCATTTTGTCAATCAAACTGCCAATGTCGATCTTTTCTGCGTTCTCATACAAGATGTCGTAGATCTCTTCCGAACTCATGTCTTGATACTTGGGATCGTACAAGCATGGAACCGAAGTAATAAACTCGCCAACACGGTGTTTTTTCAAGTCTGCGTTAACACAATAGTCATTGGCAATGTTGAACAGTTGCGGGTCTCTATCGCCTCTGCGTCCAAAGTGATCGTAAACACAATGCAAAACCTCGTGTCCAAACAAGAACTCAACCTCTTTGGGCTTGAGCATTTTAATAAAACGGGTATTGTAATAGAAATTGCGACCGTCTGTTGCGGCAGTAGGACACCATTCGTCGGCGTTTACTAATTTAAGACGGGTGGCCAAGTTACCAAAAAAGCTGGCACGGAGCAACAGGCCCACACGAGCAGTTATCAGTATTTCGCGCACTTCGCGATCCAGTTTAGGATCTGTTGCACCCAACAGGTTTTTAAACTTGTCGGATTCTTTTTTATTTGCTGTAGTGGCTGTGCTCATCGTGATCCTTTTATTAACTTATACTACAATTATACAACAAAGGCCTTTTCCGGTCAACCAGCAAGAATCTTGTAAATTCTGCTGGCCAGCACTCGTTCTCTGCGCCATGCTTCTTGCTCCCAAGGTTGGTCCCAATAATCTGCTCGGACTCTGCGCCCCAGCCAATAGAATGTGGGTTTTTCGCCACGGTATTTAACCTGTGCTTGGCCCAGGGCAAATTGCTTGACATGTACCATCTCATGACATAACGTGTCAATCAATGACTCGCTAGCCAATGCAGAATCCAACAGCATTATGATACTCATTGGATTGTCTGGATCTGGTCCAACAACACCACGCATGCCATCACGTCGGGCCAAGCCGCGATCGGTCCGGATCAATAGATTAAAACGACTGCGAGTGAGTCGGAGTTCGGGTATTAATACTCGCACCAGTGAATCAATGAGAACTTGACGAGCTTTACTACGACATTCAATTTGATACTGCATCAGATTCCTTAGTGTTTAAGTCTATATTATACAACAAAGACATTTTCTGGTCAACCGCTAAAGATTCAAGTATTTTAGCACAAACCAAGTCTGTTGGGCTTCGTTATAAAAATCCAGATGCACTTGATCTTCATAATGGTAACGATGTGTCCATCCTTCTTCCTTTAGCTGTACCCATTGTACCGCATCGTGTGGCACCAAACCTTTGTGATGACGCACTGTAAATCCCAGTTTTCGTTTGCACGTAAATGAAATCATCACACTTGGGCCATACTCGGTCCTGAGACGTTCAGCCAACTCAGCCCACTCGCTGGGCCTATGGAATATGATCAAGTTTTTTTTAACTGTGGTTTTCATTACCGACTGAATTTTAGCACAAACACGGTATACTTCTTTTCATCTACGACAGCATAATCCAAATTGATATTATCGCCGTCCATGGTCAATTTGATGCCGTAGTATTCTTTTACATAATCATAGAAGGTCAGGAATCCTTGACCAATGGGTACGGCATGCGCCAGTTCATCGTATTCATCCTTGACTCGTTGTAGTCTGAGGAAGTGTTGAGTGTCGCCTCCAATAATAGTGTCCAATCGAGCTGCGGGGTCACGGTAGTATTCGTCTTTACTCATGCAGATTTCTATTTGGAAAATAATCTTTTAAAATGCCGGCTCGGTCAATGTCAGAAGTAATGCAATGCAAACCACCATCCCAAAAGTATCTATGTCTAAAGTTTATCACGTGTGGAGTAATACCGTGCCGTTCAAATGCCGCAAATACCTGTTGGTTATAGTTGTTACACACAACATTTTTCTCATCAATCACTAACATATTTACATCGAACACAGTTTCTTCTACATAGCCAACCCAATGATTCATCCAACTTTCCACATAGTCAGTAAAGTCATCATTGAGCTCTTCACCTGGTACCCACCACCGTCCTTGATTCCGTTGTTTTAATTTTTGGAATTCAGGAATAGCCGACCAACTTTGTCCTGGCAAATACACAACCTCCCAGTCTGGGAATGTGTCAGCATAGGTGGGCACATCATATAGGCTCACAATCAAGCCAGGCTTAACCGGACAGAATGTAGCATCGCTATGACCTTGTGTGTCAATCACATGAGTACGATAGGTTGGAAACTGTTTGGCATATTGGCCATGATTAACTACTGTGGTACCAAGAGTAGTGCCAAAATACAAGTCCTGTCCGATACGGGTAGTTGCTGCACCGTTGATACCTTGATTGTATACTATAGAATTGCCTTGTAATTTTATCCAATCCAGTATGTGTCTATACTCGTGACGGAAATGAGATTCCTCAAAATAAAATGTATCACCGACCATACTCATGTAATCTCTAGGACACATAGGCGGAGGCAAATACCTATCGCCTGTGCGGTAAGATTCGATATCACCATCAAACGAAATTCGGAAGGTATCCACACCAAAACCCTGCAACAAGTTGACTAGTCGTTGATAGTCTTCTTCGGTTTCTATGGCAATACGTTCCATTACCGAACGAGCTTTGGAATTTTTTATAAAACTGTAAAATTCGGCTGGATAGCTTCGCCCAACTACACAAGTTTTGAGAGTATCCCAATGTTGATACACTGAATAAGTCATATCGTATTATAGCATTCTACTTTTAACAAGTCAACAGCACTGGTCTATAAATAGTTGCATGAACAATTTTTACAAGACTCGATTAATTTATCAAAGTCTGACATTAGCTAGTGAAAAACGAACAGAGCTGTTACAAGATTTAGTTGCCTATACTGCAGACCCAGTTCGATATGCACGAAGGATTCGAATGATTACCCAGTTGAGTCAATACGAACAGGATTTGATTGCCAAAATTGATAATTTTGAATCCGATACTACTTCTGATTTTGATTATGCATTGGCCAACATCACAAACGAAATTCTTGCCATAACCAACACATCAGCATGAGTCAATCATTACTGTATCAAACTCAGACTGGATTTTTTAAACCATTGTTGACCTATCGAGGTATCAACTTTACCACAGTGGGTGAACATCAATACAAAATTTCTGGTTTTGACGAATACAACTATTTGGTCGAAATGAATTCGTGTTTTTCCACTAGACCCAGTGGTGACATAATTGACCGAACCTGCCGGGTACCTATGCCGTTTAATTTCCACATTGATCGGCCATGGTCTACTAAATCCAAGTCTGTAGAGCTTGATGAATGTTTTCAACTACGTGTAACAGATTTAACAACTTATAATAAAAAATTAAATTTGTTATGGAGCGGTGGAATAGACTCAACTGCAATGGTTGTGGGATTTTTGAAATATTGTAAAAATTTAGACCAGATACGCATAATATACAGTTCCCACAGTGTGAAAGAACACCCTAGATTCTTTTTAGATTTATTGCAGATTTCTCAAATTGAAATGGTTGAGTTTGGTGGTGACGTGTATATGAATCAAACATTTGATGGCCTATTTGTCAGTGCTGACGTTGCAGATGATATAACTGCCAGTTTAGATCAGAGTTTTTTTGATGAAGTAGGCTTCAAAGGATTGCACGATTCTTGGAAAGATTTGTTTTATAAAAAAACAAACAATTTGAACTTTGTCAACTATTGCGAGCAGTATTTTTCTACTAGCCAACTGCCTATTGACACAGTGATACAGGCCCGCTGGTGGTTTTATGTCATGTGTAAAATACAAAAATACCCACCAGGTCATGCCAAAGTGTTGAATGATAATCAACCATTGGCAGTGGGATTTTTTGACACAGAAGAATTTGAAACCTACACCTACTACCGCATGGATACAATAATCAAATCCAAGAACTACAACACCTATAAACAGTTTCTCAAAGACTTCATTTACAGTTATGACAAAGATTCAAATTACCAAATACACAAACAAAAGGTAGGGAGTCAGCAGTTGGCCTGGTATGCATCCAAATACTCAGCTTTAAAATCTTCTAATTATATAATGTTGTTACGTGATGGAACAAGAATACGCACTAAAAATTTACCATTGTTTAGCCAAATTGAATTTGAAAAACAGTATAGCAACACACTTGATTATCTTTTTAACTGCTGATGTTTAGACCCATCTCAACATAAATATGATATAATCAGAGTCCCACTCGAATTCAAACACACCTTCTGAGACAAACAACCACGGTCCTTCGCAGTTGGTATCACACCATTCAATACAAGGAGTCCACCCTTGATATCTATGTCCTGATATCGGATCAGAATTTACTATGGGTGCCATAACACTAGCCACTTTCATTGGAGTACCAATAGCCTTGCTTGTTCTAGTTCTGGAATGTAATCAACTAATTGACTGTTACGAGCTTGATCTAAACGATCGTTATATCGAAAAAATTCAATTAAGATGTTAGGATCATAATTGTAATTTTTAAATCGATCAATAATTTCATTTATAATATGATTGGTATTTCTTCCAACATTGTAATAAACTTTAGTTTCTTGGCAACGATACATTGATTCCACTACCTGTTCACGCAATGGGTTATGCCAAGGCCCCAACAGCGAGGTGATATCACCGGCTGGTTGAACTAGGGTATTACACCCTGGAAAATCTCTATCATAAAATTCATAGATCTCATGAACACGGGTAGCATTCCACATACTAATTACCGTTTGAAATGCCAATACATGTCCTTGATCTAATATGCGGAAACAATTGTCTCTCATAGTATCAAAGTTACTACCCCATCGAATGTAGTCATTGACTTTTTTGTAGCCATCAAAACTAACACTAAAAGTTACTCGAGGAAATTCTTTCAACAGATCCAACAAAGTGTTGCTGATTTTTTGTGCATTAGTTCCAATGTTCAAATCAAAGTCGGTTTGATTTTGTTTGATACAACGTCGTAGAAACGCATAAAATTCAGGAAAAATAGTAGGCTCGCCACCGGCCCAATATATTCTTTTGGCAGTGTCAAAATCAATCTTATCATATGGAAACTCTTGAAATTTCCAAGTGTCAGTTACTACAGGAATACCGAGACGTATATTTTCTTCTTCAATCAAATGACTGTGTTTATCGTCACACATGCGACACATGATATTGCACTTATTACTGGGACGTATTTCGTAACTAACGGGATATTTTATATTTTTTAAATCGTCCTCGTTAGTTAGTCTGAGATCCATGGCCCATTCTAAAGACTCAAATTGTCTGGCACTTTCTCCATGGTGTTGTTCTCTCTCGTAGCAGATATTGCATTTATTAGGCATTTGAATTCCGGCCAGCATGTTATTTCTAATAGGAGCAAAGGCTGGATCGGTTGACCAATCATCAATTTGATCAATTTGAGTAATAGGATCTGGACATTTCATGCACATGACTGCTGAGCCGTAATCGTTTATTAAATTTATAAACGGCAACACACATAGCGCCTTGTTATTTCTCAGCGTGTTATGCCAGTAAAGAATGTCTTTATTATTGGCATTATTTCTGAATACAGTATTGTATCCTTTTTCTTCTAGCTCTAACATAAGCCTGAAAGTGTTTACAAAACTTTTCCAATGCGGATAAGAATCTATACCTTGATCTAGCATTACAATTTGATCAAATTTTGGCGCCAAATTTAAAACAATGCTACCAATGGGTATATCAACTATACTGGTGTGATAGTAACCAACTTTGATAGGAGAAAAATTGTCAGCGGATATCAGTCCATAGTTGGTTGTGGCGTCTTTGGCAGCAAGTGTGCCGGTCAACTGATCTGTCAGTTCGGTCTCATTGCCGATGCATAGGATTTTTTTATTAAACATAGATCATTATACTTATAGTGGATCACCGTAACGTATTTTAAACCACGATAATTCTTCATCGCCTCGAAGATAGATTTTATGATTGCGCCAATTGATAGTAAATGCCCAATTTGGATTGGTATCGGGTCGGTCCTTTTTTAGATCTTCACTGTAGCCATACGTTTCACTCATCCATTTACGGGCATTGTGAAATTCTAACACTTGTGCCACGTCAATTATATATTTAAAATGTGCATTAGGAACAGTATCTTCAACTGTATATTTCATTTTGGATGAACAGAAATATATTTTTGATAATATTGATCCCAAAGGCCACTATTAAAATCATTAAATTTTAATCTATCATATAAATTTTCAATTTGATTTCGCATAGCATTATGGTCGTCAATCGTCGAATCTATATCTATTAGTATATATGGTATTTGTGGATTTTTCAATTCCTGTTGATCAATAAAACTCCAATAATTTACTTTATTATCAAGATCGTTTGCTAAACCTAGCATTTTAAAACTTGATCTTGCCAACCATTGGCTGTAGTTTGTTAATTTAATTACATTAAGATTGGGATGTTGCATTGTGGCTTGTTTTAATTCTTCAGGGCTATGAACAATTAAACAAAAATGTCTATTAGCATTAACTATGTCAATTAATGCCGAGGACATATTCACGGTCTGTGCACCGTACGGACCCCATTCATTACCAACACCTAATTCGTATTTTTGCCACTTATTTAAATCATGTATTGGTGGAATAGTCTTTAAAATCTGATCGAGTTTTTTTTGATAATATGTATCGTTAAATATTGTCTGTTGCATATCCCAGACAGCCAATTGTGGATGATGTGGCACACAATATTGGCTCAACCCTAAACTATTGATAATAAATTTTCCGCCGGCGCCATTGGGATAATATACAATAATGCATTGAGATTGAAATTTATCTATCATGATGAATTTTAAAAGATAAGAGGGCGGTGAGAACACAGCCCGTGTTATTAAAACACCACCCTCTTTAAACCATTTTACTTGTCGCTGGCCTGTAAAATATACTTGCCATAACGCTGATGGAACTCGTCAAAGTTCTTCAGCTTGGTTGGCTGGAACGGTAGGTTGTATGTGGTAAGTGCAATTCTAGCACCCATAACAACCAACTCAGTTTCAAAGTTCTTCATCATGTAAGCAAAGAAGTTATCGGCCATTTCATGGAACTGTTTATCGGATGTCTTGCGCTCAATAGCACCTTTGAGCTCGTAGCACATGGAGATCACTAAACTATACATGGCTGACACTTCTTTGACATTGAGTTCTTTTTCTTTGCCAGCCAAGATATCTTCGGGCTTGGGCATACGTCCGGCAATCTTACGATGTGCCATAAACTTCACAGCAAGGCCCTCACCGATAGTACCAGCAACCAAGTTCATCAAGGTGTCGTCGTCGCTGTCTTCGTCTTCAAGCAATTCACTCACAAAGGTCCACGAGCGTGGGGTGGCAAATGCACGGCTTGCACTCTTGGCGTCAAAGTCGTACAGGTCCTGTTTGGCAAAACTCAAGTAACCCACCACGTCCTTGTGGATATTGTTGTTCACTGCCCACTCTTGGTAACTGGCAAAATCCACTTTCATCTCTTGGTGGATGAAACGATTTGCCAGCGGAGTTGGCATACGATAAGTAACACCTTTGTCGCTTTCACGATTGCCTGCGGCAACCATTACAACATTTTTTGGCAGTGCATACTTGCCAATACGTCGATTCAGGATCAACTGATAAGCCGCGGCTTGAACACTGGGTGCGGCACTATTAAGTTCGTCCAAGAACAGCACCACCAGCGGATACTGTTCAGCAAGTTCTTCATCGGGCAGTTCAATTGGAGGAGCCCAATCCATCTTGCCCATGTCTTTGTTGTAAAAAGGAATACCACGAATGTCTGTAGGCTCCATCTGACCCAAACGCAGGTCAATCATATAGCCGCCAAGCTCGGCAGTGATGTCGGCTACCAATTCCGACTTGCCGATGCCAGGAGGACCCCAAAGGAATAAGGGTCGTTGTTTTTTAAATGCTTTGAGCAGACTCTTGCGAGCTTGCACTGAAGTGACGGTTCTTGTTTCTGACATGGCTGTGTCCTTAGGTTACGGTTAAAATTAATTGCTATATGGCTATTGTATATTAAACAGACTTCTGCGTCAATCTGTCAATGATTTGTTGTTGCAAAACAGCAACATCATCACGATCCACATAAAAATCAGTGCGTGGGTCGTAATACTCTCCAGCTTTGGGATCGTAATACAAGACGGCGCCACTAGGGTAGTGGAACGGACCTTCCAGGCCCTTGCGTGGACCATATTCTTGGTTGTGCTTGAAAACGGTATAGGCCATGTTATACACCCATTTCGTAGAAACTGACAGTAGGATCAAGTCTGAGCAATTCTTCGGCACAACGGGTCAAACGGCGCATCTTGTCACGCACCATTGCAGGAGGCAGTTCGCCATCACAGGTAAGATTTTCAGGACTCATGTCGCTGTCGATACTGTTGGCAATGGTCTGGCGATCTTTGGCATTGAGTAGGCTCAATTCGCGTTTATTCCAAATCTTAGCCCAGGTATTCTTTTGGGCCACATAGGCTTCTAGTGTGCTGATGTTCACGTCTGCTCCTTTTTAGTTTCTATACAAGTATTATAGCGAATCGGGCATTAATGGTCAACCAAATGCTTTTACCAGCCCTGTAAACCCAATTGCAAGGGCTACAATATTGACCAACAACTGTGGTTTATTTGCAACACGGATGCTCCATGCCATGAACAGGATTGTGCCTAAAAAGAAGGCAAGTATATTGTAAGGATAAGCCGCAGGACCCACGGCATTGAGACCATGCCCTGCTATGATAAACACTGCTCCAGTCCACTGTAAAATATCGTCTGTTTTTAAGTTCATACCCATATTATAGCTGAACGGGCATTAATGGTCAACCGGAGTTCTTACGGTGCTGTTGCTTGCAGATCAAAAGGTTTTACAAAGTATTCTTTGCTCATGATCACATTTGGCTTTCCTATACTTTTTACCCGGGCTAATATTGTTTCAATTTGCTCAACACCGGTGAGCCAGCAATGATATACTTCTGGGTCAGACAGTTGTATATTGTTAATTAGATCTGTGGTTTCTTCGGCCCTAGAGCCAACAAATAAGTTTTTTGCAGTGAGCCCGCGTAGATATGGAAACAGTGGTAATTCTCTGTCCAATGCCAAATTCCATTGCATATATAGAAAATCATCTATTCCGTGTCCTTGTAATTGATGCACAAATTCATGAGACGTTTGTTTGAGAGTTTCTAGCCAACGTATCATCATCCAAGTTTGTTTTAGGTATAGGTCTGGTAGATACCAAAAATGTAAACTCCAGTCGTCAGCTTCTTGGAACACACATGAATCACTCCTCACAGAGTACCATTGGCCATCTCTGAGATTAACACGAGGTTTATCAATGCCATTTAATTGTATACTGCGACCGGTCCGGTCCTGGGTCCTCCGCACATCATCGTTTTGTGTGCCTAAAATAGCACGACTATTTTGATTTATTTTTGACTGGCCACCATTGTTGTAGATCCAGTCCAGTTTGTTCTTGTTAAAGTGCTTGACCAACATGTTTTTATCACCCCATCGAATCTGGGTGATTTTTAAATCGGGCATCCAGTGTGTCTTTACAAAATTTGCCGAGTCGATGGCCATTTGATTATCAAAGTTCAATTGACCTTTGTTCCACCAATCTCTTGAATAAATTATCAATTCATCAATCTTGACATTGTTTCTTAAAAAAGCCTTTAGTATAGTATAGCTGTCGTACCCACCACTCCAATGCAGAGCCACATGATCATATAGACCTCGTATGCTCATTACATGACGGTCCACAAGATCATTCAGGCATGTTTCAGGCTCCACAGTCCAGTTGACTTGATCAAATCTATTTTCTAACCAGCTATAAGTTATCTTACCAGTATCATAGTTGGCCAGTTCTATTGCTTCGAGACGATTGGTTGCACGTTGACCATTTATAGTATATGCCACATCAGCAGTAGACGACTCACTGGCAATTATTTGCTCATAATAATTTTTGTCGTTTTCTAAAATTATCATTTATTTTTTAACGTTGAATTTTTTAACACGTTCTCTCAACGAGGTAATTTGTTGCCACATTTGTTGCTTGTTGTTGGTTGAATCGGCTACTCCGGCAAAAGATTCTATAGTGGTTTTCATCTCAGCAGTATTTACAGCTCGCCATAGTTCTCGTTTAAGATAAGCACTTTTCACTGGGTCCAGTGTGGGTTTAAGGGCTAGTCCAACAAAACTGTTGAATCCTGGGGCTCCTGTGTGCTTACTCACAGACAGCAATGGTATTCCATCCAGCACTAGATCGGTGTGGTAAGTGCTGCCTACAATGTGTATTTTTCCAGCCTTGACTAACGACATTACATTAGGACCATTGCTTATCAAGGCCAGGTCTATTTCTTTGCCCATAATTGCTCTTAGGATTTCGGGTGTACCTTTGTAGTTCACTATCTCTATCGGCTGACGTGTATGTTGGGCCATGGCCTGCGTATTTAAATCCCAGTATGGACTGTAGCCGCCGACTAGATCTGGCATGCGAGTTATCAAGTCTGCTGGACGTTTGATATTGGTATCGGGCCTAGTTACCCATACTCCTGTTCCAGTGAAGATGTTTAGCACTAGGTCAAAATCATCGTCGGTGTAAGTCAATTGTTCAGGTCGTATCACCGGGTCTGCAACCAGTGACGAGGTTGTAGTTAGATATATTTCTATATCTCTGCTGCTTTTCCAGCGTTCGGTTCCGATCAATCCACTGGCACCTGGTACGTTTTCTACCACAATGGTATCGCCAGTGTTGTTCTTGAATGTTTCGGCAATTTTTCTCAGCACGGTATCAGACAGTGAGCCAACTGGCCACGGCAGCATGGCACGATATTCTGCGGCCAAAGCATTGAGAGAAACACAAAACAATACAGTTGCAAACAAAATTCTCAAGTTCATACGTTTTCCTTTTTAAATGTTAATCCACTACTGGACGGTCAAACACATTGTATGGATCATACGCAAGACTGACTTGCAAGGCAATACGATCCTTGGAGATATTTTTTTGTGCGTGTAAAATTCTACCATCGATCATGAGCCATTTGTGTAGTGGGGCACATACTCGGTCGATCAAGGTCAACTTGGCCAATTGGGTTGGCCTACAGTTGTAAGGTCGGTATACATCCTCTCCTGTTTCTTGATAGAATTCAGTCCATTGATCATCGTTGCCTTTTTCTATTAGATACAACAAGGCAAAATTTCTAGTGGTATCTGTGTGTGGCCCGCCCATGGTGGTTTCTGTGTCGTCGGCTCTGGGCATGAGACACACACTGACTCCAGACTCGACCACTACTGGCGCAATGTTGTCTCGCACCCAGGTGTTCCATTCATCGTCTAGAGGAAATCTCGGATTGCTTCTGGTAACAATTGGTTGATCATCTTGATCATACACTATTTTGGTACCAAACACAATGCCGGAACCGCCGGTATTGACCACAGGTGGTCTTTTGTCTGGATCGTACCAATCCTGTTTGGCCTTGCGAGCTGCAGTCAGAGCCTGCTGTACCAAATGCTCGGGCACTGCCGGCAGTTGGTCCATGATTTGATAGCATTTAGTCATATGTGTCCTTTTAGGGTTGATTGTTGTGTTCAAACAGGCCAAACACATCTTCATTGAAACTCACATGTATGGCAATGCGTTCGCCTTGATGGTTACCAGTTTGGTGTAGTATACCGGTTTCACAATATACCCATGAGTTCAATGGCATGTAGGCTTGGTCGATTTTCTCTACCAATGGCATGTAGGCCTGGTCAATTTTCTCTATGCCTTGCTGACCGGTCAATGTGATAGCAAGCGGTCTACGCAATGGTTGGCCTGACTGATGATACCATCGAGTCCATTGATCAGCATTGCCTTGCTTTATTGTGTAGAACAATGCGAATTTTCTATTTTTGTCACTGTGAATTGATGATAGGCCAGAATCTTTATATGCGTCGCTAGGAACTACCACACTAGATGCCACTCCGGTGTCGGTGAATTTATCTGAAATATTTTCTCCAACCCATTGTTCCCATTCGTTGTCAAGTTGAAATCTTGGAATCCATCTCAATGTTTCGTAATCCCCGTTGTTGTTGACTATCAATCTGGGATTGATACTGGGTTCCAAGGTAGAATTTAATACAGGGTGATCCACAAGATTTTCTTGCCAATTTTCAGCAATTGATATGGACTGCTGAACAAAATGCTTAGGAACAGCTGGTAAATGATCCATGACATGATGGCATTTAATCATACCACTTCCTTGTTTGTTTTGTCGGTACGATCAAACAGGCCAAACACATCTTCATTGAAACTCACATGTATGGCAATGCGTTGGCCTTGATGGTTGGTGGCCTGATGAAGAATTCTTACATCGGCATACACCCAGGTATACAATGGCATAACAATTTCATCAATCAACTGGAATTCCTCTCCGGTTGTGCTGACAATTTGATCTATTGTATTTTTTTGCAAGGCATAAACTTGTTTTTTAGCTGGAATCAACGGTCCGTCTTTAAGACAATACCATCGTGTCCATTGATCGTCATTGTCTTTCTTGACCAGGTAGAACAAACAAAATTTTCTTTCTGTGTCATTGTGCAGCGATGTTGCTTGTGTGTCTTCTACTCCGTCCTGTGGCACCAACAAACTTTGTGCTACACCTGTGTTGATATAACAGTCAGAAATATTGTTGTTGACCCATTCTTCCCATTGCTTTCCGATAAAAATTCTAGGAATATTTCTGCCGCTGTATTTCTTACCATCGTTGTCGACAGCAGGAGGTTTGGACTGTATACTCCCAGCGCCGGTGATTAGATTATCGAGATTGTTTTGCCAAGCATTTGCAATGCTCAGTGCCTGTTGCACAAAATGGTCAGGCACCGGCGGCAAATGATTCATTATTTGATGACACTTAATCATATTTCTCCACACCAAAAGTAGCAGTCAATACACCTGACTGTTTAATTACACAATTATAATTGCTGGTAGAGAACTCTACTTACGGTAGGCGTTCTGTAGTATATTCTACAGTAAAGACATCACTATGTCAAGCGTCTTTTTTGGCGTTCTGTAGTATATTCTACAGTAAAGACATCACTATGTCAAGCGTCTGTTTCGTTGCGAAACCCGACGTCGGATGAACCCGGCGTTGCTAGATTTATTTAGCTTGTCAGTTGAAACTCAACTAATTCTGGATAATCTTTTATGAAACTGTCAAGATTGTAGTTGACTTCTGTTTCGGCGTCGCTGGTCAGTATTCTGATGGTTGTAAATATTCTAGTTGCGGTAAGGTTATCAACAGCATGACATTGGTCGGCCGCAAATGCATGCCAGCCTTGTGTAAATACTGTTTTGGTTCGAATGCCACCGGTCTGATCAAATGGAATATTAGAGGCCTCTGAATCTTTTGCTTGTTTTGTAAAATTATAAAATATTGTTTCAACGCGATCCCCGCCCAGCTCAACAAAATAATTGATACCCAGTGCTCGCCCTCGATCAATGTGTGGTGGCAAACAGGACGGAATATTGTCATGGCTTTTCATAATACAAACAGTTGATGTAATTGTGTGCTTTGGAAAGAATTTTTGAAACTCCAAAATCATCTGTTCAGATATAATTTTGTCTTTGACTCCTAGCAAATGCAAAGGTGCAGTTATAGCACCATTGTGAAATTGTTCAAGCCATTGTTTTTTACTAGGATCAAATTGAACAGAATTGGCCCATGCTTTGATCTGTTCAATTACGGCATTTGATGGTGGCGGTAAGTTGAGTTTGACATGCATACTAATAGCTCATCTGACAATTTTTACTGCTCTAGCATCTTGATCACGTATGGCCCATTCAGTTGAACCCACACGTATGTGAAGACAACAGGCCATGCGTCTTAACACAGTCACAGTCTGCGCAGCAACAATGCCCATTTGTTGCAACCGTTCATTGGCAACACTGGTAATCACTGCTACATCTCGTTCTTGTAAATCGTTCAATGTCATAATTTTTGTTACTTCTTATGTTTTAACATGAATCTTAAATTAGAATGGGGTGCCCGTCGGTATGATACACCTTGCCAACTTGTATCCCAATTTAATGTTAAGTAGTCAGGGAAATCTAAAAGGGTTACTTCATAGCCTGAATTATAAATTCTATCAATAAGTGTTGTTATCATTAAATCAAAGTTAGACTTTAACTCAAGCGGCAAATCGTTAAATGTTTCAGTAATTATTGGACAAGCAAAGAAAAAACTATTGTTAACCAAACCCATCATTGAATGTATAAGATCTGTAAAACGGTGCCAACCAGAAAATACAGCATGAATACACATTCCGCAATCATATCGGCCTTGATGTTCTTTAAAAAACTTATCATCTACATCGCCAATGAGATCGGCTTGACTCCACGGATTAGTAGCTTGATCTACACCAAATATGTGTGGGAACCAATTTTTAAACCCATTTTCTCCGCAACCTAGATCGATTACCGATGTCGGGTTTGATTTATATAATTGATCAATATACCAGTAGGTATCTCTTAAGGTAAATTTTATACCGCTTTGGTAAAAAAATCTAGGACTTATTGAAAATGGGAAATAAGAATCGTATATGTAATCAAAATGTTGAGATAATCTATTGTCAAGATCAGGATACGTTTCAAAAGGAACACCTGGATAATATGGATTCAACAATTTTAATTGGCTTCTATTAATCAAAAAATCAAATCCGTGAACATCTCTGCATTCATCAATGATGTGTTTTGGTAACTGTTCCAACTCAGCATAACTAACACAATCGGGCCACGACTCGTCTTTAATAGCGTTGTAGGATGCTATTAAGTTTTTAACAACAGAGTTCACTGTTATAATTTCCTTTATAAAAATATTTTTGGTGCCCCTTGACAGAATCGAACTGCCAATTGATGATTACAAATCAACTGTTATACCATTTAACTAAAAGGGCGTATTACTACTTATTTGTCACAAACCCTATCCATAAATATCATAATGAAAATTTACTATGACAACACAGGATACCACACCAAATTTGAACAGCCTGAATATTACATCGATCATACTGGCTGGTATGCCACAATAATGATTTTACTTGGTATAGTTGCATTTGGTCTAGGTTTACTGATAGGGTTTATCTGGTAGGACCTGCTGGATTCGAACCCACGACCCTGGAGGTAGAAGCTCCATGCTCTAATCCAACTGAGCTAAGGTCCTAATTGGCGGAGAGTGTGGGATTCGAACCCACGATAGTGTTGCCACTATGACGGTTTAGTAGACCGTTGGTTTCAGCCGCTCACCCAACTCTCCGTAATTTTACTGTCACACATAATTTGATAAATAAATTTATAAAACATAAACGGCGTATATAATGTTACACACAATCACCACCATATCAGACGATCTTGCTAGCCTTATCAAGGACGATCCGGTGCGCCCAGAGATACCCTTGTCGGAACGTGTAAACTCAAACAGTCGAATTTACATGTTAAAGGATGGTGATCAAACATTAGCCGTTACCTGTGTTAAATTCTTAGAAACAATTCCTTCAGCAGTTGATGATTTGGTTGTGATAATTGGTGGTGCAACAACCGCGGTATTTTATACTATCTGGAGTTACACAGCCGGGGCCGGTCGAGACCTTATTGTAGCAGCTCAACGGTCAATTGAATCAGAGTTTCCAGAGATTCAAACCTACGTGACATTGAGTCCTAAGACCGAAATGGCTCGACGCTTTCATTTGAAAAACGGCGCTCGAGAATTGAGAGAAAACCGCGACACCATCAACTACATCTACAAGTGACATTATTTCACTTTGGACATGTATCGAATCATATCAATTTTTCCTTCTTGCATTTCCAACAAGGCATCAACAGCAGTAACATACGCACCGGTTTCTCTGGCTCGGCGTTTGAGTTCACGCAGGCGTTGCGACACAGCAATGACCATGTCATAACGTGAGTCAGCTAAACCAACACATTTTTCAAGGTCAATTTGGGTGCCGCGACTGAGAGTAACTGGTTTCATAATATCTCCTGTTGTAAAAGTGTATTATATACGAAAAAACGTTGCTGGTCAAGCCCCTATAAATATTCAATGACACCTCGACACTCTAATTCATCCTTGGCCAATCAAGAAATACTGTGGCACGGAACCGATTCGGAAGAGTTATACCAAAAAAATTTAGTTCGAAATCGAACACAATTGGATCAATACAATTGGATCAATCGACCAATCACATATAAATTTAACAGTCATGGATTTCGAGCAGATGAATTTGATTCAGCTGGCTCTGGTGTGATGTTCATTGGCTGTAGTCACACACTGGGTATGGGATTGCCTGTTGAGTCTACCTGGGCACATCGAGTCAGCACCGCGTTGAAACTCAAAAACTACAATCTTGGAGTAGGGGGTGCATCCAATGACACAGCTTTTCGTTTGGCACACCATTGGATAGAACAATTAAAACCGGACTTGGTAATTTTTTTATCTACAGAGAGAACCAGACTTGAACTACACATTGACGAAGACCAACTTTATGATCTCAGCTGTTGGCCAATTGGTTTTCCAATGGTAGACTCTTTTGCAAGAAGTTGGCTCAGTAATGATACCAACAGCAGTATGAATTATTTAAAAAATACGCTGGCCATTAAACAACTGTGCAGTGATCGCGGCATCAAATACATTCAACAAGAAGCATCTGCTATCACAATGACAGATCGAGCCAGAGATTTACAACACTATGGTGAAATTACCAATCGTCACATTGCAGATATGTTTCTTTCAAAACTATAATAAAATGAAGTTTTTTTTAGACAATTTTTGTTTCTCGTTGGTTGAATCGACCTCAGACGTATATAAAAACTATCAACACATTGACCAAATTTCCAATGCATGTGATTTGATTTCAATTACGTTTTACAACAGTAACTATTCAGCACATGCCAAGGTGATTGAGCAATTGTTAGATAAAACTCGATTGCTGATAGTGATAGTTGATGAACCTACCGGAGATTTTTATCAGTTTGTTCAGGCACACAGTAGCTCTAAAATTATTATTTTTTCTCCTGTGATTGCAAATTTTTCTACTACCAATGTTGTTCCATTGATCAGTTGGTTTGGTCAATCCAACAATTACTACGCGACCGACGCTTGGGCAAAAAAGTTACAGTCACAACTGCATATTGAATCAAATCGGCCGAAACGCTTTGATTGTTTACTGGGCACAAAAAAATCACACAGAGATCAAATTGAACAACTGTATAAATCCAGTGGCTGTCAAGATCATATTGTGTATAACTATTTCAAAGACCAAATTGGTCAAGGCATATGGTCACAGAATATCAATGGTGCTCAAGCAACTACACATCGAGTTCGCATGGACACGCACGGAAATTTTGTTGCAATCAGCAACTTGTTACCGGTTGATATCTACAATCAAACTTTTTATAGTATAGTGGCTGAAACGGTATGCACTAATTATTACAGTCAATTTACTGAAAAAACTGCCAAACCCATTGTAGCTGGTAGACCTTTTATAGTGTTCAGCGGCCAGTATTTTTTACGTAATTTGCGCAGCTTAGGCTTTCAAACTTTTAACTCAGTGATTGACGAAAATTATGATACTATTGATGATGAGACTGAACGTTTTGCCCAGGCATGGCAGCAAGTTGAACTCTTGTGTCGGTTGGATCCCGAGACAGTGATGCAAAAGTTGCAGTCGGTACTCACACACAATCAACAACATTTTTTATCAACTGACTGGATGCATCCTCTTACTGAATACTTACGATCTGTCGAAACTGGAGCAACGGGCTGGATTTGAACCAGCGGTTTTACGGATTTGCAATCCGTTGCATTGGGCCACTCTGCCACCGTTGCATAATACTGGTAGGACCTGCCAGGTTCGAACTGACGACATTCTGCTTGTAAGGCAGACACTCTACCAACTGAGCTAAGGTCCTACGTTGATCTTTCGCTTGATCCACATGCCAAACAAGGTGCCACAGTAGGCACCGGCCAAGGCCGGAATCAAGGCCCAGTGATCAGCAGTATAATTGATCACTGCTACACTGGCAGTGAAAGTCACTGCCATACTCCACCAAGCGGCCATCAAGGGTCGGTTGTCCTGGATCGACTTGACAAAATACACATAAATCAAGTCAGTAGCAAATACTGCAAAGAATGTAACCGCATATTCTAACATAAATTACCTTGGGTTGGAGCGGAGTAGGAGAATCGAACTCCTGACTTGAACTTGGAAGGATCTCGTTTTACCATTAAACTAACCCCGCATATTGTCAAACCGATTGCTCGGCATATTTTTTCATCAATGCATAGACCGGTTTGGGGCCTTTTGAACTGTGAAAATGTAACAGTTTGTATTGATTGGCATACTCAGGATCATACCGAATTCCGTCAAATTGAGAATTTATAGGCACTTGTTTAAAAACAAAATCCGGTTGGCTGCATATCATTTTAGAATAAACCAATTGATCTCTATCCCATTCGGTATCATTGCCCCACTCTTTATATAATTCTAACCCGACAGCCCAAACAGCTGGATCCATAGTATGAGGAAAATAACGCAATCCGCAATTGTAAAATTGCTCTCTTATTTCGGTAAACATTGCGAAATTTTTATATTGATCAAAAAAATCAATCGATCCAAATGCCATGATATCTAAGTCAACAAAAAGTATATTGCATGGTTGCTCGGACCATAATTGATAAGTTCTCATAAAAACATCCCTATGCATTTCTTGAGCATAGTCCACTTCGCCTTCAAACAATACCAATTCCCATTCGCCACCTATGTGTTTTTGCAATGTAGGAAGAGTTAAGTCGTGCATTTTTTTATATACACGATAATCTGTAGATGTTATAGACGGTTGTCCACTGGGATAAATTTCTACTCCATTGTTGATTTTGTATAGAGATCTTACTATATAATTTTTAATTTTCATTTGATTGGCCTTGTGACAATTTATCAAGCACCGGGGCAACAGACATTATTGTGTCTGTAAACACCTGTGAGCTATTACTTATTCCAACAAATTGTATCTGTTTAGCAAGTGAGTTTTGTTTGTTACTAACAACATTGCCCAATGGATAATTTCCATGAAAGTTGTTGGGGTATTTGCCCAGCCAATTTATAAATTCTGAACTTTGATATATAGTTTCCTTGCCGTTGTTATTGTCGATTTGAATACCTCCTGAATACATAGTTGGTGGACGAATGTCTATTTGCCCAGGATCGTCATGATCGGCAAACCCTGTGATAAAATCTTTTCCTAATAGATCTTTTTTGATCCAAACATCATATCCAGATAACCGTAAATATTCAAACATGGCATCGTCGATGATGACATCAACATCATCATGATACACAGTGACATCATCATATTTCGAGGCATTAAAAATAAGTTCAGTGGTATGCCATCCTGGCTTACGAAATTTATCTTTATGCGGTGTATGCACATACAGTTCCAAACGATGTATATTTTGATTAATTAGGTCTACTGTATAATTGAATTGTTCAACTTCATAAGGCACCCAGTCAAATGTAGGTTCTTGGTCCCGCACCCAGCGATTTCGCGTATCAGCTGCAGCGACACAGTAACGATGAAGTCTGTTCAGTATTTTTTGTGTATCCAAATTTAAAAGTGCAAGTTCATTTTTGGATACTGTTTCAGGAAACGGACTTATATAAGTTAAACTGTTAGCCAGCTCTATTGATTTCATTAGATTTTCAATACAGTCAGTAGACTTGATACTGTCTGTAACAAATGGCCACGACACAGATCTACCAGTTAGATGATATTTGTTAACTATCTTTAAGAAATGTTCTAGCCATTGATTAACAAATAAATTGTCTAGTAATTCTATTGCAAATGGGCCTAACTCGGATTGGAAATTAAGTATTTTTGGCATATTATGTATTTACGTTAAAGTACCATTGTATTGGTGCGACTGGCTGGACTCGAACCAGCATGTCTTTTGACGGCAGATTTTAAGTCTGCTGAGTATACCATTTCTCCACAATCGCGACTGACTGGTACTCGGTGGGGGAATCGAACCCCTCCTTCCTGCCGTGAAAGGGCAGTGTCCTAGCCGATAGACGAACCGAGCATGTTTGGTGGAGACGGCTGGAGTCGAACCAACAGTGCCTGAAGGCGGCGGATTTACAGTCCACTGGGGTTACCAATTTTCCTACATCTCCAAAACATATAAGAACACACTCACGTTTCTGATGTCTCTGTTGGCTATGGGCCAACCGAATGTGTTCATATATGCTCTGCGTCCCCCGGCGGTAATTATAGTGTATCAGAAATTTCGTCAAGTTGCCCTAACTAGTCTGTTCGTCACTTACACCTTCCACCCGCTTCCCGACAGGGACCGTTCTCGCATTGCTAGCGCCGGTTAGGTTGGACCGCACATACATCCATGTTCTATCATGGCTTCTGTGTGAAACTTTTCGTTTCAGAACCACCCGTGGTTGTCATACCACTTCTCATCGTCTGGGTCAGACTAGCCAATGACAGTTGGCACGTTAGGTGGGCTGGCCCCATAACGGGATACCACTTAACCTGAACTGTCTTATGCATTTATGTTCAGGCACCCTAACTTGGCGGCTTCAAGGAGAATCGAACTCCTATTAGTGGCGTGACAAGCCACCGTACTAACCATTATACTATGAAGCCAAACTCTTGGTCGGAGTACGAGGGATCGAACCTCGGACCTCCTGGTCCCAAACCAGGCGCACTACCAGGCTGTGCTACACTCCGACTTATTTCTTATCCAACTTGGGTTCTTCGTAAACCACTTCTTTTTCTTCTTTTTGCACATAAGCTGGAAAAAAATTCCAACCAAAACTTTTCCAATATTTGTGAATGATATTATTAATAACAACTGCCGCTATTACAATAATAATAAATCCCAGTGCTGTTAAAATACTACCTGCTAAAAATACTGCCGCTTGATCAATGTCCATGTTTACCTTTCGATTGGTTGCGGATGATGGAATCGAACCACCAACTGGAGCTTATGAGACTCCCGAGATACCGTTTCTCTAATCCGCGATTGAATTTGTATTTTACACTAACTCCTATATCTTGTCAAACTATTTTTGGCATACCCCCAGAGACTCGAACTCCGACGAACGGTTTTGGAGACCGCTATGCTGCCATTACATCAGGGATACAAAAACTACATCGTAGGACCATTTCCGTTCCTAAAACCTACTGCACCACCTTCTGCTTCAATTCGCTTGATCACGTCTTCAAACAAGATGGGTGCAAAATCAGTTTGCTCTACACAGACACAATGATAACGAACGTCGTTCTCATCACTGTATAAAACTTCTCCGGTTCTAGCATCAACACCACGAGCCCGCTTGACACGGTTGGCATGCAAGTGTCCGTGAATGTTAACACCAAAACGACCAAGACTTTCTGCGTGAACAGGAATATGACTCAAGATCATACCATTCATCACATGGTATGCACGAAGTTCACGAAAATGTTCACGATAGTCGGCATCTTTGAAGATGTCATGATTACCACGGATCAACACCTTATCACCGTTCAATCTATGCATAATACCCAAGGCCTTACGATTGATCACAACGTCACCCAAATGGTAGACCTTGTCTGTGGGCTTAACACGTTCGTTCCAGGCCTTGACCATGGCTTCGTCCATTTCTTCAGGACTATCCCACGGCCTTAACTTTGTAACACCGTCATTACGGGTGAAGCGGCAGACGCCGGTATGTCCGAAATGCGTGTCGCTTACTAAAAATACACTAGGCATCATGCCCTCCTTTCTTCTAACTGTTACTCTATTATAGCCGAATAGCTATTTTGGGTCAACCAAATTGTTTGTAATACTTTTGTATTACCATCAAGCAGTTAGCCAATATTCGTTTTTTTCCAGCACCAAACTTTCTGCTCCGTCGTGTTCATCAATACGGAAACGATCTCCGGTTGAGACCCAATTGACCTCTAAGTCTTCTAATCCTCCGCAATAAACATCTGGATGCTTTAATTCCATATAGGTAAGAACTTTATCAAACGCTTGTTGTTCGACCCATTCCGCAATACTGGGATCGTAAAGCAATTCCTCATTACCGTGCCAGCTGTACCAACCAGCCCCATAACCGGGTGATACCAACACAGCCACCTTGCCATCACGAATTAGTTTGTTCATTGTTCTTTACTTTTTTTACTGCTTCCATTTGAGCTATCATTGCGTCAACTTGCACACGGGCACGTTCGAGCTTGCGTTCAATTAAGGCCACACGCTCTTCGGGTGCTAAAAAAATTTTATCTTGTATTTTATTTTCCATATTTTTCTTCCAATAAAAAACCCCGGAATGTTCAGTTTCGGGGTTGTTGAATAAAAGTTAAAACTTACTGCTATTCAAAACCCACTCTACGATCTTCACAGCCATAGACCCATAAATCGGCTTGTCCAATTACTGGGTTATTTCCTAAAGAAGGATGTAATTTATTAGTTTTCATAGTAGTATTATACATGGTTATTTATGATTTGTCAACTGGCATATTGCCAATTGCGTATCTTGTCGGCATAGATTTCTGCCAAATATTCCTGACCAGCCGGACTACCGTGGTATCCAGGGTCTGTGCTTTCAAACGGCCAATTGGTTATTGCATAATTAGGTGTTTCTTGGTAGTCAAGGGTCAAGTATCGATCGTCTACTACTTTAGGTATAGCTTGGCGTATATTTCCGGTATTCCAAAGTTCGCCGGCGATAATCAAAAATGGTATACCAGAATAGAACAACTGCATAATGCCATCGCGCATGATCCATTCATCTTGCTGTCGCTTCCAATTGACATCGTATATGTGGTTAATGTATTGTCGAATCGCCTCCTGTGTATTTTTATCTAGTTCACCTGTGCGATATGGATTGTTATAATTCCCAACCAACGTAGTTATATTTTCACAAATCATGCGATATGGATTTGTGCCATAGTTAACATTATCAATACCGGCTGTTTTATCGTAGCCACAGTCAGTGGCAGCAGGAATCTCTATACGATCACAAAATGTTGGTGCCACAATGACAAAATCAGGCTGTTGGCGTAGTGCTTCATCTATTTGTATACGGATACCACCGTTACTGCATCCTTGCCGTGCCAGTATCTCTACGTCCCAACCCAACCGCTTGGCTGTTTGATGGCCATAGCCTGTTCCTGGCCTGTCAATGCTATCAGCACTCAAACTACATCCGCATACTATTAATTTTGCCATTCTGCTAACTCCGTTGATCATTAAAAAAGGCTCCGAAGAGCCTTTTGTTAGATTTTTAAATTTTAGAAACCGCGTGTGTAATTAACGGTCCAGATCTTTTGATCGTTATCGCCATTGACACGATCATATCTTACAGCAACAGTATCAACTTTAGTCACTGCATAAGCCAATGTATAGCGCATGGTGTGTGTTTGGTCGTTGTTGCCGCTGTCAACAGCAGTACGAGTGCGCCAACCCACTTTGGCTGTCACCGGACCAAATGGAACACTAACTCCAGGCTCGATTGAGTAGTATGTAAAGTTGGCAGTATTGCTATACTTTTGTCCCAATGCAACACGAGTGTAGCCGTTTACAATACCATACAACGGTGCAGTAACAGTGCCACCTGTTTCGATGCGTGTGCTCAAGGCATTGGTGTTGTCGGTTACAGCATTACTGATAAGCACGTCACCGGCAAAGTTTTGATTGATTTCTTTCTTAACACCTAACAGATATACCTGTTGTGCGTTTCCAGTAACGTTGTTGATGTGTTGACTTTCTAGGGTCACGCTGTCGCCAGCAACGGCCAAACCTGATACAGCCAAAGACAAGATTGCGAAGATTTTCTTCATTTAGTTTTTCCTTATAAGAATGTGGACGTGTGCCCAACATATTATTTAGTGGTTTTACTGATACACAGTAATTTTTATCCACTCAAACAGTCGAAAAGAGACCCGCCGAAGCGGGTTCTGGTAGTTTCTGTTACGAGGCATTTCCTGCCCTATCGCGGCGATTAAACTGCGAAAGATTCGGCTTTCACTGTGCGAGCAGAGAACTTGACGTTCTTACCAGAAACAGTTACTTCGCCTGTAGATGCTTTTGCATTTACTTGATTTGCTTGATTTACGGTCATCGCCTACCGTGCTGTCCACTCTGTTACTCTTTGCCCTGTCGAAAACCAAGTCATCCCCACCTAAATATACCCCATACACTTAGGTGGAGATGCCGGGAGTCGAACCCGGGTCCAGAACACTTTTCTCTTTGCTTCTTCCCTTACGGGCTTTACAGCAATACTTTTATTTACCCATTTAATCTTGGCGCTAGGTCCTTATAACTTGCTACACCCGACGCCACAGCACCAACTACAACTTGTTTGAATACATTTTCTCTGCCACGAGTTCTATAATAAGATGCCTTTTGTTTACTAGTTAAGAAAGCAACTCTCATTTCAAGTGCTCCAATGTCTGTGTTAGAATTTCCATATTTGGTTTCCGCTAAAAACGAAAGAGTTCTTTTATAAGTTTGTCCTTTCCAATTTTTCACGGGCCCTAATATCAGTTTCAAAGACTCAAACAGCTCTTTGTCTTCGCCATTGTTCCAAGTATATAGGTGTTTTCTTGCCATAATAATTTCCTTTGGTTAATACCCTAGCAGTAAGGGCGGATTAAAAATATATCGAAATAATATCAATATGCTAACAGTATAGCATAGTTGTCGAATCTTGTCAACCATTTACTGTGGTTTCGACTAAATAATATTATGCTACACAAACACCACATTGTCCCAAAATATTTAGGAGGCACAGATGATCCAAGTAATCTTGTTGATCTCACTGTAGACCAACATGCTGAAGCACATCGTTTGTTATACGAACAACACGGTAACTGGCAAGATTATGTTGCCTGGCAAGGATTAAGCAAACTTGATGCTAACTTTGATGCTGCCAAACAGTCAATGATCGAAGGTGGTAGAAAAGGTGCCGCAAGGTCTAACCTTCGTTGGAAGGATCCGATACAACGAGAATTAGCCAGTAAGAAGATGAAAGTAGTATGTGCCAATAGAGGCAAAACTTGGCAGGGCAAACTATACGAAATAACTCACCCAGATGGGACTGTGGAAACAGTTGAAGGATTACGCCAGTGGTGTGTAGACCGAGGCTATAATCCTAACAACTTTGGAAATGCTTGTTTGAGAGGTAGTGTAACCAATGGTGGATTTATGGTCCGCAGGGTCTAACACCCCCGTCCAGAATGCCTTCACTCGGAAGGGATTACAACAATTCTTTACAGACTATTAACTACGGCCGATTCCGGCGGCGGAGTGAACGTATTGCAAAATGCTACAAATTCGTTCGCTGCATCCGACGACACCCATGCAAATGTGCTGACGCCATTGACTGTGGCTGGAAAAGACCCAAAATTTCCAGCCGCAAACATTGCACCTTTTTTGGACTGGACTAATGCTGATTCAGTATCAGTCAATGATCTGCCCCATGTAATTACGCTTTCTGCCGTAGCAGGAAAGAGAAAAGTAGTATCGACTTTTGACATATAAAACTCCTTTGATTATTTTAACTTGTAACTCATTTGTAACTCATGTCTTCTAAACTTACACTTGTTGGCGGCGGATTAAATCCATTCACAATTGATATGTATTCTTCCGCATCAGACAAATGAGACCACATGGTCGTTGGGGTGTAGTGACTGGCATCAACTTGACGATCAGTGACCATACAGGTTGATCCATCCCAAAGGGTATTTTTCAATTTGATTTTTATCAAAACTTCTTCTTCTTCAGTTAACTCTCGATCAAAAACCACTTTGGTTCGAGCAAACGCAAGAAATGTTGCTGATGCTACACATGCCATAACAAAACTCCTTTTTTGTGTCTATTATTTATCATTTATTAAGCAGGCATAATATTTGATGCCTGCTTGCCTTTTGGGCCCTGAACCAAGTCAAATTTTACCACTTGGTTTTCTTTTAATGTTTTGAATCCATTAATATTGATTGCTGAAAAATGTGCAAATACATCCTCACCCCCGTCATCTGGTGTAATGAATCCGAAACCTTTTGCGTCATTAAACCATTTTACTTTACCTACTACCATAATATACTGCTTCCTTTTAAATTAAACATGAGTGCTAATTGTAACCTTTTACAACCTTGCTGTCAACCTCGAGATTGCCTCGTACGATCATGTTATTTAGCATGTTTGGTGGGCCAGCTTGGAATTGAACCAAGACTCGACCGATTATGAGTCGGTTGCTTTACCATTAAGCTACTGGCCCTGTAATACAGTATAACACTAGGGCTCGTAGTTGTCAAGAAATTGTTGTAAATTTCCGTATAGATTTACCATAACTGCTTCTCGGCCACCAAAAAATACGATCCGTTTAGGTATGCCTTTGACTGCATGAATATAATAAGGCATTTGCATTTTACGATCTAATTTTAGTATAAGGTGTTTGTCAAACGTGTATGGATCATCAATGCTGTATGCGTGGTGTTCTAGATCAAGCATGTCGGCCAATGCCGAATAACCTACACTGGTCAATCTCATGCCACCATTACGGCGTAAATTAAACCACCAAGCACTCATGGCAAATTTTAAACCAATACGGTCTTCCTCAGGCAGCAGTGCAATTAGTTCTTCTGTGAGTTTACGTTTGTCGCGCACATCAAGGATAAATTTGATTGCCTGCGGTCAACAACACCACTGTGAACTTTTCGGTTTTAAATTGTGTGTTTAATTTTTTTGCCAGGTTCTTGGCATGGCCCGGATTTGAGAATGAAACCTTTTTGTATTTTGGACCTGGATATTGAACCAATAGGTTTGATGTTTTGAGATTAATCGGCTTGGCATCATAGAACACTGCCCATACGCCCTCCGAGGACAAAACCTGTTCACTCTTGTAAGTGAGCTTGTTAGTGTGCTCGATCAATACATTGGGTTTTGGACGACTCATATCATTAAACTCCTATATTTTATTTATCTAGAAATATAGGTAGTTTTAGAATGTTCCACCATCCATTTTTACCGTGATTGTTTCTGTGTCTTTTTGTAGGGTTGCTACTGCATGTTCACGTAAAGCCTGAAGTTCTAACAATAGTCTAGTGATATCGGCATGTAGATCTTGTGCATCTTTCAAGCTCATGATAAAGTCTCGAGCGCCTCGAGCCTGTTGGCCTTGCACACGTTCAATAAACTTACTGAGATGAATTGTCATGAGCTTGTTGTTCTGAGTAGTAGGGACCTTGGTATGGATAGCGTTGCAACACAATCAACTTGGGTGCCAGCACTGTGCGCCAATTGCGACCTTTACGAACATTGTACCATCCGGCACTAAACCAACTTTTGCTCTTGTTTGTCTTGGTATAAACCGGCAACTGTTGACTGACATCCCACATGGGGTTGCACACACGGCCCGACACTGGATATCCATGCACATGATCCACGGTGGTCTTGGGACGGGTAATCTTTATTGCCGGTTCGAATTTGATATTGGCATTGCGAGCCGCCAATTTTATAGTTTTGTATTGAGCGATTTGATTGTTGATCTTTACTTGGAAACCGCCAGCACAGGCTTCAATGTTGCCGACCTTTTGATTGTTCTCTTGCAAGATCCAGAACTGCTTGTCTACTACAGGTTTAGCTATTAATGTCATTTAACACTCCTTTGTATGTTTCGTTCATCCAACGGCCGAAACTGTCGGCACTTTCACTGCACTTGTTTAATTCATACTTGCCACAGAACTGCATGAAACGCACACCCACCTGGCCGATGTCTTTGTGACTGATCTGTTCACATATGGCTGCATCCACGGTGGCTTTGATCTCTTCGGGCTGTGCTGTCAAGTCGATCAGTTCTCGGTTGCGTTCGTAATCATCCAACACTCTGTGTTCTACACCATCTGGATCGATCCAGCGTTGCAGCATCATGTTGTTCCAATTATATCCGCGAGTTTTACGATCTTCAAATGCCTCTTGGAGACCAACTTTATTTTTTGTTCCTTTAGTTCGAACACCCGGATAAGCTGAAAACACATTGTCTGAGCTGTCGCCTCGCATACACTTTTCAAACAGTAACCACTCCGGATTGGGTATTGTTTTCGCTTCTTTAGTTTTTTTATCAATGACCGCTTTACCTTTAGCATCAAAGATTCCTTCCGTGGTAATTAGTTCGTCGGTGATACCGTTGTATTGCGTGACATTGGGTGCTACTAATTGAACAAAATCTGTATCGCTACTGATAACAATATGTTCGTCTTGGGGGTGTAGTGCAATCCAGCGAGCAATAATATCGTCGCCTTCTGCTGTAGGACATCTAATCACTGAGCAATTGGTCCTCTCAGCCAGGTATTTAGTCAAACTATCATAAGTTTCCCAAAACATCTTGTCTTCGTCTGCTTGGGCTTCGGTTAAGGCAGCACGGGCCACTGCACGGTTATTTTTGTAGGGTTTGTAGTAGTCCTTACGCCAGCTGCGCCCTTCTAGGGCAAAAACCACGTGATCTGCTTCAAAGCGCCGGGCTACTTTGTTGGCACTCATCAGGGTCACATGGAGGGCAAATCCAATTTTCTCCCACGTGTCACTGGCACGAAAAGCACCGTGCCTGGCACGAAAGAACATATTAGCTGTATCAATAAGAACATATTTCATACTGCTAGTATAGCAGATATTGACTAAGTTGTCAAACAATTACGGTTTGTAAATATGGCATCAATACCGATCTGGTCCACCGTAACTGCCCGTATTCATTAGGATGAAAATTGTCGTCGGACAATAGATTGTATCTGACCGAAAAATGATAAGGATCCATGATATCAGTGATCATTGAATTGTATTTTTGCTGTGCTGATTCTGGCAAATATTTTCTAATTTCAAAAGAATTTGTACCGCCCACTGGATTTTTTGTGTCTATAAAGTTTAAAAATAAAAACCTATAATTCAATGATTTTAGATACTGGTAGGTTTTAACCATGTTAAGATAACTCTCTACAGCTCTAGATTCATTGTTTTTTGCCAAAGCAAACGTCTTTAATTCTTCTTGAACACTGTGATTGTCAGCTGCCTTGTTGATAGCCGACATCACGCTTTGAGTATAATAAAATTGATATGAATGTTCGTTGATATAGTCCTTGGGCACTATATAATCATCTCTGTCGTGTCCAGACCACATTACTATTACCAGACTTGTGGCCGGATCTGGTTGATCTATTTCTAACCCCCAAATCAATGAATTTGAAATATGACTGTTGCCAGCGCCCGGCAAAGAGCTGTCCAAAACTTGTTCAAATCCACCAAGGTCTCTTAGATAATACGGCCAAGTGTCTGCGACATTTTCAAGTTGATTGTAAGTGTAACTGCAACCACTTACAATCAATTTTTTAATTCCAAAATTATAAACTGTGCTGACTTGTTTTGGAATATTTCTTGTTTTGAATATCATACAAACTGATTGGACATTATGTATTTGAGCAGGTGTTTGAACCACCATGCATGTCCATCCCGTCCATAATGATATGAATCGGGCATGACTGTTTCGATTGCTGCAGCCTGTAATTGAGCATGATATGTGCTGGCTGGATCATAAGGTCCAATATAATTAACGCCCCAATCCTTTTGATCTTGGATGGATGAAAAATCACTATTACCGTTGAAGAAAATATGAGGAATATCTTGAGACACAAGTTCTTGATGAAACATCCAAATTTCATCGTGTGCGGTTTGTGTTTTTTGTCGCCAATCGAGCCCGACAACATAGTTGCGATACCGTTCAGCAGCTTCGGACGGAACTTGATCAATACCACTGCCGTTAACTTGATAATAAATGCCATCATACAACCATTCTTCTCGTTCCCAGGTTGACCATTGAATAACAACTAACATATTTTGTAGGTTATTTTTTTGTTCTGCAAGCCAAGCACGGGTAGTTCTTAGTATTCTAGCATTGCTACTGGCACTTTCTGCTTCGCATTGAAATCCAGCATTAAGCGCAAGACTTAATAGTTTACCCCAAGTGACTTGAAGATTTTCTGGATGCGGTAGACGCCCTAGGTAATATAATTTGGGATCGTCTTCAGCAAATGCATGAGCATTTACCGCTTCGGCGCCAGCAGTATGACTGTCACCGTTGACATACAAAATCATAGAACGAATTTTCGAGCATGGAGACTTAATTCAGTGCCCCAGGCTGCTTGAGCAGCAGAACCATAGTGAAATGGGTCACCGGCATTGGCTAAGATATTGTTTGATTCGAACCATTTGGCCATGCACCCGTTGGCATCGTAAGGTTTATAAAAACTCCCGTGCCAATCTTGATGATTAGCGATGGTGTCGAAGTTGTTATAGGTAGTCCAAAACAGGTGTGGTACGCCACGCTCACGCAATTTTAAATGCATGGCATGAATTCTGTCATGCCACAACTGTGTCATTTTACGATAGTAGTCGCCGGTTAATGTTGTTTTCCATTGGTTGAATCGAGCCTTCATTGGTTCTGGCATACCAAAGTCTGGGCCACCACAAACGCTAATATTGTTATACAACCAAGGCCATTCTTCTCGTTCAAAACTGGTCCAGCCGATGAACAACATTGTGTTGGGTTCCCATCTTTCGTCAGCCAAGAAATAATCTATATGGTTTTCAATCCAATAGTTGCTGGCACCATTTTTAGCCCAGCAACTGAATGATTCAGCAAACTGCCGACTAAACACCACAATCATATTATCAAGGTCCACTGGTTGCTCTGACTCGGTGCAGGCCGGATATAAATTACTGTCGCCAATAGCTAGGATCATGACACTTCTGACCTTCCGTCACCAATGTTACGTGATTTAACTACGCGATCACGTTCCGGGTCCATGGCTTTGTATTGCTCATATGTCTCCAACACAATATTGCGACATACCGCAGTGAACCAACGGTCCACAATGTCCGAATCGGTATCTTTGGGATTCATTCGATAACCGGCACGAACAAGATTGGCCACAAACTTGTCATTCCAATCAAGTTCAAAAGCACCATTTTGCATATTCTCAGGATCAACTTCCATGCTGAGGATAGTTACATAAGGCTCGCCTTTTTCTGTGGCCAACTCTTTAGCAGTTTTTTCTGCCTTCTTGGGCTTAGCCTCAGGTTTGGGCGCAACCGCATCTGGCTTCTTTTTAAAGCGATCAAATAGTCCCATTGGGTTCCTTATTGAGTTCTGGTATTGCCGTAGTGTAACACAGCAATGCCAGGCATGTCAAATGGCAATTTGCGCCACGGATCGACTATGACACTGCCCGGTTGAATTTCACAATAGGGTTGTGTATCAGGGGTATTACCGGTATATTCGTATGTGATCTTACGATTGTGTGCCCATAAAAATACTGCTGGACCGTCAATGGTATCCAAGCAATGGGTGCGATCGTCGGCTAATGGATCAACGTAAACTACCGGTAATCCGGCTTCACGAATATAGAAACCTACCAGTGTTGAGTAACTGCCGATACAGTATTCAACATCGGGCTTGTAGGCCTTGCCATGAATTACAATTGGCAAACTGAGTCGTTGCGCTTGATCAACCAGGAACAAGGCCAAGTTTTTTGCCTGTATCTCTCTGGCATGCATCACTGTATCAAACAAGTCATACCCAATGTTGTATTCTTCCGCTAACCAACGTAAGGCAATGTTATCACGTGGATGACAAGCACCAGCATCGCCCATACCTGCTGTCATGTATTTAGGACCCATTATTCGCATAGTTGATCGTGCTAGAGCATTTGTAACCACGTCAACATTGATGTGACCAATCTTCATAGCAAAGTCTTGAATCATATTTACAAGCCCAACCTTGGCCGAGATAAATGTATTGTAGAAAATTTTAATAGCTTCGCATTCATCCCATGTGCCAATTTCATAACGTGGATTATTTTGCATGATTGTTTCATACAAGTCTCGCAGTTCACCAGCAACTCCGGTCAGATTGCCATCTTCGGTACCTAACATAATCATTTCAGGATTGACCATGTCCCACTTGACTGACCCCATGGCAATCAAATAAGGATTGTAAACAAACTGATGTTTTTTATCTAATAACGGAACAAATTTGTTGCGAGTGGTTCCGGGTAATACTGTAGAAATTAACACTACTTTTTTAGGGCTAGTAGCGTATTGGTTTACCTTGGTAATAGCATCAATAACTGCATCGTGCCCAAAGTCTTTAGGAGTCATATGACTTGACGGAACTGACCCGTCATAGCCCTCAGCATGTGGAGTAGGAACAGCGATAAAGATCCATTCGCTTTCGTTGACTACTTCACTGATGTCACATACTTTTACTGTATTGCTAACACGTGGATGAATGTCGTAACCACGAACTTCGTGTTTTTCAGCAAATACTTCAGCACAGTCTAATCCTAATTTCCCAATTCCTACAAATCCAATTTTTTTCATGTAAGTCCTTAAAGATAAATGATATAATAATTTATCCGTGTTTTGAACAGTGATTAAGATTTCTTGAACACAGGAATAGGATTCATTTTGTGTAAACTACGAGCTTGTATAGCACGGAATTTTTCTAGATTAGCCACAAGTTCTGGCTCTGTGGATTGAATTTCTCCAAGATCCATACGCATAGCAACCTCAAGATCAGCATAGCTCATGCCCAGTTGATCTTCGTCAGTGCGTCCATCATCCCATAAGCCATCTGTGGGCGCCGCGTTGATAATATCATCTAGCACTCCTAGCTCACGTCCCATTTGCCATACTTCTGTTTTGTAACAGTCAGCAATAGGACTAATATCCACGCCACCGTCACCATACTTGGTATAAAATCCTACACCAAAATCTTCAACTTTGTTGCCGGTGCCTACCACAAGTCCACTTACGCTTTGAGCAATTTGATACAAGGTAACCATACGTAGTCGACTGCGGCTGTTGGCCAATCCTAACAAGTTTGGATAAGTGGCTAACCGACTTTCAAACTCATCAAAGGTACTAGTTAAATCAATAATGTCGTGGCGCACATTATCAAAGTTCTGTGTCAACCAAACACCTTGTTGCAGACTGAGATCGTGTAAGTCGGGACGTTGACGTATAGGCATAGTTACTGCCACTGTGTGTAATCCAGTTCTAGCGCAGAGTGCGCTGACTACAGCACTATCAATACCACCACTGATACCTACAACTAAGGATTTCATGCCGGCCTGTTCAGCATAGTCTCGAATCCAATCAGTAATACGATCTTGTAATGTTATAGGCATCAGGTCCCCCATTCATTCTTAAAGAGTGGAACTTGTAGCCTGTCACTGTAACGAAGTCCGTGTTTCATTGCCAATAATGCTACATTACGATTGTTCATAGCGTATACCGTTTCAACACCACCCACTGGCATTAGATAAACGTGTCCGGTAAAACCCGCCTTACGATATGCGGCGATAGCACACTCAGCATCTGCAAAGTCTTGTTCAGTGGCAATAACAAATTTTAAATATGCTGTGCCATATTCTTCATAGTCACAAACTACCTTGGGCAAGATGGCTTCTTCCCACTTTTCTCCACTGCATGGCAGTTTGGCACTGACACTAAATGTAATCTCTCGCCAAAAGTCTCGGTCATGATGGTGTGCCCAGGTATGCAAATACGAAGCAAACTCTTTGGATATCTCTTGAGTGCCATTGGTTTCAAACGTAATTTCTTTAAGCCCTTGCATCTTGGGATGATCTAACAAATCTGGGTAAGCACGTTGCCAACCTAACAACGGCTCACCACCTGTAATGACCAGGTGTTCATCACGCCATTCACCGTGTGGAAGTATTTCCATAATACGTTCTACAATGGCATCAGTTGTAAGCATTGGACTTAGGTCTTTAAAACTAGGGTGCCAACTGGCATAACTGTCGCAACCCGTGCTTACTAATGGTAGTTCTTCATATCGATTATATAGATGTGCTACTTCAGCAAGCTCTTCGGCTTCTGCGCTCAACTCACCACGTGGCATGCCAAAGCCAGCGCATTTGAAGTTGCATCCAAACACACGCAAGAATACCGACGGCACACCCATATAGCGTCCTTCGCCTTGCACTGAATAGAATAATTCTGCTATTTTTAATTTACTCATTGTTAACCTTTAATGGAATGCCTCTGAACATGTATTGCACACTATTGTCTCTTAGGAATGATTTATCAAAACTACTAAAGTGTTGATTAAATTCTTCAGGGGTTAGTTCAAAATGATCAATAGGCTCTTTGCTGTCAGCAATGGCTTTTTTCATTTCTTCTAACAAATCAGGTTTTCTATAATGTATTTTCATGTTACTATTTTAACATTTATAATCACAAGTGTCAAGGCAAATGAGAGATATCTAAGGTTTTTGTTGGTCTAGGCCTTACCGGAACGTCGGGTATACCTAACTGATCATTAATGGCTTTCATTAAATGTAACTTTGAAGGAGCATGTCTACTACCGTGCCAGTGAACAATTTTGGCATCGTTTAGGGTACAACCGTTCCATGTGTCGGTAAATTGTTGAGCTTCTTCGTTACCAAGCAACCAAGGCCCTTGATAGGCCATTGTGGGATCAATCACTTGCTCTGTAGTTAGTCCTTGTCCCCAGACCATGTGGTTATACAATTTCTGATCACCATTCCATTCAGTGCAGTTGCTTAATTTACCAAGAGCCGCTTCGAACATGGCACGATCCATTTCGGCTGGGTAATAACGTATATCGGCGTTTAGAAAATGCGGCAGTTCGTCTAAGGTTTTAGGATCGGTGTAGTTGAACATTAGAAAGTGTTGGTATCGACCAAACACTTCGACTGGCTTTAATACCTGCACATCACTGCCACAGTAGTAAATGTTACAAGGTTCTGTGCTCCAAATATCCCATATGGCACGAAACTGTTGACGAAACACATGATTGACATCTGTGGCTGTTGATTCTAGTCGGATCAATTCCCAATCGCCTTGTAGGTTATGAAAGAAGCTGGCTTCACTTAGCACGGCCATTTTTTCATAGTATGAATACAAGTCACCTTCGTCGGCTCGATCACGTCCAGGCCACCATTTGGTGCTGCCAATGCGATGTAGACCTTTGATTAGATAATTTTTCACTGTGTAACTTCCACTTCTGGAAAATATCTAAGGAAGCGGTCATTGGAATTGGTTCTAGCAGTTTGAATCTTTGATTTAATTTCCTTAAAGAAATTCCAGGCCAATGGTACAAACAGGATTCGGCAATTGGCATCAAGTTCGGCAAGTCGATCTACTCCGACAATGGCACAACCGGTACCGGGGGTAAACTTGCCTTGCTTGAGTGGATTGTCATCAATGATAAAATCTAACCGGATATCACCAAAGTTTAATAGTGTATTGCCTTTGGCCGCAGCTCCATATCCAACTAGGGTATATCCATCACGACGATATTCGCCGATGGTCTCAATCAACTGGTTCATGTTGCTCTTGACAGTAGATTCCCAACGAGTATATGTATCCTTGTTCAACAAGCCATATGCAGCTTCAAGATCAATAGCATTCTTTACACGATTTTTATTGACAGAGGCTTTGCTTAAAATAAAAATATAACTGTTGCCGTGTATAGGAGTTTTAATTGTGTCAACCAAATGTAAACCAGCACGTTCGGCCAGGCGGCTCATTGAGTTAACATTAAAAAAGTTAACGTGCTCGTGATAGATGGTATCAAACTCATTGTTCAACACCATGTCGGCCTGACTGGTCTGTATAAACAACACAGTATTGTCGGTCATTAGTTCAGCACATGATGTTATAAATTCGTAAGGATCTGGATTATGGGCACAGACATTTTGTGCTATGATAATGTCGTAGTTGACTTGTTTTAATTTTTCAACAGCGGCTGGCCCAAAGAAATCACAAATCACTGAATGGCTAGCACTGCTACGGAGAAAAAGATTTTCAGCAGGATCGATTCCGTATGTGTTGATTGGTTGTAACTGTTGACTTCTTGCTGTTTTAAAATAATTAAGTTGAGTTCCGTCGTTGCATCCAATGTCTAATACATTGCTAACTCCGATGCACGACTCTAAACAAAAATCAGCAAACCATTTACAATAGTCCTGTATGGTTTGATTGGTGCCAGTGGCATACAGATAATTCTTGTAAATGATCGCAGGATCTACTGTGTGGCTTAGTTGTAGGTGAAAACAATCATGGCAAAGACTTACAGCCAATGGATAACGGTCTTCTGTTGCATTGGCTGAATCTCTGTAACTGTTAGCCAGGGGCTGTTGTCCAAGATCTAATGCAGTATGAATATCCGCTGACCCACAGGCCAAACAATGTGTATTTTCTACGACGTGATTCATAATTTTAACCAGCGATCATTCTTTAAGGTCCAGGTAACCATTTGCTCAATTCTAGTATCAAAACTATACTTGGGCTCCCAACCCAGCTGTTTCATATATTCACCACTGAGAGCATAACGGAAGTCATGCCCAGGACGTTGTGTATCAACTCCGACCATGGTGTATTTTAATTCCTTGCCGAGTATGTCAGCAATTTTTTGTGCCACATCAAAGTTTGAGACTTCTTGTTGACCTACAATGTTGAACTTGGGACAGGTAGCACCTCCAAAGTCGTCGGCTAGTGGAAAGCCTTGGTGCGGCAACGCCATAATAAACATAGTGGCATCGGCAACATCTGCGGCATGGACCCAGTGACGTAGTCCACTCCGGGTGCCGGTTTCTTCATCGCAGTGGATAGAAACTGGCTCACCTGCTAGAATCTTGCGCATGGCAATGCCGATGAACTTTTCTGGCAGTTGACGTTCGCCAAACACATTCATTGTATGTGTGCAGTAGATGGGCATGCCAAACGTGTTTTCGTATGCTACACATAACTCTTCTGCGCCAGCTTTAGTGGCACTATATGGACTGCGACTGTTGTAACGATCCCACTCCTTATATTCTACACCGTCGGGTGCTGACCCAAACACTTCGTCGGTGCCAAAGTTAATAAATTTTTCCAAGTCGGGCAAATAACGTCGAGCATAATCCAGCAAGTTACAAGTACCAACCACATTGTCTTGCACAAACAACATGGGATTTTCAATTGAACGAGTAACATGGCTACCTGCAGCCATATGGATAATAAGATCTACCGGTCCGATTTGTGCAGCCAATTGCGGATTAATCTCTGCACGTAGGTCATGATAAATTACTCGTAACCGACTCATTGCATCGGTTCCAAACTCTTGACTTAGTTCATGTAAACGATTTAAATTTCCTGAAAAGTCTAAACGATCCATGCTGATGATGTTATATTCGTCGTGTTTGAGCAATCGACGAATCATATGATGACCAATAAATCCAGCGCCTCCGGTTACCAGTATAGTTTTTTTCATAATGTTGATTAGTTGGCCTTTAGTATAAATTGACGCATTTGATCGTTGATATCGTTTTCTCTTAGCTTTTCCCAGGGATCTTGTTTGCCTGTTTTGATACGATCCCACCAAGTTGAAGTTGATCCTTGACTTTTTAAATATGTGTCAATGATTTCACACTCTTGCATACGCAATTGAGTCATTTTGGGATTGTGAAAATCTCTAGGATTACTGGGATTTCCTTCTAGCAGTTCTCTTTCTTTGTAGGTAGCATCCAAGTTGTTGCCGGTGAGGTCAGCACGGTCGTGTAGAACATTCACTTCAATACGTTCCCAGATATCTACTAGATAAGCAATTTGGCTTAACCAAGCATCAGTCATACTGTGCAAGCTCAAATGTCCAACAAGATCCAGCCAAGCTCTAGGCACAATAGGAAATATACTGTAAGGATGGTCTTGGTGAGTATGCACAGCCAACAACTTGAAATCTCCAGTGCGTTTGACAATTTCTAAATCCCAATCTTGACTTTCCATCAGTGCATCGTCATTCCAGAAAAATATCCAGTCTGCGTCTGAATTTTTACTTAGGGTATTGATGTATTCGTTAAGACGACTGTATCCAAGTGGTTCAAAAGTCATAGCAGTGTATGCGACCTCCATCTTGTCCAGTTGCGGTTGCAATGATTCTTCGAAATGGGCCAAGCCCACTGTGTCGTCTGTGTCTAGACCCAACAACACTTGTATGCTAGACAGATCTGCGGCTTTTTCAAGCAAGCCAACGAGACTGCGTGTTAATGCCGCAGTGCGACCCCGGGTGGGCAATATGATTGCTATTTTGTATTCATGTGGCATAGTGCGAATATTTATATGCGCCGTTTATTCAGTGATAATTTGTTGTTCATCACCAATGACGTACGACGCCTGCGATTATAAAAAAGTTTGTGACGACGTATATCAATACAATTACCGTTCTGATGCGGGCAACACGATCTGCTTCTGCATCAGTGTTGCCGGCTTTTTCGCCTAGTGCTTTGGCCCAAAGTCTCCAGATCCTTTTCATGTGCCACAATCTATACGCCATGGACACTGTGATAATGTGTTGGTGCTACAGTCGTCTTGACCAAAGCACCACGGTGATTCTGAGCCACGTTTTAATCGAATTACAGTGTGAAGTTGCATACGCTCTTCACTATTACCTAACCCCTCGTTAGAGAACCGGGCTTCTTCGTTTAATAGATTTTGTAATTCACTCATCGAATAGTGATTCCACGTTGTATAAGATTTTCATGTTCTTGAACAATGTTGGACTTGTTACTCGGATCTAATTCTACGCCTAATCTCGGTGCAATAACAGTTTCAACGTAATCCCAGTGGGCCAATGGTGTTGGGTGCGAGTCGTTTTTGTTGTATCTATGACTGGTATGTATATTATGATTTTGTTGTCTAAATGTTTCAAGTGAAATGTCTAATAGACAATTGTTATCAATTTGAAATCCTTTATATATTTCCTCCAGCCTTGGATCATTTTTTATATCTGTTTCGGCATGAAATAAAGGAAATGCTGCAAAATGATAAGCAGAATATCCGACAGATTTACTGTGTAAATCAATCAACTGTATATAATCCATTGTGGTTTGAAAACGTTCCACTGGATGATAATAGTTAACAAAAAACTCTTTGCTTTTTAAAACAGCACTGCCTTGATGTCGCCAATGGTTTGTTGGATCCTTGTTGGGCATAAGGTATGGCTCCTCGCTATAAAAACTCCAGCGATCAAAACTGGTCCACAGGACAATAACTACATCCTGTGGACGTGCATGTTTTACAATAGATCTTGCAACAGTGGCATTGTCACATCCGCCTATGCCAACTCGAGAATAAGAATTAAATTCTCGTCCTAAAATATCAGCCCAGGTGCTCCAGCAGTATGAGGTATAACTACAACCAGAAGCTAACAAGCGACTGTTTTTTATGCTCACGCAAACAGATCCTCGTCCCATTCACGATGACCTTCGCGGAATGCCATGTTACTTTGTGTTTCGCGCACTTCTACACGATAGCACCATAAACGAGCAGCCTCACCAGGTCCCCACATCTCTGGAATGTAAACACCGTTGACGTATTTGTAAAGCATATCACTGAGTCCTTCACACCCTAATCGAGGTAGCACTACAATCTTGGCCATATTCTTTTCTTGTAGTAACTTAAATGTCTCCATCTCGGGATCATCTTGTGCCACAATAAGCGTGTGGTCAAACTGATCTTCTAGGGTTTTCTTTAGTTCTTTAAGTCCACCATAGTCGGCGGCCCAGTTACGCACATCCAGTTCGTTAGTTCCAAAATAGAACTTCATACTAAACGAATAACCGTGTATCAAGTTACAATGACTGTCTGCCCTCCATTGTCTATATGCACATGGAAATGCGTCGTGGTACTCTTTGGTACTAGTGTATTTGTAAACTACGGGATTTAATGTTGTCATGCTGTTTTTCTCCTATGTTAAAGTATAGCATAGGCGGCGGAGTTTGTAAAGCGGGACGATGCCGATAGGCCGCTGAGATTACTTTTTCTTATCTGGTGCTTTTTTTCTAGCCGATTTAGTGTCAGTGACATCAGCTGATTTAATCAATTGTTCCACTGTGTCAAGGGCCTCGGTGGTGGCAAACATTTGCCAAAGTCGATTGCCGGTGGCGTCAATGGGCGAAAACTTGAATTCGATCACTGAATCATCTTTAAGACGCAGTTGAATAATTCGTTCTTGTGGTAGGTTTACTGTGCGGAGGCCTGTCATGTTGTGTCTTTCATTGTGTTGAATCTATTTATTATCTTTATTTGTGTTGTTAGTGTTTGCAGGTTGTGTCTCAACCTTATCAAACGCCGGATTGATATATGGTTCTACCACAGTCTTCTGTGCAACTCCCCAGCCAACAGCTGAAAAGAAACCAACCACTATCCATGTTGCAACTATTACCATTTTACCGTTACCTTTTAGTTAAAATGTATATCTGTATTCGGCCATTGCACGATACTGACCGTTTTGTGTGGCCATACCTGACAATCTATAGGCATTGTGTCGATCAATAACACCGGTATATAATGCACGAACATACGGAGTGGTTTGACTCACAACACCCATCTTAGTGTTAGTATACACTGGATTGCCTGCGTTGTCAACACCAGTTGGCATAGTGGCAGTTACATTGCCACTCAATACAACCGGTTTCACACCTGCATACACACCAAGATCACCAAAGCCCAATTCGTTATACCGATAACCGGTTTCGACCCATCCAGCAAAGATTGGACTTACATCAGTTATGATGCCAGATTTAAAATTGGTAGTGGTCATCATCACGGCGCCTTGAACACTGAATCGATCTTTCTTATATGTCATCACTTGCTCTAAGGTGCTACTACTGTTAACTGATCCAAAGGATCCAGTAAAGTTCAACCACGGATTGGTGTTGAGACTGGTAAACTGTAGACCGGTAGAAAAGTTACCACGTCGGTATATTTCTGGTAGACCAAAGCTCCATTGGTTAGTGGGTCTAGGTTGTCCGGGATACATGCCGACTGATTGTTCTCCAAACTCTTTTGGCAGTAATGGGGCACCAATCATGTTGGTTTGATTACGGTTCTCTGCGCCAAGGCGCACAGCCATGCCTTGCGTATTATACACAGTATGTGTATTGCTATTCAGCATGTATTCAGTATGACTGGTAAGATCATATTGATCAATATGTTCGGTGTTGAATGTGTAACCGTTGGGTCCAACCGAGTTTGTGGTGGCAAAATTCAAACTGTAATTGCGCCCCAAAGAATCAAATGCCTGCATCTGATTGAAGCCCGACATGTTGACACCAGCAACACCACCGGTTATACTGTTCAATGCCACAGCACCGGATCGGGTGGCAATGCTCAATGCTCCGGCTGGACTTAGTAATTTGTCAGGATTCAATACCAATCCAGAACCAGCGTCGGTCAGGTATGTGCTGGATGTTTGTGCCAACACTTGATTGACCTGTGCCGAACTCATCCATGGCCATGTTGCTTTGACAGTATTGAATGCTGTTTGTGCTGTGATCGGACTGACTTGCGATCCTATGAGACTGAGATAGGTAGACATCCGCATAGGACTTGTGGCATCGTTGTGCCATTGTAGTGTGCTGACCAGATACAAGTTGTTGCTTCGATCTTTGACCACAGCTACTTGATTGCCGCTGTTGGCAGTGTTGGCAACCAGGTTGGCTTGGCTGGCAAAGTCAGTGATGATATTTTGGAATGCCGCCACATAAGGACCTGTGGTACTTTGTTTGATCAAGATTTGTGTGCTGCTGTTGGCAGTACCAGACCAGTCGGTGCCACTCAGGATCATACTTTTAAAGCCGTTGCCCAGATCCACAAATTGTGGACGATAGGTACCATAGGTATTGGTATTATAACCGGTTACCATGGTCGCTGTTACATCGGTGAAATTGCCTGCGCCGTCGTTTTGTAAAAATTGTATGGCTGATTGTTTTACTCCGCCACTGGTGCCGGGTGAACTGAACAGAATTAAACTTTGATTGCCACTGGCATTGAAATCATAGTTTATGATCAAGTAATTGTGACTGCTGTTGCCCAGTATTGGCGCAGGCAAGTCTCGGGCCCAATTGATGCTGAGTTTGTTGGTAGCAGGATCTATAGCCCAGGTATACATTTTGGTAGTGCTACTGCCGCATCCACTCCATGCCGTAGCACCAACACAGGCCCTACTGTCAGTGGCCACCAGTTGTGTTGAGCCATTGTTTATGAAGTCAGCGGCCGCAATGCTACTTGCACCCCAGAACAGATCATTGTTGCCACGAGCTTGATATACCGTAAATCCGTTCACACGATTGTTCATCAAGAATGTGGTGTTGGGACCATAGTCTGTGATAATAGCATCGGTCCAACCCGACCGGGTTAGGTCAGCAATCGTACTTCCATGCCCCCAAACCTGAGCACCCAATTCGATGGTATCACGAGTAAACTGACTGCCGGTATTTCGAAACAACCAAGCCTGACTAGATCCAGCGGAACCATACCAGTTCATATCAGTGGCTGGAACAATCAACATGTCGGTCTTGCCGGTCTTAAAAAAGTCGGCAAAATGCACACCTGTGGATTCGGCTCCTAGGATTGAGTTTGTTCCGTTGGGAAACCATTTGGCTGTTTCATTGACAAAACTGCCATCTTTCCAATTGAACAGTTGTATACTACTGTTGACCCACTCGCCACTGGTAGCCGGTTGACTCATGCGTCCGGTTACAATCATACTGTCAGCACCGTCACCGGTCAGATTGTTTACCACATGCTGTTGACTCACTGCGGTTTTGGTCGAGTCCGCGGTGTAAGGATTGAATGTGCCGGCCAGTGTAGGTGTGCTGAACGGAACAGTATCGCGGCTGCCGGATGCAAATCCATATCTAGACAAGGTGCCAGAACTGTAATAAGGTTCATCGCGTTTGAGGATCGGATTGGAGCCATTGGTGGGCCAAGTCGTTGTGCCACCACCGCCACCACCACCACCGCCACAGGCTGTGAGTAAACAAACGGTCGCTACAGCCAAGGCCATAACAGTTGGTTTGATTACACATGATTTTTTCATATAGTCACTCTAAGAATAATTGTTCATGCAACTATTATAGCAGGTGACTATTTCTGGGTCAATCGCGCTTTAGATACTGTAGTTTATCAGCAACACCGGACCATTTTTCATGATCGGGCATGGATTCTTTGGATTTGGTAATGGGTTTCCAACTTCGAGCCAGTTCACGATTAAGGTCAATAAACTGTTGCTGATCCTTTGGCACATCCGATTCGGCATATATAGCATCTTCGGGGCATTCTGGAACGCACACTGCACAGTCAATACAGCCGTCTGGATCAATGGCTAAAAAGTTTGGGCCTTCTACAAAACAATCAACTGGGCAAACGTCTACACAATCGGTGTGCTTGCAAAGAACACATCCGTCGGTTACAACATAGGTCATGCTTGTTGACCTTCTAACCATTCATCAACACGCTGTTCGGCCTCTGCCTGCGTGATAGCTGGCACTGAGATTTCGGCCAATTCTCCCATATTGTGTCGAATAGAATACGGCGCTGGTTTGCCAGAAAAAATAATTTCATCCATTCGACGAAATACAGCAAATTCTTGTAGATGTTTGGCTCGTTCAATTGCCACTGCTGTCAAATCATTTATATCTTTCATTGTATTTTCCTTGGTTATCGTGGAGCAAAGTCCTGTTGCAGTTTAATGTTGTCAAAGAATTCTTTCTTTGTACCTGGATCTGTATTAAATGATCCTTGTAATACAGTTGTCTGCGTTAGACTTGAATGTGCCATAATGCCACGGTTTTCACAGCAACCATGTGTGGCTTGAATGTAAACACCGACGTTTTCTGAGTCTGTAGCTCGCATAATTTCACGGGCTATGTCGTTACACAGTTCTTCTTGTAGGGTTCCACGACGACTGCACCACTGGGCAATACGTGTATATTTTGACAGTCCAATGAGTTTGTTGGCTGCAATGATTCCGATGTAGGCAACACCAGCCACAGGCTGATGATGATGGCTACACATACTACGAAGCTCACTCCTAACCACCAACATACCTTCATAACGATCCGGGCTATCGTTTGGAAAAGCTGTTGCATCGGGTGCTGGTTCATATCTTCCTGCCATTATCTCATTAAAATACATCTTGGCCAGTCTACGTGCTGTGCCTTGGCTATTAGGATCCGTTTCTCGATCAATTAACAATCGGTCTAGCACTAGTTCAAATGCTTCTGCGGCTTCATCAATTAAGATTTCCTTATCACCTTCAAATAGGTAGTCACTGATGTTGTCACCGGCCCAAAAACGTTTCTTATCGCGCTTCATTGCAAAACGAATTGCGTCTCCAAGATAACCTTCTTCGTATTCCTTGGTATCCATCACATCCAGTGCTGTTTCATTTTTTTCTGTCAATTTTTATTCTCCGAGTTAGGGTCGAGGATGACCAGTCATGTTGATATTGTAACAGGTATTTAGATTTAAATCAATGGTTAAATGTAATTTTTCTGCAATCAGGATAGATTCCAGGTTGTGCTTTTGGTTCGATAACGGGCAACAATTCCAATCCCTTTGCACACAATTCCAAGGTAGGGCAGTAATGCCAACCTAGTATTAGTTCGGTTTCTTTTTGCCAAGGTAAATGCAGGTCACGGCCATCTGAACGTTGACGACTCATTATGCGATATGCTTCAGGATCATCAAGCAGTATAGCACCCATCTTTCCTAATTGTAATGGTTTGGTCCATCCAAAACTGAGACACTGCATTGAGCCAGGTCGATACATGTTTCTTTCCAGTCGACGGGCACTGTCCCATATACGAGTGTTTATAAAATGATATTCGCCGGTCCAGGCCTCGTCAGTCATGGTGTAATCTATGCCCAGATGAGTCAATGCCATTGGTACGCTGAGATAGGTGTAGGCAGAAAATTGACATTCTTTAACACCCTCATACCGCATACACAGTTCGATGGCATGGGTGCAACCATCAGTTACAACCACATAAGGAGCACCGGTGTATTCGGCCAATGCCGATTCAAAGTCAAACAAGGTCTTAAAGCTCATTGATCGTACCAGGTCCATACGTGTTGTATGATATCAGTTAATCCAAATCGTGGTTGCCAGCCACTTGCGGTCATAAATTTGTTGGCATCTGCTATCAGTTGAGCTGGGTCGCCTGCACGTTTTGGTCCGTGTAGATAAGCAATGTCTCGTTTCAGCACAGTAGATGCTGCTTGTAATATTTGTAAATTGCTATGGCCTTGGTTGGTGCCTAAATTGTATATGTCTGATTTGACAGCAGGGTCAATGGCCGCAATATGTGCCTCGGCTAAATCTTCTACATGGATGTAATCACGAACGCAGGTGCCATCTTCGGTAGGGTAATCAGTGCCATACATGGTAAAGTCGCGGCCGTCACGCACACTTTCTAGTATGCGAGCCACAATGTGTGTAGCACCAGGTGCTTGTCCATGACGACCTTGACTGTCGGCGCCACACGCATTAAAGTAACGAAATGACACAAAGTCCAATCCATAAGCCTGATGATAACTCTTCAACATCCAATCGGTCATCAACTTGCTTTCGCCATACGGGCTAATAGGTTCAGTAGGATCGACCTCCTGTATCGGAGTCATGATAGGATTGCCATACGTTGCGGCACTTGAACTAAAAATAAATCTGGCACTGATCTTGTATTGTATCAACCGATCCAATAGCCGTTTAGTTTTGACAAAATTGTTGTCGTAGTATTCGGCAGGATCCTTTACACTGGGACCTACTAAACTTGTGCCTGCACAATGAATGATAGCATCTGGATTAAACAACACAATCGAATCCAGCGCAACATCGCCGCTGAAATCTCCGGTGAGCCATTTGGCACCTGAGTCAAGTAACCGCTCACTGGGCACGACACGATCAATTGCGTAGACACTGTGCCCAGCATCTAGCAATTTAAGAACAGTTTCACCACCAATGAATCCAGCACCGCCAGTTACAATTACTCTCATATATAATTTTTTCTCAGCAAAAACGGTATAATAATTTCATTGACAAATTTTTCGTTGTGCTCAGTGGTAGGATGATCATCGACTCCCCACTTGCACGGAAAAAATGGTAATCCTGTGTCTACAGCCCACTCATATTGTCCGTTAATTGGCAAAAACTGATCATGATCAATTTGATTGTATAGATGTGCTGTATCAGCATGTCTTAAGATTTTATTTTGAAACAACTTATTTTGATTATAAAACACAGTTCCCATATACGTAGTCATAAAGTATCGAATCTTATGTAATTTCAAAAACCATTGCACTCTAAGTATGTGCTCATAAGTGTAAATGAGTGAACCTATATCGTCATGGAATGTGCTGTAATAGGACTTGGCATAATGATTTTTCCAATGAGCATTTAGTATAATCCATTTTTTATTTGTAGTGGGTGATAAACTTGTGTGGAGATAATCAGGATGATCATCAATATTTTTATCATTGTTATTTAGATAAAAATCGTGTCTATCTGGACCACTCCACATGATACCAACTAAAATATCCGAAGCGTTGTTGGTTTTCAAAGTCTCAGTAACTTGATGTATGATCTTTCTACTGATCATTCCATTTCCTTGAGACTGAAGGGCTGTGTTTATAAATGGCACATCCAAATGATCAGCTAGTTGAACTGGCCATTTTCTTGGAGAATTTTCATCAGGCATTGTAAAACTGCAACCACCAGTGACCAATAGCTTGGTGGTCATCCTTCAATTTTCCTTACCGGATACTTGGATTGACTCACATGGTCTCGATATCTGTTGCCAGAACGATTCCACTTGGTAGCCTTGCATTCTGCAGAGCCTTCCACAATAGTACCAGCAGTTTCAATAATGTCACAGATACGATCAATGCTTCCATCGTTCCAATCAGAGATCAAGCCCATGTTGTGATGTGGCGTTTGCAACAAGTTTTCTAACTTGTGATACGCATCATCTATTGACCAAGGAACGTAGAGCCTGTTAGGATCATCTGCAAAAGTTTCAGGGAAACTGCGATAAGCAGGATATAGAACGTTGGCTCCGAGGGTATCTGCTTCAGACACAGTGTTCGAGACCCAATCTTGTAGAGCACAATTGAACAGCACACGAGTATCGTTAAGGAGAGCATAGTAGTCGTTCTTGGTTAAGTTTTCATAGATTGTCAGTTTGCCTTCACCAGCTAACTGACGAGCACGAGCCACATACTCAGGATTATTACTGCGTAATGGGCCACCCGAGAACACAGCAAATTCAATATCCTTTTGACGGCCTTGAATGTAATACATTTCAATCAAGTCCATAAAGAAGCCTGGTTGTTTCTCTTGGTCAAAGCGGGCAGCAAAGCCCACACGCATCTGACGCTTGTTAAATGGCTTGATATTTTGAACGCCACCAATACGTTCTAACACTTCTGCCTTGCCAAATGCTAGGCCACTAATATTATATATAGGAGCACTCCATCCAGCAATCCGCATATGAGCAACCATTTCTTCGTTTGTGGCGAGAACTCCTGTAACAAACTCATTAACCATTTGTTCGTAGAGTCCCATCCATCGTGCCATACCCCATACATGTACGAAATCATCAGGATCAATGGATTGAGCAAGACAGCGAACAAACACACGAGGCCGAGCATTTTGAGGGATCTGGTCCATAATATAAGGTAGACTCTCGATACCGGGTTGAAACATGTCTTCAAAGTAGATAACATCTTCATGTGTGACTTCTCCATTACGCATCATTTGAACTAGATTCATCATTTGGCTCATGCCAAAATAACTGCGGCCATGTGCATCTAGCACCTGTCCTACACTGATACTTTGTGTGTTATCAATGGTAGTGCCAGGAACATAGACTACATCTAGTCCACGTTGATCAAACACACGTCGATTCCACTCAGTCAATTGTAATGTGTAACGGGCTTCGTAACTTTCCAGGCCCATGTAAAATAATTTACGCATTGTAATACCTTTCTTCCAATAGTTCTAAAATTTTATCGGCTATCTTGCGATGTCCTTGATCGTTGGGGTGATGGGTTTCGTCATAGTCAACACTGTCATCTAGTAATTTACTCAAAGCCGTTTCGGTATATGGCCAATCTTTACTTAATTCTCTAAGTTTTTCAAACGCACGAATATATTCTTGAGAATAATATGTTTTTTTTGGATACTTCTTGTTTACATAATTATAAATATTTTCAGTAGATTGAAGCAACCCCAATTCTTCCAGTTCTCTGTCCCAACATTGAACAAAAATATATGGACAGTTGAATTGTTTACAAAGTAGATCCATGGTCCATATGTCTCGATAATATCTATATACACTATCTACTTCATTGTAACAATGCTTAATTAATATATTTTTAAGTTGCTCATTGGCCTCGCTACCGCGATCATTGCGAGCAACACTAGGACTAATACTCCATGCACCAAAATTTTCAGCAGGCACATGAAATCGATTATGAGCCGTTAATGCTATTATAATTAAGTCTGGTTTTAATCCAAAAATAAGTTGATTTCTTAAACAATCGACTATTCTAGAATTACTACCACATCCCATAGCTTCATTGTAACAAGATTTGTTTATTTTTTTAGCTACTACATTGGACCAAAGAGTTTCCAGTTGTAAATTTTTATTCCAAGTCCAACTGTCGCCGTTGACATACAGCATTATCGACGAATACCTGCAAATCTACGAGCATCTTCGTCCCACATGTTCTTGGCATGTTTGCCCTGTGCAAACTTGTTATACTGTTGCCAAGCATAACTGCGAAAGTTGTATAAATCTTCTTCTCGATACCGGTAGCCGTAGTCCTTACAGAATTCCAAGTAGTTTGACAAATCTTCAAAGGCTTGAAGGGCTCGGGGGTTTGTACGATATTGGGATTTACCCATGATAGTTCCTTTTAAATTACGATTGATTGAGCAGGACGGGTGAGATTATAAGCGATCGAACATCCGTTTTCACCGTCCTCGGACACTTCAATTGTAACACAACGACTGGGATAACGTGCAGCAATTTGGACATATAGGTCGTCTGCAATCATTTCACAGCTCTTGTAGTTGAGTTGCAACACACCGTCTTTGTATAAGTTTTCCAACCAACGTTTGAATTGAATAAATTCAATGTCTCGATCATTATGGAACACATCAATTGACACTTTAAAATGGAATATGTGACGATGCGGACTAGCCAAAAAGCTAACATCGTATTCATCTCCGGTGGCCAGTTGTGGATCAGTTGCTGCCGCCGGATAGCAGTGAATGCCTTCTTTTCGGAATGTAACCCAAATTTGACGACCTGCGGCATCTTTGATGCGTTCAACAGTTTCTCTTTGTTCTTGTATCATTTTTGCAATAACTCCATAGTTACAATTTTACCAATTGATTCTGACAAGTCTTGGTCAGAAGTGACGATATGTAATTTGACACGACTTTCGTCTTTCCGTTGATCATACCAACGAGTTTCAATGATCGTGCCACCATTGACAGCCTGCACACTGAACCTGATAGGATCCGGTAAGTCGATTTTGTTGGTCTCATCATCACAGATGGCAAGAGAACTAGGCACGGCACCACGTCCTCTTCGACGAACCTTGGGTTCTTCCTCATATCCTCTAACGTCGCGATTGAAATCCCAACCCCATTTCATCAAGTTTGACCATAACCATCTAATCATTTTATTACCTCATCTTGTGTGTATTTAGACCAGTCTGTAAACACTGATCGTTTTTGCAAGTCGTGTAGGCTGTGACACCATACTCCGGGATTGGTTGCTCGAAAGTCCTTGTCGTCCAGTTTAAGTGTAGCATTATAACCCAATTGATTGATGTAGGGCAACTTTACTGAAATCATTGGAATAAAGTTATGGTTCTCGGTCAATCCACTTTCCAACAGGCCTTCTACACAAGTGCTATCAATGTCCAAGGTACATAGAATGTTACGTTCCAATACCGAATGAATCATAGTTTCCCACGGAGCCCAGCCTGCACCATCGTTTACCGCAAGACAAGGGAAACTCATGTTTGCTCCAAAATACACATGTTCAATATGTTGACTGGTATCTAGTAGTGCGCGAGAATCCCGTACTATTTCAATAATTTTATGATAGTCTTGAATACCAACTACAAATAGAGTTTTCTTACCGTAGGCAGGAGTATGTTCAACTTCGGTGCCAACAAAAAATTTAACATTATCATGCTCGGGTCTATTCATTATATAATTCCGGAAAAATTGAACGGTGATTTTGATTTGTTAGTTGATCAAATTCTTCATACCGAGGAAGATGTGTAGTTTTTCTTTGACTTTGAGCCAAGTGTATTTGATCTAGTAATCTTTTTTGCAGCGGCATTGGTAGTTGCTTACTGTATTCAATGTTGTTGTGATTTACAGATTGTAACACATTTTGCCCTACAAAGTCAAATCCATGCCCTCCAGATTGGCTAACAATAAAAATATTGTCCGGACCTGTGTATTCAAGCGCAACATCAATGGCTTCACCGATGCCAACAGCACTCAATGGAAAATAAACCATATTTGTTTGGATGTCTGAAAAATCTCTGGACAGTTGTTCTAAATTAGATTTAAACTCGGTCCAAACAGCCCCATTGCGAATATATTCGAATCGACAACCAGTGCTCTCAAAACTAACTATAAACGTTACGTTAGCAAAGTTTTTTAACAGTTGGTAAATTTTATTATTGCGAATTGATGTTAAATTGGTTGTCACTTCAATTTTGATAAATGGATTGATCTTTGACAAACGTTCAAGTAAATCAAAATTTTCTTTAATCAAAAACGGTTCACCGCCAGCCAATTGCAGAAATTTCAAATTGATTAGATCTACGTCACTGACAGTTGGAAATATTCGAAACTTTCGAGTCACTCCTTTGAGTTCGGCCCATTTACTACTCCAACTGGGACCACAATACACACAATTGAGATTACAGGTATTGCTCCAACGCAGATCTAAATGCTCCAGTTGAAAAGAATCAGCACCGTTGAGGTTATGAAAAAAATTGTCGTATTGATATATGCTTCTACGACTATTGACATCGCCGCTGGCTTCTCGATCCCAACAGGTTTGACAACTTGGATGTTGTTTATCGTCAATTACAGATTTTCTTATATCTGTAAACACAGGATTATTTTTGACATCCTTAAACTGTTCAATCGGCACGGTTGCTGTGTTAATGCAACATACTTTACCACGGCCGTCGGGATCTAAACTTAATCCTGCCCATGGTGCTGCGCAGAAGTTTTCCCTCATGATGCTTCGAGTTGATCTAATTTAGATTGATCAAACTCGATATCTTCATCTTCAACTTCTTCAAACAATGCATTAAACTGACTGTGTGCATTTTTGGCTTTTTTGCCTTTGAATCCTCTAGTGCCTACAATGTCCATCCAATAACGATCATAGTGTTCGATAATAGCTTCGGCTTCGGCGCGATCTGCGGTGGCAAAAATAGCATCTACTATGTCTTTGAAACGAGCATGGTCTCCGTTTTGATTCCACATCATAGCCGGCCATGATCCGTTGTCATATTCACGGTTGGCACGTTGAACTGCTTCGAGATGCATCCAAACATTATGGCCCATCAGTAGTGCATAACTGAAACTATCCCAACTAGTCTTGCCTTCTTTGCCAATCTTGTTTAGGTCACCTGGCTTGTAATAACAAATGTCCTTCATTTGCAGTTGTAGGCTGATCGGACTTTCATCAAAATGATCAATCAGTCTATCGGCTACCACTGCCTGACCAAATGGACGAGTATCTGTGCTGTATTTCTTGTCGTCTACAATAGGACTCATTCTATAGCACCATTTGTCGTTGTGCGGAAGATCGATATGATGATATACCTGACCATTTGCCGTAGCCAGGAACGGTGACGCACAGTCGAAACTGATGGTAAATGCTGGATTCACATACTTACGCACAGCTCTTTGGATGTCTGTTAGTAATACTGCCCACTCTAATTTACTTGTTCCTAAGAAGTGCATCCAATCGTGAATGCCTTCTTGAAGTAATCCATCGTGACGCAATGCCACAAGTCTACGCAATACCAAGTGAACGTCACACATGTTCTGCCCACCCATGCTCCAACCATCAAAGTGTGTGTCAGGATACATGTTGGGATCACAATAGTGCTTCATTGTGTCATACCAACGATCTGCATCGGCATGGTTGGCACCTTGTAACACGTTAAGCACTTTCATGCCACCATTCCGAGCACCTTTGCGATGACGCATGTAGTAGTCGTTGTTATACTTGGTGGCCGCTACAGCCTCTTCTAAGGTGGTAATACCACAGGCATCGCTGGCTTTCTTGTCATGAATAACCCAGGTAGGAATATCTAGTGTCATTCCGTAGTTGGCAATTCCGTCTAACCATTTGAGCACAGCTTCACGTTTCTTCTGTGCGGCATCCAGCAAGTTCTGATAATTTTTTGCATGATCGATCTTGACATACTTGATATTACCATTTTTGTCATGCTTGGCTGTGCCGTCGGGTTTGAGATCTGGCACGTGTTCAATACCCTTGGCCCGAAATTCGGCCATCTTGGTCACAACCTCTGAGCTAGTTGGATCACGCCACTCGCCTTCCCACAGGCCCTTAGCAATCTGGAATCCACCTGAGTCACCTAGCATTAATGTGCCTGGTTCACGGTTACGCACCATGTCTTCGGACCAGTCTTGCTTAGTAAGATCCAAGTTGGCGTGACCACCTGAATACAAACTCCATCGGTATGGAAACAGACCTTTAGAACTATTAAGCCAATTCATCTGTTCCATGTCTTTCATACCAGCTGGCATACGTGCTGGGTCTACATAAGGACCGTTTACAGGATCGCGTTGTTTGCCTATGTAAGTGGCATAGAAGCCTGATATAGCCGGCAAAAACACAGCGTAATCGTTTTGTTTAGCAGTTAAATTATCTTGGGCCATTTAAATTATCGATTAGTTCATGGTACCAGCGATCTACTAACGCAAGCATTTCGGCTTTTTTTGATCGCACGATTTCATCGCTTGGTGTAGTTGTCTTCCATTGATTGTATAGAATTACTACTGCAGCTAATTCTTCTACAGATAGATCGTGGTTGATGATATTGCAAATTTTTGTAAACTCTGTAACAAATGTTTCTTGACTGCTGACTATATTTTTAAGATTTATTTTAAAAATACCAGGATCCTCTAACATTCGTTTATATTCGTTAAACCAATTTATAGCCTGAAAAGACTCTTTTATTTCGGCACTTACAATCATCCAATTCCACATGTTAGTAGAGTCAATACAGAAAACAAATAACTTATCATTTTTATCAATGTATCTAGCAATTTTATTACTAGGATGTTCGACTATAACTCCAACCTCGCTATCTTTAACAGTATGGTTGAACTCATTACAACACGCTACAAAATGATGTTCCCATCTCGACCAGTTCAGTCGATATTTTCTATCTTGATTTGGATAATTAAGAACATCCGTGTATTTCAATTGATCGAGTTTTTCATCAATACCAGTGGGCATCAGAGAGTCTCTAGGTTGCCAAACATGAAATCCTGTTAACAAATTTAAACATCTGCTGATAAAATTTCCGGCTGATCCTGGTAAAAAATTTAAAACTACAAATCGCTTCATTATTTGCTTTGTGCTGGAATAATGTAAGTGTAAGTGGCCAATCCTGAGTCAACTGTGATTTGTGCCGCACCATCATCACTGATACGCATAACTTTGTCACCAGTTAGGTCCAGAATACTGATAACTGTTTTGATGGGCCATGACCATGTGCGTTTGAGTGTGCCGCTGACACCAGGTTGGAATACAAAGTTGCCAGCGTGTGTGCTATGGTCGCCAAAGAAAAACTTTAGATCACCATTTTCTGTTTTGGCCTGGAAGTTAACTTCCTCAGCATTGGCCTGTGCCTGCATCTTAAGGCGTTGAATAGCGGACACTGTGGGTTCAAATTCGATGTGCCAGTTGACACCTTTGAATTTAACAGTCTTGGCCTTTTCAGTTACAATCTCCGATGCCATAAAGCGATAGGTGTTCTTAAAATCTTTAGTGGCATTTTGAAAACTAATGCCATCGGGCTCGCCTGTGGCTTTCTTTGTAACACTGAGTTCAGCACCTTCTTTATATTCTGTAAGGTTCAAAAGAATATTAAGTTTTGCCAAGTTTGGCATACCAAACAGGCCAATGAATTCTGGGACTGGGTTGGCATACTCGCCCTCTACCACTACACTACGATCCTCGGCAACACCAAATATGTCAGTTGTCTTATCATCGCCTGTGATCTTAACCAGGTCGATACAACCCAATTTCAATGTGTGTTCTACTAAGTCTAGTAAATGATCTTTCATATATTTCTCCTTGTGTTTGATTATACTGGGTTTATTTAGATTTTGCAACGGGTTTAGGTAATATTTTTGCCAGGCTTTGACCACCACGCAATGAAGTAAACTCACCTGATTTTTGAAATTCTATCCACACACTAGGGCTACCAGTCTGGTGACAAAATATTTCTTCAAATCCTAAATAGTCAGCCCAGCCTCTAACCAACGAGCCTGGTGTGTAACCAGTAATACCTTGTTCAACTGCTTGCATGGCCTGGTGCCGATCACAATCATTAAAGGTCATGGCCAAAACACCGCCGGGCAACAACTTCTGATAAATTTCTTCAAGATATATTTTTACCAACTCAAACGGACGATAATCTAAATAGTTGTAGACCAAACAAAAACCAATTTGTTGATCAGGCAATCGATTTAAAATTGGATGATTAAATGATTCTTTAATCACATAAGGTCGCAGTCTATTTTTATATACTGGGTTAAATTGTTCCAATGTGGGCTCAAGCAAGTAATGACTTTCATCCACGAGATACAATGGATCGCTGGCTGTCATTTCGTGTATAAACGGTTCCAACATTGGATGTATAACCATTGACGGATGCTTCCAGTCGCATCGACTAGCAACTCGACTTTTTAATACTGATTCTGTATCTGCATCTCTTCTAATTGGTTTATTACGATGTAATCCTAGGTAGTCTTCGGTTTGTGCGTAGTCGGTTTCTAAATATCTTTCATATTCGGTATAATTTCGATGTAACCACGCTTGCCCTTGTTCAGCAATTAACCGCGATACTTCAGATTTTAAGTCTATTAATTCTTCTTCAACACTGACAAATACTGATTGTAATGCATGATTTTTTTCTTTAAGTCTTTGTTGAAATCCTGAATCAACTCCGGCCTGAGGCACATCAACCCGGTCAATAATCAACTCGAATCTATTACTAGATTCATATTGAAGATCTTGCATGGTCAACTCTTCCAAATGATTATGTAAGCGTATTAATTCAGTTAGGTTCATGTTACCACTCAAACAATGTTTGGAAAGTGTTTTCTGTATTAGTGGCACTAGCCAAGTCCCATTCTAATACACCTAACAAGTTGTCTAATTTTTGGTCCACCACTGTGGCTTCCATCTCGCTGTCGGCAAACGGAAGTTCTTTAAACCATTGTGGTAAATGTGTTTCGTCTGTAGGATAACCGATACTGGTCCATCCAAGTGGATTTTGTTTCAATTTACACACAATTGTTTTCATACCATCTACAATCTGCATTGAATACTTGTCGCCATTCATACGACGCAAATTGTTCCAGTTGAGTGCGGCTCGCACATGCCCTGGCATGTTGGCTTTGCCCAGTCGTTCTTCTTCTTTGCCATATTTGGTCAAGTTGTTTACACGTTTTGGGCTACCTTTCTCCCAACCTGGACGCTCTTTAAACACATATTTGAATTCACGAATCTTTTCAATAATGTCCTCGCGACTTGTACCAATCAGCACCTCATTGAGAATTTGACTTAAGAATTCTTGAATAACCTTAGGAGTATCACTGCGTTTGAGATCAAGACCCATGGCTTTTACTTTGCCGGGGCTACCATGTGTATCTACACGTTTATTCTCTTTGTCGTAATACATGACAGCATAACGCTTCTTGGTAATGAACAAGCCCTTGCTTGCAACAATTTCTCGACCGCCCTTGATTACTGATCCCATTTCTCTGGGCACATGGAATGCCCGTTCCATAAAGCCCGGAAAGCTATCATTAACTTGGTCAGCAATACTGTTATACAGTTGCACAGCAATTTCTCGATTCCAAGTCATATTACCTGCTTCTATTTCTTTTTGCAATACAGGATAGGCTGTAAAATAACACGAGTCTGTGTCACCATAAATGATTGCTTCACCTACGTGATCATATTTGCCAGTGATACACTCATTTACATGAGCATCCATGTGCCGGGCGATTGCACGACCAGTGAGAGTTGTGGATTGACCAATACGCTTGTCAAAGAACCTGCAACCAGGATTAAGAATAGCGCCATACAAACTGTTCAAGTTAATCTTCTTGACCAACTGACGTTTGTCCCAGTATTCTTCATCTTCTGCATTTTTACACTCTTTCAATTTGGCCTGCATCTCTTTACGTTCAGCATACCAACGTTTTAGTAACCCAGGAATAACTGCTTCCTTTTCGAAAGTAAAGATTGTGCCATTGGCAGTGATCATCCAAGGGCGATTGCTGTCAAAAATTATCTTCCATACGTCAGCGGCACTATGAACTGACTCTTCACCATCTTTCCAGTCAATGGTAATTTCTGTTCCTGGCTCTGTAGCCATTACTGCTTCATATTCCAAACTGCCAAACAAACCTTCCCATGCCGCGGCAAAACTACTGCCTCCTCTCATCTTATCACTGATATAACGATCCGTCATTACAGGTCTAAGTTGTCCTACAATAGTTTCTGGACCCATGTTAAGGGCTCTAATAGCACTGGGATATAGTGAGTTGATATCTATTGACCCTACATACTCATGGATACCTTTCTTAGGAAATGCAACATAAGCGCCAGCGGCTTGTGTGTCCTCATCGCTATACCGTTCCTTGCGATTGGGTACGACCATGCCACGCTCGTGGGCTTCGTTGATAATTGCCTGTTCAGTCACAGCCACGGCACCCATTGTGGTTTGCAGTAGCACAGTATTTTCGTGTGCTAGTGTGTTGGCTAGGTCTAAGAATTTTAATTTTTTATCCAACTTAGCCAGAATCATCGTGTCCTGTCTGTTGTATTCAATAAACTTTTTAAAGTTTTGATTATACAATTGATCCAATGTGCCTTCGAATACTGTTTTGGTTTCTTGTAGTTCATACTCAGCAATGGCGTCAAGTGAATAACTGTGACGTTCTTCATAAGTGTATTTTCGATACAGTTGCATATAGTCCATATGCACACGACCAATCAAATCGTAGGTCTCATTCTCGGCCCCAAAGCGTTCGAATATACGCTTCTTAGGATATTGATTCCATAAACAGAATCTACGTGTATCGTCTTTGCTGAGAATCCTAGTAACACGATTCACAGTATAAGGAATATCATAGCCCTCACTATTCCAACCGGATATTGCATCAGCATCTTCGATTAGGTCCAAGAAAGTTTTTAACATTTCTTCTTCCTTATCAAACACAACGCAATTTTCAAACTCCTGGGCAATCTCGTCAGCAGTCTCACGGCTCATGTGTTTGGGCGGAACTACCAGAGTGACCATTTGCTCTAGCCATTGCAGATATACTGAAATAGCAGTGATAGCATTGAATGGGTCTGTTGTTGGTGAGAAACCACGTTCAGGGTCAAAGTCAACTTCAATGTCAAAGAACGCTACGTTTAATCGAGGACCGTCTTGTCCTTTATAGTTTTCTTCTAGGCAACGGAAAATTGGATTGATATCAGACTCGTATAATTTTTTGCCGGATTGAATACGAATTTCTTTGCGAAACTCTTTGTTGTTTCTAGTGCTGAATCTGCTGACTGGTGTACCAAAGATACTTTGAAATTTACCACGAGGATCCTCGTAATAAAAAACATAGTTGGCTGGATATTCTTGATAGCGTCTTTGGCCATCTCGGCGTTCAACTACATGAATACGATCGTGTTCACGATCAAATAGTGCATCTATGTAACTCATTGTAGCTCATTATATAGTATATTTGTTGCTTTGTCTATGGAAGATTGAATTTTAATGTTCCAACTTTTATCCCAATTACGCATTATTTGTTGATTATGGTCTGCTATATCTATCCAACTTTGAGGTATAGTGTAGTCTGTGTTTCTTAAACTTCTTTCTAACTGTTCTAAAATTAATGTTTGTCTTGTAATCCAATGTTCTTTGGTGTCATAACTATGGTCTAGTCCATCATTGATTATTCGAAAACCAAGACTTGTCAAGTATTGTATTGTGCCCTTAGGGGCAAACAATAAAAATGGCCTTGGTAGTTGTAATGCCCTAAAAGTTTTTTCACTCAGTGCAATGACTCGATTATCATCGAAGTATGTTTCTATTACCAAAGAGACCATGCTTTTGGCAATAATATTTTCAATATTGCTGGTTTGCTCAAAATTACAATAAGGAACCAACGGCCTAATTTTTTCATATTGCCGCTGAAATATTGTATTATGTTCGTAATGCAACCGATCAAATATGGCCAATTTGTCGGCATAGGCGTGACTTGGTGTGAGTCGATAATCAATATTAAAACTTACAAATCCCTTATCTAGCCCAATATCAGACAATTTGTAAAACCAACTTTGTCGATTTGCACAAATACGATTGATAAAACAGTTATATGCCCGTTCTGGACTTGGTAAATTTTCTAAATTAAACGGCATATAATGTATGCCGTAAAACTCAGGAGAAATATTTAATATTGTTTGATTGGCACTTGTGGGCACTGTAATTTTGTTATCAGTCACCAACACTGTTTTGTTGGTATTTGATAAAAATTTATCCAGAACAACCGAATCAACTTGATCACCAAGAAAACCTATATAGTTTGTATGTTTTACAGCTTTACGCACATGAGATTTAGATGCTTGCATCCTGTCTTTATAATCATAACTTGTTCCAGACATAATAGTGTTGTTCAACGCCGGGCGATGTATACTTTGATAGTGTTTTAATATTTTTGAAATCAAAAACACTGGTGCTGGTGTTATTCCAAGTTGATTACAAAGATCTTGAAATTGTTCTATAAATTTGATTTCGTTGTCGTATAATGAAAGATCAAAAAAGAAATTGTCAACGTTAACATTTGATGGATGATTCTCGATCAACTGTTTACTGGTAAACAGTTTCCCAACTTCATCATTTATGATATATTTTTTTACAAAACTGTACCATGATCCTTGAAATGTTTTTTCATTATTGAATTTGACAGCTAATTTTGCTCGTTTGGGTGAGCAATAATCTTCATGTTCTTGTTTGATTACGTAAGAACGTTCGTCGAGTTTAGTAAATAATTTTTGAAGTCTTGCAACCCGAAACCATTTTTTGCTCTTGTTATTGTCTATTAGAATATTGACAATATTAGCTTGACCCCAGATCCACTGTGGCACCTGTGACTTATTTAAAATAAGAACTATTTGACCGTTGGTATTGAAATCATGTTGATATTTTGAATCATTTATCAATAATGTTTGTGCCTGTTCAAAAGTGATGTCATCACCACGAGGGAAACGATTACTTACAAAATCAGTTTGGTAAGGGACTTCCGGTTCAATTTTTTGCCAATCTTCAAAGTTTGTTGTAAATTTTGAACTTACGTAACTAAAAATTTTTTCATAATCTTTTTCTTGCTTGGCTAGAGTAAGATCCTCGTCCCAGGCATGAACCGAGTCACTGCATTGAAATAATGTTGAAAGAAATTTTCCTCCGCTACCGGGTGCAAATCTAACAATCAAAAACTTCTTTTTTTGGTCTTGCAATATATATTCTCCGTTTATGGCCGGGTAGCCATGATTCATGTTCGTAACGTGAACGACTCGATTGTTTGAAAACAATATTTATAAGGTCTTGCCTACCGAAGTCAGAATTGTTTCTAACAATTCGTGATCCTGTTGTTCACGACCAAATTCGCTCTTGTGTGCCAAGCGGATGGCTTTTTTAAGCACGTTGGGTTTGATATCCATTTCTTCGGCAATGGCCTTGACTGTGTCATTGAGACCACCAGTTAGTGTTTCGATTTCCATCATGACCTGCATACCTTCATTGATCACTTGGGTAAGTTTGGCCTGTTCTGCACCGCTAAAAATTCTACTATTGGACATTGGTTTCTCCTGTGTAAGTTTCACTATTATACACGATTATTTCATAAAGTCAATTGATCAACTCGAAGATTCGAGCAATTGACTCGTTATTTTTTTGTTGGCATTGATTACTTATTGCTAATAAATGGTCACTTTTAGTTTCACGGTAGCGAATTGTTCGACTAGGCCAGCACCTGGCCCACCTCGCAACAAGTTACAGTATTAGTTTGATTTGTTACGTTGTTCTAAATACTTACTAATTCCGGCCGCCACTGATATTCGTCCTGGGTATTGAGCTCGTACTCGAATAATACTGTCAATTACGGAGTTAAATGTATCTTTGGATCTATCTAAGACATTATTGTTGTGCCACCAGGCAATATTCCAATGTCCCCAGTCTGTGAGCTTTTGATAAGTTATGTTGGCTTTGTATTGATTGGCAAAGTCAGCGAATGATTCAATTTCGTGATAGTTATTTTTTTGTATACAAAATTGAAAGTCTACAGATTTTTTTAAATTATTCCTTACAAAATCTAATCCCAGCAACAGTTCATCCCAATTGCCGCCTCTAACTTGAGCATAGGTTTCGGCAGTGCTAGCATCGATACTGACGGTAAAAATGTCAATTAAATGGTCAATGTTGCTGAGCAGTGTTTGATTGCGACTAATCAAGGTTCCATTGGTAGTAATAGTCAATTTGATATTGTTGTGGGGATAGTCTTGCAAAGACTTTAAAAAAGCCAATCCGCTGTGGCTTGCAAAAATTTCTCCGCTATTCATTGGAATAAGGCGTATAAACTTAGTAGGATTGCTGAGAGCCCATTGTTTTATATGCTCGTATAGTTCAATTTGTTTGTCAATGCGATCCGAGTGCTTTTCGATAATAACGTCTTCTCTGCAACTGGGACATTTTAGATTACAACTACGATCCATATCTATCTTGATCGTTTTTGGAAAATCTTGAACCAGTGGCACTATTGCCGGACGGTTGGGCAAAGTGGCCAAGTGAGAACAGGCCCAACTACAGTAGGTAAATTCTTCGTCGACCACTGACTGTCTTACACGATCAGCAGCTTCATTTGTCCAAATGTCTTGTAAACTATTTTTGTAAATGTTGCCAATCGTGTAGGGCATAAATGCTTGGCAGTCACACAATTGCACATCACCGTCTTGGTCGATTTGTAAAGTATCAAACGGTAAGCGACAAAATTTACCCTGATATTTGGGTTTTTTGATCGGACTGTATTTGTAAAATTTTAATTGATCAACATGCATATACAATTACTTATTGTGTCCTATACTACTAGAAATATTTGCTTATACTATTTGATACCAATTTTCATATAATCTTCATACGGACCATCTGAGTCTATCAGATCAAGTGTTGCCTGATATATAGTTTTAGAAATAGGCAATGCTGTATCAAATTGTTTAAAATCTTTGTATTGATTAACCGCCCCGGGGTTATTGTTGCGAGCTTGAAGAACAACCATGGTTCCCTTAGGGATATTATCTAACCATGCTAGTCCTTCAATGTCATGGCAACTTAAATTGATCACTAGACCATTGGGACCAAGTTGTTGATAATCTAATTTGTTGGCATCTTTGAGCATGGCTTGAGTTTTGCTATCTAAGCCCAGTTGCTTCAGTCGTTGTTGCCCAACTTTGAGTGAGGTAGGATTAGTATCAACGTTGACAATTTGATCAAACGCGATATACTTGTCAAGCATGAACAACAATAAGGCCACATTGCCGTACCAAGATCCCAAAATATAAATGGTATCAAAGCGGTTTTTAATTTGAGATAGTGTGGCAACTGCCCAAAATCTTTCAAGATTAAGACTACTGCTTTTGCTACCGGTCAAAGTATCCGGAGATAATTCAACAAGGGGCGTAAGGATTTCTTGGGCGATCATAGCCGTCGTCTTCGGGATATACAGGATATGGATAGTCCATTACTTGCCATCCACGTGTAGTTGTGAGCCTTTGTTGAAGCTGGGGCTCCATGGACTGTTGGCCACACGTCCACCTTTGCTTTGACTCCAGGCATAGCCGGCTCTATGACCTGAACAGTCTTTGGTACATTGCGATCCTAAGAACGTGAGTTCGTTTAATTCATCTTTTAAAAACGTATCAGCAAATGCCTTGCATAGTTGTTGTATTTTGGGATTACGTGTGATTTCTATGTGATATTTTTTACGTATCCGTTCCTGGCTAGGGTCTTGATAGCCAGCATAGACTTTGTGGACACCAACTTCGTCAACAAGATCACTACAGTTAATGCCTGCACGTTCAGCCATGTCTTGAGTGCATGGGCTACAGGTTGTAATGATAATGCTGCCCGCAGGAATAGAACCAAAACGAGCATGATAGCTGTCAATAGCAGCACGTTCACCGTGAACTCGTCGTCCGTCTCTGGCAGGATAGTTGACACCCATTACACAACGGTTGTCGGGATCTAATACTGCGGCTGCAACCATGCCATATTGATCTGGAGCCTGTTGTTGACCCGCAACAACCATGTCACATAGACGCACTAGAATACGATCTAATTTGTCATGGTTACTGATTTGAAAATCAGCAAGTATCATTAGGCACCTAGTATTTGTCTTACTTGATTGACATAAGCACTGACATCGCTGGTGCCAATTTCATCAACATCGCCTACTCCGTAAGCAACTTCTTCAGCGGCCTGCATGACTTTGTCTGGTCCAAACCGCATCAACAGGTCTGTGTGCGCTACCATGATGCGATTGAGAATAGCCCGTTCAACTGCATCACTGGCAGTGCTGGAGCCTTCCGCCATGCCCGGTGTATGTGTGGGTTGTGTCAATTGAGAGAACTCACGCCTGGCATGTTGTAGGGCATCAACTGCATGAGTTGATGACATTGCCTTTTTTCTTTTGTCAGTCTTTTTCCATGTGACCACGGCTTGACCATTGTCAATACTTTGTATTTGACCTATCTGCCATGGATTGTCTGGATGTCGTACCCAGTCGCCGCGATAGACGCCTTCCGCCACACCTTGCTGACCATGTTTCTTGAGATCGTTGGCAAATTGTTTTTTGGTTGCTTTTACGATTCCTGCAAAACGTTTGTCACCACGCTCGTAGTCACCACGCTTGTCAGCAGCACCAGCATCAAGTGCCGAGGCTGTTTTATATTGTGCCAACTTATCTGTTGACAATTCGTTCAGACTTTCACTCAAGTCTTCATCTGAGAATGCCATAAAGTCATATGGTCCCCACTTTTGGCCTGTGCGACTGTCTATGGTGTCATCGTGATCACCGTATTCATAATAGTCATCACTGTAGATTTCCACACCGTCAAAGTTGGCATTGTAATCAATATGCAGTTTACGAGTCTTGCCATCAGGACAAACAACGCCACGATTCAACAAGCGTTCCACGTCCTCTTGACTCTTGATACCTTTTTGCAGGCTACCTGTGTCAAAGGTGCCATTATACCAGGCCGAAGCCAGGGCCTGGAAATAGTTGCCTGAATCTCCACCTTGCCCAGATGCAAATTCATTTACTGTGGATTCTTCTACATCACCCACTGCCTTGGCACGATTGTATTCATCGTAACCGTGATACACTTTGGCTTTTGCTCCAGGAACTCGTGATTGCGGGTTCTGTCTATTAGATACTATTTTTGCAATCATTGGGTCAACCGGTTCAGATTTTTTCGTTGGTTCAGATTTTTTATTTGCTATAAAACCCAATAGCCCTTCGTCGGTACCGGTTCTGGTCAGCACTCCTTTATCGATCATGCGCTTGGCCATGGGCCCTAGGTCTTTTTTGGCAATCGCGGCCTGGGCTCGTCGTACCGGATCGATGTAACTTACGTTGTCACCCCTGATGCTGGGTGCCGGGCCTTGATCAATGCCTTGAACTTGTCGTGTTTGACCTAAACTTTGAGCCATGCGACCTATTGCATTTGATTTTGATTGCTGCACGGGTTCGGTTGGCTCAGCAGCCGCTTGTGACTGTGGTTGGCTTGGTGCATCAGCAGGAGCATTTGGGAGAATATCAACCACTCGAGATTGCGGCGAAACTGATTGTGCTCGACCACTCATCTGTCCAATGGCCTGTGCTAATCGTGCATTGGTTTTCTCTACATGCTTTAACTGTTGATCAAGACGATCATTTTCATTGTCTAGACTGCCAATTTCGGTACCTTGTTTTCGATCCAGGGCCACCAGTTGTTGTAGCAAGCGGTCTTGTTCGTTGTTGGCACCTTTGATGGCGGCCAATTGCTGTTGACTGCGCTCATTAGAATCTATTTCACTTTTGGCCACAACTTCTACGTCGCTTCGTGCTGCAGGATATTGGGCACGAAGTTTTTGTAGTTCTCTAGCAACCTTGACATCGCCAGCAGGTACATCTGTATTACGATCTAATCTTTTTTTTTCTTGCAGTGGCAGTTCGCCTTGTCGAGGTATGCCAGGAAGTTCGGGTTGAACTGCATCGTGCCATCCTAGTCGTTTCAATATGGTCAACACTTCATCTGCGCTGGGCAACACACGATAGATAAAATGGTTTTTAATTGCGTCAGTTTTTAATCCATCATAGTAATCGCTGATTAAGTCAACACCTTTTCTGTCCAACACAATGTTGTCGTTGGGATCAGCAAACTCCAGGGTAACTGTAGGAAGATTGCCCATATTGGCCTTCACAATGCGTTGAAAGTTGCCAACACCAAATGCTCTGGGTGATTGTTTGTAACCGCCGAATGGATCTGTTTCTTCTGCTACACCTTTGTTTTTTTCTGCCCAGGCCTTTTTCAAGCGTTCTTGTTCGGCACGTAGTCTACGTTGGTCTGGATCCATAAAGTCAGGATCATCTGGATGACGTCTCGGTGTAGTGCCGCCGGATGGTTTTGGTCGACGTGATGCGTCTCCAGGACGGTTGTAGTCAATACCGGGCAAATCGTATGGGCCACCTTCGCTGACCACTTTGTCTACTGCACCTTCTTTGAGTGCTCGTTCGTACTGTGTGTTGAATAGATCCAATGCAAACATTTCGTTTTCCTTATGCTTCGTCGATGTAATCTGCTGAGTCGTTTACTTTGCGACGACGTGCTGCAAACATCTCCAAGGCCATTTCGGCCTCATCTAAATTTCTAAAACGTGTGGGCAATCGACGATTGCCATGACGAATTTCAAACCCGGACTTCTCATTGCCATGCACTTCCCATAGGCCGCATTCGTTGGTAACAGTTTTAACTGGTGCTGATTCTTTCATACTTACACCTGGTTCACCTGCAGGTTGTTGGGCAGGAATCTCACCACTCAATGCTGCACCTATTTCACTGTCAGCTTCTTTGATTTTTTGTTGTTTGGCCACCAGCGCACGATCTGTTGTGCTTTTTTCTTTTATGTCTGAGTCTTCGTGTTTTTTATCTTTGAGATCTGAGTCTTGACGGATTTCGTCTGACACCGTTTTCAAGTAATCAGCAAACGAAGATTTGACTCGGTCCAGCACATCCTCGCTGGTAACAGCTTCTTCCAATGGCTCGTCTGGCTCTTCGCCTTCTTCGCAGCCAACTAGTTTGCCAGCCAAGGGATTCTTAGGATCTGTTTTGGCTGTCAACACTGCCACAGTTTTTGGTTTGAATGTAGCTGAAAGTTGATTGACACTTCGTTGATTCGTGTTTAGTCCTTCTTCAATTACTCGAAGACGTTCAACAATAGTATAGATATCGTTATGGTCTTGTGTCACGGATCATGCCCTTACTGCCTTTAAATAACTCTTGAGCTGCCACATATACTTGCCATGTGCAGCCATTCTGTCTGCGGCAAAGTTAGCAACATCGTCACGACCCTCTTGAGTCGACACGTCAAACGCTTGTTTGCTCAAGTCTATCATGGTCTGTGTATCTGCGAGTAATTCTTCTAACATCAATCGGGCACGAGGAACCTTGATTTGGTCCTGTATTTGACTTAATTCTTGGAAGCGACTCAGGCTTCCGGGTGCATATTCTTCTGTGGTACGGATAAATTCAGCAATAGGATCTACTGCTCCAAATGCATCTTCATATATGTTGCTGAAAAATTCGTGCAATTCACCAAAATCTGGACCCTCCACGTTCCAATGAAACATGTGAGCCTTTAAGTAATAGGCAAATGTTGAGGCCAAGTAAGTTTTTAGTAAATCAGCTAGCATTATTTCTTCCGTTTATACTTTTTATACTCTGCAGGCGTGTTAGGCGTTGCGTCGTCAGTAGTGTATTTAGCACCCGTAAAGAAATGGCCACCATTTCTACTAATCATCCCGCCTAGCGGCATGGCTACAGGGGCTATACTACCGCTGACTGTGCTGCCCACAGTAGCACCATCTTCTCGTAAGTTGACAAATTCATGCAGTCTCATTGCGAATCCTTAGCACATTATTTTTTACATTTGCAGGGCCAAAATCTACCCGCATGTCTGTTACAGCGAGTGTGGCCAAGTGTGGCGGAACCAATTCATGACGTATGACATACTCACCCGGCTCTGCTTCAATTTGTAACATTTCTTCAAGATAGCAGTCAGTCCAACGCCAGGTTCTTTCCGCAAATAATTCGTCGTTGACATAGGTGCGATACGTGGGCTCAAAACTTTCCCACTCGCAGTCGATATTATACAACACCCGTATGAATTGCTTGGTCATGCTGTATTTAGTGGGAATCGTTATATGTTTTTGTATCGCATTACTACGGTAAGAGTTGTGCAAGATCTACGCGATCATAATCTCTAATTTGAAAATATCTTTGATTTGCCAACAACAACGCTAGATTATCTTTCCAATGCTGTCGCCACGTGTCTAAATCCATTGCTAATAGTCTATCTATTTCGGCGCTGTATAGTTGCCATCTTCGTTCTACATCGGGTTCACGATCATACGAGTAGTCTATAAATGCAGGTAATCGGATACCAACGTCTCGCAGTCGTTGTATAAAGTTACACGAGCTAAATGGTAAAATGAAATGTCCTTTGATCAGGGGATCCCAGGTTTTTTCAGTGATCATAATGGTATTGCCGTATTCAATGGTTTCTCCGTAGATACTTACGAATGTATTTTTATAGTATTCAACATGCGGAGGAGAATAACCACGATCGTCCCATTGTGGTTGTGTTGCATTTTCTAACTGGTCGATGTTGGTAAAAGCACCTGGAAATTCAGCTTGGCTGTATAAAAACAAACTGGGATCGTCGTCTCGATTGCCGACATAACCTAGCTCGCTGTAATTGCTTATTTTCGACACGAGTTGACTGCGATATTTTCTTGTACCATTGTATGTTTTTCCAGGCGAAACAAAAATTTTCTTTTTTGCATCAGCTGTGCTTAGTCGTGGTGCCTTGTAGGCGATCGCGTCATAGTAATACCATAATTGTGTATCTGGTGAGAATGGATACTGACTGTAATAGGCCTTGGTTCTATTGAACAAAAAGTCATTGAAAATTACATGATCATTGTCAATGGTAGGATCCCAACCATTGGTTATTGTCCAGCAGTCTCGACGATTGCATTGTTCTCTAACAAAATCTTCAAAGCCATGAAATATTCTAAAGTTAAGTTTTTGTCGGTAATTGAATTGAACTGAACTGTTGTAGCTATTTAGAACGAAAAAATCAACAGTTCCTGTATAATCTCTATCTACAAACTCATAATCATCACCATTGATATCCCACCACATCTTGATGTCGGTAAGAATGCCACGATCGGGCTTGTGAAAAAGGGTATACTTTGGACGAGCGCCGGTCATCTTATTCGGTATAGTAGATAAACTGTAGTGTTGGCCATGTCACTGCGATCCAATCTATAACCCCAAGACTGAGCATAGCGTTGCACCAAGCGATCATAGAGATTGCTTCGGCTCATGGCTTTTTGTCCAGGCTCAACATCTTTGTCGGCCGTGAAACGAATGGTTTCAGGCTGTTCCATTTCTATGAATTGACCAATAGCAGTCAACACTGTGGCAAACACACGCTGAGCATCACCGGCTCCGGAAATGTCCAAACGATTCCCACGCCAGAATTCAACCATCCAATCTTCATTGTCAGCATAGTTAGAATCAGTGTAGAAATTGATTGTTAGATTGGTGCCATCTGGCAGTCGCGCCAGGGCATCATATCTACGATCAAGATCGGGATCAAGGTCGTCATTGTTGTCCCACCTGAAAGCATAAGGTTGGTCAAATGCTTCTGTGACACCTTGTTTCTTCACTGGCCGCCAATGGAACACAGTCATTCCCATGCTGGGATATTCTTCATGCTGCCATTTTGGTCCCAAGATGTTCTGCACCACAGGAACAAAATATCGGCGATACAGGTTGGCACGGTTGTCACCTTTGGCAGTGAATGATATGCCAGGTGGCCGGGATTTTGCTATGTATTCGGGCAGTTGTTGCTTAATAATATTGAGAACTGTGCTCAATATGCGAACTGTGCTCTTACTGGCCGAGGTAGGTTTTTCAGGTGTATCATAGTCGCCATTTACGGCAAATGTAATATGCAAGGTATCATTGAACTCACTGCGGTCAAAGAATACATCCACCCATTGATTGTCTACTGTGGCGTGAAACAAACTGCGGGATCTTTTTCTATTGGGTTTATAGTCAGCTGGTGCATTGCCTAATTCTGTAAGTTGCTCAATAGGAACCCAGGCCATGATATCGGTCTTGTTCAACAGCTCGGCAGCAGCCCAGGCTCTGTGATTGCCATCGATGATCCAACCATCTGAATCTACCACAATGGGTCTGCGATCTACAAAGTTTGCGCTGTATTCGCCAGCATGTTCAGGGTCTATCACCTGCACTCGATTGTAAGGATCCGCTTCAGGTTCCTGTTCTTCATCATCATACTCTTGATCGGGCAAGTGTAAACTGGACAGTGAAACACGTTGTAGTTCATACTGCGGATAACGCAGGATCAATTTTTTTAAGAACCCACCGCCCTTTTGATCGTCTGGGTGTATACCATCTACATAATTCCAAACCTGTTGAGCCGAAGCAGTTTTAACAGATTCAACAACAAACTCATGGGCTTTCATCGTTGTGCTACTTGATAAGATTTAAATTGGTCTTTGCGTGACTGTAGGCCTTTTGCGGCAGGATTGATAGTTTTAGTTACAGCCGCGGTGTTGCCGAAATCTTTTATTTTTGTAGCAACACGATTTTGCCAATACCATACTGCCACTTTGGCAGCAACGTCGGGTCTAGCAGCCAAATCTGGTTGTTGTGCTAATGGCAATCCTAATGCAGCACCAGCTCTAGTATAATTGTCACGCCCGGTCAATTGTATAAACCCACGTCCTTTGAAACGTTCACCATCACCTTTGACCTTGTTGCCTAGGATCCGTGCCTTGCGTGGGTTCTGTTCGTACTTTTTAGTAAAGTAAGTTGGACTACCACGTTCTTCCATACTGGCAAAGTTTGCACTTTCATGGGCACATTGTGCCAAAAACTGTGCCAATTCGGTACCTTTGATTCCGCTGGCCACGGCAACTGCTTTTAATTGATCTACTAGTGAAGATTGTTGTGCAGGTGCCGCTTGTTGTGTTAAGGCAGCTGGTCGTACCGGTGCAGCTGCTGTTGATTGAGCAGTTGTTGCGGCTGGTGCTTGTGCAACAGGTGCAGTCATTTTTGCATTTGCTGCGCCACCACCTAGGGCCATTGCTCCAGCCAGTGCAGCACCACCTAGGGCACTTTTCCATCCTTCTTCTAGTTCTTCTAACTCCTCAGCAGGCCAACTGATAAAACTATTGCCGTTGATGTCGCCGGCTCGCACAACAAACGCACCACCGTTGTCGTATCCTTCGTCTTGGCCAATTTCCCAACCCATTGACGCCAGTGTGCGTTCGGCACGTGGATCTTCGTCACCTTGCCACCATTGTGCGGCCAGCTGACGTAGGATTTCTTCTTCGTCGGGCTGTCTATCGTCACCACCTGCGGGTGCAAATTCGCGTAGTCTCATTTAGCAATTCCATCTACGACGTGCTTTACATATGGCCTTGTCTGGAGTTTTAGCACAGCTGATGTTGTGCATTTTCATTTGACCACGACTGCGACTACAATAACTCTTGCGGCGCTTTGATGCTTTACTACCCTTCTTCAACTTTGAAGGCTTGGTAGTCACAGCAGTTTGTAGTTTTGATCCTGGGTGTTCTCTGCGATATGTTTTAACAGCCTTACGACTCATGCCATCTGTTTTGTCGCGATTGTTGGCTTTTTGCCATGCTTCGGTTTCTGATAGATTTTCTTTGGCAGGTTCCTGTGTCACAGCAAACACATACAACTCATCATCTGACAAACTTTCTAAATCTTCCCAGATTGCTTCTGCATCTACACCATTGCGATCAGCAAGATCAGTTATAATGCTTTCTATTAGATCAAACTCTTCAGACAATTCTTGTTGACCCCCGATAGCTTGTAGCATAGCACGAGCAACCACACGATCTTTTTCTTTTTCATCTTCGGGCAATTGAGCATACTGTTGAGTCATTAGTTTCTGACGCTGTGCTATCTTGGCTTGTAGTTTTTCTGGAGCCATTGTTTTGGAATCATCAAACATCTGTGGATTTTTAACAAACGCCTGTGCTGTTACATTCCAACCTTTGTGGATGGCATCGCTAATTGCCTCAATATCTGTAACACCACGATCAATCATTTGTTTGGCAAAGGACGCAGATTTTAAGTTGGCCTGCCAACCAAATGTATTGCCTGGACTACTACGACCATAACCATATGCTGCATCCAATGCTGCATCACTAATTTGTGCCAACTGTTGAACACTTAGTTGTTGACCTTCGTTAATGCTTTCATTGGGCACACAGTTACGAACTGGTCCACCATTTTTGCCCTTCTTGGTACCTTCTGCGTGTTTACCTGGCCAACAACGGGTATATCCATTTGCGTCTTTTTGACCTTTCTTGATTTCCATGACATTGCCGTGTGTTTCACACATGCCACAGTCTTCACACACCATTTCCATCTCAACCGATTCGTTGTGCTTTTTCTTACCAGCACAGTGCGCCCGTTGGCTGAAACCTTTGGGGTGGCTACAGTTGATACTGCTTTTGTATTTTTGACTCCACTTTTCAGTTATAAATTCATTAGCTTTCATTTTTTGTGTCCTCTACGCATATTTAGTTGCCAACGGGCCAGCTGTCCTTTTCGACCCTTTGCGTGGCTGGCCTTTTCTAGTTGAGCCATAGTGGCACCCTTAGGTATGCCATGACGCTGACTATCTCCTGGACGTCCAGGGCCCTTGCCATCAGCAAAGTTTTCCGCCACATCTTGCTGACCAATTTGAACCAACCACTCTAATTCATCATCAGCATCCTTGACATCATAGAATTTGACATTGGGAATCTTTTTTGCGGCAAACCACTTGTTGGCCACTTTAACCATAAGGGCACGATGTTGTGGATCACGAACATCCGGCTCGTAGCCTCCTGTTAAGTTGACCCATAACGCACTTGGATTGCCGTTCCGATCATAACCTAGCAATTCACGCCATTGCTGTTGCAATCGATCTGGCACATACTGGTCTAACTCTGTGTCACTCATCCACTCTTGCCCAATGTCAACACCTTCCGCCACACCTTGCTTGCCCGAGATATTTTGTACCGCTTTTAAGTGTCCAGCACCCACCACATAGACTCCGGCTTTTCTTGTGGCTAGGTATTGGTCTCTAGTATCAACTGTGGCCGCTCGTGCTATCTTGCCTGCACGATTGGGATATTGCTCCCAATTGCTGGGCCACATCAAAGCCTCGCCGGCTTTGAGGAATTGAGTGAGATTTTCTTCAGTAGCCGGCTGTTGACTCATTTTGACAAAATCATATTTGCCTTCGCTGGCCAATGATAGAAATTTTTCCAGTGCCGAGGCAGTGAATCCCATGCCTTGGAACGAGTTGTCTTGGGCAGTGACCATGAGTCTATTGAATATGGTGTCTTTGGGATCCACACCTACTCGTTGTATTCTATTGTTGGCATCTACATTGGCAAACAAAACATAAATCCATTTTGGATCATTGGGGCTGGCAGTTTTTGCTACCTCGTCATCAAAACTGCCCACATAGCGGTCAATCACCCCGCGAGTGTAGGCACGATCAGCACCGTTGCCTTCGTACCAGGCACCGTGTTGAGCCGCTATGGCTTGAACTTTTTTCAATGTCTCAGGAGACAACTCCAAGGGCTGGCCGTGTTGTTGTCCAACTATTACGGTGTTGGGGTTTAGGAATATGGCAGATTCTGTCAACTTGCCTTCCGCCACACCTTGTTTGCCAATTTCTTCTATGTCCTTGTCTGCTACTATTCGCACAGGAATACTTTTTGTACCCGACAATTTATATGCCCAGAATCTATGATGACCATCTAATACCTGATATCCATTTTTATATTTGCGAACCAACAATGGTGGCAACTTGTCACCCTTCTTTAAGCCAGCAACAATCTTTTCAACATTGGCTTGGCTTTTTGGTTGATTCATCTTTGAATCTGGCTCAAAGCCCACAAGTTTATTAGCGGGTATGTTGACAACTGGTAGGCTATCAAACCCTGTGTCATCTACTTCTGCCCCAAAATAGCCAGGATCTGTGTGGAGTTTGACCTTGCCTTCCGCCACCGCCGGCGCTTGTTTTGTTAGAGTATAAGTTGCGCCGCCTGGCATATCGCTTCTTGCTAAATCGTAACCGCTACCAGTGACGTAGCGTCGAAGCATTCTATCATACAGTCTAGCTCTGCTGCCGGTAGGGTCATCCTCTTTTTCTGCACTGAAGTTTAACCGCGCTGGTTTCTTCTTAGCAATAAATTGTTGCATGGCAGTCAATACTGTGGCAAACACACGAGGAGCATCGCCTTCACCGGTGATTTCCATGTTTTCATCACGCTCAAACTCTACCATCCAACTGTTGTCGCCTTGAGCCATAAACAGCACGATCAGTTCACTGCCGTCATCCAAGTCAGCTGTGGCATGCCAGTCACCATTTTGTTTGCTCCATTGTATAGTGTAAGGTTGATCAAAGGCTTCTGTGATTGGTTCGGTCGGAGTCCATTCGAAACTTTCAACTGGCACTGAATATTTGTCACTGAGTTTTTGTAACAGTGCATCTAGCGTGGCAACAGGAATATTTTGGGCGACCACACGTCGGCCCTGACTGCCTGGAACTGGACGATAGTATACATCCACATGTTCAGGATCAATGATACGTGTTTCTGCCACAGGCTTGGTCCAAGCACGGGCCGGCACATTCAATGTTTTTTCCAAATGTTTCAGCGTGGCCGTTGTCAGCAGGTCAGTGCTGTCACGACCGGGTTGATAATACCACCGGCCCTTTTGAGTTTGTCTTAGGCCCATGATTCTCAAATCAAGATGGTCGAAACTGCGGCCGCCTTTGGCCACATCAAAGAAGTAGAGTGTATCAGCAGGGTTTGCACTTTCTGTAACGCTTTCCGTCATGATCGGCACCACTTCAACATCTGCACCCGGTGCAGGAGATAACGATCCTTGACTGCGTTGATCCTGCAACCAGGTTTGAGCAATGCGATTGGCATCTGCTTGATTGTTGCCCACACCACGGAAGCGCCACACTTCTTCTCCGTCCAACATGACTTTCCACTGTCCACTAAAACTGTTGCCTGCCGGTGCTGAACTGGTCTGATATCTGTTGCCAAACAAGTCTCTGAATGAGTAATTCGTGTCACGACCATCGGTCCTGTTCTGCGGGAAATTCTGTGCCACGTCTACAGGCACTTCAGGAATGTCATCCGAGGCTGGCGCAGACTGCAGGCTCAGCACGTCAGGACGCACACCATTTCTACGGGCTGTGTCGTGTAGCACGGCTAGAGCCTGATCCCGACTGGCACCACTTACAGTGTTCAGTGTTTCTCCAGTGGCACTGTAGATTATGCGCCAGTTGCTGTTTGATTCGGTGCCTCTAGTTCTCACACCAAAACGGTCATAATTTTCAGCGGCAATGCTTCCCATGGCCATGCGTTGTGCTTGAGCACGATCGGTTATGGGTCGGCCGTCCACACTGAGGTTGGCAGCCGAGTTACCAGTCGCTCTGTTGTAGATTTCCCAAGGGCCTGGGCCGGTGGGTCGTAGACTGTTAGGCAGGGCGCCTTGATCAGCATCACCCACGGGTCTGGCACCAAACACCAATCTAGCATCTACTGTGCCTATGCCGTGGGGCCCAAAATTGATATAATCATCTAATCTTGTGTTTACATCTGATTGATTGCGAGCAGAGAATTCAGTGTCGGGAATTACCTCACCAGTGCGTCTATCGAACAGTTCATAGGTTCCTGTGCCGGTCTGTGTTGCGCCAGGTTTGTCTAGTT
>Ga0304729_1000003_pt1 | contig 202212 bp, 199 predicted proteins | sample C_131016_MF_Meta_FD_190475 | JGI IMG/M metagenome (GOLD analysis project Ga0304729, IMG submission 190475) | Freshwater microbial communities from Lake Croche, Canada to study carbon cycling - C_131016_MF_MetaG (v2) (version 2) | ecosystem: Environmental > Aquatic > Freshwater > Lake | place... | reverse complement strand
ATGGCAGCTACAACTGCAAGTGGCGTTGGCGCAGCGGATCGTCCGCTTCTCGACAAGGCCTGGATGACGTTTGCATTCGGCATTTACTTTGTCTTTTACATGTGGGTTCGTTGGTACGAAGGTGTTTACGGCTGGTCCGCTGGTCTTGATTCATTCGCACCAGAATTTGAAACCTACTGGATGAACTTCCTGTACACCGAAATTGTTTTAGAAGTCACCACGGCTTCTATCCTTTGGGGTTACATCTGGAAGTCACGTGACCGCAACTTGGCTGCGATTCAGCCACGTGAAGAACTGCGTCGCAACATGACCCACCTGATTTGGTTGTTTGCTTATGCAAATGCCATTTACTGGGGTGCTTCTTACTTCACCGAGCAAGATGGCACTTGGCATCAGACGATTGTTCGTGACACCGACTTCACGCCGTCACACATCATTGAGTTCTACCTGAGCTACCCGATCTACATCATCACTGGTTTCGGCGCGTTCCTTTACGCGAAGACCCGTCTGCCATTCTTTGCAGATGGTCTTTCACTGCCTTACCTCGTGACTGTTGTTGGTCCGTTCATGATCCTGCCTAACGTAGGTCTGAACGAGTGGGGTCACACCTTCTGGTTCATGGAAGAATTGTTCGTAGCGCCTTTGCACTACGGCTTTGTCTTCTTTGGCTGGTTGGCTCTGGCCATCGCTGGTGTACTTCTGCAAGTATTCTCTAGCTTCGGCAACCTGATTGGCAACACGATCTGTGAAGCCGTTGATCAGGGTCTGATCGCTAAGTAAGCGAGAATCTGGGAGATGAGTTTTGGGGTAACCCAGGGCTGATTGACCAGGACACCTAGTTTGGGCGGCGGTGAAAGTCGCCGCCTGAACGACAATAAAAAAACCTTTTGGAGGTATACATGAGCGCACTTAACTCAGCGGTTCGGTCACATGCCGAAGCTGTGCAGGTCTCGCGGACGGTCGATTACATCGGTCTGTTCGTGTTTTTCTTCGTTGTCTGTGGTTCTTACCACATCCACGCGATGCTCACCATGGGTGACTGGGACTTCTGGGCTGACTGGAAAGATCGTCGTCTTTGGGTCACCGTCACCCCGATCGTTCTGATCACTTTCCCAGCGGCAGTCCAGTACTTCCTGTGGGAGCGTTTCCGTCAGCCATGGGGCGCCACGATGTGCGTTCTTGCGCTGCTCTTCGGTGAGTGGATCAACCGTTACTTCAACTTCTGGGGCTGGACCTATTTCCCTGTGAACTTCGTGTTCCCAGCGATTCTGACCCCGGGCGCTATTCTTCTTGACACGGTTCTGCTGCTGTCTGGGAGCTACCTGTTCACCGCCATCATTGGCGCAATGGGCTGGGGCTTGATCTTCTATCCAGGTAACTGGCCGATCATGGCACCTTTGCACGTTCCAGTTGAATACAACGGCATGCTGATGTCTATTGCGGACATCCAGGGTTACAACTACGTCCGTACGGGTACTCCTGAGTACATTCGTATGGTTGAAAAGGGCACCCTGCGTACGTTCGGTAAGGACGTAGCACCGGTATCTGCGTTCTTCTCGGCCTTCATGTCCATCCTGATTTACTTCATGTGGCATTTTGTTGGTCGCTGGTTCGCTACCGTGCGCTTCATCAAGCAGTCTTAATTGACGGTTGAGCGTTAGAAAAAAGGACCGGGAAGGCGTTGAGCCTTTAACGGTAGATTAAAAACTCGAGAGAGGAAGAACCATGAAACTACTCAACAAATGGTCCGCTGTAGCCCTGATGGCTGCTGTGGCTGCGACGAGCTTTTACGCTCCGACCGCATCGGCGCACGGTGAGAAGTCACAGGCTGCGTTCATGCGTATGCGTACGATCCACTGGTATGACCTGAAGTGGTCAAAGGAAGTGGTTAAGGTGAACGAAACGGTTGAAGTAACCGGTAAGTTCCACGTGTTTGAAGGTTGGCCTGAAACGGTTGACGCTCCAGAAAATGCGTTCTTGAACATTGGTATTCCAGGCCCTGTCTTCATCCGTAAGGCTTCTTACATTGGTGGTCAGCTGGTTCCACGTTCAGTTCGTCTTGAAATTGGCAAGACCTATGACTTTAAGGTTGTTCTGAAGGCGCGTCGTCCAGGTGACTGGCACGTTCACACCATGATGAACGTCAAAGGCGGTGGTCCGATCATTGGCCCAGGTAAGTGGCTGACGATTGAAGGCTCCATGGCTGACTTCAAGAACCCGATCACCACCCTGACCGGTGCAACGATCGATCTTGAAAACTACAACCTGGAAAACACCTACTTCTGGCACACCTTGTGGTATGTGCTGGGTCTGGCGTGGATCATTTACTGGGTCCGTCGTCCGGTGTTCCTGCCCCGCTTCCTGATGGTCAATGCTGGCCGTGCGGATGAGCTGGTTTCTGGCACTGACAAGAAGGTTGGTATGGCATTCGCTGCGGCGACCATTCTGATCGTCATCTTTGCGATGTCTGCGGCGAACGGCAAGTACCCGATCACTATTCCTCTCCAGGCAGGTACGATGCGCGGCATCAAGCCAGCTGTTGATGAAAAGTCAGCGGTATCGATCAAGGTTGAAGATGCGACCTACCGTGTCCCAGGCCGTGCGATGCGCATGAAGCTCACCATGACCAACAATGGCAACTCTGCTGTTCGTTTGGGTGAGTTCTACACTGCATCGGTTCGTTTCCTTGACTCTGAAGTCTACAAGGACACCAGCGGTTACCCAGAAGATCTTCTGGCTGAAGACGGTCTGTCTGTCAGCGACAACAGCCCACTGGCTCCAGGTGAGACCCGTACGGTTGATGTGACTGCATCAGACGCTGCTTGGGAAGTCTATCGTTTGGCCGACATCATCTATGATCCAGACAGCCGCTTCGCCGGTCTGCTGTTCTTCTTTGATGCTGCGGGCAACCGGACGATCTCTCAGGTTGACGCTCCGTTGATCCCATCCTTCATGTAAGGCCTTGAGGTGCCGGGTTCGCCCGGCACCTGATGGTTAGGGAATGGAGGGCTCCTCATCGTATGGTGAGGGGCCCTTTTTTTTTATGGGGGGGGTGGTCACGATTCTTCAGGCTAGAATAGAGTACCTATTCTTCATCACTTTTAATGCTCCCTCATGTTTGTTGATTCCCATTGCCATCTCGACCGTCTCGACCTCTCGCCTTATGATCAGGACTTTTCTCGGTTTGTGGCGCTGACTCTTGAGGGCGGGGTGGATCACCTTCTCTGCGTGTCCATTACCCTTGAGAAATTTGGACCCATGCGGGCTTTAATCGACCCTTACCCTGAAATCTCTGTTTCGGTAGGGGTTCACCCAACGGAAGAGGATGGTGAGGAACCCACGATAGAGCGGCTCACCCGCCTCGCTGAAGATTCCCGTGTGGTCGCGATCGGTGAAACCGGTCTCGACTATTTTAGGATCGATGGGGATATCGATTGGCAGCGGGAGCGATTTAGAACCCATATCCGAGCAGCGATCGAGACTTCAAAGCCTTTGATCATCCATACGCGGGAGGCTCGAGAGGATACGATCAGGATTCTTCGGGAAGAGGGCGCCCACCGGGTGGGTGGTGTGCTGCATTGCTTTACTGAAGACTGGGACATGGCTCAGGCCGCCATGGACCTTAATTTCTATATCTCGCTGTCAGGGATTCTGACCTTTAAGAACGCGCAGCAGATTCAGGAGGTCGCGCAGCGTGCGCCCTTGGACAAACTCCTCATTGAGACCGACTCACCCTATTTGGCGCCGATGCCGATGCGCGGAAAACCCAATTATCCCCTCTACGTCCGATATGTTGCCGAATGTCTCGCAGCGCTTCGTGGCCTGAGTGTCGAGGAGGTCGCAGCACATACCACCAAGAATTTCTGCCGCCTTTTTCCGCTGGCAAAAATCGCTGGCCCGGTATCAGGCTATCCGCTACAGCAGGGTTTTTCCAGCTGTACAGGGGGGCACTTGACGGTTCCGAAGGAACAAAAGACACAGCAATCGCCAGGCAATGGTTTTAAGACCACCCCACAGCCTTTGCAGTCATAGAAAAACTGACACGCGGTCGTGGGCATGATTTCAGTTTCCGAGTGCCCACAATAGGGGCAACGAAGGGTCGACTTTAGGATCATTGCGGTGTCCATTCGATCCACTGATAGTGCCAGGATAGGATGACGATAAGACCAAAAATGACCCGGTACCAAGCAAAGACGATGAAGTCGTGATGGGCAATATATCGAAGCAGCCAACGAACACACATGAAAGCCGACAGGAAGGCTGAAAGAAAACCCACGATCCACATGTCCAGATCTTCGAGGCTCAAAAGCGCCCGCTCTTTGTAAAGCTGGTAAGCGGTCGCCATCAACAGGGTGGGGATCGCGAGAAAGAATGAAAATTCCGTAGCCGCCTTCCGCGAAAGGCCAAAAAGAAGACCACCGATGATGGTGGCTCCTGAGCGGGAGGTCCCAGGGATCAGGGCAAAGGCTTGGGCAAGACCTAAGAAGAGGGCATCGAGGGCGCTCATTTCTTCCACGGTCTCAATCCGTATGCGATGCGTTCTTTTTTCTGCCCAGATAATGATGAGAGCCCCCACAATAAAGGCGATAGCCACCGGGATGGGGTGAAAGAGACTGGCCTTGATGGCTTTTCCAAAGAGAAGCCCGAGGATGGCGAGGGGAAAAAATGCAATGAGAAGATTCAATAGGAAACGTCTTGCTGTGGGATCACTTCCGGCATGGCTAAGGACGTAGCCAAGCCGCCGCCGATACTCCCAGCAGACCGCCAGAATGGCGCCCGACTGAATGACAATCTCAAAGAGCTTGCCGCGATCGTTGTTAAATCCGAGAAGATCTCCTGCAAGAATCAGATGGCCGGTGCTTGAGATGGGGAGAAACTCCGTCAGGCCTTCGACCATGCCAAGAATAAAGGCTTTGATTAAGAGGACGATATCCATAGAAGGCGTTCGCTCGGGTGGATCAATCAGGCCCCCTATCCGCGGGGGGGGTCACGTCGTCCTATTGTGCCAGAGTCCGCCCAGTCAGTGCTGCATTCAGGCCATAAGCGCTGTCATCACGAGGCCTTAGAGCTGTGATAATGTCAACAACGATCCCTTTTCAGGACATTTGCATGGACCCACGAATCCTGGTCTTGAACTCCGGAAGTTCATCCGTTAAATACCGACTTTTTGAACGACAGACCTCGGGTCGTCTGTTCGTTCTGGTCTCGGGTCTGGTCGAACGAATCGGTGAGGCCGACTCGCAAGCTGGAAACCATCAAGCTGCGCTTGATTTTCTCGTGGAGGGCCTTGAAGCAGGGGGGTATCTTCCCGCTGACAGTCTCATGGCAATCGGTCATCGTGTGGTCCATGGGGGTGAAGCCTTTCATCAGGCGGTAAGGATCACGCCTAAGGTCCGAGCGGCCATCGACGCGGCGACACCGTTGGCTCCGCTTCATAACCCACCCAACCTTCTAGGGATTGATGCCTGTCTTAAGCGATGGCCGAAGCTGCCTCAGGTGGCGGTCTTTGATACCGCGTTTCATCAGACACTGTCAGCTTCAGCCTTTCGTTATGCCATCCCTGATGAGGCCTATCGGCGCTACGGCATCCGCCGTTACGGGTTCCACGGGACGTCTTTTGCTTCCATCACCCACCAAGTCGCGGCCGTGCTTGATCGTCCTAAGGAACGGTTGAATCTCATTGTGTTGCATTTAGGGAATGGCGCCAGTGCGTGCGCTATAAAAGGCGGCCGCAGTATCGATACCTCCATGGGGATGACACCGTTGGCAGGACTGGTCATGGGGACCCGCTCTGGTGACCTTGATCCTGGTAGTGTTTTTTACTGGATGGAACACGCTCATTTAAGCCTTAAGGAGATGGATCACATATTGAATCAGGCGAGCGGCCTCAAAGGCGTCGCGGGAACGAATGATATGCGGGATATCCTCCTCAGGACGGGTGAGGGGGATGTGGCGGCTCATCTGGCGCTCGATATTTACGTGCACCGCCTTCGTCATTATATAGGGGCTTATCGCGCTGGCCTCCCTGAGCTCGATGCTCTGGTCTTTACCGGGGGGGTGGGTGAACATGCCGCTTCCGTGAGGAGTATGGCCTGTCGTGAGCTTCATCATCTCGGGATTGAACTCGATGAAGAGCGGAATAAATCCCCACGAGGGGGCATCTTGAATATCCACGCGGCCCGTTCTGATGTTCCGATTATGGTGGTCCCCACCGATGAAGAGGGCGAAATCGCCCGTCAGACCCTCGATGAAGTCTTAGGCGTAGGAGCGACATGAGTCGGGCCGTCTATGTCACCGGTATTGGGCCTGAGAGCGGTAAGGTTCTTGTGGTCCTTGGCATGATGAGCCTTGCTCATAGGGAAACGGCCAAGGTGGGTTTTTTTAAGCCTATTCTGGACAGCGTCGCTGAGGGTAAACGGGATGAAGATATTGAATTAATTCTTCGGCAGTTTGAGCTTGAGCAATCTTATGAGGATTCTTTTGCCTTTCACGCTTGGGAGCTTGAGGCGCTTCTCGGCGCTCAAGATGAAGAGGGCGTCGCCGAGCGACTCATTGCGCGTTATAAGCATCTTGAGGCCCATTGCGACTTTATCCTGATGCAGGGGACCGACTTTCGGGGGGCACATTCAACCCTTGATATGGACCTCAATGCCTTTATCGCCCGAAATCTCTCAGCAGACTTAGTGGTGGTTGGGAGAGGAGACGGACAGAGTCTTAAGAAGGCGATGGATTCTCTTCAAATCGCCGTTGATGCCTTTGGCGAAAAAAAATGTACAGTGCGTGGGGTTTTCTTCAACAAAGTGGCCCCTGAGGATCTAGAGGAGGCGAAGCTGCAACTGGCTGCAGCCTATCAAGAGGGCCATATCCTGACCGCGGTATTCCCCAAGGATCCAAGCCTTGCGGCACCGACCCTTGGGCAGGTGAAAGAGCAGCTGGGTGCGACCGTTCTTTTTGGCGAAGACCGCCTCGATGGCTTGGTCGAGGGTCACCTCGTGGGTGAGATGTATCTTGAGAATCTTCTCATAAGGCTCAAGCCGGGGTATCTGGTTCTGACCACCGGTGATCGGACCGATCTTCTGGTCGGGATGGTTCAGGCGGATCAATCGATCCACTATCCCCGCCTGGCGGGACTTATTTTGACCTCAGGGATTCCTCCGGCCCCCGAGATGTTGCAGTTGATTGAGGGCTTAGGCCAGACCTTGCCGATGCTTCAAATAGAGGAGGATACCTATCAGGTGGCTGCTCGGCTTGAGCATCTTCATGCGGACATCCGCCGGAAAGATCCCAAAAAGATCCAGCAGGCGTTGAGGCTTTTTGAACGTCATATCGGGATGGATCGACTCCTCCCGGCCTTCGCTACAATGAACTCCAAGGGCATCACGCCAAGGATGTTCACTTACGATTTGATGTTGAGGGCACGCGCGCAGCGGCGACACATTGTCCTGCCTGAAGGAGGGGAGCCGAGAATACTCAAAGCGGCGGCTTATCTTATGGAGCGGAACCTGGTCGAGCTGACGCTGCTTGGCAACCGGCGAGCCATCGAGCGGGTCCTCAAGGATCAGGGGATTGTCCTCGATCTTGAGAAGATTAACCTCATCGATCCTTCCAACAGCCCAGATCTTGAGCGGTATGCGGAGACTTATTTCGAGCTTCGGAAGGCGAAAGGCGTGACCTTGGATGCAGCCCGGGAAACCCTCTTGGATATCGCCTATTTCGGGACCATGATGGTCCATCTGGGGGAGGCGGACGGCATGGTTTCAGGCGCCTGCCACACCACCCAACATACGATCAGGCCAGCCCTCCAGTTCATCAAGACGCGGCCCGGGTTTTCCCTTGTTTCTTCGATCTTTTTTATGTGTCTTCAAGATGGCGTGGTGGTGTATGGCGATTGTGCCGTCAATCCCGATCCTACAGCCCCTGAACTTGCCGAAATTGCCATCAGCGCGGCAGCAACGGCGAGACTCTTTGGTCTTGAGCCTCGCGTCGCCCTGTTATCCTATTCAAGCGGCGCCTCCGGGACGGGTGACGAGGTGGATAAGGTTCGTGAGGCGGTCCGATTAGCGCATGAGCGGGATCAAGGTTTACCCCTTGAAGGCCCTATTCAATATGATGCCGCGGTCGATGAGGGGGTTGCCGCCCTAAAGATGCCGGGTTCCCTCGTGGCTGGCCACGCAAATGTTCTCATTTTTCCAGACCTTAATACCGGCAATAATACCTATAAGGCGGTACAACGTGAGACAGGGGCTTTGGCCATAGGGCCGATCCTTCAAGGCCTTAAAAAGCCAGTCAATGATCTCAGTCGTGGTTGCACGGTCGATGACATCATTAACACCGTGGTCATCACCGCGATTCAGTCCCAGTCTTGAGGGCTCGATCGGTGAAAGGGGCGTCAGCAGGCCCTGCAGGCGCAGCTCCCACACGACCAGGTCGGCTGGGCGCCAGATCGATATGAAGGACTCCCGCCGCAGGCTGATAAGAGCCAAAGGCTGAGGATAAGGACAGTGATGATAGCCCCGCGTTTTATTGGAAAAGAAGAAGACTTCATGGTTTCATCGGCCAAGGTTTAAGAGGGGTCGTGTCATGACTTTTGATGTTTTCCTAACCCAAAGATGGATTTTTTTGCGAGGTAACCGGTGAAGTGGCTCCTTCTGTGTATTCCTGTTGGACTTGGTTTAGCCTTCCTTCACGCTGACCCTGTCGTGGTATTTTTGGTTTCCGCCTTGGCGATTATTCCGCTTGCTCAGTACTTGGGCGATGTGACAGAAGATCTAGCGAGCTATCTCGGATCAGCAACGGGCGGGCTATTGATCGCCTCCATGGGAACATTTCCAGATCTGATTATCGGGATTTTCGCGTTGCGCCATGGCTTGATCGATGTGGTTAAAGCCTCCATAACAGGGGCCATCGTCGGTAATATTTTGCTGGGAGTAGGCCTTGCTATTCTCCTTGGGGCTCGAAGGATTAAAGGCGGACTCAAGTTCGATCCGGACACGACACATTTCTTCGGTGGACTCATGTTGCTGGCCATTATGGGCTTGATCATACCTGCCATTTTTTCTTTCAGCACAGAAACCGAACGAGAAATCAGCCTTGAGATTTCCATCATCCTGTTAACCGTCTATGGCTTTAGTGTCCTCTATACGCTCACCCAGGTGATCACGCCTCACGAGGATCCCGAATGGAAGATGGAATCGCTCAAGCTTCCACCCAAGAAAAAAAAGGCGAGTCTAACGAACGCATCCCTGTTGTTACTTGTTCTGGCTGTATTTCTTTCTATCATGAGTGAGGTCTTGACGGAGGCACTGGATCCTGCCGCCAGTAGCATGGGTTTCTCAGCTACCTTTACCGGCATCTTTCTACTGGCTCCGATTGGTGGGGCAGCAGAACTGATCAATGCGGTCCGTTTTGCGCGAAAGAATCAACTGGACGTCGCCTTGGCCTCATCGATCGGTTCGAGCATCCAAATGGCTCTTTTAGCCGCCCCACTCCTGGTCTTTGCAGGGTTAGCGATGGGGCAGCCGATGAATCTATTGTTTGGCCAATTTCAGGTGGTTGCTATCATTCTGGCCGTGGTGGCGATCATTAACACCCTGAGTATTGGCTCTGTTCGCTGGATGGCAGGGATTAAGCTCATCGCGATTTATCTGATGCTCGGCGTCGGATTTTATTATCAACCCTAGTGGCTTTTGGATCTTTTAGAGCCTTAAAAGAACCCACCCTCCTTATTTCAAGGGAAACTGATGAACCAGAAAGATCACAATTCTTTTGCGGGTAGAAGACGTGCCTTCATTGCGATGGGGGGTGTGATGTTGATGCTATTCATTCTGGGTGGCAGGGGAGCGATCTTCGGGCTTTTTTACGTGGCCGAGCATCACGCCGCAGATCAAGTAGAAGTCGATGAATTGTTTCAGGCGGCTTCGACCGCATCCAAGGCGACGATTGCCTTTAAGCGTCAAGTTCAAGAATGGAAGGATATTCTTTTAAGAGGCTCCTCAGCGGAGGATTTCAAGACCTATTCTGATGCGTTTCATCTCGAAAACGACCACGCGCAAGAGATGCTGAGGCGACTGTCTGAGATCGAACCCCAAGGCCAGCGGGCAGACGTTGATCAAATGATCTTAGAGCACGGCAAGCTGGTGGAGCGTTACCTTGGGGTGCTCGGTGAGCGGAGCGTGCTAAGCCATCGAGAGGCCGAACAGATAGACCATGAATTGCGTGGAATTGACCGTGCTTTTACGGAGCGACTCGACAGCTATACGGTAGATATCAACGAACGTTATGCCCGCCTCAAAGAGGCCAAGGATAAGGAGGACCTTGAGCGATATCAGCAGTTGGAGCATTTTAATATGGGGGTTATGGCCTTCGGTGTGGCGTTGGTCTTGCTTCTCTTGCTTTGGTTTCGCCAACAGTCTTCCCGCTAAGGTTTTATGGAAATCATCTCTGACATTTTTGCAGGCTTAGGGCTTTTCTTTATTGGTGTCCGGGGTATCGGATCTAACATGAAGCAAATGACGGGACGGCGTTTCCGCGGCATGGTTGCCAAAGCCACCGGTCATCCCTTCAGTTCGGCCATTATTGGGATCTTCGCTGGCATTCTCACTCAAAGCTCCAATGCGGTGACCTTCATCGTGGTTTCCATGGTGACCAGCGGTTTGACCAATCTTCGGCGGTCCATCCCCATTGTGGCGTGGTCGAATGTTGGGACTTCGCTGTTGGTTTTTATGGCAACCCTCGATATTCATTTCATGGTGTTGTATCTCCTCGGTATCGTTGGGTTCTGCCATTATCTGGGGCTCACGGATGATGAGCGCTTTCGCCATGTCCTAGGGGCCCTTTATGGTGTCGGCACCCTCTTCTTGGGGCTCTGGCTGATTAAGATGGGCGCGCTTCCCCTTAAGGATCTTGATTGGGTTCATGCCTTTATTCGGTTTTCTGAGGGTTCTTTAACCATCCCTTTTATCGCGGGGGTGGCTCTGACCCTCTTGATTCAGTCATCTTCGATGATGTCATCGCTGGCCGTCACGATGACCTCGGCGGGCATCTTAAATCTAGATCAGACGCTGATGATTGTCCTCGGCTCCAATCTTGGATCTGGTTTTGGGACTTATTTATTAGCCGGTAATCTGACGGCGACAGGTCGGCAGTTGGCCTTAACTCAGTTGTTAGTTAAGTCCTTGGGCGTTTTGATTCTGCTGCCGGTACTGTTGTTTGAGGTGATCGCTCATATTCCGGCGCTGATCGCCCTCATCGATTCTTTTGGCGCCGATCTTCCTCATAAGGTGGCCTTGGTTTTTTTACTTTTGCAGCTCCTATCGGCGTTGGGCTCGGCTATTTTTGGAGGCGCTCTTGAGGCCTTCGTGGTGAAGGTGTGCCCAGAGAGCGCCAAGGAAAACTTCGCCAAACCTTTTTATCTCTATGACCAGGCGCTAGAGGAGGGCGAAACCGCCTTGGATTTGGTGGAAAAAGAGCAGGCCCGACTGGTCCATTTACTGCCCCGGCTTCTGGATGAATTAAGGCCAGACGAGGTGGAAGGAACGCTTTATGTCGGCAAGGAGCTTCATCAAGCGTGCGCCAGTATCGGCGGTGAATGTCAGCGATTTATTGATCGTCTCATGGGTCTTCCCCAGTCCCACGCCACCCTGGAGCGGATCATGGCCGCGCATTCGCGTAATGAACTCTTGTTTCATCTCCAAGATGGCACCAATGGCTTACTTCAAGAACTGCGCGATCGTTTTTTAGAGCCGGAGGCGGAGGCACTTCGGGGTAACCTTGTCGAAGGTTTGGTGACCATTTTAATGATTCTCGATGATACCGTAGAGGCCTCTTCTCAAGACTATCAACTTCTTCTGACATTGACCTCTGATCGAGAGGGTGTGATGAAAAACTTACGGGAGGGCATTGCCCGAAGTCAAGGGAGCCTTGGGGTAGAGAGTTGTCGGCGATTATTGGCGGCGACCAGTCTTCTGGAGCGACTGATCTGGTTGATCCATCGTTTTGCGATCTTATTGAAAAGTGAATCCGGCGATGATCAGACGGAAGATTTGATGGAAGAGGCCGTCATCGAGACCCCTTGATGGTCTGTGGGTGTCAGTGTTCTTTGGATTGCTTGATCGCCTGATCAAAGGTCGATTGGTAATCCGAGTTCGACATAATTCATCGCCGGAAGCTTTAGGGTTGAAGGCAGGCTGCGGTCATAGCGGTGGAGCCATTCAAAGGGCCATCTGATCCATAAGGGGAGGCGATGACTGACTCCAGAGCGGAGATCTTCTCGTCCAGAGAAATACACGATCTGCGAGGCCTCCTTCCACCAGCCTCTTTCTTGTCCGTAAAGGATGACCGCCTTGATGGAGATGCCCTCTGCAAAACCGTGAGCGACCGTCAGAAAGTGAATATCCTTATCGTAGTCTTTCGCTGTTATTCGCGCGTTCTCGTTGATGCACGGGGTGTCCGCGGCCATGAAATCAACGATGACCGTAGGTTGGTAGAGCATCGAGGTCAACTGGACCTGCCTTAACAGTGCTGTTGGGGCGATTTCGCTGCCCTCGGGGGGGAACGGGAGATGCTGAAAGAAGATGGCGGGCCGTTTTTGGAGATAAAGGTCCTTCCGGTTGTTCACCAGCTCAACGAAGAAGGGAATTGGTAGATCGATGCGTTGGGCTACCCCTACCAGATAACGAGTCCCAAGAATCCAGGCAGCCAGCAGCCAAGTGACGGTCACGGCGATGATTAGGGGGAGATAGTGCCCTTCAGGGAGTTTGGTGATGGTGGCAGCGAGGAAAAGTCCATCCAAGGGGAGGGCAAAACAACAAAAGGCCAGCACCTTGATGGGAGACCATCGCCAGAGGAAATAGATGACCAGCGTGAAGGCGATCGTGGTCAGTAACATCGTCGCTGAAACAGCAAAGCCATAGGCTGAGGCGAGAGCGGAGGAGGATCCAAAGATCAGAACGAGGAGGATGCACCCAACGGCCAGCAGGGTGTTGATTTCCTTCACATAGATCTGGCCACGATGGCTCTTAGATGTTTGAAAGATCTTGAGACGCGGCAAGTATTCGAGTTGGATCGCCTGGTTGGCCAAGGAGAACATGCCTGAAATCACCGCTTGGCTCCCAATGACACTCGCCAATGTAGCAAGGATCACCATCGGAATGATCAACTCCACGGGCAGCATGGCAAAAAAAGGACTGTGCTCAAGGTCTCCAGCCAATGGGTTTTTGAGGAGCCAGGCGCCTTGGCCAAAATAATTCAAGATTAGACCGTTGAGTGCGAAGAGATACCAGGCAAAGCTGATGGGCTTTCTCCCGAAATGTCCCATATCGGCATAAATCGCTTCGGCGCCGGTCACGGCGAGGAGAATCGAACCAAGGAGCCCTAAAACCTGATCCAAGGTAAGACCTTTAAGGAGATGATAGGCATGAACAGGGGATAGGGCTCGGAGAATTTCAGGGGCGTCAACGATCTCTTTGAGTCCGAGGAGGCCGATGGCAGAAAACCAGATCAACATGACCGGGGTAAAGAGGCGACTTAAGGTCGAAGTTCCAAGGCGCTGGATGGCGAACAGGAGGGTCAAAATGACGATGCTTGCCAGCATGATCCAATGGTCGATGCCAGAAAAAATAGGCTTGAGTCCCTCGGTGGCGGCCATGACGGAGAGGGCGGGGGTGATCAGGCTGTCCGCAAAGAGAAGCGCCGCCGCGGCGATGGCGATCGAGGTCGTTAGGATGATCGCCGCCTTTCCCTTGAACGCTTGATGCGACTTCAGGAGGGCGACGATGGCAAAAATACCGCCCTCGCCCTTGTTATTGGCTCGGGTAATAAAGAAAAGATATTTGATGCTAACGATAAGGAATAACGACCAGAGGATTAATGAAACAATCCCAAGAATCGACTCAGCCCCCGCCGGTATGCCGGGAGATTTAAGAGATTCACTCATCGCATACATGGGGCTAGTGCCGATATCGCCAAAAACGATCCCAAGGGCGGCGAGGGTGGTTGGGAGCAGTCGATCGTTTTTAGAGTGGCCGGACATGGAAGGTCTCGTTCAGTTCAAATGGGGTCTGCTGGGACGCCCTTGATGCTTTTATTTTCAGTATGTTTAGGTTCAATTTGATTACAACATAGGAGCATATCGCTCAGCAACCTAAGCCGTCCCAAGACGGTGTTCCTGAGAGGGGTTAGTGCTGTTGCTTGTCATCTGCTGCCCTATTTTTTTAATCTGTCTTTATCGAACAGGGACTGACCAAGAGGCGGAGTCCTTCATCAAGCGAACTACCCAAGGAAGCCCCGCGAGGCGTGCCATCAAGGGCAGCCAAATCTGACGGAGAAGGTTGATCCAGTTCGAGATCTCCTCGTGAAGAGCGCCGCGCAGGTCTCTTGCTAGATCAAGGGCATCTTCAAGCCATTTCACGCTGAGGGTCCCCCAGAAGAAAAGTGACATCATTGGATGGGGTGGTCGATTCAGTGAGGCCCCGCTCTTAAGCGCGCACGATAGGCCCCAGCCACGGCGATGAACGCTAAAAGGTCGTAAAGCGCGTGGATTAGAAGCGGCGTCAACAGGTTTCTTTCGCCCCCGAGGTCAAGAGAAAGCCCCAGATAAAGCCCTGAGAGTCCAGCAAGAAGGGCATAGGTTGGCGTGATCCAGTGAAGGAGAGCGAAGAGGAGGTTACTAAAGATGAGACCACCGAATGACCCCCAGTCTCTTTCAAGCCAAGGCTGCAGGAGTCCTCGAAACAGAATTTCCTCGGTCGTTCCTGCGAGAAAACCAAGATAGATGAGTTCTTGAAGGGAGCAGGCGGCGAGGAGCCCACCGAGCCGCTCGATCAGGAGTTCACGAATGTCCTTGGTAGCGCTGAGATGTTCGCTGACCAAGAAAAGACCATAAAGGGGCAGACATCCGAGGAGCCCGATCATTGTTGCGACATGATCGAGCTTCAGGGATTCAAACGGATCGATCGAGAGCCAATGTCCAAGGGCTAAAGCGATGACCACCAATCCCCCTTCAAAGAGGGTCGCGAGCCAGAGGAACTGGACCCGATTGAGTGGCATCAGGCGGTGTCGTCTTTAGGCCATTCCCGGTAGGGATGCGCGGCGAGGGCGGTGTTGTAGTAGCGGACATCCTCGGTCACTTCCTGGCCCAGCCAAGGAGGGCGTTCGAAGGCCTCATCCGGATGACCGAGCTCTACTTCAGCGACGATGAGGCCTTCATTCGCGCCTTCAAAGACATCGATTTCAAAGGTATGGGCGCCTCGATCCACCAGATAGCGCGTCTTCTCGATCAAGGGTTTAACTTTTAGGTGATCCAGCATGTGGCGGGCATCGGCCAGCGGGATCGGATACTCAAATTCGAGTCGTTGGGCCCCGATGGTGACGCCCTTGAGGTTGAGATAGGCCTCCTGACCGCTGATTCTGACCCGAACGGAACAGCCTTTCTCATCATTGAGGTAGCCCTGACGCATGGGGAGGGCCCGCCGGACCTCCTCTCGCCAGTCATCTCCTAGCACCAAAAACTTACGCTCAATTTCGAGGTAGGCCACGGCATTACCAGCCCAGGGTTTTTTTACGCCACTCACTGATGGGCCGTTCGAAGTAAAGCAGCGCCGCCATGCTGAGGATAATCACGGCCGAGAGGTATTTACCAGCGACCAGAGCACCCACGCCCGAGAGGAGGGCGAACAGGATGAGCGTTTCCTTAAAGGCATTGAAGACCACATCTTTTTCGTTCATAAAGATCTCTCCTAAGGGATCAGGCTTCTTGTAGCTGATCTTGGGCCCATTCTTCCCAATAAGGTTTCGGATGAAACCGGTCATGCAGAAAATCAACGAAAGTCCGCACCTTGGCCGAAAGATGTTTGCGGTGCGGGTAGACAGCATGAATCTCCAGGGGGGCCGGCACATACTCGGTCAAGATGGCCTGGAGTCGGCTCTTCCTAATATCCTGTCCGACCATGTAGGTAGGCAGAATCACCAAGCCCAGCCCGCTGAGCGCCGCAATCCTCAGCGCATCGGCCACATTAGCCTGCAAGGTGCCTTGCACTTTGATGGTCATGGTCTCACCCCCCGGAATGTTAAATTGCCACTGGTCTCTCGGGGCGAGGCTCAGGTTCACCAGACAGTTGTGGTTTCTGAGTTCCTCCGGTGATTTTGGGGTGCCGAACTTCTTGAAGTAGGCCGGTGAGCCACAAACAACCCGTTGAGAGGTGCCGAGGGAGCGTGCAATCAGCGATGAATCCTGGAGGTCATCGAGCTGGATCGCAAGATCAAAACCTTCTTCGATCAGATCGACATAGCTGGTCTGGAGGGTCAGGTCGACATGAACGTCGGGATAGACCTCCATATAGGCGCTGATGGCGGGAATGAGGTGGTAGGAGCCGAAGAAGGGTGTCGCGCTGACTTTGAGCAGTCCTCGCGGTTCGGTTTGGAGGCGGGTGACCGCGAGTTCCATTTCCTCCATGTCGTCGAGGATCTGCCTGCAACGCTCAAGATAGACGGCACCAACCTCGGTGAGATTGAGATGACGAGTCGTTCGATTCAGCAGGCGAATGCCTAAACCATTTTCCAACTGCATCACATGCTTGGTCGCCATAGCGCGGGATAGTCCGAGCTCTTTCGCTGCGGCAGCAAAGCTACCGGCCTTAGCGACCTTGGTGAAGACCAGCATGCTCGTCAATTTATCCATGGCAATGCGCGCCTTATGTTGTCTAACCGAAACAATCGGAATCTATCATGCGTTATTGTAAGCCATGTTGGCTAAAGTCTGCCGGCCTCTTCAAAAGCTGCGTGGCGCCAGCCGGCATGAAGGTGTGAGGTCTTTATCGGGGGAGGAGCCGATGCTAGACTAAATCCCTACAAGATCAGTAGGAAATAGGTGGGTCAACCCTCGGGTCACTCACCGCTTGTTTTTATCATCTAAAAGGAGTGTTGAATGATTCACCAATTGCCGCCGCTGCCCTATGACAAGAATGCCCTAGCGCCCTTTATTTCGGCAGAAACTCTGGAATTTCATCATGGTAAGCATCACCAGACCTATGTTACCAATCTAAATAATTTGATTCCGGGGACCTTGTTCGAGAATCTCGCGCTGAAGGATATCGTGCTCCAATCAGACGGTGCCGTCTTCAATAATGCGGCCCAGGTTTGGAACCACACGTTCTACTGGAACGGCATGAGACCCCAAGGCGGCGTCCAGCCGACGGGTGAGCTACTCGAAGCCATTCAGCAGGCATTTGGTTCATTTGAGGCGTTTAAGGAGGCTTTTGCTCAGTGTGCTGTCACAACGTTCGGCTCGGGTTGGGCGTGGCTGGTTAAAAAGGCCGATGGGTCTTTGGCCCTGGTCAGCACCAGCAATGCCGCTTGTCCCTTGACGGAAGGTCATACGCCCCTGTTGACCTGTGATGTGTGGGAGCATGCCTATTACATCGACTATCGGAACGCGAGGCCGAAGTATGTTGAAGAGTTTTGGAATGTGGTGAACTGGAATTTTGTCGACCAGCAGTTCAAGGCTTAAAGCCTTTGCGCTATCCCCTGATGACGGTTTAAAGAACCGCCCCCCCGGAGGCTCTCTGGTGGGCGGTTTTTTGGCTGTGAACCTCAAGACGAAATCGGGGGATAATGGGGGCAACGCAGGGTCATGACGCTGCCATGAAGAAACCGATCCGCATCACCGGAGCCGATCGAGCGCTCGGTCCCATCGGGTCTCGGTATCCTCTATCGAAGCGATGGGCCTTGATGGCCTTTTGCCGGGCGCTTTTTTTGGCGCTGGCTAGAGGATTACATCGCTCTGAGGTTGAAGACATTAAGATCCATGCACGCGAGGTGAAGGGCCTTGGAAAAGAAGTGATCGCTTGGATTCAAGCACCGATTCGTCTTACTAGGGAGCGTGTCGAGGGCATGGTGAGGTTGATCGAGGAATTCAAGTCTATGAATAAAGGTGCCGATCTTCATGATCGGGGACAGGTCCTGTCATGGTGATAGGCCGAAAAAGCGTCGTCTTCGAGCGGATGGGGCGGCCATGAGGGATTCCACGGTCCCCAGCCCCTTTGGGGAGTCTGATGCCCCCTTCAAGGCGATCCTCAACACCCTGAGCGATGGGGTCATTGTGACCGACCGTGAGGGCCTTATTTTAATCACTAATCCTGCGATCGAGCGGGTTTTTGGCTATCCCTTAGAAGACCTCGTCGGCGAATATGTTGGCCGGCTAGTGCCTGCTCTTTCCGATACCGTCAAAGGGGATGGTGGGATGATGAGCGTCCTTGGACGGGGCCTTGAGGTTCGTGGTCGCCGAAAAGACGGTCAAGAGATTCCACTGATCTTGTCGGTGGGTGAGATGGAGGAGGGCGCTGATCGCCGGTTTGTCGGTATCTTTCATGATATCAGCGCCAGAAGGGTGACAGAGGAGCGGCTGACCCTCCTCTCAAGCGCCGTTGAGCAGGCGCCGGCGGGGATTTTGATCGCCGATCTCAAAGGGAATATCGAATACATCAATGAGGGCTTCACCCAGCTGACTGGATTCACTTCCCCTGAAATGGTCGGCAGTAACTGCTTCATAGAAGGCGCTGTCCTCCCGTCGATTTCAGGTAACAGGTTGCTCACAGAGCGGCTTTTATCGATGGGCCAATGGAGCGGTGAGATGACGGATCTTACTAAGGCCGGTACCCCTTTCACGGCGATGGTGACCTTCTCAAAAATCCAGGATAAAAAAGGGCAGCCCATTCGATTGCTAGGCCGGTTTCAGGACATGAGTCGGGAGAAGCAGGATCAGAAAGCGCTCAGAGACAGTGAGCGCCGCTTCAGTGAGGTGGCGCTCATGGTTGGAGAATGGCTCTGGGAACAGGATCATGAGGGCTACTACACGTATAGCAGTGAGGCCGTCAGCGACATTCTTGGCTATCAGCCGGCGGAGATCGTGGGTAGGCACTATCAAGATCTCCTGACGGCGGACGACCAACGACTATTGCGGGAATCTCTCTCTCCGGTGACCCGTGAGATTCGTCCCTTTAGAAAATTGATTAACCATTACCGGCATCGGGATGGACACGAGGTTTTCACCGAATCCACCGGCAAACCGCTGCTGAATGAGCGTGGTGAAACGTTGCGCTGGCGAGGCGTTGATACCGACATTACCGCGAAAAAACGGGTCGAGGATATGGTCCGACTGCGGGAGCGGGCCATCGAGGCGGCCAGTGTGGGGATTGCTATTGCCGATGCCAGGCATCCTGAGTATCCGACGATCTACGTAAACTCGGCGCTGGAGCGGATTACGGGTTACAGCGAAGAGGAGATGTTGGGTAAAAGTCTGCGCTTTCTTCAGGGCCAAGGGACCGATGAAAGCGATCAAGAGTTGATCCGAAAAGCGCTGCACAGCGGTCATCGCTGCGAAGTCGTCATCAAGAACTACCGGAAGGATGGCTCTGGGTACTGGAGTGAGTTGGTGTTATCGCCGGTGTCTGATGAGAAGGGGTGTTTGACGCACTATATCGGGATCATTGCCGATGTGAGCGAGCGTCGGCGGGCTGAACATGAGCAAAACGAACTGGCGATTGCGCGTCAGATTCAGATGTCATTGTTGCCAAAACGACCGCTGCGGCTCCCCGATATCGAAGTCGCCGGGCTCTGTATTCCCGCAGCCCAAGTAGGTGGCGACTACTATGATGTCATTCGGCACGGGGATTGTGTCGATCTGGTGGTGGCGGATGTCTCCGGCCACAGTGTAGGGGCCGCCCTCCTCATGGCTGAGATGCGGAGCTCTTTAAAGGCGGAGCTCCGACGTTCAAGGCCTGATCGCGACAGTACAGCGCAGCTTTTGGCGGCACTCAATGACGTCCTGTTCCAGGACCTTGATGGGGCCGATCTTTTTATTACCCTCTTTTACATGCGTTACCATCGGGTCACTCGTCAGTTGCGGTTTGCAAGTGCTGGCCACAATCCTCCCCTGCTCCTAAGACACGCGGAATCTCAATGCCAGCTGCTTGATGCTGATGGCATGATCCTTGGAGTGAGTCGCGAGGTCCGTTTTGAGGAAAAAGCCATCACTCTGGAGCCTTTGGATCGGATTCTCTTTTATACCGACGGGGCGCCGGAGGCACAGTCAGAAGAGGGGGATTTTTTTGGCACAGAACGTCTCGCCGAAGCGTTTGTAGCGCTGCGTGATTGCTCTTCTGAAACGACCCTTCAAAAGCTGCTTGAAAAGCTCCGGGTGTTTCGGGGGGGCGGCTTTTTCCAGGACGATATTACGTTGGCAGCGCTGGCGCTGATGGAGAGCAGCGAAGGGCCTCCGCATTGAGCGCTGTGGGCGGTCATGTTCGAACAATGAAATTCAGAGGATCGAAGGGGTGATGTCATGGTTGAGACCTTGGGAAAAATAGCGGCGCTGTCATGGGCCAGCCTTTTTTTGGTGGCCTGTTCGACACCGGCGCCGGAACCGGTTGTTGTAAGGCAGCCGGATCCGGTTCACGGCAAGTCGATCTTTAAGGCTCAGTGCGCCAGCTGTCATGAACAGGGCCGGAAGAATGCGCCTTCGATTAAAGATGCTGAAGAATGGGATCTCCAGACATTAAAGGCTCCCGGAGTCTTGGCTCGACACGGGACGCTCAAGGGATCCCTCGGGGCCCCTCGCTTTAGTGCGCTCTCAAAATCAGACGAGGTCGATGTGCTGACCTATATCGAGGGTCAGGTGAATGAAGTCGATCCCAGATACTAAATGGAAGGCGGTGGTTGGTTTGATTCCAAGCGGTCAGTCATCGAGGGGGATAAGGATCGCGTCAGAGGATCGGACTAGGGCGATTTGTTCTTGAATTCACACAGATCCCGGATCACGCAGGCCGTACATTTCGGGTGACGGGCAGTACAGACGTAGCGGCCATGGAGAATGAGGAGGTGATGCGCCTCTTTCAAAAAAGCCTTGGGAGTGGTTTTTAAGAGTTTTTTTTCGACCTCGAGGACCGTTTGACCTGGTGCGAGTCGGATCCTGTTGGCGAGTCTGAAGAGATGCGTGTCGACGGCAATGGTGGGTTGACCAAAGGCCGTGTTCAATATGACGTTAGCGGTCTTTCGGCCCACGCCAGGCAAGGCTTCGAGTGCTTCCCGCGAGCACGGTACCTTGCTGTCATGGCGCTCTATGAGGGCCTTCGAGAGCCCGATGAGATGCTTGGCTTTACTGTTAAAGAGGCCAATGCTCCCGATATACCCCTTAAGCCCCTCTTCTCCCAGTGACAACAGTGCTTCAGGGGTAGACGCCCTTTCAAAGAGGGGGGCGGTGGCTTTATTGACGCTTTTGTCGGTCGCCTGAGCCGATAAGACGACCGCGACCAAGAGTTCAAACGGTGAAGCAAAGATGAGCTCGGTTTGAGGTTCCGGGATCGCTTCAGCGAGACGTTCGAAAATCTGTTGACGCTGCGCCTTATTCATTTCAATAAACCGCGCTTAGCTTCCTTTAAGTCCCCTTGATGGCTCGCCCCCGAGGCCTTTGAAGGCTCAATCCGGCGGCTTTTGTGGTCCTTCAGGGTCATGGGGTGTATGGGCTGTTGATGGGTCCGTCGCGTCATGATCAGATTCCTTCCAGCGATCAGGCACCCAAGGGTCAGAAAAGCACCCGGCGGCAATAGGGCGAGAAGGAAACCATCGACATTCGCTATCACCGTTACCGACCACGTTTTAGCGGCCTCTCCGAATAATTGTTCGGCCTGCCCGAGCAAATGGCCGGAGCCAAGGATTTCACGGATGCTTCCAAGGAGGACCATGACCCCGGTAAAGCCAAGCCCCATGAAAGCCCCGTCCATAAGGGCCAGGGGGATGGGTTGTCGGGAGGCGAAGGCCTCTGCGCGCGCGAGGATCTGGCAGTTGGTGACGATCAGCGGAATGAACAGCCCTATGATCTCATGGAGCTCGGGGATGAGGGCTTTTAACAATAAGTCGACCGCGGTGACCATGGCGGCCATGATGAACATAAAGAGGGGGAGTCGCGCCGCCTGAACAAGATGGTGACGCAGACCAGAAATCAGGCCATTGGCGGTGATCAGGACAAAGCTGGTCGCAAGGCCCAGCGTGAGCGCATGGACCAAAGAGGTGGAAAGCGCTAAAAGAGGACAAAGGCCGAGCAGAGAGACCAAGGCGGGGTTGTGACTCCAGAGCCCTTCATGCGCCAGTTTTGCCGTTATGCGCCAGGGATTGTTCATGGATCGACGGCCGCGGCAGGCGGGGTTTCGCTGACTGCCCCAAATAAACGCTCTCGGTGGTCATGAACGACCGCTAGCCCGTTATGGACCGCTTCGACGACAGCGCGCGGGGTGATGGTGGCTCCAGTGAATTGATCAAAGAGGCCTCCGTCCCGGCGTATCCGCCAATCGCCCGAGGGTGGGTTTGACAACGATTTGCCGGTGAAGGAGAGCATCCAGATGGATTTCCGTGTCTCTATAAGATCGCCGAGGCCTGGGGTCTCTTGGTGCTTTAGAACCCTCACACCGGCGAGGTTCTCATCAGGATCAACGGCCATCAAGAGCTCAATGGGGCCATTGTAACCCCCTGGGGCCAAAATTCTGAAGGCTGCCGCGGTCACGGTTCCCTGACGCCGAGCGAGAAAAAAGGGGGTGACGCGGGGTGTTCCAAGGCGTTGATCCTCGATCAGCATCGGCTGGCTGAGAAGATCATTGTCAAAGGGAGTGCTCCCAAGAACCTCTTGAAGTCGCGCTTTGATGGCCGTTGCTTGGTGCCGCTCGATGGACTCGTTGGTCAGGGCCTTGATCAAGGCCAGAACGCTGAGGGCGATGAGCGCGAAGAGCCCCAGTTGTCGGGCCGGGGGGTAGCGCTTCAAAAAGTCTCCCATCCACCCGAGTAGCGACCTTCCTGCGCGAACGATCTCGTCAGTGACGGTCGTCATCGATGCTCTCTTTGAGGATGGCGGTGCTCATGGCTTGTTGCTTCTTGCGGGCCCTCTCAATAGCCTCATGGATCCTCGGCGAACTGTTTTGTTCAAGAGCGGTTTTTCTCTCAAAACGGACCCTTTCGCGTTCTATTTCTTGGCGTTGGAGACGGCTGATTCTCGCCTCATAACGCTGGCGGGCGTGATCGGCTCGCTCACGCTCCGCCTGAGCCTTTGCTTGTTGCTCTTGGCTGAATAGAAAGCTCTCGACCAGAGGGAGGTGGCTTGGGCAGACCACATTGCACGCTCCGCAGCCGATGCAGTCGCCCACATGAAGTGCGGCGAGTGTTTCAAGATGAGCGCTACGGGATGCTCGGTACAAGGCCTCTGGAAGAAGGTAGGCGGGGCATGCGTCGTTACAGGCGCCACAGCGGATGCAAGGGGCAGGTGCGGGGGTTGAGGGGGGCGGCTCGAGGGCGAGAATAGCATGGGTTTTTGGGGTGACGGGACATAAGCGGTCGTTGAGCTCAAATCCCATCATGGGCCCCCCATGCCAAAGGCGTGCGTTGGGCGCTAAAAGCCCCCCACAATAGATGATCACATCCTCGATGGGTGTTCCGAACCGTACCTCGAGATTTCGAGGCGTCCTGATGCCTTCTCCACCCATGGTGAGGACGCGTGAGGTCAAAATTTCACCCTGAGTGATGGCGCGTCCAAGGGCGAGGAGGGTGCCAACGTTCTGACAAATAACCCCGATCATTTGGGGTGTCTCCCCACTTTTAACCTCCCGTCCGGTTAACCGCTTGATCAATTGTCGCTCACCGCCAGCGGGGTAACGGCCGGGCACCCTTGACAGTCTAAAACCCTCCCGTGGGACAGCGCGCAGAGCCTGATGGGTGGCCGTGATAGCCTCTTCAAGGTACTCATCGATAGCCACCAGAATGTTCTGAATGCCAAGGACGCGGGCAAAAATTTCAGCCCCCTCCAGGATCTCTTGAGCGCGCTCCCTGAGCAATCGGTCATCGCCGCTCACGTAGGGTTCGCATTCGACCCCATTAACGATCAGCGTGTGGAGTGGGGTCTCGTTAGAGGCCTTGACCGCGGCTGGAAAGGCGCCCCCACCCAACCCGACGATACCCGCCTCCTGAAGGCGCTGAACAAGGCTCTGTCGGTCAAGATCCCTGATCGAGAGAGGGGGAAGAGGCGGTGTTGCCTGATCCAGTCCATCACTTTCGATCTGAAGACTGAGAGATGTTTGACCTTGAGGGTTAGCGTAAGGAGCCTCAAGGCAGGCGATGACCGTCCCCGAGGTGCTGGCATGAATGGGTGGATCCCAAGGGCCATAGCCTCCTGCAATGACAGTCCCTCGGAGGACATGATCCCCCGGGGAAACTCGTGGCAAGGCGATAGGGCCCTGTCGCGGCTTGAGGCAGTAAGACATCAAGGCGGAAGGCCCCAAGGCTTCGATCGGACGGTCGGCGGCTGATTTCTTGCGATCAAGCGAGATGCTGCCTTGGGATCTTAAAGAAGGTATGTGCATCATCCGGTTCTGGTCGGGTCATAAAGCGCGACACCCGCATCAAGGGTGACCAGATCGATGCAATCCACCGGGCAGCTTGGAATGCAGAGTTCACAGCCCGTGCATTCGCTGGCGATGACGGTATGCATGAATTTGGCGGCACCAAGGATGGCATCCACCGGACAGGCGGTTAGGCAAAGAGCGCAACCGATGCAGCGGGGTTCATCAATAACGGCCACTAAGGGTGGCTTCTGAAGCCCATAGTGGGGATCTTGAGGTTTGGCCTCTCGTCCTAGAAATTCGGCAAGGAGGCGGATGGTCTCAGTCCCTCCGGGTGGACACTGATTGATGTCGGCCGCGCCATGAGCGATGGCCTCGGCATAAGGCCGGCAACCAGGAAACCCGCATTGGCCGCATTGGATCTGGGGTAACAGCGCGTTGATTTCCTCCGTGAGTGGATCCCCGGCGAGGTGAAAATGGCGATGGGCAAGCGCCAGCAGCCAGCCTAAAAGCCCGAACAGGAGTGTCAGTGCCAAAATCGCCAGCAAGGTCATGATTTAGGTTCTGATAAATCCTTGCAAGCCCATGAAGGCAATGGCGGCGAGGCCCGCGGTAATGAGTCCAATAGCCGATCCCCGAAACGCCATGGGAACATCTGCCCCCTCGAGCTTTTCCCGATGACCGGCAAACAGCACCAGAACGAGGGTGAACCCCAATGATGCCCCCAAGCCAAAGACCAGGGACTCCCAGAAGCTGTATTGATGATGCACATTCAACAGGGCAACCCCGAGCACGGCGCAATTGGTCGTGATCAACGGGAGGTAGATTCCGAGCACCTCAAACAGCCTTGGACTTCTGGCCCGAATGACCTGCTCGGTGAATTGAACGACGGCTGCGATCACCACGATAAAGACGATCGTTCTAAAATAGCCGACGCCCAGGGGTTCCAGAATGGATTGATCGATCAGGTGGCTGAGGACCGAGGTGAGGGTCAGCACGAAGACGGTGGCAAGGCCTAAGCGCAATGCCGTTTCCTGCCGTCTTGAAGAGCCCATCAAGGGGCAGAGCCCGAGGAACTGGGTCAGCACCAGATTATTGGCAAAGGCACTTCCGAAAAGGATCAGCAGATAGTGTTTCATGGGCTGCTCGTTGCGATAGCAATGGGGCCGACGCCGGTGAGTCGCTCCATGGACCATTGCGCGATGGCCCATGTGAGGATGTCCTCTGTCGATGCCTGATCGAGATCTTTTGGGGCCGGGTGCGCCAGGTAATCAAGGAGCTCTCGAAGGCATTGGGTGGGTGCTTTAATCTCTGCCTCTTCGGCTAAGGTTCGCTTGCTGAGTTTGGCGCCGCTGCCGTCAACCAATAGCGGGGTATGGGCGTAGCGCGGTGTTGCAAAGCCTAATAAGTGCTGGAGATGGATCTGCCCGGGCGTTGCCGGAAAGAGATCTTCTCCCCTGACGATATGGGTGATGCCGGCAGCGGCATCATCGAGGACGGTTGCAAGATGGTAGGCTGGAACTTGATCCCTCCGATAGACAATAAGATCTCCAACAGCCTCTTGGAGGTGGACCCGAAAATGGCCCTTGAGGGTGTCCATTCCTTCGATGATCGCTTCCCCCACCCTTAGTCTCAGGGCGTTTTGGCCCGCCACAAAGGACTGACCCTTTTCGCGACAGGCTCCTTGGTAGATCGTATGAGCGGGCGGGGATGGTCCTTGACGACCCCGCCTTGGGCAGTCACAGGCATAAAGAAGATCTCTTTTTGAGAGGGCATCAAGCCCTTCCTGATAGCGGTCCTCAAGCTGGCTTTGATAGACCACCTGACCCTCCCAATGAAGCCCTAAGGCATCGAGGCTTCTGAGGATTTGATCAGCGGCGCCAGGGCGACACCGATAGGGATCCACATCATCGATCCGCACCAGCCAATCGCCCTGGTGGGCCCGGGCATCCAGGAAGCTTCCAAGGGCGGTGACCAAGGACCCCAGATGCAGTGGGCCACTGGGGGTTGGGGCAAACCGTCCGCGGTAACCGACGGGGTCCATAGGCTTTGGGGGGTCCAGCCGGCACCCAGCGGAATCCCTAAGGTCCTCAGCCGACCTGGCGCTCTCGGAGTTCGTCCAGTGTCTTGCAGTCGATACACTGAGTTGCCGTGGGACGCGCCTCGAGCCGTCTCAGGCCGATCTCGATGCCACAGGTCTCGCAGAAACCATATTCCCCCCGGTCTAGGTTCTGTAAGGATTCATCAATCTTCTTAATCAGTTTGCGCTCGCGATCACGCGTTCTCAACTCGAGGCTGAATTCCGATTCCTGGGTTGCCCGATCATTGGGGTCCGGGAAATTGGCGGCCTCATCCTGCATATGGTGTACCGTCCGGTCGACCTCGCTCATCAGCTCGTTCTTCCAGTGCGCGAGGATTCGTCGAAAATGTTCGACTTGTGCCTCGTTCATGTACTCTTCCCCCTCCCCAAGGTGATATGGTTCGAAGGTGAAGGGTGTTGGGTGTGTCGCAGATTTGGTTTTGCTGGACATGGTCCTCTCCTTACCGTTTTCGAATAAATCCTACAAGTATAGGCAGAAAGCCGCTGCAAGGGAAATGGTCCATTAGGACGCTCAAGATTGAGGGGCTCTTCACATGATCTTAAAATTCGACACAACACCCCCATGAAAATCGCCGATCGGATGGCCCACATACAGCCTTTCGAGGTGATGGCGATTCTATCTCGCGCCCGCCAACTCGAGGCAGAAGGCCGGGATATTATTCACATGGAAATTGGCGAACCGGATTTCCCGGCGCCGCCGCGGATGATCGAGGCAGCCCACCAGCACCTTAAAAATAACTCTCTTCACTATACCGCTGCAGCGGGTCTTGAGGCCCTTCGTGAGGCCCTTGCCGCTGATTATCAGCGACGTTACGGCATTCGACTAGAGCCGCGGCGGATTTTTCTGACGCCAGGGGCTTCTGGGGCGTTGATGTTAGCCCTTGGCGTCTTGGTGAACCCGCTTGATCACGTCCTTATCGCGGATCCAGGCTATCCGTGCTATCCCCATTTTATCCGGCTCTTCGAGGGCATTCCCCGAAGGGTCCCGGTGGGGCCTGACACGGCTTTCAATCTATCCTCTGGGGGCGTCCGTGACGCCTTTGATGAACGCACTCAAGGCGTCATTTTGGCGTCCCCGTCGAATCCGACCGGGACGGTCTTATCGCCAGGAGCACTCAAAGCCTTGGTGACCGAGGTGCTGGCCCAAAAGGGATTTATGGTGTGCGATGAAATCTATCATGGACTTGAATATGGGGCTCCTAGCGAATCTGCCCTCACCTTTTCAGACGCGGTTTTCGTGATCAATAGTTTCTCGAAGTTTTATGGCATGACGGGGTGGCGTCTGGGTTGGCTGGTGGTTCCAGAGGACTATGTCGATGCGATCGAAAAACTGGCCCAGAATCTTTTTATTGCGGCACCGACCTTGCCCCAGTTGGTCGCCGTTCATGCCTTTGACCCCCAAAACCTCTTTGAACTTGAGCGTCGACGTCAGGTATTCGAAGAACGGCTCAAGGTCCTTCGTGAGGGGCTTTTGAGCCTCGGATTTACATTGCCTGCGGATCCTCAAGGGGCCTTCTACATCTATGCGGACATTTCGAAGTGGGGACCCGACAGCGCATCGCTCGCGCATCATCTGCTGGAGCAAGCCGGTGTTGCCGTGACCCCTGGGAGAGACTTTGGCGACCATCGTCCAGAGCGGTATTTAAGGTTCTGTTACACCGCGCCAGTCCCTAGAATAAAAGAAGGCCTTGAACGGATCGCTGATTTTCTTCGGGTTTGGGATCCTAAGAGCTAATACCCCGCTTACTTTTCAAAGTTATTCACCCTTGTGAGGCCATACGATGACTCTTCGAATGTTTTCAAAATCATCCATCCAGACCTTCGCTGTCCTTGTGCTTGGGATTTATCTGATGGGGTGTAAACCGCCGCAGCAGGATGGGGGACAAGCGCTTGCCGCGAGTGCCGCGTTTCTCGCCGAAAATGCCAAGAAGCCTTTGGTGATGGTGACCGCCAGTGGGCTTCAGTATCTGGTCCTAAAGGAGGGCGAGGGGCGGCGTCCTGAGGCGAGTGATAGGGTCAGGGTTAATTACCTGGGTAGCCTTATTTCGGGGCAAGAATTTGATCGGGGTGAGGGCATTGAGTTTCCCTTGAATCGGGTGATTCCAGGATGGACCGAAGGGCTTCAGTTGATGAAGGAAGGCGCCAAATACCGATTTTTCATCCCCTCCGAGCTGGCTTACGGTGAGGCGGGCGCCGGTGGAGAGATTCCGGGGAATGCCGCATTGATCTTTGAGGTTGAACTGTTGAAGGTAGGCAGCCCCTGATCCTTCAAGAGCGTGAAGGCGCTCCAAGCGTCAGGGGCGCCATCTCCATGTCAAGGAACGAGGTCTTCGACCCGATTAGTCGCCTTATCGCACGTCGGTACGGCCTCTGAAAGGGTCATTTTGAGTTTAAGGCTCAGGGTTTCACCGGATAAGGTTTCAGTCACCACTTCATTGAGTGGTTCACACGCCCTGACCATGTCTTTTTCGGCCTGCTCCAGTTCTTTTGATTCCGCCGCCGGCTGATCAATTCGATCGGTGGAGGCCGCCATCAGTTCAGCCATGACCTGATTATGGTGTCGAAAGACGTCTTCGACATACTTTGAGAATTCTTCCTGTGACATCACCACTTCTTCCCCCGTACTCTTTCGAGTCGTCACCGTGTTACAAGCGTTCAGGACCAGCAAACTTATAAAAAAGAGGGACTGGAGCAGGCGCGTGATAGTGAAGGCAACGTCCATTCTTGATCCGGTAGTTATTTCTTTTTCAACGGCCGAAGTTTATTTTTTGAGAGCTTCAAGGACATCCAGACCGTCGCGATCAGAACAATCATTCCCAAAGCCTCAATGGCCGCGACAGATCCTACGCCGAGTCCAACACTGAGGGAATAGAGCCCCATACTGATGAGGATGGCCGTATTCTGGAAAAAGTTCTGAGCCGCGACGGCCCGTCCAGATCCAATACCCCGTTGACCGATAGCCTGAACAGCCGCATTGAGGGGAACCACAAAAAGTCCTCCACAGAGGCCAATCGACAAGAGAACGATCTTGGCGGTCAGCGTGGTTTTTATCCCTGCGAGCAGGATAAAGAGGCCGCCCATCACAAAGGTGACAAAGCGGGCTCTTCGAATTTTCTCAAGCGGGATCAGTCGAGGCACAATGCCGGCCCCAATGACAATGCCGATGGCGAGAAAAAACGTGAGGTCGGCAATGTCTGAAGCTGACTGGGTGCCAAGGACCTCGGGTGCCCAGGCGATTAAAATGACTCTGAGCGTTGCCCCTGAGGCCCAGAAAAGGCTCAGTGCCAGGAGCAGGGATGGGGCCCTCGGCGCCTTCAGCAGTTGTTTCATCCACCCCATCAATTGGCTCCAGGCCGACCCCCCCTCAATCCCACCTTGGGGTCCTTCAAGGCGAGGGAGTCCTCGGGTGAGAAGACCTGAGACCAAATACAGCGCCATGACTGTCAGCAGAGCCATCGACGTCGAATGATCGGCCATTCGAGCACCGCCCACCGTTCCAAGAAGGATGGCGGCGATGGTGGCGCCTTCGACCCACGCGTTCGCCTTCACTAATTGTGAAGCTTCGGCGAGATCTGGCAGCATCCCGTATTTTGCTGGACTGTAAGTGGCTGCGCCCATGCCGATGATGGCGTAGCCAACGATAGGTTCAAGTCCCAGATAGATGGAAAGGGTTCCTAGGATCTTGAAAAGATTGGCACCAAAAAGGATAGAGGGTTTTGGATAACGGTCCGCCAGAGTGCCGACCCACGGGGTCAGGACGATAAAGGCGATCAGAAACGAACTTTGAAGGGCAGGGATGTACCAGGCACTTTGATGATGGGTCTGTAACATCATCGCGATCACGGTAAACAGCACCGCGTTATCGCCAAAGGCTGACAAAAACTGGGCGCCAACCAGGGTCTTCAATGCTCTATTCATACCATTTCAGCCGTCGACGGGAGAAGGAGGGCCAGAGCCGGGTAATCTACCTTGCCGGACCCTAAAAGGGGGAGCTCTTTGGTGAAGAAGATATCCCTTGGAATAAAGAGTTCGCTGTAGCCCAGCGTTTGGGCTGCCCGGGCAAAATCGCTCCGGTGAGCGTCTTGAAATGCGGTAATCAAAATGATGCGCTCTCCCTTCCTGGGGTCAGACATCGCGAGGGCGGCGTGGAGATGCCCTGGCCAGGTTCTGTTGGCGATTTCCTCAACCGCCGTCAGCGAGATCATTTCGCCGCCGATTTTGGCGAATCGCTTGACTCGCCCTGCAATGGTCACAAAGCCCTCGTTGTCCACCGTAACGATATCTCCGGTGTCATACCAGCCATGACCAAAGCGGGATACGGGAGGCTCAAGAACGCCCGGTTTTTCTGGGCGGAGATAGCCCAGCATGATATTCGGGCCCGCCACATGGAGTCGACCGCCTTCGAGGACACCTTGGACCTCTTCGAGCTGCCAATCGATTCCCGGCATAAAACGACCCACCGTCCCTTCCCGGTAAAACATCGGCGTGTTGGCGGTCAGAATCGGCGAGGTCTCGGTCGTGCCATAACCCTCGAGCACACGAAGCCCAAATTTGTCGACCCAGAGTCGACGGGTATCGTCTTGCAGTTTCTCAGCGCCGGCAAACACATACCGAACGCTGTAGAAATCATAAGGGTGGGCATGTTTGGCGTAGCCTTGAAGGAAGGTGTTGGTGCCGAACAGAATCGTGGCGTTAAGGTCGTAGGCAATTTCGGGGATGATTCTGTAATGCAGCGGTGAGGGGTAGAGGAAGGTCCGCATCCCATAGAGGAGAGGCAGAAGAGTTCCGGCGGTGAGGCCGAAGGCATGAAACATCGGCAGGGCATTGAGGATCGTATCCTGAGCATTGAGATCCAGTCGGGCCGCCAGCTGTTCCCGATTGGCCAGAAGGTTTCCATGAGACAGGACGACCCCTTTGGGATCGCCTTCTGACCCTGAAGTGAACAGAATCACGGCCGGATCATGGGCCCGTTGCCGTTGCCGCTTTTGATACCAGAACGAGGCCGACAGGCACCCGATCAGTGCCCACAGTTTGTCTTTGCCGGTAATCGACTCCCGGAGGTCTTCTAAAAAGATCACGCGAAGGTCGAGAGCCAACGCTTCGACGACGCTTTCCAGTTTGGCATTTATGACAAAGCGCCGTGAGGTGATGAAGGTCTTGATGTCGGCCGTTCGGCAGGTGGATTGAAGGTTTTTGAGTCCCGCCCCGAAATTCATCATGGCGGGCGTTCGGCCATTCAGTTGGAGGCCCAGTAGGACGGAGACGGTGACGTTGGCGTTGGGTAATAAAAGCCCGATGTGCCCCCCTGGCGGGGTCAGCGCCGCCAGTTTGCGCCCGAGCGCCAGGGTCTGTGCAATCAGGCCGTTATAGCTCATGGGCTTCCGGCTGATGTCTTCGAGCACCGAGTGTCCCCCGCCATGGATTCGTCGCGCATCGAGCAGTGCTGCGAAGAGAGTTTGTTGGTGGTTTCCGGTTTCGAACATCATGTCGGTCATGATGTCAGTCAGCATCAGCCCCATCCGATGGCGGCGCTCGTGAGCGTCTGCGCCGGCGGGATGCGTCAGATCTCGGGGCGGCAGAATATTGAGTGTAATGGGGGGGAACCAGCGAAGCCTAACGACCCCATGAAGGCGCGAGACGGGCGTGTATTGGGCGCCGTCGATGCGGATGGGGAGAATTGCGGCCCCGGAGCGCTCGGCGACGAGCGCTGCACCATCATAGACTTTCATCAAGGCGCCGGTTACGGTGATGCGTCCCTCAGGAAAAATCACCGCTTTCCGATCCTCCCGAAGAAAGTTGGTGAGTGATTTTATCGACAGGGGTTGCTGCGGATCCATGGCGAAGACCCGCGCAAAACGGAGCGCCGGCTGGATCCACCATTGACGGGCAATCTCGGTGTTGATGGCAAAAGTCACTTCATCTGGAAGAAAGGCCCAAAGGAGGAGAGGGTCGAGATAGGAGCTGTGATTGGCTACAATCAAAACGCGCTCACCCGCCAGCCGATAGTGGTCCATGCCGGTGAGCTTGACCCTAAAAAGGATGGTTAAAAGCCAACGAAGAAGTTTCTTGGTCATGAGAATGAAAATCGTCTTCAGGGGGGCTGTGGCGCTAACGGCCCGAGTCTGGCCTCGGTTGAGGTTCTTAAGGTGTGGCTCTTTCGATCTTTGTCACGAAGTTCGCCTATAGTAATCCATCCTCGGGCCTAATAAACCAAGACACCGCCTGTCCTTATGACTGCGATTCGAAATTTTCTGGTGCTTGTCTTGCTCATAGGGCTCTGGGGGTGCCAAACGGCGCCGGTGTCGAATGCGCCCCAAGAGGCCGTAGGCTCGCTGCAGCGAGCCCATTTTAGAACCCAAGATGGCCTGATTCTTCCGGTCCGGACCTATTGGCCACCAAAGGGAGCGCCGGAGGCGATCGTTATAGCGATCCATGGTTTGAATGACTATAGCTTCGCCTTCGACGGCCCTGGCCGTTTTCTTCGTCAGCATCAGCTGGGACTCATCGCGTATGACCAACGGGGTTTTGGTATGGCACCCGGCCGGGGTATTTTTGCTGGGGCTACGACCTATGCTGAAGACCTGTCGAGTCTCGTGAGAGCCGTTCATCAGCGTTATCCTGGTATTCCAGTCATCCTCCTCGGGGAGAGTATGGGGGGTGCCGTCGCCATTGCGGCCTTCACCTTAAAGAAACCGCCTGAAGTGCAGGGGGTCATTCTGTCGGCCCCAGCGGTTTGGTCCAGGGACACCATGCCGGTCTATCAGCAGATGCTTTTGGCGCTGGCCTCGATGACGGTGCCAAGTCTTGAATTGACCGGGAGTGGTCTTAAGGTTCAAGCCTCGGACAATATCAACATGCTCCGTGAGCTCGGCCGCGATCCCTGGGTGATCAAGGCGACGCGCGTTGATGCTATCGCTGGCCTTGCCGATCTGATGGACATGGCTCAGTCTGAGGTGGGGCAGTTGCGAACGCCGGTACTCATTCTCTATGGCCTCTATGATGAGATTATTCCAAAACCACCCATCGATCGGTTGATCGAAAAGCTTATTCCTCGAAAAAACGTCCGAACCGTTCTTTATCCTGAGGGCTACCACCTTTTATTAAGGGACCTTCACGCCGATATTCCGCTGGGTGACATGCTGGCCTGGCTGAAGAACAACCGTGCGCCCTTGCCTTCTGGTTTTGAAGTCCAAAAGCACGTCCAAGGGCTCCATCAGTAAAATCTAGATCAGGTCTTATCGAAGCGACTTTACGGTCGCGTCGGGCCGATCTTGAGGGTCATGGGCTTGGCTGCTTGGCTTCACCATTCGTTCAAGTCGTGCGGTACCCTCGTGCCAATGAAGCTCCCCAATATCTTCCCAGCCGGCGGCCATGTTGCGATGACGAAGGTCATAGGACCAGTCGGTGGGCACCTCGACCTGCTTTGATTTGATGATAAATCGCGCGTCGTTCAGGGGAATGCCTAATCTGGGCGCGTAGAAGGCCGTTATTTTTTTCGAGAACTTCTCGAGTCGGTCGAGGCTCATGTGGGAGGTGATGGCAACGTTCGCCCACATGGACTGGATGCGGCCCCAGTTGGGAGAAAGCAGACGCCCTTCCTGATTGATGAAAGGCAACCAGGTCTCCTCGCCCGATGGTGCTTTATAGGTCAAAGCGACGATTTGATTGTAATGATCGAAATGGTCGTGAAGGTAGAGCGCATGCGGTGAGATGCCCAAAAAGGCATGCGACAGATTGATCAGGGAGTCGCTGGCTTGATCGATGACGGCGAGGAGGGGGTCGCTGGGTCTCGTCCCGGCCCAGCGGTAGAGGATCCCATAATGAACGGTGCTGTTGAGCTGGAGGACCAGCACCAGAACCAACAGCTTACTGATTCTGAAGGCGCGTTGGCGATCGGTCGCGTCGCGCTTGAGAAGATTCGAAAGCGGGTGCTCTGCCATCAAATCGAGAGCCGCCAAGGGGGTGCAGTGATCGCCACAGATCACGCGCGCTCTTTGATCGGCGATCACGCGATAGCGGCGCCGCGCCAGATGATAGATGCCCGGAATTCGCAATGACCAACCGACCGGTGCGCTCCAGCCCAGGTGTTCCAGGAGGGCGATGTAGGTGTCGATACCGCAGCGGACTTTACCGCCTTTATCCACCGAGTAAAGATCCTTCAAAAGCCTCTCCTCTTGAATCTCACTGAGCTCTGGGGCTTTGCCGGCACCGCTTTGAAGCCCCAGGAAGGTCACCCCATGGCGGATATCGAGATGCTGGAGGACACTCACGGTCAGGGTGCACAGCGGACAGCCCTCATCATAGAAGACCCTCAGTCCCGGCGAATCAACGGTGATCCATCTTGCAAAGGTTCGCCACCCGCCAAACGGGACCAGCAACAAATAGTGGACCAGCATGGCAAAGCCGAAGGGATAGACATTGAGCGCCAGGATGATGCCGAGGTGAAAACTGGAGCCAAGGATCAGGAGGGGGACCCTCCAGGGCTTGAACCAGAAGAGGAACAGGAAGACCAGCTGAAACCCCATGACGGTATAGCCCAAGCCGGTTTCAAGCCAGCGCAGGTTAAGCAGTGGGCTCAGGTCGAGGGGCGACATGTAATAAGGCATGGTTGGCGGCAACCAAGCCCCCATGCCGTTGCGCCAGAATTCTGAGGACACTTTGTGAAGTCCCGAATCAAAGTAGACGAGGCCAAGGCTCATAGCCAGCGGCAAGGTATACGCCAGCCGCGGGACATCGTGTGGCGCCGCGTAGGGCTTTCCTGGGACAGAAAAACGAATAGCCCAGCGCAATCGATCCAGCGAGAAAGCGCGCTCTGAAGGCAGAAAGATCAAGAGAAGACTGCTGCCCGTCATCAACTGGTCGAAGCCACCATCAAAATCCTGCCACATCGGGGTGAAGATCACGAAGACGACCCAAAAAAGGTAGTTCATGACCGCGCAGCGACGGGTGTGATAGCCGATCGTCATAAAGATAAGGATGACCATCCATGCCATCAGAAGGACATGAAGAACTGGGGAGGCCCGGTCTAGGTAGGGCAACGGGTCGAAGATCAAATGCCTAAAGTAGAACAGGAACATCACTTCCTGAAGAGCCACTAAAGAGAAGGCGATCCGAAAGAAGGCGAGCCCTGTGGCCGGGACGCGTTGGGTCAATTGACCCTCGATGGCGTTCTTTAAGATCTTCAGCATGAAGCGTTGACTATGGCGGCAGAGGGTGAGGCTCGTAAGGTCAAAAGGAGGGCGATCGGCTCCTTCGGGGGGGCGTCGCGAGGATCAGTCTCGGGGTTCGGGCCACGTGCCCTCAAAGAAGCCATCGCAAAGGGGCTTTCGGGATCTTTCGCCCTCTTCTCGCTCGATAAGCGCCTCTGGAATCTGATCTTTTGGCAGTTGATAGCCAAGAGCGATCATCGTCAGGCAGTCGACGTGGTCTGGAATGGAGAGCCTGGTCTTGATTTCTTCCGCCTTGAACCCCCCCATCTGGTGAACCATGAGGTCTAGTCGAGTGGCTTCGATGGAGAGGCTCATGATGGCGGCGCCGGTATCGTAGGCGGCCCAGCGGTTGGTGCTGCCATTCCCAAACAGAGTATCAGCGGCTGCCAGTATCAGGATGGGGGCGGCCTTGGCCCAGGATTGATTGGCTTCGACCAGGCAGCCGACGGCCATCTCGAAAGCTTCTGGGTCTTGAAAGCGATCAAAAATAACCAAACGCCAAGGTTGTGCATTAAAGCAGGAGGGGGTCCATCGGGCCGCCTCAAGCATTCTCGTCAGTGACGAGGGCTCGACAGCCCGATCGTTATCATAAGCCCGTCCACTCCAGCGATGGGCGAGTTCGTCAAGAATCGGTAATGCGGTATCGGCTTTTTTGTCAAACATCGACAGGGGCTCCACAGTGGTTTGGGGTCAGGGTATCAAGGGTCGACCGGCCATCTCTTCAAGAATGGCGAGAGGACCAGCGGCTGGGTTGACCAGGTGCGCTGGCGGCAGTTTGAAGGTTTGCTCCAGCATAAACTGCCCGCCGATAACGGCATGCAGCACCTGATCTGAAAACACGACCCAGGTCGTCCCAGAGGGGAACTCAAAGCGCTCTTGGGGTGATGTCTCCTGATACAACAGGTCTTTTTTGCCAAGATCATGGAGCTGACCCATGTAGTGGTCATAATCTGTGCGCCGCGACTTAGTAAGTCCCATGGTGTCCATCAGCCAGGCCTTGAGAGGTCTCGGTGCCTCCGCGGCTTTAAAGAAACGCTGCGCATGGGGGCGGAAGGGCTCACCGATGCGCCAGACCCTTGGCCGGCCCGCCGGGTTGAGGTTGGTGAAGACCCGCAGGAGTCTCTCGCCGCCGGTTGGGTTTGATGGGAAAGAATCGACATGAAGGCGGGTATCGTCTTGACGCCAGCTGCTCCTTCTGCCCTCGACTTGGGCCGGCCTGAAGGAGGTGAATCCTTGCTTTAAAACGTTCTGGTAGGCCGGGAAGAGGCCTTCGACCAATTGTCGCGCCTGATGGCTGAAACGGGCCAGCATGGCGTGCAGCTCTAGGAGGTCATCAGCGGTTCCCTGAGCGCCTTTAAGTGGCACATGGTCGCCTCGATAGCTGATATTCTTGGTCTTGCCATTGGACCAGCGTTCACTCAGAAAGCGGGTCTCCTGAGGCGCCAACTCAAAGGGAAGCGCCGGGAAGAACAAGACTTTGCCAGACTCAAGGGTAAGCTCTTGAGGGGAGGTCGGCTCGGCCGCCTCCTTGGGGTCCCAGTGCTTGAGATCGAATGGACGAATAACATCTAGACCCATGGCGCCTCCCTTGTCTGCATCAGAACCGCCGTTGGCGGGGCACGTCATTCTAACGCCGTTCTGGAGGTTTAAGGTTTGAGTGTGTCGTTCAGTGGCACGATGCGACGGATGAATAGAGCGCAAGGGCGTTGATCTTAGTGACCTCGGTATCGAAGTCAGATCCTCGCTCGATGCTTTCCTTCAAGGACTTTATGGCGCGATCACAATAAATCGGATCTGCACTGAAGATATCCCTGCGGTAACAGTCCAGTAACTCACGGGTAATGAGGCGGTCTTTCCTCACGATCATGATGGTAGTCTCCTTTTGCGACGATGGTCTAGAAGATCCGGCTGAAACCCAGTCCGGCTGGGTAGCACTTAGAGAATAAGGGGTCATGGAAAGTTCCAGAGTGTCCGAGACCTGTGGCAGAATCATCTATCAACCTCATCCAACGATGCAGAGGACTGCAATGAAGAAGCAATTAATATCGGTCGCGGCGATGATCGCGCTAGTGGCCTGCTCCTCCGTGGGGCCTGTCAGGATCAGTATTCCCTTTGAGGAGGGAAAGGCCCGTACTATGCTGAAGCCTGGGGATAATCAGGTGACCGGTCGCGTCATGGTAGGGCTTTCGAGCGGCACGATCGTCACCTGTGCGGGAAATGTGGTGAGTCTGGTCCCGGTCACGGCCTACGCTAGGGAATGGGCGCGTCAGTTCTATGAGCTTGATACGGGCCGGTATGGGTCGCTGAATCAAGCGTTTCGAATGGATTCAAGGGAGTCGCAAGTCAAGTTTGTGGGCGCCGATGCCTTTTACGCGGCAACCAGGACCACGCACTGTGACGATGATGGTGATTTTAGTTTCGAGAACGTCGCCAATGGGGAATTTTTGGTCGTGGCGAAGACGCGTTGGCTTGGCAAGGATCATGACTATTATGATTTTATGTACGGCGTCAACGATGCGCAGGAGGAGGATGGCTCGGTGATGGAAAAGGTCCGATTGAAGGGTCACGATGCCGTCGACCTTCAGTGGGCTCCCCCAAGTGCTGAGCTTTTGGGTGGACAAGGTCTCTCGAGTGGTCGCTAGGCTTTCCTATGGAGTGATCTGCTCGGTTTAATAAAGCTGGTGCCGGTTCTTCTTATCACGGAGGAACACGCCCGGTTACCCTCTGATAGTGAGTGACGCCCCATGGTCATCAGGAACAGGAACCCACCGAAGCGACTCAGAGGTGGCTCAAGGCCACCGCTGAGTGCCGCTGGCATCTCTGGCCTTCAGGCCGGGGAGGAGGTCAATCAGGCTTCATCAAATCCTCGTCCGTCAATGGAGGATTTCGACGCCTTTTGCAAGGAGAGGGCTTGATGCATCGGCAACAGGATTTTTCGGCGGTGATCACTGAGCAGGATCTCCGATCGCTTCAGGAGGCGTTTGAGACCTTGGAGCACCCGAGTTTTGCGGCAAGGCTCAATCATGTGGTGGGAGTGCCGGTTGAATCGGCGCTAAAACTGCTGCCACCTAAGTGGTATCTGCGAATCCACCGGGTTGCTGATTCCTGTGTTAGGCTTGCCCTCAAAGGGGTGATTCGTCAGCGTTTGGTGAAAGTCGAGGCGGGTGATCGCGGCCATAAAATGATGGCCATGGTGGTGGGCGCGGCGGGTGGCTTTATGGGGGGGCTGACCCTCTTGATGGAGTTGCCGATGACCACGACCCTGATGCTCAGTTCGATTGCAGAGATCGCTCGCCGCGAGGGGGAGGATCTTGACAGTGTTGAGGCTCAGATGGCCTGCCTTGAGATCTTTGCTCTTGGCGGCCGGAGTCCTGAAGATGATGCGGCTGAAACCGGTTATTACGGAGCCCGCTTGGCCCTTGAGGCGCCGATTGCCGAGGCGGCCCGATATCTCAGTGCGGCGGGTACCGCCTGGCGCGGCCATCCGCCGGCTCTGGTGCAGGTGGTTGACGTGGTGGCTCGGCGTTTCGGCGTGGTCCTGACGGAGAAGGCGGCAGCACAGATTATCCCGGTGATAGGAGCCTTGGGTGGCGCTTTTCTCAATAAGCTCTTCATCGAGCATTTTCAGCGCATTGCCCGGGGACATTTCACCATCCGCCGGCTGGAACGAAAATACACGCCGGCCCGCATCCAAGCGGCCTATGAGTCGCTCAAGAATCCCTATCCGAAGCGTCCCCTTGATGGTGGCCCGGCGAGCTGAATAACCCGTGGGATGACCCACTCGAGCGCGAGTAAACACGATGCCTAATATGCCGAATCTTGACAACGTCTTGCATCATCCGACGGCCAAAGGCGTTGCGATTGGGGTTGGCGTTGCTCTTTTGGGGTTGGCGGCCTTACCCACCCTTTTTTCAATGGGTCGACCCTTCGTTCGGCAGGCCCTTAAATCCGGCTTGTTGCTCGTGGAGAAAAGCCGCGAGGTGATCGCTGAGGCAGGAGAAGAGCTCGAAGACTTGGTGGCTGAGGTGAGGGCAGAGTTGGTCGCTGAACGCGGTCATTTTGCCGCTGAGGAGACTGTGGCCGAGGACATCGTTGAGGATAGGGTGGCAGAATAAGCCATGTTGACGGCCTATGTTGTTCATACCGTCCCCGGCCGTGCGAGGATCCGGCTGCCCTCAAAGCGGGGCGATGCTCTTTTTTTTGGTCGTCTCGAGCAGTGGCTTTTGACGTGCCCTGGAATCGTTGACGTTAAGACGAATGTCCGAGCGGCCAGTGCCCTTTTGGTGTTCGAGGGCCAAGGAGATTTGGCCCAGGTGGCCGAGGCCGCCCGCCATCATCGATGGTTTCGTATGGAGCGGAATCCGCCCCCTTTGAAGACGGTTGGCGCCAGCTTCTCGGATCACCTTGAACAGCTCAATGAGCTGATTACGACGACAACCCGCGGTCACCTCGATACTCATTCGGTCTTCTTCCTCTTCTTCCTCGGTCTTGGTCTTCAGCAGATTGTCCGGGGGAATGTGATGCAGCCCGCGATCCCGATGCTCTGGCGGGCGCTTGAAATCCTTCGAGACATGGATGCCGGCACCCGACAATAGACCTTTTACCGAGTCCCCATGCAGCACTCATCCGATACTATTCGCATTGTCCATAATAAGGTCCCCCATCGGCTTAGGGTCTACGTCCCGATGGTTCGATGGGGTCCCACCTACGCCGATTTCCTCGTTCAGACCCTGCTGCGCGAAGGCAAGGCTCCAGGGGTCTTTCATGCAGAAGCGAGCGAAGTGACCGGTAATGTATTAATCCAGTATCTTCCTGGAACTCAGTGTGAGGAGGACATCCTGCGTTTGTTGGAGGAGACGGCTCAAAGGATTGAAACCGGTAACATCCCGTTGCTGCCCAAACATAAGAGCCCCCGGCTTGGGAAGATGATGCCTGGGGCCTTCTTTACCCGTGAACTGATGGTCAGTATTGGGGGCAACATTATTGCTGGCGTCGCGCTTGCTTTGATGCTCGGCGCCTGAGAGGAGTCTCGGGCTTTCTGGCATCGATGATCGGGTCATCACCCTTCTCGTTGCAGCCATCTCTTGGGGGAGTTCCTCTTAACCCAATGTCAATCGACGTCATTCGAAAGGATCTTCCAGGCCGTCTTCGGCTGAGTGTGCCGATGATCTATCGACATGAGCTGAACGCACAGGGGCTTGAGTCGGCGGTTCTAGGGCTCCCTTATATGCGATCGGCTAAGGCCAATCCCTTAACGGGATCCATTTTGTTGATTTACGACTCACAGGTGCGGGACCGCGAGCGGGTGCTTGAGGATCTCCAGCATCTGATGGGTCTCTCTGGTTCTATAACGGCTTTAGCCCTCTCCCCGCGGCCATCGGATACCCTGCCGCCTCGCCAGGTCAAGCGGCGTGCGCTCTCCATCCCAAGTCGGCGCCCCCTCCGGTTGGAGAGTCCCCCCCCTAAGACCAAGGCGGCCCAATGGCATGCGACCCCCATTCCGGACGTTCTTAAGATCCTGGAGGCCACAGAATTCGGTCTGACGCCCCCCGTGGCCCAAGAACGTCTCCAGCGATTTGGCCCCAATAGCCTTGAGGTGAGTTACCCGCGGTCGATGCTGAGTTTTTTTGTAGGCCAGTTTCTGACGGTTCCTGTTGGAATGCTGGGCATTTCTGCGGTGGTCTCGCTTGCGACCGGTGGGATAGCCGATGCCGCGGTCATCGGGGGGGTTGTGCTGATCAATGCCCTGATTGGGACGCTGACTGAAAGTGCCGCCGAAAAGACTATTAATGCCCTTGGCGCTTTGCTGCCAAGTCATGCGGGCGTCCTTCGTGGGGGTGAAAAGCGGGATATTCCTTTGGAAGAGGTCGTGCCCGGTGATGTCCTGATCCTGGTTCCAGGGGCTTATATCCCTGCAGATGCTCGTCTTCTCGTCACTAAGAATCTCACCATCGATGAATCCGCCTTGACCGGTGAGAGTCTTCCGGTGTTGAAGCGCCACGGGGCGCTGTGTGATCCAAAGGCCCCGCTGGGTGAGCGCTACAACATGATTCATATGGGCACCCTGGTGACGGGAGGGAGTGGCTTTGCCGTGGTGACCGCCTGTGGTCGGTGGACTGAGATAGGTGCTATTCAGGCTTTGGTAGGCCAGGTCTCGACACCCCAAACCCCGCTTCAGCAACAGCTGGATCAGCTAGGGACTCGCCTTGCTGGGTTCAGTGCTGGACTGTGTGTTCTGGTTTTCGTGACGGGAATGGTGAGGGGGCAAGGCTGGCTCAAAATGTTGAGCTCCTCGATATCCTTGGCGGTAGCTGCCGTCCCAGAGGGTTTGCCAACCGTTGCTACGACCACATTGGCGTTGGGTCTTGGTGAAATGAAGCGTCGGAAGGTCCTCATTCGACGGTTGCATGCGGTTGAAAGTCTCGGATCGATGCAGGTTCTGTGTCTTGATAAAACGGGTACCTTGACGATGAACCAGATGAAAGTCGTGGTGGTTCATCAAGGGGCTCATGCTGTGGTTGCTGTGAAGGGTGGCTTTAGAGATGCGGCTGGCGAGATGATCGCGCCGGCGGTGCTCACCGATATAAGGCGTTTGCTGGAGGTCGTGACGCTCTGCAGCGAAGTCAAGGTGACCGAGGTCGCAGGGCAGCTGGTGCTGGAGGGTTCACCCACGGAGAAGGCGCTGATCGAAGCGGCTCTTCTGGGAGGGGTTGAGCCCTTGGTGCTTCGAGCCTCAAGGCCCTTGAAAACGCTGAATCATCGCGCCGAGCTGCGCCCTTACATGATGAGTATCCATTCTCAAGGTTCAGGTTATTGGATCGCCGTCAAAGGGAGTCCTTCGGAAGTCCTTGGGCTTTGCACCAGGAGATGGGTGAAAAATGGCCTTGAGCCATTGTCAGACGATGACCGTCGTCAGATTCTGGACGCCAATGAGTCCATGGCCGGGGATGCTCTCCGAGTCCTTGGGGTGGCGATGGGAGATGCCGATTCGGATGCGATTGATCGGCCTTCGAAGTTAACCTGGCTGGGACTGATCGGCATGGAAGATATGATCCGGCCAGGCATGCCGGAACTGATGGCGCAGTTTCATGAAGCGGGTATTGAGACCGTCATGATTACCGGCGACCAAAGCGCGACCGCGCAATCCGTGGGGAAACGTCTCGGATTGGGTCATGGTGGAGATATTGAAATCCTTGATTCGCTGAGCCTTGATCAGCTGGAGCCTGAGTTGTTGGCCAATATCGTTGGCGATACGACGATCTTTGCAAGGGTGAGCCCGGCGCAAAAGCTAAGGGTTGTTGAGGCCCTCCAGAAAGGCGGTCGCGTCATTGCGATGACGGGCGACGGGATCAACGACAGTCCGGCCCTGAAGGCGGCTGATATCGGGGTCGCTATGGGTCAGCAGGGCGCGCATGCCGCCCGTTCGGTGGCGGATGTCATTCTTGAAGATGACAACCTCCATACCCTGATTGCAGCGGTTGAGCAGGGCCGCACCATTTACGGCAATATTCGAAAAAGTGTGCGTTTTCTCATGACAACCAATCTCAGCGAAATTGAATTGATGCTGGTGACCACGGCGCTTGGATTCGGTGAGGCATTGAATCCGATGCAGCTTCTCTGGATCAATCTGGTGACTGACATCTTCCCGGCGTTGGCATTGGCGATGGAGCCTCCTGAGCAAAACATCATGAAGAAGCCGCCGCGGGATCCCGCCCGGTCCATCATTGATCGACAGGACAGTCTTCGCTTGCTGAGGGAGTCCACCTTGATTTCAGGAGGGGCTCTTGCGGTTTATCTCCTCAGCATGGCTCGCTATGGGCCTGGCCCCAAGGCCAGCACCAACAGCTTTATGACCTTGACCTTGGCGCAGATGCTCCAAGCTATTTCTTGCCGATCAGAGGACACCTCGATACTCACGAAGGATCGGCCACCCAATCATTACCTTGATCTGGCTGTTGCGGGTGGGGTCGGCCTTCAGTTGCTAACGGTTCTTCTGCCGCCGCTGAGGGCCTTGCTCCGACTGTCGCCCTTGACAACGTCTGATGTCCTTTTGATCTTGATCGGCACTGCCAGCCCATTTCTGACGAACGAAGCTGCCAAACACTTTTTGACAGCGCCCGCATTGGGGGCTCAAAAGCGATGACTAAGCGATTTCTGTTTACCTCGGATGCCGTCACGGATGGTCACCCGGATCGTCTTTGCGACAGTATCAGTGATGCTGTGGTGGATCGCTTCTTACTGCAGGATCCTTATTGCCGAATTGTCGCTGAGTGCGCGTTGTCAAAAAACGTACTCTTTCTTGCCGCGCGCTTCGCGACGGAAGCCACGATCGATATTCCGGACGTGGCGCGGGGGGTTCTGCATGATGCGGGGTATCACAAGGACGATTTTGATGCCAGTCATTGCTCGGTCCTGACCAGTCTCATCCTGATGGATGATCAGGTTTACCCACGCCTTGAGGAAAAGGATCTCGATGATCATGATCTTGATCTCCTTGGCGTCAGAAGCCAGGCTTCCCTTTTTGGCTATGCCTGTAACCAGACGGAAGAATTGATGCCGCTTCCTATTAGTCTTGCGCGGCGCCTTGCTGTCGCGTTCAATCAGGCTCGCCGACGCAAGGATGTTGATGCCCTGTCACCGGACTGTACGATCCAGGTAGGGGTCGAATATGAGGCCGGGGTTCCCGTTCGCATAGCGAGCATCACGGTCATTGCAGGGACCGTGGCGACGCGCCCCTTATCCTCCTTGGCGCTGAGGGAGTTGATGATCCAGGAGGTGATGGGCCCGCTACTCAAGGATGATCCGATACTGATGGATTCGGGGACCGAGATCTTGGTGAATCCCGATGGTGCCTCACCTAAAAGTGGGCCCCGTTTTCATTCCGGGATGACGGGTCGGAAGACAGCATCCGATACCTATGGGGCTTATGCGCGGCACAGTGGCTCGGCCTTGAGCGGCAAGGATCCTTCAAGAATTGATCGCGTGGGAGCCTATATGGCCCGTTATGCCGCGAAAAATGTGGTGGCCGCGGGCCTTGCGCAGCAGTGTGAGGTTCAGTTGAGTTATGCCATTGGTCAGGCGGCCCCTGCCAGTCTTGCCGTGCAGACGTTTGGTAGTGGGATTCTTGGGGATGAGGTGATTCGGGAGAGACTGCTTGATCTGTTTGATTTCAGATTGGGGGCCATCATTCGGGACTTCAATCTGCGTCATCTCCCGGCGCTCCATCGAGAGGGCTTTTATCGTTGGCTGCCGGCGACTGGACATATGGGGGAGAGTCGCCTGGCGTTGCCGTGGGAGAGGACTGATCGATCCCCTTTATTGCGATAGCCTCGCTAAAGATCGATAACGACATCGCTCGGCATGGCTCTGTTTGGTATGGGGTTAAACCGTGATCCTCGTCTCCTCAGGTGTTGTATCAGTTCGTTGGGGGGAATCCCAAGGAGTTGAGCGATGGTGGGCAAGGTCCAGGAAGGGGCGCCATCGATCATGCTGAATTGATCTGCAGGTGGCAGGCTTCCCTCGCTGATCAGGGAGTAAACGGTCTGAATCTCAGGGGGCGTCGGCTTGGCTTCGAGATCGATGATGCGGGGGGATGTTGGCTTTGGCATGCAGCCACAGCTCGAGGCGGTGCCGTTTCTGAGTGTGATCGCCGATATCCACTTTTCACGGCCGCATCGGCAGAGGCAGAGATAGCGAATGTCCGCTCCCATGCGGACGGGTTCGCCCGTGACGACCCAGTGCCCGTGGCGGTCGCCGGTGCTGATTTTTTGCTGCGTTTTCTTTTCCATACCCCTGATCTCCGGTCGGATTTTTTTTGCGATCGCGTTGAAGCGAAACAAGACGTCATGATTCAAGCGCCCCTCGCTCTATTCAAGCAATAATAATGCCGATATTTTATTGGGCGGTCATGCGGCCTTCAATAGGGGCCCTTAGGGCTAGCTCTGAGGTTATTTTATCCAAGAAAAGAAGGGGTTAAGTGGCCATCCACAAAATCTGTGGATAAACTTGTGGGTTATTGGGGCCAAAGAGCGCTCCGTCGGGCTTTCGTTCAATGGGTTTCTTTTTTATCAAGTCTGTAGGTATCTGAATATATTGAATAATATCTTCATTCTTCGGCGCACTCAGCCGTCCGGCGTCATGGTTCGTGTCATTGTGGGTGGCTGCGTCAAATCGCGCACAGACTGTGCGAAATGAGTCACTTTAAGGGGTGTCTTTTTGGGCTAGAAGCCCCTTTTTTATCTTGATCAACCGATTTCTCAAGCGATCAGGCCTTGATCGCTCCGGTTATTAGGCGATGCACGCTTTGATTGATGGTTCTTGGCATGGAACATGCAAAAGTTTGTGTGACGCAGTAGTGTCAACTTTCTCTCCTTTTTATCTGGTCTCGGTCTCGGTCTCGGTCTCGGTCTTGGTCATGTGTCCATGGTCCTCGATCGCTCGGTGATGAACGCTGTGGATCTCCTCCCCACTGCGGGGCACACCCGGGGCCAGTTTTTTTGGGAGCGCTTGACCCAACATGGAATGGAAAAGAGCATGCAACAACCCGTCTTCATTCAAAATCCCAACGGATACGGTGAACTCGTCCAGTTTTTTGAAACCGCAGTGGTCCCTTATTCGGTCCACGATATCTCTGCCTTTAATGCCATTTATCGCTGCATCTATCCGACCCTCTCCCGACAAGAGAGGCTGTTGGCCGAGACGCTGGTCGATCAGATGATTGAGCGCTTAGAGCATCCTAAGGCCGCTGCCAAAATTTACGGTGTGGTTTGAACTTTCAACAGGAAAGGACGATGAATCAAGTATCCATTCAAATCCAAGACGCCGTAGGCAACTGGGTGACGGTCATCATTTCAGGTTACAAGAGCCCCGAGGAAGTGTTTCAGCTCCTTCAAATGGCAAAAAAATCAAGACCTGGAAAAGTCCTTCGGGCGGTGACCCGAGAACAGCCTTCTCCTATCCGAATTACCTTGAGACCTTCAGATGCCTTCGATCAGCATGCCTAACTTTTCGCCCATTTTGACCGGGTGGCCCGGCACCAGATCGGGATTCCATTGAACGCCTTGGTGACCAAAGAGCACAACGATGGTTGAGCCCATATTGAAACGCCCCATTTCGTCCCCTTTTTTAAGTCTTACCTGACCTTCAGGGTATTGAATGGAGGTGACCTTAGTCCCGCGGGGGGGGGTTACTACGCCGTGCCAGACCGTCTCAATGCTGGCGACAAAAATGGCGCCAACGAGCACCAATGCCATAGGTCCCATCGCGGTATCAAAGAGGGCGACGACGCGCTCGTTTCTTGCAAAAAGACTGGGAACACCTCGGGCGGTTGCGTCATTCACGCTAAAGAGTCGCCCTGGAACATGGATCATTTCCCGGAGGGTGCCGCTGATCGGCATATGCAGTCGGTGATAGTCCCGTGGCGAGAGATAGATGGTTAGAAAGGTCCCATGCTCAAAGGGAATGGCCCGATCCCTGTCGCCGCCGAGGAGCGATCTAGCGGTGTAATCGATGCCTTTGGCCTGTAGAATGGCGCCCTCTTTGATGGCGCCTTTCTGGCTGATATAGCCGTCTGCCGGCGATGCAACCCCGTTGCAAGAGGGATCGATCGGTCGGGCTTCAGGTTTTAAGGCGCGAGTAAAAAACGCATTGAAACAGCCGTAGGCCTCAGGATTTGATTCCAAGGCCTCGCTGAGGTCAATGCCATAGGCCTTCGAAATCCTCTCGATCATCTGTCGCCTGATCCAGGGATGATGACTGTGGGTCAGCTGCCCCATGAGTCTTGATAGGAGATGGTGGGGGAGTGGGTATTGACCCAGTACAAACAGCTTTTCAAGGACGGACATGGGATTTCTCGTTCGATGGAGAGGATGGCTGATGGGGGGCTTGGGTCTTAGAGTGGCTTCTGGCTGCCAGGCTCCTTGTCTTTGAGAAAACGCTGGTAATTTCTAAAGGTTTCCCGGGTCATTAGAGCAGAATCAAAAGGTCGAGTTCTAAAGCGGCGTTGCTCTATCTTATGGCGAACCGCCCGAATCCAGACCCACTGGGTCCCAAAGTAACCGACCACCGCGCCAACGTGCATGAGAATGATGCAGCCCACCAACAGGGGGGCCCCGAACTCCATGGCCTTGTCGATGCTAAAAAGACTTGAGAATTCATCAAAGCTAAAACTTCTGGAGCCTAAGGCCAGGGCGCCGACTTTATAGGCAACATAATAAAGAGGGATCCAGGTCAGTGGGTTCGTGATCCAGACCAAGGCGACGGCAATGGGGAGATTGGCGCTGCAATAAATCGCTCCAATGGCTGCAATGACTTGCTGTAAGGGGAGGGGTGGGGTGTACATGGCCCAGAGCCCGACAGCCATCGCCCTCGAGACGGAGCGGCGGTTAAGGTGCCAGAGGTTCGGTGAAAAGAGTTTATCGCCGAGAAAGTGCAGGGCTTGAATGTTTCTGACCTTAGCAGGATCAGGGAGATAGCGCTTGAGGAGCTGCTTGGGCATCCGGGGTGTCTCCTTATTGTTGTTTTTATAGGGGGCGTGTTGGCTTCCACCAAACTTCCATTGTACGAGACTTGTTTAAACGGGTATGACATTTTTAGCGCGGCAAGGCCATCAATCCGCCGCTTCCTTTCCGCCCCCCCATTGATGAAAGGCACGATGATCAAGCGATCGTATGGCGATGAGGGCGAGGATAAAAAGGACCGAAAGGTAGGACCCGAAAAGCCCAAAGGCATGATCCGCACCGAATTTTTGGAGCAAGAAGGCGATCAGCAGCGGCGCTGTGCTCCCGAAGATCGGCGAGGCCAGATTAACGGCAACGCTGACACCGGTGTAGCGGACTTCTGTTCCAAACAGGCCGGTGACGGCGGCAAAGGCGGCGCTGGTGTAAAGGCCCAAGAGGACGCTAAAGGTCAAGAAGGCGACCAAAGTGATGGCGTCGCCGAAAAATCCCGACATGCCGAGGGTCAGCGGATAGCTCAGAACGAGAAGGCAGCCTGCACCTGCCACGAGGACACTTTTATAGCCGAAGCGATCAGCCAGAATGCCGCCCATCAGCGTCATAGCGAGCGATAGCGAGAGGCCCAGGGTGGTGGTCAGAAGGGCCCGGGTCGCTTCGAAATGCAAGGACGAAATCATGAAGCTATTGAAATAGACAAAGGCGAAGAAAAAGCCACAGGTCATCGGGGTGAGGACGGCGACACCTATCAGGACGCGGCCCTTGTATCGTTTGATGATGGCTCCAATCGGGTTATGGATCAGGCGATTCTCAGTTTTAGCGATTTCGTAGAGAAGGCTTTCCGGCATTTTGTGACGAATCTTGAGACCCAGCCAGGCAGCAGCCAGGCCAAGGACAAAGGGGATGCGCCAGCCCCAAAGGGCAAAATCGGCTTCGCTCAAGATAAATGAAAGACCGCTTGAAATCAGGGTTCCAGTGAGCAGCCCGAGGCAGGTGCTGGCCTGGATGAGGCTTGAAGCCAAGCCGATCCGGCGCTCTGGCGTATGTTCAAGGACATAGGTGACCGCACCCCCCATTTCCCCTCCCAGAGCCAACCCCTGAAGGAGTCGCAAGATCACCAGGAGGATGGTGGCGGTCATTCCAATGTTCTCGAAGGGTGGCAGGAGGCCGATGGCGGCAGTCGGTAGCGCCATGCCCATGATCGACAGCGATAGCGCTTTTTTGCGCCCGAAGCGATCGCCGATGGCGCTGAAGATCAAGGCCCCGATGGGACGCATGAAGAAACTGACGCTAAAGACCGCCAGGGCCGAGAGGACGGCGAGACCTTCTTCTTCCTTGGGGAAGAACGTCTTCCCGATGAAGAGAGAGAAATGGCCGTAAAGGGCAAAGTCGTACCATTCGAGTGCATTACCAATAATGCCGGCGATCAACGCTTTCCGGGTGAGTTTGTTCATCGTTGCGGGTACGTTAGTGGATGGCTTCAGCACACCTCATTCGGGTGTCCCAGCCGAATGAGGTTTTAAGGGGTGGGCTTCCGGCTTAGGCTCTCTCAGGAGAAGGTTGTTGACCGCCTCCCTGGGGGGTAGACCCTCATAGAGGATCCGATAGATCTGTTCCGTAATGGGCATGTCGATGCGGTGACGCTTGGCCAGCTGATAGACGATACGCGCCGTTGGAATCCCTTCGATTTCTTGTCCGATGGATTGGATGACGCTCCCAGGATCAAGGCCGCGGCCAAGGCCGACACCAAAACGCCGGTTACGGGATTGATTATCCGTAGAGGTCAAAATGAGATCGCCAACGCCTGAAAGACCCATCAGCGTCTCAGGCTGCCCCCCGAGTGTGGTGCCAAGACGAATCATTTCGGCAAGCCCCCGGGTAATCAATGCCGCCCGGGCATTGGCGCCATAGCCCAGTCCGTCGGCCATTCCGGCTGCGATGGCGAGTACATTTTTAATCGCGCCTCCGAGTTCGACGCCCATGACATCGGGACTGGTGTAGGCCCTAAATTTTGGGTTATGAAGGAGCCTGATGAGGTCGTCCGCAAAGACCTTTGAACGTGATGCCACTGTGATCGCGGTCGGTTGGCCTTGGGCCACCTCGCCAGCAAAGGTGGGGCCAGAGAGAACGGCAGCCGGTGTCTCGGTGCCAAGCTGTTCGGCGACGACTTGATGGAGGGGTAGGCCGCTCTCAAGTTCAAGACCTTTGGTGGCCCAGGCGACCCGGGTTCCCGGCGTGAACAAGGGTTTTAATTGACTGATCTGAGATCGAAAGGCATGGCTTGGCACTGCGATGAGCCACAGGCTCGCATGACTTGCAGCGAGGCCAAGATCGTGGGTGACCCGAAGGTTCTCTGGGAAATGGATACCCGGGAGGTAGCGCTCATTCGTGCGTGACCTTAAGAGCGCGGCCATGTGATCCCTCTGGTGACCCCAGAGCAAGAGGTCATGGCCATTTCGGGCCAGGACCAAGGCGAGGGCGGTACCCCAGGAACCGGCACCAAACACAGTAATCGGTGTCACCGGGCGAGGGCTCCGCATCGGGGATTCAATGGGCAAGGTGGAGCCATCAGGCAGGGGGCCTTAGTGACTGGTGACAGACTCTGGGTTCTGCTGCATCTGCTGGAGGTGTTGTGCATAAAGTCCATCGAAGTTGACCGGGGCCAAAAGCATCGGGGGGAAGCCCCCTTTACCGACCAGATCCGATACGACCTCGCGGGCGTAGGGAAACAAGAGGTTCGGGCAGTAGCTGCCGAGGAGATGACCCATTTCTTCATTGGCAAAGCCCACGGCGCTGAAGATGCCAGATTGGGTGATTTCGACCAAGTAAGCTGTTTTTTGCGTGATTTTCACGGTTAACGTCACCGTCAGGCTGACCTGATAGACGTTATCTTGGATCTGAGCCGCACTGCTGCTGAGATTGAACTCTACTTCAGGCTCCCAGGTTAGGGTGAAGATGTCTGGTGAATTGGGGGTTTCAAAAGAGACGTCCTTCACGTAGATCTTCTGAATGTTGAACTGACGTTCCGCCTGTGTGTTGTTTTCCTCGGCCATGGTGTTTGGATGATAACTGATGGATTAAAAAAAAGATGAGGGTGAGGCTCTCAGTGTTGGTGCCTTACTTGCGTTTCTTGGTGACGGGAAGATTTTGATCCTTCCAGGCAAAGAGGCCGCCTTTGAGTTCATAGACTTGAGTGAAGCCATGGCCGGTCAGCTTTTTGCCAGCGGCGAGTGAGCGGGTACCCGACTGGCACGTCACGATGACAGCGGAGGCTTTGTGGCCATCAAGCTCTGCAACGCGTTCGTCGAGTTTGCCGAACGGGATGTTTCTGGCGCCTTCAATATGCCCTTCGGCGAATTCAGTGGCCTCTCGAACATCGACCAGGATGGTGGCATCGTTGTTCAAAAGGATAACCGCTTCTGAAGGAGAAACCATCGTATGTTTTCTAAACAGGTTGTCAAAAATGTCCTGGATCAGAAGGATGGTGACAAGAAAGAGTGCGCCGGCCATCACGTAGTGATTGCCGATGAATTCGAGCAACTGATCGGGGCTGATAGGAAGGTTCATGGGGGTGTCCGGTGGGGGGGAGAGGTTAATTGAGGCTGGGGCAGAAGACGTCACGCATCAGCGTAATGAGCTTCAAGGTTCTTTTATCGTCCACATAATAGAAGACTCGGTTGGATTCCTTGCTGCTCGCAAGAATTCCCTTCTCCCTCAAAATGGCAAGATGTTGTGAAATATTGCTCTGCGTCGTGCCGCAGGCGTCAACGATTTCCTGGACACTGGCGCGTTCTTCGCCGAGTACACAGAGAATTTTGAGCCTGAGGGGGTGTGCCATGGCCTTGATGCAATAAGCAGCTTGAGCGATGTCCTCTTCGCGGTTGATCAGATCTTCCTTCATGTCATTCGATATTTCCTGGAGACGTCGTCCATTAGGCTTCAAGGAGGGCCCGAGGGACGACGAGCGAGTGAAAAACAGCTAAAATTGGGTCAGGAGGCGTGATGGTGACGTCACGTCCCACAAAGATCCACGCCCTATCGCTCAAGTTCCATAAGAACTCAGCCGGAGATTATACGTTGAACTCGCATCGCCCTAAACCCGTAGTGTTGATAATCCTCGATGGATTCGGCTATAACGAATCAAGCCAATACAATGCGATCGCACAAGCTAAGACGCCAAATTGGTCAGGTTTATGGGCAACTTGCCCGCACACCCTGATCGAGTGTGCCGGTGAGACCGTCGGGTTGCCGGATGATCAGATGGGCAATTCGGAGGTGGGGCATCTTCATCTTGGGGCCGGACGGCTGATTAATCAGGATTTCACCGCAGTCAACAAATCGATCCGCGATGGCTCCTTTTTCACCAATCCTCAACTGACCGCAGCGGTCGATAAGGCCATTGCCGGCGGCAAGGCATTACACATTTTTGGTCTTCTCTCGCCGGGTGGTGTCCATAGCCATGATCTCCATATTCAGGCCATGGTGGAACTCGCGGCCAGAAAAGGTCTTAAAAAGATCTACATGCATGCATTTCTGGACGGTCGAGATACCCCGCCACAGAGTGCGAGGGATTCCATCGCGGGTCTTGAGGCCACCTTCAAGAAGGTGGGTGCCGGCCGCATAGCTTCTCTCGTCGGCCGGTTCTTCGCCATGGACCGGGACAACCGTTGGGACCGTGTCGAGAAGGCTTATGAGCTCATTGTTGAAGGCAAGGCGACGTTTACCGCAGGATCTGCGCTGGAGGGACTGGATGCCGCCTATGCGCGGGGTGAAACCGATGAGTTTGTCGAGACCACCTTGATTCTTCCTCCGGGCGCGTCTCCTGGGCACTTAGAAGATGGCGATGCCGTGGTGTTTATGAATTTTAGAGCGGATCGGGCGCGTGAAATCACCAAGGCGATCAATGATGAGGTCTTTTCAGGATTTGAGCGCCGAACCGTCAGAACGCTGGGCACCTATGTCACCTTGACCGAATACCATCAGGACTTTACCTATCCGATCGCCTTTCCATCGGCATCGATCACCCAGACTTTAGGGGAAGTTCTCGCGGACCATGGTCTCAAGCAGTTGCGGCTCGCTGAAACTGAAAAGTACGCGCATGTGACGTTTTTCTTTAATGGCGGCAAGGATGAACCGTTCGAAGGTGAATCACGCATCCTCATTCCATCACCACAGGTGAAGACCTATGACCTTCAGCCTGAGATGAGTGCCGTTGAGGTCACCGATGAGATGGTGAAGGCGATCGAGAGCGGTGCCTATGACGTCATTATCTGTAATTACGCCAATGGTGACATGGTCGGTCATACCGGCCTCATGGATGCAGCCATTAAAGCGGTTGAGACCCTGGATGCGGCCTTAGGCCGGATTGTTCCCGCCCTGGATAAAGTAGGGGGCGAACTGTTGATCACCGCAGATCATGGTAACGTCGAGCAGATGGTGGACCCTGATACTGAGGTCGCGCTGACGCAGCACACCACGTTCCCGGTCCCCTTTCTCTATCGGGGCAAGGCGGGTCGGAGCCTCGCCGATGGCGGTAATCTCGCAGACGTTGCGCCGACCCTCCTCGACGTGATGGGGATTGAAAAGCCGGTCGAGATGACTGGGCGTTCGCTGCTCATATAAAACGAGCTGAAGCCCTTGCTTATCGCCTTTGATGGCTTCGGCTTGGTCGTTGCCGGTGTCTTCCTGGTGATGAGTCTTGGTGTGTCGATCGCGATCGGGGCCGAAACCGATCGTCAGCCGCTGTTGGAGGTTCGTGGTGAAATCGCCTCGACCCAACAGCAGCGGGAGGCGCTGATGGCCATCCGTGATCGATTGAATCAACAGCTCTCGGAGATTGAGCTTGAGCAAGGTCAAATGGCCAGTACCATTGGCGAACTCGAAGCACAATCGCGCGCTCGAGACAAGCGCACAAAGGGCTTGCAGCAGCGCCGCGACCAGCTCCAGGTCTCCGTCAGGGAGCAGCAGAAGACCTTGGCCGGACAGCTAAGGAGCGCGCACCTGATTGGCCGAGAGGATTGGCTCAAGCTGCTCCTCAATCAGGAAGAGCCGTCTCATTTGGCGCGTGTGCTAGCCTATTACGGGTACCTCGGTCGAGCGCGATCGGAGCTGATCGGAAAGCTTGAAGAAGACCTCGAACAAGTCAGGATGACCGAAGCGGAGCTTCAAATTGAGGCGGAGCAAAAAGCCTTGTTGGGCAGGAAAACCCAAAAAGAGCGCACGGCACTCCTTGAATCTGGCCGTCAGCGTCGCCAACTCTTAAAAAGCTGGGATCGGGAACTGCATGCAAAGGCCCAACGTCTAAACCAGTTAAAGGATGACGAGAAGCAACTGGAGCGGCTGATCGATGCAGTGAAGGATCAGACGAATAAAGCGGCGATGACCGAGAATGTTCCTGAGGGAGCTCCCTTGGCGGCCATTAAAAAGGCACATTGCCCGCCTTCGGGGCCTGTGGTGGCGCGTTTTGGCAGCCCGCGGATGACCGGTCAGTGGGATGGTCTCCTGATTGGGGGGAAGGAAGGAACCCCCATTCGGTCCGTGGCAGCGGGTACCGTGGTATTTGCCGACTGGCTTCGAGGTTATGGGCTGCTCACTATTATTGATCATGGCAGTGGAGTTATGAGTCTTTACGCCTTTAACCAGACGCATTTCAAACAAAAGGGGGAGGCCGTAGCGGCTGATCAAGTCATCGCGACGCTGGGTTCGAGTGGTGGCCGAGACAAACCCGGACTTTACTTTGGAGTGCGCCGACAGGGAAAACCTGTCGACCCCCTTCTTTGGTGCCAAGAGGCCCACTGAATCTATTCCGTTTCGAGATTAAATTTATCTAGGGATCTTTATGTTGCGACAGAAACACCTCAGGGTTCTGGTATGTGGTTCGTTATTGAGTCTTGGTGCTGGTCTTCCTGGCCCCGCCAGCGCAGGGCAGGTGTTAGATCCGAAAGCTGAACCACAACAAGATTCGACGCAAATCCCCTTTGAGGGACTCAAAACCTTTTCAGAGGTTTACGGTCGCATCAAACAGGATTATGTCGAACCGGTGAAGGACGACAAACTCCTTGAGGACGCCATTCGGGGTATGTTGAGTGGTCTCGATCCCCATTCCGCCTATCTCGATAAGGAAGCCTATGACGAATTGAAGGTGGGTACCACCGGGCAGTTCGGTGGGCTCGGGATCGAGGTCGGCATGGAAAACGGATTCGTGAAGGTCATTTCGCCGATTGACGACACACCGGCTCAGAAGGCCGGTGTCAAGGCCGGCGATCTCATCATTCGTCTGGATGACAAGCCGGTGAAGGGGTTAAGCCTCAATGATGCCGTCAAGATCATGCGTGGTGAGCCTGGGAGCCCCATCGTTCTGACCATCGTTCGGGAAGGGGCGGAACAGCCGATCAAGTTGAAGCTGGTTCGTGACATCATCAAGGTCAAGAGCGTCAAGAGTCGCTTGTTGGAGCCGGGGTATGGCTATGTCCGCCTATCGAGTTTCCAGGCGAAGACGGGTGAAAGCATGATCGAGGCGATTGAGGAGCTCAAAAAGCCTGGGAAGCTCAAGGGATTGGTTATAGACCTCCGAAATAACCCTGGCGGCGTCCTTAATGCGGCCGTAACGGTCAGCGACGCCTTTATCGATGACGGTCTCATCGTCTACACCGATGGCCGCGTCGAGGATGCCAAGATGAAGTTCAACGCCTCCCCGGGTGACCTTCTCGAAGGATCGCCTATCGTGGTGTTGATCAACGCAGGCTCAGCGTCCGCTTCCGAGATCGTTGCGGGTGCGCTGCAGGATCATAGCCGAGCCATTATTATGGGTGAAAAGACCTTCGGAAAAGGATCCGTCCAGACCATTTTGCCGACCAGTAATGGTGCGGCGGTCAAGTTGACGACGGCGCGTTACTTCACGCCATCGGGCCGGTCCATTCAGGCCGAGGGTATTGCCCCTGACGTCTCCATTTCGAAAGTCAAGCTTGAGGCGGCCGCCCAGTCTGAATTTGGCCCATTAAAGGAATCGGATCTTGCCAATCATCTTGAGAATAACAATCCAGGCCCAAAGCACGAGCCGATGAAGGATTTACCGGTGACCAAAGAGCCCAAGACCAAGCAAGAGATCGAAGAAGCGCTCGCACTTCAAGATTATCCCCTGAACGAAGCACTCAACCTTCTAAAGGGCATCAATATCGTCAAGAAGCCTGCTGGTCCTCCCGCTCAGAAGGCCAAGTAGTTTAATCCTCATCGCCCGGCCGCCTCGTTTAAGGGTGGCCGGGTGCTGATCGGGCCCTAAGGCCCGCCTCCGTATAAGATCCCTTGCGGATCGTCCACCCTCCTATCTCAGGAAGGCTGAAAAGCATTCCGCTCATGGCCGATTCGAGGCCCCGTCCTCCATCCGTGGGGAGGCTTACGAGTCCTTCGGCGACGGTCGCCAGTGCATAGACCAGATTCGCCGTTCCGAGGAGGGGCCGTGTCCATGCCGGTTGTTCCGTAAAAAATAGAAAGTGTCCATCTGAAGGTCTTGGGCTGTAGAGTGTTCCTGTGAGGGTCGTACTCTCCTGAAGAGCGATGGCGCTATCCTCGCCATGATGGCTGATCGCGTCCAGCTGCCGATTTCGATAGGAGAGCCAGCGAGTGATGGCGAGGGGCCGATAGCGCTGCCTAACCAATTCGAAATAGCGGTAGGGAACAAAGCTCTGCGATAACAAAGGATCGATGTGGCCACCCAGCGCGAGACGTTCATCGGAATTTTTGAAACTCCCCTGGATAGCTCTATTGAGTTCGGTGACACAGTTGTGTGTGATCAGTTGATAGCCATAACGGGCATCAAACCCTTCGGCATATCGATTCCGTTGCGCTTTAGCCTTGATCAGCGCCGCTTTGATGGCGGTATTCGTCATGACGAGTTCACTGAGATGTTGAGATCCCTCGCCTCGAGGAGGGCCTGGTGCGCGTTTAAAGTCGGCGGCCCGCTGCGCTTTTTGAGCGGACCGCATTTCGTTAATTTCAGCGGCGCCGACCTCCATCTGGTGATAGTCCCATTCGTTGGGCTGCTTGTGGGCGAAGATCTCCTCACGGGACGCTTTGACCTCTCGAGTGAGTTGATCCAAAAAGAGAGCTTCAAGGTTCTGTTGTTCTTCATCGATCGCCTCGACATGACGCGGCTCGCCTTCATAGAGATGAAGAAAAAAGAGGCGATTTCGGGCGAGCGATAAGGTCACGCTCTGGTGGCGGGCGAGGGCCAGTAAGAGGGAGCTTCCCCCTCCGGGGTAGGGGGTCTGAAGGCCCCTGAGAATGCTTGCTTGGAGTTTTTCGAGGTATCCGAGAAGCCATTGCCTTGCTGTGCTGGTGGTGAGAGGGCCGGCATCCATGAGGGCGCTTTGGCGGAGGCGCTCTGTCCCCTCCATCACCTTGAGAGCGAGTTGTCGACTCAAGAGATCCATGGTCTCTTCAGCAAAGGTGGCTGGGTAATCGGGGTATGGGTGTCCCTCGAGGGTAAGCCCTTCAGGGGTTTCATCATAACGGAGGTCACGGAGAGCTTTAAGCAGCCTTGATCGCTCCTCGAGCAAGAAATCAGGTCCCGCCTGCTCGATGAGGCTTTGATGAAGGCTTTTTAGCGGCGCTCGAGGGGCTATTGTTGGTTCAAAAAAAGCCCTTTCCATGAGTGGAGCCTGGCCGCCACTGCCCAGGCTCTCCAAGAGGCTGATATCTTGTTCAAGGGCTTTGAGGTAATCTTTTTCCCGCTGCTGAGCGATGAGGAAAAGTCCGAGATGTTGACGGAGACGTTCAGCGTCCAAAGGACTCACCTGAAGTTGGGCCGCCTCGATATTTCGGTTCTCTATGTCGTTATAGACCCAACGAAATCGAGACCAGTCATCGCGGGTCAGGCGGGTCGTGCCTTGTTCGTTTTGGAAATGGTAGACCTCGTCGTCAAGACGGAGGGCGACATGACCCCCGCTAGCGCTTCCAACATTGGCATCGATATAGAGCATCTCGACCCGAGGCGCCTTGAAAGCTTCTGCCTGAAGTGACCAGAGTCCAAGGATGAGGAGCAGGGCCACCTCGGGAAACACGAAAAACTCAGTTCTGGTAGCCTTCTTCGATGGCGCGGAGGGCATCCTTCTTGGTGCTCAAGACTTTCTGAAGGTAAGGGAGTTTTCCAATGTTCTGTTTGGCGATACCCGCCCGCTGGAGGCCTTTGCCGATGCCGGTGAAGGTCGCTGTTTCGTCCGCCCAATCGCTGATTTTTGATTGTGCCGCGGTTCGGCTCAGGGCGTTGGCGAAGTCATCTGCCGACATCTTGGAGCCGGCAATTGACGCCGTCAGATTAGCCACATCATCCGTGTAGGCGCTTTTGGCCTTGTCCCCGGCCTCTTTGGGGCTTGAGGACTTAAAGGGCGAACTTGAAGATTCGGCGCTGGATTCAAGAGACCCTGAAATAGAAACGGAAGAGTCTGAGATGGAGCACGCCGTTAATAATCCTGAGAAGAACAAGACAGCAGGTCCTTTGATTGAAAGTCGGGCATCAAGCATCAGCGTTCCTCAGGGTCTATGATTGGGCTCGGCGACGGAAGAGAGGCAGCGGCTGATCGCTCGCCGCCTGATAGGTGACGGTGAATTCCTCGAAGGCTTTGAGCCGGTCTTTAAGATCAGTTCCAGGAGCGAACTGGAACGTATTAGCGCCTAGTCGATGAAGAAAGAACATCTGGTCTCTTAAGAAATCGCCCATAACGCGAATTTCACCCCGAAACCCAAGGTGTTCTCTGAGGGCTCTGATCTGGGAAAAACTGCGCCCATCGGTAAAGGGATTTATGTCTATCACCACCATCGATAGGAGAGGAAGATCTTCGCCTAGGTCCGCGACCGTGGCGGATGGAATGAGCCTCACTGCGAGCGGTTGACCACTGGCCACGAGCGCTCCTTTTTCAGCTTGCCAACGGGTCAGGGGAACACTAAAGGCCGCCTTGGGAAGCGCGGCATCCTGATCAAGATGGGTCCAGGTATCCGCTTCGATGCGGCCGTCTTTAATGATGTCCATAAACACGCTCCTGAAAGGGCTCCATGCCGATGCGGCGAACGGTCTCAAGAAAGGTTTCCTCTCCTTCACGAAGATCCCGATAGGTGAGGAGAATGTGTTCAATCGTGTGGGTGACATCTGCCTTCGCGACCGAGGGTCCGAGGCGATCGCCGAGGCTCGCATCGTTACTGGAGGATCCTCCAAGGGTGATCTGGTACCACTCCTCCCCTTTCTTGTCGACCCCCAGAATACCAATATGACCGACCGTATGATGGCCACAACCGTTCATGCAGCCTGAGATGTTGATCCTTATATCGCCAAGATCATAGAGATAGTCAAGGTCATCGAAGAGCGACTGGATCCCTGTGGCCACCGAGATGGAGGCGGCATTAGCGAGGGAGCAGAAGTCGAGCCCTGGGCAGGTGATCATATCGGTGGCGGTCCCGACGTTCGGGGTCGCGAGCCCTAAGTGATCCAATGCTTGCCACAGATCGAGAAGATGCTGCTGCTCAACATCTGCCATGACCAGGTTTTGGGTATGCGTGACTCTGATTTCCCCAAAGCTGAAGCGGTCCATCAGGTTTGCGACAGCGTCCATCTGGGTGTCAGTCATATCCCCTGGCGGCTGGCCATGGGGTTTTAGGGAGAGGAAGACGGCTCGGTAGCCCTTGATTTTGTGGCTGACGGTGTTGCGGCGAACCCACGCCGCGAAGGCCGGGTTACGAGCTAGCTGCTCCTCAAGGGCGGGATCCACTTCTGGGAGCGAGTGATAGTGGCGAGTCTTGAAGAAAGCACTCACCCGGTCAATTTCGGCCTGATCGAGGCGCATGCCGTCGCGAATGGTCGCCCACTCTTTTTCAACCCATTGGGCAAAGGATTCGATGCCTGTCTCCTTCACCAGGATTTTGATGCGCGCCTTATATTTATTGTCGCGACGCCCCCATTGATTGTAGACCCTCAAAATGGCCTCAAGATAGGAGAGGAGATCTTCTTTTGGGAGGAAGTCACGAATGACGACGCCGATGATCGGTGTTCTCCCAAGGCCGCCACCGACTAAGACTTCAAAGCCCACGTCGCCCCTGGCGTTTTTAACTAACTGGAGGCCAATGTCATGGACTTGAGTTGCGGCTCGATCACGCTGGGCGCCACTGACCGCGATCTTGAATTTCCGCGGCAGGAAGGCAAACTCCGGATGCAGCGTTGACCATTGGCGAATGATCTCGCAGTAGGGTCTTGGATCCTCAAGCTCATCAGCGGCGACACCGGCCAAATGGTCGCTGGTGGTGTTGCGGATGCAGTTACCACTGGTCTGGATAGCGTGCATTTGAACTTTGGCAAGATCATCAAGAATGTCAGGAACCGTCTCAAGCTTCGGCCAGTTGTACTGGATATTTTGACGGGTGGTGAAATGCCCATAACCTTGATCGTAGGTTCTCGCAATGTGCGCCAGCGTTCGCATTTGGGCCGAGGAGAGAAGGCCGTAGGGGATAGCAACCCGCAGCATCGGCGCGTGGCGCTGAAGATAAAGCCCATTCATCAGGCGCAACGGGCGGTATTGATCTTCGGTCAGTTCGCCTTCGAGAAAGCGCCGCGTCTGTTCGCGGAATTGTTGGGCTCGCTCGTTGACGAGCGTTTGGTCGTAGTGATCGTATTGATACATAAGGCAATAGGTCAGGCCGCTTAAAACGCTTGAGGTTAGCGGTTAAATATACACTGATCGGGGGGGGTTCTGGAACTCAGACCTGCCTTAAGGCTCTTTCTGAAGAACACCGGCGCTTCACCCAGTGAAAATGCAGTGTTTTCTCAACGGGAGAGGAATTCCCTTATAATGATAAGTTGTGTTTGCCGGACTCCGGTTGCCTTTGGTAGCGCGCTGGAATTTTTTTTGAAAATCTAAGAGGGCCGTGTCTTGATTCGCATCATTTTATTGCTGACGACGTTACTTTTTCTGCCCGAAATCGCCTCTGCGGAGGAATCGGCCAATCTTGGACTCACCGGGACCCAGCGGGGCCTTTACTGTGTCTTGATTTTCATTATTTCCTATGCGTTCGTCATGACGGAGGAGTTCACGCATCTCCGGAAATCAAAGCCCGTCATTTTGGCGGCAGGCATCATTTGGGCCCATGTCGCTTATCTGGCTTCCTCCAATGGGGTTCCCGCCGAACAGGTCCACAAGGCCTTCGAGCATGATCTTAAGGAATATGCCGAATTGTTCCTGTTCCTTCTGGTCGCGATGACCTACATCAACGCGATGGCCGAGCGAAATGTTTTCGAAGCCCTGAGGTCTTGGTTGGTGAGCCGCCGGTTTGGGTATCGGAAGCTGTTCTGGATCACTGGCATCATCACCTTCTTCCTGTCATCGGTTGCCGATAACCTGACCTCGGCCTTGCTGGTGGGTGCTGTGGTGATGGCGGTGGGTGCTAATAGTCCCGCGTTTGTGGCCTTAGGATTTATTAATTTGGTGAGTGCCGCTAACGCGGGCGGTGCCTTTAGTCCTTTTGGTGATATCACGACCTTGATGGTCTGGCAGGCGGGTAAAGCGGAATTCTTCGATTTCTTCCACCTTTTTATTCCCTCCATCGTTAACTTCACGGTTCCAGCCGCGCTGATGCACTTTGCGATTCCTGATGATGCCCCGCTTGAAACGGATGAAGAGCTTGTCGAGATGAAGCCTGGTGCGCTGGTGATTTGCGGTCTTTTTGTGCTGACGATTGCAACGGCCGTTTGCTTCAAGCAGTTCCTGCATCTGCCGCCCTTCATGGGCATGATGGTCGGCCTTTCGTTCCTGATGCTTTATGGTTACCGCTTAAAGCTTCTGTACACTGGCGAAGGCAAGTTTGATGTGTTCCATAACGTCCGCGATGCGGAGTGGGATACGCTCCTCTTCTTCTTTGGTGTGGTGTTTGCAGTCGGTGGCCTTGGCTATATCGGCTATCTGGAGCTCGCGTCAGTGGCCATGTACGATGGCCTGGGCGCTACCACAGCGAATATTCTGATCGGGATCCTCTCTGCGGTTGTGGATAACATTCCCGTGATGTTTGCGGTCCTCAGCATGAACCCGGACATGGATCTCTATCAATGGCTGCTGGTGACTCTAACAGCGGGTGTGGGTGGAACCATGTTGTCGGTAGGTTCTGCTGCTGGTGTTGCCTTGATGGGAACATCGAGGGGTATGTACACATTCTTTAGCCACCTCAAGTGGTCTTGGGCGATTGCTCTGGGCTATGCGGCATCCATCTTCACCCACTACCTGATCAATCACTGATCGGACAGAGGGAGAAACCAATCAAAGGGGCTGCTTCGGTAGCCCTTTTTTGTTGTTGCCTAAGTTTCTTTACAATGGTTTTCGATCGTTTTTATTCTGATGAACCATCGCCCGGGGGGACAGAAGCGGCATGGTGAGTAGAGCCCTATTTTGGCGGACATAAAAGACCGGAAATAAAGTCATGGATCCTTCGCAGGGAGCATTTTTCCAAGAGGAGTGCCGGCCCGAATGGGTAGATCCGCTCTCCTTTGAGTTTCAAATATCCAGCGTGGCAATTCAGAGAAACGCTCGACGGCGTTTGGAAGACGATCAGCCGCGGATTGTTGATTTGCGCGGCACCACCAGCATGATATGGTTTTATCGTGATTAGATGAGGGGTGATAATCCCAATGTAGCCCAATGGCATCCACGAATCTGGTTTTTTGAGACCAGAAGCTTTGCCAAATGAAACCAGATTCAAAAAAGCCAAAAAATGAAGATGTAAAAACGCGATTGTCCCTCTGACGCTACTTGCCGCCCTCGCAATTTTTTCAACCTCGGCCTCTTTGAACGGCGTCGGCGATTCATATAAACGCCTGTATAAAGGGAGTAAAGTTCCAAAGGGCTTGAAGTTACATCAGGGGGGGTGGACAGCGATTCATCCAGATTGATGCTTAGAGAAACAAAGGGACCTTGCTGTAAGCCATTAAAACTTCAATATAAACGAACAAAGAGGTGGATTGTGCCAAGCAATGAATTTGATCAGGATAACAACCTTAATAATTCTGAGTCGAAAGGTTTAAAACGGAGAAGCTTTTTAAAAGGTGTAGCATCCTCGGCGGCACTAATCCCTCTATTAGGGGTGGACAGCGTAAATGCTGATGTTATTGAAAATTCCCCAAGAGCTAAAATGCCTTCTTTCTTGGGACCTGGAACGCTTTTGAAGGTCCTGACAGCATCCGGCGTGCGCGCGGGGTCTCTGACAAATACAGCCGGAAACGAACCCGTTACAACTGCTCGTAAACCCTTTGCGACGAACGAGGCATACGCGGACCCCGGTTACTGGTTCTTTTTTTATGAGAGCAGTGAGCTGGTCGTAGCTGCAAGGATATTTACCACCCGTAAGAGCGGTAAAAAAGTGGCATTCACGGTGCTTGGACAACGATCAAAGACGGGACCTGAACTGATCAGCAGTATGGGTACACAGGTTTTCGAGCGATCAGGACCTCGTTATATCTGTCGACTGCTTGCAGCGAATTACTTCGCTCAAAAAGCAGAGGCAGTGAGTACGGCCCAGCATTCAAGCCCGTACTTCGTATCCACCCAAGAACTCGTCAAGGTTAAAACGAATACTATCGATCAAGATTCCAAGGCACGCATTAACACCGCCATCAGTGAAACTGCAAGTCAGTTGGGCCTACCCAAGGACAGGGTCTCTTACTTGTAAGCTTGAGTCATCACGAGATGGCTTCAAAAATTTTGGCGCTCTTCCGTTTCGAGTGGGAATGAGCATAATCTAATGGCCCTTCTGAGCCTTCAATGAGTTTGCTCTCCCATGGAATCGACAGCCCTCTTTTCTGCCGCCCTGGGTCTCAAGGAGCCTTGGAAAGTATCTGATATTCGCTTTGAGCCTGATCAAGGCGAGATCCACTTTGATCTCTCCTGTGAGGTCAAACGCCTGGGATGTCCTGCTTTGTTCTGAGGGGGATCAACCGATTCATGATCGAATTTCTGACCACGGGGAAATTAACCGATCTGCCGGCTAACCCCTTCTTGAATCAGACCCCGGCATGAGCACCTTTCCACACAAAACGGAAGAGCGCCGGGTTTACTTCAGCCCTCGTCCTCCGGATTGGGAAAGTGCAGGTTCTACTCTGATTTTTTAGCAACCTGGGCACTCCAGCATGGCCATATAAAAAACAATATCTATCAATATATTAGGTAGAAAACGCCCAATCAATCACTGATCGGGTCGAGGGCGAAAGCAATGAAAGGGGCTGCTTCGGTGGCCCCTTTTTTTGGTCTGAGGGTTGAGACCGACCCACCCAAAAATTAATGTGATCCTTAAGAGATATTCATTTCATGCATATCAAAACCCACCATTGTTTATTGGATTATGTTGTGGGTAAAGCCTAGAGTTTTACGTCATGGGGACGAGTCGCAGCATGTGATGGCAGCGGCGCCTTTCCACGCTGATCAACCTAACATCGAGATATAACCCTATGAACCCCATTTTCCGGTCCTTGAAGGGAGGTGTCCTCATGGCTGTCACGGCTATTGGATGTCTCGCGCAATCGGCTCAAGCTGCAACTTCCCCAGCCCCCGTCCCCCAAGTCATTATCACGGCCAGCTCTTCTTGGGGGACGGCTTCTGATAGCTGGGCCGGCTATTCTGGTCAAATCAATGTCTGGGTGCCCCAGAAGGTTGCAGGTCCTTGGACCTTGAGGTTCCAGTCGACCGATCTCGGCAAGGAGGTCGCGCCCTCGGCATTCTGGAATGCCGTAGCCAGTTATGATGCGACGACCAGCACCTTTACCTTGGTATCGCCCACCTGGGGTGGTGACGTGGCGGCCAATACGACGCTCAAGGTCGGATTTAATGGTTCCGGCGTCCTCAGTACGGGGTTTACGCTAACAAACTGCACCCTCAACGGCCAGCCGTGTACCGCATCCGTCATGACACTTAAGACGGCCGAGCAGACGCTTCAAAATCTTCAGGCGAGTGGCTCCGGTAGCGTGGCTCCTTCGCCTTTGCCGGTCAATCAGCCGGCGCCGCCAGCGCCTAATCCTTCAAGTGGGCCGATTCTTCAGGTTCTGTTTTCGCTCGATAGTGCCTGGCAGGGAGGCTATGGTGGAACCATCGCGGTAAAGAATCTATCCGCTGCACCCTTGATAGGGGGCGCTACAGGCTGGCGAGCCAAGGTCAAATTTCCAGATCTTGCAACAGCTCAAGATGTCTTTAAAAGTGGCCCATGGAATTTTCAAATCGCCTTTGCCAATGATGGGACGGTGACCTTGAGTCCGATGTCCTGGTCTTCGGCGCTGGCAGCGGGTGGAACCACCACCAGTGGATTCAACGGAGGAGCAGCAGCAAATCTTCAAAAAGCCGCGAGTGCCGATAGCAAGGTCACGGTGCTCTATTCGGCATCAGCCTCCAATCCTTCGACGACTCCAACACCGACAGCGGTTACCCCGGTGCCGGTCACGCCACCGGTCAATAACAACATCGGTCTTCCCACAGGCACCGTGGTTGGAGGGTTTCTTTTCAGTCCCTACAAGGATGTCGGCACCTCGATGAACTGGAATACCTATGTCATGTCAACGTCCGTGACCGGTAGTTTGAATCCGTTGCTCAACGCGATTCCCGCCAAACTGCCCGCGGTGACCTGGGCCTTTGCAACGGGAGAATGTGGACAGGAAAACTGGGCCGGCATCAATCCTGATACCCTCGCGGGGGCAAACGTCAAAGCCTATAGCGATGCTAATAAGAATTATGTTATCTCGACCGGTGGAGCCGCTGGCACCTTTACCTGTTCGAGTATTAATGGCATGCGGACCTTCATCAATCGCTATGCGTCTAAGAATCTAGTGGGTGTGGATTTTGATATTGAGGTAGGCCAGACGGCCGCCGTGATTGAGAGTCTGATCGCTCAGATTAAGGGGGTCCAGGCGGATTATCCAAATCTTCGGTTCAGTTTCACGATTGCGACGCTAGGATCCTCCAATGGACTGGCCGCATCAGCCCCTTATGGCGATCTCAATGTGACCGGTTATAACGTCATGATGGCCCTCGCAAAATACCCGCTGACTAATTACACCATCAACCTGATGGTGATGGATTATGGTGCTGCAGGTTCAGGTGTTTGTGTGGTGGGTAGCAGCGGGCATTGTGATATGGGGCAAACCGCCATTCAGGCAGCTAAGAATCTGACCGCGCGCTATGGGGTGCCTTCTGAACGCATTGAGCTGACCCCGATGATCGGCGTTAACGATGTCATTGATGAGGTCTTTTCGCTTCAAGATGTTGATACGATGGTGCAGTGGGGTAAGGCGAATAAGCTTGCTGGCGTTCATTTCTGGTCGATTGATCGGGATGTGCCCTGCAGCCAGGCATCGGCATCGTCGACCTGCAGTTCTGTAGCCACAGGTGGGGTTTATGGATGGACCCAGCGATTCATTGGAGACCTCGGTCTCTAATGCATGGAACCTCCATCAGAGCGAGACTTCGCCCGATGCAATAGGGAGGGGGCATCGAGGTGATGAAGCGCCGGGCAAGGCGCCTCATCACCTCTTTTCGTTAAGAACGGCAGTGGACATCATTAAGCGCCTGAATGTCGTTCACTGAAGGTCAGTGACTCATTCCCATCATATGCCAGTTGATGGCGATCACTACCATAATGAACACGACCAGCCCTTTCTGGAAATAGCTATCTAACCTGTCGATGCGCTCGACGACAGAGACCTTGTCTTGTTCAGAAGCCAGATTGTAGGCGTTCGTTCCCCAAAGAAAGAGGCCAAAAAGGATCAGGTTAGTGGCATAACAGACGTTATAGATGGTATCCAAAAAGGTGATGTAAGGCAGCTCAGGGATCCAATTCTGGTAAGTCTGTTGAAGAAAAATAAGGCTTAACACCGCCGTCGGAGGGATTCCGACCCTGACATCCCAGCCCGTTGCTGAAATCGAGGGTGACAGCAGCGACAACACCATCACCGCGAGCAGCGGCAGCAGAATTTTCAGCACGGTTCCCACCGGCGCCTTCTTGTAAGCAATTTCCATTCGTGCCTGTGGAATGCGTCTCGGCTCCTTTTCGAAGCTAGGATCCCCAAGGGTGCTCTCGTATTGATGGGTATAACTTGCCAAGGTAAACCCTGGGGTTGTATACCCGCCCATATCGATATAGGCGCCTACCCCTGAATTTGTATGATCAATCTGCATCGTCAGCGGCTCATTGAGTCCCAGCCGATGTCCAGACCTTATTTCGAGCGCTATTGGGAGCTTGATGGTCTGGAATGGAAACTTTCTGAAATCGAGTTCATTGGCGAAAAAGTGCCCGGAGAATTGAAATTTCGCGTAGTAACGTCCATCGGGCATGAGTTTTGGTGCTAAATCGCCAGGTATGATGCTCGAATCATAAGTATCCACCTGGTTAAAGAAGTAGAAGAGGTCTTGAGGGTGGGCATCTTGCGCCTTCATCAGTTTCTCGATGTCTGGCGACCATTTCAGCCAAACCCAGCCGTCCGCATCAAACGTCTTCTCGCCCGCCTCAAAATTGTAGATATTGTTGATCAGCAATCCGACTTCGATGCTATTGCTGACTTTTCCTGCATTTTCCTCAGGCAGCGGTATGAGAAGCTCTTGGGATGATCTGGGGGGGTTATGGGCGTTCTCTATGCGCCAAAAGAGCACTAAGACTATCGACATAAAGATAATCAACCCATAGAGCAGGATGACCTCTTCGATCCTTTTCAAACTGCGTTGCGGGTTCATGGTGTTAGCCTACACGTGCCCCGTATGCCCCACGTTGCATCAAGTGCCGGAGCGTCAGATGGCGATTGTCGAGGTAACAATGAAATGGAACTCATACCGTAATACCTTGCCAAAATTGACCCTTATGAGGGCCCCCCAAAAATTGGGCAGAATCAAAATTAATATGTTTTAGCTGACGACGCTCATGGTTATCTTTTAGTGCCCAAGCCCATCCAGAAGGGGGGCAGGGTATCGATTGATTGGAGCTTGGTGCTGGTCCGAATTACTTTCTTTCAGTCGTCGTGGTGATCCAAATTTCTGGCTGACCTTGGACCCCCAGCTTTGCCATTTGGTCCTTTAGCTTTGTTGATGAAATAAAATCTTTCGCTTTATTGACATCATGAAAATCGTGAATAACGGTGACATCATTCGGATCATCAAGCGATTGATAAACCGCTTTGTGAAAAATACCGGCACGCTTTTGTTCCTCAGAATAAGCGTCATATCCTTTTACCCAGACTGAGAAATCATCGACCTTATGTCGAACGAATAACCTGACATCGGCGCTCACCGACCCCGACCAGAAAACTGCAGACAGGGCGATAGAAAGAAGCAGTGATGGCGTTGTTTTCATTGTTTTTCTGCTCATTTTTGTTCGTCAAGGATCTGAATATGCTTTCCTGGCCCGTTTAGTTGCCCTTCTATCCATGGCCTTAAAGGGTCAACTCACACTAATTCGATTATGCGTCATCAATAGATGGGCTGCAATCTCCCGTCGTAGAATCAAGCCATGCCGCAGTGAGCCTTTTTTCAAAAAGGTCTTCGATGAATGATGGCCTCGGCCGATCGGTCAGAATCTTGGCGAAATGGGTCGCCTCATGAGGTGATGTGGTGGAACGGTCAGTCTGTTGGCGCTGATCTTAGATGAGTTCCTGAGCGCCCAAATCCTGGAAGATATTGAACGCCGCTCTGAAATGTCTGATTAAATCTCTCACATCTGACCTTTTCTTCCTGCTTCATCGAGGATGGTTTCACGCAGCCAAGGCGACGCCAGAGCCATTCTCTCCAGAGGCTGCCACGGCAGAGCTTGCCGCAATTTTTAGTATCAACGCCGCGTTCAGGACGCGGTCGATAACCAATCCACAATCGCAAGACAGAGTGTCCTTTCCAAGTGGCATCTCATGAATCTGGCCACAGCCAGAGCAGACCTTTGTGCTGGGCGCGAACCGCGGATGGGTATACAAAAAAGCGCCCGTCATCGCAGACGTGTATTCCATCTGCGTCCTGAACATTCGCATTCCAGCATCGCCGACTGAACGAGCGAGATGGCCATTGCGGCCCATACCCTTTACGTTCAGGTCTTCAATGCCCATCACGATGAATGTCGTTGCAAGACGATGACTGAGCTTGTGAACGGCATCCTGCCGAATATCAGCCAGCCTTTTGTGGCGTTTGGACAGTTTGGTTTTCGCTTTTCGAATAGTTTGCGCTGCCTTGGGTTTTTCTGGCGCGCGATTGATTAAGGCGACGAAGGCGTTTTCCTAACGCACGATGGGGTTTCGGGCCTTTGATGAATTCACCTGTCGATAACGTGGCAAATGTTTTGAGGCCGAGGTCTACGCCGACTGCACCGCTGTGGGTCTTGGCCTCAAGAGCGTCCTGAGTCTCGATCAAGACGGAGAGATACCCACCAACGATAGGCCGTTTGATTTTCTTGCCATCGGTAGGCACGGCGTTTGCGCCTTTCTTGCCTTATCTTCAGGCGGTCGAAGAAATTCTTGTAGGCCTTGCCTGCGTTCTTGATGGCTTGTTGTGGCGCGCATTTGGTGATTTCTAATGCCCACGGGAACTCGACGGGCTTGATGGCGTTGTAGATCTTTCTGAGATTCGCCTCGTTGGGCTTCTCTAAGGCGTCGTACTAATGCTTCCATGTCGCTAAGGCCCAGTGATAGGCGTGACGCGCCACACCGCACGCCTTACAGAAATAGATGTCCTGTTCCTGATGAGGATTCAGCTTGATCTTGTGGACTCTAAGCATCGTGAGTTCGACTTCAGTGGCGAACATCAGTACAATAGGACCTTTATTTGCACCTATTCTACATAACAATGACCGAAAGCAAACGCACCAACATTTACTTGCCTGTCGAACTCATCGAGCGGATGAAGGCAGTGGCCCAAGGGCGAAAAATCTCCGAGATGGTCCGCGAGGCCATCATTCAATGGCTGAAGGTTCAAGAGAAAATCTGATATTTTCATAGATAAGTGAAGATTTATGCGAACAGTGACGAGCCCCCCAATACGCAAGGCCACCATTAGAGGTACCTCAGGAGCGGATGTTTTCGTTGTCGCTTCAATTGAGCATACTGGCGGCATAGAGGGGTGAGCAACAAGATCACAAAACCCGTCATCAGGTAGACCCCTAAAAGAGGAATCCCTCGGTCTATGGGGGGCTTGATGTGTTCCGGATTGAAGGGCCAGTTAAATTCAGAGATCGCCGTTCCATAGATCAAAAGATCCCAAAGGACAGCGAGACCGTGGATCAAAGGAAGATGGAGCAGATAGAAAAAAAGAGGGACCTCCCCGAAGATGGCGAGCAGCGGCTTTCGCTGGGGCCATACCCGGTCGATCAGTGAAAGCACAATGAGACCTAACCCCAGCGTCATCAATAGGTACTGCAACGAGGGGGGATATTTCGTACAGTCAAGAAACGCAAGAGCCTGCCGGATCCAAGGCCCTTGATTGACCCAGCCATGACTTTCGCCGTAGCCATGAGTGGCTCGAAGCGTTATAAAGGCGACCGTCAAGATTAAGCCTAATCCCATGAGTATGCGTTGTCGATCCTTGGCGCGGCGATGAAACAGGGGGCCTATGACATATCCGAAGGTCATCAGGCCCAGCCAGGGAATCAGTGGATAGTAGGGATGAAAGTGTTGACCTCCCCAAAGAGGGATCTTTCCCCCCGTGTGAAGGATCTTCCAAAGCCAGTCCAGAGGACCAAAACGATCAGGGTTGATGCCATCGAGCGCATTGTGGCCCAACATCAGAGTGAGGCTGAAAATGAGGATCCAAAGCCTTGGGAGATAGATGAAGCCGCCGAGGGTGATCATGCTCCATCCAATGGCCCAGATGACGCCCACACTCATATGGTCTCGATCAAGGCCAAAGTCCCACCCAAAGACCCTGATCCAGGTGAGTTCAAGGAGAATCAGCATAGCTCCTCTCATCAGCAGAAGACGGGATTGGGAGGCTTTGTCCCGCGTTCGTGAGAGGGACAGTTCCGTACTAATACCCGAAAGGAGAATAAACAGTGGCGCGCAGAAATGGGTGATCCAGCGCGTCAGAAAAAGGCCAGGGTTGGTTTGCTCAAGATCGAGAGGATTGAAATGGGCATTGCTGAAAAAATCCCGGGTGTGATCGAGAGCCATCAGGATCATGATGATCCCTCGGAGATGGTCGATGCTGATGACTCGAGCCTCATGGCCTTCTTGTCTTTTGCTCAAGATCTTCATGGGATCCCATCGCTCATAGGAAGGCGTGTCGCCTGCGTCTGGAGGCAACCGCACCTAAGGTGCGTTGTCTTTTTTTGGCTCTCTGCCGAATCGTGTGGAAAATCAGTCATACCGGGGTCTGATTCAGGAAGGGGGTAGCCGGCAGATCAGTTAGCGTTTCATGTCCGCGCTGATCGCCGGGCGTCCTTGAGCAACATCATCAGCTGCCGCTCTCGTAGGGGCGTTGGATCGAAACCAAAGCGCCGATAAAACGCATCGGCCTCGGCATCGATGGGATGGGGTACTGCCCCATGCCACGACGAATCCGCTCAGGCGCTTCCCCTGTGTCGATTTGCCCCACGGTCAAACTGTAGTAGCCGGCAACCCGATCCTGGTCACAGGCTACAAAGGTTCGCGCAGAACCGCTGCCTTGCGCTTGGCGTGCCTGGTTCAGCAGCCAGTCCGTTAGGGCAGGCTTGCCGCAATCACATTCTACCTGCCGATGCGATGTGCCCGGTGGTTGGGGTGCCACCCAGTTCATTTGTTAGCCCAAACCGGTCGCCGAGAGAACAAATCAGTCAGCCCAGGATTGTCGGACTCCGGGCGATTGAGCATCTCCAGGAGCGCTTGATATTGACTGCCAGAAACCATGAACACGCGTTGATCGAGCAAGGTCTATTCGGCGGCTTGGTAGGCCGCGTCAAGAATGAAATCAGTCAGCGACTTGTGGGCCACTTCCGCAGCCCGGCGCAACACCGTCTCCTGTTCGGGTGTGGCGCGCAAGCCGAGACGGGCGGATCGAATGCTTGCGATAGCATTAGTCATGGCGGAACTCCGTTAGTTTTACGAAAGCCACAATGTTCGTAAAGTAGACGCAGATCTGTCCAAAACTCTTCGGCGGCGTTTGACATCGAGCTTGCGATCCCATCAATCGCCAAGCCCTTCACGGATTGAATGTCTGAGACCATCGCGGGATGGATTGAACGTCTAAGACGTAGTGAACACCTTCATGTCTTTCTAAAGGTCGAAAGCGGATGTTCCAAGGCTCTTTGAGACCCAGGGCAGCAGTGAAGAGGGTGGTCGATTCCATCGGATGGCACACTCATTGAGGGCTCAAAAGGCCCATCAAATTATCCTGTTTCCCAATCCAAGCGGAAGAGCGCCCTTTTTTCTTCATGTGAATCCCCCTATTGACGCTGACCGGCGCGCTGATTCCAAGCATCCAACAAGATGGCCACCAGCATGTCACTGAGAACATTGACGGCGGAACGGCACCGAGCAAGAATCCAGTCAATCGGGGCGATGAGCGGGATGGCGGCGGCGACCACAGCGTCTGGAAGCCCTGCGGATCCGAGGACCAAGGGGAGAATGATGAGACCTGCCTCAGGGACGCCCGCAATGCCAATACTCGCCATGAGGCTCGAGAGAACCACGATCAGTTGCTCAAAAGGGGTGAGATCAAAGCCGATCGCCTGGGCAAGAAATAGCGCCGTAATGGCTTCATAAAGCGTTACCCCATCATTGTTGAAATTAGTGCCGGCACACGCGGCCAATCGTGCCGACGTGTCGCTAACGCCCATCCGCTGCAGGCATCGAAGCGTAATCGGGACGGTCGCAAGGCTGCTGTTGGTGGCCATTCCGGTCAAGAGGGCATCGGCGCCTTGGCCAAGGTAACGGCGGGGGGTTATGCCGCCGGCAAAAAAGGCCATGATGGGATAGTAAATTAGGCCATGGAGCGACAGACCCAAAAGGACGATGCCGCCATAGCTGATGAGATCTTGAAAGAGGCTCAGCCCTAATTTTGCAACCGCATGAGCCACCAAACCCAGTACGGCCAGGGGAACAATCCTTACTGACCAGGTCAGAACCCGGGCGAAAATCTGGTATAGGCCACGAATAGCCTGTTCGATGGCGTCAAGATGAACCGGCATCCCATCAATCGTTCGCCCCCGAATCGAGCGAATGGCCGCTCCAAAGAGGATTGCGAGCAACACGACGGCGATGACGTTGTTATGGAGGAAAGGCTCAAGAAGATCATTTGGAATGAGCCCACTCAGGCTTTGGAGTGGGTCTAGCGTGGGTTTGAGGCCCTGGCCCAGCGGCGTTTGAGGCCCCCCCAGTTTTTCAATCAGTTCCTCGGTGTGTCCCCGCCAAGCATCTCCAGGTCTTAAGGTGTTCATCAAGGTAAGGCCGATACCAAAGGCCACCGTGACATTAATAAGGCAGATGATGGCCAGCCTCCCCGCTATTTTTGCCGTCACCGGGCTACTAATGATGGCATCCAGAACGCCAAAAAGAATGAGAGGGACGGCCAGGGCTTTCAGGAAGCGGATGATCATCATCCCGATTTGGCCAAGAGTGTTGTTCACCAGTCCGCCGAGGTAGGGCTGGGTGCGGCCGAATTCCCCGAGGGCGATGCCTAAGATCATAGCGACAAAGACTTGAACCGATAAAGGCCAATGAAAGGGGGATAGCCGCATGGAAAACCTTGAGGTGGGAGTGTCTTTGGGCGTTAGGGTCCTGACTGAAGGAGTCGTCCTCAGGATGGATGTTGCGACCTGATGCCGCAAACATCAGGCCTGTTTTTCTTGATGTTGCGGTTTCTAGCGGTTTTCCAATTCCTCGTAGAGAGCAACAAACTCCTTACTGAGCTTATGTTCTGGTACAAAGTGAATCAATGGGCGAGACAGGCTATGCGATTCACGGACCTTGACGGAGGTAGAGAGCTTGGTGGCGAGAACCGGCTGTCCCTGTGCGCAGAGTTCATCTACGAGTTGCTGTGGAAGTTTGGCGCGCGATTGAAACTGATTGACGACAACCCCTTCGATGGTCAGCTCTGGATTATGGTCTTCACGGATTTCCGCGAGCGCCTGGATGAGTGAGTAAAGCGCCTCTCTTGAAAACGCGTCGCAATCGAAGGGAATCAGGCAGCGTTTAGCGGCAATCAGCGCCGAGCGGCTATAGAAATTAAGCACCGGGGGGGTGTCGATATAGACCGCATCAAACCCCTCAAGACTATCGAGAGCTTCGCGGAGCTTGTAGATCTTGTAACGGGACTCAAGGCGGCTCTGCAAGGGTTCAAGTTCTGGATGCGATGGCAGAACATGAAGGTTCGGGTAGGGGCTTGCATGAATCTGGTCGTTAAAAGCTTGTGCTTGGCCCTTACTGAAGACTTTGACGCTCAGGGACTCCTTGAAGAAATGGGCGATGGTCGCCTCGGCATCCGGCACTTTGTCGCCAAGGATATATTGTGACGAATTGCCCTGAACATCTAAGTCGATGACCAGCGTCTTCTTGCCGGCAGCCGCACTGATCGCGGCTAAATTACAGGTGATCGTGGACTTCCCGACACCGCCTTTCTGATTGAATATAACCCTACGCATAGGATGGTCCCCCTGATTAAAAAAACCCCAACGGTCAGGGTTCCAGTATAAGCAAAAAAAGGCAGCAGCGCGCTTGACTTCGTGAGGCTTAGACGGCGTCGGTGAGTCTCTGCCAAAGGCATTGCCCGCCACTGGCCTTGTCGATCTCGAGAAGTCGCTGATCGTGGGCAGCCCGTTCGGTCTCACTCGGCCGAATCACCCTCAAGGCAGGCCGATCAGAAACCTTAAGTCGCGCCCATTCCCGGCTCATCAGCATGGCTTGCGGTGGTTCTTGCTCTAATTCCTCAAGGAGGAGCGTGGTCTGGCCCCCGGTCATCGCGAGGTAGACTTCGGCAAGAATCTCGGCATCGAGCAGCGCGCCGTGAAGGCTGCGATGGGCGTTGTCGATCCCGTAACGTCGGCACAGGGCGTCAAGGCTATTCCGCTGCCCTGGGTGTTTGCGTCTTGCGAGCTGGAGAGTGTCAAGAATCTCGCAGAGATCGGTGATCAGGGGCGTTTCGGTGGCCAGCAGACGGAGCTCGTGATTTAGAAAGCCGACATCAAAGGGGGCGTTATGAATAATCAGTTCAGCATTTTCGACAAACATCAGGAAATCGCTGGCAATGTCCTGAAAATGAGGTTTGTCAGCCAGAAACTCCTCGCTGAGGCCATGCACTTCGACTGCGCCAGCGTCTATCTCTCGTTCTGGGTTGAGATAAACATGAAAATGATTGCCGCTGAGCTTCCGATCGAGCAGTTCGACGCAGCCGATTTCGATGATCCGGTGGCCTTGGGCCGGGTCAAGTCCGGTCGTTTCGGTATCGAGAATGACCTGACGAATCATCGGTGCGCCCTCTGTTGCTGAAGAATGTGATCGATCCCAAGGTTTGCAAGTCGGTCAGCTCGTTCATTTTGAATGTGACCACTATGGCCTTTTACCCAATGCCATTCGATCTCATGGGGGGCTGTGGCGGCCATCAGCTGCTGCCAGAGATCGGCGTTTTTGACCGGCTGGTTACCCGCCGTCCGCCAGCCTTTTTTGATCCAGTTGGGTAACCACTCGGTCATCCCTTTCATGACATAGGTAGAATCGGTCGTGATGACCGTGCGGCAGGGCTTTTGGAGGGCTTCAAGGGCCTTAATGGCTCCCATCAGCTCCATTCGATTATTGGTCGTCGCCCATTCACCGCCAAAAAGCTCGAGTTCTTTGTGCTGATAGACCAAAAGGGCGCCCCAGCCTCCGGGGCCTGGATTGCCGCGGCAGGCGCCGTCAGTAAAAATGTGGACAGCATCAGTCATGAGGGGCTTCAGATTGTCGATTAAGCTGGGGGCTCTCGATAAGAGGGCCACTGACGAGTTGCTTTAAGGGGGACCATTGGGGCTCAATGGGAATCAGCCGATAATCCCGTTTAATCGCCTTGATCGCATATCCCAGCGATAAGCTGGCCTTGATCTCTTCGAGGGCGGTCTCAGGATTTCTGATCTCCTTGCCGCCGAGGCTGCTGAAGGCCACTTCAAGATCGGCGTCGAAATTGAGGATGCTGAGCCAGTCAAGAAGATGGTGTGCCAGGATCAATGGGGACCTCCAAAACGAAGGCTGGCGTGAAAAACGCATGAGCCGCCTTGGACTCCAGGGGTTGAGCCCTAGGATTAAAAGTCGCCCCTGCGGTTTTAGCACACGGGCCACTTCTCGAAGAACCTGATGGCGGTCGGAGACAAACTCGAGGACGTGGGGAAGGATGACGGTATCGATGCTTTCCGTAGCCACCGGAAGGGCTCCCGCGGTCGCTTGAACAAAGGTTGGGAAGCTCCTCGGTCCCTTGTTATCGGCCAGCACAAAGTCCCCGATGAAGTCAGGGTCAATATAGTGGCTTTCGGATCCTAAGCGTCCGATCTGCAAGGTTTTTTGCTGATAGGTGAGGTTTAGCGTGGATCTTAGATAGACCGACTCTCGGTTCTGTAGCGTTTGTCCGAGACTGGCCACGTGATACCATCTCAGGAATTGGTGGCGCGAAAGCGCATGGGTTGGTCGTCTTGTTTTCATGTGCCTTACGCCAATACCCTGAAATCAAACGGCCAATACCCGAGTTGAGGATCCATTTAGCGATGCTACTAAAAAAGTCTCGAATCAGATTGATGTGCTGCTTTTTAGTCGGGGCCTCGATTCTCTCTGGATGTTCCCGAAACGAAGTCAAGAAAGCGCCAACTATACCTGATTCGTCCCAGCTCGAGTTAAACGGGAAGGGAAAGACTGGGCGCCTCCGAAGAGACTCCAGAGGATCTCAGTACGACACCTTGTGGGATCGTCTTTTTGCGCTTTATGCCTTGCCCCCTATCAATCACCCCGACATTGATCGGGAGTTGAATTGGTTCGCTAATCACCCCGCCTATCTCGAAAGAGCTCAAAACCGCGCAGAACCCTTTCTTTACTCCATCGTTAAGTTGGTCGAGAAAAAGAATGTTCCTGGTGAAATTGCCTTGTTACCGATTGTTGAGAGCGCTTTCCAGCCTCATGTCGTCTCCTCGGCGAGGGCTGCCGGTATCTGGCAGTTTATTCCATCGACCGGCACCAACTATGGATTGAAGCGGAATCATTCCTATGATGGTCGCCGGGATGTCTATGCGTCCACCAAGGCCGCCATCAAGTATCTCAAAAAGCTTCATGGTGATTTTGGTGATTGGCTCCTCGCCATCGCGGCTTACAACTGTGGTGAGGGCGCCGTCGGACGGGCGATTCGTCGCAACCAGGCCGCTGGCCTTCCGACCGACTTCTGGTCGTTGAATCTGCCGCAGGAAACACGGGCCTATGTCCCGAAGCTTTTGGCCGTCTCCAGGTTGTTTGCCGATGCCGAGAAATATGGAATCAGTCTCAAAGATCTCCCCAACGTGGCCCAGTACAAGCCCGTCAAGGTGACGAATCAACTAGACCTTGCGCTAGCAGCGGATGCGGCCGGGATTTCGCTCGATAAACTCTATGAACTTAATCCGGGCTTTAAGGGCCAGTATGCGGATATCGATGGGAGCTATCACCTCTATATTCCAGCTGACAAGAAGGCCGCTGATTTCCGTGAGGAAGTCGAGCGACTGCACTCCCAGCGGCGCCCTCTGCCGCGGCCATCGACTTTTGATGAAGGGCTTCCGACAGAGCCTGGCGCCTTCCAGACCTTCCGACGTGAATTTCAGAAAAAGACGAATGACGACACCAGTCATGGTGAAGAGCAAATCTCAAAAAGCCCTTATGCCTCCTCGAGCCGCTCCGATGACAGCGCCTCTAAGGGTGGCAAAAGAGCCTTTGGGAGTGAGGGACGCGCGGCGCCTCGGGATGATGCGGTTGAAAACCGTCGTTCTTCACCAGCGAGCCAGGAGAGTCGATATGGCCGCGTGTTGGCCGCTGAAACCTCTCCCCGCCGTTCTGATGGCGGAAACCATAAGGGCCCCTACGAGGTGCGTCGGGGTGAGACGCTCTATGACGTGGCCAGAAAACATTCAGTCAGCGTCGATGATCTTGCAAAATGGAACCACATTTCGCCAAGAACTCAGGTTAAGGCGGGACAAAAGCTGGTGTTCACCGATGCCCAAGAGGAGCCCTCTGTCAGTCAGAGCAAGTCACATCAGGTAGACGTGGACCGGCAGGCGAAAAAAACAGGGCATGAGTCCACTCCTGCGAAGGCGAGCCAGACCAGCTCTCATGACAAGGCGCCTACACGGCGTGTGGAGACGCCCCCCAAAGGTAACAGCAAGGGGGGAAAGGCTACGAGCCCTGCTCTACCCCGCACTCATGAGACCTCCTCTCAAAAGAAGGCTGAGAAGAAATCACGTCGATGACCTTCATTCGCCTTGTATTTAGAATGATTTGGCGCAATAGTGTCTCCATTAGTTTTTTTCACAGGATGACCCATTGCCTCCGATGTTTGAATCCCCCCCGAGCACTCCTCCCATGAATCCTGATGAACTTTTGAAGCTGGTGTTGGCCACGTTGGATGATGGCAAGGGGCGCGATGTTTTGGTGGTGGATGTCCGTGGCAAGACCAGCATGACGGATTTTATGGTGGTTGCCTGCGGAACCTCCGAGCGGCACGTCAAGTCGCTGGCCAGCCATGTTGCCGAAGAGGCGAAGAAACACGATACGATGCCACTCGGCGTCGAAGGTGAAGATGTCGGTGAATGGGTCCTCGTCGATCTGGGTGATGTCATCGTCCATGTCATGAAGCCTCAGATCAGAGATTTCTATCAACTCGAAAAGCTCTGGCAGGGCGAGTCGGTGCCACCTCATATGGGTTTGCCATCCTCCCCAGCCATCGAACGTTGGATGCGATGATCGGGCGGTCATCCTGAGGCCTCCTAGGGGGAGAGCTTCATGTCCAGTCAAGCGGCACCGACTATTGGGTCTCCATGATTTCTGAACATCAGCGCTGGACGCCTACTCGTCTTAGGGATCGCTTGGTCTTGCCGGTCTCCTTGGTTGTTCTCGTGACGCTGATCGGTACCGCCGGTTACTACTGGCTAGGGCAGCGTCAGGATGCGACGGTTTTGGATGCGCTCTTTATGACCATCATCACCATCACGACCATTGGTTATGGTGAGGTGATCCATCTTGATGAAGCCGGTCGGGTTTTTACTATCTTTATCGCGATCACCGGGATTGGCAGTCTTTATTATTCTTTGACCGTCACCATGGATTACCTGGTGATGGCTCGTATTGCTGATCCCCTTGGAATCAAAAAGATGCAACGAGAAGTCAGTACGCTAAAAGATCACATCATTGTTGCTGGATTAGGCCGGGTTGGTCGTCAGGCGGCCAAGGAGCTCTGGGATGCGGGCGCACCTTTTGTGCTGGTTGATCCAAAGCCCGAAGCCTTGGCCTTTGCAGTTCAGCAGGGTTATCTGATGGTCCAGGGTGATGCGAGTGATGACGCCGTCTTGGACAGTGTGGGCATCCAAAAAGCCAAAGGGCTGATCGTGACCAGTGGTGATGATGCGATCAATATCTACATTGTGTTGTCAGCCCGAGTCCTAAATCCCGATCTTTTTATAATCTCTCGGGCGGTCGTCGAATCGAGCATCCCCAAGCTGACTCGAGCGGGGGCTAATCGTGCCCTTAGCCCCCATGCCATCGGCGGCCGCCGCTTGGCCCATTTGATTTTGAGCCCGACCGTCGTCGATTTCTTTGAGACAGTGATTTCAAAGGGCGATGAGCGGATTAATCTTGAAGGGATTGAGGTTCGGGAAAATTCACCCATCGTGGGGAAAACGCTCGCCGAGCTCAAACTCCGGGAGCGCTCTGGCGCTAATATTCTGGTGATTCTTCGAGCGAGCGAGGTCCTTCCGAACCCTGATGACCAGGTGACATTGGCCGCGGGCGATCAGCTCCTGGCGCTTGGCACCTCAAGCCAGCTGAGCGGGCTTGAAGAGCAAGTGGGTCCTGTCGGTTGAAGCGCGACTAGACTGTGGTGCTCCTTTCATCCAGGTGAATGGCATAGTCCTCGACCACCCGGCCTTCAAGAAGATGTTCTTTGATGATGCGTTCGAGAACATCTGGCCTACAGGAGTGATACCAGACCCCTTCAGGATAGACGACCGCAATGGGTCCATTGAGGCAGAGCCTCAAGCAATTGGCTTTAGTTCGTGCGACCTGGCCTGATGTCGAGAGCCCTAGTTCATTCAAACGGCGCTTAAGGTAGTCAAAGGCCTCAAGGCCTTGTTGAAGGTCACAGCACTTCGGCTTGGTCTGATCGGCGCAGAGAAAGATATGGCGCTCGATGTGATCGATTTGAAGCGCGTGGGCTGCCTTCTTGAGATCTTGAAGGACTTTGGTTTCTGGTGAGGGGGTCGGCATGAGACTTTTTCATCTGCTGGGTATCTTGAGACGCGCGATATAATCTCTATTTTTTAGCTTTCATTCAATGACCGAGCTTCAAACCGAACTAGAACGACGCCGGACTTTTGCGATCATCTCGCATCCCGATGCCGGTAAGACCACCCTCACCGAGAAGCTGCTTCTCTTCGGCGGTGCGATTCAGCTCGCAGGGTCTGTCAAGGGCCGCAAAGCGGCGCGTCATGCAACCTCTGACTGGATGGAGATGGAGAAGCAGCGTGGTATTTCGGTCACCACCTCGGTCATGCAGTTCGATCATCGCGGCAAGATCTTCAACCTTCTTGATACCCCGGGCCATGAGGACTTTTCAGAAGATACCTATCGGACGTTGACCGCGGTTGATTCGGCGCTGATGGTGATCGACAGCGCCAAAGGGGTCGAGGAAAGGACCATCAAGCTGATGGAAGTGTGTCGTCTTCGTGATACCCCAATTCTGACGTTCGTCAACAAGCTGGACCGGGAAGGTCGTGAACCTATCGAGCTGCTTGATGAGGTGGAACGCATTTTGAAGATCCAGTGCGCTCCGATGACCTGGCCGATTGGAATGGGAAAGCGCTTTAAGGGGGTGTATCACCTTTACCGTCATGCGGTTCAGCTATTTTCTCCCTCCCATGGTGATCGCATTATCGAAGGCGAAATGATTGAAGGACTCGATAATCCAAGGCTCGATGAGATTCTTGGAGATCAGGCCGATGAGCTTCGTTTGGAAATCGAGCTGGTGCAGGGTGCTAGCCATACCTTTGATCATGCGGCTTATCTCCGGGGTGAGCAGACGCCCGTGTTTTTTGGTTCCGGCATTAACAATTTTGGTGTCATTGAACTGCTGGATGCGTTTGCCGACTATGCGCCAGGCCCCAAGCCTCGCTCTACCCGTGAACGCTCCGTGGATCCTGGCGAAGAAAAATTCAGTGGGTTTGTTTTTAAGATTCAGGCGAATATGGATCCTGCGCATCGTGACCGGATTGCCTTCCTGAGGATTTGTTCGGGAAAGTACATCAAGGGGATGAAAATGCAGCATGTGAGGACCCAAAAGACGGTCCAAATCGCTAATGCCTTGACCTTTCAAGCCGACAGTCGGGTGAATGTCGAGGACGCCTTTCCCGGCGATATCATCGGTCTTCACAATCACGGTACGATTCAGGTGGGTGATACCTTCACCCAGGGTGAAGCCCTGAAATATGAAGGGGTGCCCTATTTTGCCCCTGAACTGTTCAGACGGGTCATCCTCAAAGATCCCCTCCGCGGTAAAGCCTTACAGAAGGGTCTCCAGCAGCTCACAGAAGAAGGGGCTACTCAGTTGTTTAAGCCGATGAAAAACAATGATCTCATCCTCGGGGCAGTCGGCGTGCTGCAGTTTGATGTCACGGCTTTTAGGTTGAAGTCTGAATATAACGTCGAATGCATCTACGATGCGGTTCCTGTGACCACCGCACGATGGGTGACCTGTGAGGATCCCAAGATGCTCGACGACTTCAAGCGCAAGGTCTTTGATAATCTTGCAGAAGATGGCAGTGGCTATCTGGTCTATCTTGCAACCAGTCGCGTTAATCTCTCGCTCGCTCAGGAGCGCTGGCCTGAGGTTCGTTTTAGTTCGACCCGGGAGCTCTAAAGGACGAGCGTTTCTTGGGGGAGAATCCTTGTGGTCAGCGAGCCTGTTCTTAGACGCCCCGGTTGATGGACGGGCTCATGGCCCCTTGAGGGATCCTTGATGGGGTCACGGCCAGCACCATGAATCCCAAAAACTGGAAGAGGCCGGTGGCTTCTTTGAAAAAGAACGCCAAGCCGATCCCCATCAGCAGAAAAAGTCCCAGTGTCCGCCAACCCTGAAGTCCCATATCTCGGAGCCTTTTGGCCGAGAGATTCATGTGAATAAAGGTCAGAAGAAGACCGATGGCCAGCATGGCGATAAAGCCAGGTGTCGTTAGATGATCATGAACGTATTGACGAGCCATCAGGGGATCCTGACTCATGAGCCAAGCTGCGCCTCCCATCGTCAGCGCGATGATCACCATCGCAAGGGCGGCAATCACGCTGGCGAAGATTGAAAATCCGAGAAACGGAAGACGCTTAAGGCGTCCGGTTGTCCTTTCCCCGAAAAGAATTCGAAGGGTCTGAGAGGGCCGCCGATCACCCAGACTCACATCACCTCCGGGGAGGTTTTTTTCAGCCATTGAAGGGCGAGGGAAGGATACAGAATGACCGTTAGAAGGGCGGCTCCGATCAGCCCTGCTGCCGTTTCGCTTCTCATGACGCCATTGTTCATACCGATGTCGGTAATAGCAATCACCAAAGGCAGGGTCGTCGCGCTAGCATAAGCAAAGGGCATCCACTGGTGCCGATCAAGAATCTCTCGGTAGAGAAGCAGAGGAGCGCCACGAACAATCAGGAAGAGGATCATGAATAGGGGGATTCGGGCCAAGGCGGAACCCGATTCTAAAAGCCCACTAATATCAAATTTGATGCCGGTGACGATGCTGAAAAAAGGGATGAATAATCCAAATCCGAGGGATTCGAGGCGCCCGCGGAGTTCGTCATCCGCTTCCTTACTCAGAAGGCCGACGATGACGCCTGCGGCAAGCGCGCCGAGAATGGATTCAAGTCCCAGTTTATTGGATAGTAAAAGCAGCAGGCCCAGTAAGAGGATCGCTAGGCGAATCGGAAGCTGGCCACTGGTGTGCATGTGCCTTTGGAGGATAGCGATGATCTCCGGCGGCTGAACCCTCAGGGCCAGAAGGGTAGCGCCGATGAGGGCGCCAATGAAGGCGCCGATCAGGAGGACATCGAGGGGCCCCCCGAGGCCTTCGCTACTTAAGGCCAGAGAAATGATCACAATCGGGCCGATTTCGCCCATCGCTGCTGCGGCTACCGTCAGGATCCCAAAGGGAGTATCAAGTTCTTCAGCATCTCTCAAGGCGGGAAGCAGAACACCTAGAGCACTGGTGCTTAAGGCTACCCCAACAAAGAGCGGGGAGGCGACTAGATCGGCCATCTTAAGTATGGAGCCGATCAGGAGGCCCGTCATGAGAGAAATGCCCCAGCCCTTCGTGGCCAGCAAGAGAGGTTTGCCCCAAAGGCGCCCAAGCTGGAGTTCTAAGCCCACGAGAAAGAACAGGAAAGCAAGGCCATAGTGGGAGAGCGTGTCAAGGGTCGGGGTGACGCTCACCAAATGAAGGACATCGGGTCCTGCGAGGATGCCAAGAATCATCTCGATGACGAGGACCGGCAATCGGGCTTTGCCAAAAAGATCGGCGATTACGGGAGCGAGAACGGCGAGAAAGAGAACCCAAAGAATGGGGGCTGCTTGATCAAGATCCATCATTTTGGTTTTCCAGTCTGTGGCCTTTCTTGAAGGGATGGCCTTGGGGTGAAAGGCCTCCAATAAAGAGGCCGCCTGATTCACGAGGAAGTTCAGCCTGAAAGGCAGGTTTTCATGAAGCCTTTACGGGCATCTCCCTTAAGGGCTTGCTGGCTGGCTTCTTGGTTACAGGTCTTCATTTTTTCCTGCTGCGGCGTGAGATGGCTCGCTGAAAGGCATGACTTCATGAAATCCTTACGGGCCTGACCTTTGAGCGATTGAGCGCTGGCGTCCCCATTGCAGGCTGTCATTTTCTCCTGTTGAGCGGTCAGCGCTAGAGCAGTACCGCTGCTCAAGAGGGTGACCAGTATGAACAAAATCAGTGTTTTTTTCATGGCATTTTCCTTGAAATTGGGTTTACCGCGTTATCGCGTCAGGGTGATCCTAGCAAATTCAGTGACGGCATGGCGTGACGACGCCTCATGATGGGTTTAGTGGGCCTCGTCCCAGTTGCTGCCAACGCCGATCTCGACCACAAGGGGCACGGCGAGCGTGGCGGCGCCCATCATTAAAGGGCGGAGGTATTTTTTGGCGTTGTCCACATAGCCCTCAGCTACCTCGAAAACCAGTTCGTCATGAACCTGCATGATCATCCGGAGGGGCGCACCTGACGCTGTAATCCAAGCATCCACGGCGATCATGGCGGCCTTGATGATATCGGCCGCGGTCCCTTGCATGGGGGCATTTATAGCCGCCCGCTCGGCGGACTGGCGGCGTTGGCCATGACTCGAATTGATGTCACTCACATGGAGTCGGCGGCCCATCAGGGTCTCCACGTACCCGAGTTGCCTCGCGCTCTCGCGGCTTTGGTCCATGAAGCGGCGGACGCCGGGGTAACGCTCGAAGTAAGTATCGATATAGCGCTGGGCGAGGGTTCGGTCGATCCCGAGCTGCTTTGCAAGACCAAAGGCTGACATGCCATAAATCAGGCCAAAGTTGATCGCTTTGGCCGAACGCCGCTGATCCTGGGTTACGGCGTCCTCCTTTATCCCGAAGACTTCAGCGGCGGTGTGGCGATGGACATCAGTGTCACTGGCAAAGGCTTTAAGAAGGCTTTCATCCGCTGAAAAATGAGCCATGATCCGAAGTTCAATTTGGGAATAGTCGGCGGCCAGAATCAAGCTACCCGGCGCGGCGATAAAGGCTTTCCGGATGCGGCGCCCCTCGGGCGTTCTGACTGGAATGTTTTGAAGATTCGGATCTGAGGAGGATAGGCGGCCGGTGGCGGTGACCGCTTGGTGATAGGACGTATGCACCCGACCGGTGGTTTGATTGATCTGTTGCGGAAGTTTCTCGGTATAGGTGGATCGGAGTTTTGACAGTGTTCGGTGGTCAAGGATGAGGCGAGGAAGATCGTATGCTTCGGCGAGCTCTTGAAGGACTGATTCATCAGTGGAGGGTTGACCCTTGGGTGTTTTTTTGAGAATAGGCAGGTTTAGTTGGTCGTAGAGGATCGTCTGAATCTGTTTGGGGGATCCGAGGTTGAAGAGGGATCCTGCGAGGCGATGGGCTTGTGTTTCGACCTCCACCATTCGGTTTGATAGTTCGCCGCTTTGGATCGACAGTAGGTTGACGTCAATCAGAACACCGGTTCTTTCCATCTTCTTGAGAATGGGGACCAAAGGCATCTCAAGGGTTTCAAAAACCCCCCTGAGACCTTGAGAAGCTTCGAGACGGGGCCAAAGATGATCATGAAGTCGAAGGGTGATATCGGCATCTTCCGCCGCATAGCGGCTGGCGGCGTCGATGGAAACGGCGGCAAAGGGGATCTGTTTGGCGCCTTTGCCAGCCACCTCCTCATAGGAAACGGTCTTTGTGTGAAGGTAATGAGAGGCCAAGGAATCCATGTCGTGACGACTGGCTGTGCTGTCCATCACGTAGGATTCGAGCATGGTGTCGAAACGGATCCCCTGAAGGGTGATGCCGAGGTTCTCAAGGACATGGGCATCGTATTTAAGGTTTTGCCCAATCTTGCCGAGGGAGGGATCTTCAAGCAGCGGTTTAAGCTTTTTGAGGACCAGTGAAGCGTTGAGCTGCTGTGGGGCGTTGGGGTCTTCATGCGCCAACGGCACATACGCGGCGGCTCCGGCCTCGACCGCAAACGACACCCCGACCAGCTCGGCGATCATGTAATCAAGGCTGGTCGTTTCAGTATCAAAAGCAAAAAGACCATGGGCCTTGATGCGTTCGATCCAAAGGTCCAATGCTGCCTCAGTGAAAATAGTTTCATAGTCAGCCGCCTTTTGGGGCTGGCTGGAGGGGGCAGGGTCGACGGGGGGGGCTTCGTTGTTGATGGCGTTTGGGCTTCCGAGTTGCCGAAGCCAACTGGTGAATTCGAGGCGCGTCAGCCATTCCCTCAAGGTGTCAAGGTCCACCGGCGAGAGCGACAGTTGGTCTGGGGTGAGCGGTAACTTAAGATCACATTTGATGGTGGCGAGCTCCCTTGAAAGGGGAATCTGCCCGAGTGATTCTCTCAAGGATTCGCCGACTTTGCCGCTGATCTCTTCGGCCTTCGCCATGAGATGATCAAGAGAGCCATATTCTCGAAGCCATTTAGCCGCCGTTTTTGGCCCCACTTTGGGGACGCCGGGAATATTGTCTGAGGTATCACCGACCAGCGCCAAGTAGTCGATGATGCGCTCTGGGGGGACGCCAAATTTTTCGATGACCCCTTGCCGGTCCATGCGGATATTGAACATGGTGTTTTCAAGTGTGATGCCTTCATTGACCAGCTGAGCCATGTCTTTATCGCCGGTTGAAATGATGACCTCAAAGCCCCTTCTAAAGGCCGCCACGGCGAGGGTCCCGATGACATCATCGGCTTCAACCCCGGCTTCAATCAGAATCGGGAGTCCCATGGCACGAATCACCGCATGAAGGGGTTCTATCTGACAGCGAAGATCCTCCGGCATCGGCGGGCGATGGGATTTATAGGCTTCGAAAAGGTCGTCTCTGAAGGTGCGTCCTGGGGCATCAAAGACGACGCCGATATGACTTTTAGGGTAGTTGGCGACCAGCTTTCGGAGCATATTGGCAACGCCCAAAATGGCACCTGTGGGTTGCCCTTTCGAATTGTTGAGGGGGGGGAGCGCGTGAAATGCCCGGTAGAGAAAGGAAGAACCATCGACGAGGATCAGGGATTGCTGGCCGGTGACGGTCATGGTGGGATGCTGCTGGTGGAATGAAGTCCCTATTCTAACAGTCACCAGAGGGGGCCAGACCCCCCTTTTGCGGATCTTAATTCTCTGATGAGAGGCACCAATAACCCTCTCCTGGCGCGATGAAGCCTTGTGTGATAGGGCCTGGAGGCCTTATAATTCAAGGATTTCACCTTTTGCTGTTCAGGGAATGAGTCATGCGTAGCCACCGCTGTGGAGAAGTAACGGAAAGCCATCTGAATCTTGAAGTCGATCTTTGCGGCTGGGTTCATCGGCGTCGCGACCATGGGGGGGTTATTTTCATCGATCTTCGTGATCGGGAAGGACTGGTTCAGGTCGTCTTTGATCCTGACTATCAGGCTGCCTTTAGCCTTGCTGAGACGGTTCGCAGTGAGTTTGTTCTGAGGGTTCATGGCAAGGTTCGGCCCCGGCCCGAAGGCACCGAGAATCTTAATCTCACGACCGGCAAGATTGAGGTGTTGGCCACGGCACTTGAAATCCTCAATAAGTCTGAAACCCCGCCATTTCCCCTTGAAAGCGATATTGAGGTGAGTGAGGAGACGCGACTTCGCTATCGGTACATCGATCTTAGAAGGCCCTTGATGCAGCAGCGCATGAAGATGCGCCGCGATGTCACCCGCCATCTCCGTAACTTTATGGATGATCATGGCTTCTATGAAATCGAGACGCCTTTCCTGACCAAGGCGACCCCCGAAGGGGCTCGGGATTATCTGGTGCCAAGTCGCACCCACCCGAATCATTTCTTTGCCCTGCCGCAATCGCCTCAGTTGTACAAACAGCTGCTGATGGTTTCTGGGATGGATCGGTATTACCAGGTGGTCCGCTGTTTCCGCGATGAGGATCTTAGAGCCGATCGTCAGCCGGAATTTACCCAGCTTGATATCGAAACCTCGTTTATGGATGAACAGGCGATCACCGACCTCATGGAGGTGATGATTCGTGAACTGTTTAAGGCAACACTAGACGTCGAACTTCCAGAGCCCTTCCCGCGTCTGTCCTATGCTGAGGCCATGCGTCGTTTTGGCTCCGATAAGCCAGATCTTCGGATTCTGCTTGAATTGGTCGATGTCGCTGATCTTCTGAGCGATATTGAATTCAAGGTGTTTGCGGGGCCGGCGAAGGACCCCGAAGGCCGCGTGGTCGCCCTTTGTCTACCAGGTGGCGCTGAATTGTCACGGAAAGACATTGATGATCTGACGCAGTACGTCGCTATTTATGGAGCGAAGGGTCTCGCTTACATCAAGGTGACCGACCGCAGCGCGGGTCTTGACGGCCTCCAATCGCCCATTATCAAATTTATTCCCGGCGAAGCCGTCCTTGAAATCCTCGATCGGGTCGGTGCCCAAACCGGCGATCTGGTATTTTTTGGTGCCGACAAGGCCAAAATCGTCAATGAAGCGATGGGCGCACTCAGGCTCAAGATCGGTCACGAGCAGGGCCATGCGAAAGGCGCTTGGGCGCCGCTTTGGGTGGTTGATTTTCCGATGTTCGAATGGGACGACAAAGATCAGCGTTTATTCGCGCTGCACCATCCCTTTACCGCCCCCAAGTGCAGCCTTGAAGAACTTCAATGGGAGCCGCAGCGTGCCCTCTCAAGGGCTTATGACATGGTGCTGAATGGGACTGAAATTGGGGGTGGCTCGGTGCGTATCCATCAGACCGAGATGCAGGAAGTTGTCTTCAAGCTCCTTGGAATCTCGGAAGAAGAAGCCCAACAGAAGTTTGGCTTCCTCCTCAATGCACTGAAATACGGGGCGCCGCCCCATGGGGGAATTGCCTTCGGCATGGATCGTCTGGTTATGCTGATGACCGGCGCTCACTCCATTCGAGAAGTCATGGCCTTCCCGAAGACCCAGTCAGCTTGGTGTCCGATGATCGATGCGCCTGCTGAAGTGACCGACTTCCAGCTCCGTGAGCTTGGGATCCGTCTGCGGAAACCACCCACTGAATCGAAGGGCGATTAAGGGAAGCTCGTAGCCTGACTCTAAAAGGAGAGAAGAGCCGTGGGTGGAACCCGCTCGAAAAAGCGCTATTGGAGCAATTTCGAGCGGCCTATCTAGCCCTTTGTTCAGTCATCCTGATGGCTCGGATAGCCCCCCCTCTAGGGGATTTGGCCTGCGTGTTCCAAGAGCGCCTTAAGGCGCGCGATTTCAGCGAAGGCGTCTTGTCTTTCCTTTAGAGCCTTCTCCCTTTCCTCCATCGCGCGCTGCGTCTCCTCAAGTGCGCACTGCTTTTCCTTGATGGCCTTCTCCCTTTCTTCCATGGCCTTCTGTGTTTCTTCCATGGCCTTCTGTGTTTCTTCCATGGCCTTCTGTGTTTCTTCCATGGCCCTCTGTGTTTCTTCCATGGCCCTCTGCCTTTCTTCCATAGCACGCTCTTTTGCTTCTATGGCGTTCCGCGTTTCGAGGAGAGCACGTTCTGTCTCCATATGCGCCTGATCCGTCCGAGTAACAGCGCTCTCGAGCTCCTGCTGAATGGCCTGTTGCTGGCGCAAGTAGTTCTGACGAGCCTGATATTCGTGATAATCCCGTTCTTTATCTGAAAACTTTTTCAATGTACTCATGGCTTGCTCCATCTCTTTTGTGAACATCCAGTCGGGCAGTAAAATATCATCCAGCTGATGGCCCTCTTTGAGGAAACGGAGCCAACGTTGCTCCTCGGTGCCAACCTTTTGGGCGTGGAACTTTTTAATCTCAAACAGCCATATCCCGCCATGATCAAATAGGGTTTGGCCTCTGGCATCCCTCATTTTGTAACTGCGAACATAATCTTGGTCGGTTGCGATCAGCGTATCATCCAAAAGCCAAATCGAGTAGGTCGGTTTCAGTTTGTCGTAACTCTCGCCGCTTTGGAGCTGCTGACTATAGATATCCGCCCAGCTGTAGAGAATCCTTGATACAAGCTGAGCATATTGCACCAACTGAATCTCGATTTGAAATATCTGTCCTTCAGAATCTCTGGCCTTGACATCCACGATACTGAGCTTGTCGTGAGCGAACTCCCTCTCGTTATAGGGATTTAAAATTTCAACATCGGCCAATGGCGCTTTTAGCTCCAGGTCGAGAACGGCATTCAAGAAATGCACTAACAAGTTTCGATTCTCTTCGGCCCCCAGGAGGGCTTTGAAGACGCAATCGATCTTGGGATCAATCAGGTGTTTCATGAAGCCATTCTATTCGGCTACACTGGTTTTTTAATGGGAAAATGTGGCTGATTTTATGATCTTCCTGAGGGGCTGCACCCCGTGTTTGGTGCTGGGGCCGGAATAAGAAATAAAAGACGTTGGGCAATAAAAAAGCCCCGGGTTGTTGGAATTCCCTAGGGCTTTTTAAACATGTCGGGGCTCAGTCCTTCTTTTTTAGTCGCACAATACCCATGGCCTTGAGGGGGAGACGCTCGTAGGTGGGCTCACTGATCCCTTTTCTAACCTTGCGGATGAAGTACTTTTCATAAGCGATCTTGGCCCAATGGACCCAGCGACCACTGGATGACCACTGGACGTTCCTCGGGGGGATCTGTGGCATCGCCAGGAAGGCAACACCCGAATCGCCAAAGTCAGCAAGACACAAGGCGTTCCAGGTGGCTTTGTGGGTGGGCGCCTTGCCCTCCAGTTCCTCTCGGATGTTATGGGCGGTTGCCGTGACCATGGATTCAATCATATATCCGGTTTTCGGTGTCCCGGTTGGAACCGGGGTCTGGCTCAGGGGTGGAATGGCGATACAGACACCGATCGAATAAACGTTCTTGAAGGTCGGATTTCTTTGATGCTCATCGACCAGAACGAATCCTCTCGGGTTGACCAGTTTCTCGACCCCGATGAGGCCATCGACGCCCTTGAAGGCCGGCAGCATCATGCTGTGTTTAAAAGGAAGCTCATGCTTCTTCTTTTCCTGCCCATTCTCATCGAATTCGGTGACATACATCATCCCGGCTTCGATCTTGTCGACCTTGGCATTACAAATCCAGTCAACGTGCTTGTTGCGCAACTCACTCTCCAAAAGGCCCTTGGTATCACCAACACCCCCTAGGCCGAGGTGTCCGATAAAGGGCTCGGAGGTCACGTAGGTCATCTTGACCTTGTCTCGGATCTTCCGCTTCCTTAAATCCGTCTCGGCGATGAAGAGATATTCATAGGCAGGCCCAAAACAGGAAGCGCCCTGGACGGCGCCGATGATAATGGGCCCTGGATCCTTAACAAACTCGTTCCAGAACTCACCGGATTCGCCGGCATGATCGACATGGCAGACCGATTGGGTGTGTCCCTCTGGGCCGAGACCTTCGATCTCGTCAAAAGCAAGCTTTGGCCCGGTGGCAATGATCAGGAAGTCATAAGTCACGTGGGATCCATCGGCTAGTGCGACCCGACTGAGTTCGGGCTGGAAGCGGGTCACGGTATTTTGAATAAAGGTAATGCCTTTTTTCTTGAGCACCGGGGCCAGCTGGACCTTGATATCCGAGGGTTTTCTCCAATTAACCGCAACCCAGGGGTTGGAAGGAACAAAGTGGAAGGTCGGGGTGTTGGCGATGACGACGACTTCATCGCTTTTGCGAGCCATTTCCTTCATTTCAAATGCCATCGGGATGCCCCCGATACCGGCGCCTACAATCACAATTTTAGACATGGGTTTCTCCTCAGGGTGATCTGGGGCGTTGCCGCCCTTAGGGTTGATGGCTCGAATGGGCCACTGATTGGGCTAAGCCCAGTTTGACCAATAACCTTTCCAAGGGGCAGAATCGGGTAAACCCACTTTGGAAAAGATTAAGACCGACAAAGGCGGTAAACCACAGCCAGTGACTGTCATGAAAGAGAGGGCTCTCCTCAAGGCCTAAGGCGAGGGATAACATCACAAAAAGACCTGCAACGATGCGGATGATTTGATCGCTTGTCATGGATTTTCTTCCTGGGTGGTGGGGATGACATCGTGGTGTGGATTCCGGTTGATCAGGAAGTAGACCAGCGGCACGACATAGAGGGAAAACGCCGTGGAGGCGAAGATCCCAAAAATGAAACTCCACGCCAACCCTGAAAAAATGGGATCAAGAGTAATAATCAAAGAACCAAACAAAGCGGCCCCAGCGGTGAGAAAAATGGGCCGCATACGGGTGGCTCCAGCCTCAATCAGAGCGGCTTCAAGAGGGAGTCCTTGAGCTCTCAAGCGGGCAATGAAGTCAATGAGAATGATCGAATTTCTCACCACGATGCCCGCTAAGGCGATCATTCCAATCATGGCTGTCGCGGTGAACAGGATAGGATTCTCGATGCCGTCAATGGGGGTCGTGAACAGGCTATTGAGCAGCCAGAATCCGGGCATGATGCCGATGACGGTCAGTGGGATGGCGACCATGATGATTAAGGGCAGTCCGAGAGACCCGGTCTGGGCGACGAGCAGCACATAAATCATCAGCAGAGCGGCCCCAAAAGCAAGCCCAAGGTCCCGAAAGACATCGACCGTTATTTTCCACTCGCCCTCCCCCGCTAAATCGACCGTGTAGTCTTCAGGGAGTGGGCTTTGATCACGGATACGACCGAAATCGAGAACCGCTTCAACCGGTTCGCGGCCTACCATTTCGGCTGTGACGTAATGGAGACGGCGAAGATTCTTATGATAGATCGTGAGATTCGCTGGATGTTGCTCGACGGTGCCGATGTCCCCCAAGGCGACCAGCTGGCCTTCATGGCCTCTGATTTTGAGGGACTCAAGGGCCATGATGCTAGAGCGGTCGCCTCGATTCAGGCGAAGCGTGATGGTGAGTGGTTGACGCTCCTGATCAACCCGCAGGGTGCCTTGATCGGTGCCGCCGAGAGCGGTCTCGAGCGTATGGGCCGCCTGGCTGACCGTGATACCTACCTCGGCGGCTTTGAGTCGATCGAGTCGATACTCATAGACCGTCTGTGGGGCGTCTACGGTATTGTCGACATCCACGACGCCCTCAATGGCGCTCACCTCCTTGCTGACCCGCTGGGTCACGTCGGCAAGCTCCATCGGGCCAGCGCTGAGTGGGCCATAGACTTCGGCAACAAAGGTCGAAAGGACCGGTGGGCCTGGTGGGCTTTCGACAATTTTGACATTGCCTTCATGGGCTTTGGCAATCGCTTTGACGTCGCTTCGAATCCTAAGAGCAATTTCATGCGACTGCTGGCTTCTCGCTTCCTTTGGTAAGAGGTTGATTCTCATGTCACCCTTAAAGGGTTCTCCTCTAAGGTAATAGTGACGGACCATCCCATTGAAATCCATGGGGGAGGCCGTGCCAACGTAGGTCTCCACATCCGTCACTTCATTGACTGTGAGGAGGTAATCCTCGAGATCCCGAGCGAGGGCATCGGTTTTTTCAAGGGTGCTGCCCCTCGGCATGTCAATGACCAGTGCTAGCTCCGTCTTGTTGTCAAAGGGCAGCAGTTTCAAGGGAACGACCCGAAAGACCGCGAGCAAGGCGGACAGCACGAAGGCGACAAAAACGATGATCAAAAAGAGGCGTGCATGGGTGGGAGCCTTGAGCATCGGGCCGAGACTTTTTTCATAAAAGCGCCAGAGTACGGAAGCTCTTGGATCCACTAGTTCGCCCTGGCCATATTCACTTTGAAGAAGGTGATAGGTCGCCCACGGTGTCACGGTGAACGCCACCAGAAGGGACATCAACATGGCCACCGGGACATTGAAGGCCATGGGCGCCATGTAGGGTCCCATCATGCCGGTGATAAAGAACATCGGCAAAAACGAGACGATGACCGTGAAGGTCGCAAAAATGGTAGGAGGTCTGACTTCCTCAATGGCGCTCAGCGCCGCATCGAGTGGTGGTTCGCGGCGTAATTTAAAATGGCGGTAGATGTTCTCAACATCGACGATGGGGTCATCGACCAGGAGCCCAAGAGAGAGGATCAGAGCAAAGAGTGTTACCCGATTAATGGTGTAACCAAAGATGAGATCCATCAGGAGGGTCACTCCGAGCGTCATTGGAACGGCCAGGGCAACAATGAAGGCTTCCTTCGGGCCAAGGGCAAACGCCAGCAGGATGACGATGGTGACGATCGCAATCAGCAGATGTTTGACCAGTTCGTTGACTTTGTGATCAGCGGTTTCCCCGTTATTGCGGGTGACGGTGATTCTAATATCTTCCGGGATCAACGATCCCTTGGCGGTTTCGGCTGTCTTCATGACGGCTTCAGCCACTGTGACCGCATTGGCTCCCTTGCGTTTAGCAATGCCAAGGGTGACGGCTTCGCGTCGGTCAAAGGCCTTGGGTGGTAATTGGGCGTCGACCCCGGATGCTGGGTTGCCGACGGTTTTGCTTTCCGCTGCCGCTGCACCGAAGCCGATTCTGGTGTAGTGCGTCAGTTCTTCTTCCCGATCTAAGATGGTGGCGACATCCTGAAGCAATAAGGGTTTCCCATCGACCATCCGAATAGGGAGCCTCTTAACATCTTCGAGTTTCTCGAAGGCGGGACCTGCATCGAGACGAATGACCTGGTTTGACTGATCAAACGTGCCAGCACTGAGGTTGAGATTGCCTGCCTTCAAGGCCAGCATGAGGTCATCGAGGGTCAGACCAAAGCCTCCCAGCCGGGCCGGATCAGGCGTGATCAGAATCCGTCGCGCCTCACCCCCGGTGACGGTGATATTGCCGGCATCTTGGATGGCGGAGAATTTGTCCTTTAATTCATCGGCGACTCGTCGGAGGCTGGCTGTGTCCGCGTTATCGGAGATGGAGGAGAGGGTTAAGGTGACAATCGGTACATCGTCGATTTCGATCGGTGTCACTCGCCACTGCTTGATTTGGGGGGCCATGTCGGCCTGATGGGACAGCAGCCGGCTCCAGACCTTAAGAAGACTGTCTTCCCGGTCTTCGCCGACATAAAAACGAACGGTTACCAGCGCTTCATTATCTCTTGAGGCGGAGTAGACATATTCGACCCCATCAATCCCTCGGAGGAGGCTTTCAAGCGGTGTGGCGATCAGTTTTTCAATGGCCTCCGCAGAGGTTCCGGGGGCCGAAATCAGAACATCGGCCACCGGGACGATAATCTGCGGCTCTTCTTCGCGGGGCGTCAGTGCGAGGGCTGCAAACCCCGCGAGAAAAGAGGCGATCAGCAAGAGAACGGATAGCCGCGAGGTAATGAAGATTTCGACGATCTTGCTTGTGATGCCCCGCTCTTGAGGCGTCGGTTTGGCGTTTTTCATGGTTCGTCTCGATCCATGACCACGCGATCGCCTTCATCAACGCCCGAGAGAATTTCGATTTGGGTCCCGATCTTTCGGCCTGTTCGAACCAACCTGATGACGGGCTTTCCTTCTTTAATGATATGAACCATCTCCAGTTGGCCATTCCGATGGATCCCTGCTTCTGGGATGGCGAGGGTGTTAAGGGTGCCGCAAGCAAGGCTGACGGTGGCAAAGTTTCCAGGCCGAATCGCTTGGCCATCAACCATGGCGAGCGTTGCCTTAATCAATAGGGTATGGGTGGTCGGGTCTTCGGAGGCTACGATTTCATCGATTAAGGCGTTTTGGATGGGATCTGAGGGTGCGGTTCGGATGGTTAGAGAGGCACCGATTTGAATGGCTTGGCTGCAGAGGTCTGGGATACTGGCTGCAACGCGCAATGAGCCTGATTGGAGGAGCGTTAGAATGGGCTGACCGGGCATCGCCATATCGCCTAGTTCTTGGTGTCGAACATCAATCGTTCCATCGAATGGAGCTAAAAGACGGGTTTCTGCGAGTTGGGCTTCGGCTTCACGGACACCGTCACGGGCTTTCAGGACCATGGCGCTTCCTTGAGACTCTTGAGCCTCGGCGGCTTCAAGGGCCTGACGGGTTGCTGCCTCCCGCTCAAAGAGATTCCTGAGCCGATGGGCATCTGCCCGGGCTCTTTGGGCCTCGGCTTCTTTGGCTTTAAGCTCACTTCTCGCCTGCGCTAATCGGGCATCAAGGCCTGGGTGATCGATGCGGGCGATGAGTTGGCCACGCTTTACTCGCTGGCCGTTTCTGAAGGGAAGTTCGAGAATACGGCCATTGATCGCGGGGGCAATGGTAATGACTTTAAGGGCGGTGATGGTCGCTGGCCAGACACGGGTATCTCCCCCCTCGAGTCGCACCACGGGCACGGTCTTAGGTGCCGTCGGAGCTGATGCAGTAAGCACTGTTTGACCAGGCTTGGTCTTGCCCTTAAAGCCACCCTCGATCAAGATCAACACGAAAACAAAGCCTGCCACGGTGATCCCGAGTTTGATCAGGATGCTGCGGGAGGAGGCGTTCATCTCGGACATGGCGGGACCTGTCTTTGCTTTATATGGATGGAAATCATCATCGCCAGTGCCCGATGGCTTCAAGGAGTTGGGCTTCGGCAACCTGGGTCTCGAATTGTGCGACCACGGCTCTCAGCGAAGCGCTCGCACGATCGGTCTCTGCTTCAAGATAGCGGGTCACGGGAGCGGTCCCACCGTGGTACTGCTCATTAACGAGCCGCAGCGCCTCCTCAGCCGATTGCGCCCCGGCTTTTGAGACCTTGAGGCGCTCAAGAGCTTGCTCTAGGGTCGAATAGGTCTGACGTACCTGTTGTTCAACCTCAAGACGGGCTTTTTGTTCGACGGCTTCGGCTTCGGCAAGACGGCGTTCTGCGGCTGAAATGCGGGCATTGATGGCGCCGCCTGCAAAAAGATCCATTTCCGCGTTGATGCCAATGCTGGCATTGCCTTCGTAAGTTGAGGGGTTCAGGGTGCGACTATTAGAGCCATAGGCGGCATAGGCGTTGACTCTTGGGAGAATCGCACCGTTGGCCGCGCTGAGTTCATGCTGTCGAATCTCGATCTGGTGGTTCGCCGCCTGTAATTCGGGTCTGTGGTTAGACGCTTCATCAAACAGGGTCTTAAGATTCTCCTTCAGGGTCGGCGTGGGCACTTCGAGTTCACGCACCTCAGGAAGCTCCGTTCCGGTGTCTCCCAAAAGGGATTTCAGTGCAGACCTTGAGAGATTGACGTTATTGATGGCCTGAAGCTCTGATTCTTTTGCGGATTTTGAGCGGACCTCGAGACTCAGGACATCCCCTCGGAGGGCGCTGCCTTCCTCGACCTTCAGGCGGGTGTGTTCTACTGCCTTATCAACGGCAATGATGGAGCGCTTGGCGATTTCGACCTGTTTTGGGGCTGATATGACCGCATAGAAGGCGGCAGTGACCGCCGCGGCGAGGCGGTTTCTGAGCGCTGCATACTCAAGTTCTGTGGCCTTGACGCCTAGTTCAGCCGCCTTATGGAGATAATCATCCTGGCCACCCCGATAAAGGTTGATGCTACCGATGACTTCCGGCCGGAAGTTTTCAACCCAACCAGGATTATTCACCTGACTATTAAAGTCACTGCTATTGGCATTAAATCGTCGTTGGGAGACGATGTAGGAGAAGGCGAGGGCGGGATTATTCGTGTAGTCATAACCGACCCGAGCGGTCACTTTGGGATAGAACCCGGCTGCGACCTCGGCGACCCGAGATTCAGCCTGTCCGATTCTGGAGACCGCAACGGCGAGATCTGGGTTCTGGGCAAAGGCGAGATCAATCGCCTCCTTTAAGCTGAGGCCTCGGCTGGGTGTTCCCTTGTCCGGTCCGTTTTGGGGTGTCGCCAAGACGGTTGAAGAAAACAACAGGGCCGATAATCCAACACGTATCAGTCGAAAACAATGATGCATGGTGACGATGGCTGCGACGTTTTGGGTCAAGGCAGAAGGGTAAGGCTTGGCTAAAGCCGGATACAAGATATTAGTGAATGATTATATATCATAAGGTGTCGGCCGTGAAGCAAATATTTTGGGTTCTGGTTATATGAGTGCGATCACTTGATTTGATGGCTGTATTTTCACGTTTGAAGATGGCCGTCAGGCCATCATCATTCATGATGGGCTTCGCTGATTTTATTTGCCTCTTTTCAGAGGGCCATATTCATGGCACTGATGGCCAGATCCCTTGCTGAAAGCGGACGTGAGAATACAGCACTTCTTCAAACAGGTACCGCCCTTGAAGACCCATCGGTCGCAGATTGCTGGATGTGCAGCGATGCCGGCAAGAAGCCAGCCGAGTGCATAGTCTTTCTCGACAATATGCACCTGAAGCTGGAGCTCGGCGGCGAGTGCCATGATCTCCTGCTTTGGGATCATCGCGCGGCCTTGTGGAGTTCAGTCGCGGATACCCAGACGCGCCAAGCGGTGACCAGGCGATCAGCCGGAAATGATGGGTCCAGCTTGGCATAGCCGGCGGAGAGCTTCGCCTGGCATTCCTCGATTAGCGCGCCTTGGTCAGAGTGATCACGTTGTAGGAGGAACCCGAGGCGCTTGTATATGGCGCCGATGCCTAGCTTGGCCGCATAGTCGGTTAGCTTGGTGGCCTCCCTCGTGTTTTCTGCCACTTTATCGCAGGGAAGGTCCTGATCCTTAGAGCTGGCGACGGGCGACGAGGCTAGATTTCGAGTGGGGTTTTGCGCTGAGCCTGACGTTTACCCAGGATTTTTTTAGGCTTTGATGGCATTACTTCAGTCCTTGAAAGTACCTTTCGAAGGTATTGCCCCGTATAGGAACTTGGCGTCTCCGCAACCGTCTCGGGGGTGCCTGTGGCGATAATCGTGCCTCCGCCATCTCCCCCCTCAGGGCCCAGATCAATGATCCAGTCGGCCGTTTTGATGACATCGAGGTTGTGTTCGATGATGATCACGGTGTTGCCATGATCCCTCAGTTGATGAAGAACCGAAAGGAGCTGGCGAATGTCATGAAAGTGAAGGCCTGTGGTGGGCTCATCGAGGATATAAAGGGTTTTGCCGGTATCTCGTTTCGATAGTTCCCGAGCCAACTTGACGCGTTGTGCTTCGCCCCCTGAGAGAGTCACTGCGTTCTGGCCGAGGGTGATATAGCCAAGACCCACCTCCATCAGGGTATCAAGCTTTCGAGAGACGGTCGGGATCGCTGAAAAGAAGCTCGCGGCGACTTCAACGGTCATGCTGAGGACTTCATCAATGGTTTTGCCTTTGTAGCGAATATCGAGGGTTTCCCGGTTATAACGCTTGCCCTGACAGGCATCGCAGTTGACGAAGAGGTCCGGTAGGAAATGCATTTCGACCTTGATCACGCCATCGCCCGCACAGGCCTCGCAGCGTCCGCCTTTGACGTTGAAGCTGAAGCGTCCCAGGGAGTATCCCCGCGACCGAGCCTCTGGGGTTGCTGCAAAGAGCTCTCGGATCGGAGTGAAGACCTGGGTATATGTCGCTGGGTTGGAGCGGGGCGTTCTGCCGATGGGACTCTGATCGATATCGACAACCTTGTCAAAGTGATCGAGACCTTCGACTTTTTCGAAGGGGGCCGCCGCCTGGCTTGCGCCATTGAGCTCCCGCGCTGCGATTCTGAAGAGGGTGTCATTGACGAGAGTTGATTTGCCGGACCCTGAAACGCCCGTGACACAGGTCAAAAGACCGACCGGAAAGAGGGCAGTGACATCCTTCAAATTGTTACCCTTAGCCCCTTTGAGGGTTAAAACCTTCTGAGGGTCGAACGCCCCCCGTTTAGTTGGAACTTCGATCAGTAACCTTCCGGAAAGGTATTGCCCGGTGAGGGAGTGGGGGTGGGCCATGACTTCCTCCGGGGTCCCACTGGCGACAATCTCTCCGCCGTGAACACCGGCTCCAGGTCCAATATCCACCACGCGATCAGCCAGACGGATGGCCTCTTCATCGTGTTCAACCACGATCACCGTATTACCGATGTCTCTGAGATGAATCAGGGTATCCAGAAGCCGCTGATTATCGCGCTGGTGGAGGCCGATCGAGGGTTCGTCCAGCACATACATGACCCCCACCAGTCCAGCACCCACTTGACTGGCCAGTCGAATCCTTTGGGCTTCGCCTCCTGAGAGGGTGTCGGCGCTGCGATCAAGGGTCAGATAGTCGAGCCCCACGTTGACCAGAAATTTCAAGCGCTCGCCGATTTCTTTGATGATTTTGGCGGCCACTTGACCGCGTTGTCCCTCAAGCTCCAGGGTTTGGAAGAAATCAACGGCACGCCGGATCGGCAGGCGGGTGAGATGGTGAAGTGGTTGTTGGTCAATGAAGACATGGCGGGCGGCGCGATTAAGGCGAGCGCCATGGCAGCTCGGGCAGGGCTTATTCGCTTGATATTTGGCCAGCTCCTCGCGGACACTCATCGAATCGGTTTCGAGGTAACGCCGCTCCATATTGGGGATCACACCCTCAAAGCGGTGTCGTTGGGTGGTCGTGGTTCCCCGTGATGTCGGCGATGTAAAGGTAATGGCTTCCCGGCCGCTGCCGAACAGAATGACCTTCTTGATCTCCGAGGGGAGGGAATCGAAGGGTTGTTCGGGGTCGAAGCTGTAATGCTCGGCGAGTGACAGGATGAGATGGTAGTAGTAGGCATTTCGCCGGTCCCAGTGTCTGACGGCGCCATCGGCAAGGCTTAGGTGTGGGCTGTGCACCACGAGATCTGGATCGAAATACTGCCGGATACCGAGCCCATCGCACTCAGGACAAGCCCCTTTGGGGTTGTTGAAGGAAAAAATCCGTGGCTCAAGTTCACTCAATGCATAGCCACAATGAGGGCAAGCATATTGATCGGAGAAGATCGTTTCTTTGCCATCCTTATCCATGGAGACCACCAGGGCGAGGCCGCCAGCCAGCTTGAGTGCCGTTTCAAAAGATTCGGCAAGGCGGGTCACCAGGTCTTCGCGAATCTTGAAACGGTCTACAACGGCTTCAATGGTGTGCTTTTTACGAAGCTCAAGTTTAGGCGGGTCATCGATTTCAAACACCTCGCCGTTGATCCTGGCCCGAACAAAACCACGGTTTTTGAGGTCCTCAAGGACCTGAAGATGTTCGCCTTTCCGGTCGTTGACGACGGGTGCAAGCAACATCCAGCGGCTGTCGAAGGGTTCTTGCATGACTTGATCGACCATCTGGCTGACGGTCTGGGCGATAAGGGATACGCCATGATCCGGGCATTGCGGCGTCCCGACGCGCGCATAGAGGAGCCTCAGGTAGTCATAGACTTCCGTAATGGTACCGACCGTCGAGCGCGGGTTGTGGGAAGTCGATTTTTGTTCTATTGAGATGGCGGGGGAAAGCCCCTCAATATGATCCACATCCGGTTTTTCCATGACGGACAGGAATTGTCGGGCGTAGGCCGAGAGGGATTCGACATAGCGTCTTTGGCCCTCGGCATAGATGGTATCGAAGGCCAATGAGGATTTCCCGGAACCTGAGAGTCCAGTGATGACGATCAGGCGATCACGAGGAAGGTCAAGGTCGATGTTCTTGAGGTTGTGGGTCCTTGCGCCGCGAATGCGAATCATATCCATGAGGAGGCTGATCGATCGTAAAGAGGATGGGGATGGATGGGGGAGACAAGATCTCTTGACCGGCCCCATTATACGGCGTAGGTTCTTTCAAAGGGGGTCTGTGTGGGCCCCTTTCATTCGATTGAATGTTGAGAATCCTTTGATGTCCTCCCCACCCTGAAGGGCGGGGTTTTTCGTGAGGTCACTGATGAAACGAACTGTCACCTTAAGCTTGAGTGTTCTCTTGTTGGGTTGTGTCGCCAATCCCCTCAATCCCGGCGCCGAAAAGGTGGAGGTCATGACGACCCCGAGGGAAGTCAAGAAGTGCGCCTTCATTGGCGATGTCTCAGGGAGCCAGGGCAATCGGTTTTCAGGCACGTTCACCAGCAATGAGAACCTGATTCTTGGCGCGCGGCATGCCATTAAGAATGAGGCAGCGCGCCTCGGTGGCAATGCGGTCCTGATTCAGCAGCAACAGTACTCTCAGCACGAATTGTCCGGTGGCACCGCAAATGCCACCTTGGTCGGCAAGGCTTACCGCTGTGGACCTTAGTTTATGCGGGAGGAATTCTGAAGGTGAAGGTCACTGGACCGTCATTGATGAGTGCGACCTTCATGTCGGCGCCGAATTGACCCGTTGCGACCTTTGGATGGTCTGATCGGATTCGGTCTACCACCACATCGAACAGGCGTTGACCGGTCTCAGGATCGGCTGCGGGGGTAAAGCTGGGCCTCAATCCTTTGCCGGTATCTGCTGCCAGCGTGAATTGGGAGACCAGGAGGATGCCGCCACCAACCGCACCCACATCAAGGTTCATCTTGCCCTCGCTGTCTGAGAACATGCGATAGGCTAGAAGTTTTTCGGCGAGTTTGTGGGCGGTGCTTTCGGTGTCCCCTTTTTCAATGGCCACCAAGGCCAAAAGGCCGTGCTTGATGGCGCCCACGAGGATCCCCTCAACATGCACCGAGGCCTCACTGACACGCTGGACCACGCTGATCATTGCGCTTAGTAGCGCCCCATCGTCGGGTCGATATCCCGCGCGAAGGCGTCGACGCCTCCCTCGAGATTAATGACCTCGGTGACCCCCTGAGCGATCAGAAAGTGAGCCACCGCGGCGCTGCGGATCCCGTGATGGCAGATGGTCACGATGGCCGCATTGACATCAATCTCCGACAGCCTTGAGGGAATCGTGTTCATTGGGATATTGATGCTGCCAGAGATGTGGCAGTAGGCAAATTCATGAGGCTCGCGAACATCGAGCAACCAGAGTGCGTCGCCCGACTGACGGCGGGCCTCCAACTCTGTGGCGGTGAGGGTTTTCAGGGGTTGCTCCATGAGATGTTGAGGCTCAACGAATGGCAATGCCTTGTTTCCGCATCGCTTCAAGAACCGTCTGGCCAATGTGAGCGGGGTTTCTCGCGACGTAATGCCCCAATGCCTCCATCGCATCCATTTTGGCGCTGGCGGTATCGGCTTCACTGGCGATGATGGCGCCGGCATGCCCCATACGGCGGCCCGCGGGAGCGGCCACGCCGGCCACGAAGCCGATCAGAGGCTTCGTCATATGGTCTTTAGCCCAGCGGGCGGCAGCGACTTCTTGAGGGCCACCAATTTCTCCAATCATCACGACGACTTCGGTTTCGGGGTCTGCTTCGAAGGCTCTAAGAACCGTGACAAAGTCGGTGCCGTTCACGGGATCACCGCCGATGCCAACGGAGGTGGTAATCCCAAGACCTAATGCCGTCATCTGTTCGGTGGCTTCGTAATTGAGGGTGCCGGAGCGCGAGACGATGCCGATATTGCCTTTCCGATAAATGTGGGAAGGCATAATGCCGACCTTGCATTCGCCGGGGGTGATAATCCCGGGTGTATTTGGGCCAATGATGATGGCGTCCTTGCCGACGCGGTAACGCTGGACTTGCACCATGTCATGGATGGGAATCCCATCGGCGATGGTGACGGCCACCTTGATGCCGGCATCAATCGCCTCCATCAGGGCATCGGCACTGAAGGGAGGCGGCACAAAGACAGCTGAGACATCGGCGCCGGTGGCAGCGACCGCTTCTGCAACCGTATCAAAAACGGGAAGTCCAAGGTGTGTGGTGCCTCCCTTGCCGGGCGTGACGCCACCGACCACCTGGGTCCCGATACTTATCGCGTCCCGGGCGTGAAAGGTGGCGTGCTCCCCGGTGAAGCCTTGGAAGATGACTTTTGAATGCTTGTTGACGAAAACGCTCATGGGTTTATCCCTTGACGATAGCAACAGCCTTTTCAGCTGCGCTGTCGAGATTTTCAGCGGTAATGAAGGTGAGACCTGATTCTTTGAGAATCTTGCGGCCTTCTTCAACATTGGTTCCGGCTAGGCGGACGATCAGGGGGACCTTGATCTTTAGGCTGTCGCAAGCCTGGATGAGGCCTTTGGCGATCCAGTCGCACCGATTAATGCCGGCAAAGATATTGACCAGGATGCACTGAACGTTCGGGTCTTCTAAGACAATACGACAGGCATTAGTGACCTTTTCAGGTGATGCGCCGCCGCCCACATCCAGGAAGTTGGCAGGCTTTCCGCCATGGAGGGTGATGGCATCCAGGGAGGCCATGGCAAGGCCGGCCCCATTGACGATGCAGCCGATATTGCCGTCAAGGGCAATATAGTTAAGGCCGTGACCTGACGCTTCAACCTCCTTGGGGTCTTCTTCTTGAAGGTCACGCATTTCGGTGATGGTCTTTTGCCGGTATAAGGCGTTGTCGTCGAAGTTGAATTTGGCGTCCAGCACCATCAGTTTTAGATCGTCGTCACCGCCGACGATGGCCAGCGGGTTGATCTCAGCTTGAAGGGCATCATTATCTCGCATGCAGCGGTAAATGGCTTTCATAACCCGAACCGCCTGAGGCATCAGCTTGCCCTTGAGGCCGATCGCGGTGGCTACTTTTCGGCACTGGAAGTCCCGGAGACCGATGGCTGGGTCGACGATTTCTGTGATGATTTTTTCGGGGTGGGTTTTAGCGACTTCCTCGATCTCCATGCCGCCTTCACTTGAAGCAATCAACGTGATGCGCTGACTGGCCCGATCAATGATGAAGCCTAAGTAAAGCTCATCTCGGATGGTGCTGGCCTGTTCGATCAAGACGCGCTGGACCAAGGAGCCTTCAGGGCCCGTCTGGTGGGTGATCAGCCGTGACCCCAGCATGGCATCAGCCGCTTTTTTGACCTCATCCAAACTGCTGACGACCTTGACTCCGCCGGCCTTGCCGCGGCCGCCGGCGTGAACTTGCGCCTTGACGACCCAGCGGTTGCCGCCGAGCTCTTCAGCGACTTGGCTCGCTTGCGTTGAGTTATAAGCCACGCTTCCTGATGGGACGGGAACCCCGAAGGATTGCAGGAGCTCCTTCGCCTGGTATTCATGAATGTTCACGGCAGAATGACCTCTTAAAGGGAGAGTGCTCGCGGGTTTACCCCTTGAACGATTCGATTTGTTCGATTTGCTTGACGACATTTTCCGCCATCCTGATGGATGCGGCATCAATCAGTCGACCATCGAGGGAGACAGCCCCTTTCCCTTCCTTGGCCGCTTTTTCCATTTCGATCAGGATGCGGCGGGCGCGATCAACTTCCTGTTCGGTCGGGGTGAACACCGCGTTGGCCAGGGCGACCTGTGAGGGGTGGATCGCCCACTTCCCTTCGCAGCCAAGGGCTGCAGCGCGACGAGCGGCGACCTTGTAGCCCTCGGGGTCACTGAAATCGCCAAAAGGACCATCAATGGGCCTCAGGCCATAGGCTCTGCAGGCTGCAGCCATTCTCGAGATCGCGTAGTGCCATTGATCACCCCAGTGATAAGACCGCTCTCCTGAAGCATCTGGATCTGTCAGCATGCCATAGTCTGGGTTGGCTCCGCCGATCTGGGTGGTTCGCGCCCTGACGGAGGCGGCATAGTCCGCCACCCCAAAAACCATGGCCTCCATCCTTTCCGGGCAGGCTTTAGCGATTTCTTCGACGTTCGCCATGCCCATGGCCGTCTCGATGAGGACATGAATATTGATCGGTTTGAAGCCCTTGGAGGCTTCGATTTGCGTGAGCATGGTGGCCACAAAGTAGACATCCGCAGCGCAGCCAACCTTGGGGATCAAGATGGTGTCTAATTGATCGCCGCAAGCCTCAACGATATCGACCAGATCGCGATAGGCATAGTGCGTATCAAGGCCATTCATCCGGATGGAAACGGCACATGAGGACCAGTCGTAGGTCTTGAGGGCGTGGATGATGTTGGATCGTGCTTGTTCCTTGTCGTCTGGCGCAACCGCGTCCTCGAGGTCCAGAAAAACGATATCAGCGCCCGCTGTGGGGGCTTTCTCCAGCATTCGAGGATTGCTGCCAGGAACCGCGAGTTCGCTGCGGTGCAAGCGATTTTTTATCGCCATGGTGATGAAGCTCCAGGGTTGTCACGGGGTGGATGATGGCGTTAGGCCATTCCGGAAGGTTCCGGCAGTCGGTGAGCGACAGCGGGCGCTGGCGTCAATCGAAAGTGTTCACTCAACCGGCGGTCAAACGGACATTATACGGTCACATAGGGTATGGATGCCAGTTTGTGTCTTATCTGCAACAATCTGACGCATGGGTGGTCTCTTATGGGGGGGGTGTAAAGCGCACCATGGCGGTCCAGAGGTCTTTTTTGGCGGCCTAAAAAATAAGAATAAATCAATAATAACAAAAGCTTATTTTGAAAATAAAATTATCTTGCAATCGCAGGATTTCTTGCTATGCTAAGTGCGCCTCAACAACAGTTGTTGCTATATTACAACGTATAATATTCCTGATTACACAAGGGAGACCCCACATGAATAACCCACGCAAGCTGCTGAGTCTTGCCGCTATCGTGAGCGCTGTTGTCGCCATGACTGCGGTTGCTCCTCAAGCGATGGCTCACGCCAAGCATAAACACACCAAGAAGGCGACGACCCCCAGCACCCGCAGCCTGGTCCGCGCTGATGAACGTCATCTCCGGGTTGACGATACGCGCATCGCCAATCTTGAATCCGAAGTCGGCGACCTTCGTGCCCAGCTGACGACCCAAAAGCAGGCGGCTGACGCTGTTGAAGCGAAGCAGACCCAACTTGAAACTCAGATTGCTGAAACTGCGGCAAAGGAAGAGCAGGGCCAGGATTTGTTGTTCTTCCGTGGTGGTTTTGCGGCACTCACCACAAACCGTCATAACGAACTGCTGACCTCAAGTTCAGCATACAACCCGGCGGGTTACGGCACCCCCTCAGGGAATGGCAATGGCTGGTACGTAGGTGCTGGTTTTGATCATCGCCTGTCCAGTGACTTTTTTGGTCTGAGCGATATGGTTGCTCTTGATGGCGAAGTCATGTTCGAGTACCAGAACTATGGCCAGTCCTACAACAGTTTCGTCAGCAGCATCGTGGGTCAAAAGGTGACCAATCAGATCACCATGCTGACGATTGCCGCATCGCCGAAAATCAAGTTCAATCTGATGGAAGGTAGCCTTCGTCCCTGGATCATCCCGTTTGGTCTTGCGATCAACGTCGTGAGCCCGCCTTCGAGTGGCGTCACCGTTCTGAATCCAGGCCTGATGCTGGGCACGGGTATCGAGTACAACCTCTGGAAGAACATCTGGATCGGTAGTGATTTCCGTTACCAGTTCACCGGTGGCGATCTCAACTACCGCTACCAAGGTGCTAATTCTAGCGGCGCAGTTAACGGCGCTATCTACAATCAGACCCCAACCCAGGGCCTGACCGCCGGTGGTTACATCGGTGTGGGCTTCTAAGCCAAACCCATGAAGCAAAAAGGGGCCTTTGGGGCCCCTTTTTTTTGTGGAGCCTTGGGGGTGATCGCGGTAGAGTAGATGGGCCCATCCTCTTGTTCTTCTGATCCACCCTCTGATGACGCCTCCCTTTTTACCCATTGAGCCTCACGCCTCCCACCGGATCCCAAGAGGCGCCCATGTGATCGCCGTGGAAGAGTCCGGTAACCCCAAGGGTATTCCTGTCGTTTTTCTGCACGGCGGCCCGGGTTCAGGCTGTAAGCCCCATCACCGCACCTTCTTTGATCCAGCCACGTACCGCATTATCCTCATGGATCAACGGGGCGCAGGCCAATCAAGCCCTCCCGGCTGTCTTGAAGCCAATACGACCATCGATTTAATTGAAGACCTTGAAGTCATTCGGTCGCGACTTGGATTAGAGCGATGGGTTCTTTTTGGTGGGTCTTGGGGCGCCACCTTAGCGCTGCTTTATGCAGAGACTTACCCCAAGGCCGTAGCAGGCCTGATTCTTCGCGGCTGCTTTCTGGCGCGCCAACGAGATATGGACTGGTTTTTAGGTGCCGATGGGGTCCGCCGGCTCCTGGGCGATGTCTGGTTCGAGACCTTGGTCGACTATGATCGAGGGGATACCCTTGAAACGCTCAAGACACTCCATGAGGCACTGACCGGCAAGGATGAGCTTGAACGGCGACGGGTGGCGCGGGCTTGGGAGCATTGGGGAACCGCGGTCACCCTTGGGGCGGTGTCGAGGCCTTGCGCCGACCATTCCGTTTCAGCCAGGGTGATCCAGCAGGCGCGCTTGGAACTCCATTATGCGGTCCATCACTACTATATCGGTGAGAACGAGATTCTTGAGAATATCGGTCAGCTGATCGGTATTCCAACGATGATCGTTCATGGCCGTCAAGATCTTGTTTGCCCCCTTGAATCGAGTCTGACACTCCATGGCGCACTCCCGGGGTCTTCCTTGAAGATTGTAGAAGAAGGTGGGCATATTGCTGCGGGGGATCAGATGGTCAGTGCGCTGGTGGAAGCGGCCCTTGCGATGGCCCATCAATTGGAAAAGGAGTTCACGCGTTGAAACGACTCATTATCGGCATGACCGGCGCCACTGGCGCCATTTATGGCAAGCGTATCCTTGAAGTTCTGAGGGAGGCCGGGGGCTTTGAAACGCATTTGGTGGTCTCAGCGGCTGGCGCGCTTAACATCCATCACGAGCTGGGCCTTAAGAAGAGCGAGTTTGCAAAACTCGCAGACAAAATGCATCACATTGACGATATTGCAGCCAGTATTGCGAGCGGGGGCTTTCGTACCGAGGGCATGATCATTGTTCCCTGCTCCATGAAGACGCTGGCTGCGATAGCCCATGGCTTTGGTGACAATCTGATTGCCCGGGCAGCGGATGTCGTTCTGAAGGAGCGTCGGCGATTGGTGATTCTGCCGCGGGAAGCGCCCCTTCATCTGGTGCATATCCGTAATATGGGGATTATCACCGAGATGGGAGGCATCATCTACCCTCCGTTGCCGGCCTTCTATGGCGGTCCTAAGAGTCTTGAGGCCATCATTGATGAGACTGTGGGGCGAGTGCTGTCGGTGGCGGGCATCGAGATTTCGGGGCTTTATACGCCTTGGAACGGTATTTCCGAATCTTAGGCGTCAACCTAAGGTCTTAGAATTCAGACTGTTTCTGAAGATGAGCGGTTTCGGGCTCCCCGATACTTGGTCTTGTTCGGCGAGGTGGATCGCTTCCTCTACCGTGTGATGGAGGGGTGATTTGCTGCAGACAGGGTCGGTGGCATTGAGGTTCCCCGTCAACAGATAGGCCTGGCACCGGCAGCCGCCAAAGTCCTTGATTTTCTCCGGACAGCTTTTGCACGGTTCCTCCATCCAGTCAAAATGGCGGAAATGTTTAAAGGCTGGCGACTCTTCCCAGATTTCCCTGATTGAAAAGTCCCGAACGTTTGGACAGTCAAGACCCGGCAATATCCGGGCCTCGTGGCAGGGCAGGGCCAGGCCATCTGGGGCAACCGTCAGAAAGGTCGTTCCCCAACCGTTCATGCAGGGCTTGGGCCGATCCTCGTAGTAATCGGGAACGACATAGTAGATTTTCATTTGGCCCTTGACCTTTTCCTTGTAGGCCTGGGCGATGGCCTCTGCCGTCTCGAATTGCTCCCGAGTCGGCATCAGCTGGTCACGATTGAGGTGGGCCCAGCCGTAGTACTGTGTGTTGGCGAGCTCCAGGTAGTCGGCACCCAGTTCTGTCGCCATCGCCAGAATGTCGGACATGAGATGGATGTTCTGACGATGGATGACCACACAGAGCACCATGGGGTAGCCTTGCGCCTTGATCAGTCGGGCGACCTTTTTTTTCTGCTCAAAGGACTCGGTGCCGGCCAGAGTGTCATTCAGCGTCTTTTCAGGTGCCTGGATACTGATCTGGATATGATCAAGGCCCGAGGACTTAAGGTCTGCTATCCGTTCCGCGGTGAGGCCATAGCCTGAGGTGATCAGGTTCGTGTAATAGCCGAGCTCCCGGGCATGCAGAACTAAGGCCGAAAGGTCCTGGCGAATTAAGGGTTCTCCACCTGAAAGACCGAGCTGAACCGCGCCTAAGGCGCGAGCCTCTGACAAGACCCGACACCATTCCTCGGTGCTCAGTTCGTTTTGATGCATGGCATAGTCAACCGGGTTCGAGCAGTAGGGGCACTGCAAGGGACAGCGGTAGGTCAGCTCTGCCAGCAGCCAGCGAGGGCTGCCGTTAGGATAGGATGGTAATCCAGCCATGATCGAGTGCGGCTTGAACCAGTTCTTCGATATCGCTGCGGAGCCCTTGAGTGTCAAACGCGGTTTCAAGGGTGCCCACCATGTCGCTGAAGCTGCGGGTGCCATCGCAGAGCTTCAGAATTTCAGCGGCAGGGCCATTGAGTTCCACCATGCCCTCCGGATAGAGCATCACAAAGCGTTGCTGTGATTCTTCCCACTGCAGTCGATAGAGGGGGGAAAGGCCTAATCGGGTGCTATCTTGGATCATCGATGACATCAGCGATGGATATTGAAGTACGGGGGTTTCTGGTCCATATAGGCCAGCCACATGGCATCGAGCATCGTCCATAGGATATCCAATTTGAACGCCAGAATGTCAACTGCTTTGTCCTGCTGTTCTCTGGTTCTAAAGTGCGACAGTGTGATGGCGAGGCCATGCTCGACATCCCGATTGGCCTGACTGACCCGCTTCCTAAAATAGGCAAGGCCTTCCTGGTCGATCCATGGGTAAAGATCCGGCCAGCCGCCGAGGCGCTGCTGGTGAATCGTTGGCGCGAACATTTCGGTCAGAGACGAGCAGGCGGCTTCTTGCCAGGACGCATTGCGGGCAAAATGAACATAAGCATCGACGGCAAAGCGAACGCCAGGTAAGACTCGTTTTAGTGACCAAAGTTCTTCGCGGGGGATGCCAACCGCTTGCCCAAGGCGGGTCCACGCTTCAATCCCGCCTTTTTCTTCTTGATCGCCATCGTGGTCAATCATCCGCTGTATCCAGAGTCTGCGGGTATCACGATCAGGGCAATTAGCTAGGATATTGGCGTCCTTGACCGGGATGTTGATTTGATAATAAAACCGGTTTGCGACCCAGCCCTGAATCTGTTCGCGGGTGAGATGTCCTTTAGCCATTTCCACCTGATAGGGGTGATGGATGTGGTAGTAGGCTTCCTTCTCGCGTAGTTTCGTTTCGAAAACCTCGGGACTCCAGGGCGCTTGGGTTTCACTCATCGACGTTCCTTCAAGTCAGGCAAATCTCCAGTCCATCATGAGCGACTTCGATGCCGTGCGCCTTGAGTTCATGGCGCTCCGGCGATGCTTCGTCCAGAATCGGATTGGTATTGTTGATGTGAATCAGGATCTTCCGAGCAGGAAGTCCATCAAGGGTTGAGATCATCCCTCCGGCGCCTGATTGGGGGAGATGCCCCATCTCCAGTGCACGCTTGCTACTGATGCCGCGGCGCTCCATCTCGTCATGTTGCCAGAAGGTGCCATCGACCAGAATGCAGTCTACGGATTCAAAGGCCCTCTTCACATGGGGTTCGATCTCACCCAACCCTGGTGCATAATAAAGTTTCTTCCCGCTAGAAACCTGCTCAATGATGACGCCGATATTATCGCCATCGTGCGGGTCATGCCGGTGCGGGGAGTAGGGCGGGGCTTTACTTTTCAGAGAGTGACTGTAAAAGCGAAGATCTTCGAAGCCAGCGATGGTGAATGGACGGCCATCGAGCGGAATAGGATGATGTTGAACCCCGCAATAGTGGCCGAGAATGGTGAAGATCGGAAAGCCCGAGGTCAGATCCTGACGGACCATCTCACTACAGAAAATAGGGAGCGGGGAGGCCGATTCCCTGAGCATTAAGAGACCCGTGGTGTGATCGATCTGGCTGTCGATCAGCACAATGGCTTTGATTCCAGAATCTCGAATGCCCTTTCTGGGATGGGCGCCGGGGAAAGCCTCCAGTTGGGTTCTGATGTCCGGAGAGGCATTGAAGAGGACCCACTGTTCATCATCAACGCTGACCGCGATCGAGGATTGTGTTCTCGGGGTGGCCTCAAGCGTCTGATCTCTGACGCCGGCACACTGCGCACAGTTACAGTTCCATTGCGGGAAGCCCCCACCTGCGCCAGCGCCGAGTACTCTAATCTTCATGGTTGTCGTCCGCTTCGGGAGAGCTTCAGGAATAAAAAACGGGGCTCAACATTGCTGCAGAGCCCCGTTTTGGTTACAAGCCGTTAATTAACGGTTGTAGATGTACATGGTCACTTCAAAGCCGAAACGCATGTCGTTGTAGCTTGGTTTTTCCCATCTCATGTCGTCATCCTCCAAAAAGTAAATTCGTTGTTTTTGGGTCAGGCTTTATGAAAGCTTCGACGCGCAGTATACGTCGCGGTTTTTCTGAAATCAACAGCCTCTCAGGGAGGTGATGATGACAGCTTTTGAGGGGGACAAAGGGGTCAAGGAAGGTCCTCCCATAAGAGACCATGGGGGTTTCGCCTCTTATTGTTCATGGGGCACTGTTTTATCGGTCATCAGCTTGAACTGGATTGCATCGGCGAGCGCCTGGTAACTGGCATCGACCATGTTGGCCGAGACGCCAACGGTGCCCCATTCGGCATGACCGTCGGTGGACTCAATAAGGACTCTAACGGTGGCTCGGGTCGCCTGGTTGGTGGTGAGGACGCGGACCTTGAAGTCGGTCAGCCGCATGCTGGCAAGGGCGGGGTAGAAGGGGAGTAGGGCCTCCCGCAAGGCATTGTCCATGGCATTGACCGGGCCGTTCCCCCGCGCAGTGGTGCTCGTGATCTCCTCTCCGACCAAAAGGGTGACGGAGACCTCGGATATCGGCGCGTCCTGATCGCCATGACGCTCGTCAATCACCTTGAATGCCTTTAATTCAAAAAAAGGTGTGAAGCGGTTCATGGCTTTGAGGAGCAGAAGTTGGAAGGACGCTTCAGCACCTTCGTAGGCAAATCCTCTGTTTTCGAGCTCTTTCACCCGATTGATGGCCGTCCTAATCGCTGGATCATTGGCGTCCCGAGCGACATCGAATCCCATTTCGGCCATTTTCAGCTGGACGCTACTTTTGCCTGCTTGATCTGAAATAAGAATCAAGCGGTCGTTACCCACCAGTTCGGGGTCTAGATGCTCATAAAGCCTCGCATCCTTCTGAACGGCCGAGGCATGAATGCCGCCTTTATGGGCAAATGCGTTGTGTCCGACGAAGGGCTGATAGGGCCAGGGTTGGCGATTGGCCATTTCATTGACGAAACGCGACAGAGAGGCAAGCTGTTTTAGACGTTCACTATCAATGCCGCAGTTGAATCCCATTTTTAGCTGAAGAATGGGAATGATCGAGACCAGATTGGCATTACCGCAGCGCTCACCAATGCCATTCATGGTCCCCTGGATCATGCGGGCGCCCGCTTCCATCGCCGCCACTGAATTGGCTACAGCCAGCTCCGAATCGTTGTGGGCATGGATTCCAACCAAGACATCGGGGCAATGACGAATGACATCGGCAACCGTGGCTGCGACCTGTGAGGGGATGCTGCCGCCGTTGGTGTCACAAAGGACCAGTCCATCAGCACCGGCGGAGTGCGCCGCCTTCAGCACTTCAAGGGCATATTCGGGGTTCTCGCGGTAGCCATCAAAAAAATGCTCGGCGTCAAAAAAGACGCTCGGTAATTGCTCCTTGAGCCAGCGGATCGTGTCCTCAATGAGGTCGAGATTTTCAGAAAAGCTAATCCCGAGCGCCTTGGTGACATGGAGTCCCCAGCTTTTCCCAAAAACACAGGCCCCATCGGCACCACTGTCCACCAGATGCCGAAGTCCCGGATCCTCGCTAGCCGATTTGCCGGGGCGCGCCATACTGCCAAAGGCGATCAGCTTTGTTTTTGCCCACTGTCGCTGCCGCATTCGCTCGAAGAATTCGGTGTCCTTAGGGCTTGCTCCAGGCCATCCGCCTTCGATCCAGCCGATCTGAAAGTCCGCTAAACGTTCAGCAATACGGACTTTATCCTCGAGAGAAAAGTTAATGCCAGCGGTCTGGCTGCCATCACGGAGGGTGGTATCGAACAGTTCAATGGTCTTTGGTGCGAGTGACATGGGTGACGCTGCAATCATCGGGTATTCAGTTCAGGGCGAAATTGTGAAGGCCAGTCTCGGTCATTGAAAACCTGTCCGGTCTTTCGAATATGCGCGATGGCGTCGAGATCGAGATCTGCAAACACCCACTGAGGTTCGCTCAGCGCGCCAATGGCCAGAACCCCATGGTCCGGGAACCCATAATCGATAGGGGTATAGACCCCGGCGGCGCCAATATTGATGTCGACAGCCTCTGACCAAGGGGCGGTGCCCACGGTGGGTGATTGCACCACAAAGCACTGGTTCTCGAGCGCCCGGGCTTGACATCCGATGCGGACCCGCCAATAGCCTGCTAGGGTGTCGGTGCAACTTGGGACGACGATAAGGTCGGCCCCCGCCTCGACTTGCCGACGTGCGATCATCGGAAATTCGCTGTCATAGCAGATGTTGATGCCGATTCGGCCATGCACCGTTTCAATGACCCGGATGTCATGTCCGGCGGTGATAAACCATTGTTCATGTTCAAAGCGGGTCATCTGGAGTTTGTCCTGGTGCTCTGACCGTCCGTCGGGATGAAAGAGATAGCTGCGGTTTCGGTATTCACCTTGAACATGACGCACCGGAATGCTGCCGGCCACGATCGTGATGCCATGGTACTCGGCCAGTTGACCGAAAAGGCGTTTAAATTCAGGCACGACTTCCTGCAGCGCGTGCAGCTCTTTTGACAGTGATCGGAGGGTGTTCTCCTCAAACAACGAGGCGAGTTCCATGCTGAAGTATTCTGGGAACACCAGAAAGTGAGCTCCCCCCGTGACGGCTTCTTGCACCCAGCGGCCTATCTTGGCCTCATAGGTGGCAAAGTTTTCAAATTGACTCAGGCCGTATTGCGCCGTTGCGATCCGAAACGCCTGTTCCATTAGCGGGCCTCCTTGAAGGATTTTAGCCAGAAGACCATGGTTTTCGGGGTCTCTAGCGCCTGGTCCACATCCTTCCAGTCATACGTTGTGGTCAGCTCCGGGTGCTTCTGGTAACCAAATTTGCTCCAGATTCGGTCGAGGGGGGCGTAATCTAAAGGTCTTAAAGGGTGGTCGTCTGGACGCACGACACAACAGAAACAGGAAAGATCAAAGCGTCCAAGGCTCAGGGCATGACCTTCTCTTTCTTCAAAGAAGCGCGGATATACCCCGCGCCCCCGATAGGCGGGGAGGAGAACCGATTCGGCGCAGTAGAAGATCGTCTTAGGATCATACCCTGCCGCGATGAAAGGGGCCTTAAACTCCGGCGTTTCATCTGTCATGGGAAGGCCGGTGGTCGCCCCGACCACCCGCTCGCCATCGAGGACGAGAACCACGAGGCTGTCTGAGCACTGGGTATAAGTCTCGAGATATTTTTCCTCATACTCGGCCGTGCCGTCGTAGAGATAAGGGAAGTCATGAAAGACCTCCATGCGCAGGCGGGCGAGGTCCTTCAAAAAGGGCCTTAATTCAGGGTCGTTACCGTTGAATCGACGAATGGTGAGTGCTTCAGTCATGGTCCTGATGGGCTTTCAATGTCCAATTAGGCGCTGACCTGAGCCATCCAGTCCTCGAGGTTGTAATAGTTGGTGATCCTTGCCACCTTCCCATCCCGGAGATCAAAAAAGGCCCCGGCAGGCAGCCGGTAGGACTGCCCGCGGGCTTCTGGCAATCCTTCATCGGTGACCTTGTAGGTACCGAGCACCACAAACTCGGCGGCAGCCCGGGTCCCATCGTCGGAGGTCATGATCACCATCTCGGCCAGTTGTTCGCTGTAATTCTGATTCATTCGATCCATGAAAGCGGCAAAGGCGGCCTTGCCAATCTCACGATGCCCCTGGTTGATGTCATGAATAACGTCGTCGGCCAAAAGATGGAGGAAGGTGTCCATATCGCCGGCATTGAAGGCGGCATAGTAGGCCTCGATCAGGGCGTGGCTTTTTTGATTCATGAAGATCTCCTTGATGGGAAGGTGTTGGGGTTCTATCGATCACCCCAGAACATGCCAAACAGCGCATGATTATCCCTGCCGAAAAGCCCCTTGTCGACCGCGCCAGGTGGGGCACGTGGTGGTTTAAAGGTTCAGTCCTCAATCCGTTTGAAGCGATGGATCAGTCGGCGATCACGTTTGTTTGGGCGAATATCATGCGGAATACCCAAGTCCCGCTGCTCCCGGCGCCTCGCGATTTCGAGTTGACGTTTGTCCTGGCTTTCTTTGGATTCTTCATAGAGTTGAGCCGCCTCACTAGCGGGTCTTCGCGTTAGATTAAGACCGGTCACGGTAATATCAAAGGAATAGGACTCCTTGGTGATCGAGAGTTGGGTGCCGATCGTGATGTCCTTGCTGGGTTTTCCTCGATGCCCGTTGACATGCACCTTACCGCCATCGATCGCTTCGATGGCCAGTTGCCTTGTCTTGAAGAATCGGGCAGCCCAAAGCCACTTGTCGAGTCGCATGTTGGGTGGTTGATGATCCAGTAGATGAGCAGTCATCGGCGCTACAAAGCCTAAGGTGGGGTCATGTCCTCTCAATCGGCCTTAGAGGTGGGCCGATGAGAGCGGCGTTTATTCGACTAATTTTAAAGGGTATGCTATCATTCCTTTTTTGGGTGGCACAGGCTCAAACCGGTGCCGTCTCGACATTCGCCCCATCGGGGCGTTTTTGGTTTTAAGGGACTGGTTGACGGGATGGGCTTCGCGCCCATTTTTTATTTTCGGACGTTTTTGAGGTGGTGCTTGAAGGCAAGTAAGGGGCTGACAGAGCTTCTTGATCCGGTGGTGACCGGGCTGGGCTATGAACTCGTCGGGCTTGAGTTTGACGGGCATCAGCGGGTACTCAGGGTCTATATCGATCACCCTGAGGGGATCCGGGTGGAAGACTGCTCCAAGGTGAGCTATCAATTGAGCGGTGTTCTCGATGTTGAAGACCCTATTCCAGGACGCTATCAGCTTGAGGTCTCATCCCCCGGCATGGATCGTCCGTTGTTCACCCTCGAACACTTCGAACGCTTTAAAGGCGAGGTGGTGCGCTTGCAGCTTTCAAGGCCTCTTGAAGGCCGCCGCCGATTCAAGGCGCTGATTGAGGGCATTGATGGCCATGACCTGATCCTGGTCGAGGATGGTCTGACCTTCAGAGTTCCTTTTGACATGATTGAGAAGGCGCGATTGTCGCCGCAATTTGACAATTAATTTTTGAAGGATGTTGCCATGGCAAACAAAGAAATCCTGCTGGTCGTTGATGCCTTTTCTCACGAGAAGGACATCGAGAAGGAGATCGTTTTCGCAGCGATTGAGGACGCGCTTCGGATGGCGACCATGAAGAGCTATGAAAACCGTCTTGACGCGCAGATCAAAATTGATCGTAAAACCGGTGACTACGACACCTTTCGGCGCTGGACCGTGGTCGAGTCAGATGAAGGCACGATCGAGGAGCCGTTCAATGCTGAACTGCAGATGACCCTTGAGGATGCGAGCCAACGTTTCGGCAGTGCCGAGGTTGGCGGCTTCGTCATCGAACCCATGGAGTCCATCGGGTTTGGCCGCATCGAAGCCCAGACTGCGAAGCAGGTCATCGTTCAGCGGGTTCGGGATGCCGAGCGCAGGAAGGTGGTTGAGGCTTACAAGGATCGGGTGGGTGAGCTGGTCACCGGGATCATTAAGCGCGTAGAGCGCGGTAATGTTTTCCTTGATCTCGGCAACAACGTTGAAGCCTTTATTCCTCGGGAAGAAATGATCCAGCGGGAAGCCGTGCGCTCCGGTGATCGTCTCCGCGGTTACCTCAAGGAGGTTCGCCAAGAGGTGAGAGGACCGCAGTTGTTCGTCACGAGGACATCGCCTGACCTCATTGTTGCCCTTTTCAAACTGGAGGTGCCGGAAGTCAGCGAAGGCATCATCGAAATTGTGGGTGCCGCGAGGGATCCTGGCGTCAGGGCCAAGATCGCGGTCAGAAGCCATGATCCTCGCCTTGATCCTGTGGGTGCTTGTGTCGGCATGCGGGGGTCAAGGGTTCAGGCGGTCTCCAACGAATTGGCGGGAGAGCGGGTGGATATCATTCTCTGGAATGAAAATGAAGCTCAGTTTGTAGTGAATGCGATGTCCCCGGCGGAGATCGTCTCTATCGTGATGGATGAAGACCGTCACTCCATGGATATCGCTGTCAGTGATGAAAATCTCTCGATGGCCATTGGTCGCGGGGGTCAGAATGTTCGCTTGGCGTCTGAGCTGACCGGATGGACGCTGAACGTCATGAGTGAGACGCAGGCCGAGGAAAAGAGTGAAAAGGAAACCGAGATCTTGATTCAGTCTTTCGTCCAGCAGTTGGATGTAGATGAAGGCGTCGCAGAAATTTTGGTGCGGGAAGGCTTTTCAACGGTCGAAGAGTTGGCCTATGTTCCTGCTAAGGAATTGCTGGAAATCGACGAATTTGACGAAGATATTGTGGAGGAGCTGCGTAATCGTGCCCGGGACGCTCTTCTGATCAAGGCGATTGCCACTGAAGAGAAGCTCGAGCCTGGGGCGCCGACGGCTGAGCTCCTGACTATGGAAGGAATGGATCCAGTCCTTGCAGAAGCGCTTGCTGGTCGGGGAGTCACCACCATGGAGGATCTTGCTGAGTTGTCCATCGATGAAATGCTGGATATCGAGGGAATGGACGAAGTGCGAGCGGGCCAGTTGATCATGGTCGCTCGCCGGCCCTGGTTTGCGGAAAGTTAACCCAATGCGGAAGAGCAGAGGCTAAGTATGAGCGATTTAACAGTACGTCAACTGGCTGAAGTAGTCGGGATCCCATTGGAGCGGTTGCTTTCTCAGTTGAGTGAGGCGGGCCTTGAGAAGGGGGGTCCCGATGAGCTTCTAACCGATGCCGAAAAAATGACCTTTCTGAATTTTCTGCGCCAGAGTCATGGCAAGGCAGAAGGGGAGGATCTCAATAATCCGAAGCGCGTCACCTTGCAGCGCCGCACTGTCAGCGAGCTGAAGCAAGGCAAGACGGCGCCCGGCAAGACTGCAAAAACCATCAGTGTCGAGGTTCGCAAGAAGCGGACTTATGTCAAGCGCAGTGAATTGCCGGAAGTGAGCGAGCAGCGTCATGAAGTGGAGCAGGCACAGCAAGCGCTCGAGGAACAGCAGCGCCGAGACCTGGAAGCTGAAGCGCAGCGCAAACTCCGTGAAGAGGATGAGCAGCACAAGGCCGAAGTCCTCGAGCAACTTCGCCGCGAGGAACTCGAACTCATTAGCAAAGAACAGCAGCAGATGGCGGACCAAGGGACGCTCGAAGAAGAGTTAGTGAAGGTGGATGATGTCCCGGAAGTGATCATCGATGAGCTTCCGATCGAGCCTTTAATTCCCAAAGTGGTCGTTGAGCGGCCCAAGCCACAGCCGGCGCCGCCAAGGAATCTCCAGACGGAGGAAGATGATCGCCGTTCCAAGAAAAAGGAGCGTGAAAAGAGCCTCGATGATGGTCACGGTCTGGAGGGTCTTCGGGCCAAGCCGAAGATCAAGAAGAAACTGAAGTCAGGGAAAGCCGCGGTGATGCCTGAATCCCGCCATGGTTTTGAGCGGCCGACGGGGCCTATGGTGCGTGACGTGAATATTCCTGAATCCATCACGGTTTCAGAGCTGTCTAACCGGATGTCCGTGAAGGCGCCTGAGGTGATCAAGACCCTGATGAAGATGGGGGTGATGGCCACCATTAATCAGATGCTGGATCAGGATACGGCGATTCTGGTCGTCGAGGAAATGGGGCATACGGCTCTTCGTCAGGTCGAGGATGTGCTGGAGGCCGAGATTGAAGCGACGATGAATCTGGCGGCACAGGCGGAGCAGACGCCAAGAGCGCCGGTGGTGACCATCATGGGTCACGTCGATCACGGCAAGACCTCCCTCCTTGATTACATTCGAAAGAGTCGCGTCGCCGCCGGTGAAGCGGGGGGCATTACCCAGCATATCGGTGCTTACCAGGTCAAAACCGATCATGGATCGGTCACTTTTCTTGATACGCCAGGCCATGCGGCGTTCACTGCCATGCGGGCCCGTGGCGCTCAAGCGACGGATATCGTCGTTCTGGTAGTGGCCGCTGATGATGGGGTGATGCCGCAAACGCGCGAAGCGATCGATCACTCCCGGGCGGCTGGCGTCCCTATCGTGGTCGCTGTGAACAAGGTGGATAAGCCAGAGGCTGATCCTGAGAAGGTCAAGCATGAGCTAACCAATTTTAATGTCATCCCCGAGGAATGGGGGGGTGATTCTCAGTTTGTTGAGGTCTCGGCCAAGACGGGCCAGGGGATTGATGGGCTGATAGATGCCATTCTTCTTCAGGCGGAGGTTCTCGAACTGAAGGCGGCTCACACGATTCCGGCGACCGGCGTGGTGCTGGAGTCGAAACTTGAAAAAGGACGCGGCCCTGTTGCCGATATCCTGATTCAGCAAGGCCATCTTAAGAAGGGTGATTTCCTTTTGTGTGGCATGGAGTTTGGGCGAGTCCGCGCGATGTTTAACGAGAATGGCAAGCCCCTCAGGGAGGCTGGCCCTTCCTGTCCAGTCGAGGTGCTGGGTCTTTCCGGCGCACCCAATGCCGGGGATGAATTCATCGTTGTCTCCGATGAGCGGAAGGCCCGAGAAATCGCTATGCAGCGCGAGGAGAAGCTCCGCCATATTAAGCTCGCAGAGCAGCAGGCGCTGAAGCTCGACAATATCTTCGCCCGCATGGAAAGCAGCGCTGACAGTGTGGATCTCAATGTCATCATCAAGGCGGATGTTCAGGGCAGCCTCGAGGCGCTGCGGAGTTCTTTGACCGATCTGTCGACCGATAAGGTCAAGGTCAAGGTCATCGGAGGGGGTGTCGGTGGGATCAGCGAATCTGATGCAAACCTCGCGCTGGCCTCAAATGCCATCATCATCGGTTTTAATGTGCGCGCTGATTCTGGTGCTAGGAAGCTGATCGAAGATCGTGGCATTGACCTTCACTACTACAGCATCATTTACGAGGCGATTGACGAAATCAAGAAATCCCTCAAGGGCATGCTGGAGCCGGAGTTCCGTGAACAGATCGTTGGGAATGCTGAGGTTCGCGATGTCTTCCGTCATCCGAAGTTTGGGGCGATCGCAGGCTGTATGGTCACCGAAGGATTCGTGAAGCGTAATCTGCCGATTCGTGTTCTTCGTGACAACGTCGTTATCTTCGAAGGGCAACTCGATTCGTTGCGTCGCTTCAAGGACGATGCGGCTGAGGTCAAGGCCGGGATGGAGTGCGGCATGGGGGTGAAGAACTACAATGAAATCAAAGTGGGTGACCAGATCGAAGTCTTTGAGAAGGTTCAGGTTCCGAACTGATGCCTAGAGAGTTCAGCCGCAGCGATCGGGTCGCCTCTCAGATTCAGCGGGAAATGGCAGAGATCCTCAGAACCCATATGAAGGATCCCATGCTTGGCATGATCACTGTCAGTGATGTTGAGTTGAGTCGCGATCTGTCGGTTGCTAAGCTTTATGTCAGTTTTCTAGCGGGCAAGTTGCCGGTGAAAGAGGCTGTCAAGCGATTGATGCAGGATGTTCCGGAGCTTCGCCGAGAGCTAGGCAAAAGAATCCGAATCCGAGTTCTCCCTGAGCTCAGGTTCGCCTACGATGATTCGATTGAGCGAGGGATGCATATGGATGCGTTGCTCAAAGGTCTTGAAGAGCAACCCAAGCTCCTGCGGGATGATGATCGGGACCAATGAGTCAGTTTCGTTCAAATCGTCGCCCCATCCATGGGGTTTTTCTGCTGGACAAGGTCCCTGGTTATTCCTCGAACGCTTCCCTCCAGAAGGTCAAGCGGCTTTTTAACGCTCAAAAGGCGGGTCATACCGGAAGTCTTGATCCGATTGCGAGCGGGCTTTTGCCGATTTGTCTTGGGGAGGCCACCAAGCTTTCGAGTTATCTCCTTCATTCCGACAAACGATATGTGGTCAGGGTCAGGCTCGGGGTTGAGACGGACACGGCGGACATCGAAGGGGCGGTGATCTTGCAAGGTGAAGTCCCCCCGCTGACGGCCAGCCTGATCGATGAGGTCCTGACGCCGTTTCGAGGAGCGATTGCCCAGGTGCCGCCGATGTATTCGGCGCTAAAACATCAGGGGCAAAGGCTCTACGACCTGGCCCGAAAAGGGCTCGACATTGAACGTGAGCCGCGCCCTATTACGATTTACGAACTCCTTCTCCAAGGCTTTACTGAGACGTCCTTGGATCTTGAAGTTCATTGCTCCAAGGGGACCTATATTCGTTCGCTGGCCCAGGATATTGGTCGCGCCCTAGGCTGTGGGGGGCATGTCGAAGTGTTGAGGAGGACCGCTGTGGGCGATCTCCGCCTCGAAAACGCCACGACGGTGGATGGCCTCGAGGCGTTGGAACTTCCTGTTCGAGATCGGTGCCTTCAGCCCATGGACGGTCTAGTAGCCCATTTCCCTCGGGTAGAACTTAGTGACTCATTGAGCGCGCTTGTTCGTCAGGGAAACCCTGTGTTGGTGACTCAGGCACCGACCTCTGGATGGGTCCGTCTTTATGGCCCCGGCATCGGATTCATGGGGCTTGGGGAAGTACTGGACGATGGCCGTGTGGGTCCTAGACGGATCCTTCAGCTTGGGACTCCAGGGACGATCGAATGAGAGAAGCCAGGAGTCATTGGGTCGCCCTGGAGTCTCTTACGAGTGATCTGATGTGATCCTGTTTGATAACGGGGTCATAGAAAGTTAAAATGGTTTGTTTAGCAGAAGTCCGAGTTTTTAGGAGTCGAAAAATGCCTTATACCGCCACCGAAAAAAGTGCCGTTGTACAAAATTATCAACGTGCTGCGAATGATACCGGGTCCCCTGAAGTGCAAGTTGCGCTTTTGACTGCGCGCATCAATCACTTGACCCCCCATTTTGTCGTGAACAAGAAGGATCACCATTCCCGTCGTGGCCTTCTGCGCCTGGTTAACCAGCGCCGCAAATTGCTCGACTACCTTAAGGGAAAGGATGTTGATCGCTACAAGAGCTTGATCGAGAGACTGGGCCTGCGTCGCTAATCCTGAACCTTGAGAGGTTTGTTGTGAATCCAATCCGGAAACAGTTCAAGTACGGCGATCACGTCGTCACCCTGGAAACAGGCGAAATTGCTCGTCAGGCCGATGCGGCCGTGATGGTCGACATGGGCGGTACCGTGGTTCTCGTAACCGCGGTCGGCAAGCGCGAAGCATCGCCCGATACCGATTTCTTCCCCTTGCGCGTGGACTATCAGGAAAAGGCCTACGCTGCGGGCAAGATTCCAGGTGGATTTTTTAAACGTGAAGGCCGCCCCGCGGAAAAGGAAACCCTGACGGCGCGTCTCATTGACCGTCCCGTGCGTCCACTGTTCCCAGAAGGATTTAATCACGACGTCCAGGTGACGGCGACCGTGATGTCCCTCAATCCTGAAATCGACCCCGATATTCCAGCGCTGCTCGGTGCTTCTGCTGCACTGACCCTGTCCGGAATGCCCTTCAAGGGTCCGATTGGTGCGGCCCGTGTTGGGTTTATCGATGAGCAGTATGTCCTCAACCCGACCGCGACCGAGCTGGATGACTCCCTGCTTGATCTCGTGGTCGCTGGAACGGCTAATGCGGTGTTGATGGTGGAATCTGAGGCGGATATGCTCTCCGAGGATGAGATGCTCGGCGCTGTGGTCTACGGTCACGAACAGATGCAGGTTGCTATCCAAGCGATTCGCGAGCTGGCTGATGAGGTGGGCGTTAATCACTGGGAATGGGTCGCACCCGTTCATGATGCAAGTCTGGTCAAGGCGGTGGCCCATCATGCCGAAGAGGCGATCAAGGTCGCCTATCAGATTGCCGATAAGCAGCAGCGCCAGAATGCATTGAAAGTGGCGCGGACGCAGACCATCGAAGCCTTGACCGCGGATGGTTTCCATACCGCCAAAGTGATTAAGACGCTCATCGAGGATCTCGAATACAACAGTGTCCGTGCCCGCATCCTTCTAGAATCCAAGCGTATTGATGGCCGCGACCTCTCAACGGTCCGTCCGATCAGCATCCGGACGGGTGTTCTCCCAAGGACCCACGGTTCGGCCCTGTTTACTCGCGGCGAAACACAGGCGCTGGTGGTCGCAACCCTTGGAACCGGCCGTGATGCGCAGTTGATTGATGCGATTGAGGGCGAGTACAAGGAAACCTTCCTGTTCCATTACAACTTTCCTCCCTACTGTGTGGGTGAGATCGGCATGATGGGTTCCCCAAAGCGCCGGGAAGTCGGCCATGGGCGACTCGCAAAGCGCGGTGTTCAAGCCGTGATGCCGGATCAGGAGGAATTCCCTTATGTGGTCCGCGTCGTTTCTGAGATTACCGAATCCAATGGTTCGAGCTCTATGGCTTCGGTGTGTGGTTCAAGCCTCGCGCTGATGGATGCAGGTGTTCCGACGCTGGCGCCCGTCGCTGGGATTGCGATGGGTTTGATCAAGGACGGCGATCATTTTGCGGTCCTTTCAGACATCATGGGTGACGAAGATCATCTGGGTGATATGGACTTTAAGGTGGCGGGTAGCGAAGACGGTATTACCGCGCTGCAGATGGATATCAAGATTGATGGGATCACCGCTGAAATCATGCGAAAAGCCCTAGAGCAGGCCAAAGCCGGTCGTCTCCATATTCTTGGCAAGATGGCCGAGGTCCTCTCGGCGCCAAGGCAGGAAATGTCCGATTATGCGCCACGGATCGTCAGCTTTAGCATTGACCCCAGCAAGATCCGCGATGTCATCGGCAAGGGCGGTGCGACCATCAGAGCCATCACCGAGGAAACCGGCGCCAGCATCGATATCACCGATGACGGTGTCGTCAAGGTGGCTTCTGTTGATCGTGAGGCGGGTGATGAAGCGCGTCGCCGGATTGAAGACATTACGGCAGAAGTCGAAGTGGGCAAGATCTATGAAGGCCGCGTTGCGCGGCTGATGGATTTTGGTGCCTTCGTGACGGTGCTGCCGGGCAAAGACGGGCTGGTGCATATCTCCCAGATCTCTGACGAACATGTTGAAAAGGTCAGCGACAAGCTGTCTGAAGGCGATGTTGTTCGTGTCAAGGTCTTAGAAATTGATCGCCAGGGCCGTGTTCGCCTCAGTATGAAGGCCATCGAAGAAGACGAATAAGACCGCCACAGCGCGGTGCTAGACAAAAAGGGGCCCTATGGCCCCTTTTTTCGTCATCCAAGCAACGGGATTTTCGAGGGCGCCCCTTTTTCCTCGCGGACCATTTTGGGGACGAGGTAGCCTGGAAGCCGTGACAGAAGCCCTTCATAGATCGCTTTGGCTTTTGCTTCCTCGACCTCGAAATGATGCGTCCCCTGAGCGCGATCGAGAAGGTGGAGGTAATAGGGAAGTACCCCTCCCTCAAAAAGACGGTGACTCAAGTCGCTCAGGAGATCAGCGTCATCGTTGATCCCCTTGAGGAGGACCGTTTGATTGAGTAGCGTGATGCCTTGAAGGCTCAAGGCTTCAAGCGCTTGGTGGACTTCATCATTTATTTCATTGGAATGATTGGCGTGAATGACCACAATGACCTTGAGGCGGGTCGATTGAAGGATGTCGCGCAATTCTGGGTCGATTCTCGAAGGAAGAACGATCGGAAGTCGGGTATGGAGTCTTAGGCGCTCAACGCTTGGAATGGCCGCAATGGCCGCGATCAGGGTCCTCAGGCGATCGTTGCTAAGGACCAGGGGATCGCCACCACTTAAGATGACTTCCGAAATCGAAGGATCCTCTTTTATTCTCTCAAGACTGATGGATTCGCGACGTTTTGCGAGCTGCTGCTCCTGATAAGGAAAATTTCGACGAAAGCAGTAACGGCAGTGAATAGCGCAAGCACCGGTGGTAATTAAGAGGACGCGCCCCTGATATTTATGGAGGAGGCCAGGTTCCTCGATGGCCTCCAGATCCCCAACGGGGTCTCGATGAAATCCAGGCACAATCTTGTCTTCCTCTAGGCTTGGAAGTACCTGACGCAGGAGGGGATCTAAAGGGTCTCCGGGCTTCATTCTGGCCGCAAAGGATCGGGTGACTTTGAACGCGAAGCCGGTCTTAGACGCGATCTTCTCCGGTAAGTCATTGGGATTGATGCCAAGATCTTTTAAAAGGGCCAAGGGATCGATATAGGCATCGGCCAATTGGGCCTGCCAGGTGTTTGACATGGTCATGGAGCGTTTCTATAGGCCACCTAGGGGACCTAAAAGTCTTAAATTATCAAAGCGGGCAACAGTCCATTATAATGCCATGTTTATCCAGGCACATCATAGCTAGAGGCACGAATGGCGACAGTCAGCACCAGTGATTTCAAAGGCGGCATGAAGTTGATGATGGATGGTGACCCCTACAACATCCTCGAAAATGAATTCGTCAAACCAGGTAAGGGTCAAGCCTTCAACCGCGTTAAGTTAAGGAACCTCAAGACCGGTAGGGTCCTTGAGCGGACCTTTAAGTCCGGTGAAACCTTTGAAACGGCCGACGTGGTCGATACCGATATGCAGTATCTCTATAATGATGGTGAGTTGTGGCACTTCATGGTGGTTGAGACCTTCGAGCAGTACGGTGCCGATGAGGCCGCGGTTGCTGATGCTAAGAAATGGCTAAAAGAGCAGGATATATGCCAAGTCACCCTTTACAACGGGGTGCCAATTGGGGTCGCGTCACCGAATTTTGTTGAACTTAAAATCACCGAAACGGACCCCGGGGTTCGCGGTGATACTTCAGGTGGTGGTGGCAAGCCAGCCACCCTTGAGACGGGCGCTGTGGTTCGTGTTCCGCTGTTTATCGGCGTTGATGAGATCATCAAGGTCGATACTCGGACAGGCGAATACGTCTCACGCGTCAAATAAGCACTGATCGCTCATGGATCAGGGTGCGAGGTCTGGGTCTCGCACCGACCATCCCCCTGATGAAAGCACTCATGCCCTTACATTGGGCGCCTTCATGCCCGCTCTCAGCGATCAAAATGAGAGCGCAGCTCAATCGGTCTATCCGCACGTTTTTTGAGGACCGCGGCGTTCTCGAAGTGGAAACCCCCCTCCTATCTTGGGGAACTGTCACTGATCCAGCGCTCACCCCTTTTAAAACGGCCTACCACCGCCCGGGGTCCTCGTATGCAGGGGATCTTTACCTTCAGACTTCGCCCGAATTCGCGATGAAGCGGCTTTTAGCGGGAGGTTCTGGATCCATTTATCAGATCGTCAAAGCCTTTCGGAATGAAGAGCAAGGCCGCTACCATAATCCCGAGTTCAGTTTGCTCGAATGGTATCGGGTGGATTTTGGTTTGGATCAATTGATCGATGAAGTTGAGGCGCTCATTTTGATGTTAGCGGCATCCTTTGGGAAAGGCTTGACCTCAAGACGAATCAGTTATCAGACTCTCTTTCTGGCAAGACTTCAATGTGACCCCCTCGAATCCTCATTCAGTGAATTTCAGGCCAAAGCGGAGGCTTTAGGTCTGCCTGAGGCATCGCATCTTTGCGGTGAAGACCGCGCGACCTGGTTGGATCTTTTATTCGGGCATTTCATCCAGCCTGATCTTGGCCGGGATGCATTGACGGTGGTCATCGGTTACCCAGCGATTCTTCCCTCCCTCGCTAGATCCTGCCCCCATGATCCTCGTTATGTCGAGCGGGCAGAGCTTTTTCTCGCAGGGATGGAGCTCGGTAATGGGTTTCATGAATTGAGAGACCCCAACGAGCAACGCCAGCGGTTTGAGAGAGACCTTGAGCGACGACAGAATCATGGCCAGGTGATGCTGCCCATGGATCAACGGCTGTTGGAGGCGCTACGGGTGGGATTACCCGCCTGTTCTGGAATGGCTATCGGATTGGACCGTCTACTGATGGCTCTGATCGGATCAAGCTCCCTTGAGGACGTGCTAGGGTTCCCGATCGAGAGAGCTTGACCTTAAGGAGCCACCGTCTTTATCCGTCCTTTCTTCTTCCAAGGCGCCCGATTTGCTCTATAATGATCGGCTTGCTGGAGAGGTGGCCGAGTGGTCGAAGGCGCACGACTGGAAATCGTGTATACGGCAACGTATCGAGGGTTCGAATCCCTCTCTCTCCGCCAGCACAAAGACCACTAACCTAGCGCAGTAGACCCAGAAGCAGGCTTAGCCGGCGTATGACGGTTGCAGCGCCCCGTCTGCCGGGAGACAAGAGGATGCCGGTCACCCTCAAAGCCGATTCACTTTTCCAAGACCTCCACAAAAATGGTCATGGCAGCGCATGCTTCATGGTTGGTTGAAGCGCTGACGCTCAAACTAGCGTCCTCTTTGAAAAAGCCCATCTAATTCCTTCAGGGTTAATTGAATCCAAGTCGGTCGGCCATGGTTACATTGGCCGCTCCTCTCCGTCTGCTCCATCTCTCTAAGAAGCGCATTCATCTCCCCGATGGTCAGCGGGCGATGTGCTCTGACCGAGCCATGGCAGGCGAGGCTTCCAAGCAGGGCGTTGAAGGTCTCTTCCATCCGCCGAGATTGTCCATCTTCCTTCATATCTGCCAATACATCGCGGATCAACTGTTCTGCATGACCTTGGGAAAGGGCGGCTGGAAGGGCTCTCACCAGCAGCGTGGTCGGGGACATCCGGCTGAGATCCACACCAAACTCAAGGAGCATTTCAACCTGCTCACTGGCGATCTCTGCTTCCTGCTCAGTGACTTCGACCCGGATCGGCAGTAAGAGCGGCTGGCTTGGAATATTTCCGCCATCACGCTGTTGCTTCAATTTTTCATAAGTGACTCGCTCATGAGCGGCATGGGCATCCACGAGGATGAGTCCCTTCTCATTCTGGGCCAGGATGAAGGCGCCATGAAGGTGGGCCAGAGCAAAACCAAGCGGCGCTGAGGAGATAGGTTGATGGGGGTCCTCTAAAGACGGAGAACGATGACCACTCAGGAGGTGGCCATAGGTTTCGACGAGCTGATCCACCGGTAATGGAAGGGTTGACTGGCGAAACGGGTTCGTTGAATGTCCTACCGAAAATGCGGTGGTCCCTGATGCCGATGGCGGCGGGCTGGTATGTCCCTCGTCCGATAAAAAAGCGGGCGATTCCTGAATCTTCACGTTCTCGTGGCGGGGTGGGGCTAAGCTCAAGCCCGCTATGGATTGCCCGAGGGCCTTATGGAGGGAGCGAAAGATAAAGTCGTGAACCATCCTTGACTCTCGGAACCGGACCTCCATTTTGGTTGGGTGGGCGTTCACATCAACCAGCTGGGAATCGATTTCAAGATAGAGCACATAGAGCGGGTGACGGCCGTGGTAGAGGACGTCCTGGTAAGCCTGCCGCATCGCCACGTTGATGAGTTTGTCACGGACTAGGCGTCCATTGACATAGAAAAACTGCTGGTCCTGTTGGCTTCTCGAAAACGTCGGGAGGCTCACCCAGCCATGGAGGCGGAGTCCTGATGCGGTCATATCAAGTGGAAGACTTTGTTCCAGAAAGTCCGTCCCAAGAAGCATCGTCAGCCGCTGATCGACATCGTGGGCGTTGAGAGAAGGCTTTAAACGAATAATTTCCCGCTGGTTATGGGTCAGGGTGATGCCGACATCAAGTCGTGCCAGCGACATGCGGCGAATCAGGGTGTCGATGTGCTGGAATTCCGTTTTTTCAGATTTTAGGAATTTCCGTCGGGCGGGGGTGTTGTAAAACAGATCCCGAACTTCGACGGTGCTCCCCTCGGGGTGGGCCGCGGGGCGCACGTCAAAGAAGGTTTCGGCGCCATCGGTACTCACTTGCCAGGCGTTGGGTTCGCCGCGCTGCCTTGACGTGAGGATCAGCCTTGAAACGGAACTGATACTCGGCAGTGCCTCACCCCGAAACCCCATGGTGGCGACCTGCTCCAGATCTTCAAGGCTGCTGATTTTGCTTGTGGCATGGCGTGACAGGGCCAGCGCCAATTCGTCTTTGGCGATCCCGCTTCCGTTGTCCCTCACCCGAAGGAGCCCGAGGCCGCCTTGTTCTATATCGACCTCAATGCGGTCTGATCCGGCGTCAAAGGCGTTCTCCACCAATTCCTTGACAGCGGATGCCGGTCGTTCTACGACCTCGCCGGCCGCGATCTGATTAATGAGCTGAGGGGGGAGGGTTCGAATAGCCATACGCGAAGAAAGAGAAAAAGAAGAGGCTATTGTGCCGGAGGCCTTGAGGGCTTACAAAGCGTTTAGTGCATAAATATTTCCTTTACAGGCGAGGATCTGCCCCTTAAATTTCCGCAATTAGATAATATTTGCTATGTTCACTGATCCCAAGATTTTCCGCCAGCGCATCGGGCAGTGCCTCTCCAAAGATCGCCATCGGCTGGTCAGAATGTTAGACCGCCTGCTGGCTGATCAAAAGACGGGTCTTCATTTGGAAGGGGCTTTTGAGGCGCTCGAACAGCGCCTGCTCGCTTCCGAGGCCTTGGTTGATCGAAGAGTCCAGTCAATCCCAAACATTTCCTACCCAGAGCTCCCGGTTTCAGAGCGACGCCAGGATATCCTGAATGCCTTAATGGCCCACCAGGTGATCATCGTGTGTGGAGAGACGGGATCCGGTAAGACGACGCAGCTTCCCAAAATCTGCCTTGAGGCGGGGCGCGGCCGCCGCGGCTTTATTGGTCATACCCAGCCGCGCCGCATCGCGGCAAGAGCCGTTGCGATGCGGATTGCCGAAGAAATGGGTCAGCCCCTAGGCCAAGCCGTGGGTTACAAGGTCCGCTTTCAAGATCAGAGCCGGCCGGAAAGTCTTGTCAAATTGATGACCGATGGAATTTTGCTCGCGGAAACCCCGCGAGACCGGTTTCTTGATGCCTATGACACCCTGATCGTCGATGAGGCCCATGAACGCAGCCTCAATATCGATTTCCTTCTGGGGTATCTCAAGTGGCTATTGCCTCGGCGTCCTGACCTTAAAGTCGTGATTACTTCAGCGACGATTGATCCTGAGCGGTTCTCAAAACACTTTGACGATGCTCCGATTCTCCATGTCTCTGGGCGGTCTTATCCTGTGGATCTTCGCTATCGACCGGTCGAGGTGGAAGAAGGGGATGAAACCGATCACCCTGAACAGCAGGCGATTCTGGATGCGGTCGATGAACTTTGGCGTGAAAACCCGGGCGATATCCTGATCTTTCTCAGCGGCGAGCGGGAGATACGGGAGACCCACGAATCTTTGAAGAAACATCATCCTTCCAAATGCGAGATTTTGCCGCTTTATTCAAGGCTTTCCCAATCGGAGCAGGAAAAGGTCTTCAAACCTATCGGACAGCGGCGGATTGTCCTGTCGACTAACGTCGCTGAAACGTCCCTGACCGTCCCCGGCATCCGCTCAGTCATCGACACCGGCTATGCCAGAATCAGTCGCTATTCACACCGCAGCAAGCTTCAGCGTCTGCCCATTGAAAAAATCTCCCAGGCGTCTGCCCATCAGCGCTCTGGACGCTGTGGCCGGGTTGGCCCTGGCATCGCGATCAGGCTTTATTCGGAGGAGGATTTCATTAACCGCCCGGAATTTACCGATCCTGAGATTTTGCGGACGAATCTCGCTGCGGTTATCCTGCAGATGCATGCGCTGCGGCTTGGCGACATCGCGCGTTTCCCTTTTGTCGAGCCCCCTGATGAGCGTTTGATTCGGGATGGCCTTCGAACCCTTCAGGAGTTGAATGCGCTGAATGAGCGCAATGAGATCACGCCGATAGGCAGAGGGCTTGCAAAACTTCCCGTTGATCCCCGTCTCGGCCGAATGCTGATAGCCGCTCGTGATGAAAACTGCCTCTGTGAAATAGCGACCATTGTCTCGGCTCTGAGTGTTCCAGATCCCCGGGAGCGGCCTCAGGACAGAGCCCCTCAGGCGGATCAAAAGCATGCAAGGTTCAAAGATGAGCGCTCGGATTTTGTGGGGTTGTTGAATCTTTGGCGAGATTTTCATCATGAAAAACAGCATCGATCGAGAGCAAAGTTACGCCAATATTGCCGTGATTCTTTCCTTTCCTTCGTCCGGATGTCGGAGTGGCAGGATGTGCATAGCCAGATCATGGAGGTGATTAAGGGCGATTTGGGCTTCAAAATGAACGAGGTGCCCGCCGATTATCCCGAGATTCATCGGGCGCTTCTCTCAGGGCTCCTGTCGAATGTGGCGCTCAAACAGGAGCAGAACGACTATCTAGGCGCAAGGGGAGTCAGGCTCCACATTCATCCGGGGTCCTACCTGTTCAAGGTCAAGCCTAAGTGGATCATCTCCCAAGAACAGATCGAAACGACCAAGGTCTATGGACGAACAGTCGCAGCGATCGAACCTGAATGGATCGAATCGATCGGAGCCCATCTCATCAAATCGCACTACTATGACCCTCATTGGGAGCGGAAAGCTGGGCGCGTGGCGGTCCATGAGCGGACCCAATTATTTAGTCTGATCATTCAATCAGGACGAAAGATCCCCTACGAACGGGTGAATCCCAAAGAAGCCCGCGAAATGTTCATCCGCCATGCCCTCGTGCAGATGGACTATGAGAGCAGGGCGCCTTTCTTTCTTCACAATCTCAAGCTTTTGGAGGAGGCGGATTACCTTCAGCAAAAAGGTCGCCGCGTCGATCTTCTGGTCGATGAGGCTTGGCTCACCGGTTTCTTTGACCAGAGGATCCCAGCAGATGTCGTCAGCGGCGTCACCTTTGAGAAATGGCGGAAACTGAGTGAGGCGAAGGATCCAGGGCTGTTGAAGCTCACCGCTGATGACATTACCGTCAAGGTGGATGCGACCCTCGATGCGGTTAATTTTCCAGACCACTGTCAGATCGGATCCATCCGCATCCCGCTTCAGTACCGCTTTGAACCCGGCCATGAGGAGGATGGGGTGACCGCCCTGATGCCACTGCATCTTCTCAATACCCTCGATGAAGCGCCATTTCGATGGCTGGTCCCTGGAATGTTGCGAGAAAAATTGGTGGCCTTGATCAAATCCTTGCCCAAAACGCTTCGAATTCATTTCGTTCCGGTGCCAGACTATGCCGATCGCATCTTGCCCATGCTCGACATCGGGCGAGGCTCTCTCTATGGGCAATTATCCATGGCCCTTAAAAAAACAGGCGGTATTGCGGTAGGGGCAGACGCCTTTCGGGAGGATATTCTTCCGAATCATCTTCGGATGACCTTTAAGGTGATCGATGTGCATGACCGGGTCATTGATCAATCCCGTGATCTTGAAGTCCTCAAGCGCCGTCACTCGGGAGATGCCGGGAAAACGTTCCAAAAAATTGCGAGTCAGGCCTATCTTCATACGGGGCTGACCCATTGGTCCTTTGGTGATCTTGGCGACAGCTTCGATGGGGAGCATGAGGGCCAGAAGGTCTATGGATTTCCGGCCGTCGTGGATGAGGGTGAGACGATTGGGGTTCGTGTTTTTGAGTCACCCGAGGCGGCCGCTCAAGCGCATGAGCTGGGCGTCTCAAGGCTATTGCGCATCGTGCTCTTAAAGGAGATCAAGTACATCAAACGTCAGTTAGTGATCGATGCGGCCACTGAATTAAGCTATCGACAGCTGCAAGGGCATCCCTTCCTTTACAGCGGCCTCGCCAAGAGCCGTGAGCTTAGGGAGGATCTTCTGGATCGTCTGGTCGCATCGGTCTTTCTCGAAGGCCAACCCATTCTCCGCAGTGCAGGGGCTTTCGATGACCGGGTTCGAATGGCCCGCAGTGATCTATTGGGCCGGGCCGATCAGATGGCTGAAGCCGCCCGAAAGATTCTGGATCTTTATCGATCAATCCAAAAAGCACTGGCGGGCCCCCTGTCAGCGGTCCTTCGGGAGGATATCGAGAAGCAGTTGGGCCGGATGATCTATCAGGGTTTTTGGGTGACGACCTCTTGGCTGAACCTTTGCGAAATGCCAAGGTATTTGGGCGCCATCCTCAACCGCTTACAAAAGGCCCCTCAGGATCCCCAAAAGGATCTCCACCAGCTGAGCCAGATTGCTCCCTTTCTGGAGTGCTACTGGACGCTGGTAGAGCGGGAGCAAGGGCGCCGTTATCCCGAACGTGATGCCTTTCGTTGGCTATTGGAAGAGTTTCGGGTGTCCTTATTTGCGCAGCAGCTGAAGACTTTGGTGCCGGTCTCTGGGAAACGCATGGCAGATGGCTGGGCCCTTTTGAACGGCAAGACCTAAGCCAGGAAGGCCGCCTTAATCGCAGCCTTTGAGGGGACCAATAAGTTCTAATGCGAGGCCCATATAAGGCGCCAAATGAGGAAGATGAGGCACCGGAAGCGCTTTACCGACCACGTGACGGAGGAGGTTGTTGAGCCAGGGGCGATTTGATTCCGCTTGGCCAAGAATGAAGCTGTAGCCTTCGCCGTGAGGGTGAAGGGCAAACTGACTCAGATGGAGGATGATGCTTTCGTTTTCGCCGTAGAGGGTGGTCTCGACGTGGAGCGTCCGTTGCCCGAGATCGACGTTGAAGGCGCTGACGCGGGCAATCCCTTTTAGGGCAATGTTAGCGACCAAGGTAATCAGCCGTTCAGGCGTCCATTTGATGGCGGTTTTGATCAATCGTGCAGTCAGGCTCATGGGTGTTTCAATGGGGGGTGTGGTGGATGAGCTTGCGCTCGGAGGGTTGCGTTTGAAGTTTATCTGAAGACGGCCGGTCGTCAATTGGTTGGGCCCTATGTTTCTTGAAAGGTCGTCGGTATGACCGGCTTTTAGAGGGTAAAATAGGCCCAAGAATGATTGTTTCCTAAAGGATCCTAACGCTATGAATATCGGTACAGCCCTGACACCGGGAGCGACCCGCGTCATGCTGCTTGGCAGTGGGGAGCTTGGTAAGGAGGTCGCGATCAGTCTTCAGCGTTATGGGGTTGAGGTCATTGCTGTAGACCGGTATGAGGGGGCGCCCGCGCAGCAAGTGGCTCACCGGAGCCATGTGATCGACATGACCGATAGCGATGCCTTGATGGCCCTTATTCGAAGGGAGCGACCCCATTTTGTTGTGCCTGAGATTGAGGCGATTGCGACTGAAGCGCTGGTCGAGATCGAGTCGCTGGGTGAGGTGATGGTGATTCCGAATGCTCGGGCGGTTCGCCTGACCATGAACCGGGAGGGCATCAGGCGACTGGCTGCGGAGGAACTTCAGCTCCCAACGTCCCCTTTCGTTTTCACCGATTCAGAGTCAGGTCTCCGCGCCGCGGCGGCGGTCGTTGGTTTTCCTTGTTTCGTCAAACCCATCATGTCCTCTTCCGGAAAAGGTCAGTCGATGCTGCGGAGTGAAGCCGATATCGAGGCCGCCTGGCGTCATGCGCAGGAGGGTGGGCGGGTTCGGGATACACGGATCATTGTGGAAGGATGCATCGACTTTGATTACGAAATCACCCTGCTGACGGTTCGGACCCTCTCTGCTGATGGGCAGGTGGTGATTCAGTTTTGTGAACCGGTGGGTCACGTGCAGCAGAACGGGGATTATGTCGAGAGCTGGCAGCCTCAAGCGATGAGTGACACGGCCAAGACAGAGGCACATAGAATTGCCCGGGCGGTGGTTGATCATCTTGGCGGTCGGGGCCTGTTTGGCGTCGAGTTGTTCATTAAGGGTGATCAAGTCTGGTTCAGTGAAGTCAGCCCGAGACCCCATGATACGGGGATGGTGACGATGATCACCCAAACGCAGAATGAATTCGAGCTGCATGCCCGCGCTATTTTGGGGCTTCCTGTGGGGGTCCATCTTCGGCAGCCTGGGGCCAGTGCCGTCATTTATGGCGGCGTTGATGCCTATGGGCTGACTTATAGCGGCCTTGGGGAAGCCTTGCGGGAAGACGGTGTTGAAGTGCGCTTGTTTGGTAAGCCGGAATCATTTCGTCGCCGCCGGATGGGGGTGGCGCTTGCCGTTGGGAGGACGGTCGAGGAAGCGCGAGCGCGGGCCCTTGAGGCGGCTTCGAATGTGGTGCCGATCACTGTTGATTGAATTCAAGGGTTCACAAGGCCAAAGATCCATGCAACACTTTCCCTTTAAGGTTGGACGTCTCAAGGAATGATCCGTTTTTTTTGGTCCCCTAACCTGCTGTATTGTCTTCTCCTCATGATGGGCACGCCCCTTCATGCGGATGTCTACAAGATGATCGGCCGAAACGGCCAGGTGATCTTTACCGATAAGCCAGAGGGGTCCGGTTACCATCTGGTCATCAAATCGAATCGTCCGGCGCCCAGCGCCGCGGCCCCAGCAGCTGTCCCTCTTAGCCGGCCTCGAGGCCCTTCAGGGGACATTATTCTTGGGAATGGGCCGCGCCCTGTTGCCGTGCCAGATATCCGAGCGGCGAGTCCACAGCGGGGGGGGCGTCAACTCCAGTATGCCCGTCTGGTTGAGCGGGCGGCTGAGGCCCATGGCCTTGACCCTTGGCTCTTACATGCCGTCATTCAGGCGGAATCTTCTTATAACCCTCAAGCGGTTTCCCACAAGGGGGCTAAGGGTCTCATGCAGTTGATGCCAGGGACCGCCGAGCGTTACGGTGTTCGAGATCCTTATGATCCTGAAGACAATGTATTTGGTGGCGCCCGCTACCTTCGGGATTTGATGGGGATGTTTGGGTCCGACGTGCGTCTGGCGGTAGCCGCTTATAACGCCGGCGAGGGAAACGTCATGAAATATGGCAATCAGGTCCCCCCTTTCAGCGAAACGCAGGGCTACGTCTCAAAGGTTCTTGGTTTTTACCGGCGGTCCAACTGATCTTCGCCTCGGCTTTAGCTCTCGTCTCAAGGACTAAGGCAAGGCAACCCCACATTGGTTGAGGAGCTTGTTGAGTTCGATCAGTGGAAGCCCAATGAGGCCGGTTGGATCCTGGCTTTCGATGCGTTCCATGAGAGTAATCCCATACCCCTCGGCCTTGAAGCTCCCGGCGCAGTCATAGGGTCTTTCAAGATCGAGATAACGAAGAATCATGTCCTCTGTGAGGGCTCTAAAAGTGACCCGGGTGACATCCAGAGCCGTTTTGGTGTCCTTGGATGCGGCATCGGTTATGGCAAGACCGGTATAGAACGTCACAGTCTGGCCAGCGGCAAAAAGCAGCTGTTGAAGGGCCTTTTCATGGGTTCTGGGTTTTCCGATCAAGGTCGTTCCAAGACAGGCGACTTGATCGGACCCAATGATCAGGCCATCGTGGCGTCCGGTTGCCCCAGCCTTCGATTTTAGAATGGAGAGTCTTAGCGCCAGCGCCGCGGGGGATTCTGAAAGCAGGGGGGTTTCATCGACTTTAGGCGCCACGATCTCAAAATGAATGCCCAGTCGTTCCAGGAGCATTTTTCGGTAAGGCGATGTCGAGGCGAGAATGAGGCGGGTTGGTTGAGGGTTCATCGGTGTGCTTTCTTCTTTTGACAGGATTTAGGGTTTGACGCTATCATTGTCCGATTATGCCTGAGCGTTTGCCGGACGTTATTGACCCCATGGGTTTCGCTGAAAAGCGACGCCATCTGAAGGGCGTGATTCCCGTTGTTAAACTTGATCGCCTGACGGAATTCTTGATGAAGACCGATGGGGAGGTCGAGGTTGACCTCACATTCACTCGGCAAGGGCGCACGGCGACCATCGTGGGTCAGGTTTCAGCCGAATTGATGCTGCAATGTCAGTGTTGTTTGGGGCCCATTTCTTGGCCCGTGGCTTGCGAGGTACAGCTCGGAATCGTCAACTCCCTGGATGCCGCCATGCAGTTGTCCGATGAGATGGAGCCTTTGTTGGTGACGCCTGATGCAGAGATGCCGTTGGCTGACATAGTTCAGGATGAGCTGATTTTGGCGGTTCCCGCCATTCCACAGCACCCTGACTGTCGAATGCCTTCGCTCGCGGATCCGGCGCCCGAACGACCCAATCCATTTGCCGATTTGGTGCAAATCAAATCGAAACGATCTATCGAGGAGTAAATCATGGCAGTTCAACAAAACCGAAAGACCCGATCTAAGCGCGACATGCGTCGCTCACATGACGCATTGACGGGTGCGACCCTCTCCATTGAGCCGACGACCGGTGAAACCCATCGCCGTCATCACGTCAGCGCGGATGGTTTTTATCGTGGCCGCAAGGTCATTGCGACGAAGGTTGAGGAAATCAACGAGGAATAAGTCGTCTCTGGCGTTTCTCCTCCCTCTACTTTACTCCGATCAATCACGGCCTGACCTATGTCGCGAAAGCTGACGATTGCGCTTGACGCCATGGGCGGCGACCACGGTCCTTCAGTGACCGTACCAGCAGCCATCGATAGCGTCTCCCGCTACCCTAACCTGCATCTCATTTTGGTCGGTGATGAAGCGAGACTTCGTGCCGAACTGGATCGGGGGGACTCTGCCTTTTCAGATCGGATCCAGGTGCGCCATGCCAGTGAAACGGTCGAAATGCATGAGACGCCCTCCAAAGCGCTGCGCGGCAAGAAGGATTCGTCCATGCGGGTTGCCATCAATATGGTGAAGGACGGGACTGCAGATGCCTGCGTCAGTGCCGGCAATACCGGCGCCTTGATGGCGATCGCGAAATTCGTTTTGAAGACCATTCCAGGCGTCGACCGTCCGGCCATTATTGCGATGCTGCCCTCGAAAACAGGGCATACCCATGTCCTTGATTTGGGCGCCAATATTGATTGTACCGCCGAGCACCTCTGTCAATTTGCGGTGATGGGCTACGAATTGGTGAAGGCTGTTGAGAACAATCCACACCCTCGGGTTGGCCTCCTGAATATCGGAGAAGAAGAAATCAAGGGTAATGAGCAGGTGAAGCGGGCCGCTAAGCTGTTGACCGGGACTCACATCAATTTCATCGGCTTTGTCGAAGGTAATGATATTTTCTCAGGCAATGTCGACGTGGTCGTCACCGATGGCTTCACCGGAAATGTGGCTTTGAAGGCGATCGAAGGCTTTGCGAAGCTCCTGGGTGGTTCTCTCCGCGATGAATTCGGCAGGAATCTCGTCACCAAAGTCCTCGGTCTTTTGGCATTGCCCGTGCTCCGAGCCTTTAAGGGGCGGTTTGATCCGCGGCGATATAACGGCGCTAGCCTCGTTGGTCTTCGCGGCATCGTGGTGAAGAGTCATGGCAATGCCGACCGGACCTCGGTCGCCAATGCGATACGGGTGGCCATGCTCGAGGTGGAGATGGGTGTTCCTGACCGGATCGGTCAGCGGGTCGCTGAAGTTTTTGCTGAGGGAAGGATTTCGTGACGCGTTATTCAGCGCTTCTGGGCACGGGCGGGTACTTGCCCGAGCGGATCTTGACCAATGAAGAGATTTCAAGAACCGTTGATACCACCCACGAGTGGATTATGGAACGGACTGGGATTGCCGAACGGCGGATTGCAGGACCGACTGAAACCGCCTCGAGTATGGGCGAGATGGCTTCTCGCCTGGCGCTTGAAGCAGCGGGCCTTGAGCCTGAGGATATCGATCTTATCATTGTTGGAACGGGGACCCCGGACCGGGTTTTCCCGAGTACGGCCTGTCTACTGCAGCACCGACTCGGCATTCGGCGATGTGCCGCTTTTGACGTTCAGGCGGCCTGTTCCGGCTTCATTTTTGCTCTCAGCATCGCCGATCAATACATCAGAGCAGGAACCGCCCGCCGCGTGCTCGTGGTCGGCAGTGAGCTCAATTCAAAGCTTGTTGACTGGTCTGATCGTTCGACCTGCATCCTTTTCGGGGATGGGGCCGGTGCGGCTGTCCTTGGGGTTTCGGATCGGCCGGGACTACTGAGTACCCATATTCATTCGGATGGCCAGTATCAGGATCTCCTTTATGTCCCTAATCCGCTTGCGATGAGCCATGCTGGGAAAGGCGAGGACGACAGCCGTTACATTAAAATGCAGGGCAATGAAGTCTTTAAGGTCGCGGTGAATACCCTAGGCCGGATTGTAGATGAAACCCTCGAAGCAAATGGGCTTCAGAAGTCCGATGTCGATTGGCTCGTGCCCCATCAGGCCAATATCCGCATCATTGCAGCGACCGCTAAGAAACTGAAGATGCCCATGGATCAGGTGGTTTTGACGGTTGAACGCCAAGGCAATACGTCGGCGGCATCCATTCCACTTGCGCTGGATGAGGCCATTCGTGATGGTCGCATCCAGCGAGGTCAAACCGTTCTGATGGAAGCCTTTGGCGGTGGTTTCGCCTGGGGATCCGCCCTGCTTGTTTACTAACGTTCAGCTCAAGGCCCCTATTCATGAGTCAATGTGATTCGAGACTTGGTTTTCTGTTTCCAGGGCAGGGATCACAGTCAGTCGGCATGCTGTCTGATTTGGCCCTCGTCAAACCCTCGGTTTTGCGTCTTTTTGACGAAGCCTCCGAGATACTCGATTACAACCTCTGGTCATTGATCGTCGAAGGTCCGGCTGAACGTCTTAACGCGACGGTCGTCACCCAGCCGGCCATGCTGGTTTCAGGGGTTGCAGTTTACGCGGCTTGGTGCGAGGAATCGGACATCCGGCCCGCGTTTATGGCCGGCCATAGCCTGGGTGAATATACCGCGCTGGTCTGTTCCGGCGCTCTGGCTTTCAAGGATGCGGTGAAGCTCGTTGCTGAGCGGGCACGCCTGATGCAGGCCGCCGTCCCCGAGGGCATTGGGGCTATGGCGGCCATCATTGGTCTTCAAGATGACCGGCTCATCACGATCTGTGAGGCAGCCTCATCGGGGACCCATCAGGTGTGTGCCGCGAATTTCAACGCCCCAGGGCAAGTGGTGATCGCGGGTCATCACGAAGCGGTGGTCAAGGCGGCCGAAGCGGCTAAGGCCGCGGGCGCCAGAAAAGTGGTCATGCTGCCGGTGAGCGTTCCCTCGCATTGTCCCTTGATGGGGACTGCCGCTAGCGCATTCCGGGCATTTCTTGATGCGACCCCGTTCCATGTTCCCGCCGTACCGGTGATCCATAATGTCGATGTTCTCCCTCATGGCCGTCCCGATGAAATCCGTGCTGCGCTTCAAGCGCAATTGTGCGGCTCGGTCCGGTGGGTTGAAACGATCAGGGCGATGATCTCTGATGGGGTTGACCGTTTTATTGAGTGCGGTCCCGGCTCCACCCTCAAAGGGCTCAACAAGCGGATTGTGCCGGATGCACCGACCGAGTCCATTGCCGACCTCCCTTCTATGCATCAGGCTAAAGGACTTTTCCTATGACTGCTCCACTTGCAATTGTGACCGGCGCCAGCCGGGGTATTGGCCGTGCGATCGCCGAGAGGTTGTCGAACGATGGTTTTTTTGTGGTGGGAACGGCGACTACGGATGCCGGGGCTTCCGCCATTACGGCCTATCTTGAGGAAGCAGGGCTTCTGGGGGTTGGGAGGCTGCTGAATGTCGCTGAACCCCTCGGGATTGAAGCGTTTATCGAGGAAGTGATCTTGGCCCACGGGGTTCCGGCGGTCCTCATCAATAACGCAGGCATTACCCGTGACAATCTGCTGATGCGGATGAAGGATGAAGAGTGGGATGACATTTTGAAGACGAATCTGACGCCAGTCTTTCGTCTGGCCAAGGCGTGTATGCGTGGCATGATGAAGGCGCGCTATGGGCGTATCGTCAATATCACTTCCATCGTTGGAGTCACCGGCAATGCCGGTCAAACCAACTATGCGGCGGCTAAGGCGGGCATCGTTGGGTTTACTAAATCCTTGGCGAAAGAAGTCGGCTCCCGCGGCATCACGGTCAACAGCGTGGCGCCTGGGTTTATCGATACCGATATGACCCGAGCCTTGTCGGATGATCAGCGGCAGGCCCTGTTGGGTAACATCCCCTTGGCGCGCCTTGGGGCCCCCGAAGACATTGCCGGTGCAGTAAGTTTCCTCTGCTCGGCGGATGCGGGCTATATCACGGGTGAGACACTCCACGTGAATGGTGGGATGTATATGGCATAATGCTAAGGCTGGGGGAGTGGCCCGCATTATCAACGCCGCTAGATGCCGTCTTGGAGCTGAGTCGCGTTATAATGGCCGAAGGTACATTGTTGGTCCAAATAGGCTATCGGGGCGCTCATCGAAGAGAACACCCCATCAAGTGCCTGCGGGATCGTGAAGTGCCGGCGGGTGGGTCATTTAGAAAGATAGAAACGCTTGTGTTGCAAGGGTTTCAAATTAAAAATCATAAACTTCTCGAACGAGATTTAACGACTGAGGATTCAAAATGAGCGATGTAGCAGAACGTGTTAAAAAGATCGTAACCGAACAATTGGGCGTGAAGGAGGAAGTAACTAACGAAGCATCCTTCGTCGACGATCTTGGCGCGGACTCGCTGGACACCGTCGAGCTGGTCATGGCGCTAGAAGAAGAATTCGAGTGCGAGATTCCGGACGAAGACGCCGAAAAGATCACCACGGTCCAGCAGGCGATTGACTACATCAATACTCACGTCTGATCGAAACCCATCCCTTCAACCCCGGAAGGCGTCTCTGTCTTCCGGGGTTCTTTGGTTTTTGGGTGTTCGACACAGTATTGGGACGGGATCGTGAGTAAGAGACGAGTGGTTGTGACGGGTTTGGGTGCTGTGTCGCCAGTTGGCCTGACGGTGCCAGAAGCATGGGATAGTGTCCTGAACGGCAGAAGTGGCATCAGACCCTTGGAGGTCTTTGATGTGGCGGAATTTTCCACCCGAATAGGTGGCAGCGTCTGGGGTTTCAATATCGCGGATTACATCAGCGATAAGGAAGCCAAAAAAATGGATGCCTTCATTCATTACGGCATCGCCGCGGGTTGCCAGGCCTTTGAGCACTCGGGCATTGAGGTCACTGAAGCAAATGCAGACCGCATCGGTGTCGCGATTGGATCGGGCATTGGTGGCATCACGGGCATTGAAAGCGGCCACAACGCCTTTCTCAAAGGAGGTCCTCGGAAGATATCCCCCTTCTTCGTGCCCAGCAATATCATCAATATGATTTCCGGGAACTTGTCGATCAAGTATGGTCTCAAGGGTCCAAACTTCGCTATTGTGACGGCCTGTACGACGGGGACACATAATATCGGTGAGGCCGCCCGAGTTATTCGCTATGGGGATGCTGACGTCATGGTGGCAGGGGGTGCCGAAATGGCCACATCACCGACCTCGCTGGGTGGTTTTGCATCGGCGAAGGCGTTGTCGCGGCGTAATGAGGAGCCATTGCTCGCCAGCCGTCCTTTTGATCAGGATCGTGATGGCTTTGTCCTCAGTGATGGGGCGGGGGTTCTGGTGCTTGAGGAGCTTGAACACGCTCGCCGACGGGGGGCGACCATCTATGCCGAATTGATTGGATTTGGTATGAGTGCGGATGCCTATCACATGACACAGCCCCCCGCAGATGGTGAAGGCGCTGCCCGTTGTATGCAGCACGCCTTGAGGGATGCAGAGATCAATCCGGCGGATATCGATTACATCAATGCTCACGGTACTTCAACCCCGGCGGGGGACGTGGCTGAAACGCAGGCGGTGAAAACCGTTCTCAGGGATCACGCCTATCGGGTTGCGGTCAGCTCCACTAAATCGATGACCGGTCACATGCTGGGTGCCGCGGGCGGTATTGAAGCCATCTTCTGTGTGCTGGCGCTGAAAGAACAGATCGCGCCACCGACCATTAATCTTGATGTCCCCGATCCTCAATGTGATTTGGACTACATTCCACATCGTGCCCGAGAAATGCCTCTTGAGATCGTGATGTCGAATTCCTTCGGGTTTGGTGGAACCAACGGCACCTTGATCTTCAAACGTTACGACTAGGCCAGAATCTCTATGACACCGCGCCAGTCATTGTTGTCGGTGAGGCGTGGTGAACCATGATCACTTGGGTGAATGGTGTCCCTGCTAAAACCATTGATCTTAGGGACCGCGGCTTCCAATATGGGGACGGTATTTTCACGACCCTTCCCCTAAGAGAAGGGGTTCCGCTGTTTGTAGAGCGGCATCTCGCGCGTCTTTTGAGAGACGCCGAGCGACTGCACCTGCCTCCCCTGGACCTCGATCGTCTTCGCCTTGATATCAGGGCGATCACGGCCTGTGAGACGTCGGGCATTCTCAAGATACAAATGACCCGAGGGGTGGGCGGCAGGGGATACGCCTCCCCTGATCCTGTGGAACCCACGGTTGTCTTGCAGCTTCACTCGGAACCAAGACACATCGAGGCGAGGGCCATGGGTGTCAGGGTCACCCTGCTCCGGACCCCTCTTGGCCTCAATCCCCGCCTCGCTGGAATCAAGCACATGAATCGTTTAGAGCAGATCATCGGTCGCGCCGAATGGCGCGATGAGGCGATTGCCGAGGGCTTGATGCTGGACCTTGAGGGTTTTCTGATCGAAGGCACGCGCACCAATGTTTTTTTGGTGAAAAACGGCGTTGTCTTTACCCCCTTGCTGGACCGATCGGGAATTGCCGGCGTGATGCGCTCCTTGATGTTTGAAGCCTCGGATACTCTGGGTTTTAGGGTCAGGGAGTCCCGCTTGACTTTACCGGATCTGATGGCAGCTGATGAAGTGTTTTTGACCAACAGCGTGATTGGGATCTGGCCGGTCAACGCCATTGATGCCTTGACGCTGGCGGTCGGCCCCTTCACGATGAGGATGATGGCATGGTTGAATGCAGCAATAAAAAGCGATCAAGCCTCCTTCATCGGCTAGGCCTTCTGACCGCCGCGGGCATTATCCTGATCCTCGGGCTCTCAGAGGACTCCAGGATAACCCTTGATACCCCGCTGAAGATCACCGAGCCGGTGACCATTTCCCTTCGAAAAGGCGAAGGTCTTTCGGTATTGGTCGAACAGTTAAAACAACAGAAGCTTCTGGTTGAGCCTTTTTGGTTCAGGGTGTTAGTCCTCCGCTCGGGAAGTCTGCAGCGCCTAAGGTTCGGAGTTTATCGGGTGATGCCGGGGACCACACAACGAGGACTTCTAGATCTCCTCTTAAAAGGACGAACGGTTGAGACCCCGATCACGATTGCCGAGGGTCGTCGTTTTGAGGATCTAATTCAGATCTTGAAGGATCAAGAGAGTCTTCGTCATGACCTCAAAGATCAGGGGCCGATCGAGATCATGCGCGTGCTCGGTGAACCGGATGTGTATCCTGAGGGCCTGTTCTTTCCAGATACCTACTACGCTTCAGAAAGCACGACGGACCTTGATATTCTTAAAAAAGCCCACAAGAAAATGAACGCGGTTCTTCAAGAGGAGTGGCAAGAGCGTGCCCCGGACCTTCCGCTGGCGTCGCCCTATGAAGCGTTGATTTTGGCGTCCATTGTTGAAAAAGAAACGGGGCATTCTGAAGAGCGGGCCGAGATTGCTGGGGTCTTTATTCGTCGACTCCTTCAGGGCATGCGTCTTCAGACGGACCCTACGGTGATCTATGGCATGGGCGAGAGTTACCATGGCAACATCCGGAAAGAGGATCTCCGCCGAGATACGCCTTACAACACCTATACCCGAAACGGTTTGCCGCCCACCCCGATCGCCCTGCCAGGGCGTGATGCTATCCATGCGGCGCTCCACCCAGCGGCCGGTAGCAGCCTCTACTTTGTGGCCAGCGGGGGAGGCCGGCATCGTTTTTCCTCGACACTCGAGGAGCATGAGCGCGCCGTGGATCAATTTCAACGACACCCCAAGACGCCATGACAGGACAATTGATTACTCTTGAAGGTGGCGAAGGTGTTGGTAAGACCACCAACCTCGCCTTCATTGAGCGCTACTTCGATGATCGCGGTATTCCTCTTTTAAGAACCCGAGAACCCGGAGGGACCCCTCTCGGTGAAAATATCCGTGAGTTGTTGCTTCAGGGCGATGCGATGGATCTCAAAGCGGAGCTTTTGTTGGTGTTTGCCGCCAGAGCCCAGCATGTCGCGGCGGTGATTCGACCTGCACTGAGCGTTGGGACCTGGGTTCTCTCCGATCGCTTTACCGATGCGAGCTATGCCTATCAGGGGGGGGGTCGTGGACTTTCTTTAGAGATGATTGAAACCCTCGAACGGTGGGTACAGGACATGCTTCAGCCTGACCTTACCCTTCTTTTGGATCTTCCCGTAGAGACCGGGATGGCCAGAGCCAAGGACCGTGGCCGTCCCGACCGATTTGAATCAGAGCAACTTGATTTTTTTGAGCGTGTCAGAGCGGCTTACGTCGGGAGGGCCAAGGCCTATCCTCAAAGGTTTCGGCGGATTGATGCTTCACAGGCGCTGGAAACGGTGCAGGCGCAAATCAAGAGCCATCTGGATGCCTTTTTGGAGCGACAGGGCTGATGGCCCATACGGCGCTTTACCCCTGGCTTCAATCCGCTTTTGATCACCTGGATGCCTTGAGGCGTGATGACCGGATTCCGGGCGCGCTGCTCATCCAGGGCGGCGAGGGGCTAGGCAAACGATCTTTAGCCCTTCATCTTGCCGCCCGGCTTCTCTGTCTCGCACCTAAAGATCCCTTACCTTGTGGGGTCTGTCACGGTTGCCATCTCTTTAAAGCGGGGACACACCCGGATCTCAAAATTCTCGAGCCTGAAGAGGCGGGGAAGATGATCAAGGTCGATCAGGTCCGAAAGGTGATTCAAGACCTCAGTCTCATGTCGCTTTACGATGGTTATCGGGTGATCGTGATTCATCCTGCAGACCAGATGAACCAGAATGCGGCTAACGCACTCCTTAAAACCCTTGAGGAGCCAGCGCCTAAAAACCTTATCATTTTGGTCACCCATCGTCCTCAGCGTTTACTACCAACCATTCGAAGTCGTTGTCAGACCTTATCGATCGCACGACCCCAAAAGGATATCGCGCTTGCGTTTATCAAAGAGCATAAGGACGTGTTGGCCGCAGAGCGACTATGGAGCTGTGCGGAGGGGTCGCCCTTAAGGGCCCTTGAGATGGCTGAAAAAGGCTTATTAGAGGTTCGAGATCAACGCTTTGAAGCCTTCATCCAGGTCCTTAAAGGTCAGGAAGATCCGGTGGCGATGGCTCAAACGTGGGCAGAAGAATCGCCCTTTGAAACCCTTGATTGGGTTTTATCCTGGCTTCTCGATCTGGTTCGACTTGGCTTATCGGATGAGGCGCCGGAACTCCTCAATGAGGATCTAGGTGAGGCCCTTAAAGACTTGATTCAGGGGCTCGACGTCATCGAACTCATTCATTACCGCGATGCCGTGTCAGGTTACCGCGCGCAGCTCGAGACCACGGCCAACCGCCAGTTGATTTTCGAAGCCGTGCTGATTGGTCTTGCCGCCCTAGGCAAGTCTCAGCGGGCAGCCCAGGGGCTCAAAGTCACCGCTATTTGATCCTCATCCCAGGCTCAGCCCCTTGGTCGGGGAACAGAATGAAGGGGCCCCCTCGATCATCGCTGGCCGCGAGCACCATGCCTTCAGAGAGACCAAACTTCATTTTTCGGGGAGCGAGATTGGCGACCATAACCGTCAGTTTGCCCTCCAGCTGCTTTGGATCATAGGCCGATTTAATCCCTGCAAAGACCGTTCGGGTCTCAGTGCCAAGATCGAGGCTTAAGCGCAGAAGCTTTTCTGCACCCTCGACGTGATCAGCCGCCACGATTCTTACGACGCGGAGATCAATCTTGGAGAAATCATCTATCCCGATCGTCTCTGCGATCGGGATAGTGGCCGCAACTGGCGTCCCCGATGAGGCCGCGGCCTCAAGATTGTCCCGGTTAGATTCGATGAGTTGCTGAATTTTCTGAGGCTCCACGCGGGTCATCAGATGCTCATAGGGGAGGGTTCTTCGGGGTGAGCACTCAAGATCTGACCACTGGAAATCTCGCGCCATACCAAAGAACTCTCGGGCAACCCGTTGCGTCAACTGTGGCAAGAGAGGCGCAAGGAGAATCGACAGCGCATAAAAGCCCTGAAGGCTTCGGGTACAGATCCTTAGGAGGTCCTTTTCGGGGTTCTCCGTTTTGGCCACCTTCCAGGGGGCTTGATCGTTCACGTACTCGTTGATGCTATCGGCAATTCGCATGATCTCCCGGGTGGCCTTCGCATAATCACGCTGCTCGTAGGCCTTTGAAATGGATACGGCACTCTCGGTGATCATCGCCATCTGAGTCTTTCCATCGGCGCTGGCCAAAAAATCGGGGTCGAGCTGACCTTCTAGATGCTTGGTCACGAAGCCTGCGGTTCGACTGGCGATATTGATGTACTTTCCAACCAGATCGGCATTCACTCTGAGAGAAAAATCCTCGAGGTTAAGATCGATGTCTTCCATGCTGCCATTGAGTTTGCAGGCATAGTAGTAGCGCAGCCACTCGGGGTTGAGGCCTTCTTTGAGATAACTCTCGGCGGTGATAAAGGTCCCTCTCGACTTGGACATCTTTTCGCCATTCACCGTGAGGAACCCGTGGGCAAAAATCTTGGTGGGCGTTCTAAAACCCGCATGTTCCAACATCGCCGGCCAGAAGAGGGCATGAAAATAGAGAATATCCTTGCCAATAAAGTGGTAGAGCTCGGTGTCGCTCCCCTGTTTCCAGTAAGCGTCAAAGTCGATTCCCTTCAATTCTGCATATTTCTTGAAGCTTCCCATGTAGCCGATTGGCGCATCGAGCCAGACATAAAAGAACTTCCCCGGAGCGCCAGGGATCTCAAATCCAAAATAGGGGGCATCACGGGAAATATCCCAATCGGCAAGCCCCGCCTCGAACCATTCCGCCATCTTATTCGCGGCTTCTGACTGCAAATGACCGGCTCGTGTCCAGGTCTTGAGGAAGTCCCCACACTGACCCAGTTTAAAGAAGTAATGCACCGATTCTTTTCGAACCGGGATGGCACCTGAGATCGCTGACACTGGATTTAGGAGATCGGTCGGGGAATAGGTCGCGCCGCAGGCCTCGCAGGAGTCGCCATATTGATCCTTGGCATGGCATCGGGGGCATTCCCCTTTAATGAAGCGATCCGGTAGGAACATTGCCTTGAGGGGATCGAAGTATTGTTCGATTGCACGGGATTCAATGAATCCACCGTCCTTGAGGCGGCCATAGATGGTTTCTGCGAGCTCCTTGGTTTCCGGGGAGTGGGTGGAATAGTAATGATCAAAGGCCACATAAAAACCCTTGAAGTCCCGCTCATGTTCGACTTGGACGCGCTGGATCAGGGCCTCGGGGGTGATGCCTTCCTTTTCGGCCCGCAGCATGATCGGCGTGCCATGGGTGTCGTCCGCGCAGACATAGTGGCAGCTGTGCCCCTGCATTTTCTGGAATCGCGCCCAGATATCGGTCTGGATGTATTCCACCAGATGACCGAGATGGATCGGACCATTGGCATAGGGGAGGGCGCTGGTGACGAGAATGTGGCGGGTTTGAGTCATCGTGGGCTTCCTTCACCGCACTGAGAGTGCGGTCATAAATAGGGGGTTGTCAGGGGGTTCACTGGGATTCGAGTTGTCTTCTGCCGACCCAATCTTTGGCAAACTGTGAGGCGACTCGGCCGCTCCTTGAGCCCCGAAGCAACGCATAGGCGAGGGCTTCGGGTCGCGCTGCGGCGAAGTCCTTTTTAAAGCCAAGGCGTTCGAGCCAGTAATAGACGACGTCGAGATATTGCTCTTGATTAAAGGCATGAAAAGCGAGCCAGACCCCAAATCGTTCTGAGAGCGACAGTTTTTCTTCCACCGCTTCACCTTGATGCAGTTCCCCATCGATCCAGCGGGCCTTCTGATTCTCATCAGGATACTCCGGCAAGAGATGGCGACGATTCGATGTCGCATAAATCAGCAGATTTTCGGGGGGTTGGGTCATGGATCCTTCCAGAATGGCCTTGAGGGCCTTGTAGCCCGCATCATCCGCCTCAAAGGAGAGATCGTCGCAATAGAGAATGAATTTCTCCGGACGATTCTTTAGTAGGGTCTGAATGTCGGAGAGGTCTTGAAGGTCTTGTCGAGCGACCTCGATGATTCTAAGTCCTTCATTGCCATAAGCGTTCAAAAGGGCTTGGACCAGTGACGACTTTCCGGTGCCTCGAGCGCCCCAGAGGAGCGCATTGTTAGCGGGTAACCCCTTCAAAAACTGACGGGTATTCGAAATAAGGGCAGCTTTCTGGCGGTCTATCCCTTTGAGATCCTCAAGGCCGATCGTTCTGATGGGATCAATCGGCGCAAGTGGACTTCGATGGTCTTTGCCCAGCCAGCGGAAGGCCCGGCCTGATGCGAGATCCGGGGGGCTCGGCGGGTTTGGAACCAGCTTTGCCAGTGTGGCGTTGAGCTGCCTTAATTCCAGGAGGACCTGTTCCAGCATCCTGAGTCTCTCAATTACTCGCTATCAGCTTTGGGTTTGGCGCGGTATTTGGACGGCGGCATGACCAATCCTTCGACCTTCTTTTTGCGAGTAGCCGGTTTCTTCTCGCCGGCCTTATCGCTTCCATAGCTTCGCTTTGGGACCGCAACCGGTTTTCGTGAGCCTGCGTCAACGGGCTGTAGGTTGATTCTCTGACCTCTAATGAAGGTTCTAGAAAGCGCCTGAAAGACCTCATTTGGGAGGCCTTGTGGTAGTTCGACGGTGCTGTAAGTATCAAACAGTTTGATCGAACCGATTTGGCGAGCGCCGATACCACCTTCATTGGCAATGGCTCCGACAATGTCCTTGGGCATAACGCCGTGGGTACGGCCCACATCAATAGTGAATTGGCGCATATCACCCTCTGGCCGCTTGAAATCTGGGGTGTCCCGATCGCGCCGCGGCGCTTGTCGAGGTTCCGAGCGTTCGCGGCTTCGAGGCCGATCATCCTGAAAGTCGCGCGGGAAGTCTCGTGCCGGCGGTTCGGGTTCATCATTGACGGCCAAGGGGCGGTCACGGTAGAGGAGATGAGCGATAGCGGCAGCGAGGTCCGCCGCCTGGCCGACGTCTTCACTCACCATGGCATCGATGAGACCTCGATAGAATCCGAGGTCATGATTCTCCATGGTTTCAATCAGCTGCGATTTAAACTGCTCAATGCGCTTGTCCGCGATATCTCTGAGGGTGGGCAGCCGCATTTGCTGTATCGGCTGGCGCGTGGCCCGCTCAATGGCCATCAGCATCCGCCGCTCGCGGGGCGTCACAAAGAGAATCGCGGTTCCCTTGCGTCCCGCGCGGCCGGTTCTGCCGATCCGGTGGACATAGGTTTCCGTATCATAGGGAATGTCATAGTTGACGACGTGCGTGATCCGCTCGACATCGAGGCCGCGGGCAGCCACATCGGTTGCAATGACGATATCGAGAGCGCCTTTCTTGAGGCGGTCGATGACCTTTTCCCGAAGAATTTGGGTCATGTCGCCATTGAGTGCGGCGGCTTCATAGCCTCTAGCCTCGAGCTTTTCCGCGAGTTCGACGGTTTCGGTCTTGGTCCTGACAAAGATGATCATGGCATCAATGTCGTCGGCGTCGAGAATGCGGGTCAGGGCTTCCAATTTCTGAAGACCTGAGACCAGCCAAAACTGTTGGTTGATGGCTTCAACGGTCGAAGTCTTACTCTGAATCCTGATTTCGGCTGGATTGTCGAGGTGGCGGTTGGCGATCTTCTTAATCACCGCCGGCATGGTGGCCGAAAACAAGGCGGTCTGTCTGGTTTCTGGCGTGTGCTCGAGAATCCATTCCACATCCTCGATGAAGCCCATGCGGAGCATTTCATCCGCTTCATCGAGGACCAGTGTCTTAAGATGATCGAGATTGAGGGTTTCTCGGCGAAGATGGTCCATGACGCGCCCTGGGGTGCCGACAATCACATGGACGCCGCGAGCCAGTTGACGAAGCTGCTGACCCATCCCTTGGCCGCCGTAAACCGGCAGGATATGAAATCCCTCGATGTGCCGGGCATAGGTCTGGAAGGCCTCGGCGACTTGGATCGCCAGTTCGCGGGTTGGCGCCAGGACCAGGGCCTGGGGCACCCTTTGTGAGACATCAATTCGGGTCAAAATGGGCAATGCGAAAGCGGCGGTCTTGCCGGTCCCAGTCTGGGCTTGACCCAGAAGATCGCGGCCCGCGAGAAGGTGAGGAATGCTGGCCGCCTGGATGGGGGAGGGGGACTCATAGCCAATCTCACGAATGGTCTTGAGGATTGCAGGAGAAAGTTCTAAGTCATCAAACGATAGGGGGGTGTCGGTCATGGATCTTCGTGCACGTTGAATACAGGACCGGTCATCCGCCACCTGGCAGGAGGACCGGAAAGACCTGCGAGGCATTCCCGCAGGCTGAGGGGGCCGCTCAGACCGTTAGAGGTTTGTAGCGGAGGCGATGAGGGTTATCAGCCTCGTCACCTAGGCGGCGTTTACGGTCCGCTTCATAATCGGCATAGTTGCCTTCGAACCACACCACCTTGCTGTCGCCTTCAAAGGCCAGCATATGGGTTGCGATACGGTCAAGGAACCAACGATCATGCGAAATGACGACGGCACAGCCGGGGAAATCAAGGAGGGCCTCTTCGAGCGCTCTCAGGGTCTCAACGTCAAGGTCATTGGTCGGTTCGTCTAAGAGCAGAACGTTGCCGCCACTTTTTAGAAGTTTTGCGAGATGGACCCGGTTGCGTTCACCGCCCGAAAGGTCGCCGATGCGTTTTTGTTGGTCCGAACCTTTGAAATTGAAGCGTCCGCAATAGGCGCGTGACGGCGTTTGATAGGTTCCCACCGTGATCATGTCAAGACCGTCTGAGATCTCTTCCCAGACGGTCTTATGGCCATCGAGATGATCACGGGTTTGGTCGACATGGGCGATCTTGACGGTATCACCGATGCGGATGGTTCCGGCGTCCGGAGATTCGACCCCGGCCATCATCCGAAAGAGGGTGGTTTTACCCGCTCCGTTGGGGCCGATGATGCCCACGATCCCCCCGGGAGGCAGCCTGAAACTCAGGTCTTCGACCAGCAGCCGATCGCCAAAGGCTTTTTTGACGCTCTCGGCCTCGACCACCACATCGCCGAGGCGAGGCCCCGGTGGAATGTAGATTTCCTTGGTTTCATTGCGCGTTTGTGTTTCCTGGTTCGAGAGTTCTTCGAAGCGGGCCAGACGCGCCTTGCTTTTGGCGTGGCGTCCCTTGGGGTTTGTCCTCACCCATTCCAATTCGGCCTTCATCGCCTTCATTCGGGCGCTCTCTTGTTTTTCCTCGATCTCGAGGCGCTTTTCCTTCTGTTCCAGCCAGGTCGAGTAGTTGCCTTCCCAAGGAATGCCATAGCCTCGATCGAGCTCAAGGATCCAGCCGGCCACATTGTCGAGGAAGTAGCGATCATGGGTGACGGCGATGACCGTCCCCGGGAAATCATGAAGGAAGCGTTCAAGCCAACCGACCGACTCGGCATCCAGGTGGTTGGTCGGTTCATCCAGCAGGAGCATGTCGGGACTCGAGAGGAGCAGACGACACAGGGCGACGCGTCGTTTCTCACCGCCTGACAGTTTGGTGACATCGGCATCCCAGTCTGGCAGCCGAAGGGCATCGGCCGCCATTTCAAGGGTCCGCTCAAGATTGTGGCCATCGCTGGCCTGAAGGATGCTTTCTAGGCGACCCTGTTCGGCGGCTAAGGCATCAAAATCGGCGTCGGCCTCGGCGTAGGCGGCATACACTTCATCCAGTCGTTTGTGGGCGTCTTTAATATGGGAGAGCGCCTCCTCGACGTTTTCGCGGACATTTTTGTTGGGGTCTAGCTGGGGTTCCTGGGGAAGATAACCGATATTGATATCGGACTGTGCCCGCGCTTCCCCATTGAATTCGGTATCAACACCCGCCATGATTTTTAGCAGGGTGGATTTTCCTGAGCCGTTGAGGCCGAGGACGCCAATCTTGGCGCCGGGGTAGAAAGACAGGGAAATATCTCGCAGAATCTCGCGTTTGGGTGGGACCACCTTGCCCACGCGGTTCATGGTATAAACGTATTGAGCCATCTCTTTTGAGCACAGGAAAGCGAAGTGAAGGCCATGTTCCATCCACGCCCCCTCGGGCGGCTGGGGTTAGAAAATGACGTATAACATCTGATTATCCCACATCCTGGGCTTTGGTATGGAACTGTTTTGGCGGTTATTCGCAGGATGAGCACTAAAGGGGTCAACGGCAGGGCCAGGACATGCTTCAGCTAACAGCACAATCGGAGCCTTCTGGGGTATCAGCGATTCAAGCGGCAGAATGGAATGCCCTCACCGGGGCAACGCTCCCTTTTCTTCGGCATGAGTTTTTGGCGGCGCTTGAAACCAAGGGATGTCTTGGGGAGGCGGTGGGTTGGATTCCTTGCCCTCTTCTCCTGAGAGATTCTAAAGGCCAACTTCGAGGGGCTTTGCCGCGCTACCTTAAATTTAATTCCTTTGGTGAATTTGTCTTTGACTGGTCATGGGCTGAAGCCTATGAGCGGGCCGGACTTTCTTATTATCCCAAGCACGTCGTCGCCGCGCCCTTTACCCCGGCGACGGGGACACGACTGTTGACCGATCCATGCCTAGACCCTCAGGAAACGGGCCGGGCGCTGATGGCTCATGCGATGGACATGACGATGGATGCTGGCGTTTCATCGCTGCACTGGCTGTTTGCGACGGATCCATCCCTTGCAGAGCAGCCTGATTTCCTGACGCGCTGGGGCTGTCAATTCCATTGGGAGAATCAGGACTATCAGGATTTCGATGCTTTTTTGGCCACCATGACGTCGAAACGCCGAAAGGAAATCCTGAGGGAGCGTCGTCAGGTTGAGGAGGCCGGTCTCGAGGTGGTCTGTCTTTCAGGGCTTGAGGTCACTTCGAAGGAGTGGGAGACCTTTCACGCGCTTTATCAAGGAACCTTCGATAAGCACGGTAATTATCCAGCGCTGACCCTCGATTTTTTTAAGGAAATTGCACTCACCATGGGGGATCACGTGCTGCTGGTGATCGCCCGTCGTCATGGCGAGATGGTGGCTGCCGCTTATTTTCTGGTGGGCCCTGATACTCTCTACGGGCGCTATTGGGGCTCGCTCGAAGAGGTCCCGGGCCTTCACTTTGAAGCGTGTTATTACCGGGGCATTGAATACGCGATTGCGCAAGGCTTAAAGCGCTTTGAGCCTGGGGCCCAGGGGGAGCATAAGATCAGCCGCGGCTTCCTGCCGACCACGACCTTCTCCTATCACTTTATCCCAGAGCCGAGGTTTCGGGCAGCCATTGCCCGTCACCTCGCGTTCGAAAATCCGCGAGTCGAGGCCTACAGGAGCGCTCTCATGGCGCGTTCTCCTTTCAAGCTGGCAGTACCATGATCCCAAGGCTTGATTCAGCAAATCCCCATCAGCTGTTTCCGCCAGGGGATCAAGCGCTTGAAGAACCCAATGGATTGCTGGCCCTTGGTGGTTGCCTGTCGCCGGCACGGTTGGTCAACGCCTACCGACACGGCATCTTTCCATGGTTTAGCGAGGGGGAGCCCATTCTTTGGTGGTCCCCAGATCCCCGTTTGATCCTCATTCCAGAGCAGATCAAAGTCTCCAGAAGCCTTCGTCAACAGTGTCGAAAGTCTACGTGGGACGTCACCCATGATCGGGCCTTTGAAGCCGTGATGACGGCCTGTGCTGCGCCGCGGCGGGATGGTGAGGGCACTTGGATCAGTCCGGCGATTCAAAAGGCCTATCTGGCGCTGCATGAGCTTGGGATCGCTCACTCCTTTGAGGCTTGGCAGGAGGGCGTTCTGGTCGGCGGTCTTTATGGCGTTGCCCTGGGTCAGGTCTTTTTCGGAGAGTCTATGTTTCACTGGGTCACTGATGCCTCGAAAGTCGCCTTGGTGATGGCCGCTGCTCGCCTTCGGGCCTGGGACTATCGGCTCATCGATTGCCAAGTTCAAACGGATCACCTCTCAAGTCTTGGGGCCCTTCCCATGCCTCGTGCTGAATTTCTTCTCGCGCTGAAGAGGCTCTGCAGTGAGCCGGTTGCTGAGTCGGCCTGGGAGCGGTCCTGATGAACACAATCTCTTTGTATCTGGGGCCCTTAGAGCCCTGCCCCTATCTCGATGGGCTGACCGCCCAAATGGCGTTTCTGGCCCCAGATGAGGTGGTCACGCCTCACCTCTACAGCATCTTGGTGGCCCATGGCTTTCGTCGCAGCGGATCGCTGATCTACCGTCCTCAGTGTCCGAGCTGCCGAGCGTGTGAGCCGGTGAGGGTTCCGGTTAACCGATTTCATCCTTCGCGGGCGCAGCGACGGAGCGAAAAGCATTATGCAGATGTCGCGGTCGTCGAGCGCCCAGCGACCTTTGACGCCGCCCACTATGCGCTTTACCGGCGCTATCAGATGGCGCGACATCCAGAGGGCAATATGGGCAAGGCGGGGCCTCAAGAGTACATCGATTTTCTGGCCAACGATCGCTTTGATAGGACGTTGTTTTTGGAATTTATCCGTGGCGATGACTTGCTCGGTGTGGCGGTAGTGGATGAATTGGATCAAGGCTTCTCCGCGGTCTATACCTTCTTTGACCCCGATCACTCCGCCGGCAGTCTCGGCACCTTCGCCATTTTATGGGAGATCAGGGAATTGATGCGGCGGCGAAAGCCCTGGCTCTACCTCGGCTTCTGGATCGAAGCCTCGCCCAAGATGCGATACAAATCGCGCTTCAAGCCTCTAGAGCGACGCTCCGAATCGGGTTGGATCACGATTGAATAAAGGAGCTAAGGGGTCGCTCAGTCGGGCTCAATGCCGGCTGTGGTAGAATGATGGTTTTTTTGGGATGGGGCTTAAAGGCTTCTTCCGCGCCAGCAAGAGAGTTTATGTCGAAAGAAGATCATATCGAGATGGAAGGAAAGGTTATTGAAACCCTTCCCAATACCACATTCCGGGTGGAGCTAGACAACGGACATGTTGTCATGGCCCACATTTCTGGAAAGATGCGCAAGCACTATATCCGGATTCTGACGGGCGATCGGGTCAAGGTCGAAATGACTCCTTATGACCTTTCCAAAGGCCGCATCACCTTCCGTCAACGCTGATTCTTGAGATCAGGCCGGTATTGACGCCTCGCTCATCTCCTCCACCACGAAGGACAACTCACCCCCTTCAACGCTAATTCTGGCGACGCCGCCGCCTTGGAGCTTTCCAAAGAGGATTTCTTCGGCCAGGGGTTTCTTGATCTTTTCCTGAATAACCCGGCTCATTGGTCGTGCGCCCATGAGGGGGTCAAAACCATGTTCGGCGAGCCATTGACGGGCCAAAGGTTCGAGGACGATCGATACCCGTTTTTCTGCTAATTGGGTTTCAAGTTCAAACATGAACTTGTCGACGACTTGGGTGATGATGTCGATATTGAGCGCGTTGAACTGGATGATGGCGTCCAGACGATTCCTAAACTCAGGGGAGAAAGTGCGCTCGACCGCCTTGAGGCTATCGCTGCTGTGATCTTGATGGGTGAAGCCGATGGAGGCGCGGCCGGCTTCAGTCACCCCGGCATTCGTGGTCATGATCAGGATGATGTTGCGGAAATCTGCCTTGCGGCCATTGTTATCGGTTAGGGTGCCGTGATCCATCACCTGCAGGAGAAGGTTGAAGACATCCGGATGGGCCTTCTCGATTTCATCGAGGAGGACGACCGCATGGGGGTGCTTGGTGACCGCTTCGGTGAGGAGACCGCCTTGGTCGAATCCGACGTACCCTGGCGGTGCCCCAATCAGCCTTGATACGGTATGGCGCTCCATATATTCAGACATGTCATAGCGAAGGAGCTCCACCCCAAGGACCTTCGCGAGTTGGCGGCTGACTTCTGTCTTACCGACGCCGGTGGGTCCTGCAAAGAGAAAACTGCCAATCGGTTTTTGGGCATCGCGAAGCCCTGCTCTTGAAAGTTTGATGGCCGCGGCGAGGCTGTGGATGGCTTGGTCTTGCCCAAACACCAGAAGCTTCAGGTTCTTTTCAAGGTCCCGGAGCTTGTCTTTGTCATTGGTGGAGACCGTTTTCGGGGGAATTCGAGCGATTTTTGCGACGATCTCTTCGATCTCAAAAGTGCCCAGTAGTTTCTTTCGCTTGGACAAGGGGAGAAGACGCTGTCCGGCGCCGGCCTCATCGATGACATCGATGGCCTTGTCGGGAAGATGCCGGTCGTTGATATAACGATCGGAAAGTTCAGCTGCGGTCCTTAGAGCCGCCAAGGAGTATTTTACTTGATGGTGTTCTTCAAAGCGGGTCTTAAGCCCCTTGAGTATCTGAAAGGTTTCATCGACCGAGGGTTCAAGGACATCAATTTTTTGGAAACGGCGGGCGAGCGCTCGATCCTTTTCAAAGATGCCCCGGTACTCTTGATAGGTGGTCGATCCGATGCAGCGAAGGTCGCCTGAAGCAAGCACCGGCTTAATCAGGTTAGAAGCATCCATGACCCCGCCAGAAGCCGATCCAGCACCGATGATGGTGTGGATTTCGTCAATGAAGAGAATGGAGTGGGGCTCTTTCTTGAGCTGGGCTAGAAGGGCCTTGAGGCGCTTCTCAAAGTCCCCTCGGTACTTGGTGCCAGCGACCAGGGCGCCAAGGTCCAAGGAGTAGATGGTACTTCCTTGAAGGACTTCGGGAACCTCGCCATCGACGATCTTTTTGGCGAGACCCTCCGCGATGGCGGTTTTGCCAACACCGGCTTCTCCGACCAGAAGGGGGTTATTCTTTCGGCGCCGGCAAAGAACCTGAATGGTTCGTTCGACCTCAAGACGCCGGCCAATCAAGGGATCAATCTTTCCACAACGAGCCAATTCGTTGAGGTTTTCGGCAAATTTCTCAAGGGGATTGGCGCTGACTGAGTCGCCTTCTTCGGCGTCTATCGATATCGGTTTTTCAGGCGTTCCGGAATCATCATGGAGTTTTGAGATGCCGTGCGAGATGAAATTCACCAGATCGAGGCGGCTTACTTCCTGCTGATTGAGAAGGAATACAGCATGCGAATCCTGTTCGCTAAAGATAGCCACCAGAATATTGGCCCCCGTCACTTCCTGGCGACCTGATGATTGAACATGGAAGGCAGCGCGCTGCAAGACACGCTGGAATCCGAGCGTCGGTTGGGTCTCTCGTTTGAGACCCGTGGCAATCAGGGGGGTTGTCTGTTCAAGGAATTCGGTCACTTCTTGGCGAAGTACTTCGATCTGCGCGCCACAGGCCTTGAGCACTTCAATGGCGGCAGCATTGTCCAGCATGGCGAGGAGGAGATGCTCCACTGATATGAATTCATGCCGTTTTTCATAGGCCGACCGGAAGGACTGGTTGAGGGATAGCTCAAGTTCTTTGCTTAGCATCGTCATCTCCTATGAGGGCCACAGCGGCCTCGATTCCGGTTCGTCGCTGGGGTGACTTTTTCTTAAGGCACCCCGGCGGGTTGACAGACCATTTCGTTCTTCAGTTAAGCCTCATCCATATCACAAAGAAGCGGGTGCTGGTGCTCCCTCGAGAAATCGTTCACCTGGCGGACTTTGCTTTCGGCGATGTCTTTCGAGTACACCCCGCAAACCCCCATCCCCCGGGTGTGGACATGGAGCATGACCTGAGTCGCCTTATCTTCATCCATGCTGAAGAATACCTTGAGGATCTCCACGACGAATTCCATCGGCGTAAAGTCATCATTTAGAAGAAAAACCTTATAGAGCGGCGGCCGCTTCAGTTTTGGTTTAGCTTCTTTGACCAGAAGGTCATCATCGTTTTTTTCTTGGGTGTCTCTCGCCATGTCCGTTCATGGTGTTAAGGGATCTTTAGGCGCTGAATATACCATCAGGTAAGAGGCCTGTCCTCCTGTTGAAGTTCCTTTCTGGGGCGGATAGTGGTCATGCTGGCTGGGGGAAACTTGGCCTTGTGGCATAATTAGGATCGGTCTATGGCAGCGAGCCACAGAGCTTCTCTTTGGCACTTTTTCTCTCCTTCTCATGCGCTTACCGCCTTTATTATCCCCCGTTCGCCCAAGACTTACCGTTGCCGCCGTGATCGAAAATGATGGCCGTTTCCTCTTCGTCGAAGAGCGGGACGGTCAGGGGCGATCGGTGATCAATCAGCCCGCAGGCCATGTTGAAGGCGGTGAATCTCTCCTCGAAGCACTGGTCCGTGAAACGGTGGAGGAAACCGGTTTTGGGGTAGAGCCTCTCTTTCTCGTCGGCGCCTATCTCTGGACGACGCCCGATGGCAGCCGCAGCTATCTTCGAATGGCCATCGCAGCCAAGGCCCTCAGTCATGATGCTGATCGACCCTTGGATGAAGGCATTGAGCGGGCACTCTGGCTCAGCCGTGAAGAATTGGTGGCCGAGACTGATCGCCATCGAAGCCCCCTGGTCCTTCGTTGCGTCGACGATTATCTCTTCGGGGAGTGTTACCCTCTGACCCTCATGAAATCGTTGACCGATTAAATGATGCCTGAGCATATTATTGTCGGGATGTCGGGGGGGGTTGATTCCTCGGTGACTGCACTGTTGCTGCTCAAAGAGGGCTATGAAGTGAGCGGTCTTTTCATGAAGAACTGGGACGAGGATGATGGCACCGAGTTCTGTACCGCCATGGAAGACCTCAAAGATGCCACCCAGGTCTGCGATCAATTGGGGATCCCTCTTCGTACCGTCAATTTTGCGGCCGAATACTGGGATCGGGTGTTTGAAGTGTTCCTCGCGGAGTACGCTGCTGGAAGAACACCGAACCCCGATATCCTCTGTAATCAAGAAATAAAGTTTAAAGCTTTTCTCGACTATGCGAGGGATTTAGGCGCCGACCGCATTGCGACCGGCCACTACGCCCGAATTGATCAGGAATCAGGGGTTTGCCGTCTTTTAAAGGGCGTCGATAGCCATAAAGATCAGACCTACTTCATCTACACCCTAGGCCCAGAACAGCTCCAAAAAACCCTGTTTCCGATTGGCGGCCTTCAAAAATCCGAGGTGCGTCGATTGGCGCAGGCGGCGGGCTTTGATAATGCCCGAAAAAGGGATAGTACGGGCATCTGCTTCATCGGAGAGCGCCGCTTTAAAACCTTTCTGGAACGTTATCTGCCGGCCCAGCCGGGTGCCATCGAGACCCCTGAAGGTCAGCGCCTTGGAGATCATGAGGGTTTAATGTATTACACCCTGGGTCAGCGCCGCGGGTTTGGCGTTGGGGGTGTTCGGGGAGGGGATGAGGCCGCTTGGTATGTGCTGGCTAAAGATCTTAGCCGGAATGTCCTCATTGTGGGGCAAGGGCATGATCATCCCCTCATGCAGTCGGATCGCCTGCTGGCCGGCCGGTTGTTTTGGTGTCGGGAAAGGCCTAGCGCCTCCCCATTCCAAGCCGCAGCCAAGGTTCGTTACCGCCAGGAGGATCAGTCATGCAAGGTGATGCTCCATAGCGATGGGATGGCGGAGGTGGTTTTCGATATGCCCCAGCGCGCAATCACTCCGGGTCAGTCGGTTGTCTTCTATGAAGGAGACGAATGTTTGGGTGGTGGCGTCATTGAAAAGACCTCGTATCGAGGAGAGCCTCGAGGGTTGCTCTGAGCTTAAAACAGCCAACCCAGATAGAATGGCCCTAGTTTTTTCTTGCCAACGATGGATGTTCTTATATGGCTTTGACAGATCTTTCACCCGTTGATGGCCGTTACGCCAATAAGGTTTCGCCACTCCGCGCCATCCTCAGTGAGTATGGGCTGATCCGTTTTAGAGTGGAGGTTGAGGTGCGCTGGCTTGAGGCGCTCGCTCTAGCGCCTCTGATCATAGAGGTTCCCGTATTAAGCACGGAAGCCGCCCAAGTCCTCAATCTCCTCGTCACCGAATTCAGCGTCGAGGATGCCGAGCGGGTCAAAGAAATTGAGCGCACCACCAACCATGATGTCAAGGCGGTTGAATACTTCCTCAAGGAGAAGATCAAGGGCCATCAAGAATTAGAAAATATCAGCGAATTTATTCACTTTGCGTGTACCTCGGAAGACATCAATAATCTCGCTTACGCGCTCATGGTTAAGGCGGCGCGGGATGAGGTTATGTTGCCGGCCATGGCGAGACTCTTGAGTGACCTTATCGACAAGGCGCATGACTATGCCGGCCAGCCGATGCTTTCAAGAACCCATGGTCAGCCCGCGACGCCGAGTACGGTGGGTAAAGAATTTGCAAATGTTGCAGCGCGTCTCAAACGTCAGTTACAGCAGATCGAGAAGGTTGATATCTTGGGGAAGATCAATGGCGCCGTCGGTAATTACAACGCCCATCAAGTCGCTTACCCAGATATCGATTGGCCCCTTTTTGGGCGGCGTTTCGTCGAATCATTAGGTCTCTCCTTTAACCCCTACACGACCCAGATTGAGCCGCACGATTATTTGGCTGAACTTTTTCACGCTCAGTCTCGCTTTAACACGATCCTGATGGACTTTGATCGGGATGTCTGGGGCTACATTTCATTAGGTTTCTTTCGCCAGGTCACCGTCGCTGGAGAAGTGGGATCCTCCACGATGCCGCACAAGGTCAACCCGATTGATTTTGAAAATTCCGAAGGCAATTTGGGGCTAGCCAACGCACTTTTCAGCCATTTGGCTGAAAAACTCCCCCTGTCCAGGTGGCAGCGTGATCTGACCGATTCGACCGTCCTAAGGAATATGGGAGTGGGATTTGCTCACACACTGATTGCCCTTGAGGCAGCGCTCAAGGGGCTCGGTAAGTTGGCCCTTAACCGAGAGTCTCTCGAAGCCGATTTAGCCGCTAACCCTGAAGTCCTTGCCGAGCCGATCCAGACGGTGATGCGGCGACATGGCTTAGAGAAGCCTTATGAAAAACTGAAAGAACTCACCCGTGGCCAACGGATCGATACGGCAACACTGAGATCATTCATCGACGCCTTAGAGATTCCTGAGGACGCCAAGGGACGCTTGCTGGCCCTGTCTCCTAGGGACTACACGGGCTATGCTGAAGCCTTAGCACGATCGATCAACTAATGTGTGTCTCATCCCTTTTTGGAGTTCACTCTCTCATGATGAAGCGAACCTTTGCGCTGGTTTTTTTATGGCTCTCCATGCCCGTCCTTGGGGGGATGTCCCCCGAGGCTCGGCTGAAAGATTTTCTCAATAAGGCCAGCTCCCTTGAGGCTTCCTTTGTCCAGGTTCAGGTGGATGAAAAGGGGAATCTCGGGAAGCGCAGCAATGGCATGTTTTATCTTCAGCGTCCCGGGAAATTTAGGTGGAATTACGAGAAGCCGTACCATCAGGAAATTGTCTCAAGCGCCGACAAGGTCTGGTTCTTCGATAAGGATCTTGATCAGGTCACGGCCAAGAAACTGAATCAGGCCATTGGATCGACCCCTGCTCTTTTGTTGACCGGCGATGTTCCCCTTGAAAAAAACTTCACGATTGAAAGCCAATCGGATGAAGAGGGGATCGCGATCATCAAGCTGATCCCAAAGTCTGAAGAGAGCGGTTTCAAGTATGTCCAGATTGGCATCGAAAATGGCCGTCTTGTCGGCATGGAGTTGAGTGACAACTTTGGACAATTAACCCGTATCTATTTTGAAAATCTCAAGACAGGGATCAAGATCGATCCGGCTCTTTTTATCTTCAAGCCGCCTCAAGGCGTTGATGTTTTTGAAGAGAAATAGCCAAGCTTTCCAACCTTAAGGCCATTGATATGTGGAGTGACCCAGTATGAGCACATTGATTATTTCAGGGAGCCGAGGAACGGATGATCCGACGATGGCGACCTTGCCCTTTATTGCAGCGAAGGCCTCCAAAGAAGCCGGCCATGATGTCGTGATCTGGCTTTGGAACGAAGCGGTGACGCTGGCCCGGCCGGGGATCGCCGATCATGTGGTGGGAGTTAATTTACCGCCCCTGAAGGATCTTTTGGTCTATGCCCAAGCTGAATCCATCCCGATCTGGGTCTGCAGTGCCTGTGCGATCGCGCGGCAGATGGGGGAAGAGGATGTGGTCCTGGGCGCAGTCATTAAGGGGATGCCCGATTACATCAAGGCGGTCATCGAGCGAGACCGCAACATCACGTTCTAATCACGTCCTAATAAAGCTCCCCCCAAGATCCCTCGCTTTGATCGAGCGTGATGAAGGCGAGGCCTTCGCCCGAAGGGATCGTGACCTTCTTTTGAAGGGAGGCTTAAAATGGAGTTTCGCCTAGAGACACTCTTCTTGGATCATGCGCGAGAATACTTCAAAACCCTTGGCCGATAGGATGCGTCCCCGATCCCTTGAGGAATATATCGGCCAGGGCCATCTTTTAGCGCCCGGGAAACCCCTTTACGAAGCGATTCGTAAAGGACGGCTCCATTCGATGATTTTCTGGGGCCCTCCAGGAACCGGCAAGACGACCTTGGCTCGCCTTATAGCCACCCATGCCGATGCCGCATTTGCAACCCTTTCAGCGGTCCTTTCGGGGGTTAAGGATATCCGTGAAGAGGTCAAGGCCGCGCACCTCGAACGCGAAAGGTCTCATCGTCAGACCCTCCTCTTTGTTGATGAGGTCCATCGCTTCAATAAGTCACAGCAGGATGCTTTTCTTCCCCATGTCGAAGACGGAACCTTCTGTTTTATAGGCGCGACGACCGAAAATCCTTCCTTTGAACTCAATAACGCACTCCTCTCAAGAGCGAGGGTTTATGTCTTAAGGTCGCTGTCGATAGAAGAATTGAAGGCGGTGATGAGGGGAGCCCTTTTAGATGCTGAGCGAGGGCTTGGAGCGCGGACGATGAGTTTCTTTGAGGGTGTCGATCAATGGTATGCAGAAGCGGCCGATGGCGATGCCCGGAAGGCCCTTAACCTCCTCGAAATGACCGTTGATCTTCTTGGGTCTAAGGAGGCGGTCATTGGGCCTGACATCGCCAAGGAGATCCTCGGCGGGGCTTTTGCCCGCCGCTTCGACAAGGGTGGGGAGGCCTTTTACGATCAGATTTCCGCGTTCCACAAATCGGTTCGAGGCAGTGCGCCGGATGCTTCCCTTTATTGGTTTTGCAGGATGCTCGATGGTGGGATTGATCCCCTCTATTTGGCGCGCCGTATCGTCAGGATCGCGAGTGAGGACGTGGGTAATGCGGATCCCCGGGCGCTCGAATTATCGCTGAATGCATGGGATGTGCAGCAGCGTCTTGGGAGTCCAGAAGGGGAGCTTGCGATGGCGCAGGCGGTGCTTTATTTAGCGGCAGCACCAAAGAGCAATGCCGTTTATACCGCCTACAAGATGGCGAAGGCGGATGTGGCCGCGTCAGGAAGCCATGAAGTCCCTCTTCATTTGAGGAATGCGCCGACGGATTTAATGAAGAAGCTCGATTATGGAAAGGCCTACCGGTATGCCCATGATGAACCAGAGGCCTATGCCGCAGGGGAATCCTATTTCCCAGAAGGCCTTCAGCCTCGGGAATATTATCGGCCCGCGCCGCGAGGTCTTGAGATCAAGATCGCCGAAAAAATAGCCCGGTTAAGAGCGCTGGATGAGGGGGCTAAGCGTTGAAGGGGATCGATGCGCTGGATAAAGCGGTTCTTAAGCGGCTCGAGGGCGGGGGTTTTTATTCAGGCACCAAGCTCGCTGGCGACTTGGGGGTTAGCAGGGCAACGATCTGGAAACATGTTCGCCGCCTCGAGGCCTTAGGGCTTGATATTGTGGCCTGGCCTGGAACGGGCTACCGTCTTGCTGCGCCTATTGAATGGCTGGATGAGCAGCTTATCCTGGAGATCCTTTCACCCAGGGCGCGGGGCCTTATTGGAACCTTTAAATGCCACGCGGTGATTGATTCTACTAATTCTGAGCTGATGCGGTCCCTTGCTCTCAACGTGCCCACGGGAAGTGTGTGTCTGGCCGAATACCAGACAGCAGGAAGAGGGCGCTTAGGGCGCTCCTGGGTAGCCCCTTTTGGGAGCAATGTATGCCTCTCGCTGCTGTGGCGTTTTCAAGAGCCTGCCGAGGTCTCGGGTCTGAGTCTTGCGGTGGGGGTTGCTCTCATCAGAGCGCTTTCGTCATTGGGCCTCTTAGGCGTTTCCCTCAAGTGGCCAAACGACCTTCTGGTGGGGTCGTCTAAGCTTGGGGGCATTCTCATGGAGATGCGTGGAGAAGCTCATGGCCCTTCGGCGGTGGTTATCGGCATCGGTATCAATCATCAATTATCGAAGAAGATGATGAAGGGCATGGACCAGCCCGTGATCGATCTTCACTCCGTCTTTAAAGGGGCTGTCCCCAGCCGGAATGTTCTTATCGGGACGCTGCTGAATCACCTGCTGCCGCTTTTAGCGGACTACTCCAACGAGGGGCTTGCGCCTTATCTTGAGGAGTGGAGGTCGTTTCATGCCCATCAGGGACAAGCGGCGACGCTTGAAGTGGGTGACCTGACCCTGATAGGACGGATTATGGATGTTAACCAGGAAGGACTGTTGCTGTTCGAAGATCAAGAGGGCGTGCTCAAAGCCTATGCCTCGGGTGACGTCAAACTGCGCCCGAGAGATCGATGAAGTCGCTCCTCCTGCTTGATGTCGGCAATTCAAGAATCAAATGGGCGATGGAGGACGATCAGGGTCTTCATTGGGGTGAGCCCTTTTGTCATGCCTTGGAGGGTCTTCAAGCAGCCCTTCAGGGGGCGTGGGGTGACCTTAATCCCCCCGCGGCGGTCGCCCTATCGAATGTGGCGGGGGCCGTCGTTGAATCCCTGATCATCGCCTGGGTTCGATCGGCTTGGCAAAAAGAGGTCTTCATCGCTAAAACGGGTGTAGAGGCTGAGGGCATCATCAATGGCTACAGGCAGCCTCAAACGCTTGGGGTTGATCGTTGGCTCGGACTGCTTGGACTTCAGTCAGTGGCATCATTGCCGGCCATCATCGTGGACTGTGGGACGGCCATCACGATCGATGTCGTCGATCCTTTAGGTCGCCACCAAGGCGGCTATATCGTTCCGGGACTTCGCACCATGCAGGCCGCGCTCACAAGGAATGCCCACGCGCTTCAATCCCTAGAAGGGCCCGCCATGGTGACGTTATCGCCGGCGCGAGAGTCGGCGGGAGGGGTGGCCGCTGGGTGCCTGTTGGCTGCGGTGGGTTTGATTGAGCGGGTGTATCATCAGGAGTGCCAGCAGGCTGATAGCCCTGCCAGTATGGTCCTGATGGGGGGGGATGCGGATCGCATTGGTACACATTTGACGGCGCCTTTCAAGATCGATCAGACGCTCATCCTCAGAGGCCTTAAACGGGCTTTTCTGAGCCGTTGACCTTTTCATCAAGCGGCCTTAACCATCCTCCTCATCAAGGCGACACCCTTGATGATGGCGGGTAGGTTAAAATACGGAATGAACGGCACAGCCAACTTATCTATCCAGCGGGTCACGGCTTGAAATACCTTTTTTACATTCTGGTGCTGATCAACCTGATTTTTCTCGGGTGGAAATTTGGGGTTGATCCGCATCGTTTTATTGCTGAGGATCCTGATAATCAGGCCCTCGAGATGCCCTTGGCGGATCAGCCGCTCCCGGTTGAAGAACTCGATGAAGCTGAACTTTTGCCGACCGAGCCTGATCCTCTCATGAAGCCGCCGGAGGATCTCGATAACCCGAACGGCGACCTGATCTGCCTTGAAATGGGACCTTTTAGCGATCGCGCTCAAGCGGACGCTGCCCTTACGTTATTGAAACCCCTCGGTAAAGACATTCAAATTCTTATTCATCCCTCGGATGCGCCCGATGGCTGGTGGGTCCTTTATCCCAAGGCTAACAGTCGTGAGGCGGCCATGGCCAATCGTCAGATGCTGATGAATAAGGGCGTTTATGAAAACTGGCTGTTTGATCGAGGTCCCTTAGTGGGAGCGATCTCTCTCGGGCTCTATAAGACCCAAGGAGAAGCAGAGAAAGCGCTTCTGGGGTATAAGGAAAAAGGGATCAATGCCAAGGTGAGGCCTCGCCTAGTGCGTGCCAATGGTTTCTGGTTAAGGGTTCCATGGGATAAACCCAGCCTGGAGCTGGATGAAGCCATCCAGTCGATCAACTCCGGGGATACCAGCATCAAGATGCCATCACCAACCCCTTGTCCTTAGAGCCCCTTAGGCGTTTCTTTTAGGGCATGGCGGGTGGTCAGCCATAAGAAGAACTGACAGCCAAAAATGAGGTTGGCTAGGAGCAAGTGAAAGGGCTGCACCATCGCTGGAAATCCCAGCCGATCGAGACTGACGCCGGTCAGAATCGCAATAATCACCAGAGAGGCAAGCGCCATAGCGGGCTTTTTGAGGGGATGTCCTTGACCGAGAGATCGCATGAGATGGAAGACCAGCCATAGATTCGTCATCAGGATGATCGATGAAAAGGATCGATGGATATAGAAAATGATGGGAAAGTGTTCCCGCCAGATCGAGCGCTCGGTGATGAAGGACTGGTTGGTAATCCCATCCACGGCCTCCCGAATCTGGGTCCCCATACTGACCTGAACCAGGGTCATCAAGAGAGCGATGGCGATGACGCGGTGCCAGGCCTTTGGAAGCCCACGGATATCAAGGGGGTGGGTCGTTGCTCTTCGCGCGCGCGTCGTCATGAAGATCAACAGCGAGACGATAATGAGCGCCACGATCATATGCGCTGATATGAGGGTTGGCTTCAATTCAGAAGCGACCACCCGTGATCCTAGCCATCCTTGGAATCCAACCAGAATAAAGGTCAAAAGAGCGAGGCGAAATATAACGGGGTCCCTTTTCCTAAGGGGTAGGGACCTTAAAAGGGTTCCAAGGATCAATAGACCGATGGATGCGCCAAGGAGTCGGTTAAGGTATTCGGTCCAGGTCTTAAGCGGGTTAAAGGTGGTGTCGCCGTAGCCCACATAGCGTTCATGGTAGTCGCTCGGCAGTTCACTTTCCTGAGTCGGGGGGATCAGGCGGCCAAAACAGGTGGGCCAGTCAGGGCAGCCCATGCCGGATCCAGAGGCTCTGACCACTCCCCCCACAAAGATCAGGAGGTAAACGGCCAGGACCGTCACCAAGCTTAAGCGCCAGAAAGCGGTCATAGGGGTGGATGTGTGCATCTTATTCTCGAAGCCTCGTGAGTTCCTTATTAGCTTAAACCGAATCGGGGAAGGGTGGCGCAGGGCCTCCTCAGATTGAAGCGCTCAAATGATTCGAGCGGGCCTCCTTAGGTTAAAATACCCCCCACTCCTCGCAATTTCATGGATCTCCTTTTTTGGCGGGGCTTATTTTTTGATGCTTTAGATGAGTCGCTTATACCCTTTTGGAGAACGTTTTTGACTGTGAATCAGATGGAAAATTCCCTTGATTACCGGGCGGCAGGGGTCGACATCGATGCCGGCAATGCGTTGGTGGAGCGGATCAAGCCCATCGCTTTAAGGACCCGAATCCCTGGTGTCATGGGTGGGCTCGGCGGCTTTGGCTCCCTTTTCGAACTGCCTCCGGGCGCTTATCAGCAGCCGGTCCTGGTGGCAGGAACGGATGGGGTAGGCACCAAGCTGAAATTAGCGATGGAGACCGGGCGTCATGAGGGTGTGGGGATCGATCTGGTGGCTATGTGCGTCAATGACATTATTGTGCAGGGAGCACAACCCTTATTCTTTCTTGACTACTATGCGACCGGTAAGCTGGACGTCGATGTAGCTGCCAGCGTCATTGGCGGGATCGGTCTTGGCTGTGAACGAGCTGGTTGCGCGCTGGTGGGTGGGGAGACGGCCGAAATGCCTGGCATGTATGCCGCTGGAGAGTATGACCTCGCGGGTTTCTGCGTCGGCGTCGTTGAAAAGTCGGCCCTTCTGGATGGGACCAAAGTTCACGTCGGTGATCGACTGATTGGTCTTGCTTCATCAGGCCCGCACTCGAACGGTTATTCTTTGATTCGGAAGATTCTTGAAGTGAGTGGTCACGGGCCCGAGGGACAGCCAGCCCCCACCGACTTAATGAATCAGTTAATGGAGCCCACCCGTATTTATGTGAAGTCGCTGTTGGCTCTACTGAAGGAGATCGATGTCAAGGCCTTTGCCCACATCACGGGCGGTGGGATCACAGAAAACCTTCCACGAGTTTTTCCCGCGGGTCTTGGTGCCCGGATTGACCTTGGGTCATGGATTCGTCCGGAGGTCTTTCAGTGGCTCAAGGCGAAAGGTCGGGTGTCGACGCCTGAGATGCTGAAGACATTTAATTGCGGTATCGGTATGGTGGTATGCGTGAGCACGGATCAGGAAGCCGCAGCCATCGAGGCATTGACGGCCTTGGGTGAAAGGGCCTTCTCATTAGGCGCTATGGTGGAGGCGCCTTTGGGACCGCCGGTTGCCTATGAAGGCGAATGGTAAGGAGGATTCGGTGATGACAATAGCTTTGAGTGTGGTCGTGCCGGTCCACAATGAAATCGACAATTTGCGTCCTTTGATCGAGGAAATCGAGGGCGCCGTGAAAGGTCTTGGCGCTTATGAGATCCTCTACATCGATGATGGCAGCACGGATGACACCTTCGAGATTCTAAGAGGATTGCAGCGAGAATTTCCGGCGTTGAGGGTGCTTCGCCACAAAGTATGCTGCGGGCAAAGTACAGCGGTGCGCACCGGGATTTTGGCGGCGAGGGGATCGGTTATCGCGACCCTCGATGGGGATGGGCAAAATGACCCAGCCAACATACCGGCCCTTTACTCGGCCTGGGAGACGCTCTCTAAGGAAGGGCGGGGTGCCCTGGTCGCAGGCTATAGGAAGAACCGCAAGGACACTGGTTGGCGTAAATTTTCCTCGCGATTCGCAAATGGCATCCGTGCAAAGCTCCTGCATGATGCAACTCCCGATACCGGCTGTGGTCTCAAGCTTTTTGACCGCTGGCTCTTTTTAACGATGCCCTATTTTGATCATATGCATAGGTTTCTTCCGGCGCTGGCGCAAAGAGCCGGAGCACGGGTGGTTTCAGTGGAGGTCAATCACCGCCCAAGACTTCGGGGCGTTTCGAAATACGGCACCTGGCACCGTCTTTGGGTCGGCATTTGGGATCTGATGGGGGTCATGTGGCTGCAGCGTCGCGCGCATCGTCCCGAAGTCGAGGAGTTACCAGGGCGATGACAACACATTTTTCTTCCGCGCCCTTCAGGGCCGCAATCTATTCACTAAGAGGTGACGCCATGACCGTATTTTCCTCATGCAAAAGAATCCACTGCCTTCTTCTGGCCGGCTTTTTGATTCCAGCCCTTGGCTTAGCTGAAGAGGCCGTGATGCCCCCTCGGGCGACGTTGCTTGAAAAAGAGCTTAAGCTGGCTACGCCTAAAGCCACGATTAAGGTTTATCAAATCACTTTTCCAAAGGGTTTCAAGACCCCGCCGCATATCCATGAGGGCCCGGGCCCGCGCTATGTTCAAAAAGGGCGCGTCAGGATTGAGGAGGAAGGTAATCACAAGGAATATGGTCCAGGCCAGGTGTTCTGGGAGACCGGTGAGGTCATGACGGCTGAAAATGTGAGCGATGGCGAGGCCGAACTGATCATTTTCGAGATTATTCCTGAGAAGGATCCTTTGATCCAAAAGAAACACTAAGGAGTGGATGATGCGGATGCTGATGCGGAGGAGGACACAGCTTGGAGCTGGGCTTTTGTGGCTGGCGCTTGGGTCATTGGGGTTTGCTCAGGCAGGGTCTGAAGCAGACGCTGACATTCAGCAGGAATGGCAGCCGACGACGCTCAGCGATAAGACCTTGGCGAAGATTCATGGGGGCGTTGATGCGTACCAGAAATGTCTTAACGATGAGACACGGCTCCACGGCAATGACCCTTTAGATTCCCGTAAAGTGACCGATTTGATTCTTGGGCGTTGCGACAAGACCTTAACCGTTGTCAAACAGGCCTTTGATGGCGAAAAAGTCCCTTCAGTGATTTCTGACCGGTATATCAAAAGCAAGCGTTCGCGGGCGGCTCAGCAGGTCGTGAAGGTGGTGATGGGCGCGCAGGCGGCTCGCTACGCGAAAGATCATCCTTGAAGTGAGTCGGCTGAGGAGAACTTCAACTTCTCCGACGGCTCCCTCTCGTGCCGCCGTAAGGCGTGTTTACTGCATCCATCCCTGGCAGGTTTTCCATGCAATTTGATCCTAATCTCATTCCGACGACGCTCGATCTGGTGCACTTGACGTTGGCCGTCGTTGTTGCTTTTTTGACCCTGCTTGCGATCGTCCTCGGCTTGCTCTGGGCCAAAGCTTCAAAGAAAACCCCCTCAAACGTCGAACCGGTGCCTACGATCACGCCCGCGCCAGTCCTGAGAGCAGCCCCTGAGGAGGGTGCCCTGGTCTTTTTGAGTCTACTGCAGCAGGAGGCTCGTTTTATCGATTTTGTGGAAGAAGACCTTTCCCATCATGCCGACGCCGACATTGGTGCGGCAGCGCGGGTCGTCCACGCGGGTTGCCAGAAGTTATTTCGCCAGCACCTTGAGCTGAAATCCATCCGCTCTGAGGCGGAAGGCAGTGCCATCGAATTGCCGAGGGGGTTTGATGCCTCCTCGATCCGATTGAGTGGTCACGTGGTGGGTGAGGCCCCGTTCAAAGGGGTCCTCGTGCACCCGGGTTGGCGGGCCGAAAGCATTCGGCTCCCAACGATTGGAGAGCGCCATGATGTCAGGATTTTAGCGCCCGCGGAGGTTGAACTTTGACGGAGCCCCGCTTCGCGGTAGGGATCGATCTTGGGACGACCAACAGCGTGGTCTCATCCGTTCGACTGGATACCGCACTGACTGAAAAGGTTTTGGTCGAGCTTCTCCCCATTCCACAGTTGACAGGGCCTGGAACCGTCGAATCACGCCATCAGTTGCCGTCTTTCCAGTACCAGGCCCATCAAGAGGAAATTGATGAGGCGGAGGTTGTGCTGCCGTGGAATTCAAAGCCCCTCGTGATTATTGGGGAATGGGCTCGAATGCTCGGCAGCAAGACACCGATTCGACTGGTAGGCAGCGCCAAGAGCTGGCTGTCTCACCAGGCCGTCAATCGGCGATCCGCGATCCTTCCACCTCAAGCGCCAGAAGACGTTCCAAGAATATCGCCACTAGAAGCCTCCACAGCCTATCTTCGCCACCTTCACGATGCCTGGAATCACGCGCATCCTGAGGCGCCGCTGATCGATCAGAAGGTCGTGCTCACCGTTCCTGCCTCGTTTGACCCTGCGGCCAGGGACCTCACCGTGGAGGCGGCCGAGGCGGCGGGACTTCCAAGGCCGGTGCTTCTCGAGGAGCCACAGGCGGCCTTTTATAGCTGGCTTGAGGCCAGTGACGGACGGTGGCGCGAATCGATTCGTCCGGGTGAAGTCATTTTGGTCGTGGATGTCGGAGGAGGGACCACAGACTTTTCACTGATTGCTGTCGGTGAGGCGGCGGGGCTACTGACGCTCGAACGGGTGGCTATCGGCGATCATATCCTCCTGGGTGGCGACAACATGGACCTTGCTCTGGCCTATGGTCTCAGGACGAAGCTTGAAGCCGAGGGGCGTCGTCTTGAATCCTGGCAGGTTCTGGCATTGACTTACGCCTGCCGGGAAGCCAAGGAGGCACTGCTCTTGGATGCCGCCCTGAATGAAGTCGCCATCGTGGTTCCAAGCCGCGGCACGTCCTTGATGGGAGGGCTTTTGAGAACGCGGCTTACCCAGGAAGAGGTGACCGGCGCCCTCGTTGAGGGGTTCTTCCCCTCGCTCGATTTACATCAGGTTGAATGGGTCCATCACGCGCGCACTGGGTTGACGACCTTAGGGCTCCCTTATGCCCAGGATCCGAGAATCACCGCCCATTTGGCGCTTTTTCTGCGGCGCCAGCACGAAGCGCTGAAGGGGGCCCAAGAGGTCTTGGAGCCCTTTAAGGGTGGCCATTTTATGCAGCCGACAGCGGTCTTGCTGAATGGCGGGATCTTCCGCTCCGAGCGGCTTCGCCAGAAGCTTCTGGTGGTCTTAAATGAGTGGCTTTTAAAGGATGCGGCGGCACCTGCACGACTACTGGAGGGGGTTGATCTCGATCTCGCGGTAGCTCGGGGTGCTGCCTATTATGGCTGGGTTCGTCAAGGGCCTGGAGTCCGGATCCGGAGCGGGACTGCAGCAGCCTATTACGTCGGCGTTGAGAGCAGTATGCCTGCCGTTCCGGGGTTCCCGGCGCCCCTTGAAGCGCTCTGTATTGCGCCTTTCGGAATGGAAGAAGGGACCGAAGCTGCGCTGCCACCGGTGGAATTTGGGGTCGTGGTTGGAGAGCCGGTGCGCTTCAGATTTTTTACTTCTAAGGTTCGGCGCGAGGATGAGGTCGGTACCCGTCTTGATTGGTGGCCCCTCGGCGATCTCGAGGCCTTGGCTGATATTGAGGTGGTGCTTCCGGTCGAAGCCTTTAGGCCCGGCGATATCGTTCCCGTCCATTTGGTGGCACGGGTCACCGAGGTTGGACGACTCGAATTGGAAGCGGTGGCCACCACCGGTGGACACCGCTGGAAGGTGGCCTTTGAGGTTCGTGGCGATCCGGGCGCTCAGACTGCACGACCCTGATCGATGGCTCTAGCGCCCCCAGAAACCCCTGCCTGGCTGGTCGGCATTGACCTTGGCACCACCCATACAGTGGTGGCCGAAGTGAGCCTGTCTGGCGACCCTCTGATTCGCCCATTCTCGATTGAACAACTGGTGGGGCCTGGGGAAGTGGACCTGAGGCCACTCCTCCCTTCGGTCCGCTATCAGGCCTTAAGAGAGGAGGTCAGTGAAGGGGATGTCCAATTACCCTGGCCTCAGGAGGCGGGGGATCGCCATCATGTCCCTATTATTGGCGAATGGGCCCGTCAGCTCGGGGCAAAGTCTAAGGGACGACTCATCGCGAGTGCGAAGAGTTGGCTGTCGCATCCCTCGGCCGATCGCACGGCCGCCATTCTCCCCTGGGGGAGTGGAGAGGATATCCCGAAGATTTCGCCGGTTGAAGTGTCAGGGGGATTTCTTCGACATGTCTTAAGAGCCTGGGAGCGCGCGCATCCCGGTTTCTTTTTGAAAGATCAGGAGATTATTCTGACGGTCCCCGCCTCCTTCGATGAGGCGGCACGAAATCTGACGATCGAGGCCGCCCGTCAAGCGGGGCTTCCGGTACTAAAGCTTCTCGAGGAACCGCAAGCGGTCTGTTATCACTGGCTGTGGCGTGAGCGTCATGCGCTAAAGGCTCGGTTGAGCGATCGTCGCCTGCTCTTGGTGATCGATATTGGTGGCGGGACCATGGATTTGACTCTCATTCGGGTCACGCATGAGGGCGGTGAACCAGAGCTGACGCGGGTTGCGGTCGGCAATCACCTGATGCTCGGGGGCGACAACATTGATCTCGCCTTGGCCCAGTTGAGTGAGCGCCGCCTGACCCTTGAAGGCCATCGGCTCGATACCGGTGAGTTATCGCAATGGGTCGAACAATGCCGCCTTGCCAAGGAACGATTACTGAGCCCTGATGCACCGGCTGAGGTCAGGGTGACCCTTCTTGGGAGCGGCAGCCGCCTCATCGGCGGGGCTCGCTCCGTGATCCTCACCCGTGATGAAGTGATGGACCTTGTCTTCGGTGGCTTTTTTCCGGTCGTTGATCTTGACGATCAACCGGAGCGAAAGCGCGGGGGTGTGGTTGAATTCGGTCTCCCCTATGTCGCGGATCCCTCGATGACGCGGCATTTAGCCGCTTTTTTGAAGAGCCACCGGGAGGTAGCATGTGAAGCCCTGGGCCGCGAGATGGCTGAGCCTTTGCCGGACTTGCTGTTACTGAATGGCGGCGTATTCAACAGCGCCCTCATCACCCAGAGAATCCTTCAGCAGTTTGCTCACTGGGGCGCAGGCACCATGGCCCTGCTTGAAAATCCATCCCCGGATCTTGCCGTGGCAGCCGGTGCCGTGGCCTATGGTTTGGCCCGCCGGGATCTTGGGGTTCAAAGGATCGTCTCCGGTGCGCCACGGAGCCTCTTTTTGGAGTTGCCTGCGGCTGAGGAGGGGGGGTTGGGTCACGCTTTATGTTTACTCCCACGTGGCACCGAGGAAGGACGGGAAATCGTTCTTGAAGCCCGGACCTTTCTCCTAAGGCTTGGGGCCCCGGTGCGTTTTAACCTGCTCTCGGCACGAGATGACAGCCAACCTTTGACAGGAGCCTTGCTGCCGTTGAGCGAAGGCGCTTTTCATGCCCTGCCACCCCTGATGGTTCAACTCGATAACACGGTAGACACCGCCCTACGGGAGCGCGAAGTCCGCCTGGTGGCCTCCCTTAGCGCAGTCGGAACCCTCGATCTTCACTGTGTGGCCACCGATGATGTCAGCGCCCGTTGGCAGATTGCCTTTGAGCTGCGTCAAGCAAGCGCGAGCATGCCTTTGATGGTGGACCCGGCAACAGAGCGAAGGCTCCCGGCAGCCTTAGACATTCTTCAGGAATTTTTCGGGAGGAAATCAAAGGAGATTGATCCTAAAGGAGTCAAGGGCGTCAGGAGTGAGCTTGAGAAAATATTGGGTCCCAGGGCAGACTGGACCATGGTGGTCATTCGCAGCCTTTTTGACGTGCTGATGGAAGGCTTATCGCATCGTCGTCGCTCCCTGCACCACGAACGTCTCTGGCTTAATTTGGCCGGTTTTTGTCTTCGCCCAGGCTATGGCTTTGCCGGGGATGAAGGACGGGTGCAGCGGCTCTTTGATATCTACCGGCAGGGGCCTCAGTTTGTGAATGAGTCACAACACTGGTCGGAGTGGTGGACCCTTTGGCGTCGAATTGCGGGGGGGCTGACGGAGACGCAGCAGTGGCTCATTCATGGCGATCTCGTGCCTTTTCTTGACCCGGTTGCGGCCCGCCGGGGGAATACCGCATCCCTCCTGAAGAAAAGGGCTTACGAGGACATGCTGAGGCTTTCAGGATGTCTCGAGCGATGGCCCGTTGAGGCGAAGATCGAAACCGCAAAATGGCTTCTAAAGCGCCTTGAAAAGGCGGGAGAGCCACTGCCGATCTGGTGGGCTCTCGGACGCCTTTGTGCGCGGGTGCCAGCCTATGGCAGTGCCCATCAGGTGATTCCAGCGGCCACCGTGGAACCTTGGCTCGATCGTCTGATGAAGGAGAATCTCAAAAAGAATCCCGATGTCGCGTTGGCGATCACCTTAATGGCCCGTATGAGTGGTGATCGCCATCGCGATATATCCCTCGAGCAGCGGCTTCGCGTGGTGACGGCTATGAAGTCAGCCCGGTGTCCTGAATCCTGGGTGGGACTGATTGAAGCCTTGATAGAACTTGAAGCGGCCGATCAACAGCGCCTCATGGGGGACGCGCTCCCTCCTGGGCTTTCCTTATTAGAGCCCCCCTCCCCATGACCCGATGTGACCCCTCTTTCATCCTAAGAGGAAGGCCGAGGATGAGGGGTGGGTGGCTCATCCTCTCGATCCTCCTGTCCTGGTCCCTGAGGGTTTCGGCCTTTGAGCCTCAAGCCGGGACCTTTAGAGCCACAGAGTATTGCCCCGCCGGCGTGGGTATTCAGCGGTTGCAAGACACGGTTTTCATCGAGGTCGGCCACCTTTACCCCCTCATGGGATTCAACCGCAAAGAGGGTGAATACGTTCAGATAAGGCTATTGGGACGTCATCCTGAAGGTCGCTGGGTCCAGCGGCGTTGTGGGGTAATCGACCCGCTAGCGACGCCATCAGCCCCCATAAAGGGACCTCAGGGCCTCCTTCTTGCCCTCAGTTGGCAACCCGCTTTTTGTGACACCCACCCCGGCAAGAGTGAATGTAAAAATCGATTGAGCGATCGCTTTGATGCCAGCCATTTCGTGCTTCATGGACTCTGGCCTGAGCCTAGAAGCCTTGAATACTGCAAGACTTCGCCCACTGAAAAAGGACTGGATAACGCAAAGGCCTGGATGTCCTTACCTCCTGTTATCTTGAAGGAATCGATACGGGAACGATTGAATACGCTGATGCCTGGAAGTCTTTCGGGGCTTGATCGTCACGAGTGGGTCCGCCATGGTCGCTGCTACGGCGATGACCCTGAGCGATTTTTTGAGGTGGCGTTGACCTATCTTGGGGCCATCAATGCCTCGAGCTTTGAGCGGCATTTTCGTGATCATTTGGGCGCGGTGCTGGCGGCTGATAGCTTACGCCTAGCGTTTGAAGAAAGCTTCGGATCCGGCGCGGGCAGAGCCCTTGAACTGATCTGTGTCCCTTTTAAGGGACAATGGCTTTATAGTGAAGTTCGTATCCATCTAAAGGGAACCTCATCGGATCCGGCTTTATTCTCAGACAGCCTCGATAGAGAGTATGTGGCTCAGAAAGGCTGTGAGCAAGGTCTCGTGGAACCGATGGTTCCCGGTAGAATGACACCCTAAGCTGATGCAACAGAAAACCCTTCCCCAGAAAGCTCGAGGAACCCTTTACCCATGAATATCCTCTTTTTCTTACCCCTGATCGCTGCCCTCATCTTGTCGGCCTGCAGTGAGATGCCGGCCGGCCTCGGTGGCCATGAGGCTCCTTCGGCGGCCTCATCAAAGCCCACCGCAGCCAGTGATGAAATCACTCAGTGTGCTGATCAGGTCAAAAAACTACCCCTTCAAGACCATCCGCCTTCAAGCGTAAAGCCTTCTGTGGATCTCCTCTACTGGTGTACCAAGGCAGCCGAGAAGGGAGATGCCCGCTCCCAGTTCGTCCTCGCGGGGCTTTATGAGCAAGGCACCTTCGGTCCGGCCAACCAGCAAGAGGCGATTCGCTGGTATAAGGCATCTGCGAGCAGCGGCTTTGCCGATGCTCAGTTCAAAGTCGGACAAGTATTTGGCCTTGGTCAAGGGGTTCCAATCGATAAGGCCGAGGCGACCCGTTGGTATCTCAAAGCGGCGGGCCAGGGACACCTTGAAGCCATGTATTACATGGGTTACCGCTATGAGCATGGCAAGGGGACTCATAAGGATTTCGCGGAAGCCTTGAAGTGGTATGGCCGTGCGGCGGAGCATGGGAACCGCCAGGCGATGGCGGGCTTAGGATCCCTCTATCTCTTGGGTCATGGGGTGCCGCAGAATCAGGTCGAAGCCTATAAATGGTTCAATCTAGCCGCGGTATCAGGCGACAAGGACCCTATTGGTCAGCGCGATAAGTTAGCTCGGACGCTGTCCAAGAGTCAATTAGCAGAAGGCCAGCATCTTGCCAGTGAGTGGGCAAAGCAACACCCCCTAGATAAAAAACCTTGATGGCGAAGTGTCAAGAGCGCTGATGCATGGGGGCTGATGGGCCTAGTGGCCCCTCTATTTAATTCTGTCTCAAAGGAAGCCTTCAGAGTGAAGGGGTGATTAGGCTTCCATAAATTGAGCCGACTGGCCGAGCCAACGCTCGATCAGGGGGTCGCCATGGCTGGGATGATCTCGCATGAGGCGCTCTGCCGTCTGATGAACCCTGTCGATCAAGAGGGCATCTCGAGAAAGATCAGCAATTCGAAAGACGATCTGGCCGGTCTGACGAGTGCCCAGCAGTTCTCCAGGCCCCCTGATCTGTAGATCTTTTTCGGCGATGACGAAGCCATCATCGGTCTCCCGAAGGATGCCTAGCCGCTCCCGAGCCGTCTCCCCCAGGGGCGGCTGATAGACCAGCACGCAGTGGGCTTCCCCGGGCCCTCGGCCGACGCGCCCTCGAAGCTGGTGCAATTGCGCAAGACCCAGTCGTTCGGCGTTTTCGATCACCATCAGGCTGGCATTGGGCACATCCACCCCCACTTCGATCACGGTTGTCGCGACCAGAATGTCGATCTCACCCTCCTTGAATGAGGCCATGACGGCTTCTTTTAAGGCCCCCTTTAAGCGTCCGTGAATGAGCGCGATCCGAAGCGCTGGTAACGCATTCTTTAAGCGTTCAGCTGCATTCTCAGCAGCTTCGGCCTGGAGCATCTCGGATTCTTCAATCAGCGTGCAAACCCAGTAACCCTGACGGCCTAGCCGAACCCAATCATGGATGCGGCCGATGATGTCCTCTTTTCGCGAGGCAGGCAGGACCGTTGTTTTGACCGGTGTTCTGCCAGGCGGGCGTTCATCAATGATCGAAAGATCAAGGTCTGAATAACCGATCATGGCCAGGGTCCTTGGGATGGGCGTTGCGGTCATGATGAGCTGATGTGGCGCCCATCCATTCCGTTGCCCTTTTTCCTTTAGTGCGAGTCGCTGATGGACGCCAAAACGGTGTTGCTCATCAATAATGACCAGTCCAAGCTTCTGAAACTCAACCTCATCCTGAAAGAGAGCATGCGTGCCGACAATGAGGGCGATATGGCCCGTTTGAAGTGCCGACAGACACTGACGACGGGCTTCTCCCTTCGCCTTGCCGGATAAGAGGCCCATCTTTATGCCAAGAGGGCCGAGCCAGTGTTCAAAGCTCCTCGCGTGTTGTTCAGCAAGTAGTTCAGTCGGCGCCATGATGGCCACTTGATAACCTTCCCCAATCGCCGTCAGCGCGGCAAAGGCTGCAACGACGGTCTTGCCGGATCCCACATCGCCCTGTAAGAGGCGCATCATCGGCCAGGGTCTTTTGAGATCTTCAAGAAGTTCACCGATGACCCGTTGTTGGGCTTGGGTTAGACGGAAAGGGAGTGCGGCCTCAAAGCGCCGGGTAAGATCGGCATTCGCCACCATGGGAGGGGCTGGTTGGTTCTGCACCCGAAGTCGGCAGCGGCTGTGACTCAGGTGATGCGCTAATAACTCCTCAAAGACCAGCCGCTCTCGCGCCATGGCCATGGCGCTGGAATCGGGGGGGGTTCCTGCTGTGGGCGCATGCAGTTGTTGAAGCGCTTTTTTTAAGGGCAGGGCTGTTCCGGCATCCAACGATTCTTCAGGCAGCCAGTCGATGAGATCGTCAAGCGCGGTGGTGAGGGCTTGGCCGATCAGCTTCCTGAGGCTTTTCTGGTGAAGACCCTCGGTCAGGGGGTAGATCGGGGTCAGGTGGGCCTCAGGTTCGGAGACTTTGCCTGGGGCTAGAAGCGTCAGGTCAGGATGATGGAGTTCAAGCCCCTGAAAACCGAGGCGGACTTCACCGAAGCACTGAAGCCTTTGGCCCTCGATCAGAATGCGTCGCTGTTCCTGAGTGTGATGAAAAAACCGGAGAAACAACTGGCCCGACCCATCGCTGATCCGAAGGACCAAGGTCCGCCGATGTCCCTGGGTCATGTGGACTGAATCAATCTGGCCGGTTACCAGGGCATGATCGCCCACTCTGATATTCGCCAGCGAAATCAGGCGGGTCCGGTCCTCATAGCGGTAAGGCAGGTGAAACAAAAGGTCCTCAATCGATTGAAGACCGAGGCGCTCCAATTTTTTGAGCGTTTGTGCTCCGACGCCCTTGAGGCTGGCGATGGAACGCTGCGCGTGGGTTGGACCTGAGTTTTTCACGGGACCCCTAAGAGTCAGCCCTCAAGGACCAGAATGCCGTCCATCTCAACCCCTGCACCGCGCGGTAGCGATTGAACGCCAATGGCCGCCCGCGCGGGGTAGGGAGGAGAAAAGTATTCCCCCATAATGTCATTCAGGCGTTGAAAATGGCTGAGGTCGGTCAGGAAAACGTTGAGCTTGACGATATCAGACAGTTCGCCCCCCGCGGCCCTTGAGACCTCTTTGAGGTTATTGAATACCTGCCGAATCTCCGCCTCGATGCCGCCTTCGACCAGTGTCATGGTGATGGGGTCCAGGGGGATCTGGCCTGACAGATAGACCGTGTTTTGAACCCTGACGGCTTGGGAGTAGGCGCCGATCGCTGCGGGTGCCGAAGGCGTTGAGATGATTGTTTTAGTCATGGCCCGTTTTCTTTCGAAGCTCTGATTTAACCCTTGATATTTTGAGAACGATGGTGAGCTTTCTTAGTTCTCGAACGACATTGGCCAGATGATTTCGGTCACGAACCATCAGGGTAATGAAGTCCACCGAGAGTTGACTGTCCTGATTGACGATCTGGACATTCTCGATGTTGGCCCGCATACGTGAAATGGTCGAGGCAACCTTGGCGAGAGTGCCGACTTGATTCATGAGTTCCAGTCGGATCAGAGCAGGGAACTCCCCAGTCGCCTGCTTATCCCATTGCACATCAATCCAGTTGACCTGACGCTTTCGGAGTTCTTCAATGTTTTTGCATTCGGTCAGGTGGATCACCAGGCCCTTGCCGGGATTGAAGAAGCCGATGATGGGGTCACCTGGAATCGGACGACAACACTTGGCAAGGTTGACCACCATGCCCTCGGTGCCCTTGATAATCAATGGTGTGATGGTCGGCAACGTTGATAAGCTGGTGCCGCCATCCTTGTGGTCGCCGACCGCTATCAGTTGGCGTGCGACGAGCATCGGTAGGCGATTGCCGAAACCGATATCTTCCAGAAGGTCGTCAAGGCTTGGGATGTCGAGGGCCTTGAGAAGCGCTTTGAACTGGGTTTGTGAAATGTCTTCATACCGAAACCCCAGATCATCCACTTCCTTTTCGAGGAGTCTTAGGCCCAGCGCGATGCCTTCTTTCACTTTAAAGTGTCTGAGATGGTTGCGAATGGCCGCACGGGCTTTCGCGGTCACCACGAAGCTGAGCCAGAGGGGGTTCGGCCGAGCCCATGGCGCTGTAATGATTTCTACCGTCTGACCGTTCTGAAGAACCGTCTGGAGGGGGGCCAGCTGACGGTCAACCCGAGCGGAAACGCACGTATTGCCGACATGGGTATGAACGGCATAGGCAAAGTCAACCACGGTGGTATCCCGTGGAAGCTTGATGATCTGTCCTCGCGGGGTGAAGACATAGACTTCCCGCTGGAAAAGATCCACCTTAAGATTATCCAGAAACTCAAGCGAGTCCCCTGCGCTTTGCTGAATTTCAAGCAGATCCTGCAGCCACTCATGCGCCCTTGCCTGACTGTAAGGGGCTAGTTCCTTTTCGCTCTTGTAAAGCCAATGAGCGGCAATGCCGGCTTCTGCCAAATGATGCATGGCGCGGGTCCGGACCTGAATCTCGAGTGGCTGCCCAAAAGGGCCTGCGAGGACCGTGTGGAGGGACTGATAGCCGTTGGCCTTGGGGACTGCAATATAGTCCTTGAAACGTCCCGGAATCGGCTTGTAAAGATTGTGCACGATACCCAAGGCCCGATAGCAATCATCGACGTTTTCTCCAATGATCCGAAAGGCATAGACGTCAAAGACCTCGGCAAAAGGGCGGCGTTTTCGGACCATCTTCTGATAGAGGCTGTAAAGGTGCTTTTCGCGTCCGATCACCTCACAGTGATCAAGGCCAGCATCGGCGAGCCGCTTGAGGATGCTTGATTCAATGCTGGACACCACCTCTTTGCGGTTGCCGCGCGCCTTTTTAACCGACTGCGCTAGGATGCGAGCTCTGATGGGATACATCGCCGCAAAGCCGAGATCCTCCAGTTCGAGGCGCATCTCATGCATTCCCAAACGGTTGGCAATGGGCGCGTAGATGTCAAGAGTTTCAGAGGCGATACGGCGGCGCTTGTGGCTCGCCATCGTTTCGAGAGTTCGCATGTTATGAAGACGATCGGCGAGTTTAACCATGATCACCCGCAGGTCTTTGACCATCGCCAAAAACATTTTTCGGACGTTCTGCGCCTGGGCTTCTGCCCGAGATGTGCTGTTTATTCTGCCAAGTTTGGTGACGCCATCAACCAGTTCGGCGACTTCCTCACCAAATTCATCAATCAGTCGTTGTTTGTCGACGCCCGTGTCTTCAATGACATCGTGCATGATCGCCGCCATGATCCCGCGCATGTCCATGCGCATATCGGCTAACAGGAGGGCGACCGAGAGGGGATGGCAGATGTAGGGTTCGCCGGTCAGTCGGACCTGCCCCTCGTGCGCTTCATGGGCAAGATCGTAAGCTCTGATGACCTCGGCGATTTGGTCGGCATCGAGATAAGACGACAGCACCTTACACAGTCGTCTAATCAGCTTTTCCTGAGGTAGCTCAACCGCCTCGGTTACCGCAAGCATCATGGTAGGTCTTGGGTCGTTGGGGGTAGGCGCTACCTTTTGGAAAGATGAACCCTCAGTCGAAGTCCTCATCATCGAGGTCAGGACCCGGCGTTGGCAGCGGTGGGCGGGCCAAGGGGAAGCGGTCCTGCTTCACGGGGACATTCAGATAGTCGCGCGTAATATCGCCGGCGGCGATTTCACGAAGCGCCACCACCGTCGATTTGTCATTTTCCCAAGGAACCTTCGAATCTTCGGGGTGAATGGACAGTTGACGCGCACGTTTTGCAGCGACCAGCACCAGCTGGAACCGGTTATCGACATTATCGAGACAATCTTCTACCGTAACTCTTGCCATGTCAGGGATCTTTAAAATAAGTGAATGGATAATCTATTTGTTTGGTTTTACTCCAAACCGTCCATCTTGTACAGCCAGTCGGCTCCTGAGCCCCCTGTTTTGGAGTCTCAGAAGTCCACCTATGGCGGGGCCTTAGGGCCCCTTGAGCCTTAACTGGCGCGGGATTCCAGCATCACAACGGCCGGAAGTTTCTTGCCTTCAAGAAACTCAAGGAAAGCACCGCCCCCTGTCGAGGTATAAGAGACCTTGTCCTCGATATCGTATTTCTCAATCGCGGCCAGGGTGTCACCGCCTCCTGCAATCGAGAAGCCATCACTATCGGCCACGGCTTTTGCTACCGTCTTCGTCCCTTGGCTGAACTGTTCGATTTCAAACACGCCCACGGGGCCATTCCACACGATGGTTCCTGCAGACCTTATGATCTCAGCATAGCGGGCTGCCGTTTCAGGCCCTATATCGAGAATCAGGTCGTCTGCAGTCACCTCACTGACCCGCTTGACGGTCGCAACGGCCGATTCAGAGAATTCCTTCGCGGTAACCACATCGGTGGGGACCGGAATCTCGCCACCACGGGCTTTGGCTTTCTCCATGAGTCGGATGGCCTCTGGGATCAGATCGGCTTCATAGAGTGATTTGCCGACCTCGAAACCTGCGGCAGCGATGAAGGTGTTGGCTATGCCGCCCCCTACGATGAGCTGGTCACAAAGCTCCGATAGGGATTCGAGAACTTCGAGCTTACCTGAAACCTTGGAGCCCCCCACAATCGCCAGCATCGGGCGGGCAGGGCTTTTGAGTGCCTTCGAAAGAGCGTCCAGTTCCCCCGCCAACAGGAGTCCAGCGCAAGCGATCGGCGCCTTCTGACCCACACCATGGGTTGAGGCTTCGGCGCGATGGGCGGTACCAAAAGCATCCATCACAAAGACGTCGCAGAGTTTGGCCATCTTGGCGGCCAATTCTTCGCTGTCTTTCTTTTCACCCTGGTTGAAGCGGACATTCTCACAAAGAACCACCTCACCCGGTGTCACCTCGATGCCTTCCAGCCAGTCCTTGACCAGCCGAACCGGCAGGCCGAGGAGGCTTCCAAGACGATCGGCGACCGGCTTCATGGAGAATTCTTCCTGAAATTCACCCTCGGTGGGGCGTCCGAGGTGCGACATCACCATGACCTTGGCGCCGGCTTTGAGGCAGTGTTGAATGGTTGCGATGGTGGCGCGAATACGGGTATCGCTGGTGACCACACCGTCCTTGACCGGGACGTTTAGATCGGCGCGAATAAGCACGCGTTTGCCGGTAAGGTCAAGTTCAGTCAGGCGCTTGAAGCTCATGGGTGGTTCCTGGTTGGTGTGTTGAATGAATGGGTTCGCCATTTGATGGAGCAGCCCATGCTCGGAAACTGCTGGCGGGGTCCTTCGCCGGTAAGGCTCACCAGCTGCATGGCCTCGAATAGTTCGCGCGGGGACTCCTCTGTCGCGGGTTGGCGCCCGCTGGCATCGATTCGGCCCCGGTACTGGAGTTCAAGGGCCCTGTTATAACCAAAAAAATCGGGCGTACAGACGGCACCATAGGCCTTAGCGACATTTTGAGTATCGTCGAGGAGATAGGGAAAGTCGTAGCCCTTTTCGAGAGCGATGCGCTGCATGTTCTCAAAACTGTCCTCGGGGTAATCCTGGGTGTCGTTCGACATGATGGCTACGGTATGGACGCCGAGGCGATGAAGATCGCGGGTGTCACGAACGAGTCGATCTTGGATGGCCTTAACGTAGGGGCAGTGGTTCGAGATGAACATCACCAGAAGGCCTTGGGGTCCTTTGCAGTCAGCGAGTGTTAAAACACGGCCGTCCACGCCCGGGAGCAAGAAATCGATCGCGGGGGCTCCAAAATCGCAGAGGGGCGTTTCAATTAAGGCCATGGTGGAGAAGGGGGCTCATAGGCCTTCTATGATAGCAAAATCAGTCAACGAGAGGTCCCAAAGACTGACAGCGAGGCAAGGCGCTGTTGCCTCAGGATTTGCTGAAGCGCCACATGACGATAGAAACAGCGGTGAGGGCGAGCAGCATGGGGAAGGAGACCGAAAACAGCGGATTGAGTTCGTAGACCAAACCCAGATGGCCAAACATCTTGTCAAAGAGGTGGAAGCCGAGGCCAATGACAACCCCAGCGACGACGCGTTGTCCGGTGCCCACCTCCCGGCGAACAGTCATCACAAAGGGAACCGCGACCATCAGCATGACCAGGGTCACCAGTGGGTTGATCAGTCGCCCCCAGAAGGCCTGCTCTACAATCCGTGAAGCCTGACCATTATCTTTGAGATATTCCATGTAATGGAGCAATTCGACCGCTGAGAGATTTTCCGGGCGAATCATAAAGGCATTAAGGAGGTCGGGTGCCAGAACGGATGACCAGTCGGCGGAGGCCTGTTGATTCGTGGTGATCTTGTTTTCCGTGATGGTGCTGCTGCGGATATCTTTGAGATTCCAACGGCTCCCGTCATGGATGGCCTGTTTCGCAAAAGTAGCCTTGGTCAGCTTTCGATCTGTGCCGACGTCATAGATATTGATACGGCCGATGGTTTCCATCGCAAAAATAGAGCGGATATTGATGAAAACATTGCCATCGCGGACCCAGAATCCATAGGCTGATCTTGAGGTCACCTGATCGGTCTGCGCGATGGATTTGAGGTTTTGGGCGGCACGCTCTGAAGGGGGGGCAATCAATTCGCCGATAAAAATGGACAAGGCGAGCAGGACCAGTCCTCCAAGCAGCACGGCCCCGGTGATTCTGATTTTGGACACCCCAGCCGCTTGCATGGCCACCAGCTCTCGGTTGTTAGCGAGCCCCCCGAGGGTGACGAGACTGCCCACCAGTGCGGCCGGTGCCAGGAGTTCATAGAAATTACGGGGCAGCGTCAGGGCGAGGTACTTGAAAATCTGATTCATCCCGTAAGCCCCTTTCCCCATGTCTCCCAGTTCGTCAGCAAAACTGAAGAAGGTCAAAAGAGTTAAGAGAACCACAATAGCCACCAAGGCTCCCTTGATCACTTCTTTGGCGATATACCAATCTAGTTGACGAATCACGCCGGTCTCCGGAATAAGCGATGACGAATCCAGCGGGGCCCGAGATTTTTAAGGAATAGCCCGAGGGTCATGAGGATCAAAAGCCCATAAATAGTGGAGTAACTCACCCAAGGCTCGATCTTTTCCGCCATCAGCATGCCTTGTGACACTTTCTGCACATTCTCATAGACAATGTAGATGATGAAGGCAGTGAAGATGCTGCCAAAAGGGCCTTGTCGCGGGGACAGCCGTGCCAAGGGAACCGCAAGCAGCGTCAAAGCGAAGACCCCGAGCGGAATGGCGATGCGTTTTTGAAGCTCGGCCAGTTCTTTCGGCGTGCCGCCATTCAAGAGCGTCATGCTGGGTGTGGCTTCTCGCTTCAGGGTATCAGAGGCCTCTTCGGGACCCGAGATACGGACGCCATATTCATCAAATTCGCTGATCACGTAATTAGCTTCGCCCGGAGTCCCCTGATAGCGGCGACCATCTTTCAAGATGACGAAGTTATCGCCATTTTCGACTTTTTGTAGCCGGCCGTAGTCGGCGATCACGACCCCGGTGGATTCATTTTGTCGACTTTGGACAAAAATGTTCATCATGTTCTGGTTTTCGTCCATGGATTCTGCATAGAGAACGACGTTACCGGATTTAAATTCATTGAAGCGCCCAGCCTTGATGCCGCGAAGGTCATGGGTCTCAACATCATGGTTGATCAGTTCCTGGCTTTGCCGCTCACTCCAGGGCATCACTTCGAGCGCCATATAACAGGCCAGCACAAAGACGGGGATGATGACCCAAGCCATGCTGAGATAAAGGCGTTTGGTGCCGATACCGGCTGAAGCCAAAACGGACATTTCGTGATCCCGGTACATGCGGCCTAGGACGATAAGGACTGCCAGAAACACGGAGGGGGGAATCAGCATGGCGAGAGCGGTCAGCGACTTGAGGCCCAGCAGGGAAAAAACGGTTTCAGTGGCGACCTCCCCCTCGATGGCCTTGGTCAGGATGCCAAGGAATTTGCGGCTCACAATGATGATGACCAGCACCATCAGAATGGATAGCAGGGTCTTTGCTAGTTCAAGCGAGACCATGCGATCGACCACGGTGATGATCGAGCGTTTGAACCGCTGTTGAGGGCGGGTTGGGTTTTCGCTCATGAAGTCGGGGTTACCGTTTGAAGTGGGGGGCTGCGCCTTCTGTCAGTGATGAAGGCCAGCGGTCCATTTTACCATCAAGGATCTTGAAAGGGCTTAAAGCGCCGCGCGTCAGTTCAGCCTCAATCCTTGAAGGCTTCCACCGGGACCAAGACATGAATATCATCGCCGATCCCTGGGAGATAGCGGTTCATGCCAAATGCCGAGCGTTTGAGGTGGGTTTCGATGTCAGCGGCGCAGAGATCCTTTTTGACAAAGGGATTGGTTCCACAGGTAAAGCCTTTGATGTCAAGCCGGATGGGCTGTGTCACCCCGAGTAAGGTGAGTGTCCCTTGGGCGGCGACCAACTTTTCTCCCGCGAATTCAAAATGGTCCGATTTGAAGATGATGTCTGGAAATGTTGCCGTGTTGAAAAAAGCATCGGATTTGAGATGTTCGTTCCATTTGGCAAGCCCCATATCGATGGACTCCGCGGCAATGGTCAAGCTGACGTGACCGCTTTTCTTTTGAAGGTCGAGGGTGATTTTGCCGCTGGTTTGATTAAAGCGCCCCCGTTGCGTGGAAAAGCCAAGATGGCTGACCTCAAACACTGGCAGGGTGTGGGCTGGATCAATCGTGTAAGTGTCACTCGCCATGCTTGGGATAGTGATGAAGCTACTGAGAATGATCGCGATGGCGCGGTCGGTCATGCTGTTCTCTCCTTTGGGTTGATGGTCTTGGATGGCATTTTCCTGATCATATCGTCTTTTCATCGTAATCGAGCGCTCCTGAAATCTTCGATCGCTTGGAGGATTTCAAGGGTGGTCTTCATCACAAGGTGTTCTGGCATTGAGGGGATAGATTGGAGTCATCACCGGCGTTCTCTTGAAGTGGAAACCATACGCTAATAATCCAGGATTTTCGAAAAAAGGCGACGGTAATCAGTGGCCTTAGGCGCTGGCTCCAAAGAGGAAACATGCCTCAATGGCCGAAAGGACGCGGGTCCAAAAGACGAGCTGTGGCATAATTTTGAACGCCGTCACTGATCGGACCAGAACCCTCTTTCGAATGAAGCGCTGCTGGCATGGAAAAAAAGGAGACATTACGATGGAATACAAGGCAAAGTCTGAACAGGTCGAGTCGCTCGACTCAGCGTGCGTCCTGGTGGGTGTTTATCAAAAGCGAAAGCTGACACCCACCGCTTCTTTGCTGGATGGTCGCCTGCAAGGCCTTCTCGAATCGCTGTTGAAACGGGATGATATTGAGGGGAAGGTGGGTGACCTGCTGATCGTCAATCACACGGGTGATCAAGCCATTGAACGGGTGATTCTGGTGGGTCTTGGGAAGGCCGGCGAATTAACGCCTACATCCTATCGAGCGGCGCTCCATGCGGCAGCGCGGGCGCTCAAAGCGACCCACGCGAAGCACGCGTTGAGTGCGTTGCATGAGGCAGAAGTAGAGGGGCAAACGCTGAGCCATAACATCCGCCAGTTTGTTGAGGTCCTTGATTCCAGTCTCTATCGGTTTACTGAGCTGAAGACCGAGCCTTTGGCCCCGGCGCCCAAGATCAACAAAGTCGATTTCCTGGTTCATGGGGCTAAATCCATTGGCGCTGCTGAAAAAGCCATTCAGCAGGCTGAAGCGATTAGCCTGGGCGTTCATATCGCCAAGGAACTGGCCAATCTTCCGGGGAATGTCTGCACGCCCACTTACTTGGCCGATCAGGCCGAAAAAATCGGCAAGCGGAGTAAAAAGCTCAAAACCAAGATTCTTGACGAGCGGGACCTTGAAGCTCTCGGAATGGGTGCCTTTCTCTCCGTGTCCAAAGGCAGCGTCGAGCCTGCTCGAATGATCGTCATGGAATATACCGGTACGTCCGCTAAAACCAAGCCCTATGTCCTCGTCGGGAAGGGGTTGACCTTTGATGCCGGCGGGATTTCTATTAAGCCTGCTGCCAGCATGGATGAAATGAAGTACGACATGTGCGGCGGAGCGAGCGTCATAGGCGCGCTAGCCGCGGTCGCTGAGATGGAGCTGCCGATCAATGTCGTCGGTTTGGTGCCCGCTTCTGAAAATCTTCCATCAGGGTCTGCCAATAAGCCTGGAGACATTGTTAAGAGCATGGCGGGACTGACCATCGAAATTCTCAATACCGATGCTGAAGGTCGGCTGCTCCTCTGTGATGCGCTGACCTTTGCTAAGCGCTATGAGCCTCAAGCCGTCATTGATGTGGCGACACTCACGGGCGCTTGCATTGTGGCCTTAGGTCGTCATCCGAGCGGTCTCTGGAGCAATAATGAAGATCTTGCTGCCGCGATAACGGTTGCGGCGGATAAGGCCCTCGACCGGGTCTGGCGGATGCCTCTTTGGGAGGAGTATCAGGATCAGCTCAAGTCGAATTTCGCTGACCTCGCCAATATAGGTGGGCCCGATGGTGGCAGCGTGACGGCCGCCTCTTTTCTTTCAAGGTTTACCAAAGACTTCCCCTGGGCGCACCTTGACGTTGCCGGAACCGCCTGGAAAACCGGTGCCGACAAGGGCGCCACCGGGCGTCCTGTGCCTCTCCTTGTCCAGTATCTGATGGACCGCGCTGCATGACCGACTGGGTTGATTTTTACATTCTTCCGAGCGAAGACCCAAAGAGCCGGAGAGTAACGGCTTGTAAACTGGTTGAGAAAGCCTATCGGCAAGGGCTTACCCTTTACATCAGGACCCAAGACGAGGAAGAATCACGAGTCATCGACGATCTTCTGTGGACCTTTCGTCAGGGAAGTTTTGTGCCGCATGAGATGGCTGGGCCATCAAATGAGGATGTGCCCGTCGTCATAGGTCATGGCGAGATGGAGGGCGATGCACGAGACGTTCTGGTCAATCTCGCGGTAGTCGTTCCGACGGGTTATGAGCGATTTCGCCGTGTTGCCGAGTTGGTGGATCAGGATGAGGCCACAAAAAAGGCCGGTCGCGAGCGCTACAAGACCTATCAGCTCGGGAGTCTTGAGATCAAGACGCATGCTTTGGAGAAGGCCTGATCAAGGATCATGAAGGCTTCTCTGCCACTCCATCTGCCGTTCCTTAAAGGAACGGTTTACGTTTGAAATGCTATGGACAAGACTTACGAACCCAACGCGATCGAGCAACGCTGGTACCAATATTGGGAAGCGGCGGGGTACTTCGCCCCCTCCGGCGAGGGGATCCCATTCTCTATCATGATTCCCCCCCCCAATGTGACCGGCAGCCTTCATATGGGCCATGGGTTCAACAACACCCTCATGGACACCTTGGTGCGTTTCCGCCGGATGCAGGGGTATAACACGCTCTGGCAGGTGGGCACCGACCACGCAGGTATCGCAACCCAAATGGTCGTTGAACGTCAATTGGCCGGGGAGGGGGTGACCCGTCATGACCTCGGCCGCGAGAAGTTTCTTGATAAGGTCTGGGCGTGGAAGGGGGAGTCCGGTGGCAACATTACCCGACAGCTCAGAAGGCTGGGCTCCTCGGTGGATTGGTCCCGGGAACGCTTCACCATGGATCAAGGCTTATCTACAGCCGTCCAGGAATGCTTCGTCCGTCTTCACCAAGAGGGCCTGATCTATCGCGGAAAGCGCCTCGTCAACTGGGATCCCGTGCTGCACACCGCGATCTCAGATCTTGAAGTACAAAATAGCGAGGAGAAAGGCAGTCTCTGGCATTTTCGCTATCCCTTGGTCGATGGTAGCGGGTATTTAGTAGTCGCAACAACGCGCCCGGAGACTATGCTGGGCGACACGGCGGTAGCGGTTCACCCGGACGATGAGCGTTATCGGCACCTGATTGGAAGAACCATCCGCTTGCCGTTGGTGGGGCGTGAGATTCCGATTGTTGCCGATGAGTATGTCGATCCTGCCTTCGGTACCGGCTGCGTTAAGATCACCCCCGCCCATGATTTCAACGACTACGAGGTGGGTAAGCGGCACCAGCTGCCGTTGATCAATATCTTTGATAAGGATGCGAGGATCCTCACTCGGTTCGCTGTTTTTCATTTTGATGATCCAAAAACGTTGATCGAAGAGCCTGCGCCTTTGAACTATCAGGGGCTGGATCGCTTCGAAGCAAGAAAAAGGGTCGTCGAGGCGCTTCAAGCCTTAGGTCTCGTCGAGCTCATTGAGCCCCATGCCCTCAAGGTTCCCAAGGGAGACCGCTCGGGCGCCGTGATCGAGCCTTGGTTGACCGATCAGTGGTATGTCGACGCCAAGACGCTGGCAAAGCCGGCCATCGAGGCCGTCGAGAGTGGCAAGATTCGCTTCGTCCCCCAGCCCTATGAGAATCTCTATTTCTCCTGGATGCGGGATATCCAGGACTGGTGTATCTCAAGACAACTCTGGTGGGGGCACCGAATCCCTGCTTGGTACGATGATCAGGATCAGGTCTACGTGGGACGAGATGAGGCAGAGGTCAGAAGGCAGCATGGCCTCGGTGCTGATGTTCGCCTTCGCCAAGACGAGGATGTTCTTGATACCTGGTTCTCTTCGGCGCTTTGGACTTTCTCGACCCTCGGCTGGCCGGAAGCCACCCCGGAACTTCGAACCTTCCATTCGACCGATGTTTTGGTGACAGGTTTTGACATCATCTTCTTCTGGGTCGCAAGGATGATTATGATGACGCTTCATTTTATGAAGCATCCCGATGGGACGCCTGAGGTTCCTTTCAAGACGGTCTATGTCCATGGACTCGTTCGCGATGGGGAAGGGCAGAAAATGTCGAAATCCAAGGGGAACGTTCTCGATCCCCTTGACATCATTGATGGTATTTCGCTGGAGGCGTTAGTCCAAAAACGCACCATGGGGCTGATGCAGCCCCAAATGGCCCAGAAGATAGAAGCGAGAACCCGTAAAGAATTTCCAGAAGGGATTGCGCCTTATGGCTGCGATGCACTGAGGTTTACTTTTGCATCCTTAGCCTCCACCGGCCGCGACATTAAATTCGACATGGGGCGGGTCGAGGGGTATCGAAATTTTTGCAATAAACTTTGGAATGCCGCCCGGTTTGTGTTGATGAATACCGAGGGCGCTAACCTTGGGGTGCCGGGGGATGGTGTTTTGAGTCTTCCGGATCGCTGGATTCTCTCGCGGCTGAATCACGCCATCAACGAAACCCTGAGGGCTTTCGAGGAATTTCGCTTCGATCTAGCGGCCCGAAGCCTCTATGAGTTTATCTGGAATGAATACTGCGACTGGTATCTTGAATTGGCCAAGGTCAGTCTTCAGTCTGATGACCCTCTGGCCCAGCGAGGGACCCGGCAGACGCTAGTTAAAGTTCTTGAAACCGTGCTGCGTCTCACCCACCCGGTGATGCCTTACATCACCGAGGAAATCTGGCAGCGGGTTGCCCCGCTCCAAGGGATATTGGGCGATACGATCATGTGCCAGCCATATCCGGTCGTGGATGCGTCTTTGAACGACCCTCGGCATGAGAAGGTGATGGACTGGGTTATGGCACTTCTTCTTGGGATTCGGCGTATTCGGGGCGAAATGAACATTCCCCCCGGGAAACCATTGACTGTGATCCTTGATCAGGGGACATCAGACGATCGTGATTGCCTTGATTTGAGTCTTGACTACCTGCTCAAGGTGGGTCGGGTTGAATCTATCAGCTGGCTTGAATCAGGAACCGAAGCGCCAGAATCGGCGATTGCACTGGTTGGGGAGATGAAAGTTTTGATTCCGATGGCGGGGTTGATCGATAAGGATCAGGAGCTCGCTCGGCTCGATCGTGAGATGCAACGATTGGGCAAGGAATTGCCGCGTCTTGAAGGGAAGCTTTCCGATCCGTCTTTTTTGGCGAAAGCCCCGAGAGAGGTGGTCGAAAAGGAAACGCAGCGCCTTCACGATCTTCGTCAGAGTCTCACAGAGCTTGAGGCGCAGATGGCCAAAATCCGTGCCTTGTCATCGGACTCCGCTGTTGAACCATCATAGGCGACATCTATGCTGATGGATTCTCTGCTGATCCTTGGAGGCGCTTTTGTCTTAGGGTTGGTGGTGGGCAGTTTCCTGAGCGTGGTCGTCCATCGTTTGCCGATCATGATGGAGCGAACCTTGCGGTTAGAGTGCCAAGAAGAGGGGGAACCCTCTGAGGCCGAGTCGCCCTACAATCTCGTCGTCCCAGGTTCAAGATGTCCCGCCTGCAGGCGTCCCATCAAGCCGTGGCATAACCTCCCGGTTTTGAGCTACCTCATCCTCCGCGGTCGTTCGGCCTGCTGCGATGGAGTCATTCCCCTCCGATACCCTTTGCTGGAAATCCTCAGCGGTCTTCTGTCGGTGGGGGTGGTCTTCCATTTTGGGGTCACTGTGACCGCCGCCGCGGCCTTGATCCTTAGTTACAGTCTTCTGGCACTTGCTTGCATTGATCTTGAGCATCAGATACTCCCAGACAGTATCACGCTGCCAGTCCTTTGGCTGGGTCTTTTGTTCAGCATGAGTGGTGGGCTGGTGGATAGTGAAACCAGTATCCTTGGGGCGGCAACCGGGTACTTGAGCCTTTGGTCGGTTTACCACATTTTTAAGTGTCTGACCGGCAAGGAGGGGATGGGGTATGGCGACTTTAAATTGCTGGCACTGCTCGGCGCTTGGTTGGGTTGGCAGGCGATCCCTTTAGTGATTGTCTTGTCCTCGGTGGTGGGTTCTGTCTATGGGCTTGGCCTTATCGTTTTTCGTGGCCATGCCTCTGGTCAGCCTATCCCCTTTGGGCCTTTTCTTGCCGCCGCCGGTTGGATCGTTCTCCTTTATGGCGGCGATTTGACCCACTTTTATTGGGGGCTCGCCGCTTGAAGGGCGCTTTAAGGCCCCTGCGGGTAGGGCTGACCGGTGGGGTGGGGAGCGGCAAATCGACCGTGGCCTCCCATTTTGAGGCGCTCGGTGTCCCGGTCATCGATGCCGATAGAATCGCCCGTCTACTGGTGGCGCCAGGCCAGCCTGCGCTGCTTGAGGTGGCCGCTTATTTTGGTGACGAGGTCATAAAAGACGGCCAGCTCGATCGCACCGCCTTAAGGCAGAAGATCTTTGCCGATGACCATCAGCGTCGGTGGCTAGAGCGCTTGCTCCATCCCAAGATCTATGCCGCCATTGAGCAGCAAATCGCAGCGCAATCGGCCCCTTATGTGCTGGTTGTGGTGCCCCTTCTCCTCGAGACGGGACGGCTGGATTTAGTGGATCGGCTGTTAGTGGTTGATGTTGATCCAATACTCCAAATTCAGCGGGTGGTGGGGCGAGATCAGCTTGAATCCTCCGAGGTAGAAAAGATGCTTGAGGCCCAAATTAATCGGGAGACCCGTCTTTTGGCAGCGGACGATGTCCTCGACAACTCAGGGTCCCCTGATGATCTTCCTCAAAAGGTCCTGAAGTTGAACCAAGCCTATCTGAACATGGCGGCCCGTCATCGTTAACGCTCAGTAAAACATTTCTTCTGAAGAACTTCTGGTCGATCTTGAGGTCACATCTGGGGGATGCCCTTGGTAAAATGCCCTATGAAACACAGATTTAACTTCCCAAGGACATGCGAAGACATGATTCATCTCAAAGGTCGCATCGTTTAATCGTTTAATCGTTTAATCGTTTAAGAGTGAGCGGGCCCATGTGGTGAATGGCTGAATCTTGATGCAATCCCTCGTTTTTCTAGAGAAAACCTGACGCATCTTCAAAGACCAAGAATGACAGACATCGTTGGAGTTAAAAAATGAACACCGAGTATGCGGCAGAAGTGGTCGGCAATGTTTTTATGACGGTGGCACTCTTGTCATTTTTCATTTTGCTAGCACTTGAAAAGAAAAGACCACACATACGATTTGATCGTGGGATCAGTCGGGAATCCATACTGACGAATCTATCGGCTTTTTTCTTCAACAACATTTTCCTGACCCTCCTCAGAGCGACCTCGCTCTTTTTTATTGCTCAAAGGTTCTCAGGCCATGGTCTTTTGCACAGTGTTGAGGAGGGGCCCATCAAGTGGCTGATGACCTTCTTCCTTTATGATCTCGCGATCTACTTCTGGCATGTGATCAACCACCACAACGATTTTCTCTGGCGCTTTCACAAGGTTCATCACAGTGATAAGGCGTTCAATTTGACCACCGGTTTCAGGTTCCATGTGCTCGACCTTTTTATCGAGATTCCTTACAAATGTCTGTTCGTTATTCTGATCGGGGTCGATGCGCATATTGTATTGGCGATGGAAGCCATTCAGCTGGTGTTCATTCTGTTCCATCACTCTAATATCATGATTCCCAATGAGGAGAAGCTATCAGGCTTCATTATCACTCCCTTCTTACATCGGGCGCATCATTCATCCTTGCGTTCAGAACACGACAGTAATTACGGCATTGTCTTTGCGGTGTGGGATCGCGTGTTTGGAACCCGTCAAGAGGTCACTCCGCAAAAGATTGGATTAGATGTGATCATGGCGGATAATTTTCTTCAGCTCTTTTGTCTTGCCTTTTTAACTGAAGGCCATTTCAAGAAGATTCTCAAGATCATTCCGAATTTTGGAGGCAATAAGTCTGATTGAGGCTTAGGTCTTCGCTTTTTTATTCAATCAAGCTTTTTTGTTCACCGATGCAGTCCTGCACGTTGCTCACGATCAACAGAGGTCCTCGAATGATGGATTTAAAGCTCAAGGTCAATCGGTCAGATCCCGTGTTAGCAGAATCAACGGCCATCGTTGCTATGGAACAGGAAAAGGTGTTCGACTTCATCGCGAATCAGTTTCATCGAAACTACCAGAAATGGATGCCCGATGTGGTTGAATTGGAAGCCCTGGATGGGTTGCCGGTCACTGTGGGCAGTAAATTTCGGCAGGTCCGGCTTGAAAACGATGACCGGATTACATCGCTGTTTGAGATTACTGAGCGTGAACCTTGCCATCAATTTTCCTTTAAAGGCCTTGATCAACCCTATCGACAAACCTACTGCATGAATGCGGTGGCGGCCTCGACAACTCATGTGACCTTCCGCTTTGAGCTCCTAGAGGTTGATATATTCATGAGGCCTTTTGTTAAGTTGATTCGAGCGGCTATGGTTGAGGGTGTTGAGAGCACCGTTGAAACATTGCATGAACTGCTTAGCCAGAAAGTAAACCAATAATATCCCCATACTCTCGGAGAACTGCGACATGACTTTGTTCCTTAGAAAAGATACGGGCATCATCCCCCAAGTTCTGACGGCTATTCTTGATCATTGTGTCAATGGCGTAACGCTCGCTGATCCCGATCAGGAAGATTGTCCGATTGTCTATGCCAACAAATCCTTCGAAAGTCTAACGGGCTATGGGCAAGACGAGATCATCGGAAAGAACTGTCGATTTCTTCAGGGTGTAGACAAAGATCAGGAAGAACTCCAGAGGCTCAGAGAGAGTCTTAAAAAGCATGAGGCCATCACGGTGACCCTCAGGAATTACCGCAAAGATGGCACTTTGTTCCATAACCGCTTGGCCGTCACCCCTTTAAGAGATAACAAGGGTGATCTTCTCTACTACTTGGGTGTGCAATATGACATCACCTACAAGATAGATGCCGACAGCGAGATTCGGAAGCTGACGGAACTGCTCGATACCTGAAGGTTTCAGGAGGCCGGGTAAACCGTTGGTTTGACCTTGAGTCTTTAATGTCGTTTAAACGTTGAGGGTCATGGCTGATGCTGATCAAGACCAATACTGGACTGCGTTCTAGCGAGGTGACCGATGAGGTCATCTTTCAAGGGCGTCGTGATTCTCTTCGCTTGATCGGCGGGATCATGGCGTTGGGGGTCGCGGGCGTGGCTAAAGGGGGTACGGTTGATCAAGCGGCGTCCATGGCCCGCCAAGATGCCCTTGCTGCTTCAAATGAACGGCTCACTCGTGAGCAGGATATTGCACATTACAATAACTATTATGAATTCTCCTTCTACAAGGCCCCACCCTCGGAGCTGGCTCAAGCGATGCAAGTCGAACCTTGGGTTCTTGAGGTGGGTGGCTTGGTTGAGAATCCATTGACCTTATCCATCGACGACCTCCTGAGGCTTTTTCCACCAGAAGAGCAGATTCGGCGGATCCGCTGCGTTGAAGGCTGGTCTGGGGTAGTGCCATGGCTTGGTTTTCCATTGTTTCATCTGCTAAAAAAGGCCAGTCCTTTATCCTTCGGAAAATTCGTGAAGTTCACCTCGGTGATGCAGCCAGAAACGATGCCTAACCAGCGGGATCAAAAGATGCTGCCCTGGCCTTATGTGGAGGGGCTGAGGCTGGATGAAGCGATGCATCCCTTGGCGATGCTTGCGGTCGGTATGTATGGCAAAAAGCTACTTAATCAAAACGGCGCCCCCATCCGCTTAGTCATTCCATGGAAGTACGGCTTCAAAAGCATCAAGGCCATCGTTAAGATTGAAGTCACCGACTCGCTCCCGCTGACGTCTTGGAATCAAGTGGCGCCCAAAGACTATGGTTTTTATGCCAATGTTAATCCAGAGGTTCCCCACCCGCGCTGGAGTCAGGCGACAGAGCGGCCCCTTGGCAGCGCCTTTTACTCCCCTCGTCGAAAAACGGAGCTGTTCAATGGCTATGCCGAAGAGGTCGCTCATCTTTATGCCGGAATGGATCTTCGACAGCTGTTTTAATCATGATGAAGATGCTTCCTCCGTTGCTTTATGCCTACATCAGCGTGCTCAGAAAGCAGCAAAAAACCATTGATTACGCGCAGTACGGTTTAAAGTCGCCCTGGCTCATCGGCTTGATCGGGACCTTCTCAGAAGCTTTTAATCTCTGTGTGCTGATCTCCTTCTTCCCCCTGTTGATCCTCATGGTGTTGATCATGAGCGATGATCTTGGGGGCAATCCGATCGAGGCTTTTCACCTCCATACGGGCATTTGGACTCTCCGGTTTCTCTGTATCACCCTCCTGGTGACGCCTATTCAAGTGATGACCAAATGGCGCGGAATGGCCCACTTCCGACAGCTCTTCGGCCTGATGACTTTTTTTTATGCGGCCGTCCACGTTTATGGTTATCTTGCTATTGATCAGGCCTGGGTGTGGTCTTCCATTTTTCGTGACATCAGTGAGACGACCTACATCTGGTGGGGGCTCTTCTGCTTTTTTGTCCTGGCTCTGTTGGCGCTCACCTCATCAAAGCCAGCGAAGAAGGCCATGGGAAAAAGCTGGAAGAAACTGCATCGATGGATCTACCCTGCATCAGTTGCTGCAGTGCTTCACTATCTTCTTCAGCTCAAGGGTAACCTTGCTGACCCCCTTCTTTACGGTCTTCTGATCACCTTCCTCTTGTTGTTCCGGGTGTTGGTTTGGTTAAAGGATCGCAAAGTGACTCGATTGATGATCCCCAAGCGGCCGCCGGTTGAAGAGGAGAAGGTTCCAGCAGAAGAGACCCATTAAGTTTCCTTAAAAGAAGGTTTGCGTGGAAAGAGGCTGTGGGAGCCTTATAGAACCAAATATGGCTCTTGCAGAATGAAAGTTACTCAGGTCTCCTTGCCTTAAATGGGGTGCCTCGGTCTATAATCGGTGACCCTGTTTCTCGCTGCATTCCACGCTAAGGGTTTTTCCTTGAATGACATGATCCTCTATGAATTTCCGCTGAACGAACGGATTCGTCTGTTTATTAGGCTGGAACAGCTGTTTCAGCAGCTGGATCACCACATAAAAGGAGTTTCTAGCTGGGACTGCCGAGCTGCCATTATGACTCTCCTTGAACTGTTGAGCGTCTTTGGCCGCACGGATGTAAGGTCAGAAGCCATGCAGGAAATCGACCGCCAGACAGCGGCTCTCCACCGAATGACCCGGCTTCATTCTGGCATTGACCAGAAAATTTTAGGACAGGCGATCTTAGATCTCGAAGCGCTCAACCGTGGGCTTTATAAGGTTGCCGGGAAGTTGGGCCAGACGCTCCTCGAAGATGAGTTCCTCAAGGGAGTGATTCAGCGAGGCGCTCTTCCGGGGGGAAGCTGTTCGTTTGATGTTCCGGCTTATCACCATTGGCTCAATTCTGAGCCTTCGGTGAGGCGTCAAGATTTGATCGGGTGGATAGAGCCCTTCAATCACGTCCGTCAAGCGATCGATACCTTAATGAACTTCATCAGGACCAGTGCGAACGCCAGCCGGGAGTTCACCGTCGCTGGTTTTTATCAGAAGTCCCTCGATCACACCCTCGCTTATCAGCTGCTGAGGGTCTTTGTCCCCAAGGGCGCCCCCTATTATGCTGAGATTAGTGGGGGTAAGCATCGATTTACTATCCGCTTTATGGTTCGTGATATCGGCGAACGACCGCTCCAAGTTGCTGAGGATTTGGAGTTTCGTCTCAGCTGCTGCCTCTTCTAGTCTTCACGTCACGATGGCGCCCACGGTCAAATGTCCCACCTGCAGTCAGTCGGTCGTTTTCGAGGAAGCCTCCTGTCATCGGCCTTTTTGCAGCGAACGGTGCAAACTCATCGATCTAGGCGAGTGGGCGACTGAAAGCTATGTCATGGAAGGCCCTCCCCTTGAGGAGGAGGATCTCTCGGAGGGGTTGGAGGACATGGAGATATCCCCGAAGAACTGGTCTTGAACCTGCGCCACTTCACCGATGGTTTTCTAACCGAGTATTTGATTGAATGACTGATATGAACCCTGCTTCCTTTGATCTTGAGAGCCTAAGAGCCGAATTATCGGGGAAGAATCCCCAGGTTATTCTAAAAGCCGCCCTCGAATCCTTCGACAATATCGCTTTGTCTTTTAGTGGGGCGGAGGACGTCATTCTGATCGACATGGCGGTCAAGATGCGATCGGACATCCGGGTGTTCTGCCTTGATACCGGGCGACTTCACCCTGAAACCTATCGATTTATTGAAACCATCAGGAATCATTATGGGATCGCACTTGAGGTATTGATGCCAGATCCCGCTGGGATTGAATCTCTGGTTCGTCAAAAAGGACTCTTCAGTTTTTTCAAAGACGGCCACACAGAGTGTTGCGGTCTACGGAAGGTGGTCCCACTCAAGCGCATGCTATCGGGGCTTGATGCGTGGGTGACCGGTCAGCGCCGTGATCAGAGCCTGACGCGTATCGAATTAGAGGAGGTCGAGTGGGATCGTGCCCTGGCAGCGCCTGGGCAGCAGTTGGTGAAGTTCAATCCATTGACTCGCTGGTCTTCAACGCAGGTTTGGGACTACATCGACGCCCACGAAGTCCCCTTTAATCCACTGCATCGGCAGGGATTTACGAGTATTGGCTGTGAGCCTTGCACGCGTCCGATTCTTCCCAATCAGCACGAGCGGGAAGGACGTTGGTGGTGGGAGGATGGAGCGAAAAAGGAGTGCGGCTTACACCCCGGTAACCGCCAGGCCAACCCTTAAACAGTCCTCCCCCGGATCCACAGGCGGGCCGGGGGACGGTGATCAGCGTTCGAGGAGGTCAAGTTTATTGGGCTTGCCGTTCCAGTTCTCGGCCTCGTCAGAGGCTCCCTTGACTTCAGTGATGGTGGGCCATGACTTGGCCAGCTCCGCATTTAAGGCAATGAAATGTTGCTGGCTCTCAGGAACTTCATCTTCCGAGAAGATGGCATTTGCGGGGCATTCCGGCTCACAGAGGGTGCAATCAATACACTCATCCGGGTCGATGACAAGAAAGTTCGGGCCTTCGTGAAAACAATCCACCGGGCAAACATCCACGCAATCGGTGTACTTGCACTTGATGCAGTTTTCTGTGATTACGAAAGTCATTATATAGTCCTGTCCTCTGAAATGATGACGGTTGCTCTATCCCTTGGGCCATATTACGAGGAGGCCATGAAGGGGAAAGTTTCTGATCGTGGAGTGTGGGGTGTTGGCTACCCTAGGGGGGCCTTCCTCTCAGTCACAAGGAAACTTTTGTACACTCCAGAACGAGTGGGCCGCGAGAATGGCTCGCAGGGCAATCGTTCGGCAGACCTCTAATTATAAGCCGGCCTTTTCTGAACTCCAAGCGGCATTCCATCAAAGAAGAGAGAAATCGACCGCTAAAGTTCCTTTGTGGAGGGCTTGTCGAGCGACTAAGGCTATTCGATCTCTCTCACGGTGAAGGAAAATCGCCGCTCTAGAGGGCTTCTGTGTATGTCTTGGCGCATGTGTTCGGCGACAATGACGGTGTCCGACTTGACCGATACCAAGGACAACGGTGATTTTCACTTTATATAGGAATCTCACCCTTGCCTGGAAAACGTATCACTCGACATCAAGAGAGTTCATGTA